>Ga0233377_1000003_pt1 | contig 583852 bp, 543 predicted proteins | sample ElkDunMinimDraft_6_FD_191540 | JGI IMG/M metagenome (GOLD analysis project Ga0233377, IMG submission 191540) | Fecal eukaryotic communites from dung pellets of Tule Elk in California, USA - Elk Dung E36 | ecosystem: Host-associated > Mammals > Digestive system > Large intestine > Fecal...
GCTGAAAGGAGAATCAATGAGAAAAAAACGATAACTTTAACAGCCATTAAAACGGTAACTGAAAACCCTAAAGACAAGGGTGGTCAGGATGACCGGATTGGTGGTCAAGATCACCGGAATTTACACTACAGTGCTAAAGTAAAAAACTCACTTCGCCCTAAAGTAGGTACCTCAAGACAAGTGTATGAAGTATTTGCCCAAGCCTGGGAAGATGATAGAATTGAGTTTGTTGAGGATTTTAAAGTAATGCTGCTATCCAGAGCCAATCGAGTGCTGGGAATTGTAACTATTAGCTCTGGAGGAACAGCAGGAACAGTAGTAGATGTAAAACTGGTCTATGCTGCCGCCATTAAAAGTGCCGCTCAGTCCATCGTGCTTGCCCACAATCATCCCTCTGGAAATTTACTACCATCAGAACAGGATAAAAGATTGACTCAGCGAATCAAGCAAGCTGGAAATATTCTGGATATTCCAGTGTTGGATCACTTGATCATGACATCAGAAGGATATTATTCCTTTGCTGATGAGGGAGAGCTTTAGAGCTCTCTTTTGTAAAAGTTGTCTAGCTGGGGATTTCATCTGTTAAGTAATTTATTGAAAGATAGAAAGATGTGGTTAAGTTTCTCGTATTAAATAAAAAAGTATTTGTTTAATTATGTTTTTATATAAAAGTGTAAAAGTGTTTGTAATTATTAATTCAAATGGCTTGGATCAATAGGCTTTTCCTGACCTGAAGCGAGATAGTTTTTTAGAATTTTTTCCATTTCCTTCCTCGGTTTGGTAATGTTGGTGTATTTGGAAGCACCGTCCAGACTGAATATACTGTCGTTTAGGTAGGCATTGATTTGGGCTAGGCTTCGATAGAACGATCCGTCCAGATGGCATTCAAGAGTGAACATAATCTGGTTCATGTATCCCAAGGCACTGCGATCTCCATCTGTGGAGTGGAATCTAATTTCGTCCAAGAGCCAATTGACTTGTTCTTGGGTTGCATTGATTCCATCGACCGTTAGCTGTAATTGAAGCTCTTGGCTGATTATCTCACGAATGTTCGGCAGATCTTTGGCAGTGAGGTTTTCCAGTATTAGAGAATAGTGGGTTTTGGGGTTGTAAAGCAACCAGTTTTTCCTTCGGTTGACATAAAATACCGTAGCATTCCATTTTCCTAGTATCGCTGTATTCTCATCACTAACGGAAGGGATTATATACTTTTTGATCAGTTTTTCCAGCTTTTTGCTGACATGGATAGGAGTGGGCATGACTATGAATTTGGAGTGTAAAGGTGAAGATTTTTCAGAATACTATCGACGTATGGGGCTTCCTTTCGGGCAGGCTATCCGCTCTCAATCTTTCACCCGTGAATACCAGGCTTTCGATGAGAAAGGATTTCCGCTACTATCCCTAAGCCGATTCCTCGTTTCGCTCACTCCCTCTATTTAGATTCATTCGCACCATTTTTTAAATGACATCTCTTTTCTCTTCATTTAAGAGAGAGCTTTCACTCCGCACGGCTACCGCTTCACTTCACTTAGCCTTATCCCAAGTCCCGGCAAGCCTGAGACTTGGGAAGGCCGTTCAGTGAAGCCGTAGCCCAAGCTTCCTTTAGGGGGCAAGCCTTTTTCCGCTTTTCTTTCCTTTCGTCAGGGAGCGTTTTTCTTCTGAGCGGGTTGTCTGATACGTTCCGGGTTTTTACTGCTGTCAAATCCGCCGAACCAAGCAAAGGTGAAAACCAGAACCTGGGATCGTCAAAAATTCGCTTCGCCCTGATGTGAAAAAGACTGTTTCCTACGGACTGCCTCCGACTTTTTCATTCAGGTTATTGCCTTACCCAGAACCCAGTTTTCCATAGACGCTTGTCGGTCGGAACCTCAACACCAGTGGATAAAAAAAATGTCACTTCTCAGTCAAATATCCCCGCTCTCCCAAAAAAATAATGCTCTCTTGACTATCGGGAAAAGCTCAGTAGTTGTCGGGTCGAGTTTCCTAACATCCTTGGATATAAGTGTGGATGCTTTGGCTAGGACAAATTCCTTTTTATCACTTAAAACTTTATGAGAATGAATGCTCGGGAAAATTTCAACAAACTAGCGGAATCTGTTACAAATGAAATCATCGAGGGAATCCAAAATGAAAACCTCACTTGGGAAAAAGTTTGGAATCCCAGAAATGCACCTAAAAATTATGCGTCAAACCGACCTTATACAGGGTTTAATGCACTATGGCTTGCCTGGGTGACAACTTCAAAGAAATTTAGTACTCCTTATTTCCTGACCTTCAAACAGTCCAAACAATTGGGTGGAAATGTGAAGAAGGATGAAAAAGGGACAAAGGTTGTATTCTGGAAGATTTCCAAATTTGTCAAAGGAAAGACGAAAAACGAAGAAGGCGAAAACGAGGATATTTTCGGTCGGAAGTTTACACCCTTCATCTGGACGGTTTTCAACATCGATCAAATAGAAGGAATTGATTTTTCTATCAAAGAAACAGAAGAGCGAGTTTTTTCGCCAATCGAAACCTGCGAGGCCATTATTTCGGGTTACAGTGATTGCCCAAATATCTTTTATCAAGGCGATGAAGCATATTACAGCCCGGTCAATGATTACATCAATATGCCTGAGAAAGAATCCTTTCAAGGAGATGAACAATTTTATTCTGTGCTTTTTCATGAAATTTGTCACAGCACAGGACATGCCAGCAGATTAGGCAGATTTTCAGAAAGACCAGCTTTGGTTGGATACCAATCTGCAGAATATTCTATAGATTATCCAAACTAAAATATTATAGCAACATAAAGCTATAATATGTTGATTTTAAGCAAACTATATCAGTAAAGTTGTGATAATATTTTGATTAAAAACCATCTATTATTACTGAACACTAACATTCAGTAATAACTATGGATATCAAAAAACTAAAACAAACACATTCCCAGCTTTTGGAATACATGAAAGCGAAAGGATTCGGAAAAGTCGCCATCGGTGGTGTAGACGTCATGCTCAGACGGTTGTTTGACCATGAAGGAAAGTACATCTCTTACAATGATTTCTACAAGAAATTTATTTCCAAAGAAGGTCTGGAAGGAAGCACAAGAAGGCTTGGTTATTATCGCACTTCTGTGCGTACTATTCAGGGGTTTGACGAGTTCAGCCATTTGCCCAACAGAATCAGATTTGCTCCCGTCCAGTACCGAGGAAGCAGTCATGGTCGCTTAAATACGATCTTCAGGGCAGTTGTTGACCATTATAGGCAGGTAGCATTAAAAGAAAATAAAAGTGAGAAGTCAATCAGTGTAGAATCGAACGCAGCTTCTGCTTTTTTATATACCATGCAACAAAAGGGAGCCCTTGATTTATGTGGTATCTCGGAGTCGATGATACTCTCCTTTTTCTATGATGGCGGCAAGCAACTTAGGGGCTCCTCCTACAGGACCAAAATCAGAACGGTTTTAAAAGCGGAAATAGGGACTGACTATTTTGTTGAGTGCACACGGATCATGGAACATATGCCCGCATTGAGATACGGCAGAAAGAATTTTTCTATTCTCAAAGATGATGAGGTACTTGCCATAAAAGAGAATTTACAAAAGGGCACCAGTAACGACCTGTCTTTACGGGATAAAGCAGTTGTTTCGATGGTTATGTATACAGCATTAAGAGGATCTGACATAGCTCAGATGCGGATGGATAACATTGATTGGAAAAGGGATCAGATCAGTCTTACTCAATCCAAAACCCAACAACCAATAATTTTACCACTTAGGGCTGTCGTCGGCAACCCCTTGATAGACTACCTCAAAAATGAGCGTCCGGGTAACTTGGGTATAACTAACCTGTTCACTAACACCATTTGTCCGGAAAATCAGATGGATTCATCCACTATAGGGGGGATAGTAAGGCGCTTTTTTAAGAAAGCAGGAATTAGAACCGATAGTAAAGAAAACGGAATCCGTTTGTTCCGACGGTACCTGGCAACTAAAATGTTGGAAACCGGAGTCCAGCCTAAAGTTATCAGTGACATTCTGGGGCACCAATCACCGGAATCTTTAAATCCCTACATCGGAACAGACATCAGGCATCTGCGTGAATGTGGGTTAAGCATTGAAAAGTATCCCATTGGAAAGGGGGTGTTTCAGGTATGAAAACTCTTGAAGAATTGGTTAACCTCTATATGGATAACCATAAATCAAATGGAAAGAAATTAGGCCCTAATAGCTTTTTGTCGCTAAGAACATTTTCCGGATTCTGCATGAATAGTCGAAAAGTGAAGTATATATCACAGCAACTTGTTGATGAATGGTGTGCAAAGCGTCAAGGCGAGACTGAAACCTCAAACAAGAGTCGTGTTGGCGGTATCCGACAATTTCTTAACTACACCAATAATAGTGGTTATACATCCCTAAATATTCCTGCGTCAATCCAACTCAACAGGCCGGATAAGCGTGTCTTGGCAATGGAACATCCTATGGTTAAGTCGTTCCTATCTGACAAGATGGATGAATACCTCTTTTACCTGAAAGCATCGAATCATCTGTCAGGGTTTACACATAAAACACTCATACGTTTCAACAAATACTGCGCATCGATTGATCCTGCCGTAGAAAACCTCACAGATGATCTTGTCAATGCCTGGTGCGTAAAGAGGTCAAAAGAACTAGGTAAATCACGGAATTTAAGGGCACTCCCGGTGCCTAAGTTTTTACAATACACAAACAAACGAGGATGGACAGATGTGTCGATACCGGAAAATTTGCCTGCCGAAAAATCCACCTATAAGCCACATGGATTCAGTGAAGATGAATTATGTTCGTTTTTTCACTCTACGGCGACAATTCAACTTGTCGGGTGGCAAAATGAGTTGAAGTTCAAACTAAGAAAAATACAAATCCCGGTATACTTCCGATTGCTTTACAGTACCGGTATGCGTACAAATGAGGCCCGTATGCTCAGATGCAAGGATGTTGATCTCACAAGCGGCATAATCAGCATCGCCCATTCCAAGGGGCTTGATCAACACAGAGTAGCGTTGCATCCAACGATGTGGGACTTGTTAAGGCAGTATAATGACGCTATGGAGCAACTCATGCCAAACAGAGAAATATTTTTCTCCAACTATAAGAACACTTTTTATGGAATAGCCTGGCATTCAAATGCCTTTAGAAATATCTGGAAAACCATATCCGGTGAGCCTGCACGCGCTTACGATCTCCGCAGTCTTTACGCTGTGACCAACATCAATAGTTGGGATTATGATGGTATAGAGTGGTTCGACAAACTGCTCTATCTCAGTCATTCAATGGGTCACCGAAAAATTAATAGCACCTGCTATTACTACCAGCTCGTTCCTTTTTTCTTTAACCAGTTAGAAAAATTGACCGGAGATGCCCTTCACGATTTATTACCGGACCTTACAGACTTTTTTGCAAATGAAGAATATAACTGAATCTCTAACCATTGCAAGGGCGATGCGGGAGTGGGAGAACGTATATCTTCCCGAACTTAGAGCGCTGAGTCCTCATACGCGTCGATCCTACCATGAAGCCATTACCCTATTTGCTACCTTCATAAAAGATGTCAAGTCAATCAGTGCTGATAATCTCTCAGGGGATAGCTTTTCGTCAATTTATATTCAGGAATGGATGTTATGGCTCAAACATACAAGAAGTTGCTCAAACTCCACCTGTAATCAACGGCTGGCATCCTTGAAGAACTTTATTAAGTACTTGAGTAAAAAAGATGTCCGCTTCGTCCAAATGGGAATGGAGGCTAGAGAAGTTAAACAGATGCGAAGTGTCAGGCCGGTGCAGGTGGAAATAACCCAAGAGGCCATAAAAGCTCTTTTTGATGTGATTGACCTGAAAACTAAAATCGGAAAACGTGATTTTACACTATTCTATCTGATTTATAGTATTGGAGCACGTATTGACGAGGTGCTATCATTAAAAATGTCTGACGTTAATTTAAATGAACCTAATGGCAAAAACTATATCTCCGTATTGGGTAAGGGAGTAAAAAGAAGATCCCCGCCGATTCTTAAAGAGGTAGCTAACGTCCTCAAAGGCTACATCGGGATGTTCCATGGAAAAGAACCTATTGTCGACGATCTATTATTCTTCGTCCGATATGACGGAAGAAAAAAGAAACTCACCCAGGAGGGAGTAAATAAACGTCTAAAACTATACGCGCAGAAAGCAAACCTTATTAATCCAGGATTGCCCAATAACCTGCACTGCCACCAGCTTCGTCATGCACGGGCCAGTCATTGGTTGGAGCAACATCTCAATATCGTAGCTATCCAAAGACTGATGGGACATTCTGACTTAAACTCAACCATGCGCTATATTTTTATCTCTACGGAGCAAAAAAACCAAGCTTTGGCTAAGCTTGAAGATGATGTTATAAAAGACACCGGTAAAAAGTGGAAAAACGTCAGCAAAAAGAAAGACTTACTGGAGTATCTCGGTCTTAAGGAATAAATACCAAAGAAAAGCAAAGGTGGCACTCCATCAAAGTGCCACTTTACTTAACCAATGGTTATTGGCCAATCTTTCAAAAACAAGTTTCTATGACTGAGTCAGGCCATCTTCCCATTCTATGATGCCTTCACAATTATGAAGAAACATTACCACAACTTTTAAGAGATTAAAACACTGTAAAATAACAGGTTAAAACCAAAAGTTATGATAATATTTTAGTTTGGATAATCTTTTTTATCCGAATTTTCGGATAAAAAAGAAGAATTAGTGGCGGAAATGGGAGCAAGCTTTTTAAATGCTTACGCTGGAATTAAGGAAGCCAATTTTAAAAATTCTTTGGCTTACCTCAAAGGATGGCTTAAGCCTCTGAAGGATGATCCAAAAATGCTAATTTATGCTGCCCAAAAGGCTCATCAAGCAGCCAATTACATACTTGGAATTCAGGCAGAGGGGGAGGAGTAATTTTCCCTCATTTTCTTAAACTTTGGTTTTTACTAAATTAACTTAGACCAAATCACTTAAACCAATATGTCGGAACCTTTGCTAATCGTGATATTATTTATTGGAACTGGATTTGCACTTTCCCGGATCCAAGACGCACACATAAAAAAGCCTTTTCTTTCTAGAATGGGCTTTACAGTGGTAAGCGTAAGTTCGATGTTCTTTTTTCTGTTGGGATCTTTCGCTTCCTTAAAATTCTTTTTTGGGTTCTAAAGCTTATCCAGGATTTCTCTGATAAGTCGCTCTTTGTCAAGCTCTTCTTTTCTTTTTGCTCGTAAACTCAGGATATAAATGATCCAAACTCCCCAGGCAACAGCAAAAAGAGGAAAAGGATTTTCTGCTCCCAATGCTCCAATCATGGCAGTGAAGCTGATGAAAAGTGTTCCTAAAAATTTTATTGTTGACCACATAATCAGATGGGTTTGTGAATAACTAATATAGTCATTTACGGGTAGGGGTCCAAGCTGTTGGGTTTAAAAGTGTAAATAAGTAAAGATGTTTTTATATAAAAATATATTTGCTACTTTCCCAGTTAGGTTTCATAATTTTGATTTAATTCAACGCCTGGTACCAATAGAAAAAGCCCGCTTTGTTTCTCGACTTTTTAAGCTTGTTTAGGAAGTTTAGCTCACCGGCTATTTCCAGTTTACTGATGTCCTGACCGTCAAACCTTTCTAGAGCTGAAAAGTCACGGTTCTTTAATCTTTTTGCTAGGTATGCAGCCTTACCTGCTGCAAGAATGGCATCTTCAATTTTGAAGTTTTCGGCAATTAAGAAGCCTTCAAACCTGAGTATTCCGGCAGTGAGTTCCGTAAATCTTGTTTTGTCCCATTCTACAGTATTTTTGGTTCGTTTGGCAATTAATAAGGAAGTGTTGAAAATATCGTCCAGTACATCCGTTAAACCAATTTTAAGTTCGCGGTAGTTGATTTCCTTCGTTCCAATACTTTCGAAACTCAATGCAATTTCCTCTACGTTTTCTACTTCGTCAAACAGGCAGCCAATGTCAAAAAGCTGTTTGATGATTTCTTGTTCTTTATTCTTACCATATAAAATTCCAACTGTATTTGGTGCAAATGCCGTTAGTTTGTCACCTAGAATGGATTCGATAGAGGGTACAGCGACGTCTATTAGTTCTTCTGATTCTATCCATTCTGATTGGATGGGTTTGTACAATAGCCTCGGGTAGTTGCTGTGCTCGAACAGAATATCCAACAACACAAAGTGGGCACTTTGGTTGAGACTGGATTCATAATCAAATTCGTAATGAGCTTTGGGTACACCTTCTTTATAGCTCCTTCTGTCCTGCAGCTCCCAACTATTGAAATGTGAGATTGCTACTACTTTGTCTAGGATCGCTTCCACTTCCTCCCGACTTTGAGTAGTAATGATATCAATATCCACTGAAAATCGTCTTGACTTCGAGAGTAACAAAACGAGGCTTGTACCTCCTTTAAAGGTAAAGTCCAATCCATGAGCTTTGAGTTGCTGCAATAAGGAAAGGGCGTGAATCATCTTTTCCAGTATCGGAGGATTGATTCGTTTTAAATGCTTTTGCTGCTTAAATCCGTTGATCCATTCTTTGGTAAAACAATGTCCTTTTATCATTCTAAAATGTCTTTTACAAAGTCACCAAAATTGCTTTCTAAGTAACTTTTAATTTGTTCCTCTTTATTTCTCCTTCTAGCGTAGCTGATAAGCTTAGTAAAGTTTATTTGATAGCGTTTCAAGGCATTTTCAAACAACGTATCCATTTCGCTTCCTTGTATGGCGTAGAAGGTTACCGTGTCGCTATACACATCAATCAATATCTTCTCCAAAGTCGGTACATAGATTTCATCCTTTGATTTCTCTTTTCCGGCTACTTTCTGTTTTGGTGAGCGGCTGATAAGCGGTTTAATGACGAGGGAAATTTCGCTTTCCACATACCTTTCCATAATCTCATCTTCGGGATCCAAATACACCCTAAATTGTTTGTATTCAGAATAAGCATTGAATACCTCCTCTAAAAAATCTTTCTCCACCTCCAGTATGTAAAAGAAGGTTCCCATTTGATGTCGGGTAAAATCATTGAGCCATTCGGTACTCCAAAGGCAATAATCCAAACCATCGAATTCCTTTGCCACAATCTTGGATAAGCGAGCCAGTTTATCAGATACAAATGGTTTGTAGACTTCTTTATCGGAAATGATATAAACCCCCAGCTTCACTTGGTCAATCACTTTTCGATTGACCAAATCATGTATTCTCCAGGTTAAAGCACTCTCGGTAATTTCAGGATCTAAATCAGTCAAAAAAGCACTAAGGATACCTCGGTCGAAATGACCTTTGTCTTTAAAATGCTTCGATATTTGACGGTCAATGATTTTAGACATAACGCAATTTTGCCAGCAGTTAACTTTTTTTGGCAAATAATAGATTTACTTAATATTGCCAACAATGCAAATGTAATGGCATTTTATAGAAATACTCATAAATGCCAGTAAAATAGATTTACTGGCATTTATGAGTGAACAATTTTCATCCTTTGAAACTTCAGAGGGAACTTAATGACAATTGTGAAGTAATCCTTTATGAAGAGGTCACTTAACTGGGTTTCCACAGAAAAAGGGGACTTAATTCGTACTTATCGTACGGTTCGTACCCCTCGTACCGTACGAATTTTTCGAGGTGGAAATGAGATTCGAAACCATTCAAATGAATTAAATTCTAAAGGGTTGAAAAACCCTCAAATCAACAAAATATTTAAAAGTTTATTTTCTAAATTAACACCTTCGAGAATAGATTCATTTCTGCTTTTCACATCAAAAAGAAAAAAGATCATTCAAAAATCCAAAACATAAATGTTGATTATAGAGTGTTTACATCGACATTATAAAGACTTTTATCTGAAACAATTCAAATGAATTTAATGCAAAATGAACCTGTCCCCTTTTTTGTCCCCCTTTATGTATAAGGCTTTGTAAATCAGATGCTTTTAATAGCCCTGTTCCCGCTACTACAAGCCAGGCAGAAATGTCTGGCTTTTTTTATGCTTGCCGGTGTTCCAGTCTTTATCATGGTTTTGACTTAAAGGTGAATTGACGTGGAAATAACCGTCAGCTATTTGCTGTGAGGGTGGATTGCTCCCATCTTTCCGTAAATTTACACTCTGTGAATATTTTAGCAACTCTTCTGGCATTATTGACGCTGTTTTTATCCTCCCAAACACTCTGTTTGGAAGACCAGAGCCATTGGGACGATAGCGAACTCAGCAATGGGAACTGTTCCGATCAACCTGAAAAGCAGCTTCAATGCCTGCCTTTCTTTAGTTGTGGGGCTTGCTCTGGATTCACACCTTCACAATACAACAATTTCTTGAGTTTTTTCGCGGCCTTGTTGCCCCCGACCCAACAACCCAATCTTTCTCAATGGCTTTCCGACTTCATCCCTACAGAACTGATAAAGCCTCCATCATTTTAGGTTTGGTTTATTCTTTTTTTCAATCTTATCTAAAAAACTATGAAACGATATATCATGGCCCTCTTGGCCATGGGTTTTAGCACGTTGTGCTTTGCCCAAACTACTTATCAAGCCCAGATTCTGGACGAAGAATCCGGCGATCCTTTAGCGGGAGCTACCCTTTATTTCCCTCAGCTTGAGATCGGGGGAACTGCGGATAGTAAGGGATGGGTTTCAGTATCCAATATACCAGAGGGCACACACCACCTACAAGTCCAATATCTAGGCTACGAAACACAGCATCTGAAAGTGACTTTTCCTTTGGAAGACAAAGAACTGGTTATTTTTAGACTGCATCATGCGCATGAGGAGCTGGAAGTCTTACTTGTCCAATCCAACAGGAGTAGCAGGGTCATCGAAGACGTCCCCACCCGAGTGGAAATCATTGCGGGGGAAGAACTTTCTGAAAAAGGAAATATGAAGCCAGGCGATATTCGGATGCTTTTGAACGAAAGTACGGGCATTCAAACCCAGCAAACTTCTGCAACCAGTTACAACTCCAGTATCCGGATTCAAGGTCTGGATGGAAAATATACCCAGCTCTTAAGAGATGGACTTCCTTTATATTCTGGCTTTTCATCTGGCTTGAGCTTGATGCAAATTGCGCCTTTGGACCTGGCTCAGGTGGAAGTGATCAAAGGCTCCTCCTCTACGCTCTATGGAGGTGGTGCCATTGCGGGTTTGGTCAGTTTAATAACCAAAAAACCTGAGGAAGAACCTGAGCTTTCTTTCTTGTTCAACGGAACTTCCGCGTTGGGTCTTGATGCAAGCGCATTTTACGCTTCCAAAGGTAACCATGTCGGCACAACTGTTTTTGCTTCCTACAACAAAGGCAGGGCCTATGACCCTGCGGCTATTGGTCTGACGGCTATTCCGGAATTTGACCGCTTTACCTTGAACCCCAAGCTGTTTTGGGACATCAGTAAAGGCACGAATTTAGTAGCAGGTGTAAATTTCACCAAAGAGGAACGGCTGGGAGGCAATATCGACTTCATTAAAGGAAAACCAGTAAACCAGCCGTACTATGAGGCCAATAACACGGACAGGATTTCCACTGAATTGATCTTTCAGACAAAATGGGAAGATCGAAATTTTCTGGCTTTCAAAAACAGTTTCAACTTCTTCAATCGGGATATCGACGTTCCTGGCTATCAGTTTGGCGGAAAACAGTCTTCTTCATTTAGTGAAGTCAATTGGTCTTCATCCGGATCAACATCATCCTGGGTGGCCGGACTGAACCTCTGGACGGATAAGTTTGAACAAATGCAGGGAAACCGGACAGATCCTTTGGATTATTCAATGACTACGGTTGGGGCATTTATTCAAAATATCTTGAATGCGGGTGAATTCTGGACACTGGAAACGGGCTTTCGATTGGATCATTTGAATACGGAGGGATTTTTCCCTTTGCCAAAAATCTCGGCCATGTACAAACCCAACACCGCTCTTACCATGAGAATCGGGGGCGGGTTAGGCTATAAATCTCCCTCGGTATTCACTGAAGATACAGAGCGTATCCAGTTTCAAAATGTAGTTCCTATCGATTATGAATCAATTGTCTCCGAGAGATCTGCAGGAGCCAATTTGGATATCAACTATCGATTGGCATTGGGTGAAGAGCTTTCCCTCGCAGCCAACACACTTTTCTTTTTTATTCAGATCCGTAATCCACTGATTTTGGAACGCAACGCAAACGGATATGAGTTTATACAGGCTGATGGGAAATTCGAAACCCGTGGAGTTGAGGTCAATTTGAAGTGGAATTACCGGGACTTCAAGCTGTTTACCGGTTACACTTTCGCAGATGTCATCCAGGAATTGAACGGAGCAAGCAGTCCGTATCCTTTAGTAGCCCGGCATCGGCTGAACAATGTCCTAATGTTTGAAAAACGCGAGAATTTTTGGATTGGTCTGGAAGCATATTATTTTTCTCCCCAATTGCTCAATGATGGACTTGAGGGACAATCCTATTGGATTATGGGTTTGATGGCCGAGAAGATGCTAGGAGAGCATTTTTCCGTTTTCCTAAACTTTGAAAATTTCCTGGATGCCAGGCAAACCCGCTTTGACACCATCTATACCGGGGATATAAGCCATCCGGAGTTTCGGGATATTTATGCACCAGTAGATGGATTTGTAATGAACGGAGGAGTAAAACTTAGGTTCTAGTCGAGATTTATTGGTATCTTAGGGTTGGACAAAAGGGGAATTATGATAGTTAAACCAAAACAGTTACCTGACTTCAACGAATTGCTTTTGGCTTTGAAGAGTCAATTCTACAATTATGCGGTTTATACATCTCATTCCGTACCTCAAAAAAGCATCATTGTGCGAAAGTCCGCCACAGTTGGCGCCCAAATCACCCTTTATGATAAAGAAATCATAGTGGATGCCTGTTGTCCTAACATTGTTATATCCACTCTGATAGGTTTTGTAAGTGCAATTTTCCCACCCTATCATCACTTCGAAAGAAAAATTACAGATTTCTTGAACAAGAAGTACAATTGACGACGAATTTTAGCTGCCCAACAACCAAGACGGCAATCACAAGAATATTTTAACGACTTAACGGGGTAAGCGATAGGGCTTCGGGGTTTTTTGTGGGAGGTGAAACGATATGAAAAAAGGAGTTATAAATCACGAAAATATAGCTCATGAGGATTTCAAGATAAGGTTTATAATTCCTATTAAAATTACGGAATCCCTGCAGGTTCGACAGCTTCGGTAAATCATGCCCTACATAAAATTAGTTGAGAGGTTGTCTGAACGATTTCAATTGGTTAATTTTGTAGTGATCAATACAAATATGCTTCATGAAGGGAAGGCCTGTTCTGCACACGGATAAACATCTGATTAAGAAAGCCCAGGAAATATTTTGGAAGAAGGGCTATACCGCTACATCCATAGGAGACCTGCTTGAAGTGACAGGAGCGGGGAGCGGAAGCTTTTACAATACCTTTAAGGGAGGGAAAAAGGAAGTTTTTCTAAAAGCTATTCTTCAGCGAAGGGAGGCTTTTGAGGAATTCAAGAAAATACTGGATGAAAGCGGATCACCACTGGATTTGATCAAAGACTTCTTTAGGAGCATTGCTCAAGCAGATGAAGAGGCCCATCTAAAAGGGTGCATAATCGCCAATTCTGTAGTGGAAATGGCCCATCTTGACCATGATCTGGAAATGGAGGCAGTAAATATCCTGAAGGAGGTGGAGCAGATGTTTTCGGATGCCATTCGAAAAGCTCAAGACTCCAGAAGAATCAACAATCCCACAGATCCGGAGATTTTGGGCAGATACCTGATCACCTTCTGGTGTGGCCTAAATACGCTGCGGAGAATGTATCCGGATAGGAAAATCCTTCTGCATCAGATAGAAATGCAGTTAGCCGTGATCAGTTAATTTTTTTTCTTTATTTATGGAATGATCAATACAAAAACAGACACCTATAAACCAGCTTTTATGGACTTAAGATTAGATGCAAAAAGAGCCTTTATCAGCGGCTCAACCCAAGGGATCGGCTTGGCCATCGCCAGACAACTTTTAGAAGAAGGAGCCCATGTAATCATCAACGGGCGGGAGGAAGGTAAACTCAATAAAGTGATAGAAGACTTGAAGCAGGAATTTCCCCAACGTGACGTTTCAGGGATTGCAGTTGATTTCTCCAAGGCCGAAGAGGTGCGGATGCTCCTGGATCAATTGCCTGATATTGACATTCTGGTCAATAATGTGGGGATTTTTGAGCAGAAGGCTTTTGATGAAATATCGGATGTGGATTGGACAAGTATTTTCGAAATTAACGTGTTGTCAGGTGTACGTTTATCTAGGCATCTTTTGCCGGGCATGTTAGAACGGAACTTTGGACGGATCATTTTTATAGCCAGTGAGTCAGGTGTGAACGTGCCTGCCAATATGATCCATTATGGTATGACCAAAGCAGCCATGTTGGCGATCAGTAACGGGCTGTCCAAATTGACGAAAGGTACACATGTCACCGTCAACAGCATTTTGGGCGGACCGACCTATTCCGATGGTGTAGCGGCCACCGTGGAAAAGATGGCACATGCACAGCAGGTACCGGTTGAACAAATGAAGGCTGCCATCATTCAACAGACCAACGCGGAGTCGCTTTTGCAAAGGTTTATTGATCCGACTGAAATTGCATTTCTAGCAGCTTACTTGGCAAGCCCTCTTTCCATTGCCACCAATGGAGCTTCCTTACGTGCCGAGGGAGGGGTACTTAGGCATGGGTAAAACAAGCGTGCCATAAGTTTAAAGTGCTGAAGTCTCGCTGGCGGCGGATCAAGACTGGGCGCAGCATATCGAGGACGCCGTTAAATAAGGGTTAAAGTGGGAGGCGTTATACAGACCTTTCCTACTATAATAGAGGCAAGTTTTATACAGGCACTCTTTTTTACCTCCTTGTGATATAGGCTCTCCTTCTGATTTATTATCAGTCGGTTATAATAAGAATATCGGTTTCAAATAAATACCTAAATATATAGTTTGATGTTTCCGAAAGATTTAGTTTATTGCATTATGACTAGGTTTTGTTCGATGGCAATGATTTAATCTCCTGGTCAGAAGTTTAAAACGGAAATGGGTTGTGGAACAAACCTGAGCCCATCTATCCTATCGATTTCAATCATCTAAATTATGAATTATGAACCTGTCACTGAAAGATCTAAGACCCCGGATCGCAAAACGTCAATTGGAGTTAACTGGCTTTGACATAAAGCGGAACATCCGGTGGGATGTTCTCTCCTTATTGGTAGTAGTCTGGTTATCTTTTTCCTGTCGACAGGGGAATGTAGAGCAACAAGACCTGCTAACTACCTATGGGGTAGATACGGTTCTTATTGAGTCGAAGGGGCGGATCTTGGATGTAGCGGGATACATGCAGGCCTCAGATATCAGTGATAATGGAGCCTCTTTCTACCTATTTAATCGTCATGATTTTTCTATTGATGAAATCAATCTCGAACAGAAGGCATTCGCCAGAACCTATCCGCTGGAGGCTGAGGGACCTAATGGCGTCGGACAATTTATTTTCGGTTTACAGGTTTTGGGGGATAGTCTTATGTTTTTAAAATCAGTGCCGTTTTCTTCAATTATAGATGAAAACGGTCATGTGGTCCAAAAGGTAGATTGGCTGGCTGCCAAGGATACCAATGGGGTTCAGCTAAACATAGCGCCACCGAGGATGGAAGCCGTCGTGAACTACAAAGATTGGCGAGTGGTGGGGACAAATCTTGACTTTTTGAAAAAGACAGCTTTTATGGGTGTCTTTTCGCTTGACCAAAATCAGGTAACCAATGTTGACATAGACCCCGAACGGTCGTTTCCCAACTATTTCTTGAGTGTTGACAACAATTTCCGTGACCCTTGGGTATATCTCCATGCGGACGAACGCTTTATTTATGTCAGCCACACCTATTCAAACGAAATTATCTTGCTAAACCCGGAAGGTGAAATGGTGAAAGTGGTGCACTACGAACCTAAGTTGACACCCAGAAGAGCCAATTACCCCGAAGTGTCAACAGGAACCCGTGAACAAATTAATCGCGAGGAACGAAAACTACTGGAACAGGTCAGCTTCCAAGCTCCCGTTTGGGACAGTGTGAACAAACGTTATTTCCGTTTATCGGCGAAAAGGAATTTTGGAAATGGGACTGACAGCGCTGCTGCTCCTGGCACCCATGTATTTTTGTCGCTATTTGATGAAGCATTTAATCTTGTGTCGGAGATAGAGCTCAAGGAACTGAATAGCGTTCATTTCAAGAATTTCGCCAAAGATGGGAAACTCTGGGTATCCCAAAGTTTCTCAGATGAACTGGGGTTTTTGGTGTTCGATTTTAGATAGATATACTAGACGGGTACAGTCAGACCGAAAATAACCGGCACCCACCCATATATGGTTCAAGTAGCAAACAAAAGCGCTGTATCAATCCCGTAGGGTGATACAGCGTCCTCTAAAATCAAATGGGCGCTTCGCTTGCTAGTCTGCGTCCTTGTCATTTCCCGGTTTGGAGTAAGATGGAGGATCACTAGCCGGGAAGGTTTGCTCCAACTCTTCATCGATTTCTTCCTCCTGGGTCTTTTTGTCCTTTTCAGGAAGTGCCCGGTCCGATTCTGATGTCGCTCTTTTTTTCTCGTTATCCATAGTTGTTCTTTTGTGGTTGACATTCACGTTTTCAAGCAAATGCCAACTAAAATTGAGCCATCCACCCCTCTTAAACTTCTCGGCCCCTTAACAGGGCTGAGAAGTCCTGTCTCCGGAATATTTTTTTAAATCATGCCGAGTTATGGAGACAAACTGGGGAGAGGAAGTGACACCTTTCCATCAGCGGACTTACACAAAACTTATCGCGGAACTCATACAGTGTTTTCTTGGGATAATGGTACAATTGATGTGATTTTATAGCCACTATAATGTTTAACCACATAACAATCGATACCATGAACATGCCAAAATATGCTTTAATCACCGGGGGATCCCAGGGAATTGGCCTTGAGTTGGCCAAGCTCTTTGCCAAAGATGGCTACAGCCTGATATTGGTGGCCCGTGATGCTACCGACTTGGAAAGGGTGGCAAAAGAATTACAACATGAGTACGGAGTTTCCGTCCACACCATTGCCAAAGACCTTATGAACCACAATGCGGCTTTTGAAGTCTATGATGAGGTAAAATCCAAAGGCATTTTTATTGATATACTGGTCAATGATGCGGGACAGGGTGTCTATGGTGAATTTATCCACAATGATATCCAAAGAGAGCTTGATATTATTCAGTTGAATATCTGTGCCTATGTGATCCTCACTAAATGTTTCTTAAGAGACATGGGAGAAAAGAACGAAGGCAAAATCCTCAACGTAGGCTCCATTGCCGGCGAAATGCCGGGTCCCTGGCAAGCGGTGTATCATGGCACCAAAGCTTTTGTGCATTCCTGGTCGGAAGGCTTAAGAAACGAACTAAAGGATACCGGTATCACAGTGACCATACTGGTGCCTGGGGCAACGGATACGGCATTCTTTGACAAAGCCGATATGAAAGATTCTAAAATTTATCAGGAGGAAAATCTCGCAGATCCAGTCACAGTAGCCAAAGACGGCTATGAAGGTCTTATGAAAGGAGACGACAAGGTGGTTTCTGGGTTAAAGAATAAAGCGATGGTGGGGTTGAGTCAGGTCATGCCCGATCCTATGGTGGCGGAGAATATGCGTAAGCAGCAAGAACCCAAGAATAAACGTTGAGATAAAGGATATTGTCATAAGGTCTTGCCATGACAATATCCTTTTCCTCTTTACTGAGGCAGCTTATCAGCAAATCTACCATACACCCATGTTCCTGCTACGGCACTCAGGAGGGTCACGGATACCACGGTAAAGCCCATTCCGATCTGTGCAAACAAAGGTCCTGGACAGGCTCCTGTCAAGGCCCAGCCCAAGCCAAATATAAAACCGCCGATGAGCTGCCCCTTTTTAAACTTCTTTTCCGGAATATTTACAACCTCTCCTGCCATCGTCTTGATATTGAACCTTTTGATCAATTGAATGGAGGTTAAGCCAACCAAAATAGCGGAGCCGATTACCCCGTACATAAAGAAACTTTGGAGGCGGAACATTTCCTGAATTCGGAACCAAGAGATGACTTCTGCTTTGGAAAATACGATTCCAAACAGGGTTCCCAAGATCAGGTACCGGAACAAGCCTGCACCGCTTTGTTTTTTTTGTTGCCTATTGGGCGCCTCGCAATTTTCTGGCAAAGCACTGGATGTTATTTCTTTCATGTTAAAACCAATTTTAAAATCCCGCCAATGACATAATGAGAGGCAATAGTAAATGAGTCATCACAAAGCCTCCTAACATAAAGAATATCGTGACCACCAGAGAAGGCCATTGAAGGTTGCTAATGCCCATGATGGAGTGGCCGGAAGTACATCCTCCTGCGTATCTTGTTCCGAAGCCGACCAAAAACCCGCCTATAACAAAGAAGAACAATCCTTTGAGTGTAAATAAATTGTCCCAAGTAAAAATCTCGCTCGGCATTAATTTGTCAAACTCGGTGATGCCTAAGGCGGTCAGATCCTGCTTAGTAGATTCAGCGATAACCAAAGGTTCATCGTTGCTCAGCAAAGCGGCGGTAATGATACCTCCCAGGAATATGCCGAAGACAAACATGAGGTTCCATGACTGTTTTTTCCAGTCGTAGGCAAAGAATGGGATGTTTGCGGGTAAGCAAGCGGCACAGATATGTCTTAATGAAGAGGAAATCCCAAAGGATTTGTTCCCCAGCAAAAGCAGGGCGGGTACCGTCAATCCAATCAATGGCCCGGCCACATACCAAGGCCATGGCTGCCTGAGGTAGTCAAGTAATAGTAGTGTCATTTTAAATAAGATCGTGATGATTCAGTGATAGAAATGTCTTTCTTATCACTTAGGGGTGAGGCAATATTTTTTGATAAAGAAGGTGTATGGTGGGGCGATAACGCTGCCCCACCTGTTGAATTTGATTTTTTAAACAATAATCTTTCTCCTAAGCAGTTTCCCGATTAACCATTTGGACCAATTGGGAGGTTTGGACCACTCCCGATTGTCTCCAGAGGATTTTTCCGTTCCGAAACAAGATCAATGTAGGTACTCCCTTTACTTGGTAGTTGTTTGCTGCTGCGGGATTTTTATCGACGTCCACTTTGATGATCTTTACCTTGTCTCCCAATTGTTTAGCTGCATCTTCCAATATGGGTTGCATGGCTTTACAGGGGCCACACCAGGAGGCATAGAAGTCCACCAACACGGGCTGGCTTCCGGCGATCAAATCCTTAAAAGAACGGGCTTTGGCTGTCATATCATTTAAATTCTGTGATGGCTTCACTCATGTCAAGAACGGCATGTCCGTTAAAGTCTTTTTTGATGATACTGCTTCCGGCGGCGGAACGATATCCTCCGGCACAATGCACCACCACCGGCTTACCTTGTGGGATTTCACCCACTCTTTCCCTCAATTCGGGAAGAGGGATGTTAATGGCTGAATCAAAAACCAAACCGTTTTTGGTTTCACTTTCATTGCGGATATCGACGATTGTATAGGCGCTAGGATCCTTCTTGAAAGCTTCTTTGTCAAATTTAAGGGATTTTTCCCCGTCCTGTGCCTCATACACAAAGGCGCCCTTAATCATCAATTCATAGCCGATCTTTGCGGCTTTTTCTATTAAAGTTTGCAAGGTCTCTTCATCCTGGGCCAAGACATAATACGATTCATTGGGTGAAACGATACTTCCCAGCCAAGTTTCAAATTTCTCTCCGTTCATTAGGTTGATGGCTCCGGGAAGATGGGAAATCCTATATAGTTCTGAAGGTCGCCCGTCAATAATGACAGTTCCTGGCTCAGGTTTGAAATTTTTGTTTAATACATCTACTTTCTGAAGGCTTTTCTTATAATCCGGCGCTCCCTGCTTATTAAGTGCCACATCATAAGGAAAATATTTGGGAATAAATGGCTGGTCTTCCAGCAGAATTTTTACAAAATCCTCTTCCGTCATTTCTTGAAGGGCATAATTGCTCATTTTCTCCTGACCTATTGTGCTGCTGTTGGCATCACTAAGGGACTTTCCACAGAGGGATCCAGAGCCATGGGCAGGATAGACCGTTACATCGTCATCCAATGTCATCAATTTTTTCCGGGTACTATGAAACATCGACCGGGCCAGCTCTTCTCTTTTTGCCTGTAGCTTGCCCGCCTTTTCTCTCAAATCAGGCCGGCCTACATCTCCGATAAACAGGGTGTCCCCAGTAAAGACGGCTTTATCTTCGCCTTTATGAGAAAGGACAATACTGATGCTATCCGGTGAATGCCCGGGCGTATGGATGGCGCTAAGTTTTACACCATTGCCAAGGTCAATCTCATCGCCTTCGTCAAAAGCCTGAAAGGGATAATCTGCACCTACCATGTCACTGACATAGACGGTAGCTCCGACGGTTGCATGGATCTCCAGATGGGAACTGACGAAATCGGCATGGGGATGGGTTTCTATAACTCCTATGATCTCCGCTTCATTGGCAGCCGCAAATTCATAATAGGGTTGAGGGTTCCTGGCTGGGTCGACCAAGACAACTTTCTTGTCAGCCAATATAGCATAAGAGTAATGGGCCAATCCCTTATCTTCAAATTGTTTGATTTGATAATTTTCCATAAACTGTAGATGGTTTGCAGCATGCCGTTAAAGAAGCAGGTCAAGCGGTTTGTAATTAATAGCGCAAAGGTAGCGGGTTGAAAATTCGATGAAGGTGATAAAACTCACATTAGTTACAATTTTATGTAACCAAATTTGCCATCTCGCTCGATTACCATCCCACAATTTCCGAAATTGAACGACGGAATCAAATTGATGAATAAACTAAACAAAACCCTCACAAAGTTCCTTCCGATACTGGAATGGCTTCCCCAGTATAAGAAATCCGATTTGCCGGGGGATCTCTCTGCCGGTTTGACGGTAGGTATCATGTTGATCCCTCAAGGGATGGCGTATGCTATGCTGGCGGGGCTTGAACCCGTTCATGGCTTGTACGCGGTCACCATCCCTTTGCTGTTATACGCTGTATTTGGTACGTCTCGACATCTGGCGGTAGGCCCCGACGCCATTATATCCATGTTGACAGCTGCAGGGATCGCCTCTTTAATGGCCCCTAACGCTGAACAGTACCTATTATATGTGTTGACGCTTACTTTGATGGTGGGTGGCATCCGAGTACTGATGGGCCTGTTTAAGTTGGGCTTCGTCGTCAACTTTCTTTCCCGCCCAGTTATCAATGGATTTACCTCGGCGGCAGCGATCGTCATCGGGTTGAGCCAAATCAAATATTGGTTTAAAATTGACCTGCCTCAGACAGGGCATCTTCAGGAAATGGTCATGGCTCTGCTCGCCAACATGAGCAATATCCATTGGCTGACGTTTGGAGTGGGCCTTGTTGGAATGCTTGTCATTATTTATGGGAAGAAGATCCATCGTTTCTTTCCTACCCAATTGGCGGCAGTGGTATTGGGAATCTCGGCCGTATGGGGATTTGGCCTGAATGAGTATGGGATAGCGATAGTAGGAGCAGTTCCGGGCGGTTTTCCCGTTCTATCAGTTCCTAGCTTTGAGTTTACCCTTTGGCGGCAACTATTTCCCATTGCCCTAACCATTGCCTTGGTGGGTTATGCGCAAAGCATTGCTATAGCCAAATCCATTCAGGCAAAACACAAAGGCTATACGATCGACCCCAACCAAGAGCTTCTCGCTCTTGGAATGGCCAATCTTGGTGCCGCTTTTTTCAACGGCTTCCCTGTTGCTGGAGGATTTTCGAGATCAGCCGTCAATGACAAGGCTGGCGCCAATACGGCCTTATCTTCCATTATAAGCGTGGTATTGATTCTTCTTACGTTGGCTTTCTTTACCCAGCTGTTCTTTTATTTGCCTTTGGCCATCCTGGCGGCGGTAATTTTGGTAGCCGTTATAGGCTTAGTTGATGTTAAAGAACCGGCAGAATTATGGAAAAGAGACCCGGCTGACTTCGCCATGTGGCTGGCGGCCTTTGTCGCGACTTTGGTTTTAGGAATAGAAATAGGCATTCTCTCGGGGATGGGGCTTTCTCTACTCATGGTGATCTATAAAGCCTCCCGGCCGCATATGGCGCAATTGGGTCGGGTTCCCGGTACGTCGATCTACAGAAATATCAGGCGTTTTGACAATTTGGAAACTCGGGACGATCTGTTGATGATCAGATTGGATGGGCCTATCTATTTTGCGAATGTGGATTACGTGAAGAACATGCTTGACCAATGGATTAGCGATCGGAAGGGGAAGATCAGCTCCGTTATCTTTAACATGGAAAGTGTGACAAGCTTGGACAGCACCGGTGCCAACGCCTTGACGGATTGGGTTGTTGATTGGCGGAGCCAAGGGATCGACTTGTATATCACCGGTGCCAAAGGGCCGGTAAGGGATGTGCTGAAGCGCTGGGGTTTGATAGAGAGAATAGGCGTGGAGCATATGTTTATGGATGACCAAACCGCCGTGGAGTACGTGGGTAATCGTTTGGATAAGGAAAGACTTAACAAACACATTCCTTATGCGACCCAAACGAATACCCGTAAGGAGCGTTAAATCCTACATGCTGATCAGTTCTTCAAAATCATCACGTATGTAAATCACATTGCGGCCAAGTTCTATCCATTTCCTTTTTTCGAGTTGCTTGAGCAGTCGGGAAACAACTTCGCGGGATGTTCCCATTTCATTGGCGATTTCCTGATGGGTGATGTGGAGTTCTGTTGTTTTCTGCAGCTTCATCTTGGTAGATAAATAGCGCATTAGCCTTTGATCCAGCCGCTTGAAAGCGACAGCATCCAAGGTTTGCAACAATTCTTGAAATCGGGATTGGTAGGTGGAGGCCACATATTCTTTCCATTGGCGAAATTCATCCATCCACCTTTCGTGCGAATCCACCGGTATTCCCAATATGGTGGTATACTCTTCCGCCACCGCTTTAATTTCACTTGGCTTGGAGGCATTGCAACAGCTTAATGACAATGCGCAGGTCTCTCCCGGTTCTAAATAGTAAAGGAACAGTTCCTTGCCCTCCTCATCTGTCCGGATTACTTTAATGGATCCCTCCAGCACAACAGGTATCATTTTAATGAACTTTCCGGGATCCATAATGGATTCACCGGCTTGGAAGGTTATCACGGAGCCGCTTTCCGCCAAAGCATCCAAAAGTCTGCCGTCGGTGATTTGGGGTATCCTTTCTCTTAAAAATTCTGCTTCCATTAGATCGATGGGTTAGTTGGCCGCAAGATGAGGATTTTTCTACACCGTGCCGTGCACCTGTACGTCCTATAAATATAGAGATTCATCGGAAGTAGTAAACAATGTTCTAAAATGCTGTACGAAAGGAACTATTCATTGTATTTGATGTTTCCATTGCTAGACTAAAATCAATCAAAACGCCATGCTACAAACTCAGAAAAGACCGGTGCATATATATATGGAGGCCAATCCAAACCCTAATTCCCTTAAGTTTGTCTTGAACTTTATGCTGACAGAGGACGGGGTAAGCTTTGACTTTCCTGATGCCCAAAGCGCGGCCAATGCACCCTTGGCTCAAGAACTGTTTAATTTCGCAGCCGTAGAACGGGTTTTTATCACGGCTAATTTTGTCACTGTTACCAAAAAGGAGGCGGTGGACTGGCTTGAAATCCGCGATCATATCAGAGACCATATCAAATCTTTTTTTGAAATGGGAAAACAGCCGATCAATACGGTTTTTGATAAAGATCCCTTGTTTGATGAAAGTGACAGCGAAATTGTCAAAAAAATCAAGGGTATCCTGGACGAATACATCAGACCAGCCGTGGAACAGGATGGAGGGGCGATTATCTTCCACAGTTTCGAGGATGGCATGGTCAAAGTGCTGCTTCAAGGGGCCTGTTCAGGCTGTCCTTCCAGCACCGTGACCCTGAAGGCGGGCATCGAAAATCTATTGACCCGGATGCTTCCTGAAGTGAAAGGTGTGGAGGCAGAAGGTATTTGATTCAATCACCATTCGTAGACCTTTTTAGATAGGCCTGTCCGATTGCAAAAAAATAGGACAGGTCTTATTCATTTTCTCCCTATTTTTCTGCTATGTTCAACTACAAATGGATAGGAGCGGCATTGGGTGCCGGTGCTTTGCTCTTGAGATTCATGGCCGCCCAATTCCCCGAAGCGACCGAGGGGATTTACGCCCGTGCGGTTTTTCCGTTGGTCAGACAGTTGATCGATGGCTCTATTTCCAGACTGCCTTTTCCCTCCGTCTATCTCTTCGTGGCGATCGTACTTGGGGTGGTTGTATTTTTCTTTTTTCAGATAAAGAAAAAAGAGGGGCTGAAAAGCAAATCCAAATACCTTATCCGATCGTTACTGAATTTTACAGGCATATTGATTTTTTTCTTTCTGCTGCTTTGGGGTTACAATTATCAAAGGCTTCCTGTTTACCGTCAGCTTTCCCTCGAACCGACGCTTTTGAATCCTGAGGTATTGTTGGAAGAAATCCAATTCACCCAGACCGTATTATTGCAACTTCGAGGTGATTTGACCTCCGATACACTTGCCATTGCGGAAACCGTGCCTTATTGCCGCCTGGAGGAGGTAGTGAGGGGGGAAATGAAGCGAATTTTGCCGCAGTTGGGATTTGATAACAGGGGACGTCCGCGGACCAGGGAATTTTATCCAGCGGGTTTTCTAAGAAGAATGGGCATTTTGGGAATTTATTTTCCCTTCACCGGTGAAAGTTATATCGATCCTACCCTGCATCACTTGGAAAAGCCTTTTACGGTGGCACATGAAATGGCCCATAGTTTTGGCATTACCAATGAAGGAGAAGCCAATTTTATTGGCTGGATCACGGGGTTTCTCAGTAGTGATCCGCTTCTTCGGTATTCCGCCCAATTGCAGTTGTTCAGGTACCAATTGAATGAATTGTACAGAAAAGATCCGGCGGGCTACAAGCTGATAATCGCGAAAATGGACCCAGGAATCAAGAATGATATCATTTCCATTATGCTTAAAGCCCGGGAAATTCCCCCTCTCTTCCAAGACTTGTCCAGGAGATCCAATGACCTGTTTCTCAAAACGCAGGGAGTTAAGGTGGGTGTGGAAAGCTATGCACAACTTCCCTCATTGGCCCATGCCTGGCGCAAAAGAGGGGAGGGCTTAGTGCTATAACAAATATATGGTGATCTTCGGGAAGGGAAGTAGCGGGAATGGTTTGAAATTTGTTTTGCTCCTGCTTGCATGTTTCAATCTATAGAGAGTATTCTATTTATCGCTTCCCTTTTGCTTGTCATCAGTATACTAGCGAGTAAAACTGGGGAGAAAATCGGCATTCCGGTATTGCTCTTTTTTTTAGGGATCGGCATGCTGGCGGGGACCGACGGCATTGGCGTAATTTCTTTTAGCGACCCGGGTATGGCACAGTATCTCGGGATAACTGCCCTGATTTTCATCCTATTTTCCGGGGGTATCGATACCCAATGGAAGGATGTGCGTCCCATCCTAGGTCCAGGCCTTGTGCTTTCTACCCTGGGGGTGTTGCTCACCGCTTTTACGGTGGGCATGTTCGCTTGTTGGGTAGGTGATTTCACCTGGCAGGAAGGCTTGTTGCTTGGCTCTATCGTGTCATCCACGGATGCGGCTGCGGTCTTTTCTATTTTAAGATCCAAGAATATGGGCCTCAAAGGAAACCTGAAGCCCTTGTTGGAGCTTGAGTCGGGGAGCAATGACCCCATGGCTTATTTTCTCACGATCGGGATGACTTCGCTCATTACGGTGGAGGGTTTTACCATGGGGCAGATGATCCCGGATTTTTTTCTTCAGATGCTGATTGGGGGACTTGGAGGATATGGGCTGGGACGGGTGATCATCCTGCTGATGAATCGGATCAACCTGCAATATGAGGGACTTTATCCTGTCTTGCTGGTCGGATTGGTGGTGTTGGTTTTTGTGCTCAGCAGCTATATCAAGGGCAATGGCTTCCTAGCCGTATATGTTGCAGGCTTGACGGTCGGGAATGCAAAATTGATTCACAAGAAGAGTTTGATAAAGTTTTTTGACGGCGTAGAGTGGATCATGCAAATCATGATGTTCATCACCTTGGGACTGTTGGTTTTTCCCAAAGCCATTTTACCGGTGGTCGGGTTGGGGGCTTTGATTTCATTTTTCCTGATCTTTTTTGCGCGGCCTATTGGCGTGTTACTTTGTTTGTTGTTTTTCAGGTACAGTTTCAAGGAAAAGTTATTTGTCAGTTGGGTGGGGTTGAGAGGAGCGGTGCCGATTGTTTTTGCCACCTACCCTTTGATCGCGGGGGTGGAGAAGTCTGGGATGATCTTCAATATCGTTTTTTTTATCGTGCTTAGTTCGGTGGCGTTGCAGGCAACCACCCTTCCCTTTGTGGCTAGACTATTGAAGCTTGCCATAAGGGAACGGGTGAAGAAACGATCCATTATTGATCTGGAAGAGGATTTCAACAACGCCTTGCTGGAAATTGAACTGCCCCATGACTCCTCGGTGGACGGAAAGAAGATTATGCATCTGGATTTCCCTTCCACTTGTCTCGTGGTTTTGATCCATAGACGCAACAGTTTCATCACACCCAACGGCCTCACCAAAGTCCGCACCGGTGACAAACTGATGATCATGATGAATTCGGAAGAACAGGAGGAGCAACTCAAGGCATGCTTGGGGATCAAGCAGTAACATCATGAGGAGAACATAACAGGAAGAGGCAAAATCCCGCTTTTGGTCAGCAATCAACAAGAAGAAAGAGTTGACTTTCAGAGCATCACCATCCCAGAAGTGGGTAGAGGATGGATCCAGATCCAAGAAGTTTTTTTAAAGCCCCCGATGATTTGGCTTCGCCTCATTATAAAGAATGGTCGTAGTAGGGTAGGCCAGCTGGATATTTTCCTCTTTGGCAAAGCTCTGTAGAATGGATTCTGTGATGGCATGTTGGATCATTCTTCGCTTTCTGGGATTGCAAAGATAGCGCATAGCGACCTGTACCCCTCTTTCTGTGATGTCGATATATACCGCGGGGGTAAATTGATTGTACACGATCAGGTGTTTGTCCCTGGCCCTTTTGAATTCGGCCTCCGCCAGGGCTATTTCATCCAATAGAAGGGAGTTTAAGATTTCGCTAAGCAATGATTTCGCCTTTTTGTAATCGCTGTCCAGCGTGATAAAAATTACCTGTTCATTCCAGATGTAATTGAATCCTTGTGAATAATTGGCTTGTGGCTCTATGAACACCTTCAGGTTGGGTACATGCACGACCCTGCCCGTGCTTTGATCAGCATCTACCCAGTTGCCGATTTCCAAGAGGGTGAATTGAAAAAGCCTCAGATCAATGACGTCTCCCTTTACATCGCCGATCTGTATTCTGTCTCCAACATCGAAAGGTTTACGAATATAGATATACGCCCAACCGGCAATATTCATAAACACCTCCTTTAAAGCAATAGCGATACCTGCGGAAAGTATCCCCAGAAAAGTCACAATAAACTGAAAGTTGCTGATCCAAAGATTCCCCACTACCAAGACCCCGATAGTGAAAAGGGTGTACTCTATGGTCTTCCTCCAGTGGTACTGTTTTCGGATCTCTTCCACTGATCCATGGGTGAAAAACCTGACAGCAAGTTTGTTGAGAATCCATAAAACGAGGATAATCAATACCGTCTGAACCATCCGGTTTTTTATCGCGGAATCTATATTGAGATATTCTTCAAACATTCTGGAAAGAAATTATTGGGAACCAAATCTACTGGTAGGAGACTTCTTATAAAAGTGATTACTGATTTTGTTTGTTTTTGCTGTTGCCGATCCATACCCCCAGGATGATGGCAAGCATTCCCAAGTAATGGGCTTCTTCAAGAATCTCCCCGTCCATGACACCCCAAATCACGGCAATAATGGGTACGAGATAGGTTACCGAACTGGCAAAAACCGGCGTGACCAATTTGACCAGGTTATTGAAGATGATTAAGGCAAGGGCGGTGCCCAATACGCCCAATATACTCAAATACCCCACGGCTTCCAGAGCACCTTCATGATGCATCAATTTATAGGAGAAGGACGTGCCCGCCAAGAGATAGATCAAGGCCACCGGGAGAACCATCAATAGGGAAATCGCAGTAATTTCTACGGGTTTTAGGCTAACAAACCAGTATTTGATGATATTCAAATTGATGCCATACAGAAGTGTGGCCAGCAAGACATAGAAGACATAGCCGTTGATCTCGTCAAATGATCCCAAAGCTCCTCCATGTCTTATGCTGATTAAAATCAATACCCCGACAAAGGCGATGAACAAGCCGATGGCGTTTCTTTTTGTGATTCTAGCGTGAAAGCACAATGCCCCTATCAGCACCACAAACAAGGGCGTAAGGGCATTGAGGACCCCGGTAAGAGAGCTGTTGAGCTGGGTCTGGGCCTTGGCAAAAAGAAAGGCAGGGAAAAAGGATCCCACTAAACCAGCCACGATAAGGTTTCTAATTTGTCGTTTGGAAAGTCTCTTTATCCGCGTGAGCGATAGCGGAAGCAAGACTAGGGCTGCCGAAACAATCCTATAAGCACCGACTTCTCCAGCCGAAAACACCAACAGGCCTTTCTTGATCAAAATAAAGGAACTTCCCCATATCAAGGCCAATAGGATCAGTAGCAGCCAGCTTTTAATGGTTTTTTTTCTTTGCAGGTCGTCAATCATATCCTGTCCCACTTCGTCGAGAGCGTGGCGATCTAAAAATGATTTTTTAAGTAAACAGGGGCAAACCAATATACAGCGCCATCCGCTCTGCTGACAGGCAGACCGGGGAAGCACCATGCTAGTTTATTATACAGCATGGTTTTACAGAGATTTCCAAGTAATTGCTGTCTGCATCAGGCAAATTGATAATCTGCATAAGTCTCGGCCACCTCATCCAGAAGCGCGCATACCTGGGCGTAAGTGTCGGCGGTGACCATCTCGCTACGGTAGGGTTTGAAGTTGGGCATGCCTCGAAAATAATTGGTGTAGTGCCGTCTCATCTCAAGTATGCCTAATTTTTCGCCTTTCCATTTAATAGAGAAATCCAAATGGCTTTTGGTTACCCGCAAGCGTTCGGTAAGATCCGGGGCGGGGAGTTTTTCCCCGGTTGCCATAAAATGTTTGATCTCGTTGAATATCCATGGATAACCAATGGAGGCCCTTCCGACCATTATCCCGTCTACTCCGTATTTTTCCCGGTATTCTACTGCTCTTTCAGGTGTATCCACATCGCCGTTCCCAAATACAGGGATGTGGATTCTCGGATTATTTTTGATTTTGGCCAGATAGCTCCAATCCGCTTGGCCTTTATACATCTGCTTGCGCGTGCGAGCGTGAATGGATATGGCCTGGATGCCTACATCCTGTAGTCTTTCCACGACCTCTTCAATACGGATGGTGTTTTCATCCCAGCCGAGACGGGTTTTTACCGTGACCGGGATTTTTACAGCTTTTACAATTTCGGCGGTCATGGCGACCATCTTGTCGATGTCCAAGAGAATTCCTGCGCCAGCACCTTTACAGGCCACTTTATTGACAGGGCATCCATAGTTGATGTCCAGAATGTCCGGGCCTGCTGCTTCTGCAATGGCGGCGGCTTCCCGCATGGATTCTATTTCGTTTCCAAAAATCTGGATTCCCACGGGGCGTTCGTATTCAAAAACATCCAGTTTCTGCACACTCTTAGCGGCATCCCGGATCAATCCTTCCGAACTGATGAATTCGGTGTACATCAGATCGGCACCATTTTCTTTACATACAGCCCTGAAGGGAGGATCACTTACATCTTCCATTGGTGCCAGCAACAAGGGAAAATCCCCTAATTCTATGTCTCCTATTTTTACCACCTAATTGTTGTTATTGATTGTTGTTTGGTCAAATTTCGGGATTCAGCTGCCAGGCGATGACCGGGAAATGTCCGAACCGTTTTTTTCAGGTCCTTTTCTTTACCCTTTGTGCTTTATCCAATTCTATGTTCCTGATACTTACGACTACTTTCACTCATTTCGCCTTTGTTTCTTGTGGTCATGGCTATTTGATGTAAATTTACCCCGATTATGGAAATTTACGAAACCAGAAGTAACAATACTGTAAAACACCCTTGGCTTCTGTCCCTTGTTTTACTCACATTAATTGTTTTTGGGTCATTGCTGGTGCTTCAGGGATTGGCTCTAGCCCTTGTCCCTTTTTTATTTGGTTTTCCAATGGAAGAGATTCTGCTCCTTTTCACCGGGGATTCTACCCATCCTAACGCCAGGCTAATTTTCCTTTTTATTCAGGGATTTGGCGGTGGATTGGGCTTCTTAATGGGGGGCTGGCTGTTCCTGCGTTTTGTCGACAGGGCTTCCCTCGGCTGGAAACAACAATTCAATTCCGTAAAGTTCAAAAAGGTGCTTTTATTGCTCCCGCTTCTCTTCGGTTTTATTTTGTTCAATTCTTTATTTATCTACTGGAACATGCGGGTGGAGTTTCCAGAGTTTATGAGCGGCTTTGAGCAGTGGGCTTTAATAAAGGAAGAAGAAATGATGAAAATCACCCTCTATTTAACCGATTTTGGCAATGTTGGGGAATTTCTTGTCGGGTTGTTGGTGATCGGTGTATTGGCAGGAATAGGGGAGGAGTACCTGTTCAGGGGAGTATTACAGCCGAAGTTGCATCACTATACCGGTAATGCCCATGCGGGAATATGGATTGCGGCTTTTATTTTCTCAGCAATACATTTCCAGTTTTACGGATTTCTGCCAAGGTTGATGCTCGGTGCTCTATTTGGCTATTTGTACCTTTATTCCGGAAGTTTGGTGTATCCTATTATTGCCCATATTCTGAACAACGGCCTAACAGTTATTGCTGTATATCTCAACAAGTTGGGGATGATAGAATTTGAAATAGATGGGGCGGCGGAGATGGAATGGTACTATATACTTTTTGGTATCGGCTTATTTTTAATTAGTTTTAGAGCTTTTACTTCAAAAAATGGCAACAATACACTAGATGGCAGAATGGCAAAAGGTATTTGAGACGGATGCGGCTATAAGAGCAGAAATCGTCAAGGGTGTACTGGAAGAAAAAGGGATCACCGCTATTGTTTTAAATAAAAAGGAGTCTGTCTATCAAATTCACGGCAGTTATGAAGTGATGGTGTCATCCAGCGAAACCATCCAGGCGATTAATATCATCAATAATGAGATCACGTTTTAATATCAGCAATTACAGCAACCTGGGGCAGCGTGTGATCACAGCCACTCTCGGTGCGGTGGTGATCATCGCGGGTTCGATATACAGCGAATGGGCCTATCTTGTGATTTTTGGTATTATTTTGGGCTTTTCACAAATGGAGTTTTATAAGCTGTGCGGCTTGGACGGAATGTTTCCTTTAAAGAGCTTTGGTACCTTTTTGGGTGTCTCGGTCTTTATATTCACCTTCTTGGAGGAAATGAAGGTTTTGCCACCACAGTACTATTATCTGGTATTCCCTTTGGTGTCTATCATATTCTTTATCAAGCTTTATGGTAAATCCGACAAAAAGCCCTTTACAGGCATAGCCTTCACTTTATTGGGCATTGTATATGTTGCCATCCCTTTTTCTATACTAAATCTTATCGCTTTTTCTGCAGATGGTACCTTTCGTTATGAATTGATCATCGGTTCTTTATTGATCCTGTGGGCGAGTGATTCGGGAGCCTACTTTGCAGGGACCAAATTCGGAAAAACCAAGTTGTTTGAACGGGTTTCGCCCAAGAAATCTTGGGAAGGGAGTTTAGGCGGCGCCTTTGCTGCGCTGTTGACTGCTTATTTTATTTCCCAATATTTTACTATCCTCCCCTCCTGGCAATGGTTTGGGATTACGGCAATCATTGTCATTGCAGGGACTTACGGCGACCTGATTGAATCCCTTTTCAAAAGAAGTATCTCCATCAAAGATTCGGGCAAAGGCCTTCCGGGGCATGGCGGATTTATGGACCGTTTTGACGGATTGTTATTGTCGGCCCCCTTTATCATCGCTTTTTTGAAAATCTTTTAAAAATGAGCCCTGCCTATTGAAAAAGTCGCTAATATTGTGTTTTGTAGAAGGGACATTAAATGAATACTATGGATTACATTGAGCCTGCTCCTATAAAGGATAAAGAAAATCCTTTGGAGTCCATGATGGAAAGGTTTAACATTGCCGCTGAAAAACTCGGATTGTCAGAGGAGGTTTATAACGTTTTAAAAAACCCTGCCAAGCAGGTTATTGTTTCGATTCCCATCACCCGGGACAACGGCAAAGTGGAGGTATTTGAGGGCATCAGGGTGATCCATTCCAACATTCTTGGCCCAGCGAAGGGCGGCATACGCTTTGCCCCGGATGTGCACCTCGATGAGGTCAGGGCTTTGGCTGCGTGGATGACGTGGAAATGTGCGGTGGTGGATATTCCTTACGGCGGCGCTAAGGGCGGCATCAGGTGCAACCCGAGGGAGATGTCTCCCGGTGAAATAGAGCGATTGATGCGGGGTTACACATCAGCCATGATGGATGTATTTGGTCCTGATAAAGACATTCCGGCTCCCGACATGGGGACGGGCCCAAGGGAGATGGCATGGCTTATGGATGAGTATTCCAAAGCACATGGCACCACTATAAATTCAGTAGTCACGGGTAAGCCTTTGGTGTTGGGAGGATCGTTGGGCAGAACAGAAGCTACCGGAAGGGGCGTGATGGTTTGTGCCCTCAATGCAATGGCTAAATTGAAAATCAATCCTTTTCAGGGAACCTGTGCCATTCAGGGGTTCGGCAACGTGGGTTCGTCTGCAGCGGTGTTGTTGGAAGAAAGGGGTTTGAAGGTAGTAGCCCTTTCCGATATCTCCGGAGGGTATTATAATGACAGAGGCATTAATGTGGCCGAGGCCATCGCCTATAGAGACAGCAACAACGGTATCCTGGAAGGCTTTCCCGGTGCAGAGAAAATGGTATTGGCTTCGGATCTCCTGGAATTGGAAGTAGACGTGTTGATCCCTGCTGCTGTGGAGGATGTCATTACCATTAGAAATGTAGATAAAATTAAGGCCAAACTGATCGTAGAAGGGGCCAACGGTCCCACTTCCTACAAGGCTGACAAACTTCTCAATGAGAGAGGGATAATGGCAGTACCTGATATTTTGGCCAATGCCGGCGGGGTCACCGTGTCCTATTTTGAATGGGTGCAAAACAGGCAGGGCTATAAATGGTCCGCAGAACGCGTGAGCCGTCGCTCTGACAGGATCATGAAGGACGCTTTTGACAATGTATACCAGGCATCCATCAAATATGATGTGCCCCTCAGGATTGCCGCCTACATTATCGCAATTGATAAAGTGGCGCAGACATATACCTTCCGTGGGGGATACTAAATGCGGCCTGCGGCTCGATTTTGAGGTATTAAAAAGGAAGGAATTTTAAACATTAGCAATATTCTAGGCGTTAATGCGATAGAAGGGCATTCACCTATAGGGAACCAATGAAGATACATAAAGAAGGAAGAAAATTATTGTTTTGGATGTTGATAGGACTGACTGCATTGAGCATTGTTCTTCATCAGCTTGTCCCCGGTCAGCAGACACTGTTGAATATCGTTATACTCGGTAGTGTTGTTATTTATTTGTTGGTGTTACAGTTTTTTAGGAACCCTTCCATCGTAATGCCTACCGACGAAAGGCTTGTCTATGCGCCAGCGGATGGTAAGGTGGTGGTGATAGAAGAAACGATAGAAGAGGAATACCTGAAAGAAAAAAGGCGGCAGATATCCATATTTATGTCCCCGGTAAACGTGCACATCAACCGCTCTCCTATCAACGGGACCATTGAATATTTCAAATATCATCCCGGCAAGTATCTCGTAGCCTGGCATCCGAAATCCAGCTTGGAGAACGAGCGGACGACCTTAGTGGTTGCCGAGCCGAGAGGTGCTAAAATACTGGTTCGACAGATCGCCGGAGCGGTGGCCAGGAGGATCAAATGGTACGTTAAGGAAGGTGATCCGGTCGTCAGCGGCGGAGAGTTTGGCTTTATCAAATTCGGGTCCCGGGTGGACGTATTCCTTCCCCTGGACGCAGAGGTGTTGGTGAAGGTACAGGAAAAGACCAAAGGAGGCAGGACGCCGATCGCCAGGCTCGCCGAAGCTTAAAATGGTGAGCCAGTAAGTTTTTGCGGTTATCTTTATCCCCATTTTGAAATTATTCGTACATTTGCAGTCCGTTCGGTTGAACGGGTCTGTCTGGATAAGCCATGGCGGATTTTTATTAACTAAAGCTTCAGCCTGAAGACCCTAGGGCTGAGGATAACCAGGGTCGATAATTTATGTCAAAGCACGAAGAATTTAATTGGGAGAAATTTGAAATCAAAGGTTTCGGGGAAGGCTATTCCAAAGCAGAGAGAGCTGAAATGGAAAAGCTTTACGACAACACCTTAAACGAAATCACTGAAAAAGAAGTCATCAAAGGTACCGTAGTGGGCATCAATGACAAAGATGTGATTATCAATATTGGTTTCAAATCTGACGGGTTGGTACCAAGAACCGAATTCCGTGATCTTCCTGATCTTAAAATTGGTGATGAGGTAGAACTTTTCATCGAAGAGCAGGAAAATTCATTGGGTCAATTGGTGCTTTCCAGAAAGAAAGCCAAAATGGTACGTGCCTGGTCCGATATTGAAGAAGCGTTGGAAAATGACAGTGTCATTGAAGGGCTTGTAAAAAGAAGAACCAAAGGCGGACTGATTGTGGATATATACAGCGTGGAAGCGTTCCTTCCAGGTTCACAAATAGATGTTAAGCCTATCCGGGATTTTGACATCTATGTAGGTAAGAAAATGGAAGTTAAAGTGGTGAAGATCAACCATGCCAATGATAACGTGGTGGTTTCCCATAAAGTATTGATCGAGAAGGATCTTGAAAAACAAAGAGCAGAGATACTCAACAACCTTGAGAAAGGCCAGGTATTGGAAGGTGTCATCAAAAACATGACCAATTTCGGTGTGTTCATCGACTTGGGCGGTGTGGATGGATTGCTTCACATTACCGACATCTCTTGGGGCAGAATCAATCACCCAGAAGAAGTACTTAACCTGGATGATAAAGTACAGGTGGTTGTACTTGACTTTGATGATGACAAGAAGAGAATTTCCTTGGGCATGAAGCAGTTGACTGCACATCCATGGGATTCACTTTCTGCCGGTCTTGAGATCGGATCCAGGGTTAAGGGTAAAATTGTTAACGTAGCAGATTATGGTGCGTTCCTTGAACTTGCTCCTGGTGTAGAAGGTTTGATTCATGTATCTGAAATGTCTTGGTCTCAACACCTGAGAAATCCTGCCGATTTTGTTAAAGTAGGCAACGAGATCGAAGCGGTTGTTTTGACACTGGACAAGGAAGACAGAAAGATGTCTTTGGGCATCAAGCAGCTTACCGAAGATCCATGGACCAAACAGGATATGGGCTCTAAATATGCTGTAGGCACCAAGCATAAAGGCGTGGTAAGAAACCTGACTAACTTCGGCCTGTTCCTTGAATTGGAAGAAGGAATCGACGGACTGGTTCACGTATCGGATCTTTCCTGGACCAAGAAAATCAAACATCCTTCTGAATACGTAAAAGTAGGCGATGAATTGGATGTGGTTGTATTGGAACTGGATGTGGACAACAGAAGATTGGCTTTGGGCCATAAGCAATTGGAAGAAAATCCTTGGGATACTTTCGAGAGCATCTTCCCAACAGGATCTGTTCATAAGTGTACTGTTGTTTCCAAAAATGACAAAGGAGCAGTTTTGGAGCTTCCTTATGGTTTGGAAGGATTCGCCACTATCAAGAATCTGGAAAAAGAAGATGGGACTCTTGTAGAAGTAGGCGAGGCCTTGGACTTCAGGGTTACCGAATTCTCCAAAGATGATAAGAGGATTGTATTATCTCATACAGCGACCTTCAAGGAAGATACTTCTGCCAAAGTGGCGAAGAAATCTACCGGCGGAAGCAAAAAAGGTTCAAGCACTACTTCAGATAGCGGCAGCGCTGAGAAGTCAACTCTAGGTGATTTGGACGCTCTTTCTGCTTTGAAAGAAAAAATGGAAGGTGATGCCAATAAATAAGATTGGATAACTCAATAAGGGAAAGGGCATCCTCGTAAGAGGATGCCCTTTTTTTGTTTTAAATACAGCAGGACGCCTTCTCATGGCCAACGGCTGAGAGAACGGGCTGGCGTGATACCGCGCTACTTTAAAGGAAGGAAATCATCTTATGGCCTTTGCCATTACGGGACCTACCGGTGTCCTCTGGATCGCTTAGTTCAATTTTCGTTGCGGCATCAATGCACGGATACATTGGTATGGGTTTGTTGGCTCAAGTATGGGGGTGGCTTGTATGACCGGCGTGTTAAAAGCACCGTTACTTTGTGGCGTTTCGCCAATGCCTATTTTAAAAAGTGTGAAGCGGACCGCCTTGACCAAGCGGTGGTATAATAAAAAAAGCATCCGTAAGGATGCTTTTTTGATGGAGGTCGAGAGCGGATTCGAACCGCTGTACAAGGTTTTGCAGACCTCTGCCTAGCCACTCGGCCACTCGACCAATGCAGAATTGGAATGCAAATGTAGATATTATTCTATGCTATCCAAAACCCTCACTTTAATTTTTGCAGATAATCGCAAAATCTAAGTTAGAGTTTGCGATTGTCCTATGACAAATGACAGGGAAAATATAGAATGACGCTATAAATCCTTTTTATTGCCTATAAAAGGTTATTTATATAGATTCTAAATAATTGACAATGCTTGTTTTGTTTTCACAATAAGCTGAAAATCAACCTGATGTATTGAGTAAATCCGACGGGCGATGATCTTTCTCACCTATAGCTTCAAGTTTGATAAATAGAACTTGGGTAGTACATTTGTGGGGAGTTTTAGATACCCTGAATTAAACTGAATTAAAGAGTATAAATATGTCAATCAAACGCTCGTTATTAAGTGTTCCCTTTAGATTTAGCTTTTTGGCGTTGGCTTTTTTTCTTGTTTTAGGAAGCAACGTAATAGCGGCTGATCCTGAAGTATCGGAAGATGAAGAGGCCGTCCAAGCGGGTAAATCCCTATTCAATGCCAACTGTTCCGCTTGCCATAAACTTGATCAAAAGTTAATTGGTCCGGCATTGCGTGGAGTAACCGACAGAAGAGAAGTTTCCTGGGCAAAATCTTTTATCCACAATTCCCAAAAGATGATCCAGGATGGCGATCCTGTAGCTGTCGCGTTGTTTGCGGAATTTAACAATGTGGTGATGCCGCCGATGCCTTTCTTCAGCGACGATGATCTTAACAAGCTGCTCTCTTATATTGAGCACGGGGATAAAGCAGCTGATGCACCGGCTGGTGCAGCCGTCGAAGGAGGCGCAGGAGCTGGACAAGGCTCTGGAGATGGAATACCCAGCGAGTATCTTACCATCATTCTAGCCGTTTTAGTCGGTGTGCTTTTATTGATCCTTGTGGTATTGGGTTTGATCATTACAGTTCTAACCAAGTACCTGAACAATAATGAAAATCTTGACGAAGAAGATAAGGAGATTGTCAATCAAAAGACCGATTTCCGAAAGGTGCTCAAAAGTGACGGGTTTATATTCGTTATCACTGTCATTGTAGTGGCGCTGGTAGGCAAGACGGTAATAGACGGTCTGTACTCCATAGGGGTGCAGGAGGGTTATGCACCTGCCCAGCCGATCGCTTATTCTCACCAACTGCATGCAGGTGAATATGAGATCCCTTGCCAATACTGTCACACCGGAGTGGAAATCGGTAAATCCGCAAACATTCCTTCAGCCAATATCTGTATGAATTGCCACACGTATATCCAAAATGTGGGTGGACAGGAAGGTGTGTCAACTGAAATTGCCAAAATCCATAACGCTGTCAACACGAATACGCCGATAGAATGGGTGAGGGTACACAATCTCCCTGACTTGGCGTATTTCAACCATTCCCAACACGTCAAGGTAGGTGGTGTGGAATGCCAGACCTGTCATGGCCCCATTGAAGAAATGGAAGTGGTATCCCAGCACAGTGCACTGACCATGGGATGGTGTATCGACTGTCACCGTCAGACGGACATTGCCGCTCAGGGTAACGAGTACTATGACAAATTGGTACAGCTTCATTCTGATTCCAAGGATGCCTTAAAGGTTAAGGATATAGGGGGCTTGGAGTGTGCAAAGTGTCACTATTAATATATAATTTTTAAGGACATTCTATATTTTAATATAAAATGAAAGAAAATAAAAAGACCTATTGGAAGGGATTGGAACAATTGACCAATGATCCTGAATTTGTAAAAAATGCAAATGATGAGTTCCCTGGATATCTTCCAATTAGCAAGGAGAATGAAGAAGGCGGTTCTTCAAGAAGGGATTTTTTGAAATTGATGGGATTCAGCATCGCGGCGGCTTCTTTGGCTGCTTGCGAAGCACCGGTCAGAAAGGCCATTCCTTATGTGAACAAGCCAGTTGATATCAATCCTTCCATTCCTAATTATTACGCTTCGACCTTTGCTTCAGGAGGGGATTATGCCTCTATTGTGGTAAAGACGAGGGAAGGAAGGCCTATTAAAATAGATGGAAACAAATTGTCTCCTACCAATCAGGGTAAGGTAAATGCCATTGTGGAAGCTTCGGTGCTGACTTTGTATGATAAGGAGAGACTAGCGGGACCACAAATCAATGGGGAAAACAGTGACTGGGCCGCTTTGGACAGTCAGGTAGCTTCCAAATTGAAGTCTGCCGGATCCGTAAAAATCGTAACCAACACTATTCTTTCCCCTTCCACTAACAAGGCATTGGGACAGCTGGTCGAGGCTTTAGGAGCAGAAGTGGTAGTTTATGATCCCGCATCCAATTATGGGATTACAAAAGCCAATGAGTTTTATTATGGCACAGCAATGCTTCCCTCGTATCGTTTTGATAAGGCGGAGGTCATTGTAAGTTTCGGAGCGGATTTCTTGGGTACCTGGATCTCCCCGATTGAATTTGCCAAACAATATAGCCTGGGAAGGAAGATATCCACCGAGAAGCCGAAGATGTCTCGTCATTTTCAGTTTGAGTCCAATCTTTCTTTGACGGGTGCAAACGCTGATTACAGAACGCCTATAAAAGCTTCCCAAGGTGGCTTGGGTGTTTTGGCTTTATATAACCTTTTGGCCAAAAAAGCAGGTGTTGCTTCGGTTGCAGGTACTTCTCTGGAATTCGCTAACCTAAGCAGAGCCGCGGATGAACTGTGGGCCAGCAGGGGCAAATCCCTTGTAGTCTCTGGATCCAATGATCCCAATGTTCAGATTGTCATCAACGCAATCAATGACTTGTTGGGCAATAACGGAACGACAGTGGATTACACCACCCCTGCTTATTTCCGTAAAGGGAATGATGCGCAGATGAACCAGTTCGTTACAGACCTTCAGGCAGGAAGAGTAGGCGGGGTTGTATTCTACAATTGTAATCCGGTGTACGACTTTGCTAGAGGAAAAGAAATCGCTGAAGGCATTGCCAAGGCAAAAGTCTCCGTATCTACCAATATCACTAAAGACGAAACGGGATCCCTCGTGCAGTACTTGGCCCCGGATCGTCACTTCCTTGAATCTTGGAATGACTTCAATCCAAGATCTGGAGAATACAGCTTATCGCAACCCACCATTTCTCCCTTATTTGATACCAGGCAAGCACAAGATTCATTCCTGAGATGGGCCGGAGTATCTACGGATTATTATGAGTTCCTTCAGGAAAATTGGAGAAGCGATTTATTCGCTAACCAGACCGAAGTGGCGCTTTTCCAGGAATTTTGGGATAGAACTTTGTACAACGGTGTGTACACAACAAGGTCAACTGTTGCGTCCGATTCGGACAGCACGCTTGTTGCCTCAGCTGCTCTTGGTACTGCGATTACAGCGGTGAATGATATAGCGTCCGCAGCAGCAGCCGTGGCCAAAACCTATCCTGCGGACAATGCGGGATTGGAACTGGTGGTTTACCAAAAAGTGGGAATCGGGAACGGAACCTTTGCCAACAACCCCTGGCTTCAGGAAATGGCTGATCCGATTACCAAAGCTACTTGGGACAACTACATCACTGTCTCTCAAAAATGGGCCAATGACAACGGCCAGAAAATGTTTGAGGGTGCGACGACTACCGCCAAGCTTACCGTTAACGGAAAAACGGTTATCGTACCGGTGTTGATTCAGCCCGGACAGGCAGATGGCACCATAGGATTAGCCTTAGGATATGGAAGGACGCATGCCGGAAGGGTCGCTAACGGGGTAGGTATCAATGCCTATGATTTGTTGGACCTTTCTAAAGGCTTTACCAATTATGATATCACAGAAGGGGTTTCGATCGAACTTACGGGTGATTCTTATAAGATAGCACAGACGCAGACCCATCAGACCTATATGGGCAGGGAAAACGTGATCCAAGAGGCGACCTTGGAAGAGTACCAAGAAAATCCTTCTGCGGGTAGATACAACCCAAAAATATACAAAGAAGGAGAGTTCGTTAAGCCGTCTAAGATTTCTCTGTGGAGTGGCCATAAATACAGCCAGCACCATTGGGGTTTGGCCATAGACATGAACTCCTGTATTGGATGTAGCGCCTGTACGGTGGCTTGCCAAGTGGAGAACAACGTGGCAGTAGTCGGAAAGCAAGAAGTGCTCAACCGACGTGAGATGGCTTGGATCAGGATTGACCGTTATTATAGTTCACCTGAAGGGGCAGAATCGAATAAGGAGCTAGAAGTGGCGGCCGACAATCCGGAAGTAACGTTCCAGCCGATGACCTGCCAGCACTGTAACAATGCGCCTTGTGAGACAGTTTGTCCAGTAGTGGCGACTACCCACAGTTCAGAGGGTCTAAACCAAATGACTTATAACAGATGTATTGGAACAAGGTATTGTGCCAACAACTGCCCTTATAAAGTAAGAAGATTTAACTGGTTTAAATACCACGATAACACTGATTTTGCAGGGGTGAATGTTGCCCAGAATAATGATTTGGGTAAAATGGTACTTAACCCTGACGTTACAGTCCGTTCTAGGGGTGTGATGGAAAAATGTAGCCTTTGTGTTCAAAGGATACAGGCCGGCAAGCTTACTGCGAAACGAGAGAAACGTAAAATGGTTGATGCGGATGTGAATGTGGCTTGTGCTGAGGCTTGCCCCACGGATGCTATTGTTTTTGGTGACATGAACAATCCTGATAGCCGCCTTACAAGACTTCTTAAAATTGAGGAGGAGACTGTTTCCGCCAATAAAGTTGTCAATGAGGAAAGAGCCTATCATGTATTGGAAGAGATCAACACCAATCCCAATATATGGTATTTTACAAAAATCAGAAATAAGGATAAAAACGAAGCGTAAATATTAATTTATAAAATATGCAGGTTACTTCACACGACCAAAATCCGCCGGTTACTTCATCCGTACGTGAACCGTTGGTCACTGGCGGCAAAACATATGGCGATGTCACCTATGACATCGCAAGACATGTGGAGGGTGCCCCCACTAAGAGTTGGATGATTGGGCTGGCCGTTTCTATATCCGTACTTTTATTAGGAGGATTGGCCCTGGTTACTACACTTTGGGAAGGTATTGGCACCTGGGGTCTTAACAAGACCGTCGGATGGGCTTGGGATATCACCAACTTCGTATGGTGGGTCGGTATAGGTCACGCTGGAACACTTATTTCTGCAGTACTCCTGTTATTCAGACAAAAGTGGAGAACCTCCATCAACAGGGCAGCAGAAGCCATGACTATTTTTGCGGTAATGTGTGCCGCTTTGTTTCCTTTAATTCACATGGGTAGACCTTGGATTGGGGCGATTTGGGTTTTCCCTCTTCCCAACACATTTGGCTCCCTGTGGGTCAACTTCAACTCGCCTTTGTTGTGGGACGTTTTTGCGATCTCCACCTACTTCTCTGTATCCCTGGTATTCTGGTATATTGGTTTGATTCCTGATTTCGCTACTATTCGTGACAGGGCTACTGGTCTAAGGAAGAATATTTACGGTGCCTTGAGTATGGGCTGGGATGGTGCCGCAAGATCTTGGATGCGTTACGAATCGGTTTCTCTGATTCTTGCCGGTCTTGCTACTCCTCTGGTACTTTCGGTACACACCATAGTATCTATGGACTTTGCTACGTCGGTAATCCCCGGATGGCATACGACTATTTTCCCTCCGTACTTTGTTGCCGGGGCGATCTTCTCAGGCTTTGCCATGGTATTGACCCTGATGATCATTACCAGAAAGCTATTCAAATTGGAAAATTACATCACCATCGGCCATATTGAGTTGATGAATATCGTCATCATTATCACAGGATCGATCGTGGGTATAGCCTATATCACCGAATTGTTTGTGGCTTGGTATTCCGGAGTTCCCGGCGAACAGTATGCCTTCCTCAACAGGATTTCTGGTCCTTATGCCTGGGCGTATTGGATCATGATGACCTGTAATGTGATATCTCCCCAGGTGTTCTGGATCAAGAAAATCAGGACTTCCATTGTGGCAACCTTTATATTGTCTATCGTGGTGAACATAGGGATGTGGTTTGAGAGGTTTGTAATTATCGTTACTTCCCTTCACCGTGATTACCTTCCCTCTTCCTGGGCAATGTTCTATCCGACCATTTACGATGTAGGGCTTTATCTTTTCACCTTTGGGCTCTTTTTCACCTTGTTCTTATTGTTTGCCAAATTCTTCCCGGTAATTAATATGTCTGAAATTAAAGCGGTATTAAAATCTTCATCTGATAAAACGAATAAATAGGTATGGAAAGAGATAAAAATTTTATCCTCGGTATTTATGAAGATGAGGATGTTTTGAAAAATGCGGTTTCCACGGTGAGGGAGAGCGGTATAAAAATTCACGAAGTTTATACACCTTATCCCATACACGGGCTTGAAGATGTATTGGGGTATAAAAGAAGCCGCTTGCCTATAGCAGCGTTCTTGTTTGGGATGTTGGGGACCAGTCTTGCGCTTACCATGCAGATATACATGTTGGGGATTGATTGGCCTATGATTATAGGCGGTAAAGACCACATTGCCTTGCCTGCGTTTATCCCTGTTACCTTTGAATTAACTGTACTTTTGGCCGCCTTTGGGATGGTGGGTGTCTTTTTTGTCACCACTAATCTCAAGCCTTGGGCCCAGCCAAGAATATTTGATGAGAGAAGTACGGATGACAAGCATGTCATGGCGATCGACATAGCCAACAACGCATCTCTGGAGTTGGACAGGATCAAGGACGTGTTGAGAGGTTCTGGAGCCGTTGAGGTTAATAATAAAAATTTTGATTAGGCGAATGGTAGATATGAAAATTACTCAGTCAATATATTTTGTTTCGTTAATTGGCGCAGGGCTTGGTATGGTATCCTGTCAGGTTTCCGGGGATAATCCGGGAACTGAGTTTGCACCAAACATGTATCATTCTGTTCCTTACGAACCATTGTCCCAAATCACTGATGAAGAAAGGGGAATGTGGTTGTCCAACAGGGAAGATGGGAAGGGTGAATTCTATAATAGCAATCCCAACAATCCCTATGGTATGACTATGCGAGAGCCTGTGGCCAATACGGTTCCACGGAACGGACAGGGCTATCTTCCTTACCGTTTGGATTCTGCGGATTATGAAACGGCGGCAACTTTGGAAAATCCTTTGGAGCCAACCAACCAGGTAATAGCTGAAGGACAGCAATTGTATCTTCAGTATTGTTCTACTTGCCACGGGCCAAAGGGCCAGGGAGACGGTAAGGCAGGTGCGGTGCTAGGTGGGGTCGCCAATCTTACAGGAGGGGCTTACATCAATCTTCCTGAAGGTCATATTTTCCATGTGATAACCCATGGAAAAGGCAGAATGAGACCTCATGCTTCACAGATTTCTATCGACAGAAGATGGAAGATAGTTCACTATGTTAAACAAGAAATTCAGAAATAACAACAATGGCGCACGTTACAAATTATAATTTGGATCAAAAATTTGACTTTACGGCGGCTCTAAAGAAGTCTATCTTTATCATGGGAGCCATTGGTGCCGTTCTGTTGTTAGTAGGCGTGGTGCTCGCCATGTTTGGCGGCCATGGACATGGGGCAGAAGAAGGCGCACATGCTTTTCATTGGTCTAAAAGATTTTTTGCAAATCTCTGGGTCAATAATGTGTACTTCGCCGGCATAGCAATCATAGGTGTGTTCTTTTTTGCTTTACAGTACGCTGCCCAAGCTGGTTGGTCTACTGGTTTGTTGAGAATTTTCCTTTCTTTTGGTAGCTGGTTGCCGTACGCGGGAGGCTTGTTACTCCTTACTTTTTTTATCGCCGGGCATGATATATTCCATTGGACGCACAGCGATATATTTGATACCTCTAGCCCAAATTATGATTCTATCATTGATGGTAAAGGATCCTATTTCTATTGGCCTTTAGAAAAAGGAACTTTCCCTTTATTTTATATCGTAAGATTGGTGTTGTTCTTTGGCTTCTGGATATTCTTCTTTAAGAAAATGAGTGATTTATCCAGACAAGAAGATCTAAACGGGGGAACTTCTTACTGGTATAGTATCAGAAAATGGTCTGCGATATTTATCATCTTTTTCGGGATTTCCTCTTCTATGGGAGCATGGGACTGGGTGATGTCTATTGATACCCACTGGTTTTCGACCTTGTTTGGCTGGTATTTATTTTCGTCTTGGTTTGTTGCCGGGCTTTCTGCCATGACGTTGGTAGCTATTTTCCTTAGAGAAAGAGGCTATCTTCCTATGGTTAATGAAAACCATATCCACGACATGGGGAAATTCGTTTTCGCCTTTTCTATCTTCTGGACCTACCTATGGTTTTCGCAGTTCCTTTTGATTTATTATGCCAACATACCGGAAGAATCAGTTTACTATGTAGAAAGACTTCACAGTGAGACTTATAGCCTGTTCTTCTACCTAAATATAGTTATAAACTTTGCGTTGCCGTTTTTTGTGTTGATGACAAGGGACTCAAAGCGGCATTCCATTTTCCTAAAAGTTATCTGCGTGTTGGTTATCTTTGGCCACTGGCTGGATATTACCCTTATGGTTCAGCCTGGGATGTTGGGTCACAATGGAGGTGTTGGCTTTATTGAAATCGGAATGCTTCTCCTGTATGCTTCCATAGTCTGTTTTGTAGTTCTTATCGGACTTTCCAAGCAGAATCTGGTGGCTAAGAACCATCCTATGTTGGAAGAAAGTTATCATCATCACATTTAATATATATCCGAAAAGAATAAAATTATGTACGGATTTCTTATTGCTATAGGTGTTGTATTGTTGATCTCCATTGTTTGGATGGTCTATAGAATACAAACATTGGTGTCAGTGGTTAAAGGTTCTGATAAAAAAGTAGCCACTGGAAGTAACAAAATCAACGCTATGCTCATGCTGGTCTTCCTGATCGGAATGGGAGGCTTGATGTTTTGGTATTCAATCAAAGAATTTGATAATTATCAGCTTCCAATAGCTTCAGATCACGGTGTTGTTACCGATCGTTTGTTCTGGATTACTATGGCGGTAACTGGAGCTGTATTTTTGATTACCCACGTTCTGCTCTTCTGGTTTGGCTACAAATATCAGTATGACGAAAAGAAAAGGGCTGCTTATTATCCTGACAACAATAAATTAGAAGTTATCTGGACCTTGGTTCCTGCCTTGGTTTTGACGGTATTGGTTTTGACTGGTTGGAAAGCTTGGTCGGATATCACAGCACCGGCACCTGAAAATGCCCATGTGGTCGAAATATTGGGTTACCAGTTTGCTTGGGAAATAAGATATCCCGGTAAGGACAGACAATTAGGGGAATATGACTACCGATTGATCAATGCCACCAATTCAAGGGGGATCAATTTTTCCGATCAAAAAGCTCTGGACGATTTCGGTGCCCAGAATATTGTGATCCCAAAGGGCGAGCCAGTGTTGTTAATGATCAGAGCCCGTGACGTACTCCATTCCGTATTTGTTCCTCATATGAGGATCAAAATGGATGCTGTACCAGGCATGCCTACGAGGTTCTGGTTTGTAGCCAATAAAACTACGGCAGAGATGAGGGAAGAATTGGGCAATGCTGAATTTGAATACGAGTTAGCTTGTACTGAACTTTGTGGTAGCGGACATTTCTCCATGAAAAAAATTGTTACGGTACTGGAGCCGGATGAGTACCAAAAGTGGTTCGCAGAGCAGGCCACCTTTATACAGCAGGATCCGGATTTGATTGCCGATCTTCCTGAAGATTTGAAGGAATTAGCAGCAATACAGATCAGCGAGAGCAATAAATAATTTGAAATAATTAATAACATTATGGCAGTAGCTAACATGTCAACTCACGATATTCATGATGCCCATGACCATGAGCATTCTGGCAACTTTATAACCAAGTATATCTTCTCCACCGATCATAAAATGATCGCCAAGCAATACTTGGTTACAGGGATGTTTTGGGCAATCATAGGAGGCTTCCTTTCAATTTTATTCAGGTTACAGTTGGGTTTCCCCGACATGGATATGAGCTTCTTGAAGCCTATCCTTGGCGGGTGGATCAATGAAACTGGACAGTTGGATCCCAACTTTTATTTGGCTTTGGTCACCATGCACGGTACCATTATGGTGTTCTTTGTATTGACAGCAGGACTGAGCGGTACCTTCGCCAACTACTTGATTCCGTTGCAGATTGGGGCAAGGGACATGGCGTCAGGCTTTTTGAATATGTTATCCTATTGGTTCTTCTTCCTTTCGGGGGTGATCATGTTTATTTCTCTGTTCTTGGAAAGAGGCCCTGCAGGCGGTGGTTGGACGGTTTATCCCCCACTATCAGCTCTGGAGCAAGCCATCCCTGGATCAGGAACTGGAATGACTTTATGGTTGGTCGCCATGACTTTCTTTATTGCATCTCAACTTATGGGAGGGATAAATTACATCACTACTGTAATTAACCTTCGTACCAAGGGAATGACCTTTACGAGGCTTCCTCTTACCATATGGGCACTTTTCCTTACAGCAGTTATAGGCTTGTTGGCCTTCCCTGTTCTGTTTGGAGCGGCATTATTGTTGGTTTTTGACAGGAGTTTTGGTACCAGCTTTTACCTTTCTGATATTTATATCGGAGGAGAAGCGCTTCCACATACCGGTGGTAGTGCGGTGTTGTACCAACATTTGTTTTGGTTTTTAGGTCACCCAGAAGTATATATCGTGATTCTTCCCGCATTGGGGATTACCTCTGAAATTATCGCAACAAACTCAAGAAAACCTATTTTTGGATACAAGGCGATGATTATTTCCTTGCTGGGGATTACCATTCTTTCCTTCATCGTATGGGCTCACCATATGTTTGTATCGGGGATGAATCCCTTCCTAGGATCCATATTCATGTTCCTTACCCTGATTATTGCGGTTCCTTCTGCGGTTAAGGTCTTCAACTATTTAACCACTTTGTGGCGGGGAAACCTGATCTTTACCCCTGCGATGTTGTTCTCCATAGGAATGGTGTCATTCTTCATATCAGGTGGACTGACTGGTATATTCTTAGGTAACTCAGCTATTGATATTCAGCTGCACGACACCTACTTTATTGTCGCCCACTTCCACTTGGTGATGGGTTCTGCCTCTTTCTTCGGGATGCTGGCGGGTATCTATCACTGGTTCCCTAAGATGTTTGGCAGGATGATGGACAAAAGATTGGGCTATGTCCACTTTTGGATATCTTTCATTGGTGTTTACCTGGTGTTTTTCCCAATGCACTATATAGGCATTGCCGGATTCCCAAGAAGGTATTACAGCTTTACCAATTTTGACTTCACAGATAAGTTTACCGATTTGAATATGTTCGTGTCTGTGGCGGCTATTGTTACTTTCCTGGCCCAGTTTATCTTCTTATTCAACTTTTTCTATAGCATGTTTAGGGGAAGGAAAGCCAACCATAACCCATGGAGATCAAATACGCTGGAATGGACTACTCCGATAGAGCCGGGTCACGGTAACTGGCCAGGTGACATCCCTACGGTGTACAGGTGGCCTTATGACTACTCCAAACCGGGATCCAAAGAGGATTTTATCCCTCAGACGGTTCCTTTGTCCTCTACTCCTGAGTCCAATCTTCCCCACGAAAAAGATATGGTTCGAATCGAAAAGGAAATAATGGAAGAGGAGGGGATTGTATTGACTGAAGATGGACCTAAGGGATCTTAAAAATTTCAAGGTCTTCCGCAATGCCAGTTTAATTACTGTCATTGCGGTTTACCTACTCATTCTAGTCGGTGGGGTTGTCAGAAGTACCGGTTCTGGTATGGGATGTCCCGATTGGCCAAAATGCTTCGGAAGTTGGGTTCCACCTACCAATGTGGACCAACTTCCGGAGAATTATCAGGAAATATACGCCAACAAAAGGATTGAGAAGAACGAACGGTTTGTGTCGATGCTTCATTCCATGGGCTTCCATAATAAGGCCCAGGAAATAAAAAATGACAAGTCTATTCTTGTTGAGGAGGAATTTAATGCCACCAAGACTTGGATCGAGTATGTAAACCGTTTGCTGGGAGCTATCATCGGCCTGTTGATCATTGGCACTTTCCTTTATTCATTACCGCTTTGGAAACTGGATCGTCCACTGGTCATTTTATCCCTGTTCAACATCATATTGGTCATATTCCAGGGTTGGATCGGTTCGATCGTGGTTTCCACCAATTTGTTGCATTGGATGATTACCTTACATATGGTGCTGGCATTGCTATTGGTTTGCCTTTTACTTTATGTCCATTACCGTTCCTATAAGCTGGCTTACCCTGTGCAGCCCAAAACCGATAGAGTGAATTGGCTTTATGCCGTATTAATGGTCTCTTTCGTCCTTACTAACATCCAAGTGGTGTTGGGAACCCAGGTGAGGGAGCAGGTAGATATTGTAGCGGCCCAGTTTGGGAACCTGTTCCGATCCGAATGGGTTGGTCATTTGGGGGACTATTTCTTGGTACACAGGTCATTTTCCATTGTATTGATGTTGGTTCATGTGTTGTTTATATACGGTGTCTATAAACATGCCTACAGGAATTCCAATATTTTCAGATGGTCACAAATATTGGTGTTGATGATTGTTCTGGAGATTGTCACAGGAGTAGGGTTGTCATATTTCGCTCTCCCTGCTTTCCTTCAGCCCATACACCTGGCCGTCGGGTCATTGATCGTCGGGCTTCAGTTTGTGATATTGCTGCTCTTGAACGATCAGAAGCGATTGGTATTAAAAGTTAAATAAATGCATACAGTTAATCTATCCGAAAAAACCTATGGGGAATTGATCGCCAGCAGATTGAAGGCCTACTATGAATTGATGAAGTTCAGGTTGTCTGCGGTAGTCACTTTTTCGGCTGTTTTTGGATTTATATTAGGTGATTCAGCCACTTCCTTTTCCTGGAGTTCTTTCTTTGGTCTCCTTGTCGGCGGGTTTTTGGTCAGTGGTGCCTCCTGCGCCGCCAATGAAATTTGGGAAAGGGACTTGGACAAAATGATGAAAAGGACGAAAAGCAGGCCTCTTCCAATGGATGCTATTTCCCTGACTGAAGCTTATTGGTTTACTTTCATCGTAGCTATTTTAGGAGTAAGTCTATTGTGGGTTTTCACCAACCCCCTGACCACTTGGTTGGGGATATTGAGTATGGTCCTTTACGCCTTTGTCTATACTCCTCTTAAGCGAGTGGGGCCGATTGCTGTCTTTGTAGGTGCTATTCCCGGTGCTTTGCCTCCCCTGTTGGGATGGACTGCTGCTACAGGTGCCATATCCCATGAAGCCTTGATTATATTTGGCATACAATTTATTTGGCAGTTTCCCCATTTCTGGGCTATTGCTTGGGTGAGTGATGAGGATTATAAATTGGCTGGTTTTAAGCTACTTCCGAATGGGGGCAAGAAGGACATGAATACCGCCATTCAAATTATGATCTATACCCTTTTCCTGCTCCCGCTTGGACTTCTGCCCACTTACTTTGGGTTGACAGGGTTAAATTCGGGTATTGTGGCTACTATCTGTGGGGTACTGTTTTTGGCACAGACCTTTTCCCTGATGAAAGATGGTTCCAGAAAATCCGCGCTGCGGATTATGTTTGGTTCTTTTCTTTATTTGCCGCTTGTACAAATTGCTTATATGCTTGATAAAATTGCGTAATGGAAGAAAAATTAATTTATAGTGAAGAGGTAGAACAACCAATTGCAATGCATCCAAAGAAATTTGCGATGTGGTTGTTCATGGTGAGTGTGGTGATGGTTTTCGCCGGTTTAACCAGTGCCTTTATTGTAAGGCAATCCGAAGGGAATTGGTTGCAGTATGATCTTCCGGGGATCTTTTGGTTTACATCTGGAACCATCGTATTGAGCAGTATCACTATGCATTGGGCTTATTTATCGGCCAAGAAGGACCTGTTGGACCAATTGAAGTTGGCATTGGCTGTCACTACGGTACTGGGTCTCGTATTTCTGGTTGGGCAATGGTACAGTTGGGTAGCTTTGGTAGACATGGATGTCTACTTCGTGGGCAATCCCGCGGGCTCATTTCTGTATGTGTTGACCGGGCTTCATGCATTACACCTCGTAAGTGGTGTGATATTTCTAATTATTGTATTAATTTCGTCTTTCAAGTATAAGATCCATTCCAAGAGGCTAACCACATTGGATATTTGTGGTACCTACTGGCATTTTCTCGGGGGACTATGGTTGTATTTATTTATGTTTTTACTATTTAATCATTGAACGAAAAAGTTAAACGCTAGAATATGTCATCTACTGCAATTGAAGTCACCTCCAAGAGGGGGATATGGGGTGGTGGAAATGAACCACTAAAGGCGAGTTACGGAAAACTCATGATGTGGTTTTTCCTGCTTTCCGATATCTTTACCTTTACTGCTTTCCTAATTACTTATGGCGCCATCCGTTTTAGTTACCCAGCTTATACCGGAGAGCCTGTGGATTTTGTCAGTTCCAATGAGTACTGGCCGATACCCGAAATGATTTTTGATGCCTTTCCTTTTATCCACGGCGTTCATTTGCCTTTGGTATTTGTGGCGCTGATGACATTCATTTTGATCATGAGTTCCGTGACCATGGTGCTTGCTGTGGAGGCAGGTCATAGAAACGATAAGAAGGATGTGGTTAAGTGGTTGCTATGGACGCTTTTAGGCGGGATTACTTTCTTGAGTTGCCAAGCTTGGGAATGGACCCACTTTATCCATGGAACGGACGAAGGAACCTTGATGACATTTGTCAATTCCATGAATACCTTGGTCACGGAGACTGTATTCGGTGCGAATTTGTATGTGAACCAATACGGTCCGGCATCTTTTGCACAACTGTTCTTTTTTATCACCGGCTTCCATGGTTTTCACGTGACTATCGGTGTGGCCTTATTATTTATGGCTTTCTACCAGGCTGCCGTGGGAACCTATGAAGAAAGAGGTCATTATGAAATGGTTGAGAAAATCGGATTATACTGGCACTTTGTCGATTTGGTATGGGTGTTTGTGTTTACCTTCTTCTATTTAATTTAAATTCTTAAAACTAAGAAAGCTATGTCTTCTCACGAAAATAAAGGCTCCCTAGAAGTAATGCCGCGTGATGCCGAAAAGATCAAACGAATCTGGAAAGTAGCGGGTATCCTTTTGTTTTTGACCTTGATTGAATTTGTCTTTGCCTTTACCATGGAAAGAGGATGGCTGTTGTACGCCATTTTCGTCGGCCTAACTTTGGTTAAAGCTTCATATATTATGCTTGAGTTTATGCACTTAAAAGACGAAGCCAAGACTTTGTTTTGGTCTATCTTTTTGCCCCTTATCTTTTTGGTTTGGTTGATTATTGCCCTCTTGAAGGAAGGGATAGAAATTTTCCAAGTCAGATGGTAATGGCTCAAAGCAAATAGTAAGTAAAAAGTAGGTTGGGGAGGAATCTTCAACCTACTTTTTTGTTATATAACCAATATGAAGGAAATCAGGATTCTTAAAATAATGGTATTGATATGTATCTTATTAATACCAGTGCTTATTATATTGTTTCTGCGGGGCTTCGGCCAAAACAAATACGACATTCCTGTTTTCTTTGAGCAGGGGGTGGAAGATCCCTTTGGGACCTGCGATTATCCAGAAGGAGAGCAACATTATATCCCGGATTTTACATTTGTCGCGCAGGACGGCAGCGAAAGAGGCAGGAAGGAAATGGAGGGCAAAATCACGATTGTCGACTTCATGTTTACCAGTTGTCCCAGCATCTGCCCCATTATGTCCAATGAAATGGAAAGGGTGCAGGATGCTTTTCGTAGCCAAGAAGCCGTGCAGATCTATTCTATCAGTATAGACCCGGATTATGACACGCCCTCGGTGTTGGCGCAATATGCCGAAAAATATGGTGCATCCCCGAATAAATGGTTTTTTCTAAATGGATCGAAGGAGGTTACCTATGATTTGGTCAGATGCGGCTTTGCCTTGCCCATAGTGGATGGACAAGGGAGGCCTGATGACTTCGTACATAGCGACAAGTTTATTCTGGTAGATGGAAAAGGTCGGATAAGAGGGTATTATAGCGGGACAGAAAGGGAGGGAGTCGATAAATTGATCTTGGAGACCAAAATATTATTATACGGGATGGAAGAGGATAATTCCTGATTTGAGGCGTTAACTATATCTCGGGAGACGAAACTGGGGCATTGCCCCTGAGATGGTCCTAGAGGAAAATACGGATCCAACGGAGTGATATTCGGCTCCTGGTTCTATAATTACATTAATATTCTATTATGAAAAGTGGTGATCTCTCCTATGAATCTGCCGATAAGCGCAGCTATGCATGGATTGTTGTTGTTTCAGTGATTGTTCCGTTGTTGGTGGCTGTTCTCCTATTTATGCCAAAAAAGGTAGACGTGGGTATGGACTGGGTGTTTTTTCTGCCACATTTGAATGCGGTAATCAACTCTGCCTCGGCTATTGCCCTCCTCTTCGGGTTGTTTTTCATCAAAAATAAGCAGATAGCTTACCATAAAATAGCGATGTCCACAGCATTTTTGCTCGGAGCGGTTTTTTTGATTTCCTATGTGATCTATCATGCTGCCGCAGAGAGTACTACTTTTGGGGGCGAGGGGATCATCAGGAATATTTATTATTTCCTTTTGCTCACTCACATCCTCTTGGCCGCCATCGCCTTGTTTCCAATCTTATTGGCCTATTATTACGGCTATACTGGCCGCATAGAAAAGCATAGGAAAATTGTGAGGTACGCCTATCCTATCTGGCTGTATGTGACGGTCTCAGGAGTAGCGGTCTATCTTATGATCAGTCCCTATTATAATTTCTAAACTAAATAAATTTTCAAAACGTTATTAAGGATCATGAAAGTATACAAACAAGCTTTATTACTGGTCTTGGCTTTTGCTTTCTCCATCAGCTATGGGATGGCCCAATGTGCCATGTGTCGGGTAACTGTCGAGAATAATGTCAGCAACGGGGATACCACTGTAGGTGCAGGCTTAAATATGGGGATCTTATACCTTTTTTCGGCCCCATATGTGCTTCTAGCGGTGATCGGCTTTTTTTGGTACAAGCATGCCAAGAAAAGGAAGAAAGTCGTCACCGGAAATAAAAGTTTCTGATTTAAGAGGGCAAAGCTTTACATTCAGCTTTGCTTTTTTCTTTTATTTGCATTATGCTAAAGAAGAGGCGGTTAATCTTATTCGTATTCATTGCATTATTGGGGGTGGTGCTGTCCATTGATTTTTTAAACGATGGTAAGAACAATTTTCCCGAAGCCGAAAGGCAAATCGAACAGCGCATTTCCAAGGTTACCGATGAGTTTGACCAGGACTACCTGAATCTTTTAATGAACAACAGGCCCCATCAAAGGGTAAGCTTTTCCTCCCTGACCATACCCACCCATCATCCCTTTTACCTTTTTTCCGAATCCGGCAAGCTCTTGTATTGGTCGGATAATGAGATGGCCCCGATGTTTGAAGATTTCAAGAGAAACCGGAAATTTCAATTGATCAAAAATTCGAAGGGCACCTACCTCACCCAACTCAGAAAATTGAGCAGAGATGGACAGGGCTATTGGATGGTCCAGGTCTACAGCTTATTTGACAATGTCGAAATACAGAACGATTTTTTAAATGCAGGTCCCAATCCGGAGATCTTCGGAAATGATCGGTTTGTCCTTTCCTCCGAGCCACAGGAGGGATATGCCACCATCGAAAAAAGTGATAATCAATATCTTTTTTCCATCTTGTTTCGTGTCGGCTATACCAACCCTGGCCAAAATGCCAACCAGCCGGTGATGATATTTTTCTTTTCCCTGTTAGGGCTTGTATTGATTATCGGCGGCGGCTTTGTCGGCACCATTTGGCGCAAAGGCAGGAGGCTGGCGGCTATTGTATACACGCTTATCATAATGGTAAGCATACGTGTCATAATGATAGGCTTCAATTTTCCGCAAAGCTTCAGCAATTTGGATTTATTTGATCCCTCGCAATATGCCTCGTCGGTGTTAAGTCCAAGTCTAGGGGATTTATTGCTGAACGTGATATGCTGTTTGGTGGCCCTGATCATGGTTTTGGCGGTGCTGGGCAGGAAGAGATTCCTGATCCGGTTTATGAATTTCAAAAGGGAATATTACGATTGGATATTTTTGCTATTGGTCTATATTTTTTCTACGGCTTTGATGGTGGTGTTTTTTGGCCTCTTCAGCAATATTGTCAACAATTCCCAATGGAACCTGAACATCCTGTCCCTTCCTACTTTTGACCACCTCAAGGCGATCAGTTTAGTGATCATTTTTTTGGGCGGTGCAGGGTATATCCTGTTTACCATCATTGGATTGAATATGGTACTGTACAAGAATCCGTCTCAAAAGCCTTTGGCGCTAAAAGTGTTGACGGCTTTCGGCTTGCCCGTTGCAGTTGTTTTAGGCATTATAGATCTGGTGTATCTGGTGCCTTTTCTAGCCCATATCATTTTGTTGGTGGTTATCATCACCTTTAAACTTTATAACAACTTATTTAAACTGAGGATGGACACTTTTTTGACCTTCTTCTTCGGATGTCTGGTAGGGGCGATAATTACCGGAGCAGCTGCCTACAAGGATATTCAAAAGGAAGAAGTTCTATCGAAGGAAAAATTTGCCCGTCAAATTTTGTTGAGGGATGATGTAATGGCGGAGTTCTTTATTTCCGACGTGATGGAGAAGATAAGAGAGGATATCTTTATCAAAAAGAGGCTTATGGATCCCCTACTTTCCAAAGAGCCAATAGTCCAAAAAATAAGAAAGGCCTATATGATCAATAACTTTGACCAATATGACATTTCTATTCAGGTTTTCAATAAAGGAGGGGAGAATCTCCTGAACAGGGAGATTGAGGAAACCCTCGACGATTACCGTTTTCAATACATGAACAGTGATTATGCCACGAACCATCTGAATCTCTTCTATATTAAAGGAAATGACATTGGTGCGGGAAATGAGTTTTATGCCTTTATCAACCTATACGACGAGCAAAGCTATATAGGAACCGTTGTCATTGAGCTGGTTCAACAAAGAATACAATCCAGCAGTATCTTTCCGAAATTGCTCCTTGACAGTAAATATGCTGAAATGCAGCATATCGGGAATTTTGACTATGCCATTTTTAAGGAGGGGGAACTGCAGTTTAGCATGGGGATTTTTAATTACCGAAATGATGAAGCCAAAAGCATTTTGGTGCAAAAGGAGCTCTTAACTACCGGAGTCTCCAGGCAAGGTTATCATCATTTGGGCGTGGAAGATGAAGGCACAGTCGTGATCGTATCCTCTCCCAGCTATCCCGATAGCTATATCTTAGCTGATGTGGCTTTGTTCTTTGTCACCTACTTGATTTTAGCCTTGTTGTCTATCTTTATTTTTTCTCTGTTCATAGGCATCAATAATTTCAGGTTTAATTATGCCACTAAGCTTCAGTTTTATCTGAATTTCGCTTTTTTCTTCCCCATGCTCATTATCAGTCTGGGAACAGTGGGGCTCCTCAAAAATCTTTATACCGAAGATCTTCATCTGCAATATTTCGAAAAGGCAACAGTGATTCGAGACAACCTGTCCACTTTCTTGGTGAATCAACCTTACATCAGTATGGATCATGAAGAATTCTCCAATGAAATCTATCAGCTAGCAGGCAGTACCAATACAGACATCAACCTTTACCTCCCCAATGGTAAGCTGGTAGCGACCAATCAACCCAATATCTTCGAAAAGAAAATATTGACCGATTACCTCAATCCAAAGGCCTTTGCCGAGATTGTAGAATCCGAGGATAACCACCTTATTCTGGATGAACAGGTAGGCTCCCTAAATTACAAGACGGTATATCTTGCACTCAGGGATAAGGAAAAACAGCAGTTATTAGGCGTGATCGCTATTCCTTTTTTTGAATCCGAGACAGAACTCAACGAGTTGATCGTGGACGTGTTCAGTAGTATTCTCAATATCTTTGCCGTCATTTTTATTGTGTTCTTGATTATCTCCTATTTTGTTTCCAAGAGATTGACCATGCCTTTTAAACTGCTGACACAGAAGATAAAAGCCACGACCCTGCAACACAATGAGCCCATGAATTGGCCGGCCCAGGACGAGATTGGCATGTTGGTAAATGAATACAACAACATGTTGTTCAAACTCGAAGCAAGTACAAAAATTCTGGCGAGCAACGAAAAAGAGTCGGCTTGGAGGGAGATGGCCAAGCAGGTGGCCCATGAGATCAAAAATCCGCTGACACCGATGAAGCTGACACTGCAGCACATGTTGCGCTTGCAGGCTGCGGGCAAGCTGGATGATCCGGAAATGTTGAAAAAGCCGGTACAGACACTGATCAATCAAGTGGATGTACTGAGTGACATTGCCACTTCGTTTTCCACTTTTGCAAAAATGCCGCTTCCCAAAAACGATTTGATGGACTTTAGGTTGGTCGTACTAGAGGCCGTGCAGCTTTTTCAGAACCACGAACGGGGAAAGGTTGATCTCATTGATGACACTAAAGGGGAGCTATTGATCATGGGCGACTCCAAATTGTTTGGCAGAGTGATTTCCAATTTAATTATTAATGGGATCCAGTCCGTGGAAAGTGACAGACAGGCGGAAGTACAGGTGCTACTGTCCCAGCAGAAGCAGCGTGTCCAACTTGAAATAAGGGACAACGGCAAGGGGGTGGATGAAGACTTGAAGGACAAAATATTCATGCCGAATTTTAGCACCAAATCAGAAGGTTCAGGCTTGGGTCTTGCCATTGCCAAGCGAGGCGTCGAAACAGCAGGAGGGATGATCTGGTTCACCACAAAAATGGGGATAGGCAGTTCATTTTTTCTTTCTTTCCCCCTATGTCAATCAGACGAAAAGATTATATTGGACTGATATGGTTATCTTTGCAGATGGGAATAACATAGTATGGGTGGGGCAAGAAGATTTTTTTTAATGTTCTTTCTGGTTTTTTGTGGTTTTTTTTCATCACAAGGACAGCAGGTAAACTGCCAATGGATATCCGTTGACTTGGCCTCTGAGGGGTTTATATTGGATTCCTTAAGTGTAGTGGAGCAAAGCATCTCGGTAAAGGACAACCATGACCGTCCACTGCCTTTTAAATTCAGCTTGACCACCAATAGGATTAGTATAGAAGCCGATAGCCCCGATTCGGACGCTGTCGAGATTTGCTACACCACTTTGCCTTACAGCCTACATAAGGTGTATGGTAAAAGGACCTTGACGGAGGAATATGATTCCACCGCACTTTTTCAAGATTACCGCAGGTCCGCCTCTGAAGAATTTAACTTTAAAGAAGAAATATTTCCCCACAGCAACCTGAACAAATCGGGAAGCCTGACCCGGGGAATTTCGTTTGGAAACACCCAAAACGTGTTTGTCAATTCTTCTTTAAACCTTCAGATGGAAGGGCAGTTGACTGACGATCTGAATATCAGGGCGAGCATAACCGATCAGAACCTGCCTTTCCAACCAGAAGGAAATACACAACAATTGCAGGACTTTGACAACGTGTTGATAGAGTTGTACAATGAGAAAATGTCCCTGTCTGCAGGGGACGTGGTATTTCTTCAAAGACAGTCGGAATTTCTTAGGTACAGAAAAAATGTGCAGGGATTGCTTTTTACTTCCGATTATGGCCTTAAGAACAACTGGAAAGGCTCGACCCAAATAGGTGCCTCCATAGCCAAGGGGAAGTTTGGCTCGACCAATCTGGAAGTCTTGGAAGGAGTGTCCGGCCCCTATCGGATCAAAGGACCCCAAAATGAAAGGTTCGTCATTATCATGGCCAATTCAGAAAAAGTGTTTTTGGATGGAAAGGAACTAAAAAGAGGTTTTAACCATGATTACATTATCGATTACAACCAGGGCGAGATTACCTTCACCTCGACCGTTGTCATTACGCAGTATTCCAGGATCAGGATTGACTTTGAATATGCCGAACGTAATTTTTCCCGCTCCATATTAACGGCCAACCATATTCAGGAAAATGATAAAATATCCTTTTATCTGAATTTTTATCGCGAACAGGACAATGCCAACAGACCTTTGTTTACTGAGCTCTCGGACGCAGATAAGAAGCTTCTATCGGAGGTGGGCAATGATCTAGAAGCTGCTGTCGTCCCTAGGGTAGACAGCGTTGCCTATGATCCTAACCGAATTTTATACAAGAAATCGGTTTTGATCAACGATGAAGGAAAGGAAGAGTTCTACTACGAATATTCTACTGATCCGGCTGATGCCTTCTTTTCCATCCGGTTTGTCCAAGTAGGGGCAGGTAGGGGAGATTACATTAGAAAGCAACAGTTGGCCAACGGGACGATCTATACCTATACCGCTCCCATCAATGGCGTGCAACAGGGTGATTATTCTATCTATTCAGCCTTGCCCGCCCCCAATAAGAAGCAGATGGTGACGGCGGGAACCCGGGTCAGGATAAGTGCTTTTGAACAAGTCTATACGGAAGTAGCATTGTCGGACGCGGACATGAACCTGTTCTCAAACACCAACCGCAAAGACGACAAAGGATTTGCTGTCAAGTCTGGATTCATTTCGAACCGGGATATGAATTGGTTGGAAGGATACAAGTTGAACAGCCTCGCGGAACTAGAATTTAATTCAGCGGCCTTTTCTTTTATAGATCGGTACCGGGATATAGAATTTGACCGGGATTGGAGCTTGACCCCGGAAGATCTCGGCACAGCAGCCCCAGAGAAGTTACTCACCGCACAGGTGGAAGCCATAAAGAACAGCGAAAATGTGGCAGGCTATAAACTGAACATTAGAAACAGGGGGGATGTGCTATCCGGTATCCAACAGTATTTCAGGCTTAACCAGCAACTGGGATCCAGGATAGCCTTCACCAATGCTCTGTTTTTATTAAACAGCAATGTTCATGACCTGCAATCACACTGGCTAAGGTATAATGGCTCCTTAGAGTTTATGTCAAAAGTGCTCGTTCCCGGTTACCGGTTCACGATGGACAGGAATAGGAACCAGGCAAGTGGAGCCGATTCGGTACAAAGCTCTGCAATGAATTTTTCCCAACACCAGGTTTTTCTAACAACCAACGATACCTTGTCGTACTCCTTTTTCGGAGATGCCAGCTGGCGGGAGGATAAATTTCCCGTAGCGGGGATTTTGGTGCCAAGCACTAGAGCCTTTACGACAAATTATGGATTGCAGAAGAAGTGGGGAGCGCATGAAGTCAAAGGGACATTTACCTATAGGAAGTTACGACATCTTAACAGAGAAATGTTGGAAGAAACCACCCTTATGGGAAGGCTGGATTACATGAGCAACCTCTTTGACAATAACTTGAGAAATGAATTAAGTTATGCCATAGGCAATGGCAGGGAGTTGAGGCGGGAGTTTGTCTATCTGACAGTACCAACGGGAGAAGGTACACATACTTGGAGGGACGACAACGGGGATGGTGTCCAAGAGTTGAATGAATTCTATATGGCGGTAAATCCAGAGGAAAAGAACTATATCAAAATTTTTGTACCGACGGATGAATACATCTTAGCCTATACTACCTTGTTCAATTATCGCTTGAATGCCAAATTTCCCGACAGTTGGAGGGATCAGAATGGGCTAAAGCTATTTTTGCAAAAATTCTCCAATAACACCAGCTGGAACGTGGAGAAGAAGGTGTCCGCCAACGATCTGGTCAGCAGGATCAGTCCTTTTACGCAGGGAATTGCCAATGAAGACCTCATCTCCGCCCGTCAGTCTTTCAGATCCAGCTTGTTTTTTAACCGTTCTTCTCCCAAGTATGGGTTTGATGCCTCTTTCTATAGCAGTCAACATAAACAGCTGCTTTCGGGCGGATATGAAGATTTGGTTCAGGAGGATTGGAGATTGAATATGCGGTACAATCTCAAGCAGTCCTTTAATCTCAACCTCTCCCTGAAAAACGGCACCCGGATGGCAGCTTCGGACTTTCTGGACAACAGCAATTATAGCATCGATCTTTATACGATCGATCCGGAGATCCATTGGCAGCCCAGTACCTCCTTCCGTAGCTCCGGCAAATATGGGTATACCCACAAAAGGAATGTGGCGAATCTGGAAATGGATGAAAGGGCGGTTCACAATAATTTCGGCTTAAATTTTAGATATGCCAAAGCGATAAAAACCACGTTAAATGCTGAAATGAACTACACCAATATCCGCTACAACGGGCAATCCAATTCGCCGACGGGTTATGAAATGCTTCAGGCCCTGACGATAGGAGACAATTATATCTGGCGGTTCAATTGGCTCCAAAAGATCGGCGAGGGGCTTCAGTTGAACATGACTTATGAGGGGAGAAATTCAGAAGGTCTCAACAGACTGGTGCATACCGGCAGGATGCAGGTATCGGCCTTGTTTTAACAGCTCGTTCTTAGGTATTGCACCTCAAGTCTCCAAAAAATATTCCTATCTTTGCATGATTTAGTTGTCTTACTAATTATTGAAAACGAAAGTAAATGTCGAAGAGCATACTGGTGACCGGCGGTACAAAAGGAATTGGAAAAGCAATTTTGAAGAAGTTTGTAGCCAATGGCTATGATGCGTTTACCTGTTCCAGGAATCTCTCCGATTTGGTCCAGCTAAAAGAGGAGGTTGAACGCACCTATCCGGGCAGGAAATTGTTCATTAAGGTGTCGGATTTATCGGTAAAAGAAGAAGTAAAAGCCTTTGCTGATTTTGTGAAGGAAGAGGGCATTCCCGATGTGCTTGTACACAATACCGGCATCTTTATTCCCGGATCCATCCATTCGGAACCGGAAGGGAATTTTGAGCAGATGATGCAGACCAACTTGTACAGTGCCTATTATTTGACCAGAGAATTTGCTTCTGGCTTTATCGACAGGAGAAGCGGGCATATTTTCTCTATGGGTTCCATTGCGGGGATGACGGCTTATGCCAACGGGGGCAGCTATGCCATCTCCAAATGGGCATTAAGAGGATTCACCCAATGTCTAAGGCAGGAGCTGATGGAATATAATATTAAAGTCACTTCCATTTTGGCAGGAGCCACAATGACGGCAAGTTGGGAAGGGGTGGATCTACCCGAAGAGAGATTTATCAAAGCGGAAGATGTGGCTGAATCTGTCTGGGCTGCCCATAATCTATCCGAAAATTCAGTATTGGAAGAAATAGTGATCAGACCTCAGTTAGGTGATCTATAAAACAGCATCCATGCAAACGAAAGATATAGCGACCTCAGTAGAGGACATTAAATATTGCGACAGTCTTATCTCTTATCAGAGGAGGAAGACCATTGAGGTCAAGGTAGGGGATATTATAATTGGCGGCAATAACCCTATTGTGGTGCAGTCGATGACGACAGTGGATACAATGGACACAGAAGGTTCCATTGCCCAGTGCATCAGGATGATCGAGAGCGGTTGCCAACTCATCCGGATTACTGCACCTAGTATCAAGGAGGCCCAAAATTTGAAAAACATCAAAAAGGGACTCGCCGAACGAGGATATTTCACCCCTTTGGTGGCCGATATCCATTTTACGCCCAATGCAGCGGAAGTGGCTGCCAAGATTGTGGAGAAGGTGCGGATCAATCCCGGTAATTATGCCGACAAGAAAAAATTTGAAGTAATTGATTACACGGATCTCACCTACCAAGCCGAACTGGAAAGGATAAGAGAGCGTTTTTTGCCCTTGGTGAAAATATGCAAGGAACATGGTACGGCCATGCGAATAGGCACCAACCACGGCTCATTGTCCGACAGGATCATGAGCAGGTATGGCGACACGCCTTTGGGGATGGTGGAGTCGGCACTGGAATTTCTTAGGATATGTGAGGATGAGAATTATTTCGATATCGTCATCTCCATGAAATCCTCCAATACCCAAGTGATGGTGCAGGCATATCGTCTACTTGTACAGAAGCTGGAGGAAGGTGGCTTTAAGCCTTATCCCTTGCATCTCGGCGTTACTGAGGCTGGGGATGGCGAAGATGGCAGGGTGAAATCGGCTGTCGGTATCGGAACGCTTCTGGAAGATGGCTTAGGGGATACCGTAAGAGTTTCCCTCACCGAAGATCCGGAATTCGAAACCCCGGTAGCGCAGGCGCTGGTGGACCGCTATGTCAACCGTTCCGGTCACAGGGAAATCATGCCGCTTCCCTGCTTTCCGTTAAATCCCTTCGAATACAATAAAAGGATCAGCCGAGAGATATTCAATGTCGGAGGGTCCAATGTCCCCAGAGTGATCATGGATATGTCCCATATGGAGGAGATCACGGTGAAGGAACTTAAGAATATCGGCCATTTTTACTTGCCTGAATTGGACAAATGGAAAATGAATGACCTGGGATGCGACTATGTATTCACAGGAGACCATCCTATAGATTTTATGCTTCCCAATGGATTGAGGGAAATCCTAAACTATAGCCATTGGCTTCAATCAGACGAAAAGGAAAATAAATTCCCGGCATTCACGCTCAAGGACTTCTCAGAATCAGCCCAATTCCACCCCATTTTGAATTTTCTGTTTTTGGAAGACACGGAAGTAGAAGGCGCGATCTCCCGATTAACCGGGCGAAAAGATGTGGTGCTAATTTTGTCCAGCAATAATGGGCATACGATGCCTGCTTTGAGGAGAGCTTTTGTATCGTTGATGGCCTCCCGTCTCGACTTGCCCGTGATCAGTCTGGTAGCCTATCCTGACCAAGAAGATGACAAAACCATGCTGTTCGCCGCCACTGATGTCGGCGGCTTATTAATAGACGGCCTGGGGGATGGAATCATGCTGGGCATGGGCAAGAAAACCATTACCGACCGAAGCGACCTGTTGAGTTTGGTGAAGCTGCACAATTCCGTCAGTTTTGGCGTGCTGCAGGCCGCTCGGACAAGGATGTCCAAGACAGAATATATCAGCTGCCCTTCTTGCGGGAGGACCCTGTTCGATTTACAGGAGACCACCGCCATGATTAGGAAGCGGACGGATCATCTCAAAGGGGTCAAAATTGGCATTATGGGATGTATCGTCAATGGACCAGGAGAGATGGCGGATGCCGATTATGGATACGTGGGATCGGGAAAAGGAAAAATCACCTTGTACAAGGGCAAGGAAGTCATGAAGCGCGCCGTACCTTCCGAAAGAGCAGTGGATGAATTGATCAATATTATCAAAAAGGATGGCCAGTGGATAGAACCCGAGGGTACTGACCATTAGCCTTAGCTGAAAGTTGTGTTCATGATATCATTATTTTTTATTATGGAGTTTAGCTGGCCAAAAGTAATTGCTTTGGGAATAATTACGTAGGCTACAAGAGGTCGGGGTACGCGGCCATGAGAAGGTGAAAATGAAAGAAGGTACAAAATGAACCAAGCAAGAATTTTATACCGGGATCAATAGTATATTTTTTTTATTTTTTTAATAACTGTAACATTCCCAAGCCTATTTCATTATCCCCATAAATGAAGACCTTTTTTGAAGCAAATATTTGGCCTTTGCGCAACCAACTTTATCGGATGGCTTACCTTTGGCTGAAGAACCGGGCTGAGGCTGAGGATGCTGTGCAGGAAGCATTGGAAAAAGCTTGGTCGTCTAGGGAAATGCTTCAAAAATTGGAAAACCCCACGGGATGGATGATTAGGGTGGTAAAGAACCAGAGTCTCCAAAAAATAAGGGAACATAAACGTTGGGCAGTACTGGGGGAGGGGGAGGATCTGCCGGAAACCGAGGATTTGCCGCTTGAAGATTCCCCGCCGGCCTTGCAGTTGGTTTTCAGGTTTCTCAAGGAACTTCCTGAAAAGCAGCAGGAGATCTTTCAGTTGCGGGAAGTCGAGGGACTGACCTATGAGGAAATCAGCGAATATTTAGAAATCTCCATGGAACAGGTGAAAGTAAACCTTTTCAGGGCCAGAAAAAGCCTGCAGGTGTTTCTACTAAAGCATAGAGAGAGATGAGGGAAAAAACGGAAAAGTTATTGGAAAAGTACTACGATGGAGAGACCTCTTTGGCCGAGGAGAGGGAGCTTCGGGAGTTACTGTTAAAGGTTCCGGGTTTTCAGGAAGAAAAACAATTCTTTCTGGGTTTGGAAGTCCTTAAAGCCATTGAGCCCAGGGATAGGCCTGTGCCCAAAGCCAAAGGCGAATTGAGTCTTTGGCTAAAAATAGCGGCTGTTATCACCCTCTTTCTCAGTCTTTTTTGGTTGTTTGTGGATCAACAAAGTAAAAAAGAAGAGGCTTTGGCCTATGCCCAGGTGATGGAAGCATTCTCTTTAATCCAAGAAAATTTGAAAAAAGGGACCGCCCCATTAGAGGCCATACAGGACATGAGATACCTGAACAAACCAAACGAAATATTCAATATTAAAAATAAGGAGGAGCAATGAAAAAATGGATGTGCGTCTTTTTTATCGCATTAATGGCGGGCTCCGTACATGCCCAGGACGATGCGATAGTAAAGTTTTTCTCCAAATACATGGAAAATGAAAATTTCTCCAGGGTGTATATCAGTCCCAAAATGATGCAGATGGCTGGGGGATTTCTCAAATCCAATGTCGAAGCTGGCAATGAGGAGGAAAAGGATCTCGGTGAGCTCATGCAAAAAATAAGGGGAATTAGAATCCTCAGTGGCGAAAAGGTCAATGGCAAGGGGCTTTTTCAGGAAGCCATGTCCACTTTGAACCGGAACAAGTATGAGGACCTGATGGATGTGCAGGACAAAAGCAGCAGTGTAAAATTTATGGTGCGTGAGGAAAATGGGAGGGTCGCTGAACTTCTGATGATCACCGGCTCAGAAACTGGATTTACTTTGCTGAGTATGTTGGGCAATTTCACCTATCAAGATCTTAATATTCTAGCAGAGAAAACCAATTTACCCGGAATGAACGAATACCAATCCGGAAAGAAAACAGCTAATTAGTCAATCAGCAATCCAAACCTTATATGAAAAAGTTTTCATTGATTATGTTAATGATGGGCTTCATCCTTACAGCAGGAGCCCAAAGCAAAAGCGTAGAGACGCTCTACAACAAATACAAAAAGGACAAGGATTTTTTCCACATGGACCTGGCGGGGAATTTCCTGAACTTTGCTGAAGGATTGAATTTTAAATTGGATGAGGCAAATATGTCTGCCATCACCAAATCCGTAGAACGGGTAAAATTGTTCAAGCTTCCTGTAAGCGGAAATGCGGCAAGAGCCGATTTCAGGACGCTACAGAAGGGCCTCGAAAGGGAGAGATTTGAAGTCATGATGGAAGTTTCGGATAAGAACAGCGGTATCATGATGTATTCCAAGGGAGGCAGTAAAATTCATGACATCATTATGCTCATATCGGGTGAAGAGGACAATGATCACATGGTCATTGCCTTGGAAGGAGAGTTTGATGCAGAGGCAATAGCCCAAGCAGGAGCAAAAGCCATCCGCTAAGGGTCAACTGTCAACGTCCATCATCAGATTGTTCAGACTTTCGGCCAATGTGGGATGGGCAATCGGAAGAGTTTGGATGACATCATAGGGGATCTTCCCGATCATGGCCATTTGAACCACTGCCAAAATTTCGCCGCCATCCATGCTCAGGATGGTGGCTCCGATGATTTGCCGCGTTTCGGGATCCACCAGCACTTTAAAAAAGCCGTCTTTTTCATCGGTCTCCAACGAACGTCCGGCATGTTTCATCCAAAATTTCCCCACCTTATAGGGAATGTTTTTTTCTTTTGCTTCTTGTTCATTCAGTCCTATCCGTGCCAACTGGGGATCAATAAATACACAATAGGGGGCCAGCCGTTCCTTATTGGATTTACTTTTGTTTTCATATACATGGTCAAAGACCAATGAAGCATCATGAAAGGCTATATGGGTGAAGGGTGGGCTTCCTACCACATCGCCCAGCGCATAAATGTCTTCTACAGAAGTTTCAAAATATTCATTGATGGAGACAAACCCTTTTTCCGAACAGTCCACCCCGATTTTATCCAAGCCCAACGCCCCCGAAGAAGGTTTTCTACCCACTGCGACGAGCAAATGGGTTCCTCTTAATTCATGGTTGCCTGACTTGTCCCGGTATTGAAGATAAATATACTCGCCATTCTTGCCGATTTTATATGTTTCCGCATTAAAAACAGTGTCTATCCCTATTCTATTGAATATTTTGCTTATCTCCTCGCATACGTCTACATCTTCTTTTGGAACCAGCCGATCGGCTCTGTCCAAAATGGTTATTTTACTTCCGAAGCGTTTAAACATTTGAGCAAATTCCAACCCGATATATCCGCCTCCGAGAATAAGCAAATGCTCTGGCGTTTCCTCCAGTTCCATAATGGAGGTGCTAGTTAAAAAGGGCGTTTCTTTGAGACCATCAATATCAGGTATTATGGTTTCAGAACCAGTATTAATAAAAATTTTGTCTCCTTTGATTTCCCTCGATTCCCCGTTTTTATCTTCTATCTGAAGGGTTTTCCCGGTGGAGAACTTTCCTGTACCTTTAAGGATTTCAATGTTTTCGGCTTTGTCCAGACTGGATTGGGCTCCGCCTCTGAACAGTTCGACAATGTACTGCTTTCGTCTTTTTATTTCCTTTTGGTCTACTTTAAAGGCAGAAACCTGGATACCGAAATCACTCGCCCGGCTGACCATATGGGCTACTTTGGCGGACGCTACCATGGTTTTGGTAGGTGAGCAGCCATTATTGATACAAGTTCCTCCGATATTATCCCGCTCTATCAATGCTACCCGCAAACCTTTTTTGCTGATTCTTCGGGCCAAAGGCATTCCAGACTGTCCCGCTCCGATAATAATGGCATCGTATTGTTTCATCCTCAAGATAAGGTTAAGGTAATTCCAAAAATTCGGCTTTCTACAATAATAGGCAATTCTCCTGTCCAACATCGGCTCTTGGCTGGCATACCTCATCACTCAGCTTTGGAAGAACTATAAGATGAGCCTGTAGTTACTATAGCATCATGGTTAAAACCTACTAATCCACGATGGCAATACCCTTCCAGAAGGCAACGTAGTCGGTAATTTCTTTGGCCGCTTCTTTGGGATTCTCATATGTCCATGCGGCATCCCTATTGATGTCTTCACCGATCCTGACGTGGTAATAACTTGCTGTTCCTTTCCATGGACAGGTAGATGTAGTAGTGGAAGGCTCGAAAAACTCCCGGTTAAGGGAAGCCAGGGGGAAATAATGGTTGTTTTCTATGACGATAGTTTCATCCGACTGAGCGAGAATTTTGTCTTTCCAGATGGCTTTCATATTATGAGCGCTTGTTGTCCGGATTCAATCCCAAAAAGTGTGCTAATCTCGAAGTAGACAGGGGACGTCTTTGTGGAAACTCATAACGTAAGGGGCATGGGGATCCCTGTCAAGTAAAGTACCTTTTCCTGATCCCAGCTTAGGTCGATTCTATCGCCTTTCTTAAATTTCCTCTTTCTGTCTTCCACCGTCCACTCCAAAGAAGAGCTATTCACCAGTACCTTAAGCTGGTTGTGAGCAACCAGGTATTGAACTTCGCGGACTTTGCCACTAAGGGCATGAGCTGTAGCATCGAAGATCACCTCTGAGGGCCTAATATAACTATCCGACCGGTCAGGTAGAGGATTAAGTTCACTGAGAAGTTTAGCGACATAATAGTTTTTCGGATTTTGGTGGATTTTTTTTGATTGGCCTTTTTGGATTATCCTCCCTTTTCGGATAATGCATAACTGGTCCGTCATCGTCATGGCATCATCTATATCATGCGTCACCAATAAGACGGTGACCTTCAACTTGCGGAATATCGTCTTTAATTCTCCGATAAGGATTCTTTTTTGTATCGTGTCCAAACTGCTGAAGGGTTCATCCAGCAGTAGTATCTCCGGTTCTAGGCTCAGTGCCCGGCCTATGGCCACTTTTTGCTGTTGTCCACCGGAGAGTTCACGTGGTAATTTGTGACGATGGCTTTCAAGATCCAATAAGTCAAGAAGGTATTCGAGCCGTTCTTTCTTGTAGTCTTTGTCGAAGAGCAGCAAAGGGCGCATTATATTTTCCGCTACCGTGGAATGCGGGAAAAGATGGTGATCCTGATGGATGAGTTGGATCTCCTGGTAGCCTGGCACGAGCTTCTGGGTCGGGTTCAGGATCTTTTCGCCGTTAAAGTACACCTCCCCCTTATCCTGTACTTCCAATCCTGCGACAATACGCAACAAGGTGCTTTTTCCAGAGCCGCTTTCCCCGACCAATGACCAAACACTCCCTTTTTTTATATTCAGGGAAAAATTAGTAAGGGCATGGTTGTCCTTGTCATATTGTTTGGATATATGTTTGATAGAGAGTAAAGTCATGAAAGTTCGTCTTGTTTTTTTCTCGGTAGGCTTCGCAGTACCAAATCATAAGAGTGGTCGAGTAATTCTAAAATCAAAGGATCTGGCACACTCCCGTCCAGCTTGACCGTGTTCCAATGTTTTTTATTCATATGAAAGCCTGGAATGATGCCCTCATGCTGTTCCCTCAGTTCGACGGCCCATTCTGGGTCACATTTAAGGTTGACACTTTCAAATAGGTCAATGTCCAGGAGAGCGTAAATTTTTCCGCCCACCCTAAAGCAGAGGGTGTTGGCATCAAATGGCGTATCTTCCGTGGAACCGGATTTGGAAAGGCAATGTTCGCGAAAAAAAGGAAGGGTCATAGCATTATAATTATTTCTTCAATCCGGTGTTGGCTCAGGAGTTTTAACCTGGGAATAGCACTACTTTGCCGTACATATCGCTCCATTTTTTACATTTGAAGAAACTACTTGTTCGATTCATCTGGTTGTCTATGGTTTACTCGCTTAAACTTCTCTGACAATTTCGGATGGGTTTTCAAACAATACAGCCTTTAGGGCTGGCTCCCCCAATTCATGAAGAAATTTCCAAAGCTTTCTGGTTAGTAGGCGCTAGGTTTGATGTCCTTTATTGCTTCATCATCTAGATTCTTTTCTAGGAGGAAAAAAAACTACGTCAACCACCTGATGATCATGACTATGATAGCCGCTAAGAAAATCAGGATGGATATCTTATTGATGCCGTGCATCATGCGGAGGTTGATATTTCCCTTTTGGCTCGGATCCTGTTTCCCAAATACCCTAAAGAAATAATTCCCCACTTCGCCCATTTGGAAGAAATCTTTCATCTTATTGTTAGCCATTTTATTTCTAGTTATAGCCCTTTAACAGCAGTCCGTAAGGTTTGGTTTGGTCGTGGACGGTTAACCTGCATTTTCATAGGCTTTTTTTATCCAGGTAAAGATTTCATCATCAAGTTCTTCCCCCAAAGAAAGATTAATCTTATGGGAACACATGGCATTGGCAGCATGTATAGCTTCCAATTTCCCACTTGGTTCTTCTCCTTTCAAGTTAATGCCTATCTCAAACCTCGATTTGGTAGCTGGCTGCAAAATAGCAAACTGCTTTTTCCTCTTCAAGCTTACATAGGCGTTTTTGGGAGAAATTTCCACATCGTTCCCAAATCCTTGTATAGTGGAGATCAATTTTTCGTAGACAGGAAGAAAATGCTCCTTGCCCTTGTATTGTTTTTCAACAAGATCGTCTTTACTTTCCGCCGAACCGGCGTCGGACTTCCTTGATTTAAGCGCTACCAGGTTGGCAAAGCCATGGGTAAAGGCATGGTTTTCTTTTAAGAACTTGATGACCTGGCCATGTTTCTCAAAATTTTCCTTTCTGACGACCTCAATCCATTCTTCAAGCGTCTTTCCGGTGGTCCGGGAAAGATTCGCTATCATGGTTTTTTCTGCTTGGTCCATGGGTGTTAGTGTCTAAGATCGATTTCGCCTTTACTCTTCGCTATAGCATCTGTTGAAATAGCTTGCTTAGTCGTAGAACATAAAGTTAAACAATATCCCCCACCTTATCGATTGGTGGGTCTGAAATATTGTGTGGGACAGCCGTGGCGGCGAGGGCCGGTCCCCTGTAAAGGTGGACGGTGTTGGCATAGAGAAAAATCAGGGCCGGCCTAGGGAGTCTGCGGGCTAACCTAAGGTCATCAAGTCGATATGGGGAATTGTCTTTCTGTGTGCAAGAAAAAGGGTTTGGTGAAACGCGGTCGCTGAATTGTTCCCTGCGACATCTCTGCAAAGGAAATCTTTTCTAACCCGCAGGCTGGCCCTATAGATGGGCTGTTTCCGCAGTTTTTTGCATGACATGGTATTTACCGGCGCTTTGGGGCAAAGATTATGGACAAATAGGTTAAATTTAAACAAAAATCCTAAAGCACAGATGCCTACTATTTATAACTTTGCCTAACTAAAAATTAGATCGTGCAGGCTACCGAAATAAGAAAGACCCCCATACTTGAAGAAAAAGGCATAAAAAAAGCCTTGAAAATTTTTCAAGGCTTGGGTGGTGATGAGTGGAATGTAGCCCGTCGGGTTTTATGGTCTTCATAGTCAGTTTTTTAAGGGGTAGTCGCAGTGGCGCAGAAGTTTTTTGGCGCAGTGCGACAGTTTATTTTTAATTCCGGTTGTTATTTAATCATCCCTCCGCCAAGGCTCTATTGATGTTTTCGAGGAGGCTGATTTGTTTGGCAAGGGCCATGGCTGTGCCGTCGAGTTTTACGACCATCTGCACCGTGTTTTTGCGGACCGGAACGGACTCTTCATTTTTATAAGAGTGCCTAGTGGATCCACCGTCGGGGTTCAGGATCTGGTCTATAGGAATCTCATATAACTCGCTGAGAGTCGCTGCATCTTCGATGGAGAGCTTGATTTCCCCCTTTTCCATTTTGCCGTAGGCATGGTAGGATTTTCTGCCGAGTACGCTTGCCAAAAACCGCTGCGTGTACTTCGACTTTAGCCGTAGCATCTTCAGGTTATTGCCCACCCGTCGGTAGAAGTTATCCGAAGCCCTTTTTCTATCCGGATCCAAGTCTTGCTCATCTTCCCTCATAGCCGCTATTCTGAGTATCGGAGGATCTTGTTGAACTCGGCCAACATCGTCATTTGCTTCTCCAGCGTGTTTTCTGAACCATCTAGCACCACTGACACACTCACCGAATTCCGCTTCTTATACTCTGCATCCCTGTCCTTTGCCACCGTGCCCACCTCCTCCGATAGCAGGTATTCCATAGGTACATCGTAAAATCTTGCAAGAGTAACTGCATCCTCAAACTTGAGGTCAGTTCTGCCTGATTCTAGGCGCTGATAAGCTGTGTAGTCGGTTTTTCCGAGCTCCTGTGCTAGTTTCTCCTGCGAAAAATTCTTTTCCAGCCGAAGTTGCCTAAGCCTTTCGGCAATCTTGCTTTTAGTGAGATTCATTTTGTCGTTTTATCTACACGTAAAAATAACTTACTGATTTACAAAAAGATACGTGGTAAATGCATAAAATATGTAAATAACACTTGCATATGTATGTATAATTCACGTGCTTTGATACGTAACAAATACACATTAGTTGTATATCAAATAGCAAAATGATACAAACGAACATTAAAAAACTCTTTACAGATGCGGGACTTGAAGAAGCTCGACCGACAGACGAAGCACTGGATAGGATGGGCATATCCCGCAGGAGGTACACCCAACTTTTAGAAAATCTGCACAAAACAGAGATTACCGTGCAGGAACTGGAGGCCATTCGATCTTGGATCGACGGCTTAAAAGATATCAACACCGATCGTCTGGTCGGTGCCGACAGTACGGAAAATCTACTGGCTGATAAGCTTGGGCTGACTAAGTAAAAAATACTTATTTTGGAAATCTGCAAGCTTCTCCTCAAGTTTTCCCGCACGCGACAAGCGCACTTTGAACACACCGGCTTCAAGTCCGCGACGAAGATGAAAGCAATCAGCAAAATCCAACGCGTGGCCGGCTTCTTCTCCGGCAAGCAACCGGAAGTACAGCTTCGGGCGGTCAATCAGGTAAGGCAGGAGATCATCGAGATCCTTCCTTCAGAGTATAGCAGATTCCACAAGTTAAGACGAACCATGCTCGATCTGCTAGATCTGGCAAAAATAGCCACACCATGAATATGAACGAATACGTCGGCCTGCCGGACGACAATAAGAACTACAAGGCCCGCGTGATCATCTCCTTTGTCGTGCTCAGCCTGACGGTCGGCCTCATGCTGACCCACGAGCAACACAAGATTAGGAATGTGCAGGAGAAACTGGCCAAGACGGTACGGGTAGGCAGAAGAGGGTGTAACAGAGTCAAATCGCTATTCATATGAAAATAACTTACACTTCCTCCCAGATCACCAACCCCGTACTGGCCCACCTGCGCCAATGGGTGATCAACGTGCAGGAGTACATCTACGAAGACGACGGGGTGATCGACGACATGAAAGAACTGGCACGGCTGCTGGAATTTTGGCGGAGCCAATACCTGAGGCCCGAGACCAAAGACGTGGAAGTCGTCTTATTCTCCTCGGATTCTATTCTGATCAAGGACCAGCGCAGGGGCGAATACATACAGGTAGACAAAGTAAAGGAGGTGATACATGCATGAGCACAAGGTCATCAACAAGATCCTCAACACCGCACCCTACCAGCTGCCGCCCGTCATCCATACCGGAGGTACCTACTCGATCGATATCGAGTACAGGGGCGAGAAATGGCACTACATCGGGCCTAGCCTGCACGAATGCCTCTCCCGGTACCACGACTTCACCGTCCGGGTCAACGACAAGCACCGGTTCAAAAGCGGAGACTTCAACAAGCTGCCCATCCCCCCCGGATCAGCTATTGGATCCTGATCCAGATCCCGAAACAAGTTCGGGATGACCCTCACAGACCATAATTTAAACCGTCACCCTGAACTTGTTTCAGGGCCTAAACCAAAAAACCAATGAAAACTCTAGTCCTCATTCTCTTTTTCCTCACCTTCAGCCTCGCAGGCTGCAGCACACAGGGAGCCATCACGCAGGGCAAGCCCTGCCAGATCTTCGGTTACAAGGCGAAGTCCAAAAACCTCGTAGGAAGCAAGTCCTTTGCGAAACAACAGCGCCACCGCGCAGTCGCCAATGCAAGGAGGGCATCAAGGCTATGAGAAGGGCCGCAATGATCAGCATCACTCTTCTGATAATGGTGATGTTCCAAAACTGCGCCCCCGCCGTGATGGGGCTGTCGACTGAGGGCAAGATCCTCAAGTCCCACGAGGAAAGGATCTATGTGCTTTTCGAAGAGAAACTGGGCAAGCCGGGCCAATATACCGGAGGCTGGTTTTACTTCCCAGGATTGGGGATCATCGACGAGCACGCCTACTATGTGCAGGTGAGCTTGGTACAGAAAGATACTGTCAACGCATTTCCCCAACAGCCATGACACCTATCCCAGTAACCCCGATGATGGCAACGTTAATCTTTTTGGCGGTGTGGATGAGCGTATTGGCCTTTATCCTATGGCTGATCGTCCGCATGAGCCGTGTGCCGAGCCTCAAAACCAAAAGGCTCTATCTCGACCCGAGCATGGGCCTTTCTGAGCGCAGGCGCCTGCTGGCCAATGCCAAAGCCGGTGATGCCGACCTGGACTTCTACAACTACTACGTCGTCATGCCCGGAGAGGATATCCCCGTCTTCAACCCCAACATGATGCAACTGGCAGAGGCGGAGTTTATGATTATCGAATACTTCGTTCCCGAACGATCAAAAGCAAAAGCAGTATGAAAGCAGCAACATTCAACAAGATTTTTCAGGAGCGATTTGACCGCAAGGTCGAGGGCATAAATCTCCTGATCATGCCGGTGCTCAGGGTCAATACCCTGATACTGGAGACCCTACTGGAAGTAGCCGAGTTCCACAGCCTACATATCGACGCCATATCGCTGGAGCACAAGCCCATGGGCAAGTACATGCTCACCGTCAACAATGACCAGAGCATCGTCCTACACATCGAAAAGAGAAAGGAGGCCGTCCATGCCTGATCAGGAATTCGATTTGGACATCACCATTAAGGGAGAGCAGGGCGGCGGCAAGAGTACTGCATTTCGGCTGATCTGCAAAGCCTACAAGGAGGCAGGGGCTGTCGTCATCGATTTACTTCCCATCCCCGAGTGGGGCATGGAGGAGAGGGCCTTGGTCTGCCATCAAGGAGTCAAGTTAAATCTTGCAACAAAACAGGAGGTCGTCCATGGCTAAGAAAAGATACCTTTTCAACTACGACTTCCATAAAGCCGAGGTATTCTTCGAAGTCGACCTGGAAGTGTTCACCCCTGAGATGGCAAATGAAACGCTGACATTTTTCAGCTGGGATTATGACCATAAGGCCGATCCCATTGACGAAGTCATGAAGAAGTATGCCATGAGGGTTCTCCAATTTCTTGCAGAAGGAGGGTTTCACGACGTGGATTCAGTGAAAAAGAAATTCAACAAAGAGGGTTTCGGCCCAATCGATGGAACCATCGGCATCAGGATCCTCGACTATTCAGAATTCGAGTTCGATGAAAATGACTTGGAAATAGAGGTAAGCAATGTCTAATCCATTTTTCCCCTTGCGATTGAGCAAGAAAAAACGCCGTGCCGAGCTCCGAGAGCAGCTGCGCTCCGGCTATGAGCAAACAAAAATCAATCCTCAACCAAACCAAAAATCAGCATGAGAATCTGGCTAATGTGTACCGTCACATACAACAAGGAAAATGAGCAGGGCCTGCTCAAGAAGGTCTCCGAAAAATACCTGATCGATGCCGTCTCCTTTACCGAGGCTGAGGCGCGGATCTATGACCTGCTCGGCAGCGTGATCCGTGGCGACTTCCAGGTCAAGGGCATCCAAAAGACCAATATTAACGACGTCTTTATGTATGAAGACACCGACATCTGGCACCAGGGCAAGATCACCTACACCGTGGCCGATGCCGACAGCGGCAGGGAAAAGAAGGTGACCCAATATATGCTCGTCTCCGCCCACAATGTGAAGGAAGCCTACGACCGCATCCATGAGAGCCTCAGCAATATGCTCGTCAGCTTCCAAATCACCGAGATCAAGGAGACGACTATCGTGGAAGTCTTCCCCTACGAGAAGGAAGACACTGAAGAGGAAGAGGCGCCCACTGGTGGGGTGACGATCACTCAGCCTTACCCTACAGAGCCGAAGAATTATACTGGAGAGGAGGAAGGTGATGGCGAAGTATAAGCGAATTGACGGAAAGATAGTCAGGGTGAAAGAGGAGAATGAGCAAGGTATGTACTTGATCTGGAACAGGACATATGTGGGAAACTCACTGGTCTTTTGGCGAGAGGGAAAGGCCGGATACACTACAGATATAGATAAAGCCCACAAGTTCACCCACGAGCAAGCCCTTTCTACCATTGGCTCCTCAGATCACAAGCTGATTTCATGGGATTACCTTCAGAAGATCGCCACTAAGCAAATCAACAATGAACACCTTGACCGGGATCAATTGGGAAAGGAGGCATCCAATGGCTGATTTGATCAAGGTATGTAAAAACCAAGTAGCCAAAGACCTGGGATATAGGGATTGGAAAGATATGGACTTCGCATTCTCGGGGCGCATTCCTTCAATCCACCTCAATAAAGTTATAAGGATGTATGGTGAAAAAGTAGTAGAACTAAATAAGGAGGCATCCGATGGCTAATCTAAAACCAAACCAGTTCCTGCTCGACGGCCACATCTTCAGCGAAATTCCCCTGCTCTTCCAGACCGAAATGGTGCAGGCGGTAGTGACAGATAGGAAAAACCAGACACGGAGGACGAGGGGTCTGGATGAGATGAATGAAAATCCGGATGATTGGGAATTCTGCTGGGTAGGGGACACGGTAATTAATCAAAAGATCACTGAGTTTGGAACCTTCTTCCAGCATAAGAAAGATCGAAAGCAAGTTCGATTTATCAAATCCCCCTACAGCAAGCCCGGAGATCTTCTATGGGTGAGGGAAACGTGGGGAATGAAAAATTGCGGGTGGTCTACGTTGGAACGTCGATACAACACCATATTGGCCTATCGCGCAGATGTAGAAGATCAAGACGTGACTTGGAAGCCCTCCATCCACATGCCCAAAGCCGCCTGCCGCATCTGGCTCATGGTGGAAAATATCAGGGTGGAGAGGTTGCAGGATATATCCGGTGATGATATCTTTTCAGAAGGGGTGGTAGTCCCGGTTTCAGAAAATAATACCATTGTTTTTACCCTTGGCAAAAAGAACAACGCAATTGACTTTCTTCCAGATGGCTTTGCTGCTGAGGGTCAACCTAAACTGACGGGGAACCAGATTCTTTTTGCACATTGGGCGGAGTTGTGGTGTAAGGTGAATGGGCGGGAATCATGGGATCAAAACCCCTGGGTGTGGGTCGTAAAGTTCCGCACCTTGTCTAAGACCGGCCGGCCCAGTGATGAGCTGATCGTGAAGAATTGGAAGGAGGTGGCGAATGGCTAAGCTAAAGACCCTCACTCCCTATTACGGTGGCAAATTCAACAAGGTGGGCAAGTTCATCTCCCAGATTCTGCCCGTCCATCGGCACTATATCGAACCCTGCGGGGGCATGGCAGGTGTACTGATGCTCAAGGAACCCAGCTTCTGCGAAGTCTACAACGACATCGACAATAACATTGTAACCCTCTTCGAAGTGGTAAGGGATCCGGCATTGGTCAAGGAACTTACCGAAAAGCTTCACTTCACCCCCTACAGCAGGGAAGAATGGAGACGATGCCGAAATGGCTTCAGACAGGAAACGGATCTAGTTGAAAAAGCCAGAAAGGTCTATGTGACTTTGGCTATGGGCTACCTAGGATCACTTGGCAACAAATCTTTTTCCTACGGTGGAGTGAAATATGAAAGCAGCGCGGCCAGAACATTCTTCAACGGCCTTGAATCCCTTCCTGTGATTCATCACAGAGTCAAGAACTTGATCATCGAAAATCAAGATTGTTTGGTCGTAGCCAAAAAATGGGATTCTAAGCAAAGCTGCTTCTACTGGGACAATCCCTACCTAAAAGATACCAGAAAGACCTTCAACGACTACGCCAACGAGATGTCGACCGAGCAACATCTCAACACGCTCGACTTCGTCACCTCCTGCAAGGGCATGGTCATCATGTCTGGATACCATCATCCACTCTACGTGGATGCCTTAGAAGGAAACGGATTTCACAGGGTCGATATCGCTACCTTCTCCAGAGGCTCTAGGTCCAACGGGAAGAACTACGACTCCGCACGCACCGAATGCATCTGGATCAACTTTCAGGAGAAGGACTTTTCCAACCCATTATTCACGGTGTATGGAAAGGAGGCAGTGAATGGCTGATCAACAACCAGTATTCTTCCGCATAGAGGATTTCGTCAACGATTATCCTCACATGCGCAATCCTGACCTTCAGAAGAAATACAATCTGACAGAACATCAGATGAATTATCTGACCAAGAAGCTCAAGCTCAGGAAGAGCAGAAAACAACGTGCGATCTGCTGTGGCAAGATGGTATGGTCGCCCGAAGAGGATCAGTTTCTGAAAGACAATTTCCATTTGATGAATAATATGGCACTGGCCAAGGCCTTAGGAAGAAGGTTAACCAATACAAGAACCCGGCTATACGAGTTGGGGCTAAAGAGGATGGAACTGGAATACTGGACAGACGAAATGATCCAGTTCCTACGGGCAAACTACAAGCAGACAGGTGACACAGAACTCGCTGAGATTTTCTCTGCCAAATGGCCCAAGAATAAAGGATGGAGCAAAAAGCACATCGAGAAGAAACGCCGATACCTCAGGCTAAAACGGACCAACAGTGAGATCAAAAACATCAAACAAAAACATGTAGCATCCGGAGTTTACATTAAAGGCTCTGCCAAGTCATGGGCCACAAAAGGAGTCGCCAAGGAAGGGGAAATTAGGTACTGGAATAAGAAATACAACAAGGACCGTCCGGTACCCTACATTAAAGTCGATGGTCGATTTGTCCACTATGCCAGGTACCGATACACCCAGCTGCACGGCCCAATCCCAAAAGGACACAACGCCATTTTTTTGGACGATGATCCTACCAATCTTAACGACAGCAATTTAGGGCTGGTCAGCGATGCCGATCTGGGAAGAATCAATGTCGAAAAAGCATCCAAAGGACTTTCAGACAATTATGTGGCGGGCGTCCTGAGCCATAATCAGCCGAAGCTCCGCGAAGAGTTTAAAAAGCACCCTGAGATCATCGCAATAAAAAGATTGCAATTACAACTAAACCGAGAAATCAATGAAAACTTATGAAATAGAGTCCAAGCTGAATAAGGCGATCGGCAAGACCATCACCATCCAGTCCAAAACCGGAAGGCTTATCCGGTGGGAAGCTAAGGAGAGAACTCTTCGCCTCGTGCTGGACAATCAGGACATCAATATTCTTTCAAGTGATGTTGATCAAGCAATGGAAACATTCCAAGTGGTGGAACTTCCCTCTGTGGTAAATCAGACCTCTCTGATCAGCACCGTTAACCACGACCTGAAAAACATCTTGATGGACAGTATCAACAAAGTCCGTGAAAACAAGGATTATATCCCCCAAGCTCAGGAAGTCAACAATAATGTAAAATCAATCATCGACCTCGCTAAGGCGGAGATTGAATACATGAAGGTGATTTCCTACATGAACAAATAAAAATGGAATCACACGAAATGCCCACCCCCTGCCAAAAGTGCGGGGAGTGGTTTGAACTCAACGAGGGACGCAGCTCCCGCCGATGGTACCCCAACACCGTCATCTGCTCCGACTGCGGGGAAGAGGAACAGGAAGAAATCGAAAGAGAGGAGGAGATTAAGGAGCTGGAAGAAGAAATCTCCACAGCGAAGGAAGAAATCGAGCAAGCCGAACGTGAAATCCAGTATCAGCAAGAGCTGATCAGCGAAATCAAAACAGACATGGAAGCTGCCAAGGAAACGCTCGCAGAACTTAAAAAAACTAAAGTAATATGAAAATCGGAACTAAATCAGTCTTGTTCGGAGCGCATTGCTTCTTTATCCACCCTTGGTTTGTCGCACTGGCTTGGTGGAAGCTATATGGATTCCCTGCCGATCCACGCCTTTGGGTTGCCTTCTTTGTCCATGATCTGGGCTACTGGGGCAAGCCGAATATGGATGGAGACGAAGGGGAAAAACACCCCTACTGGGGTGCCTGCCTGATGGGCTTTTTGTTTGGCCAAAGGTGGTTTGAATTCACCCTTCACCATTCCCGCTTTTTGGCGAAGAGAAACGGAGCGCAGTATTCCAAACTCTGTGTTGCGGACAAATACTCTTTCCTTCTTACGCCCAGATGGATCTACCTGTCAATGGTGAATTGGAGCGGAGAAATAAGAGAATATATGGGTTTAATAAAGGAGGGGAAATATGCTGAAGAATGGCAAAAATTGCCGGTACACCAAAAGGATTGGCATCAGCAAGTTTGCGACTATATGGGCGAATGGGTCAAAGAACACAAGGAAATCAAGCCCGACCATTGGACACCAGTGGCAAGAAAGGAGGTAACTCGTGGCTGATCTAAAAATAACAGTCGAGCAGTTGAAGAATTATCTGGGAACGGGGTTGGGAGTCTATCACTGCGATAAGATCCATACTTTAGATGGGTTATACGGAACTGATCTGTATATATGCCACAGAACTAAAAGAGGTAACTTTTTACCAACAAGTGGGCCGTTGGATTCTATGAAACCAATCTGCTACGGTGTTTCCGATATCGATAAAGAGATTGAGGTGAATGGAAAGCGATTTATTCCCGCAGATATACTTTTTCCAAAATCAGACTATGAGCGTGATTTTGACAGAAAAGTAGCGATAGGATCGTTAAAGCTGCAGTCCGCCATCGGGTGTTCCTGTACCTTCTTTTCAATCATGCAAAAACTCTTTGAATGGCACTTCTGGCCTTTTGGTGAAGAGTACTTCCACCAAGGCTTGGTGATCGACAAGCTTGCCTCTCCGAAAACTAGCTAAATGCTGGCTCGGCCGCTGCTTCCGTCTTCGGTCTTCGGTCATTCCGAACTTGTTTCGGAATCCCATTACCCATTACCCACTACCCACTACCCTATACCTAGTAAAAAATGCCCGAAATCTCAAACGAAGTCAAACTATATTACGAAGAGCGGCTACGCCAGCTCGGCATCTCCGAACAGATGAACACCCTCACGGTGCCCAACTACAAGAGCGGCGTGGGCGAGGTGGTGGACGATGGCGAGACGGCGGACTTGAAGTGCTTTGAAATGGCGGAGCAGGGCATCCAGATCAACTACTTCAAGCCCAACGGCCAGATGATCTCCTGGAAGAAGGACGGCACCAAGTGGCCGAGGCCCTTTGTCCGGATCCGTCTCCACAAGGAAAAAACCTACGAGCAGGAAGGCCAAAAGAAAACCGCCAAGTACCACCAGGAGAAAGGCTCAGGCTCCTTTCCCTATATCACGCCCGGCATCATCCAGGCCACGATGGTCAAGAAGGAAATCGAGACCCTGGTCCTGATCGAGGGGGAGTTCAAGGCCTTCAAAGCTTGGATGGAAAAGCACAAGACCAGCGAATTCGAATCCACCGAGTTTATGGGCATTCCCGGCATCCACGGCTTCTACGGCGGGGATACCAACCACAAGCGGGAGATCAACGAGATCATCCAAGAAGTGATCATCGAGCGCAAGGTCAAGAATATCGTCCTGCTCCTCGATGCGGACACGCTGGCCGTCAAGTGGGAGGACAACAAGGATCTGTATGTGAGGCAAAAGTCCTTTGCCAATGCCGTCGCCAACTTCCGCAATAGCCTGCACCTGCTGATCGAGGACAAGCAGGTCAATCTGGAGCAGGTGTACTTTATGCACCTGAAGACGAAATTTAACGAGACAGCCAAAGGCTTGGACGACCTGCTGATCCAAATCTCTGCCAAGGCCAAGGACATCTTCGAGGACCTGCGCAATTTCCACTTTGCCAAGACCTACTTTGACGGGATCCTGCTCACCGATGGGCAGATCAGCACCATTGACCGACATTTTGGATTGCATAACAAGCAGGACTTCTACAACCTGTACAAGGAATTTATCGGTGCCCGGCCTTTTATCTTCAAGAAGACCAAATACGAATGGACGGGCACCGAGCTGGCCTATGTGCAGATCGAGGATGCGCTCCGCTACATGCGTATCGGCATCGACTGGGTGAAGGTGATCAAGGTGCCCAACAAGCACGGCATCATGGAGACGAAGGTGAAGCGATGGTCGGTGGCCGAGATCAAGCGGGATTATCCCAAGCATGTGGCCGACCTCCTGATCAATAGCCAGATCCCGAAGTACGATTCCTACTTTATCGAGCCCTGCTGGGATCCGTCAGCCTACAAGCGGGTGATCCACGGATGCTACAACCTGATGGAGCCGCTCTTCCACGACCCCAAGCCCGGGCGTATCGATGCCACGTTGGGTTTTATCAAGCACCTCTTCCAGGGCGAAGGCCGCATCTACTGGGACCCAGAGGAGGAAGCCTACAAGGAAGAGGCCTTCAGAGGCGACCAGTTTACCGTCGCCATGGACTACCTCACCATCCAGCTGAGGCATCCGAAGGAGATGCTCCCCGTGCCCTGCCTGGTATCGCCCGAGAACGGCACGGGTAAATCCACCTTCCTCAAGTGGCTCTGCCTGATCTATAACGGTAACGGTGTGATCCTGAACAATGACCGGTTCAAGATGAACTTCAACGGCCACTACGCCTCCAAGTACATCATCGGGCTGGATGAGGGCTTTCTGGAAGTGGACAAGAAGGCCGAGAAGGAAAAGCTCAAGCAGTTGGTGACCTCGGATACCATCTTCCTCGAAAACAAGGGCATGGATATCCAGGAGATCCCCTACTACGGCAAGCTGGTGATCTGCTCCAACGATGCCGACAACCTGATGAAGATGGAAGAAGAGGAGACGAGATGGTTTGTGGTAAAAGTGCCGAAGCTGAGCAAGCGGGATCCCTTCCTTGAGGACAAGATGAAGGAAGAAATCCCCGCTTGGATCCACTATCTCGCCAACCGCCCCATCTTCCACAAGAAAGAAGACAGGCTGTGGTTCAATCCCGAGCACTTCATCACCGACCAGATGCGCGAGATCATCGAGGTGACCAAAAATCAGGTGGATGCCTCTGTCGAGACTTGGGTGAAAAATATCTTCCTCACCTACAAGATCGACAAGCTCCGCATCAATCGGATCCGGATGCTCAACCAGATCAACGAGGGCAAGAAATACAAGATCGACGAGGAGAAGCTCAAGTACTTCCTGGAGAAGAAACGGGGACTCAGGTACCGCAAGCCAGGGAGGTGCAAATTTCCCGTGCAGATCGTCAACCTTTATGAGGACAACACCCCCAATATCCAATACATCGAAGAGATCCAGCGTCACTACGAATTTCTGCCTGAGCAATGGCTATCCGACAGCGAGCTGAAGGAATACCACAGCCCATGGCACTTTGAGGAAGTGGATGCGGAGATCACCGAAGCCCTTGGCGCCAAACCCGGTGAATTTTCCGAAGCCGAAAAGCTGACAGACAAGCAGTACAAGCAGGAGGAGATGTGGCAGGAGAAGAAGGGGAAGGCGCCTTTTTAGAACAAAGAGCATAAAACAAAGAGCAAAGAGGATAGCCCTTGGAGCCCTTCGTGAAAAACTTTGGCGCCCTTTGCGTGAAACAAAAACTTAACTCAATAACTAATGACAAACCAAAAATTTCCCCACCTGATGCTAGACATCGAGACCATGGGCACCGGTGCCAATTCAGTCATCACTTCGATAGCCGCCGTGCCTTTCCATATGGACGGGACCACAGGCGATTACTTCTCCCAAAACGTCGATATCCAAAGCTGTCTCGATGCCGGCCTGCAGGTCGACGGCAGCACCATCTACTGGTGGTTGGAAAAAAGTCAGGAAGCAAGGGAAGCGCTGCTCCAACACCGCAAGCCACTTGCTCAGGTCCTGCTGAACTTGATCAGCTTTATCGGTTTGGAAATGGAGCAAGACTTCAATATATGGGGCAAAGGCCCAAGCTTCGACATGGGCATACTGGCCGATGCCTACCGGGCGTGCAAAATGGATATCCCATGGAGGTACAGTAACGAGCGATGCGTGAGAACCTACATCGACGGATATGAGGACTTGCTTAATACACATCTTCCGTTTTCCGGCACAGAGCATATTGCCGAAAATGACGCACTTCATCAAATCGCACAGATGCTGGAGGTTTTACTCTATAAAAACGAAGTATTCATCCATGAAATCGAGGTTGATCAGATATGAAAATAGTCAAAGAACTTAAATCAGGCACTACCCAATCCAGATCCCGGCTATATGTCGGGAAGGATGGGCGGATCCATCTTGGCCATGAGCCGGAGCTGCTTTATATCGATCTCTTCTGCGGGGCGGGCGGGGTATCTTCGGGGATAGTGCGTGCAGGCGGAAAGGTGCTGATGTGCATCAACCATGACCCTGTGGCCATCGCCTCCCATGAAGCCAACCATCCGGACGTGATCCATGCGGTGGAAGATATCACCACTTTTGACCTGACCGAGCTGGTGGGCATGGTGGAGAAGATACGCAAGGAGAATCCCAACGTGATCATCTGCCTTTGGGCGTCGCTGGAATGCACCCACTTCTCCAAGGCCAAGGGCGGTGACCACCGTGATGCCGACAGCAGGACATTGGCGGAGCACCTGTACAGGTACATAGATGCCATCGATCCGGAATATATCGATATCGAGAACGTGGTGGAATTTATGAGCTGGGGGCCATTGCGGATTGCCAGTGAGAAAATGCATAAAGATCGATGCGACCTGAAGGCACGGAAAGACGGCGGTTATCATATGGTGCCATTTTCCAGAAAGAACGGGAAGTACTACCACCAATGGCACCGGACGATCTGCCGGGATTATGGCTATGAGTACGACTACAGGATCCTCGACTCAGCCGACTTCGGGGCGCTTACCTCCCGGAAGAGGTACTTTGGTCAGTTCCGGAAGCCCATGCTTCCCTTTACCTGGCCGGTGCCTACCCATGCCAAGAACCCCGAGAAGGTGGGCATGTTTGGCGGATTGAAACCTTGGAAAGCTGTAAAGTCCGCTTTGGATCTGGAAGATGAGGGAAAAAGCATTTTTGGAAGGAAAAAGGAGCTTTCGGAAAATACGCTAAAAAGGATCTATGCGGGATTGGTGAAGTATGTGGGGGAGGGTAAGGAGCCGGAATTCATTATGAAGTACCTTTCCAATTCTCCCAAATCCGGCGTATCCAATCCGGTGGATTTGGAAGGGGTGGCGCCCACCATCACCACCCAGAACAGACTGGCTTATGTGAATGCCGAATTTATCACCAAGTACTTTGGCGGGAATTACCACAACAAGTCTACGGATGGACCATTGGACACCATCACCACCAAAGACCATCATGCGGTGGTATTCCCTTCTTTCCTTACCAAATATCACGGCACCGGAGAAAATATACTATCCACCGACAGTCCCTGCAGCACCTTGAGCACCAAGGATAGGCTGGCGCTGGTGCAATCGGTGTGGCTGGATAAGCAGTTCCGCAGCGATGCCAACCACCAGTCGATCGACCGTCCAGCTGGCAGCATTATGACCAACGAAAAGCACTGCAAGATGACGGCCTGCTTTATCATGAACCAGTTTTCCGGAGGGGGACAACATGCTGCTGTGGATAGTCCACTAGGAGCGATCACCACAGTGCCCAAGTCCAACCTGATCCAGACGGAAGGCTTTCTATTCAACCACAACTATGAGAATACCGGCAGTTCCCTGGACAAGCCTTCTCCTACGCTACTGGCGAGCCGAAAGCACTTCTACCTGCTCAATCCGCAGTATCAATCCAAGGGCAACGACTTGGACAGGCCATGCTTCACCCTGATCGCACGGATGGACAAGATGCCTCCTTATTTGGTGGATGCCACCGAGGGCGTGGGTGCCATCCTGATCTATGAGGAAGACAGCGAAATCATGAAGAAGATCAAGCTCTTCATGGCCTATCACGGCATCATCGATATCAAGATGCGGATGCTGAAAGTCCCCGAGCTGCTGCGGATCCAGGGCTTTGGCGATGGGTATATCCTCAAAGGCACACAGACCGACCAGAAGCGATTTATCGGTAATGCCGTAGAAGTGAACTTGGCCAAGCATAAGGTGAAGGCGAGGATCCAGATGCTGAGCGAATTGGTAAGAAAGGAGGCGGTGGCATGAAAGATCTCCAATACGACCACTACATCGTGTGCTTTTCCGGAGGCAAAGACTGTACAGCAGCCTTTTTGAATCTGCTGGAATCGGGTGTGCCAAAGGAAAAGATTGAACTCTGGCACCATCTGGTGGACGGTAAGGAGGAAGTCTTTATGGACTGGCCAGTGACGGAAGCTTACTGCAGGGCATTTGCCAAACATTTTGAAGTACCGATCTATTTCTCCTGGAAGGATGGCGGCTTTAAGAAGGAAATGCTGAGGGAAAATTCATTTACCGCTCCCATCTTCTTCGAAAAAGAAAACGGAGAACTGGGACAGTCCCGAAAGGGTAACGGGAAGAAAACCACCCGAAGGAGATTTCCCCAGGTGAGCGCAGACCTTAACACCAGATGGTGCAGTGCTTACCTCAAGATTGACGTATGCAGTGCCGCCATCAGCAACCAACGGAGGTTCGACAACAAGAAGGTACTGGTGATATCGGGGGAAAGAGGAGAGGAAAGCCCGTGCCGCGCCAGATACAATACCCATGAAAAAGACAGGGCAGATAACCGCTATCAAGGCACTTACCAAACGCCCTGTACCAGAGTCACCAATGGCGTGAAGAAAACCTATATGATGACTGTGACGCTTGGGCGCAATGACAGGCTTGTGGATCGGTATCGTCCTGTCAAGGACTGGGCAGAAGAGCAGGTATGGACGGTTATCGAAAGGTGGGGAGTCAGAGTCCACCCCTGCTACTACTTAGGTTGGAGCCGATGCAGTTGCCTCTTCTGCATCTTTGGCAATGCCGATCAGATGGCCTCAGCTGATTACATCGCCCCAGCCCGTTCAAAAGAAATTATTGGCTATGAAGTAGAGTTTGGATGCACCATCAAGCGGAATGCACCTTTGTCTGCTGTCATCGAAAAAGGGACATTCTACCCAGTCCTAAATGATCAAGCGGCACTGGTAGCTATCGTCAGATCCACCGAATACAATCTGCCCATTACGATCTCTCCATGGATCCTTCCCGCAGGAGCTTATGGGAAAAGTATTGGGCCTAGTTAATAGGCATTTTAAAATTATAAACAACACTTGATATGATTTACAAACTCACATTTTCCGATGACAGGATTGATTGGTGTACTGCCAAAGACACCCTCCATCTGTTAAAGACGTACGATGCGGACTTTGATCTTGATCTGCAGGAACTAGAACGCTTGGAAGAGATATCCGAAGAAGAAGCCAAGAAGATACTGGTGACTAATACCGAGTACGACCCTGATGACCCGGAAGATCAGGAGACGATATGCCTCAATGATTTAGCGGTCGGGGATGATTTCACCATCATTGCTTCTACCGAGTGGTAAAAAGCTAACGATTTAAACAAACAAAACCATGCAAAACGAAAAATTTGAAACACCGTCACTTAAGCCAAAGAAGCTAATCCGAAAGTTTATTACTGAAAAGCTTAAAGATGGTGAGTGGGAAACCATCAATGACCAAGAAGAATTGAACCGACTTTATGCCATCAAAGTACGTGAAGAACTCAATGAGATTCAGTCGAGCGGACATCAGGATATTATGGAGTTTGTGGATTTGATTCAAGTGGCTTTCTCGTTTGCGAAACAGAATGGGTTTACCCATGAAGAAATTGCAGCTGCTATGATTGAAAAGTCAGCGGAGAAGGGTCCATTCGGTCGATTGGCATTGAATAATCTGAACCCTAACAATCCTAGTAACGAGCTTTACTTTGACGGAATGAGCAACAGCTCACTAAAAGAGCTCATCATCGGAGCGGTGCAGGATGCTACGGATACAGAAACAGGGATGGTTAGTATCCCTGTTCTTGATGCTTTACTTGATAACATAATCCTCGATTGATTATTTCTTACCACCTCTTTTTGGAGGTTTTAATGAAGGTGTGTTGCCGGGAGTGTCTTTGTTGTCCCGTTGACGACGATCTGGCTTGCCTGTGGAATCGGCGATTCGCTTTGGCCCTGGTTTGAGTCCCATATATTTTTTGGATTTAGTGTGTATCAAATGTATCAAATAAAAGAGAAGAATAACATGGCCATCCTCAACTACACTACCAAGATAGACAGCATCAAGACGATTGGTGAGATCCAGCAGATCCTCGTCAGCCACGGTGCCAAGAAGATCGTGAGCGATTATGATGATGACGGCGTGCCGGTGAATGTCACTTTCTGCCTGATCGTGCGTGACCAGATGACTGCCTTCTCACTTCCCGCCAACTATGCGGGGGTGCTGCGGGCAATGGAAAAGAATAAGAAGGTGCCCCGCAACCTCTGCACCAAGGAGCAGGCCGTACGGGTGGCCTGGAGGATCGTCAAGGACTGGGTGGAAGCGCAGATGGCCATCGTCGAAGCCGAAGTGGCAGAGATGGCCGAGGTCTTCCTCCCCTACACCGTCACCAAGTCGGGGAATACTTTGTATAAGGAAATTGAAAATGGGGGATTTAAATTGTCAGATGGGAAAGAGAGGGCGCCATGAAGATTGCGGGGTTTGATCTATACCACTATCTTTAAGAACTAAGGCTTTTGTAGGGCATGCCGATTGCTCCTCAGCCAGTCGAACGCCAGGAACGTTGCGAAGGATTGAAATAGTGGGCTTACTCCCATTTCTGTACTTGTCTCAAATTGGAGTATTGAGAACCATACCAGCATAAATAAATACAGAGAGTAAATTAGGTAGGTGACTGTTTTGCCAGGCAACCGCCTCTTAAGCCATTGCTCGTGTACAGTAATCCCGGTGTAGCGCAGAACAAAGATTGCCAGAGAATTCCCAAAGGAAGTAGCCATAATAGCGGTAAATGTAACTCTTAGGTATTCAAATGTCACCGGCTTAAACGAAAATCCGATTAGTGATGGCAAAATTCCGAAGAGAACCGTCGCAATACCCATCCCAATTATAACGTAGGCACCCAAAATCGCAAGTAACAACGTGCCAATTTGAACTACCGACATCGAATATCCTTCAATCGCACGTAAAAAAGGAGCTGCAGAGCCCACATGCTTGTTTTTAATTAAATCTACAAGACCAACTATTAAAAACGGGGCCATAAATAAACAAAGTGCCACCCAAAGATAATACGGCATTGTAGTAACCCAGAAATATGCAGTAGCTATTCCACAGGCGTAAAAGATACAAGCATGAAAAAAGGAATGACTTATAAGGAGAACCCTGAATTTCCTTTTGTATTTATCCCACTGCGTCATAATAGAAAATGTCTAGGTGCCCAATTAAGAAGGCTTCGTGTATTTCAAGTGATGTTATTGATCTCATCGAAAACAACGTGATAGAAGCGCTGGATAATAAAAAAGATTGACACTAAAAACTGGATAAGGAGATAGACCGCTATCATGGTGAGGATTGTCTCCAAGTAGCAAAGCTCGAACCTTAGGGTGAGAGAGTTGATCAGCATGATAATAAAAATCAGCACACCGAGAAAAATCACAAAAAGGATGATGCTCGCTATCTGACGCATATTATTCTTATACCGATCAAAGTTTAGCACATCCATATCCGGATTAACCTTTTCGTTTTTGATTTTTGACCCGATGGATAAGAGCAATGAGAAAAACAGTCCAGTAAAAATAGCTATCCCAGACCCAATATAAGTCTCCAAATCCCCCAATTTCACACCTTTCAAGGCTACAATGGCTACTCCTAGGAGCGGCACAAGATAGAAGGTCAGGTAAAATACAGCTTTTTTGGATGATGACTTAATCTCGTCGCCATCGCTGTTGGAGCTCATGCTTTTGATTGCTTCGCTCTTAATTTTGAATATAACATCGAGATCTAGCATTATTTTCTTGCTTCTTTCTGTAGTTGAGCCATTTCTACATCAACCCACTCCCTTATTTTGTCGAATAAGGGATGCATATAAACGTCCTGGCAGTCACCAGGTAACTCCACGTTAGGAATTACATTTATGCTGTCCTGATTCTGATCTAAATATACCGTCTTCTCCTCTGATTTGCTAGGACCTTCTTTTTGAAGCCTCCCTTTGATGATGTATTTTCTATCATCGATTTTAAACCCGTGCGGTTCTAGTTCCGAAGATATATCATCTAGATCAATTTCCTTATTAGCACCCCACAACACATTTTTAATTTTGATTTCAACTGTTGTTAATTTCCCAACACCTGTTCCGTGCATTTCTGAATTGCTAATGACAATGATGTCTTTGATGTGAGAATTTTTGAGAAATTCCTTTTGTCTCTTTTTCGTTGTTGCTTTGACCATGCCACTGCCAGCAAATTTATGATTATAGCTCCTTAACACCGTTTCAATGATGGAATCAATCAATGGTCTAATGCCTAAGGAATTGTAGGTCTGCATGAAAACGAATCCGACTTTGGAATTTGCTGGCAGCCAAATACGAACAAAAAACTTTAGCCCCACAATATCTGTGTCTGAAGTCTCTCTCTTCTTCCCATCTTCTGATATCAAATAATGTTTGATCCCAGTGGTACCGCCGTTGATCATAAGATCTAACGTTCGCTTGTGAGTAGAAAACGCCTTTTCTTCCAATACACCGCCGTGAGTGTTTGAGGCGTTCTTGAAAATCTTTTCCTCAATTAGCTCGACAATATCTTTCACAAAGCAACCGAATTTGCTGCCCTTCTCGTCTGGGTATGCGTGGCTTAAAAAGTCATTCATTGTTTTTGTTTCCGAGTGCGGCCGATAGTTTTGCTTTACCTGAAACGCATACATTGAGATGTGAAGTTTGTGGGTCATAAGAACAACGATAAAGTATTTTAAGTCTCGTTTACGTGTGCGATTGCATCTATTCGGCATAAAAATTCAGTGCCTGCAATCACTTGTCTACTAAATTCGGGGGGGGAGAGGCGGGGGAAGTAACGCGCTCCTAAAAGATCTCTAAAGAAATACGCCATGCCCATTCATAATGGGTGTGAACTTTTCGATGGCTTCATCAATCTCTTTGATGGTTGCGTTTTGCAATATATGGTAAATATCATCGATCGCCTCCCGTTCATGCTCTTTAAGGGCTTCATCATGTTCTCGCTGAAAAGCCTTGATAGCCGTATATAAATACGTCGAAATCTCACCGCAAGCAAATGCATAATCCCATAGCAGTTTTTTTGATTTTTCTGCGACTTTGTTGTCTCGCTCCGTTACATACTTACCCACCAAGTGTCTATACACATCTGCGTCAGCGCCGGGAACACCATACCTTGTAGTATGGTGACACCCTCTAATGGTGTATTCATATTGCATGTCTAGTTGTTCCATATTTATGTATTTTCTATATATGAGATAAATCCGTCAACGCCAAAATGGTAGATAAAGCGGTCGCATTTTAATGAGCTTTCGCCCAACCTTGTAAAGCGACCTTTGTTAACCATCTTAAATTCGCCAATGTCAACTCGCTCATTGTAGTGAGCCACCATAAGATTATAATAGTTTACGGTTCCCGAGGATGAGGAATGCAGAGGTACGAATACATTATTTGTTGCTTCAGGAGTTTTCCAAATGGCTCGACACTTTAAGTTGACCTCTTCCATAGCGGAAATCTCCTCTTTGTGATTTTTCAAAGCATCTTTGTAGTATCCGTCATACATTTCACTATTGATTTTTTGCAACCACTTCGCCTCCGGCTGAGCCCATTCCGACGAGGAATAACTCTCTAAAATGTTTTCTCCATTAAAACTTAAATACACTTGAAGGTCCGGCGCCAAGTACAACCAGTCGTTTTGCTTTTCTAGGTTAACCACCGATTTCAGAAAATCCAATGTAAAGCTTCCGCTGACTATACCATCCTCAAACATTGTGTCAAGAAAGTGTTCAGAGTACTCAAAATTCCAATCTATTTTTCCCAAAGCCTTTTTTGCCATCGGGTAGGTGATGGTTCGCTTTTTATCTTTAGCAAGGACATAGACCAGCTGACTAGTGAAAACTTTGACACCGAGGCATTCAATATCTAGAGAGTCAACTGCAAAAACGGTATGCACTTGCTCAGCCTGATACCCTAAGAATTCCACGATAGCATTTATAGAACCATTTCCAGGCCGTTCAGCCAGTTGATCCAGGGTTCCATTTGAAAATCGGTAGATACCAGTGCCAGGTTGATCATCTTTCCGTTTAAAAAATCCACTTAATAAACCTGCCATAACCCGAGTTTAAAATTTCAAATAAAACACTCTCACTAAAAAATACAATAACTAAAAACTTAGTCGCTGTTCCTCTCCCAACCCTCCTTAATCGTCAGCGGAAAAGTGCGTTACATTGTAACATTTGTTACATTTTTTCAATTTAATAATAAAATGTAACAATACAAGCTGTTAAGGCAGATTCTGAAAATTTACAAAATGTAACGCTTTTGCCGATTTGTAACGGCTTCCCGTTACATGCAACTTTGTGGATTGTAACAATGTAACAAAAGACCTTAAAATGTAACGCCAAATGTAACGGGTGTTACATGATGCAACACCTTGACATTCAGGTGTCTGAAAACGGACCGGCTAAAATGTAACAATGTAACGCCTTTTTTCAAATTTGAAAAAACACTCTATTCTTCCTATATTTATAAGCGGATTTAGCTTATCCGCCACTTTTTTAGCAGTCACCCCTGCACTTTGAAAAGTACAATCACCGAATGGATCTTTACTTCCGGTCTCCGACCACCCAGCGCACCTACAAGCTTGTCCAGGATGAGGAGCTCGTCTATCTCTATTACGTCCAAGTAAGCGCCACCAAGCACAGCTTTACCCACGCCAGAGGCCGTGATTATGTCCAGAACATGGATATGGCCCGCCAGATGATGAAGACCATGGATGCCCATCCGGTCAAGGAACAGGATTATATCAATGCCCTTAAAGACTACTTTGCCATCGACAAGAAGGTCCGGGATCAGTTTATCAAAACCTATAATCTTTAAAAATATTATAGGGGGTAGATATGTCCTATTTCAAACCTACAAGCGGATTTATCTTGTGTCTATGGTAACAGCTTACGAAATCACGGTATCGGTGCCAGTACTGAAGATGCTCAAGCGGGACTACGGCTACCGAAATCACCTTAGGATCGACAAGTTCTGTATGGGCAAGCGCCTCGGCAATAAGAACGACTGGGACCGGTACTTTGAAGTGCCCCGCCCCGGTCAGGTGAAGGTGACGGTGGTAGCCGGCCAGTACGTGCGCCGATGGAAACTCTACACGATCGCCAGGATGATGGAATACGAATTTAACCGCAAGATGCTGATCTATGTGGAAGCGGCGGTGGAAAACGGGATGGAAGCGGCGGAGTCGATACGGACCTTTATGGAAAAATATGATCTCTCGGAAGAGGATCTGCAGCTGCCGACGGCCTACAAACGCTGGCAACGGTACAGAAACAAAGAATTGGAAAAGGATCTACTCCCCCTGTGGTAACCGAATATGTTAGAAAGAACCTCTCTCGTCACCCTTATCGGCATTGCCGATCCAGCCAACTGGACTGCCATCAGCAATAACCTGGAAAACGGCTATCCCAGCAATCTTGCTATGCAGCACTTCGTCGTCCCGGATCTCCTGCCGGAGTCTGGGGAGCTGACAGAGTCCTCCAGCGAGTCGGAGCAGGGCCGACTGATCACCTATACTATAAGAGTAAGACTGCCGAGGGAGTCGACACTTTTTAAGACTTTCCAAAAGAAAAACGCCATCGTCTGCCTTGAGCTCCTCAACGGTGAGCGCTACCTGATAGGCAACCGTGACCATCCCATGAAGATGGAATATACGCGCGGCTCCGGCATGACCATAAGCGACACCAACGACACCGAAATCACCCTAACAGGCTCCTATCCCCTCTAAAAGCGTCTGAATGTGTCCGGCCCCATGCGGAAGAACCCCTGTAAAATTGGGTTCTAAACAATGCGCCGCATGAGCAGACCTAACAAGCTTTTCTATGAGATAACCAATAAGTCATCCGCAACGAAGTCCGTGGACATTCTGATCTACGGCAGCATCCCTGCCTTTGAAGAGGACAGCTGGCGGATGAAAAATACCGCTGAGAAGTTTGTCAAGGAATTCAAAGCGCTGGAGAAGGATTACGACAGGATCAACATCCATATCAACAGCCCAGGCGGGAGCGTGTACCACGGCTTTCCCATCTTCAACGCCATCGCATCTTCCAAAAAAGACATCCACACCTATAATGATGGTATCGCCGCCAGCATGGGTGGGATTCTGCTATTGGCAGGCAAGACCGTACATACCGCTAAAAACGCACTGCTGATGATCCACAATGCGCAGTCCTGGCCTTATGGTAATGCACAAGACCTGAGGGATGAAGCGGATGTGCTGGAAAAATACGACGGCATCATCGCCCAGCACTTTGCCGACAAGTCTGGCAAGTCAGTAGAAGACATCAAAAACAACTATCTCAATTACAAAGACCACTTCCTGACCGCTGATGAAGCCAAGGGAGAAGGGTTTGTCGACATCGTTGAGGATTATGAATCCGAAGATGCCCCGCCATCGGACATTACCAATATGGCCTTTGGCGAAGTATTCAATCTCTATAAGGAGAAAGACCGTGCCCACAATGAAGCCGGGCTGATCGACCGCATCAAGGCAAGCCTGAAGAAGACTTTTAATCTGAAAGAGTCGACCGATCCTTCGAATGCAGAAAAAGAACGCAATGTGCCCCGGATGAAGAATCCACCACCCCCACCCCCACCGCAATCAACTACCACTAATAACGAATCTCCCATGGATTTCAAAAATTCACTGGACATCCTGAACAAGGAGTCCATTACCCCTGAGGATATCGCCGCCGTCAAGGCCGAGATCTCCAACTTCACCGGAGCGAACGAAAAGTTCACCGCCGAGGAAGTGCAAGCCCAAGTAAACGCTGCGGTGTCGCCTGTACAGACCAATCTGGACACCGTGACTGCCGAAAAGGCCGCGCTGGAAACGCAGGTCAGCAACCTGGCTACTGCCAAGAGTACCATCGAGGCGGAAAACAATAACCTGAAGCTGGACATTCAAGCCTACCGCAAGAGCGGAGTGCAGATCGCCAATGCGGCCACCGGTGATGATGATCCTGATCCGATCGAAGGGGAGGAAACTGTAGCCAACTTCTACAGTGATGCCGACGCTGAGGTCAAAAGACTAAGGGCTGAATTGAAATCGTAACCAACTATCTACCATAAACATGTCAGTAAAACCAGCCTCCGACATCAGTGCGATCAAGGGCTTCATCGAGAACCAGGACAGAAAGCTGATCAACCAGACCCTGAACAGCCTCGATATCGCCACGGATCCCGATATCCAGGTGCTCCGCAACGTGCGCAGCCCCTTAGCCCTGAATAAAATGACTGTGGACAACGGCATCAGGCCATTGAACACGGACATCGAAACTGCCAAGGGCGGCAGAAAATGGTCCAAGAGGGTCTTGACTCCACGTGGTGGGATGAAGATCATCAAGATGATCCCCGAAGAACTCCGGGAGACTTTCATGTCCGACATGCTGGACGTGAATGCCAAGGAGGTGCCATTCGCTGAGTGGGTGTGGGCACAGGAATTTGCCAAAATCAAGGAAGAGATCAACACGAACATCTATGAGTCCGAGTACCATGATGAGCCTGGAATCTTCAATCCTGCATCCACCTATCCAGCGGGTGCTTTGGTGTATTTCAATGAAATCATCTACCGAAAAGTAGGCGCAGGATCGACTACCGCAGGACAATCTCCAGCTACTCACCCTGCTCTATGGGCAGATGTGGACGCGGCTGTGATCTGCGACGGTCCGGGTACCATCATCGAGCAGGCGATCGCCGACGGCGACTTGCTGACTGCCGGATCAGGTGGTGCATTTGACCAGGACAATGCCTATGAAGCCATCATGGACATGTGGGCTACAGTACCTGAGGCGCACAAGAACCTTGGCATGGTAGCCAATGTGTCCTTCGGCACGCAGCAGGATCTGGCGATCAACCTGAACGCGAAATTCGGTACAGGTGCCGGCATCGGCAATGTGGATGTGGAAGAAGGCACTCGCTTCAAGCTGAAAGGCACGGGCGGACGTCTGATCATCGCTCCGAAGACTTGGATGGGCGCATCGTCCAGGATCATCATGACCCCTAAGGGTAACGGTGTGCTGGGTATGGACCAGGTGAGCAATGTAAACAAGGTAGGGAAGGTAGTAGAATTCCTTCACGGCTATAGAGCCATTGTAAAATGGATGATGGGCTTCCAGTACAGAGACCTTGAAGTCCTTTATGTAAACGACCAAGACTAATAAAGCAAGTTATGGCAGAAGATAAAAAAGGGGCTGCACAGTCAGCCCCCATTACCGATAAAAAGCAGGAAACGCCATCCCTCGAGGAGCAAATCAAAACGCTCCAGATCGAAATCGACAAGAAGGATGAGCAGATCGTGGCCTTGCAGAAGGACTGCGACAACCTGAAGCTGGAGCTAGAAGATGCCGCTGGTGTCATCGACGATCTGAAGGAGAAAGCAGCGAACAGCGACAAGGACACTACTATGGTGGCGACGGTATCTGGCAAGAAGTACCGTATCGTGGGCGGATTCCGGGACAAAGACCGTGAATACCGGCCTGAAGACATCAAAGCTGATCAGAAACTGCTGAAATCGCTCATCGAAAAGCGGTCCGGCCTAATCAAAGAAGTGGTATGAACCTGATGGACTTTGCTGGAGAGCTTAAACTCGAGGAATCATCCGCGCTGGAGGTAGAAGTAGCCATCGCTGCTTATCATGACATCGAGACCTTCCCCGTTCTTCCGGATCTCACCGCAGGTACTAGCAATGTGGACTATGTCGACCTGAAGGAAAAGGTCTTTGTGATGAAGCCAGGAAAGCGTTTCCATACTTGGGAAGGCTCGTTGGAGAAAAACTCCTTTAGCTCCACGTTGGTAGGCGCCAGAGGGGCGAAGAGCTTTGAGAACACCTTGACCATCGTCAAGAATGCGGTGAACAGCCATTTGTTTGGCTGGCTGAGATCTAACCGGAACAGGCCAATCGTTGTGGCGTTCAAGTTTCTGGGCGAATCACAGTATTGCATCATGGGCTGGAACAAGCTATGGGCTGAGGTTAACGAGGCTACCATAGAGGTGCCCGGAGAAGTAGCCGGGGAAAAGGCGACCACGATCCAGATCAGGTCGATCTTCTATCCACCGATTTTCATCAATGAAATCCCTCTGACTGAGGCAGAACCAGCACCATAATGGGAAAAAAGAAAATAACACCCATCCTCGACGGGAAGTACGAGGTGGTAGGCGTAAAGCCTGGAAAAATCGGAACGCCCATCGGCACCGTCGATCTGTCAAGGATAGACGAAGACACGGCCGAAAGGCTGATCAAGCTAAAGAGCAGCTACATCCGGAAGGCCGAAGGCAAGAAGGAGGAACCGGCGAAGCCTGGTAAATAAGAATTGGATTTTGAGTGATTGTATTCATCGAAAAGTGCCTGCCGTGTGGCAGGTTACTTTTTTTGTTGATCAAAGAAAAATTTAACCCTAACCCCCATCAATAATGAAAAAGATCCTAATACCCCTGATGCTCATCCTGATGGCGACGGTGAATGCCGTGATAAGCCCAACGGAGATGCAGACCATGCAGGCGAAGGACGGGCTGGATCTGAGCATCGAGGTGACAGAGCCTGTTACCTTACTTGGCGAGACTTACCTCCCTGCTCCGGCCGAATCCCCGGCAGCGGACCATCTGCTTGCCAAAAGCCAAACCTTCTGTGATCAATGGACTGACATTACCGCCTTCCAATTGGTGGCCTACCAAGATAAGAAGTTTGATCCCGGGTCGTGCTTCGGGATGGAAGGATACTTAAAGAACAAAGAAAGCTCCCTATAGATGGGGCTTTTTTTTATGTCCTGATTGCAACGGTTGCAAGTTGCAATATTCGCATATGAAGGAAATCATAGTGGTTTACGGGAATATGGGATCCGGCAAGTCGACCTTTGCCAAGGCCTTGAATAAGCAGCTTCCCGACTTTAAATATGTGTGCCTGGATGATCATCGTCGGGATAATTTTGCCGATGTTTTGGATGAGGATCATTCCAGTTTTGAGTTTGAGAAGAAGGTCAAAAAGGAAATGGAGGATCAGCTGGGAAGGTATTCCCGGATCATCTATGAGACCACGGGGGGGACGGATTTTTTCAGGAAGATGTATTATGAATTTGTCAAGCAACAATACGAGGTGACGCTCGTGAAGACCGCCTGTCCGCTGGATGAATGCCTGAGGCGGCATGAGAAGCGGGAGCGTAGGGGGCATTTTCACGTCGTGCCGAAATACAAGAAGGCACTTTCCCCTTACGAGGCGATCCGGAAGTTTGACGAGAAGTCTGCATGGATCCGTCCGGATGTGGTGCTGGATTCGGTGAAGTATTCTGCTGAAGAATTGGTAAGCCAGTTTATGATGGCGAACTCTAAGGAAGATAAAGGCTCGGAGCTGAGGAAGCTGATTGCTGACTTTGACTATGACCGGGCTTTGACTTGGTACAAGCAGCATGTGGAAGGGAAATTTTTTATCAAGCAACTTCTGGACAAGGGTGAGGATGATTACAACCGGGGCAAGCTAAAGGCCGAGCTGAACCTCGCTCTCGAGAGCCTGGAATCCAAGCCCCTGCCGGAGCCGTCCATGGAAGCCGACCCAGAGGAAACAACGCCAGAAGAGCGCACCCTTCCTCGAAAAATTTTGCCCAAAATCGTAGAAAATGCCCCGTCCAGCATGGATGATCAAAAGCTGAAGGAGGAATGGAGGCCGAAGTTTGCCGAGGCGAATCAGCTATTTGCGCAGCTGGATTATATCCAGGATAAAGAGGAGCGGAAGACGAAGTGCTTCGAGTTACTGGATCTGATGGATGAGGTCGAAAAGACTTGGCAGAAGGCTGATTTCCTGAAGAAGTACGGCCAGATGCCCAACTTTGACAATGCCGGTGTCGACCAGCTCACCACCAACCAGGCAGCGACAAGGATCCGAACCTTGCGAACGTATATCAGCAAGGCCAAGAAGGGCATCCTCAAGGATGAGCGGGTGCCGGAGTGGGAAGCGGAAATCAAGGAATTGGAATTACTGATCAGGTAAGATGGCTGAAAACACCGAAAATAATAACGTGCTGCAGGATCGCTGGCCGGAGAGCCGAAAAAAGCAGCTCTCTCTGCGGACCGATGTGGAGAAGATTGTGATGTTCTTCCATGGCAAGCTTCCAAACACCGAGCTCAGTCCTGCCCTTGAGGAGAAGATCGAGCGGATGAAGGAATGTTCCCGCCTGATCCAAAAGTACGGAGGCGCCAAGAAGGTCATCAGCATGATGGAGGGATTGTGGGGGCTTTCTTATAGCACCGCCCGCAGGCTCTACCATGAGACCCAGGAGGCCTTTGGCGAGGTGACGCATTTCAATAAGCAATTTCATATCGACACCTATATGTCGCTGTTGATCCAGGGGATCAATGCGGCTAAGGATAATGAGGACGGGCGCACCTATGCCAGCCTGATGAAGGAGTATAAGGAAGCGATCCGGGAATTCATGGGCACCAGCGATGCCGATATGTATAGCAAGATCCAGATCCCGACTTTTGAAGTGGGCTTCTTCCCTGAGGAGCTGAAGACCAAGCTCCCGGCTAACTGGAAGTCTAGGCTGGAGAAAATCAAGGAGAGCAAGCGGAAGGATGAGATTACCGATGCCATTGTACTAGAGCCAGGGGATGAGCAAGACTAAGAGGATCCACTACAACATTCCCCAGGTCGAGATGAACCTGATACGCCCGCAGGTAGGAACCTGTATCTGGGGCCGTGGTACGGGTAAGACGGAAGGTCCAGGAGCTGAGTTTATCGCCCGCAATGCAATGGATATGCCGCAGTCGCTCGGGGGAATAGTTTCCATTACCTACGACAAACTGCTCAACATGATTATTCCTGCTTTGAAAGTGGGATGGGAAAGGATGGGCTTTAAGGAAGATGTGCACTACTGGATCCGGAAGGCACCGCCAGATTCATTGAAGATACCGAAGTGCTATCGCCAACCAGATACCAACGCCCACCTGATCAAATGGTTCAATGGCTCTGCCCAGTTGCTGATCTCAATCGATCGTCTGCACATTTCCAATGGCGCCTCATTGGCTTACATCTATGCCGATGAGGTGAAATTCTTCCCCAGGGCGAAATTCAAAGAGGTGTTGCTGACCCTACGGGGGCAGGCGCATATGTTCGGGGATTTGGCCTGTTGCGAGAGTATGCTGCTGACTACCGATCAGCCCAGTCCCGCCATGCCCGGGGAGTGGGTGTATGATCTGGAGAAGGAAAGCGATGAGGAGACCGCCAAGATCATCCTGGCGATCTGGAATGAGATCTACATGCTCAGGGCTGAGCAGGCCAAGGCAACCAAGCGTCGGGTAAAGGAAATCCAGCGGGAGATCGACTCTCACATGAAGGATATCAACCTGCTGAGGAAAGGGCTGAACTATGTGAGTAGAGCCAGCACCCTGGACAATGTGCATGCCTTGGGGATTGGTGTGATTGAGAACTTCAAGAGTACTTTGTCTCAATTTGATTTCAATCTATCCGTGCTGAACAAAAAGCAGAAGAAGGCCGAGAATTCCTTTTACCATCTTCTTGATGATGACAGGCACGGGTATTATGCGCCTAACATTGACTTTATCGATGGCCTTACCGGTAACACGAAAAAGGATTGCCGGTGGGATGGGGACTTGGTTCTTGATGCCCCGCTGGAGCTGAGTGCTGACTACAATGCCGCCATCAACTGGGTGACCATCGGGCAGGACAAGCCGGATAGCTTTGATGTGATCAATTCAATGTATGTACTCAAGCCTAAGAAGATCAAAGACCTGGTAGCTAGATTTGACAAGTATTATCAGCATAAAAAGCAATTCAACAATACTCTGATTTTTAACTACGACCACACCGCAATCGGCGACAATGCCAAGGATGATATTTCCTTTGCCGACGAATGGATCAACGAGCTTTCTTCCAAGGGCTGGAATGTGGTTGCCAACTATATCGGTCAGGCTCCCGGCCACCGATCACGTTTTTACTTGTGGCAGAAGGTATTGGCAGGTGACGAGCAATTGCCTAAGTTCCGCATCAATCTCGCCAACAACCTCGACCTGAAGATCTCTCTCGATTCCACCGTGACCAAGAAGGATCGAAAGGGTGACTTTACCAAAGACAAGACCAGTGAGCAGCGCAAGACCGTTGCCCCCGAGCATGCAACCCATGGCGGCGAGGCTCTTGACACCATGATCTGGGCGAAGTACCGGCCGATGATGGAAGGAAGCTCTACCTTCCTACTTGCAACTTCCATGTAATTCATCAAAAAACCCCATCCATTGGCTGGAAACGCACTTTTTTATCAAAAACCAAAGAAAATTTGGTGTCACATGCGGGTCGGGTCGACCCTTGCAATTGCACAGAGCGGACAGGGTGGGCCGCCACCGGATTTTTGCCTGTGGGAATTGCTTTTTCTTGAAAAAGGGCAAATGTGTTAATGATCAGATTTTTATGAAAAGAAAGTTGAAAAATGACCCGTCAAATTTCCGGTATTTGTGGACAATAATCTTTAGATTTCAATTTTGAACTCCAAGGAATCAAGATTTTATGAAAGAAACGGTAGAATTTATCAAGGATGCCTTTAATGCAGGAATTGACAGGCTAAAATTTCCATTATTAAACTCATTTATATTTTCGTGGCTGGTCTTTAATTGGCGAGCTGTTTTCATTGCTTTGTTTTCGGAGCAATCCACCGAAGAGAGAATTGCCACCATAAATTTCTACCATTCAGACATTGCAACTAACCTATGGAATCCTTTATTCTTAGCTTCTGCATATGTTTTTGGACTTCCATTAATAAAGAAGCTTATTAACCTCATTCTAGGCGATATCAATAGGATGAATAGGGATGACAAATACCAGTTCCGAATCGATGCATATAGCAAAAAGAATGAATTGGCGAAAGAGAAATACAATTATTCTCTCAATAAGGCGGGAATTGATGATGTTTTGGCCCTTAGCCAAAGAATAGATAATCTAAATACTGAAGTACACAATTTAAAGAGAGACTTGTTCAAAGCCAACGGAGTAATTAAAGATAAAAACACGGAAAACGATGCCCTCACTAAACGTAAAGCCGAATTAGAGAAATCCTTCGAATCGGTGGACCAAATCTTCGAAGGGTTTGTTTTCGGGTATCAAGAGCGGTTTGGAAAAATCCATAAATTAATAAGTGCTGATGACGAGAACTTATCACAGGAATTATACCACGCGTTTGAAGAAGATTCTCGTGCTGTTAAAATACAAAAAATGGAGTACGAAAATCTAAAGAGAATTTTGGGACTTCCAAATGAATTAAATTAGCCACCCCCTAAATTTTTGTCCAACCCCCTCTGCCCGCCTCTATCTATGTTAGCACCATGGATAGAGGAACAGGAGCCATCAGACTTCGGGACGCACTTCGCCTTATGGACCATTTGGACCATAAGCAACAGCCGCGTCCGTTCAATATAGCATTCTACACCGCCGACAGGCGACGCAACACCGGCGGCGAATACAAAGAGCTCTCCGGATGCATCCTGTCCAAGCACAACAAGCAGCTCCCACTCCATATGCGCAGGGTCGACGGCTTCGGTGGGTCCAAAGCACCCAGCCACTACGCCAACGCCACCCGCAATATCCAATCCCCCGACGGCGATATCACCAAAGTACACATCCGCCTGATCAAGAAATTTAACGGCATGAAAATCCTATGGTAAGCAACCACGACGGCACAATTGTGTATTTTGATGAGGTAGAATCCCCCGTCCTCTTCTCCAGGGCTAAGCCGAATGCGGTCAAGCCGGACAATCTCCCCCTGTCACAAGAGGAGGATAGCGACAGCACGCCCATCGCCTTTTGGGGCGAGGAAAACAACTTCCCCATCAAAGCCCGTCTCGAGAAAACTTCCAACCCTGACCTGATCAGCGCCCTCGACTGGAAAGCCCGGGCCCTCTATGGCGGTGGCCTCAAGTACCAGATCCGCGACCGGATCACCAAGGCCCCTCTGGACTCCGAAACCATAGCCAAGGATTCCAACCTAAAGAAGCGCGTCTGGGAGATTGACCAGTTCCACTTCCGCAACCGGCACTACCTGCTCCAGGCCGTCGTCGACTTCTATGACCTCTTCAACGTCTTCCCGCAGATCATCCTCTCCGAAGACCGAAAGAAGATCGAGCGCATCGCCGTCCAGGAAGCCCGCTACTGCCGATACCAAAAGAAAAATAAGAAAGGCATCGTCGAAAACGTCTATCTCCACCCGGAGTGGGAAGAATGGGGCAGCGACCTCAATGATCCGAAGCTCACCGCCATCGAATGCCTCGACCCGCTCAACCTCTTCCCCGACGACCTCAAAGCCCGTCGCGGTGAAACCCTTTCTTATATCTATCCCCTGTCGTACCCGACAGGCAAAAACTACTACCAGCTCGTCCACTGGTGGTCGGTCAAAGTCTCCGGATGGCTCGATTTCGGCGCCATGATCCCCGAGGTCAAGGCCTCCATCCTGCGCAACCTCGCCCTGATCCGCTACCACATCGAGATGCCGGACTACTGGATGACCGAGCGCTACAAGACCTGGCACTCCATGTCAGATGGCGACAGGTTGAAGGCCACCCAGAAGGAATTCAAGATCATCAACGACGTCCTCGTAGGCGCCCGCAATGCCGGCAAGTCCATCTTCACCGTATTCAAGACCGTCTCCAGCTCCGGCCAGCCTTTCGCAGGCTGGAAGATCACCGCCATCGACGACAAGATGAAAGACGGTGCCCTCCTGGCCGACAGCTCCGAGGCCACTATCAAGATCTTCTCCGGTACGTCCATCGATCCCGCCCTGCACGGCCTCATCCCCGGCAAAGGCGGCTCCAACCGCTCCGGATCCGATAAGCGCGAGGCCCTCAACATCTACATGTCGCTCATCACCTCGCATGAGCACATCATGGTCGACCCCTGGAACTATGCCTCATGGCACAACGGCTGGAACGACGAGGACACCGAGACGCTCTGGTACCTTGACAAGCCCTATCTCCAGACGCTCAACCAGGTGCCGCCTGCCGAACGCTCCACCGTAATCCCCGACGACCATGCTGATTAACTCCCTAGCCGAACTTAAAGAATACCTTCCGGCCTCTGTCCTGCTCGCTTGGCCGGATATCGAGCCCAAGGTCCGCATGGTGGAGCGAGATATCATCCGCAAGCAGTTCTCCAAAGCCATCTACGACTACATCCAGCTGCTCACCGCTGACGAGACGGCCGCAGAGCTACGCGAACTCCTATCCGAAGCCACAGCCCACCTAGCCTTGCTCCACTATATCGGATTCGGACAGGTGCAGATATCATCATCCGGCATACAGATCGCCTCTGATGCCAACCTCAAGACAGCCTTCGAGTGGCAGATCACCGATCTCCGCCGCGAATGCAGTCTTCAGGGATGGAACGCGATCGAATCCGCCCTAGAACTCATGGAAACCCTCACGGAAGGCGATCTGCTCGACAAATGGAAGCTCACACCCGCATATTTGGCATCCCGGTCCGCATTGATCCCCTCCCTGAGGGAGTTCCAGAAGTATGTACACCTTGGCGACAGCCGTGTCCTCTTCAACAAGCTTCTGCCCACCCTCACCGAGCAACAGGAGTCCCGCTTCCAGCTTGCCCTTGGCCCCACCATGTGGCTCAGGTTGGGTGACTATGACAATCCCGACGTCGATGCCGCAGTCCGCATCCGCATCACCCATGTCCGCAAGATGTGCGCTCGAGCCCTCGCCTACGCTACCATCGGCGAAGGCTTCGTTAATACCATGCTTGTGCTCACCGACAACGGCCCCATGGTCATCGACGGCATGCAGAGCAGGCTCACCGAGGCCAAGAAGACCGCGCCGGAGCAGTTTGTCGCTGCCATCGCGGCCCAATACGCCGCCAAGGCCAGCGGTGCCATCACAGCGATCTTCGCCTACCTGCAGCAGAACGTCGCCCACTTTCCCGAGTACAAGGATTCTGACAACTTTATCGATGATGACACCATCGACGATCATTTATTCCGCAACGACCCCGACTGGGGCATAGTCTTCTTCCAATAGCCCATGCACACCCTCGACCAGATGACCAGGACATTTAATAACATACTCATCACCATCGAACACCCCAAGGCATGGCTGACCATCTCGGGTCTGTTCTTCTTTGTCAACCAGTATATCTTCTCACAGTGGAATTTTGCCATCGGGTTCTTTATCATCTTTCTGCTCGACACCATCGGCGGGATGTTTATTGCGTACCGGCGCAAGGTCTTTTGTTTCAAGACCTTTAAGGAAAAGCTCATGGACAAGAGCCTCGCCTACTTCTGCATCATCTGCAGCTACTCCGTCGGTACCAAGATCGTCCTCGAAGGAGCCGACGACAACCTAATCAAGCTGCTTGACATACCCTTCTACTCCATATTCATCACCGCCGAGATCTTCTCCATCCTGCGCAACTGGTACCGCTACAAGCGCTGGCCAGCCCTGCGTATGCTGATGAAGCACTTCAAAGGATTTGATGACGAGACCGGCAAGATCACCCGATCCGGGGACACTGATAAAGGAACACCTAAAGACCCAATCGATGAAGAAAAAATATAGAATCACCATCCACTGCGCCGCTACCCCCGCTGACGCGGACTACACCGAGCAGCAACTCGAGCGTGACCACCTCGCCCGCAACATCAAAAGCCCTGGGGGCTATCACCGCTACATCCGCAAGAGTGGAAAAGTGATTGATATGCGCCCCTTCTCCCGCAAGGGTGCCCACGCCGCTCCTTACAATCAGGACAATATCGGCCTCTGCTACGAGGGCGGTCTCAAGGCCGGGGGCAAGACCTGGAGAGATGCCTCCGACACACGCACCGAATCGCAAAAAGCCTCCCTCCTGGACTGCGTCTACGAGGCGATCATCTGGATCCAGGAGCAGGGCGACTATGACATAGAGATCATCGGCCATGGACAGCTCCCCGGCATCAACAAAGCCTGCCCCAGCTTCGACGCCCTAGCCGAATACGCCTGGATCACTAGCTAGCGCTGACTTCATCGAGATCCCGAAACAAGTTCGGGATGACCGTCACGAGGGAAGTAAGCCCGTCACCCGTCATCCTGAACTTGTTTCAGGATCAGGGTCTCTGCCGCACAGCCGCCTGCTATCCAGTCACCCTGAACTTGTTTCAGGGTCTCCTCACTCCAACCACCTAACCGAACCAAACCATGTACCTCAAAGACAACATCCTCTACATAGACATCATCAAAGGCACCGACTTTACCTTGCCCCTTGGCAGTCCCGACTTGGATCTGTCGCAGTACGACACCATCCGCGCCGACTTCAAGCCCACCAAGTCCATCGACGCACCAGCCCTCATCCGTGCCGATTTGGAAGAAGGCATCACCGTCACGGCAGACACCTTAGTACTCCGGATTCCTTACAGCACCACCGAAAAGATCCGCTATGAACGCCTCTATATGGACATCAAAGCCCGTATCGGCGACGCATCTCCTGTCCTATTGATGAGCGCCGAATGTAAGATATTGGAGACCTCAACCAAGGTATCATGAAACTAGAGATCAAAGACGAGTCTGTCATCCTCAAGCTGGAGGTACAGGAGAAGTCCGCCGCCGAGGCCGCAGCCGCTGCCGCCCGTGCCGAGCAGGCCCTCTCCAATATCTACACCGGCAAGGCGACCGGCACCCACATCACTTACGAGAAGAACAAAGTCTACCACTTGCCCACCGCCCCCGGCACAGGAGCCATCACCCAGAACAATGAAGGAGCCATCTTCGGCATCAGCCAGAAGATCTACCACCAGTCAGACGTGATTCCACCCATGCCCGAGACCTGGGTCCGCATGGGCGGCAGCTACGACACCGGCCAGCTCAACACCATCTATGTCGAATGGATCTCCGAGGACAGGCAGGAATATTGGATCCAAAAGGACAACCCGACCAGCGCCGAAGATGTGGTTATAGAGAAGGCCAATGAGGCAGTGCAGGCGGCTTCTATAGCGGTGGAAGCGGCTGGGGAGGCGGAGAATGTAAAGAGTCAGGTGGAGCTGGATAAATTAGCAGCTGAGCTTGCTGCAGGTTCGTCATTGAGCGCACGGGATGAGGCCGTTCAAGCAGCCGAAAATGCTACATCAGAAGCTGACAAAGCCCAAGTCCTGGTTAATGGTTTAACTTACAATTCTGGAGCAACAGATGAACTAACAACGTACGAGGGGCTTACTAATCCAAGTTCAAATTCAATCAAAGGCAATAATAAGTTTTTTTCTACCGATGGATATCTTAAGCAGATAAGCATGTATTGCAATGCTTCAGGAACGATAAAAATCAACCTTTTTGCGAAAAATAGCAGCGGTACCTATACTTTATACTGGTCTAAAATTTTCACATGTGTTTTAGGTGTTAATGCTTTCAAGGCCGAGATCGATTTTGATCCAGTCATGGTGTATAGTGAAGGGATTGGCTTGTTTAGAAATTACGCAAACCAGGGTAAAATCGGTTTTAAAGATAGGGGCAATGGATCGCTAGGAGGTGGAAGTGTGGATATCCCCATAGGCGAATCTATTTCCTTTACGCAAGGGAACAGCGAATACGCTTTATTTTTTATGATTCAAAACGGATCTATTCCTGACAAAGTAAACAGTGAGCGTTTAAAGGTTTTGGAAAAGAAAGTTATCGTCGTCAGCCCTTCTAAGCGCTTCGCAGGGAAACGGCTTTTTGTTACTGGTGATTCGATAACGGCAGGAGGTGGGGCAACTACCACTAAGCTTTACCACCAATATTTGGCCGAATGGATGGGTTTTTCTACAGTTACGAATGATGGGAAATCCGGAACGGGTCTGGTAAAACCGAGCGGTTCAGTCAAAGGGATGATCGAAAGGCTTCCGACTTGGCCGGTAGCTTCCCAAATAGACATGATTTCAATAATGGGAAACATGAATGATGGAACAACAGCATTCACTTTAAACTCTGTTGAATATCCTGCAGGTCTTCCCTTAGGTTCATTCTCCGACAACACTCCGGATAAAAAGTTGGTGTCGGTATATGGGGCTTTGCATTTCCTGTTTCAACACATAATTTCCAATTATCCACTTTTGCCGGTCAATTTTATTATATCAACACCTAGGGAATATGAGGCGGTTGGGGGGAAATCTTGGGGAACTGATGGTTGGTTTGAATCGTGGTGCAGTGCAATCAAAGCAGTTTGCGGGCATTATTCTATTCCTGTTTTGGATCTATATCACAATAGTGGGTTACGTCCATGGAATTTGGCAAACAGAAATGCGATGTTCGGCAACTTCACTGCTGGACAACCAGGAGACGGTATACACCCCAACGCTAAAGGGCATGAGTTGATGGCTTATAAAATATTTGAATTCTGGAATCAAAATTTATGATCCAAAAAAACAGGGGCTTTGCGACCGCAAAGCCCCTTGAGTTGTTTAACCGCTATTAAAAAATTTCTATTCTTAACCCGTAATCATCCACAATAATCCGGCTTTTTCTACACTAAAAAAATACCCAAAACAGGGTATTTTTAATTGATTAGGTTTTTGTACGTTTATCCTATGACTTTTGATCATTGGATTTCACTTATTGAGTTAAGCAGTACCTTGGTAATGGCTGCGGCAGCTTTCTTACAGGCGGTGCTTTTGTTCCTGACTTTCCGTTTTGGGACCAAGTATTTGGCGCAACATCGAAAAAAATACCTTTTGGAAAATAAACTCAAGCTGATAGAATTGACCATTAAATCTATACGTGACCTTTTGGCTGTTTATGACCATCTGTTTTCAATAAGTTATGATCACCAGATGAAATTAAAAGCGGATAATGATTACGGCACTTTCAAAGAAGTTTTAGCTGAGTTCTGGCGAAAATTTGAGAACACGTCACCTCAGAGGAAAATCTTTCACAATGAAATCAGTTCCAATCTGAGTTTAATCGATGATGGTGAACTTCATCGGTTACACAAGAAGTGTAGAGACGCTTATATGATGTTGATTGCCCGGTTTTTACATCTAAGAGACTTAAATTGTCTGGAGGATCAACCATACGGTCAGGAACTTTTTAAAGTTTTACCTTTCTCCATCTATCAGAAGTCAAGAGGCGATACAGTTGAGTTTATGGTCAGTTACGATTCACTAAATAAGGAACTAAAGTCTTTTTATTTCAAAGACCTGAGCTAAAAGGTACTGGAAAAACTACCGTAAACAGGGTATTTTTCACCAGCTGATCAACTGTTTTTAAATCTTCATTCTTTGCCTATCTTTGGAAAAGAAAAAGGGGCTTTGTGTCACCAAAGCCCCCGATATCCTGAACTTGTTTCAGGACAGGATCGCTACACTCACTCACGTGAGGCCGGTCACTTGTAATTGGGAAGCTATATGGAATTAAGGCTCACACGCCACCTAACCCATAAAGCTTCCCATAGCTTTATCAGCTCATTTACAAGTGATAATACAATCAACAGATTCTGAAGAATTATCATACCCCAAAGATCTGTAGAATAAAATAAAGGTTATAAGCAATTTATGCCCTTGTTTATCAACATGGTACTAAAAAAATACCCAAAACAGGGTATTTTTCACATCAAAATAGTACGTATGTTTGGATATGATTGAATGGATCAAAGAAGAACTCCCCCTAATTGCTGCTTGGACGTTAGCCATTGGTGCAGTTGTTATGTTTTTTCTTCCCATAGGATTCAACCTGATTTATGGAAGTCCATACGACTTCACCGAATACGCCACCTTCGTAGGCGGCACCGCCGGCCCCATGGCCGCACTTGCCGGCTTTCTATTCATCTACCTCACCTTCCAGCACCAGCAAGACCAGCTTACAGAGCAGAAAGAGCAATTTCAACAACAGTCTTTTGAAAGCACATTTTTCAAATTGCTTGATCTATACATAAAAGAAAGAGACTCAATATCTATTGATCATGCGGGTTTTAATACCCTCCAAGGTAAAAATGCATTTTACGGAATTTACAACTATTATTTTAGGCACGAAATCCATAAATTAATGGAGCGGAATAATATAGAAAAAGATGATGAATTCCCTTTAATAACTTGTTTTAGATACCTGCATAAAAATTATGAAATGAATCTTTCTGAATACCAACGCGCGTTTCAGTTAATCCTAAAATTTATTGATGATAACGGGAGATATTCCTATTTGGAATTCCTATCAGCGCTAATGGAGGAAAACGAAATGGTATTTCAGGCATTCTATAATAAAACATTTGGGTTCATCTTGGGGGTAGACCTTGTTCAAGAACATGGCTTCATGATAAATGTAAATCCAGCCGCATTCCAAGATGTGAAGTATTACTACGCTCTCTTCAATATCTTTCCCCCAGAGGAAGTTGACGTGTCAGATCCATCCGTAACTATAATCAGTTAAAAGCTGCCTTTCCCTCCCTTCGTCCCTCCGTCCCTTAGTCCCCAAAAAACCGTCCTACCCCCACCCCCTCGCCCCATCTACCTTAGCCCTACACCGGACTAAGAAACCATGGACGCATTAGAGCAAGCCCTCAAAAACTTCGAAGACAAATCCCTACTATTCGGCGGCAAGAAGCGCCTGACTGACATTCTCGAATATCTGGCCACCAACAAGATCTCCAAAGACGACCTCACCAAAGCCGTCACCGACGCCCTCAAAGGCTTCCAGATCCCCGCCGATCAGCTGGCCGCAGCTGTAAATGCAGCCGTAGCCAAAGCCGTTCAAGGGCTGGAGCTGCCCGCTCCCGTCTTCAACGTCACCTTTGACCCGGCGCACTTCCAGACCCAGGCCGACGAGAAGGATCCTAAGAAATCCGTCATCACCCTCAAGCCCGAGGTGGTGATGAGCATCACCGAATCCAGCCAAAAGATCGACCTGATCGCCAACTTCATTATCCCTGAGGAGGAGGGCAAGTAAGCCATGGCGAGGTATCACTTTTCCGATAGCGAGGGGGATGACAGCAGGACCGCCCTGCAGGCCCAGAGCGAAAACACGCCCTGGAAGAGCCTGGCTAAGTACAATGCTGTTATCGCCGGTCTAAACAAAGGCGATTCCTGCCTCTTCAAGAGGGGGGATAGCTTTCATGGGCAGCTACTCCTCCGGAAGACGGGAGTTGAGGTTGGAGCTTATGGCATCGGAGCAAAACCAAGGATCGGTTCCTTCATCGCCTTGTCCGGATGGACACAAGTGGGTAGTTCTGGAGTCTGGGAATGTGTCGATCCTAGGCTTTCGAACATCCTCAAAGAATTGACCATCAACGGAAATGCTAGCGAAAAAGGGAGATGGCCAAACAAAAACACACCCAACAAGGGATGGATTATAGCCTCTGGTGTAGAGGCTGGCGGGGTGATTTCTGCTCCGGTTCTATCTGGTACCCCTAATTTTATCGGTGGTGAAGTGGTAATGCGGGTCATGAATTACACCATAGATATCCTTCCGATCACCGCACAGTCTGGGTCTTCCATCAAATTCTCAGGTTCCACCACATATCCATTCCGTGCCGGATGGGGGTTTTTTATACAGGACCATCCTGCATGTCTGGACCAGATGGGTGACTGGTGTTACAACCCATCTTCCAAAAAAGTCAGCATCTACACAGGATCGATCAATCCTTCAAATTATTTCATAGAAGCGGCGACCCTAAATGAGATAGTCATATGTGATTCCGGCGTCTCTAATGTCAAATTGAGTTCTCTACAAATTGCAGGTTCCAACATCAACAACCTGAATCTAAATGGAGGAAATGGATTCTCAATAGCAGATTGTGATATACTCCATGCAGGCCAAAATGGTGTCCATTCAACCAATCATCAGAATTTAAAAATAGAGCGGTCTAAGATAAAGTGGTGCAACAACAATGCGATAGACGTGTTGGCCAATGGCCTCTTTGCTGTAGATAACCTGATCGAGGACACCAACACCATGCCCGGTATGGGCAAGAATGGCCTGTATACCGGGGTAGCCATCAACGCAACTCTACAAAACGCTTTTCTCCAATACAACCACATCTTCCGAACCGGTTACTTAGGGGTCGCGTTTGGCGGAGACTACACCCAGGTCCGAGAGAACTTCATTGACGGCTTTTGCCTGGTCAAGGACGACGGGTCGGGCATCTACTGCTGGGGTCCTTATCCTAAAGTCATCTACAAGCTTCGAAAAGTACATGACAACATCGTTCAAAATGCGATAGGCGCTCCTGAAGGTACACCAACTCCAGGCGCCAGACATGGTGAGGGACTTTATGCAGACAACCGATCCAATAATGTTCAATATATTGGCAATACAGTCATCAACGTGCCTGGAAATGGGATGCTGCTCCATGACGCTTCAGATATCTTGGCCGACGACAACAAGTTCGTCAATTGTGGGGTAGGAATATATGCCGTACGCGGAACCGACCAAGAAGGCATTTTTATACGTAACCTCAAGCTGCAAAACAACCAAATCCTATCAAAGGACAAGGGCCAGCTATCCATGTACCTCACATCGAATGCCAATGATGTGAACCAATATGCGGCCAATCCCGGCGATATCGACCATAATGTCTATGCCAATCCTTTCGAGGCGAAGTCAATCCGGATCCAGAACGCCTTCTACGACAGGGAAGCATGGACGGAACTCCACGGATTCGATACCAATTCCAAAAGGAGCCCCGTATACATCCCACCCTATCAGGCAAAAAACATCTCTGCGGTCAACAAATTACCTGGAGGAGCTTTTTCCGCCAACGCGAGCGGTGCCTATGCCTCAGGTAGCGCCGTATCATGGGAGGCCAACAAACTTGACGGAGGCACGCTCAAGGTAGTACAGTCCGCCAATTCTGCCTACATGACTATCCCTGGCACCGGACAGGTAAGCGCCGGCAAGTACTATGTGATTAGGCTTTCCGGGATTTCAAGCAGGGTCGGCAGCTTCCGCTGCTTCCTCATGAATGCAGGCGCGCCCCTTGGCGAGAAGCAGTCGTTCATCCTCCTGCCTACCCGCAGCGAGGTAGAGGTGATTATGCCTGCCACCGCCAGTGCATCCACTACCTACTTTAGGATAGAATCTGACAACATCACTCCCTTCACGTACTGGATCGACAATATTAAAATATTCGAGGCAGATGGGTCAAAGACCAACATGGCGGATTACGAATTTATCGAGATCAATCCTTCCAAAACTCCCAAAACAGTGACACTGAATGCGAGCTATGTTGATCTGAACGGCAATCCCTATGCCCCCGGCACCCATGCTATCCGTCCATATGGATCATTGGTTTTGTTGCGGACATCAGAGGTATTTGAACCTATACCTGATCCCGAGGACCAAATCGACCCGATCGATCCAACGGATCCTATTGATCCGGATCCAGAGGACCCAACGAACCCGACAGACCCCGAGGTCAACTTCTCCCTTTCCGTCCGCATCCCCGGTCGGGTGTATCGTACCTTGCTCGCCGCCGTGAACACCTACAAGCCACCGGATCCTGAATAATCCTGAAGCAAGTTCAGGACAGGATGACAGGAGGTAGTCGTCATTCCGGTCACGCTGAACTTGTTTCAGGGTTGATTCGGAATCTCTACTACTCTGAATGCCCTCTCTTCCATCACGCATCACCCATCCCTATGAAACGAACCCTCTTTACCCTTCTCAGCATCCTCCTCCTCACCGCCTCCTGCGTCACCGTCAAGAAGCAGCGCAGCCGTGCCCATGACTTCTTCCGGGAGCATCCGGAGGAACTGGCAGAGCTATGCGCAGACCGCTTCCCGCCAGAGATCAGGTACAAGCCAGGCGTGCCCATCATCAAGCGGGATACCGTCACCGTCCCCGGCGACTCCATCCCCTGTCCCGAGATCATCAATCCCGACACTGGCCAGAAGGAAACGCCTAAAGTCAAATGCCCGGACTGCAAGAGCATCCACGAAAGCCAATCGCGCGTCGATACCGTCTATCTTCCTAACACCGCCCGCGAAGAGCAGCTCCGACTCAAGGCTGACCGCCTACAGGCCGAGCGTGACCTCGCCATCCTCAAGGAAGAGGAAGCCAGCAACAAGGCCAGGAAGCGATTCTGGTATATCGTAGCCCTCGTTGCCTTTGCTGGTGTCTACGTATTTGGAAAAATTAGACGCTTCTTTCCTTAAATCTGTCGTCGGCCTACTGTGGACTGCTGTCAGTGGACAGTCGACCAATAACTCATTAGCCAAACAAATGCACACCCTCTACATCCACCGCACTGCCTATCTCCTCCCGTCCAGCTGGCAGGAGCTCACCCGGCAGCAGGTCATCAGCCTTGCCCGGCTGGTACACGACAAAGTCGACACCGTGCGCTTCGCCAAGATCATGTTTCTGATCCTGACGCAGTCCCTGCCCTGGTGGAAGAGGATCCGGGTAAGGTTCTTTTACCTCTTCCAGGCGACTGTGGACGAGCGGGCGGATATGTTGTACTTGTGCCGCTCATTCCTCGAGAATCGGGAATTTACCGCCCAAAAGATAAACTATATAGGGGGTAGATCTGTCCTATTTGGCCCCTCGTCCGCACTGGCCAATCTCACCCTTTGGGAATACATCCGCGCCGAACAGGCATTCCTTAACCATGTCAAACAATCATCCGTGCCCACCACCCAACACCTTGACAAATTAATCGCTATCCTATATCGCCCTGCCCGTCCCGATTACGATCCGCAGATCCATGAGGATATGCGCGTGCCACTCGTCGATGCCGCCGTCGATGTCCGCCTCGTCCAGGTGGCGAAGGTGGATATTGCTGTCAAGGTCGCCATCCTCATGTGGTTCGATAGCTGCCGCTCGCTGGTCATCAAGATGTATCCCAATATCTTCCGCAAGGCAGAAGACAGCGAACTGGACAAGAAGCTCCGGCAAAAGTCGAAGGCTCCGGCCAGCAGCTCCACGGGATGGCTCGACTTGATCACCAGCTTATCGACCGATATGACGCAATTTGAGAAGATCGGCAACACCAACCTGATGATTGCCTTCACCGACCTGAGCAATCGGATCCGACAAGCCAAACAGAAAAATAAATGATTACCTACAGCGAATACGAAGGCTACTTCGAGAGCCTGGCCAAATCCTACAAGCCGATCGCCCACACGGAGACGCACCCGCGCTTTGCCTTCTTGGATATCGACAGCATCCTGTCCATGACCAAAACAACCATGAACATGAATGAGCCCTGTATGATCCTGGAGAATCCAGAGGGCCAGCTGGATCACAAGAATGACAAGTTGCGGGATGAGAACTTCGGTGCCTTCCATATCCTCCAGCATGTGAGTCGGAGCGAGCCGGACAAGAAGCGCGAAGTCATGGACCGCACCAAGCAGATCGGACTTGCCCTGATCGGCCGGATGTTCCTGGATAAAACGCGACATTTCAAAGGCCAAGGCAGCTCACCACTGATGCTTCGATTCTTCGATCTCTCGCAGGTCAAGTACATGAAAGTCGGCCCCATCTTTAGCGAATGCTACGGTTGGCGCTTCGAGTTCAACCTCGGCAAAGAGACACCGTTCCTGTATCAAGAAGACGATTGGATATGAACCTTCCACTCCTTAAGCTCCTTGCCGATTGGACCGCCCGCACCGAGCTGATTCTCCGCCTGCAAAAGAAGCGCCTAGGCGTGGACGACACGCAGGAGTTGGACAAGTCCCTCGGCGGGAAAGTCAGAGAGCTGAGTGATGCCCTTCTGGAGTCAGAGCTGACTTTCCTCGTCAGGGGCCGTATGGTCGATATGGGGGCCGGCCGAGCCCGAAAGATCGAATCCCGTGACACCAATGCCGACCTGATCCGCGACAAGTCCAAAGCCCGAAAACCTAAAAAATGGTATTCCCGCGCCTATTACGGCCGCATCAATGACCTACAGGGTATCATCGGCTACCAGCTCATGGAATCGGCCATCCGCGCCGTGAAAGATCCGCTGGAGCAGTGACGTCATCGCGGTCACGCTGAACTTGTTTCAGGGTCTGACATTATGTATTTTTACTAGATGGACATCACCAACCGGTACGTCGACGAACTATACAATGCCTTCACCGACCTTAAAGTTGGTGAACGGATGTCAATTGACCTTAGTCAGCTTGGATATTCTGGAGATGGAGAGTTTGTCATTCCGACGTATTTTTTAAAAAAGTTCGCTGAAAAGCGGCTTACACTAGGATTGCGAGAGGGCGGCAACTTCATTCAGCGGTCAGAAGGAACGCCGGGGATTTACTTCAAGAGTTAAAACTTTGCACTATGAAGTACTGCAACTTAATGTATCCCGACTTGGTCAAGAAATGCGCAGAAGAACGGCTGTGGATCAAACAATATAAAACCTTCTACGGACCATACGACTGGGCGTGGGAGTATGGAATCTCCTATAGATCATTGAACTGGGAGGCCGTCACCGCCAACCCTTATCAACTGCTGGAAGAAGGCATGCGAATCATAGAAAAGGATCCGACCAATGATAGGAAAATAGCGAGATACAATCGTTTCTTCGAACGGGTAAGGGATTATTACCTTGCAGGCAAGGACGAAAAAGTACTGAAATCTATAGAAACAGGTATTTGGGTCGAATAAATCGCTGTTATTTTTTTGAATGGCTTCATTTGTTTACATTCGCATAAATGTTTTTTATGCTACTATTTTTATGTTATGGATCGAATTTTAGCTTTTCTTATTCTACTGTTGTACGTATCGGCTGCATGGTGCTTCGTTAAGTTTTGGGATGTGCGCGAATGGTTTAGAGTTTTGCTAGGCATCAAGAAAAAAAAGCCTTGATCCTAGATAGGCTCTGCCAAACCCGGATGGTTCACTCTCGAATTACCTACTTCCTTTCCGACTTTGTGGAACTGTATATTGTCATCCGTATAAGGATGCAAAATTGCTAACAGCTCATCGATATCAGCATCTGGATCCATCCATATTTGCTCATCTTGGGGTGTCAAGATCACTGGCATCCGGTGGTGCATATCTCTCAATGCCTCATTTGGTGTGGTGGTGATAATGTAGAAAACAAAAGCATCGTTACCGTCCTTATCTTTTCCCTTGCCCCATACACCAGCGAATGAAAATAAATCTCTGTCTTTAAGATAAATGCTATAGGGCTGTTTCCCTTCCTTCTCAGTCTTCCACTCGTAATAGCTATCAGCCCACACCAGGCAGCGGTTACCTTTTTCCATCAGGGGTTTGAAGGTTTTCTTCTCCATGATCGATTCACCTACAGCATTGAATAGGCTTTTGGGTGACCATGATGGGGTACAGCCAAACTGCATCAGGCCAACTTTGTCGGGTTGTTGCACAATAGTGACCGGAGCCATCGCAGTTGGTGAAATATTAAAGTGTGGGGCCCACTCAATCTTGGTTTCAGAAAACTCCAGCCCCATTTGGTCTTTAAAGAAAGCTTTATCTTTCTTGTTCGTGTACCGTCCGCACATATATTTTAATCATAAGGTTCCATTTCCGGTTGCAGGACTTCGTAGGGCTTGCCGGTGATCTCTACCAAGGCGTCCCAATGCCACTGATCGGTCGGCCAGCCGATGAAGGACATCAGCGTTCCTTGCTGATCGTCCGTTTCCTGCATCACTTCCCGCAGATGTTGTTGATCTTCAGGGATTATTTCGAGCAATTTATCTGTTTTGTTCATCTTATTCCAGTTTTTTTATTGCGATTGCAATTCCCGTACCACCCTCAAACAGGGTCACGGTGACGCGTCATCCCGAACTCGTTTCGGAATCTTTTTCAGGACGGTTTCGGACTCTCCTCACACAGTCCCCTAACTATCACTTCCAACCTGTGTTTTCTACTTGTTCATGCATTTTTTACTTATATTTACACGCACAAATCACATGAACAGCCATGGCCTACAACCGCGGAAAGAAGCCTTCCAAATTCAAAAAAACACTGGACAAGACGTTGGCGATCATCCAATCGATCAAGACGCTCCAGGATAAGGGCGGATTGCACATCGACCGCGCCAAGCGGGAGATATGCATCATCCGTGAAATCTTTTGGGACACCAAAGACGACGCCTGGAAAACCAACTTCGCCTACAATCTCTCTGTCTTTATGGATGTCATGGAAGAGAAGCCCAAGATGCTCCCGATACAAATCTTTGCCATCGACCTCGAGAACAAGGCGAAAGGTCCCTACCTCACCACCTTCTTCCCGGATCGACGGGTGTGTATGCAGACGCAGTAAGTGGAGAGATCCCGAAACCAGTTCGGGATGACATCCGGCTTCCGTCATCCTGAACTGGTTTCAGGAAAAAACAGTCCTAACCCACCCCTAGGCACGGCATTAACTTCACACCATGCCTACCCAACTGACACAGCCTTTGCCATCTGTAGCACCCGTGCGCAATGCGCTCAGGGCGACCTTTGCCGACCCTGCAGACCTTGCTTCCGGCAGGGAAGGGGTCTCGGAAGTCGAAGTCCGCCTGCAAATCGAGGACGTCCCAGGCTCCGGCCAGTACCGCACCATCGGCGAATATCTCAACCCTTACGATTACGACAGTGACGTCGCCTCGGTGTATCTTCATCGGGCGCTGTTAGGCACCCTGAAATTTACCAAGCCAAGCATCGCAACAGACCTCAGCCTTCATCCCCTTTCTGATATGGTGAAGCGATACCGTGTCCTGTCCCGTGACGTGGTGGATGGGGAGCCGGTGGGCGAATTCAACACCCAAGGTGCCTACCACGCATGGATGGCAGGAACAAGCTTTGTGAACAACCAAATGGATCTAGTCGGCAACAATGCCGCGGTCTGGCTCACCACTAAGCCTTACAACAGACGCTACTATCCAGGGGAATTCCTACCGCTTTGTATTCTTCCGACCGCAAGTGGTAACCTGACCCTTAAGATCACCAGGCATCCTGTCACTGGCGAATCCGAGCTAGTGGAAGAAGCCCTCGGAGCAGTCACGGCATTCCATCCGGTACAGTTCAACCTGCAGGTGGATACCACAGGACTCAAGTCCTTCGATGTAGGGCTAAGTGGGATAGACGGTGGCTATTACACGCTCAAGTTTGCGATATTGCCACAGCCCGAATACCTCACCCACCTCATCTACGGCAATAGCCTCGGCGGCTATGACGTACTGCCAATGACGGGCAAGCAGAGCTTCCACAACGAGACTTCGGGCGAAGTAATTGAGACGGCGCTCGACCCTGATCATACCGGTTCGGACAGCAACTACCGCACTTTCAACCAAAAGGCCGTCGACAGCCTCACGCTTCGCACCGGCTACATGGCCCTCACCGAAAGGCTGTGTCTCCGCGATATGGCCCTAATGAACGAGGTTTATATCTACCGCGGCGGCACCCTTCGCAAACTGATCCTGGAGAATGCTGCGCAACTGCTCAACTCTGAGGGCGAATACCTGCATAGCTCCGAATTTACCGCACGCTACGCCTTTGACAATTTCGCCTATAACAGCACCACATTATAATGTCCGGAACCTGCTATCAATGGACCATCCACCCCGCGGAGATCTCCACCTACCGGGTGATATACAAGCCCGTCGGCTATCCAATCGCCAATGTGCCGATGAGCGCTATTTCGGGCGCCGGTATCAACGAATTTGGCGAGGGAAAGACTTTCTTTGTCTGCTCCGAAGTATTTCCGGAGTTTCAATATTCCTCGGATCCGGGTTCAGGGATTCGAATTGACTTTCCTTACGACATTACGATCGGAGGAAGCTGTACCACGGACTTGGCATGTAGTCCCGCTGAGACGGGAACAGATAAGTTCGTGCTGACCATGAAGGCCAGCCCCGAAAACTTTGGTATGGCCGAAGATACAGTAGGGGAGGGATCTTACGAGGAAGACGCTGTCATCCCCGTTAAGGCCATCGGGACATGGGGAGTGGTATTTGATTGCTGGAAAATAGGAACCAACGTCGTCTCGGTAGAGCGGGATTTTGACTTTGTCATGCCCAAAGGCGATACCGTCCTGACCGCATTTTTTAAAATTCCTGCACCGCCATCGCCTCCGGATCCCGAGCCAGACCCCGAGCCACAGCCACCGCCGCCGATCGACAAAGACAGCTTCTACCCGTTGGAGATCCGGGTCAACGGCATCGGAATCCCGATCACCAGCCTGACGCGAAAAAACAGCACCGGCATCTTTACCTCCGATCTGGTAGGCGATTATTCCTTCCCGATCAGCACTCCCCTGGATGATCGGCTCATGGTCGCTCTCGGCCTGCCTAACGATCCGCAGACGAGTTTCGACTTCAGCCAGCCCTTTCCCGCTGAGCTGTGGAAACATGGGAATAGAATTTACAAAGGAACGCTGGAGATTCTCGACGCCACGGAAGACAGTGTAGAGATGGTCTTTGCGCTTTCGTCCGGCTTCTTCGTCTCCACCTTTGCGGAGATGACCCTGCCGGAATGCTACGACCCCAACGACCGCATCCTGATCAATCCGCCCACACTCCTCATTGACATCTTCAAGATCTACGCTTCAGGATTGGCACGGGTGGACTCGGTGCGCTTAAAGGTCAACAGCCACCAAAGGCAGTTTAACCGTACCGACTACGAGATCACCGGAGAGGTACAGACCGGCACCGCCGAGCAATACAACAACGAGGTGCAGGAGAAGCTGATGAACTTCTACGACGATGCCATCGCCTGGATAGAAGGGCTTGGCGTTCCCCTGAAGGTGTCTCTTAAGTTTTCCGATGAGGAAAGGGGCGACGGTGCTTATATTCACGTAGAGGAGACATCCGTCCAGCTCACCGTCTCCATCACCGGACAGAGCACCCGTAGCCGTGGCGACAACCAGAACATCACCAACCGCAATATCCGGGTCGACACCTATGAGGATGTGCGGTTTCAGATGACGGAATACAACGACTACAATCCCGCCAAGCGCATTGCCTTCCCCACGATTCTGAACAAGGCGCTCTACGAGGGCAACAATGAGGTCTTTGATGACATCGTCAACCGGTACGATCAGTTCGGCTATCTGCACGTCACCAATTCCCCCTTTCTCACCTTCGATGAAGCTGTGAACTGGGAGCATACGGTCATTCCCTTCGTCTACCTGACGGATGTGGTGTATAAGGTCTTTGAGAAAGCGGGGATCACCCCTTCTGGTGAATTCTTCGACAATGAGACGGTGCAGCGCGCATTGCTCTACAATAACCGTACGCTGGATTTCATCGCCGCCTACAGTGCGACCACGGGCAGCACCAGCCGCAGAGGCACGGGCCAGATCTCCAATGAGGACGTTGATAATCCGTCTTTCCGCTACCGCAATGACATGGATTTCAATATCCAGCTGGCCAAGCACGTGCCGCACGTCTCGACGACGGATTTCCTCAAGGCGCTCAAGAACTTCTTTGGCCTGAAGTACGACTTCAATCCCCTGCAAAACCGCGTGGAAATCCGCTTTATCCGCTCCATCATCAGAGGCAGGGAAGTGGTGGATATGACCCAGCAGGCCAGCCGCGTCTATACCATCAAGCACCGCCAGGAGACAGCCATGGCCTTCCAGTTCCAGAGCCCGGACAATCTCTTCTCCGACGGGCTGAAGAACGAGCCGCCTACCCTGGTGCATCACACGGTGCAGAAGTATGCGGCCGTGCTCTCCCTCGATCCCGATCTGGAGGAGTTCTGCTATGTCCACAGCCTTGGCGCTTATTTTCGATTCCAAAAAGCGAAGGAAGAAGCTCCCGCATGGCATCTCTATGCCTTCCGGATGCGGGATGACAAGGAGGAGGGGCAGAAGGTCAAATGGCCGCTTACCATATACCCAATGATGGATGCCCATGTAGACGCCAAGAAGATGCCTGCCATCGAGATGACCGTGAACAATCCAGAGGCCGGGATCGAAAACAAGGAGATCGGCCTGCGCCTGATGCTCTACTACGGCCGGCAAAACAATGCCCTCGGGCATCCCTATGCATTCGCTTCCAGCAACAAGTACAATGCTGCTGAAAACCACGAGCCGGACCAGTTTGATCTTGATATCCGGCGTGAGGAGATGACCTATTGGTGGGAGGACCTCGAGCGGATCCACTCCCGCGCCCGGGTGTACGAGACCGTGCTATTGCTCAACGATGCCGACTTGGTAAAACTGTCCCGCACCTCCCTGATCCGAATCGATAACATTGTGTACCTGATCGACGAACTGGAAGAATCCATCACCGCCGACGAATACAGCCTCGCCAAGGTGAAAATGTACAAGGTAAAGAGTAGGTAGACCGGAGTCACCCTGAACTTGTTTCAGGGTCTCGGGATTACCAACGCCCACTATCATTGAGATTCCGAAACAAGTTCGGAATGACGCCCCTTGGCGTCCTTTGCGAAAACCTTAGCGCCCTTTGCGTGAAAAGAAACCTGTATGTCCAAAATAAAACTCGCCAACGACCTCAAGCGCCTCCTACCCGGGCAGGCCAATAGCCGGATCCGGCAGGCCATCCTGGAAGCCTACCAGCGGGCTACGGGTGCGCCTTCGCTGAATCCGGAATATTACCAAAGCAATATCACCAACATCGTGCAGCAGATCATCACCGAGGTGGTGGGCGTGGTGGCACCGGATGGGATTATCGTCTACGGTGGCGTAGACCAGGACGGCAATGATCTGATCTTCGACACGGAATGGCAATGGAGACGCAATGGCGTAGCTTATAAACTCATCGAGGAATCGACAATTTCCTTTCCTCCCACAGCTATCGGCTTCACCCGGACCGATATCGTCGTCGGCACCATGGCCGGCACCTTTATCCGTGTGGCTGGCACTCCTGTAGAACTGCCCACCGTGGCCGCTCCTCCTACTCTACCCGCCAACACCATTCCGATTGTATCGGTCGATGTCTCCGATATCGGAATCACAAACTTTATTGAGTTTGCACTAGCCTCCTTTGTACGATTTGATGTCAACAATCAGGATCTGAATCCGGTGCAAAGGCAAAACGCAAGAACGAATATTCAGGCATTGTCCAAGGACACCAACGATAGCAGAACCGGGCAACTGACACAGAATGGGAAGGTGTTAATAAATATTGGGACGGAATCAAATGGAGGTTTGTCAATAAGTTTTCCCGACACAGAATGCGTTTTCCCAAACAATAATACGGCTGGGATATTTATGAGAGGTAGACCGGCAAACGATCTCACATCCTATTCTGTTAGACTAATGTCAGGGGGAAATTTTCAAAATTTTGCTATCCGTAACCGGGGAGACGTATATTTCGACCACTATCTAGGAGGTAGTAACTACATCGGCACGGTTTTTAAAAGAGCGGGCATAGATCTATTTAAATCAGCTTATGGAACAGGCCACGATATGGACGTTAATAATCATAACATGCCATCCTGGAAGTTCTTTTCCCGCGTCACTGCCGCTAATAAATCCTCGGTGCCCCAGGAATTGGTGAGGCGTGATGAGTTGCATACGTATTATGGCATGACCGTAGTTGATGATGGTCAAATCAACAATCTGGTCCTTAACGCAGACGCAAAGCTCCTGATCTTTACCAATGCCGACGATGTCACCGGGATTGAGATGGAAGCCAATCGAAAGCTAAAGATCTTCAACAACACCGGGGGGAACCTCACTATCCATGCAGAATCAACGGCTAGCATCGCCGCGAACAGATTTGCCACGGGTGCGGTAATTCCCAACCAGGGCTTTCAGGAAGTAATCAAAATAGGTACACGAATTAGACTTGCATAATCATGGCACTACAAAACGACCGGGGCTATGTGCGCCTCGCTATCTCTACCTCCTTCAGCGCCGACAAGATGACCGTCCGCTGGATGACCTTCTTCGACAATGTAGAATGGAAAGAACAGAACCCTGCCCGTGTCTTCCGGGATATCACAGAGACCGGCTCCTACACCTTTGATCTATCCATCAACGAAAAGCAATTGGTGACGCTCGACGAGCCCTACGAGGACAATGAAGGCAACCTCATCACCGAGGAGGAACAGGACGTCGTCATCGGTATCCACCCCCAAACCATGGACACCGCCCACACGCTGCTGATGGATCTGGACGTGAACGAGGCGAGGTTTAAGGGGGAGGGGTTTGTGGTCGTGTAGATAAGGATAAGTAAGGAAACTACCTAGTCATTAATCGTGAACACAGTTGTTTATTTCAAGAATTGCGGTAAAATTGCTGTCTCGTACATTATAATCACAATAAAAAAAACTAAGAAAACTACTAATACCTTCTTTTGGAGGCCAGTTACGCGACTATTAGGAGAGGATGCATTCTGCATCAACACATTGATGAAAATCCAAATAATGAAGCTGAACGCAGAGACAACCATTTTTCTGCCTACGTCATTATCCGTAAACCATGGCGCCACTAGAAAAAGAGGCAGTGACAATAACGAAAAATACTTCGCCCATCGAGCAAACTTCGACGGGGCATCTCGTGAAACGTATTCTTCAGATTCATAAAGAAATGTTAAACTCATACTTCTGACGTTCTGAAAAGGGACAAGATAACAATCGCCGGGAATATTCTCGTTGGTCTCTTCACCCTCGGGACTGATCTTAGTTCTTTCTGCACCACTTAAAAATAGAAAATCGAGGCTTCCGTCTGATTTTATTTGATAGTCTGCTATTAACCCGCTTAATTTATTTATCTGATCCTTGCCCTCTTCAACGTACAGCTCAGCCTTTGTAGATAAAAAAGACTTCCTAATATTCCGTACCTTATTATCTTTTTTGATAATGTCGCTTCCCGTAAAGTAGTAGTGCCAAGAATTTGAGAATCGCCATACACTACCTGGCGAATCTAGTTTTAATCGCCTCACAACCTGATGCCAAAAATGACCTAACAACCCAGCGAGGACTATCGAAAAGAAAAAATAGGCTAATACCTTTTTCAGTTTATTCGGGTCATCGTTGCCCACCGAGAATGCCGAGGGTGGTGGTGTCTCGACTTCTGCGTTGGTTTTGTCCAGTTCCAAGCTTTTAGCATATGAATAAATTTCTGATATATTAAAGCTGCCTCTCAGTGCAAGGTATGTTATTATTTGCACGACAATCCCCAACAAAAGAGCAGTAATGATCCGATCAGCGAAGTTTCCTACCCCGAATTGATTGACGAACGGTCCCTGGTAGTAGAATCTTTTAAAGACGATACCAGGAACAATGAACGCAACTATTAGAAATAGAGTAAATGCGGTAAATCCACTAGGCATGGCATGGTTAAAGTACTATGTCTATGGACATATTATCGGAAACTTTAACACTCTCTTTTTCAGATCCCTCCTCTAAGCGATCAATAGCTTTCAAAAACTCCTTTTTTTTCTCTGGATCTCCCATGATGACTCTAACTTTATCATCCATTACTTCCACATCACCTGAAAAATAATTTTTAATAACCTCGAACATTTCATGGAGTATTGTGCTGAATATTTTCATTACGTCTTTCATAATATTTTGGTCTTAAAAAGTTTACGGAATATAACTAATACTTTTTTTAAAGCAATGCATAGTGTGGTTTTTTTTCAATCCACAGTCTTTAGAGCAAAAGATCCGCCATTTTCATGGCTTCTAGAAAAAAAACTGTCCTAGTCCACCCCCTTTCAACCTCCCACCTTAGCGCGATATCCCCGCAATATGGCAAAGGTAAAAGAAGACATTTCCCGTGTCCGCATCCTCGTGGACGGCAAGCAGAGTATCAACGAGCTCGGCAAGCTCGAGATGGAGGCCAAGGAATTTCAACAAAGCCTCGCACAGATCACCGCAGAGCAGAAGAAATTCGAGAAGGAAGCGCAGAAGCTCGACAAGGCGAGAGAACGGTACGACAAGCTGGTCGCCAAGGCCAATAAACTAGAAGCCGCCAACAAGCAAGGAACTGCCACCTACACCCGTACGCAAGCAGCTATTACCAAGGTGACCGGCGAAATCCAGAAGGCTCAACAGGCTTCTGTCGATTTAAAAGACGCCCAAGCGAGATACAACCAGGAAAGCGCCAAGCTGACCGCTACACAAAGTAAGATCAAAGGCCTTAGAACGGAACTAGGACTGGCCGGCATGACCATGCGCCAGCTCCGTCAATACCAGCGGGATCTAAAGACGGAGATTGACCGTGGAGCCACCCGGGGCACCGCCGAATACCGACGACTGAAAGAAGAACTCCTCCAGGTCAACTCTGCCATCCGGACCCAGCGGGCAGAGCTGAACGGCACGCAGGGATTTTTTGCCAACATGGGGAAAAGCCTCAAGGGCTTCGGAGTAATGGCTTTGGGCGCCTTTGGCATTACGGCCGGATTGCAAGGGTTGAGAATGGTGATGGGGCCATTGATCAGCAAGAACGCAGAATTCTCAGACTCCCTGTCCGATGTACAGAAGACCACCAACCTCACCGACATGGAGCTGGAGAAGCTCACCAAAAATCTGAAAAACTTCAACACCCGTACCCCAAGGGCGGAGCTGCTGGGCCTATCCGAGATAGCCGGCCGGCTTGGGATCAAGGGCGTGAAGGACATCGAGGGCTTTGTCCGTGCCGCCGACATGATCAATGTCTCGCTCGGGGATGTGCTGGGCGATCCTGAGGAAGTAATGCGTGATTTGGGCAAACTGACCGACACTTTTGGGGTTAAAGATGCCTACGGCATCGAAGATTCCCTGCTCCGGGTAGGTTCTGCGATCAACGAGCTCGGCATGGCAAGCACCGCGAATGAGGGCTATATGGTGGACTTTGCCAAGCGGATGGGCGGGATCGCACCACTTGCCAAGATTACGATACAGGATATCCTCGGCTTGGGAGCAACCTTGGATAGCCTTGGTCAGACTTCCGAGGTATCCACCACTGCGCTGTCGAAGCTCTTTATCTCCATGGCCAAAAATGCCAAGACATACGCCAAGTATGCCCGTATGGAAGTGGACGATTTTGTAAAGTTGCTTAATGAAGATGCCAATGAAGCCTTTATTCGCTCGCTGGAAGGCGTCAGAGACAATTCTGCCGGAATCACCGAGTTGACAGCTACATTGGGCGATTTGGGGGAAAATGGAGGCCGTGTAGTCGGTGTACTAGGCACCCTTGCCAATAATACCGAAAAGCTACGCGAACAGCAGAAGCTAGCCAACGAGGCCTTTGCCGAAGGCACATCCGTCATCGACGAATTTGCTATCAAAAATGAGAACCTAGCCGCCAATCTGGCCAAAATCCAAAATTGGCTCAGCGAGATGTTTGTGAATGGATCTATTATGAAAGGTCTAGACAATATAGTCTCAAGATTGGCCGACTGGGTCAAAATCCCTCTTTCAGAAACAATAGAAGCAGAGCGAATCGAACTTCAAAAGATGTATGCGCAGATCATATCAACCAACACATCCACCGAAGAGCGTAAACGCCTTATAAATGAGCTGAAAGCGGCCTATCCAGACTACCTCGGTCAGATCGATGCTGATAAAGTAAGCAACGAAGGGTTATACCTTGCCATAAAATCCGTTAATGACCAGCTCATCAACAAGATCATTCTGCAAGAGAAGAATGAAGAAATTCAGGATCAAAACGAACGGACGGCACGAGCAAGGATGCGACTGCTAGATACTGAATCCGAACTACTAGGAAAAATCGTCGAGTTATCTGAAAAATACAATGTAAGGCTTAAAGAAGGGATGTCCCTCGAAGAACAAGTCCAAACTCTTGTGCAAAAGGCAAAAGAAGAAGGAGACATGGGTATAGGCCGGAGCGGTAACTGGATTGGAGAAGGAGGGAAATTATTGCAATTCTTAAACGAGTATACAAATGCTCAAAAAGATTTGAATAAACGGGAATCAGAAGGTAATTCCTTACTCGACGAGAAAAAGAAACTTATGGATCGCCTTGGCATCGTCGACGCTGCACCAACTCCCCCCGTGGTCACCCCCATAGAACCAGGCGGAGACGCCGCCGATCCTTTTGTAGATCCGGAAGCCGCCAAAAAAGCCGCTGAAGAATACAAAAAACTGGTCGAGGAGTTTAAGAAGTACCAGAAAGAAATTGCCGATCTGGAGGAACAGCAGCGCATCAGCCTGCTGGACCGGGACAGCCAGGAGATAGCCAAGCTGGAAGCCAAGTATGAACCAATGCTGGCCAAGGCCCGCGAGTACCACGAGAAGAAGCTGATCACCGATAAGGAATTTGCCGAAATGGAAAATTCCCTGCTCGACCTCCAGAACCAAGAGCGGGATGCCCTAATCAAAGCCCACTCGGACAAGATCAAGGAGGATCGGCAGAAGGTGGTGGACGAGATGGCCATGCTCCAGCTCTCCGACGAGGAGCGGGAACTGGAGAAAGTCCGCAGCCACTACGATAAGCTACTGGAAGAGGCAAGGAAATACGGCCTGCAGACGGTAGAACTCGAAAAGGCCCGTGATGCCGCTCTCGACGAGGTCAAGTCCGAACGCCGCAAAAAAGAGCAAGAAGATATCACCAAGGGCTACGACGAGCTGATCCGCATGGCCCAGCAGGGGCAGATGCCCGTGATCGAGATCGAGAAGGCCAAGCAACAGGCACTGATCGATCTGGCTTCAGGCTATGGAGCCGAGAAGCTGGCCAAGGAGATTGCCCTGTCCAAGGAATCCCTCCAAAACGATATCACCATCGCCCAGGCGAAGGAGGAGATTCAGCGCAACCTTTCCGCAACCATCGGCCATGCCATCGACTTTATCGGCAATAAGAGTGGCGAGCTCACCGCCTTCCAGAAGATCCTTACGCTGGGCCAGATCGCCATCGACACGGCATCCGCCCTCTCCAAGATCGTACCCTTGGCCGCAGAGGCGGCAGCTGGCACGGGCCCAGCTGCGCCCTTTGTCTTTGGCGGCTACATTGCCTCCATGGCTGCAACTGTCTTCGGGGCCATCGCCAAGGCCAAGAATGCGCTCTCCGGTGCCAATACGCCCAAGTGGTCGGGATCCGGTGGCGATGGCGGCGGCAGTCCAAGAGACCGCAACCGTCCCGAGCCCGCTGCTCCGGTCGCTTCCTACTTTAAAGGCGGGGACACTTCCGATACCGGCTTGGGCTTTGGTGACCGCTACGGTGAATTCGCCGGCTATGTCCACAAGGACGAGTATGTGGTACCTTCCTTTATCCGCTCCCATCCCTATGTGGCCGATGTACTGCCGGCCATCGAGGCGATCAGGAAGGAAAAGATCCGGGGATTCTACAAAGGTGGGGAGACGAGCAAGCCAGCCAAAGTGCCATCGACACCTGCATCAAATCCCAATCAACGGCTCGAAATGCTGATGGAGAAGATGATCTACAAGATGGACGCCATGCCCACCCGGATCAAAGCCTACCTGGTGGACAGTGAGCTGGAGGAATTCCGGGAGAAGAGGGATATGCTGAAGAAGAAGTATGTGAAGTAGTAACGTTTGTTAATTTGCTTAAATGTGAAAACTTCATTAAATTCAAATATTCCAATCACTAGTTGCGGAATAAAATGGACTCTACCAAAAAGAAGAATAATCTGGAGCGATACCTGTCATCTTATATCCAATTGCTGAGTGAGTTGGAGGATAGGGGAATATCGAAGAAAAAACATGGATGGCAAAACCAGGTGGTTTTCGGGGTAATTCTTGACTTAAACATGATCATCAAGACGAATACGCTTCCGGTGCCGATCGAGCTGCCATTTTCGGGTATCGAAGAGAGTACGATCGATGTGAAGGGGATTAATGAATTTTTGAAAAGGCAGCTGTCGATGCTCTCAGAGATGGAAGATGCCAGCGAACATGATCTTGAACAGTTTGTCCAATCCCTCAGCGAAGAACTCCGCGGCCAATTTGGAGGTCAAGCACTAATTTGACCGCTCGTGTAAAAAGCATTGATTTAAGATCCCTTTTAGTGGGGATTTTCTATTTTGAGAAAGGGTTCTTTTTAATCCTTTAACCTATAGTTGATTTGATTCTTACATAAACCCAAGTATCCATGAAAAAGTATTTTCCTATTCTCATGTCCAAAAGTGGCGAGCTGCGAGCCCTTTCCCAACTATCTCCAGCGGTAAAAGAGATCCTTTCCCCTGTAATTAGAGTGATACCCACTACAATCGACAGCTTTATCAAGTTCTTCCCGAGACTGGAAGGCATAAGCCAACTATTCCTTGATTTTTCCCAATATAAACCGTCTGATACCAACACAATAGACGATATAATCACACTTCTTCAAATAACGGGAATAGATGTAGTTCCGGTGATTTACAATAAAAGTGAAAAACCATACTATGAACTACTGGATAAATTGATTGGGCAGAAGACCATATCATCTATCTGCCTGAGATTTACCGGGAAATTGAACTTTGATGGTCTCACTAATGCGTTAGAGGCAAACAAAATAGAAGCCGTGGCTGATTTATTAGTTAATAATAAGAAACAGGTATCACTCTGGATGGATCTTGGCTATGTAACGCAGGAGGATTATGAGGTTAAGTCAAATCTGGCCGCTTTATCAATATCTGCTGTTGCAGATGCAGAACACTATAGTAATATTATAGTTTCGTCGGGGTCATTTCCAAAAGATCTGACTCAATTCAAGGCCTCAGATCAACCTCACTCCATTATTAGATTTGAGTGGGACATCTGGCAACGCCTTCTTGAAGATGCCAATATGCCTTCTAATCTACGCTATGCTGATTTCGGTACTAAACATCCAATAGTGGACGAATCAACCGCTCAGTTTGCTGGAACAGCAAGTATAAGATACACTCTAAAGGACAAGTACCTAATTTATAAGGGCGTTTTGCCAAAATCCCACCCGCTCGGTAATGGCCAATATGTAGTTTTCGCGCATAAACTTGTGAAAAACAAGCAATTTTACGGAGAGGGGTTTAGTTCTGGGGATGCACAGGTTTTAGAATATTCAAAAAAAAACCCTGAGGATCCAAGAGTAAGACCGGGAGGAGCTGGGACTTGGGTAGAAATCTCACAGAACCACCATATAACAGCAATATCTTCTATTCTTTAAGTTACTTTCCAATCCAGCCTTCTCTTGAGCTGTGTCCTCACCATCGTCGAAATTGTCTCTGCATCGAAACTGGCCGCAAGTGCCTCACACAAAAGCCAGTTTCGATCTTTCTTTCGAAACGGCACGGAAAACTCTGTAAGGCAGGCTATGAGTTCTTCACGCCAAAGTAGCTTTGCAATATAAAATGCATCTTTATTAGCGTTAAAAAGAGGCTCCCTAACCTGCCGGATAGACTTAACTCCTCTCTTTTCTTGGCATACGAAAATACCTATCCATGAAGGCACATAGTCTAAAATCTTATTTTCGTACTTGACCTCCGTGACAATAGATAAGTAATCAAATACTTTGGTGTAAGCCTCTATCTGACCGGGTAATCTTTGGAGTGTATCAGAGGCGCTCTTAATCTCGAAGCCATGTAATGAGCCATTAATCACGGCCATGTCTATTCTGGCGCCTGCTACAGGTAATTCAAGCTCTTCAACAACCTTAGAGTCAGCGTCATTTAGATAATGTGACAACTCTGTTTCTCTGAGCAATTGCCGAATACAAGGATCCTTCATGTAAGTATGCGTATTTTGTAAGCAAAACTAAGCTTTAATTTACAATATTATTAATCTAAAATGCACTTAGAGTGCCATTGTTACATAGACGGATGAAATTAATTGATTCCTTTCCGTCTCTACGACCGATGCTCCATAAAGTAAATCAGGAGCATGGCCGAGCAGTAGTTCCTGATGAATATTTAAAAAAAAATCAGGATTGTCCCTTATTGATCATTCTTAAAACGGTGTGTATTGTGGCTAAATAGTGGTAAAATATCCAACTATACCAAATCGCTTTATCATAATCCGTTTTTTGTTCTTTGTTGTGGTGCCTAATTCCAAAATTGTTAGCTATGTTGAAAAGATCGCCCTCGTCTTTTTTATCCAAATGCTCTTTGATATTAGGTCTCAAAAACTCCAAAACGTCAGCGAGCTCTCTAACTGCTTCCCTTCTGTCTTCAAGGGTGGATTTGTATCGTCTGAATTTTAGAATTGCGTTATTCATTTTATCAGTAATGTTTTGAGTATCAGTTGTGGGAATATTCGCCTCAAATAAATTCGAAAGTCCCTGGCCGGCAAGGCTTAATATTTCTCCACCTTCGGAAATCTCAAATCCGTCATTAAATTCTCGTAATATCGGATTTAGAAGTTCTCTGTAGTACTTTCTTCCTACAAAATCATTGAATTCATGGTAGTGATAACCACAGTTGTTCCAGGCGTGATGGAATCCAGTTATCCCTTTTGAACAATGATCGTGAAGGAACTCAATCACGTCAAACAAATCCTCCTCCGTATAATTCGGTAAATTTTCGGGTACAGGATATAAATTGTGTTTCCGCAAATTCACGTAAATCATTGCGTCAATTTCCTCTCCCAGTTCCCCTGGCTGATACCCGTCAGTGCAGTCAATCCCGAAATGTTGTTGGAAATAACCTTCCACCCATAACTTTTTGAATACTGTCGAAAAAATTTTTTTTAAGGTATCAAAGTCTATTTTTTTCTCTGTCGATCCAGTTCCTGTCCTGATTGAGTAATAGGTTCTCTTTATCATTTCGGTAGGTTTATATTTCAATTATCATTTTTTTATCACTCCCCTTTCCTTCAACTCAAAAAAGCACCGAGCAGTATAAGCCACATCGTATTCCGCATCATGGCTTCTCCTATCAGGATAGACACCTTTGCCGTAGAAAAGATACCGCACCAACTCGTCCAGGGAAGGATACTTGTAAAGGGTGCCACGCACGACCCCAGGAATCTGTAGTAACTCTGTAGTTGAATGCATGGTGCAGATGGTTGGCATATAAAAATGATTGGATACATTGAATCGCCTCATATTGGCTTCAATGACTTCATAGTCAAACTTGATATTGTGGCCCACCAGAAAGGAGGCCTTTTCACAATCCGACAAAAATTCCCGAAGTATGGGCTCGGGATCAACCCCTTTCTCTTCACACTCATCGTCAGTGATGCCATGCCTGGCAATAGCTTCTATTGGGATCGGCCTTGGCTGTATGAAATACTCTCCCACGTCCTTGATCAGCCCTCCTTCTTTATCAAATACAGACCAAGCAATCTGAACTATCCGGGGCCAATTTGATAAATTTTTCCTGTCAGGGTTCCTGTATTTGTAAACGCCCGACGTCTCCACATCTACTACTATATAAAAAGGTGTCTTTGTGGAGCTATCTAGAAAAGTCAAGGAGAAGCTTGAGAAGATTTCCCCTTCAGCTGATTTAGTTATTTTGACATAACGTTTATCAATTCCGTCTAATAGCCCCTCTTCCTTATTCTTTTTCCCTTTAAATATAAAATGGGCGATTACTAAAAGAAGTAAAACCAAGGCGAGTACTTCGTACATGGGACAAAAAATATTAGCTGAAAAATAATTTGAAGAAATAACGGCAAAAAAAAGCAAAATCGAAATCTGCTGAAACCAGCAAATGACCTTATATATAAAAATAAAAGAAAAACCCCGGCCTATTTGGTCGGGGTTTCTTTTTCGAACGCTTCAAGGCCTTTTTTTATGACCTCATAGTAAATCTCTCTCAAGTTGATCTTCTTCCCCTCTGACTCCTTTTTAAGCTGTAATTGCTTTACAGCAACATGTAATTCAGATGGGACGTCTAATTGAATTTTTGCCATAGTCGATACATTTGATACAAATATCAATATTTGATATTTTTTTTCCTAACCCTATTGATATTTAAATTCTGGTTGTTACATTTGTATCAGATATTTATATTTGATACAATTCAGTATGAAGAACGAAACGCGAACAGTAGCAGTCATTAACAAGTCCAGGATACTTGTAATCGAAAACGGCGAAAAATTGGTGCCCATCAAACCAATCTGCGAAGCACTCGGTGTGGACGTGGACAGTCAAAGAAAGAAGATAAACGATGATGAAATTTTAGGTTCAGTTACGGTGCTGAGCACCGCAACTGGAGCCGATGGAAAGCAGTATGAAATGTTCTGCATTCCATACAAATTTATCTTCGGATGGCTCTTTACAATCAACCCAAAGAATGTGAAGGAAGCAGCAAGGGAGACGGTGATCAACTATAAACTTGCATGCTACAATGCCCTTTACCAAAACTTCACCGATCAGTCTGAATTTCTTGAATTCAAGCAGGAGCAGATTGAAGAACGCCTGCTTGTGGTAGACAGAGCTACCAATGATTTTAAAACTGCAAAAGCCATTATGGATGATGCGAAGAAAGAATTAAGAAAGGTGAGGGAGATGAACTTTGATCAATGGTTAGCTCATAACAGGCAACTGCCATTGTTCCCCGATTCAGGATCCGACGAAGAAATTACAGACGAATACCTTAGATCTAAGGAATAAATAAAAACCCCGGTGTTGCGAGCACCGGGGCCAAAGCTTAAAATCAAATTTAAAACTTTCAACTCTTATCAAGTCATGTCAAAGTTAGACAATCTAAATTTCTACAGCAAGCTCGAAGACCTATTTGATACCTATCCTCCCCAGGAGGTGCCGAAGATGATCAATGAGGCTGCACTTTTTGTCAAATATAGCCTTAAAGCCTATGAGACTAAGAATAAAACGTCTGTCACCGAAGCGAAGGATGGCTACAACATGCTAGTATGGGTAAGGCAGGTATTTGAGGAATCGCTGGCTCCGGAGGGCGCTTGGTGCTTTGTCATTGAAAACCAAACCAGAGGATACAAGATTAACATCAAGCCTTTCCATAACTTCCTGTCGGATAATCCGGATTTTGTCCCCATACTGGAATCCCTTACTGATACTTGGCACCTGCTGCTTAACGAAAAAAACATAGAGTCCTTTAAGAAAGTCCAACCCATTATGGCGGCGCTGAAGAATACCTTCAACGATAGCATTACTCCCTTCTGGTAACCGTCCTAAGATGGCCAAGCGGATAATTTAATTTTGTGCATGGCAATACAACACGCCATGCACAAACACCTATCACTATGACCGCACAAAAGACAGTACTTACCCAAGACGAGCTAGATGTGGTGAACGAGATGTTCGGACTTGACCTCGACTATGCGAATGCGACCCACTACCGCGCCGCCCAGGTGATCTGGAACCTGTGGAAAGCAGATGGCAGCGACATGGATGGCGCTACCAGGAGGGAAGAGGGCGCCGAAGAAATGTAACATTGTAACAATGTAACGCACTTATCCCCTGAAAAATCACAGCTTCAGCACGGGCAGCTGGTCCATGATCTTGTAGTCTATCATCAGGCCAAGGCCACGGAGGTACTTTTTAGTCATATCTAGCGAAGAATGCCGGCAATGCCGTGATACGAATTCCAGATCTTTGGTGGCCTTGTACATCTCCACCACGCCTGTATGCTTCCAGCAGTAGAGCTTGTACATCTCATCGAGTGCCAGCTGTCTGCGGATCCTGACATGGCTGTGGGAAAAGGTGTTGACGGCTACCATTTTTGACGAAGGCTTCCCTGTCAGGCCTATCAGGTAATAGGAGGGCGGGTAGTCTCTCACCCCCAGTTCCTGTATCAGCTTTTCCAGTCCTGGACTGATCAAGACATGCTCCGATTTCCGGTTTTTGGAGATATGGCCGGGGATAAAAATAGTTTCGCTCAGCACATTCTCTACTCTTAGCTTTCTCAGCTCCGTGGGGCGGATGAAGGTGTAGAAGATATACTGGGCAAAGACGGCTAGACCCGGATCCTTATGGATATAGGCTTCCATAAGGAGTTTTCTCACTTTGGGCGGAAGGGCGGCATTGATGGGTTCAGTCTTGCGGAGAGTCTTCAGGTTTTCGGCGGGGTTCACTAGAAGCCTGCCCTTGTCGACCAAATAACTGAAGTATCCCTTTAGGAAGCTCAGATAGTTGTTGTATGTATTGTTGGCGATCCCGCGCTTGATCTTGACCCAGGTCATGAAGTCCTCGCACATGTCGCGGTCTACCAGGTGCACGGGGAAATTGACCAGCTTCTTCTCCTGGACATATTCCCTGAGGTTGGTGATGACCGTGTCGAACGTCTGCAGGGACTTGTCACGGATCTCTCCTTTCCTTGTCTGCTGCACCCAAATGAATGCGTCCAGAAAGCTCATGATTTTAGTGGGGACGGATCGCTGCGGGTGTGGCTTCTCACCGATGATGTATCCAGACTGGAGCAGGCGGTTTATTTCCCGGATGATCTTGTCGGCTTCCCGGTACCTTGCGGCTTTAGATTTGAGTGTTGAGGAAATAAATATCCTTTTTCTTATTAACTTGCCCTCATGTTTATGCCACACATAGAAGCTTACGTGCCATCTTTTCTTCAGGTCGCCCTTCGCGTCCGAAAGGGATGCGAGTTTGTAAGGGTGTTTTTGATTGGTTTCCAAAACGAATCCGGTCTCCGTACCGGTCTCATCGGCGGTAGATGCGCCAGCTTCTGTCGCAGACTCTGTCGCAAACCTATAAAAAATGCCCTTCTGCAAAGCAGAAGGGCTTTCGTGGTGATGAGTGGATTCGAACCACCGACTCACGGATTTTCAGTCCGATGCTCTACCAACTGAGCTACATCACCGTGTTAAAGTGATGCAAAGGTAGACATAAGTTCGTTTCTTGCAAAAACAATACAGTAAATAAAATTAAAAAAAGGACCGGTATATTTTAAATATTTCATTATGAGCTTTTTACCCCAATTAGTTTTTTTGCTGATTATGGCCTTTACCGGCGTAGTACTGTACCGAAGGGTGGCATTTTTACGAAAAAGCATACTCTTGGGAAAACCGGAAGCCCGAAATGACCGCAGAGCTGAAAGGTGGAAAACCATGTGGCTCGTGGCCTTTGGCCAAAAAAAGATGTTCAAGAGGATGATTCCTGCCATTCTCCATCTCTATATCTATGCGTCCTTTATCATTATCAATATTGAAGTACTGGAATTCATCATAGACGGCCTCACTGGCGGCCACAGGACCTTCGCCCCTTACACGGGCTGGTTTTACCCCCTAGCCATGAACCTGTTTGAATTTCTGGCCTTATTGGTTCTTATTGCCTGTTTCTCTTTTCTGGTGAGAAGAAATATTACGAAGGTACCCCGTCTGAGTACCCCCGAACTGAAAGGGTGGCCAGCCCTTGACGCAAACCTCATCCTGATCATAGAAATTGCATTGATGTGTGCCATTCTCACCATGAACGCCACTGATCAGATTTTGGCAGAGAGGGGGACGCCTTCTTATATTGTCGTCAGTCAGTTGTTTCTGAGTGGCTTGATTATTCCTTTGTTCGAAGGATTAGGTACGGGTACGCTGGTGTTTATCGAACGTTTTGCCTGGTGGTTTCATATCTTGGGGATTTTGGGATTCACCATATACATCACCTATTCAAAGCACCTGCATATATTCCTGGCTTTTCCCAACACTTGGTATACCGACCTAAAGCCTAGAGGTGAAATACGGAATATGCCCGAGGTCACCAATGAGGTCAATCTGATGCTGGGTACGGCCACTGAACCGGCTCCGGCAGTTCCCACAGAAATTTCCAGGTTTGGGGCCAAAGATGTGAATGACCTGAGTTGGGTCAGTTTGTTGAATGCTTTTTCCTGCACGGAATGTGGAAGATGCACTGCTGAATGCCCCGCCAATATCACTGGAAAGAAGCTGTCGCCGCGAAAAATCATGATGGATACCCGTGACCGGGCTGAAGAGGTGACCAAAAGCATCCTTTCCGGTGGCCCTGGATTGGAGGATGGAAAATCCCTCTTGGACGATTACATTACCAAAGAAGAAATCAATGCCTGCACCAGTTGTAATGCCTGCGTGGAGGCCTGTCCGGTTAACATTGATCCCTTAGCCATTATTTTGGAAATGCGGCGGTATATGGCCATGGAGGAAAGCAGTTCTCCGGCACAGTGGAACGCGATGTTCCAAAATATGGAAACAAGTTTTTCCCCCTGGAAATTCTCGCCAAGCGACCGGTTTAATTGGGCGGAAGGACTGAAGAAGGAAGAATGAGATGAGGAAGATATAAAATATTAAACCATGAATGAAAGTGATTAATCTGAAGAGCCGAGTCTATCCATAGAACAGGAAACTGCTGTGGTCTGTCGACCGTCGACTGGGGACAAGCGGAACCATGGATTATGGTCTATCAACTATTAAACTAACCAACTATGTCAACCTATAAAGTACCCACCGTGGCCGAAATGGCCGCTTCGGGAGAAAGTCCGGAAATCCTTTTTTGGGTGGGATGTGCCGGGTCCTTTGATGACCGCTACAAAGCGGTGACTCAGGCTTTCGTCAAAATTTTGAATAAAGTGGGGGTGAACTTTGCGGTGCTCGGTACCGAGGAAGCTTGTACAGGTGACCCGGCGAGGCGCGCAGGGAATGAATTTTTGTTCCAGATGCAGGCGGTCGGCAATATTCAGGTGCTCAATGGCTACAACATTAAAAAAGTGGTTACTGCCTGCCCACACTGCTTCAATACCCTTAAAAATGAATACCCGGCCTTGGGAGGACATTACGAGGTGATCCACCACTCGCAATTTTTGCAGCAGTTGATCAATGAAGGCAAAATAGTCATTCAGGGAGGCGGTGCCTTCAAAGGCAAAAAAATAACCTTCCACGACAGCTGCTTCCTCGGTAGGGCCAATAACGTCTATGAAGCGCCCCGGGATGTGATCCGGGCTTTAGACGTAGAGTTGGTGGAAATGAAACGTTGCCGTACCAGAGGCTTATGCTGCGGGGCCGGTGGCGCACAGATGTTCAAAGAGCCTGAGCCCGGGCGGAAAGATATCAATGTGGAAAGGACGGAAGAGGCCTTGGGCACGGGAGCTTCTGCCATCGCAGTCGGTTGTCCTTTCTGCCTGACCATGATGTCCGATGGTGTCAAAAACAAAAACCGCGAACATGAAGTAAAAGTCTATGATTTGGCGGAAATGATTGCCAAAGATCAGGGACTGGAATAGGGTGGGGAAAATCCACTGCGAACATTAGGGATTTATCTGAGGCATTATCAAACGGTTTTTCCAGAATCATTCTCCTCCTTTTAGCGTTTAGAAAGGGAATCGTATTTACATTAAATTTAACATAACATCATGTACCTTCCTTTTCAAGAAATGCCGGAGACGGCCAGAGTATGGGTTTATCAGGCGGATCGGAAGTTCAATTCCGAGGAATTAGAATTTATCAAAGAAAAATTAACCGCCTTTTGCGACCAATGGAATACGCATGGGACGTTGATGCCTACTTCTTTTGATCTGCAATATGACCGCATCATCATCCTGACTGTGGATGAGGCCAGTCTGGGAGCAAGCGGTTGTTCAATAGATAGTTCGGTAAGGGCCTTAAGGGAAATTGAGCAACAGCTGGACGTGAATCTGTTGGATCAGGGGAAAATCTCTTTTATCAATGAAGAAAATGTAGTTACAAGTAAACTTCAGGAGTTAAAAACTCACATTGAGACGGGCAACCTTAAAGAAGAAACTCCCGTTTTTAATCCGTTGGTCACTAAAAAACAGGATCTTTCCGACAGATGGCTGATCCCAGCCAAGGATAGTTGGCTGAAGAAATACTTTGTCCATTAATATAAAAAATAATTGTTCTATATTAGAAGGTAAGATTTCAATCATCTACAGATTCCCCAATGAAGCGTAGTATTCCTTTTATAGTTTTTATCTCCCTTTTCATGGCTGCCTGTACCAGCCTCCAACAAAAAGCGCAAAGCCAATTTGAGGCAGGGGAGTATCAGCTGGCTATCAATTCTTTTTCGAAAATTTTGGAAGATAACCCGGAGGATCAGCAGGCTAATCTGATAGTGGCGGAGAGCTACCGCCTGTCTAACCGGATGGAAATGGCTACGCCCTATTATGATAAACTGCTGGAAAAGGAGGCGTCGTTTGACAACTATTTCAAGAAAGGGAAAAGCTTAAAAGACCAGGGTAGATATGATGAAGCTACCGAGGCTTTCTCTTCAGCCAAAGAACATACCCAAATTGATTCATTGGCGGGCCTGGCAGAGAAGGCCATAGCGGATATCCGGGCCATCGAAAATATTACAGACTATTGGCCTTATCATGTGTTGGAGAATTACAAGCTGTTAAATACCACTGGGATTGACTATGCGCCGGTAGTCAGTGAAGGCTTTATTTACTTTACGAGTTCCAGGGGTGGTAGCGGAGTCTACCCAGCAACGGGACAAGGTTATACCAAGCTCTTTCGGGCCAGGGCGGAAGGTGTAAAAGTAGATGTGCAAAATGTGCAACAATTGCCTGAATTTACCAATGAACAAGGCTTAAATCAGGGTACTATTGCTATCAGTCCGGACGGCAACACGATAATATACGCCCGAGGCAATTCCGCATCCAAGAAAGATCTTCCGGATGTGAGTCTCTTTGCTTCCTACTTCCGGGGGGCAGCTTTTACAGAGCCTGTCTTTCTTCCCGTAAATGAAGATCCCAATATCTGGAATTCTACTCCGGCATTCAGCCCTGATGGAGAAACCTTGTATTTTGCCTCTAACCGACCTGGGGGCCATGGCGGTACGGATTTGTACAAGGCCACCCGACTGGCTAACGGCGACTTTGGTAATGCTCAAAATTTGGGGCCGGAAATCAATACTTCTGGCAACGAGATGTTTCCTATGCCGGTGGCTTCTGGGGAATTCTTCTTCGCATCGGACGGACATCCTGGATATGGGAAGCTGGATCTTTTTGTGGCGGAAAACAAGGACGGAAAATCGGAAATCAAAAATCTCGGAAAAAACATCAATTCCACCGCGGATGATTTTGGAATATTTTTCACCAATTATCCTAAAGAGGGATTTTTGACCTCTAACCGTCAGGGCGGAGTGGGAGATGACGACATTTATTATTTTCAGGATCAAACGCCCAAGCCGAAAATTGTCAATGTATTTCTTAACGTGACCACCAAAGAGCGCAAAGATGATGGTGGGGAGGAGATTTTGCCCCAGACACGGGTAGCCTTGTATGATAACACCAACAAATCTATTGATGGCAACTTTACCAACCCTAAAGGCCAGGTGAGGTTCAAACTAGAAGTAGACAAGGATTTTGCGATTATCGCTTCCAAAAACGGTTATTTTACCCAAAGCATCACCTATACCACCAAAGGCAAGACTCCTGATCCTGAAACACTGGTTCAAGATATTACCAACGTCACACTGGATACTACCATCGTGTTGGAGCAGTTGGTATTGGAAAAGGCGATCGTTCTGGAAAATATTTATTATGACCTTGATAAGGCAGATATACGGCCCGATGCTGCCGAGGAACTGGATAAATTGGTCAAAATCCTAAAAGACAATCCCAACATCAGAATTGAGCTGAGTTCACATACCGATGACAGGGCGAGTGATGCCTATAACCAAGATCTTTCTCAGCGGAGGGCGGAGTCAGCCGTAGAATATCTGATTACCCAAGGAATAGAACGGGAACGCATGGTAGCGAAAGGATATGGGGAAAGCCAACTGATCATTCCTAGTGCCTCCACCGAGGAGGAACATCAGAGAAACAGGAGGACAGAATTCAAAGTAATTGAAGTGGAGGAATAAGCCTAAGGGTTTATTCTTTCACACCAATAAACCCTGGCCTTGTCGTCGATGGGCGTCGTTGCCAACAAAAAGTCATTTCCTCCATCTTTCAAGCCATATTTTTTCTTAAGTACATCCGCTTTTAAGGGATGATTGCGAACAATCACATTTGCTTTTCCACCAGGGAATGAGCTTTTGATCGTTTTCTTGTCCAGCTTGACTTCCTTAATTATTTTAAAAATACGCCCCGGGATTTCCGCCGGAAGTTGTGAGGTAGTATACAGATGGGTGTTTGGGTGAAGCTTGGAAAAGCCATACGCCAAAGCAAAGCTTTTGAAGGCTCCCGCTTTCATGATGGCAGCATTGGGCTCTATAAGGTAGGTTTCCGGCATGGAATAAGCGGCTACAGCCATTTCCTCATCCTTATAGGTAAAATGAAACAAGTCCACCTCCTTCCCCTTCAAATCAAACGCGCCGATTTTCACGGTGTCCGTCTCCTTGTTATGGTGCCATAAAAGCATTACTTCCTTAACTTCATTTTTTAGAGCCACAATCCTGACCTCTTGGATATCTGGAAGTTCGGCGAGTACCGCTTTAATATCGAGCATCGGGGAAGCCTTAATCATGATATTCCGGGATTTGCTTTTTAACAGATCCCAGTGCAGTTTAACATCCGGTTCACAATCCGCCAGTCTGTACAGTTTCTTATTGTTCTCATCCCTTCTCGCTGGATCCACGTACAGCCAATCAAAAACCTCTTCCGTGCTTTCTAAGAACGAAATTGAGTCGCCAACCTTTATTTGATGGCGGTTGCTGGAAGCATCGAGGAGCGAAAAATTATGGGCCGCCAATTCAGCCAGCTTCTCCTGTCTTTCCAAATAAAGCACGTGATCAAAGTGCTGCCCCAGATAAAAAGTGTCAACGCCTAGCCCTCCGGTAAGATCGATTAACTTTTCACCTTGGATGTCCTTGGCCTTAAACCGCGCAGTCAGTTCGGAAGAACTCTGTTCGAGGGAAAGGGAAGCAGGAAACAGAACCTTAGGATTTGACACCCATTCGGGAAGTTTTACAGCGGCTTTTTGTCTGCAAGCCACTTGTTGCACGGCTTCCTTGAGATCAAAATCAACGGACTGATGATACTTTAAAAGCAAAAGTGCAGGATCCTCATGAAGATGATCCTGCACAAACTGAAAGAATTGGTCGGTATGCAATGGCTTCCCGGTCAATTACACTAGGCTATATTCTCTGAGGTATTCGGCAATCTGTACAGCATTGGTAGCAGCGCCTTTTCTCAGGTTGTCAGCAACGATCCACATGTTCAAGGTGTTGGGTTGGGATTCGTCCCTTCTCAGCCTTCCTACAAATACCTCGTCTTTTTTATGGGCATTAATAGGCATAGGGTAGACGTTATTGGCAGGGTCATCCTGAACCACCACGCCTTTGGCGGCAGAAAGCAATTCCTTCACTTCTCCCAAATCAAAATCATTCTTGAATTCCACGTTCACCGATTCCGCATGGCCTCCCATCACGGGAATACGAACCGTGGTAGCAGTTACCTCGATGGTAGGATCATTGAAGATCTTCTTGGTTTCATTGATCATCTTCATTTCCTCCTTGGTATAACCATTTTCCAAGAAAACATCGATATGTGGAAGGACATTCAGATCTATTTTATGCGGATATACCATTTCACCTTTCACGCCGTTCCGCTCATTCATCATCTGGTCAACAGCGGCCTTTCCGGTTCCGGTAACTGATTGGTAAGTAGATACCACAATTCTCTTGATGCCGTATTTTTCCCTCAGGGGTGCCAAAGCCAAAACCATTTGTATGGTGGAACAATTCGGGTTGGCTATGATCCGGTCATCAATTCGGAGGTCCTTTGCATTAATCTCTGGAACGATCAGCTTTTTGGTTGGGTCCATTCTCCAGGCGGATGAATTGTCGACCACGATGGTTCCTGCCTCCGCAAATCGAGGCGCCCATTCCAAAGAAGTGCCGCCTCCAGCGGAGAAAATGGCCACATCCGGTTTTTCTGAAACAGCCTGTGCCAATCCCATGATGGTATACGTCTTATCCTTGAATTTCATTTCCTTGCCCGCAGACCTTTCGCTGGCCACCAATAGCAATTCATCAAATTCAAAATTGTGCTCATCCAGCACTTCAAGGATTTCTGAGCCTACCAAGCCGGTGGCTCCAACGACAGCTAATTTCATTTTTTGTTTTTCTTCTTTTAATTATTTACTTATATTTATTCCGATGAAAACCTTAACTTTTGTATGGGGTTTCGTTGCTTTTTCCATACTAGGTTTAGAATTTTTGCTAAAAACCGAAACTTTTGATGCCCTGCAGGATTTCGAAAGCAATTTTAACTTAGTCAGTCATCCTGAGGAGTTTTTACCTTATTGGTCGGCCAATGATGTCCGTGCAGGCTCTTCAAGAGTTTTCCAGGCAACGGGTGAAGGAATCAATGGCTCCAAGGCTTTGGGTATTCAAGTAATCGGTAGTTTTAATGCGGAAATTTACACAAAAACTACTACTAAAGACCTCGATAGCAACATAATTTCTTTAAAAGTCAAAACTAAACAAAATGGTTCAGGAAATAGGGGCGTATCTCTTTTTTATTCCTTTTCTATAGATGAGGGGGCTAATTTTTCTTTGCGGCAACAGATCGGAGATGATTTGACGTTCAAAAATGCCGATAGCCCTTATCAAGAATTTGATTTCCCCATTCCTGAAGTTTATCTCGAAAGGGAATTGCTGACGGTCAAGCTAGAAGTCCGCTATGGGGAAGGCAACGGAACGGCGCCACGGTTGTTTATTGACGACTTCAGGTTACATGGATTAGAGGCCTCCCCATCCGCCGATCCATTGGAAATACTGTCACTAAATGCAGCAGAAGGCAATGTCCTTATTGTCGAATTCAATCAACCCATTGATGTTCCAACAGAAAACCCCACTGCCTTCTTCCACTTGAACCAAGGTTATGGACATCCCGACGGCATTTCCGTCAAAGGGCAAAGCCTTTTCCTTGAATTTTCCGACTACTTGTATTCCAACCTCTATGAACTCAGTGTTGATCAAATAGTCTCCGTCACCACCCATGAAAAATGGGAAGGAATGGTCCATGATTTTGAGTTAAACACTCCAACTCCTCCAGGTACCATCCTGATCAGTGAATTTATGCCGGATCCCAATCCCAAAGGCTTAACTCCTGAGAATCCCATTTTGCCCAGAGATACATCCAATGAATATGTAGAACTCTATAACGCAGGGAGCAAGCCAGTTTGGCTAAAGGGCTTTTCTTACAACCAGGGGCTTGTTGAAGCGTTTGTTCTGTTGCCTGGAGGTTTTGTCCTGATAACATCCACAGCCAATAAAGGATTGTTTTCCTCTTATGGAGAAGTTATCGGAGGAGATCCCTTTAGAGCCTTGCCGAATTCGACCGGGTATATTTCCATTACCGATGCTTATGGAAATGTCGTGGACAGCCTTACCTATTCGCCGGATTGGTATGGGACGCCCGAAAAGCAATCGGGAGGATGGGCGCTGGAGCGGATCAATCCCTACCTTCCCTGTAGCGACAGCGACAATTGGACTGCCTCTCTTTCATCCATGGGCGGAACTCCCGGCGGGGTCAATTCCGTATTTGACGATTCTCCGGACGATCGACCTTTCATCGTTGCCAAAGTCCATGCGGTCTCCAGCCGGGAAATTGCCGTCACTTTTTCCAAGTCTTTCCTGGCACAAGCCCATCAAGAAGCCATTTATCAATTGAATGGATCGATGCTCTACGGAAGCATGCAGTCACCGAAGGCCCTGTTTCTGAGGGTTCCCTTTGATTTGGTCTCCGGCAAACAATATGAATTGGAAATAAAAAATTTATTTGATTGTTCAGGGATGCGTATACAGGAGCAGCCGCATGCGTTCTTATACGATTCCGAAGGCCCTGTCATTTCCAGGATTGCAAGTGTCGCACGGGACGAATTGATTGTGATTTTCAATGAAGCCCTCAAGCCCTCTGCCACTTCAATTGTAGCGAACTACCAGATCAATGGTGAAACGGATAAGGTGCAATCTGCTTTATTGGCTGACAGTATCTCGGTGAGGTTGATTTTAAAGGATCCTTTGGAACTTGATCAACACCATTTCTTACTGGTGAGACAGCTTGAAGATGAACGTGGAAATATTTCTGCCGAACTCCAAAGCGAATTCTTCTTAGATGACTATCTGGATACGGTAATATGGAGGGGGGCTTCCCTGTTGGACCTGCATCTTGGCGTGGATATTGGAAAAATGTCCGCTTCCCAAGTGGGGAATTATACGGTGGACAGAAATATAGGAGAGCCGAAAAATGCTTTTAGAGATGCGGAAAATCCAAGGTTGGTTCATTTGGTCTTTGATCAAGATTTGCCCCAAAACACCTTGGGAACCGTCACCGTACAAAACTTAAAAAATGGCAGCGGCCAATACATCAATACCCACAAGAAGACTTTTCTTTTTGACAACAGGCCTATTGCAATTGCTGCGCTTCATGTGCTGAATGACAGCACGCTTGACGTGGTGTTCAATAAAGCAATGCATCCGGATTTTGTTTCCATCAATACCAATTATACAATCAATAAGGGAATTGGCCATCCGGTATCCGTCGCAGACCTGTCACCTGAACGCATGAGGATTGTCTTTGAGCCATTGATAGAAGGGGAGAGTTATACGCTTTCTGTTGCAGGACTACAGGATGCCTTCGGAATTAATATGCCCAGAGCTATTCATCGGGATTTCGACTTTGACTTTTCCGGCCCGTTCATTGTAGAAGCAGTTCTTATAAATCCTTTTGAGTTAAAACTTAAGGCCAATGAGGCAATCCAACTGCCCGCGAATCAGGCCATCCACATCAGCCGACAGGAAGCGGACGGAGTGAACCTTGTCAGTGATCGTGAATTTATCGTTTCCTCTCGATACATATTGAGGGAAAATACCATTCGAATTCTGTTGGAGGAATTGAAGGACCTGGCGGGGAACCGGTCCGACTCCATTCTTATCGAGGTTGATAATCGCTCAATGAGGTTGGGTGAGCTCGTCGTGGTAGATGAAAATAGAATCCAATTAGTATTTACAGCTCTTCTGGATCCCGCCTCATCTTTGCTTGCATCCAAATTCAGGATCAATGGGCGAACTCCACAGGAGGTTGATATAGGCCAAAATGGCTTTGAAGTGATGCTTACCTCCAGCCAACCATTCCTTTTGAAGGATTCGATCGCTATCGAAATCTTTGAACTCAAAAGCCAGGAAGGGAAGGACACTGGATCCGTGCTCACCAAGACCTGGTATGATGATCAGATTGAGGAGGTATATGTCAAAAACTCCCAGTTGATCCAGGTATTGCATCAGTTAGCATTGGATAAGGCCTCCGCCGAGGGCGGATTGTTCAACTTAATAGATCAATCCATCGAAGTCGAACCTTTGGTCAGTCAATCGGATCCAAAGCTGCTCCAATTGATTTTAAGCGAAGCCCTGATAGCCAACCAGAGTTATGAACTTAGGCTTCCGCCGAGAAGAAGTAAAGACGGATGGTCTATTGCAGGATCAACAAGGACAATCAATCATGACCAAAGTCCTCCCGAAGTAATCTTGATTGAGTCCTTAAATCAAAATGAAATCTTGGTCTCTTTTGACGAAGCACTGGATCCTGTGCTTTCTTTGATCACCTCGTATTATTCCTTAGGTGGGGAAGAGCCAATCGAAGTCATTCCCGGGACTTTGCCGCACCAAATGATGCTTAAATTTGGTGTTATTCTTGAAAAAGGAAAATCCTATGAATTGAAAATAATCAAGTTGGAGGACCTAAATGGAAATGCCATCGCAGCGGTTGATGTTGAATTTGTATTTGAAGGCCCTATTTCCCCTTCTTATCGAGAGCTAATCATCAACGAAGTCATGGCGGCCCCTCGAACCGGACAGGGACTTCCGGATACGGAATATGTGGAATTGTTCAATACCAGCCAGCATGAACTTTTTCTAGGCGGATTGTCGCTAGCCAATAGCAGAAGTAGTACAATTTTGCCGCGGGCAAGTCTGCTGCCGGGTGAATTCCTGATCCTTGTTCCGGCCAGTCGTAGAGGAGAGATGGCAGAATATGGGACTGCCTTGGGATTGACGAATTGGCCTACTTTATTGAACGAAGGGGATGTGCTACGGATCCTGGATCGCAGCGGGAATATCATCGATGAACTTATTTATCATGTGTCGCTTTATGGCTCTCCCCATATTGCCGAAGGTGGCTTCAGCTTAGAAGTTGTCGATCCTTATGCCCTTTGTTCTGATTACGATAACCTGAAGCCTTCGGAAGCGTCCCTGAGAGGAACGCCTGGACTGGAGAACTCTGTCTTTGATGATAGTCCAGATGCCATTTTGCCTTCTCTTCTTAAGGCCGAAGCCAAAGAAGACAAGACTATCATCCTTGATTTTTCCAAGGCCATCAACAGCGAACTCAACCAGGTGCAAATACAAATTTCACCCCCGCTCTCCCCTGAATCTTTTGCCATTGACCCCGCTGACGGTAAACGCCTGATCTTATCCTTTGCAAACCCGCTTCAGGAAAATATCCCTTATAACATTACCGTCAATAACCTGTGGGATTGTGCAGGCAATTTAATCGACCCCCAGGCCAACGCGGCTATTTTAATATTGCCCCTGCTTGCCGCGCCCGGTGATTTGGCCATCAACGAAATTCTGTTCAATCCCAAAGCAGGCGTACCTAAATTCGTAGAGATCTATAACCAGTCCTCAAAGTTTGTCGACTTGGCTGGGTGGAAACTGGCCAATATTGCTGATGGCGAAATGGCCAATAGAAGAGCCGTAGCTAGCGAAAGGCTGATCATGGAACCTTTTAGTTTCTTGGTGTTTACCACGGATGCCGTACTTCTTCAACAAGCTTACCCCAAAGGCAAGTTGGATAGATTTATTGAATTGCCCAGCCTCCCCAGCTATCCTATTGCCCGTGGTTCCGTTGTCTTCTTAGACCCCGAAGAAGATCTGGAGGAAAGATTTGATTACGATGAAAAATTCCATCATTCCCTTCTTGATGAGGTTAGGGGGGTCTCATTGGAACGGCTTTCTCTCCACCATGGGGTAAATGACCCGAAAAACTGGCAATCGGCCTCGGGGAATGCTACCCCAGGATATAAAAATTCCCATGCCCAAGGAGAGGGACTGTTGGAGAAAGGCATCAATATTTTCCCCCAAGTCTTTGTTCCTGATGCTCCAGGTGAGCAAAATTTCACCACCATCAGCTATGAGATGGATCAACCTGGCTTGGTGGCTACCTTACGCATCTATAATATCGCTGGGCAATTGATAAAAGAACTATGTCAAAATGATATTTGGGGAATTTCGGGCTTTTACACTTGGGACGGCTCCAACCTGTCGGGAGGCAAGGTCCGGCCGGGTTATTATATCGTTTGGCTAGAGGTTTTGGACATAGAAGGCAAGGTGGAAAATATTAAAAAAACTGTGGTGGTTGGCAGTAAGTTTTAAAAATAAATTAACGATACCGTCTCCAATTAGCTGCATCCGCAACAATCTATTGAATTTAAAGGTTTGGTGGAGGACTTAAGTATTGGCCGATGCTACGCAAGGAGATTTCTGGTTCCACCAGTATCTGAATAGGTGTTGGCAAGGCTTCAGTGCTTTCCTCTATCGATATCAGGCTCATGTTTCTTTTTGACATCCCTAGAGACGACGTAGGCTCACCTGGTTAAGATTGTCATGGCGTATGGGCGGGGAGATTGCGTGCGTTTTTGGCAAAAAAAATAGGCCCGAAATCTTCGGGCCTATTTGTAAATGATGGCGATGTATTATTTTAAAGGTTTTACCATGATGTCCTTATAATAGATCACACTTTTGGGATCATGAGCCTGAAGGGCAAAAGTACCACTGCTAAGTTTCTTCTCTCCTGCATTGTCAGGGCGGTTTTGATCTTCTGACTCTACATATTCCACGACAACCTTTCCGTTGATTTTGACGGTGATTTTACCATCCTTAACGATGATATGCTCGGTATACCATTCATTGTCCTTAACATAGACCTCTTTGACATCCGCAAAGGAGTAGACACTTCCGGTTTTTCTCCAATCACCGTGGGTTTGGTTGACTTGGATCTCATAGCCTTTTTCCGGCCATCCACCTTCCTGGAATTTGGTATGGATGAAAATTCCTGAATTGGCTTCAGGCTCGGTTTTTACTTGTGCCTTAAATTCGAAATTTTTGAAATCGTGGTTTTTTACTGGTCCTTCGTAGAATAAATGCGCCCTAGGGCCGTCCACTTTGATGGCGCCGTCAACCACCTGAAAAGACTGCGGATTTTCATTGACTCTCCAGCCTTCCAAAGTTTTTCCGTCGAAAAGAGAGATCCAACCTTTCTTGTTGGCTTTTTTCTCTGTTTTATTCTGTGCAAATGCTGTGCAGGCAAATAATACCAATACAGCGATTAAGAGGGTTTGTTTCATTGTTTAGTATTTGTCGTTCAATAAAGGTTTAAATTAGTACTATAAATAGTTTTATTCAACAATTAATTTTCTAACGGAAGGATAACGGTTTAAAATTAGTGAGGGGTTTGCGGGAGCGCTTATGGGTTTGTTTTTTCGGATCTTGGTTCTTGCTGCTCGTCCTTACAAAGCCTCGTCTTTAAATATAAATGTTTTCCCCTGTCCCTTTTCGCGGATATATCCCCTATACATGCCCTCTGAATTGAACGGCATGCTGATATTGCCCTTTTGGTCAATGGCAATGACGCCGCCCTCTCCCTCAATTTCAACCAATTGCTTCATTACGACATCTTCGGCAGCTTCCGCCAGCGATTTCCCCGCATATTTTACTTGAGAGGCGATTTCATGGGCCACCACTGTACGGATAAAGAATTCCCCATGTCCGGTCGCCGACACGGCACAGGTGGCATTGTCGGCATACGTACCGGCCCCAATGATGGGGACGTCGCCCACCCGGCCATAGCGTTTGTTGGTCATTCCGCCCGTGGAAGTGGCAGCGGCTACATTACCGGTTTTGTCCAAGGCTACGGCTCCCACAGTTCCAAATTTTCGGTCTTTAAAAAACGGATCCTCCAATTCCATCTCCAGGAGCGAAGAATGATCCAGCTGTTGTTTTTCGGATTCTTTTATCTTCATTAATTGTTCATACCGTTTTTCTACCCTAAAATAAGATGGGTCAACCAGTTCAAGCCCCTGTTCCTGAGCAAACAGCTCTGCGCCCTGACCCACCATAAATACATGTGGGGAATGGGTCATTACGGCATATGCAGCAGTAATAGGGTTTTTTACCCGGGTTATTCCAGCCACCGCTCCGGCTTTTTTCGTGGCGCCGTCCATTATTGCGGCATCCATTTCGTTTTTCCCCTCGTTGGTGAAAACTGCTCCCTTGCCCGCGTTAAACAGCGGACTATCCTCCATGACCTTTACAGAAGCAATAACCGCCTCTAGGGCAGACCCATCTGCTTCCAAAATGGCGTAGCCTGCTTCCAGGGATTCCTGCAACTTGGCCCTGTACTCGGCTTCCTGCTCTGCAGTCATGTTTTCCTTCTTAATAGTGCCTGCCCCCCCGTGGATGGCCAGGGCCAGATTTTTTCCCGTATGGTTATCGGAAGCCATGGCATCTTTATCCGCCGAAGAAGTACAGGAAAGGAGGCCGAAACCGACAAGAAAAACGGCACCGAGTCTTTTTATCATTTTTAAATCTATTTATACGAATATACGTATGGTCTTTTATACATGAAAATGCAGTAACAGAATGAAAAATGGAAGTTAGGAAAAAAAATAGATTTTTGATTTTAAAAAGGTAGACGTATTTTAGAGCACTTTTAGAGACAAAAAAAGTGATCGGTATAAAATTATTTTAAAAGGAGCATTATGAGTCAAGAAGAAAAAACATCTTATTCCAAAGAGGAGCTAGTGGAATTCGAAAACCTGATCAATGATAAACTAAATATTGCCAAGGAGGAACTCAACTCTTTAAAGGAAACGCTGAGCAAGAGAAATGATAGCGGTACGGACAATACGGCCTCTACCTCCAAGCTCTTGGAAGACGGCGCCGACACGCTGGAAAGAGAAAATCTGAGCCAGCTGGCTGCGCGGCAGCAGAAATTCATCATCAATCTTGAAAATGCCTTGAGGAGGATCAAAAACGGGACTTATGGCGTATGTGTGGATACTGGAAAATTGATCGCCAAAGAAAGGTTGAGGGCGGTGCCGCATACGATGCATTCCATTGAAGCCAAACTGGCAAAGAAATAAATTGGAATTTTTACATAAGCATATTGAAGCACTTGTATTTTGTTCCCCTCAGCCGTTAGGCATCGAAGAAATCCATCGATGCCTAACGGAAATGTTCGAGTCTGAGATAGCCCAGGATAACATTGAGAAGGCGTTGGGGGAACTTCAGGAAAAATACAAATCAGCGGATTTTTCGTTTTCTCTCGAGCATTTGGGAGGGGGGTATCAATTTTTGACCAAACCAGCTTATCAGACAAGCATATCCATCCTCCTGAAGCAACAGTCCCAAAAGCGCCTGTCCACGGCGCAGATGGAGACCCTTTCTATTATTGCCTACAAGCAGCCAGTCACCAAGACTGAACTCGAACAAATACGCGGGGTAAACTGTGATTACTCCATTCAAAAGCTTTTGGAGAAGGAACTGGTAACTATTAAGGGAAAGGCCGATACGATGGGAAGGCCCATGTTGTATGGCACCAGTGAAAAATTTATGCAATACTTCGGCATAAACCACCTTAAAGATCTTCCCCAACCCAAGGATTTTCTCCCGGAGAATAACGAAATAGGCGAAGAAAAAGATTAGGGGATATTTTATTTCTGAACAATCTGCACGGAATCACCACAAATACCTTACCTTTGCGTCCCATTAAAAACCACTGAACCAAATCCGTATCAAGTTGGTTTACTGGCTGTAACAAAAAATTACTACAGCAGAGATGCTGCAAACTTATGAAAAGAAACAACAAAGACAATTCCGGCTACGGAAAACCCAGTGGCAATTATGGTACTTCGCCAAGAAGCGAAAGACCAGAAAGGGAAAACAGATCTTCCTCCAATAGATTTTTTACGGAGCGAAACGAAAAACCCGAACGGTCAGGCAAGCCCTCCTTTAATAAAACAAGTGATTGGGGAAACAAACCTGAAAGAAGCCAAAGGCCATCTTCAGGCGCTTATGGGCGAGGGCGAAATGAGAGGGGCCAGCAAGAAGGGAAATCTACCTATAACAAGTTCAATCCTGAGAAAAGGGAGAGGCAAGACGGTGACAAAAGGCCTCCTTTCAAAAAGTATGGCACTGAAAAGCCTGAAAGGTCTTATGGCGCAAAATCCTCCTATAATAAAGCCGGTTCTGAAAGAGGAGAAAGATCAGGTTCCAAGCCTCCTTTTAAGAAGTTTGGAAGCGAATGGGGAGCAAAGCCACGAGGAGAGAAATCCAATTACGGAAATAGCCGAAACGAAAGAGGCGGGAGACCGGCATCAGAAGGCGAGAAAAGGTTCGGAAGCGAATGGAAAGAGAAGCCAAGAGGCGATAAATCCTATGATAAGCGTTTCGAATCCGAAAAGAAAGAAAGATTTTCTTCCGAGGATAAGCCCTCGTTTAAGAGATTTGGAGGGGAAAGGGAGGATAAATCCGTTCAGGGTGAATTCAAAACGGTATATAAAGGAAGAGGCAGAGATCAAAAGCCCCGTTATGAAACAGTAAGGAAAGAGGAAGTAGATCAGAAAAGGCCTACCAAGAAGTTCTTCACTAAGGAAAGGCAGAGGGAAAATGATTCTACCGAGAGCAGACCGACTTATAATTTCGATAAATACGAGAAAAAGGTAAAAAAAAGCGAGGCCGAGGATGAAATTCGATTGAATAGGTATATTGCCAATTCAGGTGTCTGTTCCCGGAGAGAAGCGGATTCATTGATCGAGAATGGGATGATCAGTGTGAACGGCACCGTCGTCAAAGAATTGGGTATGAAAGTTTCTAAAAAGGACACGATTGTGTACCAAGGTAGGATACTGAACCCCGAAAAGCCGGTTTATGTGTTGCTGAACAAGCCTAAAGATTACATTACCACCACGGATGATCCTATGGAAAGGAAAACCGTTATGGGACTTGTAGAAAACGCCTGCGAGGAAAGAATATTCCCGGTGGGAAGGTTGGATAGAAACACTACAGGGCTGTTGTTATTCACCAATGATGGGGAACTGGCGGATAAGTTGGCATCTCCTGCCAATAAAATTAAAAAGATATATCAAGTTACCTTAGACAAGGCGTTGACCAAAAAGGATGAAGAGACCATTCTTGAAGGATTGACTTTGGAAGACGGATTAATTACTGTGGATGATATGCAGGTCCTGTCTCTGGATAGAACTATTTTGGGTCTTGAAATCCATGTGGGAAGAAACAGAATCGTCCGAAGGATCTTCGCACATTTGGGCTATGATGTGGTGGCGCTGGATAGGGTAACCTACGCCGGCCTGACCAAAAAGGATTTGTCCAGAGGGAATTATCGTTTCCTCACGGAAAAGGAAGTGATCAACCTGAAGTTTTTCAAGTAAAAAAAAAGAGAGGCCAGAAGGCCTCTCTTTTTTTTTATAGTAGATATTAGCGTAAAAATTAAAAGCCAGGCAGTGAAGCCTCAGTTAATGATGCTCCCCATGCTCTCCGTGAACGTGGCCATGGGCCATCTCTTCTGCAGAAGCTTCCCTCACTTCGATTACTTCCCCGATAAAATGCAAAGAAAAGCCTACTAATGGATGGTTGAAATCCAGCAAAAGCTCCTCACCAAGGTCTTTGATGACTTTGGCTTGCATGGAATATCCTTCTTCGTCCACCAAAGGCAGGAAATTGCCTTCTTCAAGCATGTCTGGAGTAAAGCCCCTTTCCTCGGATAGTTGATCCTTGGGAACATTTACAACCATTTCGTCGTCAGCTTCCCCGTAGGCCTCATCAACAGTTAATTCGAAGTCAAATGAATCCCCCTTTGCCTTGCCGGAAAGGAGTTCTTCGAATTTCTCTGGGAGACCACTGTTGCCAAACAATAAATAAAAAGGGTCTTCCTGATCCCGTACTTCCACACTGATGGCTTCAGTCTCTTCCTCCTCCTTGGAGATCCTTAATTCGTATGTTAAGCCTACAACTGAATTGTTGGTAATTTGCATAGTTTGTTTTTTTTTGTAAAGGTAGGGGATTATAGCGTGGATGGAAAGATTAACCTTGGGGAATTTAAAGATGAGGCTTATGGACCCTTAAGGGGGTTAATCCTTCATCAGAGGACAGGCATGGATAAAATACCGTCCAATGGCAAAAAATAACCCTCTATTGTGAAAACTTGTTGTCAGTTCCACCATTCACGTTTCCCCAAACATTGTGTGGATCCGGAATTTTGTATCGCCTGCTCATCCAGCTATTTGATGGCGGCGTTGATCATTGCGGATAATAGGGCTAACATGGTCAGTACAAAGCAAAGGAAAACCATCTTCTCTTTCTTTTGGAGGGCAAATAAAACCGAAGCAACACATAAGAAAAGAAAAATGACGCCAAAAAGGAGCATTATGCTTAGGTAAAGATCGGCGGATTGGTGAAAATAAGGATAAACAATATCTTCTGAAGGCTTTAGAACCAGTACGCGATCCCAAATCCGAACCGATATCCATTCCTTTAAATAAGAAAAAGCAAATATACCCGAAGTGAAAATAGCGGCAAAGGCCAAGAAAATTTTGTTCATTTACTTTGGGTTAAATACTCCCACAGATTGCCGAAAATGTCAGAATCTGTGGGAGTGCTGCATCATAATACGATGTTCACGATCTTCTTGGGTACTACAATCACTTTCTTAGGAGCCTTTCCTTCCAACCACTTTTGGACGATATCGTTTTCCAAAGCGATAGTTTCAATTTCCTCTCTAGACAGGCTGATAGAAAGTGGTAATTTCACCCTAACCTTACCATTGATGGATACGGGATATTCGTGAACGTCCTCCACCAGGAAGGATTCATTAAATATAGGGAATGAAGCCTCTACGATGGATTGTTCATGCCCCATCAGTGACCACAGTTCTTCGGTAATATGGGGAGCATAAGGTGAGATAATTATAGCTAGGGGTTCTAAAATTGCCCTTTTGTTGCATTTTAAGCTGGTCAGTTCGTTGACGCAGATCATAAAGTTAGAGACTGAGGTGTTGAAAGAGTAGTCTTTCAGGTCCTCTTCTGCTTTTTTTATTGCTTTATGAAGGACTTTTAGCTCATCGGGGCTTGGTTCTTCATCAGACAGGGATAGGTTTCCCTCCTGATCGTGGTACAGCCGCCATAGTTTTTTCAGGAATTTGGCCACTCCGTCTATTCCATTGGTATTCCAGGGCTTGAATTGCTCCAAGGGTCCGAGGAACATCTCATATAGCCTGAGCGTGTCCGCACCGTAGCGTTCAATTACATCGTCTGGATTGACGACATTGTATTTGGACTTGGACATTTTCTCCACCTCGGCACCGCAGATGTATTTCCCATCTTCCAAAATAAAAGTGGAGTCAGCCAAATCTTTTCTCCATTCTCGGAATTGATCAAGATCCAACTGGTCATTGTACACCATATTTACGTCCACATGCATGGCCGTGGTGTCATATGTATCTTTAAGATGATAGCTGACGAATTGGTTGGTGCCTTTTATCCTATAGACAAAATTGGACCTTCCCTGGATCATGCCTTGGTTGATCATCTTTTTGAAAGGCTCCTCCACATTCACATAGCCCCGGTCATAGAGGAATTTTGTCCAAAAGCGCGAATACAAGAGGTGCCCCGTGGCATGCTCGGAGCCTCCAATATACAAATCCACGGATTCCCAATAGCTTTGGATTTCCTTGTTGACAAATTCCTGGGTGTTTTTGGGATCCATGTACCGGAAAAAATACCAACTGGACCCTGCCCATCCTGGCATCGTACTCATTTCCAGCGGAAAATCACCCTCTTCAGTTTTATAGTTCCAATTCTTGGCTCTGCCTAAGGGTGGAGCACCATCTTCTGTGGGAAGATATTTATCCACTTCAGGTAATACCAAGGGAAGATCTTTTTCATTGATCAGGTAAGGCATTTCGTCCTTAAAGTACACAGGAAGCGGCTCACCCCAGTAACGTTGTCGCGTGAAAATGGCGTCCCGCATCCTATACTGTATTTTTCCTTTTCCAATCTGCTGCTCTTCTAGAAAAGAAATGGCCTTATTCATGGCCTCCTGCATAGGAAGGCCATTCAAAAAGCTTGAATTCATGATGGTTCCGCCTTTCCCCGGAAAGGACCCTTCCTCCATACTGCCTTCTATTACTTGGCGGATTTCAAGACCAAAGTGCCGGGCAAAGTTGTAATCCCGCTCGTCATGGGCAGGTACAGCCATTACTGCACCAGTGCCGTATCCGGCCAAAACATAATCGGCCACCCAGATAGGTACTTCTTCCTGATTAAAAGGGTTAATCGCATAGCTACCGGTAAAGGCGCCTGAAATAGTTTTGACATCGCTCATACGCTCCCTTTCAGAGCGGTTTTTGGCAATTTGGATATAATTCGAGACGGTCTCTGATTGCTCTTGGGTCACCAATTGATCCACCAACTCATTTTCCGGCGCAAGAGCCAAATAAGTGACGCCATAAATGGTGTCAATTCTCGTAGTGAATACTTTAATATTTGAGTCCTGACCCTTCACTTTAAAGACCATCTCGGCTCCCAAGGATTTACCGATCCAGTTGCGTTGCATTTCTTTGATTGGCTCAGACCAATCCAACTTTTCCAGTCCCTGAAGCAGCCGTTCGGCGTAAGCTGTAATCCGCATGCTCCATTGCATCATCTTTTTCCTCACCACCGGATGTCCGCCTCTCTCCGAAAAGCCATCTTTAACTTCATCGTTGGACAATACCGTTCCCAGTTCGGCGCACCAGTTGACGGTAGTCTCGGCGAGATACGTCAGCCGGTAATGCAAAAGAATTTCTTGTTGCTGCTTTTCAGAAAAGTTCACCCATTCTTCGGCAGAGAAAGAGGGTGTATCATCATCGCATACAGCTTGTATGTTTGCTGTTCCCGAGGACCTAAATGCTTCAATCAGTTCCCCGATGGATCTCGCTTTATCTTCATTTTTATCATAATAGCTGTCAAAAAGCTGCATGAAAATCCATTGTGTCCACGCGTAGTAGCTCGGATCGGAGGTTCTTACTTCCTTTTCCCAATCAAAAGCAAAACCTATGTTTTTCAGTTGTTGGGTGTAGCGGTTGATATTCTCCTCCGTGGTGAGGGCAGGATGTTGGCCGGTTTGGATGGCATACTGCTCTGCCGGAAGGCCAAAGGAATCGTAGCCCATGGGGTGGAGCACATTGAATCCTTGCAGTCTTTTGAATCGGGAAACAATGTCTGAGGCGATATACCCCAATGGATGGCCTACATGAAGCCCCGCTCCGGATGGATAGGGGAACATGTCCAGGACATAAAATTTTGCTTTGTTGAGGTCAGGAAGGGCATTGAAAGTCCCGGATTTTTCCCAGTAGGCCTGCCACTTTTTTTCTATTTCTTTAAAATTATAGTCAGCCATTGTAGCGGATTGGTTTCTGTAGCAAAGAATGCGATGGATGCAAAAATAAAAAATTATTGTTAGTATCCCGTACGAAGTACAAAGTATCAAGATGCTAGTGGTATGACCTAAATGGTATGAATTGCCTTTTAGGTTAAATATTTGTTTTTTGTGTGTGATGGAGCCGCGAATAAGGTCAAGAATTTCTCCGCCCGTGAGCTTCCCGTTGGTGGCTTCCTCCTTTACCAGAACCTGTATCCTCTTCTTTGTTTTCTGAAAATCCAATTGTCCCAAATATCTTCGGTAACATAGATTTCCACGCCGACATTCAACGAAAAATAGCCGTCAAATCGTCCTGGTGATCCTTCGAGTCTTGGATCTCCGCTGCCCCTTCTTGCCGCTCCATTCGTGGACCTAATCAACGCCACATTAGGTTCACCGTTTTCATGGAGATACCGGTCCTGTCTTACGGATAACCTTAGCCTGTCTGGGTCAGGTCCCTCGCCGTTTGTTCCGTAATCAGCAATTAAATCTTCGTAAAACCCGGATACGTTATACACACTGACATCGTCTAAATAGTCCGTCAAGGTGAAGCGATAATTGCCTTCCAAGAACACATCCAACCATACGTTGGCCTTGTATTTAATTCCTAAGCCCATAGGGAAAACCACCGCCGCCGCTGGATAGGCCTTATTTTCTGTTCTCAAGGGACGTAGCGCCACCCATCGACCTTGATAATCCGCATAAGGGTTATTGCTCGTAACTCCGACTCCGGCAAAAATATATGGATTCAGAAACTCTCTGGTGATGTAATACACCTTGACCGGCTTCAGGTAATACTCCAGCAAAAGGGCGCCTTCCCAATTTCTTGCCCTGAAGTTCAGGTTTCTCGGAGGACGATGGCTTTCCGGATCAGCTGGATCATCTTGCCCCGAGATCTGGTAATAAGTTACATCGGCTCGTGCTTTTAAATGTGTGCCAAAGGTGTATCTGCTGCTGAACGCGATATTATAGTCAGGCTGCACCCCTTCATTGTATTTCCAGAGGGAATAAAGGTCACCAAAGTATTGTGTGGGCCCCATCTGTAGGGAAAAAGACCAAGGTTCTTCAAATCTAAATCTGTTGAAGGCCTGGGCATTTACTTCCGCCGCTACTTCCAAAAGCAAATAGAAGAGGATAAGGTATTTCTTCATGAAGAATATTTGGTAAATAAAAAGCTGGCGCAGGAAAAGGATCTTTTATTGATGAAGCAAAGATAAATATCTCAGGCATAATTTGTTGCTGTATGGCTGTAATTTTGATTTTCACTTTCTCCACTCTCGATAATTTAATTGTATTTTTTGGAATTTCCCGCACCTATAATTTGTCTTGGTAATCAGGTTAGCTAGATAAGTTAGCCATAATTTATTTAATTTTGCACCATGATTAAGCAGAAAGAGGAATTAGAGCACAGGCTTAAATTAAGAAATATAAAGCTCACCGACTACAATGATATTCGGGATATCATGGTGACGGTGTACAAGGATCAGGGTGGGGCTTGGACCAAAGAAGAACTGAAAAACCAACTCAGGGCATTCCCTGAGGGACAAATATGTATTGAAGATAATGGAAAAGTCATTGCTGTGGCTTTAAGTCTGGTAGTGGATTACGCCAAATTTGGGGACAACCATACCTATGACCAGATAACGGGTTTTGGCAAGTTTGACACCCATGATGAAGACGGTGATACCTTGTACGGTACAGATGTGTTTGTTCATAAAGACTACCGCGGACTCCGGCTCGGCAGGAGACTTTATGATGCGAGGAAGGAACTTTGTGAGAACCTTAACCTCAGGTCTATTATTGCAGGCGGAAGGATTCCCGGCTACAGCAAGTATGCAGACCAAATGACGCCAAGGAAATATATCGATTTGGTCAAGAACAAGGAGGTCTTCGATCCGGTGCTTTCTTTCCAACTGGCCAATGAATTCCACGTCAGGAAGGTCATTACCAAATACCTCCCCGAGGATACAGACTCCCGGGCCTACGCTACCTTGTTGGAATGGATCAACATATACTACGAGAAGGAGGAGAAGCTCATTGGGAACAAAAAATCCATCGTCCGACTGGGGCTTGTCCAATGGAAAATGCGGAGGTTCAACAATGTGGATGACCTCATGCAACAGGTCGAGTTTTTTGTTGATACCGTATCGGACTACAAATCTGACTTTTGCCTGTTTCCGGAGTTTTTTAACGCGCCGTTGTTGGCAGAATTCAACAACATGGATGCTTCGGAGGCGATCCGTAACCTGGCGGATTATACCGAGGAAATCATAAATAAAATGAGGGAACTCGCGCTATCCTACAATGTCAATATCATAGCCGGAAGCATGCCCGAATATGATGGGAAAAAGCTGCGAAACGTAAGTTATCTCTGCCGAAGGGATGGGACTATCGATAAACAATACAAGCTCCATATTACCCCCGATGAGCAATCGTATTGGGGACTCCAAGGCGGTAACGGAATCAAAGTATTTGATACAGATGCGGGAAGGATCGGGATATTGATCTGTTATGATGTCGAATTTCCCGAATTGGGAAGGATTCTCGCGGAGCAGGAAATGGATATTCTATTTGTTCCTTTTTGGACAGATACAAAAAATGCCTATTTGCGCGTCAGCACTTGTTCGAAAGCCCGAGCTATCGAAAATGAATGCTATGTGGCCATCACAGGGTCAGTGGGTAACCTTCCGAGAGTAGAGAATATGGATATCCAACATTCCCAAGCGGCCATTTATTCTCCTTGTGATTTTTCTTTTCCACACGATGCCACGGTGGCGGAGGCTTCCTTAAATACGGAAACGACGATTGTGGCAGACGTGGACCTGGACTTGTTGACCAAGCTCCGAAAAGCTGGAACCGTAAAGAACCTTGCCCAACGGAGATTGGATCTTTACTCTATTCATTGGAAAAAGAAAAGATAGATGGAAAATTATTTGCGGGGAGCGACGGCCGACATCTTGGAGAAAGCCAAGAGAATCAAATTGCTTATCACTGATGTGGATGGCGTCTTGACAGATGGTGGCATTATCTATGATGACAATGGAATCGAATACAAGAGATTCAACGTCAAAGATGGACAAATCGTCCAGTACCTCAGAAGTAATGGAATAAGGGTCGGCGTAATCTCAGGAAGAAATTCCCAAGTTGTCAAAAACCGCTGCGATGAGTTGAAGTTTGATTTTCACTTTCACGGAATAGCGGAAAAAGGTCTCCAATTGGAAAAGATCTTGGTGGAACTGGCAATTAATTACCAAGAATGTGCCTTTATTGGAGATGATATCTGGGATCTTCCCATTCTCACCAAAGTAGGCTTTTCCGCAGCCCCTGCCGACGCCTTGCCTTACGTAAAGGAAAGAGTGGATTTTGTTTCTGTGCTTTCGGGAGGCAAGGGGGCTTTTCGGGAGGTAGGGGACTTGATTTTAACGTCCAAAGGTCTCCTAGATCCCATTATCCAGCAGTTGTCCAACTAAACGCCATGCAATCCTCTAACTTAGAAATCCCATGAAGAAGTTTAAAAATCCCATTAAGATAGCAGATAAAATAGTTGTAGGAGAGAACAAACCGGTGTTGTTTGCAGGTCCCTGTGCGGTGGAAAGCTATGATATTTGTATACAGATTGGCAGCACGGTAAAGGATCTGGCAGCACGGTTTGGCTTCAATTACGTATTCAAAGCCTCTTTTGATAAAGCTAACCGGACCTCTTCAGGATCCTTCAGGAGTATCGGAATGGATAAATCACTCGAGGTGTTACAGAGGGTGGGAAAGGAGCTGGGCGTTCCTCTAGTAACCGACATCCACGAAAGCCACCAGGCCCAAGAAGTGGCCGAGGTGGTCGATGTTCTCCAGATACCCGCCTTCCTGTGCAGGCAGACCAATCTGCTTTTGGCAGCTGGAAATACAGGGAAAGCCGTGAAGGTGAAAAGAGGTCAATTCATGGCGCCCGAAGACATGGCCTATGCGGTCAATAAAGTTAAATCTACCGGTAACCCCAACGTCTGTTTGACCGAAAGGGGATTTTCCTTGGGTTACCATAATCTTGTGGTAGATATGCGCGGGCTGCCCATCATGAGGCAGTTTTCTCCCGTCATCTTTGATATCACCCACAGTGTCCAGCAACCTGGCGGGCAAGGTGGAAGCAGTGGAGGGCAGCGCGAGTTTGCCCCATTCTTGGCTAGAGCCGCAGCAGCAACAGGTGTAGACGGATTTTTTATAGAAACGCACCCGGAGCCAGCAAAAGCATTAAGCGATGGTCCTAATCTCATTCCTCTGCATCAAATGGAGGGTTTTCTCGAAATGTTGAAGGAAAGCTGGGACTTAGGCCGCAAATACCAAGACTTTTTGGTTCAATAGGAGATAGACGTAATTTCCCCAGGAGGTAGGGTGACCGTCCCGCCCACTCGTATACAAATCCCGCAAGGCTTTTATTGTCTTGCGGGATTTGATTTGTTTGAATAGAACAGGATGCCACACCAAGGGCCTGAATGTCAGTCGTAATATTGATCACGCCGTCACACGGGGCTTCCAAATGATTTCGAGAGCCTGTTATCTTTTGCTTTAGGCATGGCGTTTGCGTTTTGAAGGACAAGCTACACTGTTTTATAATTTTTATGAGAGTTAAAATCGCCTTTATCTGCCTGATTCTTCCCCTTGCCTTTTCCTGCAAACAAAGCCCTTCATCCACGGAGGTTGCTGAAGTGTTAGAATCCATTCTCCAAAATCAAGAACTGGATTCCACCTTGTTAACTGTATACAAAGACAACGACTTTAAACCTATATGGGTAAAAAGCCAAGGTTTAAACCGTGCGGGAGAAGCTTATTTGGAATCATTGGAGGAAATTGTTTTCGATGGATTGCTCAAAGAGGATTACCTGTCCGAAGAAGAAGCCAAACTTCTTGCAGCCGTTAAAGAATCCAAGGATCCAGACATCCATGCCCAATTGGATGTTGCGATGAGCCAATCTTTTTTAAAATTGGCCTCTGATCTTCACTTGGGAAGGACCGATCCCGCTTCACTCAACATTGAATGGGAGATGGAACGGAAGAAGCCCACTGTAAGCTATCAAGAGATTTTGTTATCCATTGCTGATGGAGGGTCTTTTGATGACAAGCTGGATCAGCTTCGTCCAGAAAATAAATTATACAAGGAATTAAGGGAAATGATAAGTAGCCAGCAAACCGATGAACAGGGAGAGCGCTTCTTGGTGCCGGTTTTCGAAGGCAAAATTGAGAAGGGTGATAGCCACGAAGCGATCCCTGCTATTAGAAAGAAGTTATTGCTGCTGAAGGATCTGGCCGAGGTATCTGAAGCCGAGGGGCAGGTGTATGACGATCGTCTTTTCGAAGCCGTAAAGCATTTCCAAAAACGGCACGGCTTGATCGATGATGGGGTGATCGGGGCCGATTTTATCGCTGCCATTAATTACAGCCATCAGGATTTGATTTCTAAAATTTTGGTAAACATGGAACGTCTGAGGTGGCTTCCAGATTTCTCAGAGACAGACAAGAATAAGGTGATCGTCAATATCCCGGATTTCCATCTTTATTATATGCAAGAGAAAGACACAGTACTTACGTCCAAAGTTGTGGTGGGAAAGGATTATAGACAGACTCCGGTATTTAAGGCGGAAATGACCTATCTTGTTTTTAGTCCCACTTGGACCTTACCGGAGACCATTCTCTGGGAAGATGCCATACCTTCTATCAAAAAAGATGTAAGTTATCTGGCAAAAAACGACATGAAAGTGTTGGATCTTCAGGAGAAAGAAGTGAATTATAAGAAAATTAATTGGAGGAAATTGGAGGGCAAAGAGGATTTTCCCTATTTGATCCGACAGTCTCCGGGTGATTTAAATCCGTTGGGAAAGGTTAAGTTTATGTTTCCCAATGATCATTACATTTATATTCATGATTCGCCAGCTCAAGGACTGTTTTCCCGGGATGCAAGGACGTTTAGTTCAGGATGTATCAGAATGGAGAAACCGAAGGAATTTGCTGCCATCCTGCTGGAAGAGGCGGAGGAATGGGATGAGGAAAAAATTTCTGATGCCATGAACCAGAATGAGGAGAAAACCGTCCGCCTCAAACAAGCGCAGGATGTCTGGATACTTTATCTTACAGTTTGGGCTGATAACGGCCAAGTGGAGGTAAGGGAAGATGTTTACGATATGGACCGGAAATTGGCTGAAGCCTTGTCTCTTCCCCTCTCGGAGTATTTCCTATAGAAGGTTTAGGCGTTGATCAACCTGGATTTGTCCAAGTAGTTGGCATCTTTTCCGTAGATAAACAGGCAGGAACCGTCTTTTATGGTATTGATGATTTCTTTATGGAGCCCCATAGGCAGTGCAGGACAACCCAAGCTTCTTCCCAGTCGACCGGTAGATTTGACAAAGTCTTTGTTTGCGTAATCGGCACCGTGAATGACAATGGCCCTTTCTCTAGCCAGGTCATTAAATCCCTTTTCGACTCCATCCAATCTGAGCGAATAGCCATGTTTACCTTGGTAGGTTTCTCCGGTAACATAAAAACCAAGGCTACTCATAAAGCTGGAATTGACATTAGAGAATTTCTTGGCCATCAGATCTCCTGAATTTCTTCCATGGGAGACCAATGAATGATAAAGGAGTTTTCCTTCTTCCAGATCAATAATCCATAACCGTTCCTTAGAAGAAGGGAGTGAAAAGTCTATGATGCTGAGAGGGCTTCCGCTGCTGATCTTGCCTTCTTCCAGAAGGTTCAAATAACCTGAAATGGCCAATTCAATTACTTCCTTTTTGGGGACTTGGGCCACGCTTTGTAGTTTATTCGAAATCTCGTTGGACAATGCTTCGATCTTGCTGGTGAGAGGCTTTAGTTCGTCACCGTTTTTGACTGCGCCAATTGGATTAATATTTGCGGAAAGGATAGGACTGACGGTGAATAAGATAAACAGGGCGATTATTCTAATCATATGATCAAATTGATTTATGGTTCAATTTTGTTCCACGGTTAGGTAAACCCAACTAAATAAAGAAAAATTCCCGGGGGACAAACACATACAGGTTAATTTCCTAGATTTGAACTGATTTTACCTCAAGAGATGTTAAAAAGACAACTACAGAATCAACGTTAGCTTAAGCCTCTGTGGTATAAGGAATAACCAAAAAAAATCATCCTGATGAAAGTAGCCGTCTTCCGAAAAGAGCATTTCAATGCCGCCCATCGATTAAATAACCCAGAATGGTCGGAAGATAAGAACCGGGAGGTTTTCGGCAAGTGTGCCAACGCCAATTACCACGGTCATAACTATGAGTTGGTGGTGAAGTTGGTAGGACCCATCGATCCGGAAACGGGCTATGTTTTCGATATGAAGGAGCTGAGTGCTTTGATCAAAGAAAGCGTTTTGAAAAAATTTGACCATAAAAATCTAAACCTTGATACCGATGAATTTAAAGACATCAATCCAAGTGCAGAAAACATTGCTGTGGTTATTTGGAATATTTTAAGAAATCAAATCGAAGAGAAATTCGAGTTAACAGTTCGGGTATATGAAACGGAAAGAAACTTTGTTGAATACGATGGGAATTAAGGCAGACACTTCCCTAGATGAAATAGGGGATGAGCATGTAGGAACCTCCCATCGAACTCCCCTTAGAGCGGATGCCTTCGAGATGAACGATGAAGAAAAGATCAGATTGATCGAGGGCCACTTTCGGGAAATTATGCAGGTGTTGGGTTTGGACTTGACGGACGACAGTTTGAAAGGTACCCCGAAGAGAGTGGCAAAGATGTATATCAATGAAGTTTTCAGTGGCTTGGATCCAAAGAATATGCCCAAGGTTAAGCTTTTTGAAAACAAATATAAGTACAACGAAATGCTGGTGGAGAAAGACATCACCTGCTTTTCTCATTGCGAGCATCACTTTGTTCCCATTTATGGGAAGGCCCATGTGGCTTACATTTCGAATGGTTATGTCATTGGCTTATCCAAAATCAACCGAATCGTACAATATTTTTCCAGTCGGCCCCAGGTTCAGGAGCGGCTGACGATGCAGATCGGCCACGCTTTGACAGAAATTCTCGGTACGCAAGACGTGGCGGTGATCATCGATGCGCACCATATGTGTGTATCCTCCCGAGGCATTAAGGATGTCAACAGCAACACGGTGACGTCGTTTTATGGAGGGAAATTCGACCAAGAGGAACAATGCAGAATTGAATTTTTGCAGTATGTCTCCTTAGGTCAAAGCCTCAAGTAGTGGGGGAATTGCGGTGTTAACGTATAAAATAGGATGAGCGACAGGGTTATCCCTATGGACTGGTGAGAGACCGCTAAGGGAGATACAGGGAATCAACGGATGTGCATTTGAAGCATTTATCCATATAAGAGACAGGATCGATGGTTTGAAGTGTTTTAAGTTGGCTCCTGATTAACAGTCTAGTGCATGAAAATCCCGAACGTCTCCCGATACCTATGTTCTTGTCGGCTAAAGGGCATGGAATTCATATGGATACTTGGTGAAGTCTACTTCCTAAGTCCAAACAATCTTCTGATATAATCCACAAACAATTTTTTCCTTTCTTTAAGCTTGGTTAACTTTGCGCATGGCAGAACAGATCTTGATCCTCGACTTTGGTTCCCAGTACACGCAGCTCATCGCCAGAAGAGTTAGGGAACTGGATGTATATTGTGAAATTCATCCTTTCAATAAAATACCCGAAATTGGCCCTGAGGTCAAAGGGATTATTCTTTCGGGCAGTCCTTGTTCTGTAAGGGATGAGGGTGCCCCCGACGTTGATTTGACCTTATTAAGAGGTAGACTCCCTATTCTGGGGGTATGCTATGGAGCCCAACTCCTTGCCAGCAAGAACGGCGGAGAGGTGGTCGCCTCAGAGACCCGGGAGTACGGCCGGGCCAACCTTGCCCATATCGATACGCATGTGCCACTTTTCAGGGAGATGAACCACCTCTCACAGGTGTGGATGTCGCACGGTGATAGCATCAAAACCCTTCCTGAAAACTTTGATGTCGTAGCCAGCACGCATTCGGTAAGAGTGGCGGCTTTTAAGATCCAAAACGAAGAGACCTACGGCATACAATTCCATCCCGAGGTGACCCATTCCACGGAAGGAAAAAATCTATTAAGAAATTTCGTGGTGCAGATTTGTGGATGTTCCCAGGATTGGACTCCGGATGTATTTATAGACATGACCATAGATGATCTGAAAAACCGAATAGGGAAGGATAAAGTGGTCATGGGTCTGTCTGGGGGGGTGGATTCTTCCGTTGCCGCCACGCTGATCCATCGGGCAATCGGTGATCAATTGACCTGTGTGTTCGTTGATAACGGACTTCTACGCAAGAACGAATACGATCAGGTACTGGATTCCTACAAGGATATGGGCCTCAATGTCATCGGGGTAGATGCAAAGCAAAGGTTTTATGATGCTTTGGTCGATTTGTCCGATCCTGAATTGAAGCGCAAAGCCATCGGGAACGCATTTATCGAGGTATTCGATGACGAAGCCCATAAAATTGAGGGGGTAAAGTGGCTGGGGCAGGGCACCATTTATCCTGACGTAATCGAGTCAGTTTCCGTCAACGGCCCTTCTGCCACTATCAAATCCCACCACAATGTCGGTGGTTTGCCGGATTTCATGAAGTTGAAAGTCATAGAGCCGCTAAATACGCTTTTTAAAGACGGTGTACGTGAAGTAGGCCGAGCCCTGGGAATTCCGGAGAGCATTATCGGGAGGCATCCTTTCCCAGGCCCAGGATTGGCCATCCGGATTTTGGGTGACATAACGCCTGAAAAAGTCCAGACCTTACAAGAGGTAGATCATCTGTTTATTCAGGGATTAAAAGATTATGGCCTTTACGACGAGGTATGGCAAGCCGGCGCCATCTTATTGCCTGTTCAGTCTGTTGGCGTCATGGGGGACGAAAGGACCTATGAGAAGGTTGTAGCACTGAGGGCGGTATCTTCGGTGGATGGAATGACGGCAGATTGGATCCATTTGCCCTATGAGTTTCTGGGGAAAATATCCAACGATATTATCAATAAGGTAAAAGGGGTTAATAGGGTGGTGTACGATATTAGTTCCAAACCCCCGGCAACGATCGAGTGGGAATAAAAGTTCCGCTCTTTTACCGTCATTTAGGTATTCCTTCGCTGACACACAACAAATCTGGGCGTTTGGAGGGTTGGAGTAGGGTGGACATTTAAACTTTCACGAAGAACAAAGTAAAATAAAACACAAGGATCCCAAGAAGGAAGGCAATTGCTGAAGATCCGGTAGTTTTTTTGATTATTTTGTTTCATATAGAAACATTTGATATTATCGCTTATGAAAATTTCTTTGTTAACCTTTATAGTTGCTCTTGTCTCCTTTCTATCAGCGGACGCCCAAGAATCCCTTGCCGAGTACAGGCAGGCCAAGCAAATGATTGCCGCTGGGAATTATGGCCAAGCCATGGATTTGCTAAGTCCTTATCTGGATCATGATACCTATGGAGAGGTCGCCAATTATGCTTCCTATCATTTTGCCAAAGCAGCTTATGGGAGCAGACAGTTTGATCTTTCGCAAAATGCATTGAAGCAGCTGGTAAGAACAAGAAATTGGAAACATCAGGATGATGCCAAATACCTGTTGGCTTTGTCCCATTTCCAGATGCAGAATATACCAGACGCTCTCGCAGAAATACAAGGGATTAAAGACGAAGAGATACGGGAGGAAGCCTACCGGGCTTCTTATGATTTTTTGCAGCATATATCCACCAGCGTGCTGATCGTCAACCTTCCCAACTACGAGAAGAATGTTGGCTTGGTGACGGCGCTTAGAAATCAATTGGCCAGCAGAACCGTCTTGTCTGCAGGGGAACAAGAAGTGTATGATAGGATTAAAAACATGGATTTTTCCACAACGGAAGAAGCCAGCCCCGGTAAACGGGAACTGAACCAGACATTGGAAGTAGCGGTAGTTTTGCCTTTTAATTATACGGGTGGTTCAGGCGTGAAACGGTTAGATGCCAACAATTTTGTTTTCGAGTTATACCAAGGGATTAAATTCGCTGCTGACGAAGCGCAGGAGAGAGGAGTTTCTTTGATCATTAGGACCTTCGATACGGAGAGAAAGGCCGACGTAGTGCAAAAGATTCTGGAGGATCCGTTTTTTCAGGTGGCGGATATCATCGTAGGGCCTATCTATCCTGAAGAAGCCGAGATGGTCGCCAATTTTGCGGAAAGGAGAAAGATTCCTTTTATTAATCCGCTTTCTAATATCGATGGGGTGGCGAAAGATTTCGATTATTCCTATTTATTCAGACCGTCGATTCAGGCTTTAAGCGATGGTATTTTGAGATACAGCAGTAGGTTGCCCGGAAAAAGAATAGCTATTGCCTACTCAGGGACTTCAAGAGACGAGATGCTGGCGAAGCAGTATAGCGAATCAGCCGCCAAAATGGGTTATCAAGTGGTGGCTAACCAGAAAGTTACCGGAAGGGATATGAGAAAATTCTTTGACAATCTCTCCGTAGGAGCTGGGGGCAATGCCAGAGCAGATCAAATCGTCATCTTCTCTGATGATCCCAATATTGCTTCCCCTACTTTTGCGGTCATTGAGTCGCTCACCACAGAAATCCCTGTCTTGGTATTGGACAGCTGGCTGTATTTTAATTTTGCCAGTTATGAAATGTTGGATATCCAAAACTTCCATTTTATAGGTAACAATACAGTCAATGTAGCCAAGGAAGAAGTCGCTGATTTCAGAGAGCGGTTTTTTGAAAGTCACCATGCGTATCCTGGGATCAATGCCCATTTGGGCTATGAAATGATGCATTGGATCGCCAATGTCATCAACAGCCAACGAGGCTTTGATTTTCAAAAGAACCTTGATCAAGTGGCTTTTCAAGATGGGAAGCTAACTTTTGGCTTTGATTTTAAAAACAGTAATTCAAACAACTTCGTGCCCATCCTAAAGCTAAGCGGTGGGGCATTGGAGGTAGAATAAAACAGAGGAGATGCATATCAACAAAAGTGAAACCCTTTTTAACAGAGCCCAGCAATTTATTCCAGGCGGGGTAAACTCTCCAGTTAGGGCCTTTAAAGCAGTGGGTGGAAACCCTGTTTTTATCAAACGTGCGGACGGCGCCTACATTTACGACGAGGATGACAACGCTTACATAGAATTGATCAACAGCTGGGGGCCAATGGTTCTGGGCCATAACCATCCGATAGTTCGGGAAGCCGTGATCAAAGCCATGGAGAGAGGGACTTCCTTTGGGGCTCCGACTGCCATGGAAGTGCAGGTAGCCGAATTGATTGCGGAACTGGTTCCCTCTGTAGAGAAGGTCAGAATGGTCAATAGTGGCACGGAAGCGACGATGTCTGCCATACGTCTAGCCAGAGGATATACAGGAAGAGATAAATTCATCAAATTTGAAGGCAATTACCATGGACATGGCGATTCGTTTCTGATTGCTGCAGGATCAGGTGCGGTCACCATGGGAAGTCCAGACTCCCCCGGTGTGACCAAGGGTACGGCCAAAGATACCTTATTGGCTCCATTCAACGACTTAGAGGTGGTAAGGCAGTTAGTTGAAGCCAACAAAGGGGAAGTTGCTGCCATCATATTGGAACCTGTGGCCGGCAATATGGGATTGGTAATGCCCAAAGAAGGTTTTTTGCGCGGTCTCCGTGAGATTGCGGATCGGGAAGGCATCGTTTTGATTTTCGATGAAGTAATGACTGGTTTCCGTTTGGCTATAGGCGGTGCCCAACAGCTTTTTGGGGTGACGCCGGACCTTACGACCATGGGCAAGATCATCGGTGGCGGTATGCCTGTAGGGGCTTATGGTGGGAAAAAGGAAATAATGGACTTCGTATCACCCTTGGGACCAGTATATCAGGCCGGCACACTATCTGGGAATCCCATTGCCATGGCTGCTGGCTTCGCAATGCTGGACTATCTGAAACAACACCCTTCTGTCTATCAGGAACTGACCCACATTGGAGACACGCTGGTGAGTGGATTTCGGAATAGCTTGGACAAATTAGGCTTGAAGTATACGATCAACCATGTGGGAAGCATGTACACCTTGTTCTTCACCGGGCGTGCAGTGACAGATTTTGAATCAGCGAAGACTTCTGATACCCTTTCCTTTGGGAGGTATTTCCAAGCCATGCTAAAAAGAGGGGTCTACTTAGCCCCTTCTCAGTTTGAGAGCCTCTTTTTATCTACAGCCTTGAAAGAGGAACACTTGGGAAGGATTATACAAGCCAATGAGGAATCACTGAAAGAAATATTGGAGTAGTTTATTTTCAATAGCCAGGTTACATCAACTTGGCTATTGAAATTTAAGGTCTTCAGCATTATTTTTTCCAGATATGACTATGCTTTTTTAGTTTCAATTGTTTTTTGTATCCTTAGACTAGGAATTGTTACCAGCTAACCCAAAGAGCCATGAAATTATCCTTAATAGCTTTTGTTTTCTTCTCCATTTTTCTTTCCTCCCAAGCACAACAAACAGAAAGGAAAACGGTCAAAGGTAAAAATCCCCACAGTACCGAAGTCTTCTATGTCATTAAAGGAACAGATATTAAACATGGCAAGTATAATAAAACACTTCGGGGGGTGATCCAAATATCCGAAAAGGGACAATATGAAAACGGCATAAAAACCGGTGTATGGGAATATCTAGACCCGAAAGGACAGGTGGAACAACGGTATGATTTCAGCAAGAATAAGTTGATTTATAACAAAAATGAATCTACACCTTTTGCAGGAAGTACAAAGTCTGCCGTGATCATTGATGGGAAGTTATACGAGAACACCACCGGCAAACTGCCTCTACTTCTAGGGGGGATAAGTAAATACACCTATTATTTGGCCAACAACCTCCAGTATCCCTCCCAGGCGAGGGCTAACCAGATCGAAGGGACGGTGATTGTTTCCGTGACTATTACGGCTGATGGCCAGATAGTGGATGAACAAATAGAAGGGGATGCCGCTTACGGCTTAGGCGAGGAAGCCCTTCGCATAGCCCAATTACTACCCGATGAATGGATCCCGCTGGTGATTGATGGAAAGCCTGTGGCTACAAGGTTGTTTATCCCCATTAGGTTTAAGCTTTCTTGAAAATTGGATCTCCCATTCCTGTTTTTAACCTAACTCAAGGGATTTTATATCTTCCCGCAGAGACCCCAGAAACTATTTGCGTTAACCAGCCCAAACCGACCGAATCAGTTCAAGGTGACGATTGGATCATGGGATTAGGTTCTTCCCCACCATCGACAGCAATTTGGGAAAGGAAGTAGCTTATTTTCTGAGTCTAACCGATTAAGAAAGTACTTTTCCTGCTACCACCATTTGGTCCAAGGTAGGCTGTTCGCTCCCACCTCTATTTTCAATGGTAATGGCAAACATTTCAGCACGTTCTATAGCAAGCATTTTTTGCAGGCGGATGGAGCCATCCTCCTCCAACAGCCCGGCATTTACGGGTTTCCCATCCACAATCGCCCAGAGCTGATACTGTTTTTCCTGATCCAGGGGGGGGAGTCCGGAAGCGGTCAAGAATATCTCACCAGAAGTTCTCCAATGAATCGTCGCAGAGTGGTCTTCATGACCCTCCACCCCAGCCAACACAATATTTCTTGTGGAAGGATTGGATAGAATCTCAATTTCCTGACTGACTTCTCTTATCTGTGCGCTGAATATCTGGTTTTGTGCCAATATTTCGTTCTTTTCCCTTTGAAGGGTGGAAATTTCCAATTCATATTGGTTCATTTTATAAAAATGATAGGGAAGGCCAACCAGTACCAAAAAAACAGCAGCTCTAGAAATGTAGGAGTAGGTTTTATAGTTTTCTTTTATTTTTTCAGGTTCTTCCTCTTTACTTAAAGGTTCAATTTCAGGTTCTTTGTCCGAGATGGCTGCCCATATCTTTTCCTTAACCCCTGTAGGTGGGGCGACGGCGTTTAATTGGGCATAATCTTCCAGGGATGATTGCGCTTCCCTTAGCGCAGCCTGTATTTCAGTATGCTGTTGACATAGTTCTTCCAGCTGGCGGGCTTCCTCTTTGTCTGCCAAGCCTAACACATAGGTCTCAATAATTCCTGACGATATGTATTCTTCTATATTCAATTGGTTTTTAAAATATTTCTTAACTCGATAAGTGCCTTTCTTGCTCTTGTCTTAACAGTTCCCAACGGAATTGATAATTTTTCGGCGATTTCATGTTGGGTCATCCCCTTAAAATACGCCAGATCTACAATCTGCTTGTCCTCAGCCCTCAAACCCTCTACAACTTGGCTGATACCCAAATGATCCGTAGGTGTGAAGGTTACATTTTTCTGATCAATATGCGAAGCGTCAGAATCAAAACGGTTTGTCTTTTTTTCCTTTTGGATGGGGCCGGAACGCATGAAATCAATGGCGGTATTCCTGGTTATTTGAAGCATCCAAGTAAAAAGCCTGCCTTTATTTTGATCATAATTTCCTATGTTTTTCCAGATCTTAATGAAAGACTCCTGTAAAACATCCCCTGCCTCTTCGCGGTTTCCCAAAACTTTAATAACGACTCCGTAAAGCGCTCCCGAATAACTATCGTAAAGATAATTATACGCCCGCTGGTCCTTTTTATTTAAAAGGTCAACAAGTTCTGTTTCGCTATATTTTAGGTTCTTCTGCAAAAATGGGTTTTTCGAAAGCCAATATAGAAAATTAATGATACCCATTCTCATTAATATTTACGATCTAAAATAATTTTTGGATTCTTTTCCATTGGAAGAACGGAAAGCAGCCGGGGGGCTCTTGCTGAGACTATGACGTTTCGCTCTGGGGATTTTTATGGATCCACCAAATCTATCCGTGCTGATCACCGGCGGATATTTTAAAATCTGAACTTACTTGCCATAGGTGTCACTGCCACAACTTTATTTTCAAATAATTCTCTATCTCCAAAATCCAGAAATAGGTTGGATCTCGTATATCCCTTCAAACCAAACAAATTAATCTATTGATATGGAAAAGCTGATGATCAATCCAAAGAAAGAAATGCTGAACAGGCGAAACTTTCTCCGATATGCCGGAGCTGGAGCGGCCGTTACCGCTTTGGTAATGACAGGATGTAAAGACGATGAGTTGCCGGTCCCCAAGCCAGATGAAGAAGGCGTATATTTTGGAAGTGGCGATATTGCCATTTTAAATTATGCCTACGCACTCGAACAACTGGAAGCCGCTTTTTATACCAAAGTAGCCGAAGCTCCCTATAGTGGGATCTCCGACCTCGAAATGCAGTATTTGACCGATATTCGGGACCACGAGATCACACACCGTGAATTCTTCAAAGCTGCCATTGGGGACAGTGCCATTGAAGGTCTTGAATTTGACTTCTCATCCGTAAATTTTGGAAGTAGGGAAAGTGTTTTGGCTACAGCCAAAGCCTTTGAAGATTTGGGAGTATCCGCTTACAACGGTGCCGGCCGCTTAATAGAAGATGTTGCCTATCTGGCATTGGCAGGGAAGATTGTTTCCGTAGAAGCCAGACATGCCGCCTTGATCCGGGATCTTATAAGCAACGGTTCTTTTGCAGACAGTACTGTAATCGACGGAAACGGACTGGATACTTCCAGAAGTCCAGGCGAGGTGTTGGACATTGCTTCAATGTATATTAAAACGCCAGTGAATGTAAAGGATTTACCAAACTATTAAGCCATAAAAAATGAACTTATTAAATATAGTCAACGAAATAGAAGGTGTGGAACAAGGAATCCATGACCGCTTGAATCCCCGGAGGATGGCCATAAAGGGAATGTTTAATTTTGGTTCCAAAGTGGCATTAGCCGCGATGCCTTTTGCGCTGGGGAGCTTTTTTAACAAGGCATACGCCCAAGCACCTGGAAGTGTAAAGGATATTTTGAACTTTGCCCTGACCCTAGAATATCTTGAAGCCGAATTTTACAGCAAAGGAGTCGCTGCAAATGGGCTTATTCCTGCCGGGCCGGCACTAGGTGCAATGACGACAATCCGCGACCATGAAAACCAGCATGTCGATTTTCTGAAAACGGCTCTTGGTGCAGATGCGGTTTCCAAGCCGGAGTTTGATTTTACAGCCGGGGGTGCTTTTGGGGATGTATTCAGCAATTATGACACCTTTCTTGCCTTGGCACAGGTATTTGAAGATACCGGCGTACGTGCCTATAAAGGCCAGGCGGGTGGGCTTATCAGCAATAAAGATGTTCTCACCGCTGCTCTAAATATCCATTCGGTGGAAGCGAGACATGCTTCTCATCTAAGACAAATGAGGAGAGCCAGGGGCGGAGCGGCTTCAGAACTAAAACCATGGATTACAGGAGCCAACGATACAGGAATTGGTGCCGCAGTAGACGCCATTTATGTAGGGGAGGACAATAAGACCCAAGCAGGGCTGGATATTACCCAGCTACAAGGAGTTGGGGGCAAACTATCGGCTGATGCGGCAACGGAGTCATTCGATGAACCTTTGTCGGCGGAAGCAGTACTGGCAATAGTGGGGCCGTTTATAGTTTGATTTTTTTGTTGGTGGTTGGAGGAGGGGGTTTCTTCGGATTCACTCTCCTTTTTTCGAATGTTTTGGGAAACAGCGCATTAATTACAATCAGATTTGATGCTAAATTTAACTGCGAATATCAAAATGGATCAAAAATCTTTCTCATCTCTGGTTGAGGCTTCTCCTCTTTTGAAAATGATTTTTCAAAATGCGGAATCCATCTCTATTTTAATAGTGGATTCTGAGGGAATAATTTTGGATGTCAGTTACGGGCTTCATAAATGTTTCGGATACACAGGGGAATCACTTATCGGGAAGAACTATTCATTGTTGTTTGTTGAAGAAGAAAGATTGAGACAACTGCCGGAAAAAGAGCTGAAAAAAACCTTGGAGACCGGATCTTCCGATGATAAAGGCTTCTTCCAAAAGAAGGATTTAAAATGTATCTGGGTACATCGGGAGAGTATTCTTGCCAAAGATGAAAATGGCCGGTCTTTCATAATACAAATCATCCACGACATCCAAAGTATTAAACTATTGGAAGAATTGAGGGAAAATCATGAAGAACTTCAACAAATCATTAAAGACCGCGATGTTTTTACCTACATGATCTTCCATGATCTGCAATCCCCTGTTTCAAATATTGATGGACTGGTAAACGTACTTAAAGGAAGCTACCCTAGTCCGGAAGAGTTTGGGGAGGTAATGGGCATGATTGACCTGTCCATGAAAAGGCTCAAAACCAAATTAGCGGAATTGTATATTCGGTAAAAACCCCAGCGGATGACTTTCCCTTTAGAAATCGAATACTTTAGAACTAGAGGATAGTGATTGCCTGAATTATTGAACGTAAGGAGATTTGAGTGACTTTACGAAAAAATAGCCGCAGTGATAGATTGGGTAAAATTAAAAAACCCTTGAAAGTAGTCTCTTCCAAGGGTTTTCCAATTGAGGTTAGGGTTTTTCTTCAATTTCCTGGGCTTCTAGCAACTTGTCAATTTTGCCTCTTACTGTCTCGCTTTGGTTATAGGCCATGGAGATCTGCTGGAACTTCTGGATGTCCATTTGGTTGTCGGCGATCTTCTGTTTGATTTCCCCCTGCACTTTCTTTTGTACTTCCAAGACTTCTTGTCCTGCTAAGTTGAATGCATTGATCTCTTCTGGATCTTCAGAGACATCAGTGATCTTACCGGCTTGTTGGGCTTGGGCGAGTTCCTGGAACCGTGTCACATCCATTCCTTTGTCGGTAATGGCCTGCATCATTTCCCCTTCTGCCTGCTGTTGGATCGGTATGACTTCCAAATTGATTTTCACGAACGTTTCATACTCTTCATCAGTGAAATCTTCTTTAATGTCTTGGGGAGCAGCAAGCGGTACTTCCTGGGCGATAGCCCCAAAGGCAAAAACGAATAGGAAGGCAGGAAGAGCCAAGATTTTTGATAACTTTGAGCTAGTCATAATAAGTTGGTTTAGTTTTCAAATTTTCAAGAAGCAAAGGGCAAGAATTTGGCCAACGTGTTATTCAACTCCAAAGCAAAAACAATGAGTGTCAAAGTTTACGGAATTAAGAACTGCAATACCATGAAGAAAACCTTCCAGTTGTTGGAAAAGGAGGGTGTTTCTTATGAGTTTATGGATTATAAAAAGCAGCAGCTCTCGATGGAGTTGCTGGAGGGCTTTGGTAAAGAGGTTGGACTGGATCGGTTGGTGAATAAAAAAGGCACCACGTACCGAAAATTACCCGATGATCAAAAAGCCGCGCTGGATTCAGAAGTTACAGCTTATCCCTTGATAATGGCAAATAGCAGCATGATCAAAAGACCCATTATCCAGTTTCCCGATGGCGAATTGATCCTTGGGCTTCAGGAAGAGGAAATTTTGCAGAAAATCAGGAAATAATTGCCTCATAGGTTTGCGGTTCTCTTCATGGCTTTGGCCGTAGCGGATAAAGCGGCGGCATCCTCCATATTGTTGAGTTTGGCATTAAAGGGTTCTGCGCGTACCGGCCCGTCATAGCCTATCTTGATCAATGCACTGATAAAGGCTTTTAGGTCAATCACCCCTGAGTCGCCCGGCAATTCCCTTTCTCCGTCGATCTGTTCCGCTACTGAACGGCCCGAGGTGGCATCATTAAGGTCACAGGTGACGATTTGCTCATTGGTCAATGATTCCAAATCGGCAATGGTCTCTTCGGCACAGTACCAGTGGAAACTGTCAAGCTGAATCCCCAGATTAGGCACATTGATCTCATCGATCAGCTCGAAAGCTTCTTTCATGCTGCTGAGAAAAGGGTACTTGTGTAAGGAAGTCAGGGTTTTCGGCCCAACGTATTCCAGTCCCAGTTTAATGTCGAAGTCTTTTATTATCTCGGTAATTTCCTTTAACCGCGAGGCATGTTGCTTGAAGTTCTCGAGATACGTCAACTCCTCATGGGTAGGCATGATCCAAGTAGACATTCTGCGTACGCCGCTTTTTTGCAGGGCATGGGCTATTTTGGGTAAATTTTCAATGCCTTGCCGGAAGAGGTCCTCCGTTTTACGGAAATCAACCGTCAATCCTGCGGCATCCCAGGAGAGGTTGGCGGCCTTCATTTTTGATAGAAACTCGTTTCTTTCTCCCTCCCCCATTTCAGCCAATTGGGCAGGAATAGGTAAAATTGCTTCGAAACCGTATTCCACCGCCTTTTCTATCAATGCTTCCTGTCCGAGGTTCACTCCAATGGCAAAAGGGTTTAGACTGATCTTAAACAAGCGCTTTTGCGTAGCTGAAATTCCTAATGTGGGAGATAAAAATAGGCCTGCAGTCGATGCGGCAGTAAATCTCACAAAGTTACGTCGTGATATTGTTTCCATAGCCGAAGATAAAATAAAAAACCAAAAAAATAGGCGAATAGCTAGCAGATGATTTGTCTATTTTTTCGCCTCTGGTTTTTTGCGCTGTTTGCCGTCAAACTGTAGAAATTATTCACAGTATATGCCTTAGTGCCAAAGCTTAAGAGCCACTTGCTCTTGTCTTAGTTCAATGCTTCTGCAGATCTGGATAATATTCGGGCAGGTGAGCCAGAATATCTGACGTCATGTCGTTTAGACCAAAGCGGTGGTGCCATTTCCAATCTCTTTTCGCTGCAGCATCATCAATACTATCGGGCCAAGAATCGGCGATTTTTTGTCTGAAATCCGGTTTATAGCTGATTGCGAATGTGGGATAATGGGCCTTTATACTTTCATAAATCTCTTTTGGAGAAAAGCTGATCCCCCCCAGATTGTAGCTGGAGCGGACTTTTATGTTTTCCTTTGGGGCGTGCATGAGGTCAAGGGTCGCTTGAATGGCGTCAGGCATGTACATCATTGGCAGGTAGGTGTCTTCTTTCAAGAAGCATTCAAAATGCTCTCCTGCAATCGCTTTATGATAGATGTCCACGGCGTAGTCTGTCGTTCCACCTCCTGGAAGGGATTTATACCCAATAAGACCGGGGTATCTCAGACTCCTGACGTCAACATGGTGTTTTTGGAAATAGTAATTACACCATCTTTCCCCCGCTTGTTTGGAAATGCCATACACCGTATCCGGATCCATGATGCAGTCTTGAGGGGTTTGATGGCGGGGACTATTTGGGCCAAAAACGGCAATGGAAGAAGGCCAATATACTTTATCCATTTTTAAGTCCTTGGCGAGTTCTAGAATGTGTAGAAGACTGTCCATATTGATCTGCCAAGCCAAGAGCGGTTTTTGCTCGCCCGCTGCAGAAAGAATGGCCGCCAGATGGTAAATCTGTTTTACGTTCTCTTTTTTGATCAGCCGTTCCAAGCCTTCCCTGTCCATCACATCCAGTGTTTCGAACCTGCAATAACCAAATTTACGCTGCTGGGCTGGATTAATGTCCGAGGCAATAACGGCTTCCCCGCCGTAAAGATCAGTAAGAGATCGGGTTAATTCGGATCCCAATTGTCCTGCGGCACCGGTAACTAATATTTTCTCCATTTACGAATTTTCTGCGTTTTCTTGAAATAAACTGACTAACAGATTTTGACTATCTTTGAGATCAATTGGGACAAAATTAATAAATTCAGGCTTGTCTCTTTTATCCAAGCCATTTTTATTACAGAATTTTATATAAGATAATGAAGTTAAATTTAACTGAAATAAAATGTACGACAAATTAAAGCCTCATTTAGAGAAGGAAATACAAGAAATCAAAAACTCAGGATTGTTCAAGAAGGAGAGAGTGATCACCTCTCCCCAGTCCGCCGAGATAACCACTTCAGATGGACAAACCGTGCTGAATTTCTGTGCGAACAATTATCTTGGCCTTTCGAGTCATCCCCTGGTGATTCAAGCGGCTAAAGACAGCATTGATTCCCACGGCTATGGAATGTCATCGGTTAGGTTTATCTGCGGGACACAGGACATCCATAAAGAACTTGAGAGGAAAATCGCTGAATTTCTCGGGATGGAGGACACAATTCTGTATGCCGCCGCCTTTGATGCTAACGGCGGGGTGTTTGAACCGCTTTTTGGCCCACAGGATGCCATCATCTCCGATGCCCTGAATCACGCATCAATTATTGATGGGGTGCGGCTTTGCAAGGCCATGAGGTTTAGGTACAAACACAACGACATGGGTGACCTTGAGCAACAGCTGAAAGATGCTGAGTCCAAAGGTGCTGTTCAGAAAATTATAGTTACGGATGGTGTGTTTTCCATGGATGGCACCGTGGCTCAATTAGACAAGATCGTCGCGTTGGCTGAGAAATATCAAGCCTTGGTCATGTCGGATGAGTCCCATTCTACAGGATTTGTAGGAAAAACAGGTCGTGGAGTTCACGAGTTGAAAGGGGTCATGAATAAGGTGGATATCATCACAGGGACTTTGGGCAAAGCTTTAGGGGGAGCCTCTGGAGGGTTTACTTCCGGAAAGAAAGAAATCATTGAGTTGTTGAGGCAAAGATCAAGACCTTATTTGTTTTCCAACACCCTTGCACCATCCATTGCGGGTGCATCGATTGCTGTCATTGACCTTTTGACCCAGTCCACAGCGCTGAGGGATAAACTGGCTGAAAACACCAAGTATTTCAGGGAAAAGATGACCGCAGCAGGTTTTGATATTAAGCCGGGAGATCATGCCATTGTACCTATTATGCTTTATGATGCTGTACTGTCGCAAAAGATGGCGGAAGAGTTATTGAAAAAAGGAATCTATGTTATTGGTTTCTATTTTCCGGTTGTTCCAAAAGGAGAGGCAAGAATCAGGGTTCAAATTTCCGCTGGACATGATAGAGGACATTTGGACAAAGCCATTGAAGCTTTTGCCCAAGTAGGGAAAGATTTGGGTGTGATTTAGTTCAGCTAACGAGGCCTTCCATTAAGGAGGGCCTTGTTATACCTCAGTTACCTTCTTTTTGATTTTTCTGGTTTCAAAGGAATTGATGGTTTCGAATTTCGGGTCTATATCCTCGCCGGTCAAGTAATTGTTCATCAGTTCGCGCACTTCCTGTAAAGAGAGGTTATGCAGTATTTTTCCGTTTTTTGAAAGGGAAACCTGGCCGGTTTCTTCGGAAACAATCAATATCAAAGTGTCGGTGGATTCCGACATACCAATGGCCGCACGGTGTCTGAGACCGAACTGGGCCGGTACATCCCGTTCCGTTACCGGAAGAATACACCTTGCTGCTTTTATTTTTCCATTATAAATAATCACTGCACCATCATGTAGAGGGCTGTATTTGTTAAATATGGAGATAAGCAATCTTTTTGAAACAATGGCGTCCATTAAGTCCCCGCTTTCGGCGTAGAACTTTAGTTCGGAATTTCTGGAGATGACGATCAAAGCCCCTGTACTCGTCCCAGCCAATGATTTGGTGGCTTCCATAATGGGGGTAAGGTTAAAGATCTGGGTCTCCCGTTTTCTCCAAAATAGCAACTCCTGAAGAACGTTTTCATTGGAAAAAATGGAGGATTTCCCGATGAGCATCAGGAATTTTCTGATTTCTGGGGCAAATAAAATGATGGCAGCAATCACACCTACACCCATGAATTGTCCCAGGATCATCGTCAACAATTCCATTCTTGCAGCCCTTACTACCAGATAAATCAAATAGATAGACAGAAACCCCAAAAAAATCTTAATGGCAACGCTACCCTTCATCAGCTTATAGACTTGGTATAGCAGTACGCTCACCAAAGTGATGTCGATAATGTTGACAAGCGACACTTCCAAGAAACCAATTCTGAAAAGTAAGTTCAAGCGTTTAGTTGTTTAAATAGTTTAACTGATTCTACTGCTTCTTTTACGTCATGTACCCGTAATATTTTTGCTCCATTTATCAATGCGGCCATGTGCAATGCGGTGGTACCGTTTAACGCTTCCTCCTGGGTAATTCCCAAAAGTTTATAAATCATGGACTTTCTGGACAGACCAATAAGGATAGGGGCATTTATTGTATTAAAGTAAGAAAGATTTTTTAAAATCCTATAATTTTGTTCTAAAGTTTTAGAAAAACCTAGTCCTGGATCGATTATTACATCTTTTATGCCATCTTTCGCGCATTCTTTGAGTTTTCTGTTAAAATAAAGTAAAATTTCGTTCTCCAAATTGTCGTAATGCGTAAGTTGGTCCATACTCTTTGGATTCCCTCTCATATGCATGCAAATATAGGGGACTTTAAGCCGTCCGACGGTGGGGATCATCTCTACATCCATTTCGCCTCCCGAAATATCATTGACAATATCGACTCCGTTTTCTACTGCTTCTTTAGCTACCTGGCTTCTGAAAGTATCTATAGATAAAAGAACATCCGGAAAGTCCTTTTTGATGTATTCGATTACGGGAATGACCCTTAGAAGTTCCTCTTTCTCGCTTACGTCTTCAGCCCCTGGCCTACTGCTGTACCCGCCAATATCGAGGATTTTGGCTCCTGCCATCACCATCTCCTCTACCTTTTTTCTCAGCTGGCCGGGTTGGTCTTTGCCGATTCTGCTCTTAGCATAAAATGAGTTGGGGGTAACATTTATAATGCCCATTACCCATGGATCTTCAAGCCACAAAAGCTTTCCTCGTGAATTGAGTGTTATTTTAGGTGGAAATAATTTATCTTCGATTTCTGAATGCGTGAAATTCTCTTCCATTAAATATCGATTGTTTTGAAAAGCCAAACCGTGAGCGAATATAGCCAAGTTATTACCCTATGTAAAGAACTTTTTGAGAAGAAAACTAGGGATTATGGTACGGCATGGAGGATACTCCGGCAGCCGTCCATTACCGACCAGATTTTCATTAAGGCTCAGAGGATTCGGTCTATTCAAGAAAAAGGAAACCAAAAAGTAAACGACCCCGTCAGTGAGGAGTTTATAGGCATAATTAATTATTGTTTGATCGCCTTGATACAAACCGATTTTGCCCAAGACGAAAGATTGGAAATCAGTTATGCGGAACTCGAACCCCTCTATGATAAATGGGTGGAGGAGACGAGGGGCTTACTTGAAAATAAAAATCATGACTACGGAGAGGCTTGGAGGGACATGCGGATTTCTTCTATGACGGATATCATCTTGATGAAATTGTATAGGGTGAAGCAGATTGAAGACCATCAGGGAAAGACATTGGTGTCAGAAGGGATAATCCCTAATTATCAGGATATGATTAATTACGCCGTGTTTTGTCTCATAAAAATCAAGGAAGGATACCATGGTTAAGCAAATTCTACTCGTGCTGGTCCGCCTCATCGTGGGGGGGCTTTTTATTTTTTCAGGCTTGATCAAGGTAAATGATCCTGTAGGCACTTCGATTAAATTTGAGGAGTATTTTGATGTCTTCTCCTATGATATTGCTCCCTTTTTTGCGTATTTCAAGGACATTTCCCTCACGCTGGCAGTGGTGTTGGTTGTTTTGGAGGTGGTTTTGGGAGTGATGCTGATCTTGGGGGTTAAGCTACGGCTGACGGTTGTGCTTCTTTCGTTGATGATTCTTTTTTTCACCTTCCTTACCTTCTATTCAGCGTATTTTAATAAGGTGACCGATTGTGGCTGCTTTGGGGATGCAATAAAATTGACTCCTTGGGAATCGTTCTACAAAGACATATTCTTGTTGGTGTTAATTGGGGTGTTGTTTCTCTTCAGAAAGGATCTCCGGGACACCTCCTCTCCTTTGCTAAATGGGGTGGCGTTGCTGTCGTTGGTGTTGAGTTTCGTTCTTGCTATAGTAGCGATCAGAAACCTGCCTTTTATTGATTTTAGAGCTTACAAAGAAGGCGTTCATATCCCTTCGGCGATGCAGCCTTCGGAGGCTTTGGCCTATAGTTATATCATGAGGAAGGATGGGAGAGAGACGGTATTCGACCAATACCCCAGCGATGAGTCCTATGAGTTTGTAGACATGCAGCTCAAAAATCCCGAAGCCTTGCCCAAAATCTCAGACTTCAGTGTTTGGAATGGGGAGGGGGATTTTACGGAAGAAATATTTTCCGGAAACAAATTGCTCGTGCTCATCAGTAACGTATCCAAAATGTCCCAAGACGGATTGGCGAATATGAGCCCGTTAATAAAATCGCTCGAAGGTACCGGCATAGAGGTTGTCATCGTGGCCGCATCTTCAGAGGAAGAAATCCGTGCTTTGATGGCAAAGTATGGATGGGAGACAGGATATTACATGGCGGACGCCACTGTGGTAAAAACCATCATCCGTTCCAATCCTGGAATCATGTTGTTAAAGCAGGGGACCGTATTGAGGAAATACCACCATAACAATACGCCAATAGCTTCGGAAGTAGAGCAGATATTCAATGGGGAAGATTAAGATTGTCTTGGTAGGCTTGCCGGGAAGTGGAAAATCCACCTTTGGAAGTAGGTTGGCACTTCAGTTGGGTTTTCCTTTTTATGATTTGGATGAATTGATCGTTCGACAGGAAGGAAAATCCATTCCGGAAATTTTTTATGAGAAAGGAGAAGGCTATTTCCGGCAAGCAGAGACCCAAGCCTTGGAGGATAAGTTAAGTGCAGATGAAGCCATGGTATTGGCTACAGGAGGAGGTGCTCCCTGCTTCAACGATAACATGGACAGGATCAACCGACTTGCCATTTCTGTATTTATGGACGTGCCTTTGTCCCAGATCATTGGAAGGATGACGAGTGGGGAGGTGGCTATGCGTCCCCTGCTTCAGGGTTTGGATGCAGTAGAAATCGCAGCAAAACTGACGGGACTATATGCAGATAGGGTGGTGTATTACGACCAGGCAAAAATAAAGCTCAGCGGAGAAGATATCTCCACTGAGCTATTGGTGTCCGAACTGATCACTTTTCTAAAAGTTGAACCCAAGGGTCAATAACCCCGTGAGCTGCTTGTGGTCAGTAGTGGCTAAGTCCGATCCAGGGAAAGAGGAGTAGTAGCTTTTATAGGTGTTTTGCAGAATTCCTAAATCGATGTACATGTTGGCCAATCTTACACCAACTCCTCCTGAGTATTGTCTCATGGTCCGATCCAACCCATCGTCCATTGGATCTCCGTAAAATGCCGCTCCCGCACGCACCCTGAACATGTCGAATCGGTATTCTGCACCTCCCCGGAAATTGATGGTACTGGTAGCCGTACTTTTTATATCATCGTTATTTGCCTCCATGGAAAAATCTTTGGAAGACAAATTCATGCTGCTGTAGTCCAAATAATCTACATCAGCGGTAATAAAGCCATTCTTGTTAAAGAAGAATGTTCCTCCTGCACCCACTTTCATTGGCGATCTAAGGGTGAAGGTGGTCAAGTAGACATCACTGAGCGCATCCTCATCAAATTCCAAATTTCCCTCCAGGTCGTAGAATTCTGCTAATATATCAGCATCAAATTCCTCATTTATACGTGTCCATGTAGGTGACTTAAAGGAAAGACCAAGGTTGACATTATCCAATGGCTTGTAAATTAAACCCAGACTTAAGTTTACCCCCGTCCCGTCTTGAAGCAGGTTTTCCTGTAAGGAGTAGTACAAGGAAGAAAGGTCATCCTGATCCAGAAACTCTTCGTTGAAGGTTTTGGTGGAATTGAAACTTAGTGAGGTCACTCCGAGGGAGCCGCCAAGAAAGAGCTTGTTTTTAAAATTGCCCCCATAGGCGAAGGTGATTTGTGTTTTGCTTCCACTGTTTTCTATTAACTCGTCTTGGAAAGGCGACCCTAAAGCGTAATCGGTATCTTTCTGGAAATCACCATTGTCATTTTCATAAATCAAGCCGACGTCAAGAGGTAGTCCTGCAGGGTCGCCCAAGGCCGGTTCCCCCTGTGCATTGTAATCCCCTACATAATAATCCAGTAGGGAAGCCCTGCCTCTGGAATTGGAGAAGTAGCCAAAGTCATTGGTGAACAATTGGGACCTGTTGATGCTGATCCCGAACGAACCCCCCCTCCAATCTCCCAGCTCCAAGGGGTCTTTGACCTTGGTGATGACCACACTGGCATTGGGGAGCGCGAAATTATTTGTCGAATTATCCTGTATTTGCCCTAAAAAACCAGTTTCGGACTTCCAGTTGCCATAAGACGCGGTAAAACTTGCCTCGGATCTTCGGAAAAATCCCAAGCCGGCAGCATTTTCATGGATATTCGACACATCACCCCCCAGGGAAGTCTGTGCCCCCCCAAGCCCCATGATGCGGGCCGAGCCTGTAGATCTATATTGGCTATATCTCATGGCGTCCTCAAAGTACCCTCCCTGTGCATAGGATTCACCTACTAAGAGGAAGCCCAAAGCCGCCATACCAAATGCAATTTTATTGATTGATTTCATTTAATAAACTGTTTGACGTTTAACATTTTTACCATCAGAAGCTAGTCCTCGTAGCCTGTTTTTCTCAGAATACCTCGTTAATTCCATAGCCGTTTTATGCCCCTGCAAAAAAAACAAGGACTGTGCCGAAACAAAGAAGAGGGAGGTAATTTATTAAACGGAGAAAGGAATGAAAAAGTGGAAAAAAAAGAGGGAATTAATTCCCTCTTCTTGAACTTCCACCTGAAGATCTTACCGCTCCGCCACTACTGCCAGAGCTTCTGCTTGGCGCACTGTAGGAGGGAGAAGAACTCCTTGATGGTGTGGAATAAGTACTTCTACTGTTATTGGAAGGAGTAGTTGTTCTATTGTATTGGGGCGAAGAACTCCTGTTGTAAGAAGGCGAAGAATTTTGGCTCGGAGCTGCATATCTTGACCTGCTTTCTGTAGAGATCCCTCTTGTATTTGGGGCTTGCGTCCTTACTGTCCGTGAGGGCGAAGTATAGTTTTCCCTGCTTGCAGCACTTCCAGCCCGATTAATAGCCGGGGAGCTTACGTTTCTTCTTGTAGGGGCAGCGGATGCGGCAGAAGTTCTGGCGTTTGCATTGTAATAGTCATTTTGTGACCTGCTGAAATCGCTTCTGGTGTTTGCCCTAGTAGTAGGCGTAGAGGTCCTAGCCACGGCATCTCTTCTTGCAGAAGTACGGCTTGATGGGTTTGCAACATTCTCTCTACTTCTGGCGGTGCTAGCCAATGAACTCCTTGAGGGACGGGCTCCGCGAACGATTCGTCGTTGGTTTTCGGATCCTCCAGGAACAATGATGATCGGTCTGTTGTAGCCATAACCATAATAAGGAGAAAAGAATGGATCATAGTATCCCATTCCCATTCCATATCCGTAGCGCCACGGGTTGCCAAAACCCATTCCGAATCTGCTTCCAAACCCAAAGCCTAGACCTAGTGACAGGTTAAAGCCGGGACGGAAGCCGAAGCCTGGATTCCAGAAAGGATCATAGAAACTTCCCATACCCCATGGGCTAAATCCGCCCATATACATGGAGCTCATCATCCAAGGATTCATGTTCCAGGAATTGAAGTTATTGTAACCGCTATTGCCCCGGAAGTTGTTGTAAACGTTAATGTCTCCCCCCTCGCGGGCGACCGTTGTGGTGCCGGCTTCATCAAAATAGACATTGCCGTCGTCAGTTGAAGCAGTATCGCTGCTCTGGTATTTGGCGAGGTATTCCGGATTCACATTCTTTGCAGAAAAATTTTCTTGGGTAAATTCTTCAGCATTTATTTGTTCCAGTTGCTGAAAGTTTTCCCGGTTATTGTTCTGAACCGCAAACTCGGTGGCCACCTTGGCATCGGACGCCATAAAGTAGAGATCGTCACTCTCTCCTTTTAAGGCACTGTAGTTTGTACTACAGGAAGCCAAGCCCAAGATTGCAAACGCGCCCATGAACCGGATGGATATTAAATTATTCATATGAGTTTCGTTTTTATATTGCCTAAAGTATATACGTGGCGTATCCTAGAGGGTTATGAATTTTTGATATATATTTGCTTGTAAATGCAATTCGAATATAAAGAGTTTTTTTTAATACAACAAATTAAAAATGAGCAAAGGATTACCGAAGCGGAGTGAAGATTATTCACTGTGGTACAATGAATTAGTGAAACGGGCAGACCTTGCCGAAAATTCCGACGTAAGGGGCTGTATGGTAATCAAACCCTATGGTTATGCCATCTGGGAAAAGATGCAGGCGCAGTTGGATAAAATGTTCAAAGAAACCGGGCATGACAATGCCTATTTTCCGCTATTTATACCCAAATCTTATTTGTCCAAAGAAGCCAGTCACGTAGAGGGATTTGCAAAGGAATGTGCCGTGGTTACCCACTATCGGCTGAAAACCTCTGACGACGGCAAAAGCGTCGTTGTGGATCCCGAAGCCAAGCTGGAAGAAGAGCTGATTGTCAGGCCGACATCGGAGACAGTCATCTGGAGCGCCTATAAAAACTGGATCCAGTCTTACCGTGATCTGCCTTTGTTGATCAACCAATGGGCCAACGTCGTCCGCTGGGAAATGAGGACACGTTTATTCCTCAGAACGACGGAATTTCTTTGGCAAGAGGGCCATACCGCGCATGCCACCAGACAGGAAGCCTTGGACGAAAGTATTCAAATGTTGGATGTCTACGGGGATTTTGCGGAGAACTTCATGGCGCTTCCGGTAGTCAAAGGAATAAAGACCGAAAGTGAGCGATTTGCAGGGGCCGAAGAAACTTACTGTATAGAGGGATTAATGCAGGACGGGAAGGCCCTTCAAGCCGGTACCTCGCACTTCTTGGGGCAGAATTTTGCCAAAGCTTTTGATGTTAAATTTGCCACCAAAGAAGGTGGGCTTGACTTTGTCTGGGGGACATCTTGGGGCGTGAGTACCCGTCTGATGGGTGCTTTGATCATGGCGCATTCAGACGATAACGGCTTGGTACTGCCTCCGAAACTGGCACCTATTCAAGTGGTTATTATTCCTATATTTAAAGGAGAGGAAGAACTGAAGGCCGTATCTGTCAAAGCCAAGGAAATTATGGCAAAGTTGCGTCCCCTGGGTGTTCTTGTGAAATTTGATAATAGGGATACGCACAAACCAGGTTGGAAATTTGCCGAATATGAACTGAAAGGGGTTCCCGTCAGGATTGCCATTGGCTCTAGAGACTTGGAGAAAAATACTTTGGAGATCGCCAGAAGAGATACGCTGACGAAAGAGACCGTTGACCTCAGCGAAACAGCCATAGAAGAAAAGATTGTTCAACTGCTCGCGGATATTCAGCAAAATATATATCAAAAGGCACTTGGGTTTAGAACTGACATGACCACCGAGGTAAATAGTTGGGAGGAGTTTGAAGAGGTATTGAAATCCAAGGGAGGTTTTATTTCTGCCCATTGGGATGGAACCGCGGAGACCGAGGAAGAAATAAAGGAACTCACGAAGGCGACCATCAGATGTATCCCGTTGGATCAGGCCAAGGAAGAAGGGCAATGTGTCCGAACAGGTAAGCCATCGAAAGGACGGGTTTTATTTGCTAAAGCCTATTAGAATTACAGTTAATTTGGATGCCCGCCTGCTGTCACTGAGCCGGTTCAATGACAGCAGGTGAGCGCTTCCATGTTTGGTTTTCTTGGCGTCTCGCATGTACCAAGCGAGAAAATCTGAATTGCTGCTGGACAGCAGGTCTCAGGAGATCATTTTTTAATTAAATCTTTCTATTCAGTGAAAAACTGCTTAATTTCAGTTCTTTAATAATAGTAGTCGATTCTAACTAACCGAAATCAGATCTTACTTTCATTAATATGACCAAAAATCCCAAGGTAGGTATGCCTTCTACGCACTGGGAGCCGGAGGCAATATATTGTTCAGGTTAAGGATAGATGGTCAGGTAGCGCGTGTTCTTCAAGTGTAATCAATAGAAGCTGATGATATGGTTTGGTTTATTCTCATAAGTCTGTTAACCCTTGGGATCATATTGGTTCTGGTAGAAGTGCTTTTTATTCCAGGGACGACCATCGTTGGGCTTTTGGGATTAATTGTGACGGCGGTAGGAGTGTATTACGGCTTCCGTACATTTGAGGCTAATATAGCGCTCGCCATACTTGGGCTGGCCATAATCTCTAATGTTCTCGTGATAATTTACGGGTTCAGGTCAGGCGTGTGGGATAAATTTTCACTTAAAGATACGCATACCAGCAGGAGTTTTGAAGGGCGTCTGTTGGGGCTTGAGGTGGGACAAAAAGGCAGGACAGTGTCGGATTTTAAGCCGTATGGTAAGGTAGAAATCGGAGACAGAATATATGAAGCAAAGTCGGAGAATGGCTTCCTATCTCCTGGCATTGAAGTGTATATAGATAAACTGGAAGACAACAGGATAATAATTACTAAACAATAAACTATGCAAGATTCAAACTCGTTGTTCATTTTATTTATTGCCTTTGCAGGACTTGTCGTCCTCTTTGTCTTTCTTTATTTCGTGCCGGTAAACCTCTGGATTACGGCGATTTTTTCCAATGTCAAAGTTGGACTTCTTGAGTTGGTGGGGATGAGGATAAGAAAAGTGCCACCAAGTGTGATTGTGAATTCGCTAATTACCTCTACCAAGGCAGGTTTGGACTTGACTACCAATGATCTGGAGACCCATTATCTCGCTGGCGGGAATGTCCCGGCCGTGATAAGGGCGCTGATATCCGCAGACAAAGCCAACATATCCCTCACTTTCAAACAGGCAACTGCAATAGATCTGGCCGGTAGAGATGTTTTTGAGGCGGTGCAGATTTCAGTGAACCCAAAGGTAATCAATACGCCCAACGTCGCTGCAGTGGCTGCCGATGGCATCCAATTGATCGCTAAGGCCAGGGTGACGGTAAGGGCCAATATCGCCCAGCTGGTAGGTGGCGCCGGCGAAGAAACCATCCTGGCGCGGGTAGGTGAAGGCATTGTGACCTCTATCGGGTCTTCTTCAAACCATAAGGTAGTATTGGAAAATCCGGATAGAATCTCCAAACTGGTGTTGGAAAGAGGGCTGGACTCCGGAACCGCGTTCGAAATCCTCTCCATTGATATCGCTGATATCGATGTGGGAACTAACATTGGTGCCAAACTTCAGATAGACCAAGCTTCTGCGGATTTAAAAGTAGCAGAGGCAAGAGCAGAAGAGCGAAGAGCCATGGCCGTTGCCTTGGAGCAGGAGATGAAAGCGAAGAATGTGGAGATGCAGGCCAAAGTAACAGAAGCAGAGGCTGAGGTGCCTAAGGCCATTGCCGAGGCCTTCAGATCAGGAAATTTCGGTATAATGGATTACTATAAAATGGAAAATGTAAAATCCGATACCAGCATGCGGGAGTCCATTGCCAATTCGGACGTCGATAAGCAAGACAAACCCAAAGGAGATAAAAACAAATAAAGCAAAAAACCTTGAGGCCAAAGCTTCAAGGTTTTTTTGTGGATAAAAAGCAGGGATCAGGCCCCCTTTTTGCCGGACTTTTTGGATGTATCTTCCTCTACGAGCACTGGGAGTATTAATTCTTCCTCGGCGAGTATTTTCTTGTTCCCGGTATCGAAGATAATGTTCTTGTAATATATAGGTAATGAATATTCGCCTGTCTCTTTCATAATGCCATACTTGGATCCTCTTCGAATGAGGATTTTGTCAGATCCTTCCCTCCTCAGTTCGTCAAATTTAGGAATGGATATTTCGGATCCCTGCGGATCAGCCAAGCCGAACAGCGAATTGTTTTCCGTTAAATAGTAATTGTCATCGGTCAGGGAGATCCTTTCATAATAGTTCGCAAGAAGTTCCTTTCCGTTTTTGTCGATCAATGTCGCTTTTCCCTCCTTTTTGACAATCGCTACACCATTCATAAATTTCCCCGCCTCAGAAAAGTGGGGCTGTATGACAATTTTGTCGTTGTGGTCAATGTAGCCCCAATGTGCACCGATTTTGACAGGAGCCAATCCTTCAGAAAATTGTCCGATCTGTTCATACCTATTGGCGATACGCAATTTGCCCGAGCGATCCACAAAACCGTACTTTCCATCTATCAATGCCCCACTCAGGACTTGATCCCCAGGTAAAAGTGCCTGTAGACCCAAAGTAGGATTTACTTCCCATTGTCCCTTATCGTTTACTAGTCCCAATTTCCCATCCTTAAAAAGTACCGTAAAATGGTGGTCTCCGGTTTTGCTTACCGCTTCCATACCCATGGCATCCAGTAAGATACCGTCCCTTTTCATGATCCTTCTCAGCCTTCCGTGGATGTATTCCACCATGACATCATTCTCTATGGCTATCTTATGGTAACTGGTGTAACGGATATCCGCCTTGTTGGACAAAGCCTTGATCAGCATGTATTCCTTGCCATCGTGGGCATAAAAGAAATCATCGCCGAGGTAGGTAATCTGATCAATTATCGGTTCCATGATATTTTCCCCCTGCCGATTGATCAGTCCAAATCCAGTGGATTCTTTCGAAAGGATGACATTCTCGGAAATGCTCGTCAGGTTCTCGTAAGCATAGTTAGGTTTGTCAGAAAGGGGAAGGTAATAGTTGTTGGAACTGCTGGCGATGACCTGGCCGTTTTTTGCGATGTGGGCCGATTCGTAAGACCCGAGTGGGATGATGTCTTTTTGGCCCCTGTCATATAAAAAGTAGGCAATTCCCTTCTTTGCTAAGAGCAGGTTGTAATAGGTCTCTATCACATCGTAATCCGCTTCAAATATCTGTTCCCCGTATTCATGGAAGGCACCAAACTTACCTTCTTCAGATATGACGATCCATGGCTCCAGGTATTGGAAGACCTTTGCATTGTCAATACTCAGGATGGTTTCATAGTCTTTTCCCAGCAGATTCAGCGTGCCGTCATTGGTACTTACCCTAACTGCATTACCCAAGACTTTGATTTTCTCATTTTCAATCTTTCTTACCAGGGTGTAGTTTTCATCATAGATCTCCCAGGTTTGCGCTACCGCCAGAGAACCCATCATGGCGGTGAATGCCATGGTCAGAAAAAACTTCTTACGTAATTCTAAAATCATCTTCATTGTTAATTTGGCGGTAAATTAAGGCTTTTGGTGCTGGAATTCAAAAGGTTTTCTTTGGGGATGGCTTTTTAACTTAAGAGGAAAAAGCCATCGCACAGCTGCTTATCGGTACGGCAGATCTCCATTATAAAGGAAAAAGGGAAAGGGAGGCCAGGCCAGGCGCGCAAGTCTTTCGGAGCAAGGGTTTTACCGAGCTCTTCTTCTCGAAGTCAAAAAAATCAATATTACATGAGCAGGGAGATATCCCAATATCCTAAGTATAAAATTATTAGGCTTTCTCTACCTTATCCTTCTCCAAATCAAAAAGATCTGAAATCAAGTCTATCATTTGTTCAGCCTGGTCGCGTTGGCACGCAGCCCTAAGTTGTACCACAGGTACCTTCAGGATTTTCTGCATCATGCTTTTGGTGATCTTATCAATGATGGCATATTCCTTGGCATCAGCATTTTTAAGATACCTTTCCAACTCTTCCTTTCTGATAGTCTCTAAGGCGTTTTTTAGTTTATTGATGGTAGGAGAGGCCATGGACTCCTTTTTCCAATTATAGAACTCATCTATGCTCTCCTCTATAATCGATTCGACTTGAGGAACTGAGGCTAACCTTTTTTCCAAGGCTTCTGTAGCCTTGCTTTTTATATTGTCGACATTGTAGAGTACTGCTCCAGGTACGTCTTCTATAGACGTCTCAATGCTTCTTGGCACCGAAAGGTCCACAAAAATTTTGTAGCTTTTGATATCAAAAGCTTTGACAAGGGACTTGGTGATGAAAGGCTCTGACCGCATGACTGAAGAGACGACCACATCGGCCTCTTCCATCGCTTTGTAACAATCCTCAAAGGGTACAACCTTGAAATTGAATTCGTCTGCCAATTCTTTGGCCTTTTGAAAAGTCCGGTTGGAAATTGAAACCTGGGCGTTTGGGATATGTACCATGTTTCTCGCTACATCCTCGCCGATTTCTCCCACACCTACCAAAAGAATTCTTGGCTGGAAGGTGTTAGAAGTAAGTTCTTCAATGAGTTCCACGGCAGCATAAGACACGGAAGCAGCACCATCCCTAAAGGACGTTTCCTGCACCACTCTTTTATTGGTAAAGAAAATGGTGTGCATCAGGCGGTGAAGAAATGGACCGGCGATGCCCAAATCGGCCGAGGACTGGTAAGCCCTCTTTACCTGATTGGAGATTTGCATATCCCCGACTACCTGTGCTTCGAGACCCATGGCCACCTTGAACAGGTGGTGGATGGATTCCCTGTCGTCATTGAAAATCCTGAAGTATTCAAGGTAAGAGACCATGTCCTCCAAGCCCTTTTCAAGGCCTATCAGTTTCACAATCTCCGTACTCAGATCAAGCTCATGTGAGTAATAGACTTCTGTCCTATTGCAGGTAGATAAAATTAGAGTGTCCGTAACACTGAAAAATTCCTTGAGTTTTAATAAGATCGAATGAACATCCTTCTCATCCAAAGAAATGATCTCTCTTATCTCTACCGGCGCAATTTTATAGGATAAACTTAAAGCTCTAAATTTATTATGCATTATGGGGAAATATTTACTTCTGCAAATTTACCACAGATTGGTCATGAATTAAATTTATTCAACCCCTAGATGTTAATTTAAAACCTGTCTAAATAAGGTTGGTGGGTTCTGATTTACAAACTCTATAAACTCAAAAATTGGAAAATAATTCCATAATGGTTAAATTAACTCTATTGGAATTACCCGAATCTTCAGCTGCAGTAATTTGCTTTATTCCTTGTCGTTATGAGAAAAAAGCTATTTTATTTTTTGAAGGTTTATTTTGGTTTCTCAAGAAGAGAATCCCGGGGATTTCTTTTTGTTTTCCCTGTTTTAATGCTGCTTTATTTCATCCCCGTAATATATAACAGAATTTTAAAACACACAAATGACGAAGATTATAAAATATACCTGGAACATGTCGACCAGCTGCTTGCCAGGGGACAATTGGGCTTGGATTCAATAAGCAAAGAATATGTTGCCAAGTATAGGACAGCGGGTCAGGATAGCACCCAAAGACGGAAGGTCTACGTAAAGCCTAAGGAACCTGACCTTAATGTAATGGATTTTGCAGAAGCAGATTCGATTGTGCTGCAGGTGGTGCCGGGCATAGGGGAGGTCTTGGCTGGACGAATTGTAAAGTACAGGGAAAGCCTGGGAGGCCTTCATCAGGAGAAGCAATTGCTGGAGGTATATGGGGTCACCCAGGAAGTGGCTGATAGGGTTTTTGAGTTTTTCCCTCTTACGCCCCTTATCCGCAAGAGAATAAACATCAACGGGCTGGAGGCAGCCGAATTAGCAGAGCATCCCTATATCAATTTTGGACATGCAAAAGTGATAGTTGCCTATCGAAAGCAGCATGGGGATTATACAGCGCCAGAAGACCTCCTCAAGATCCGGATATTCAATGAGGAATGGCTGGCCCGGTTAAAGCCCTATTTGGAGTTTTAGGGAGTGATAAAATGGGCATTGGAGTGGATCTTTAGGTCCTGAGGCAGGAACTTGCTATGTCTGCGATGGATGTATAAACCCTCTGTATCAAGACCAAGACCCGATAGTCTGCCTCAATACACCCTTTCTCCTCCTATATAAGTTCCTTTGACAGGAAGGCTTCTGAGTTCCTCTTCCCGTTCCGTCATTATGTCCTGCTCCAGAATCACAAAATCTGCAAATTTCCCTGTTTCGATGCTCCCTTTTTGATCTTCTTCAAAATTGGCGTAGGCTGCCCAAATGGTCATCCCTTTGAGCGCTTCTTCCCGGCTTAGTCTATTTTCAGACTGAAAACCTCCTTGGGGCCAATTCTCCGCATCCTTACGTGCAACGGCGGCGTGAAAACCATATAAGGGATTCACTGATTCTACCGGAAAGTCACTCCCCAAAGCAATCAGGTGATTTTGATCCAGAAGCTCTTTGAAGATATATGCATCCTTCATCCTCTCCTGCCCCAGCCGATCCTCCGCCCAGTACATGTCCGAGGTGGCATGGGTAGGCTGAACGGATGGAATGATATTGTATTGGCCAAATTTGGCGACGTCCTTTTCATTCACAATTTGGGCATGTTCAATCCTCCATCTCCTCTCGTTTTTACCTTTCAGTACCTTGGCATAGATATCCAACAAAACCCTGTTGGTGGAGTCGCCGATGCAATGCGTGTTCATCTGAAAATCATGTTCATACATACTGACCGCCAATTTTTCAAAATCCTTCGGCGAACTCAGCAAAAAGCCCTGCTCATCGGGTGAATCGTGATAGGGTTGCAGCAGTGCAGCCCCACGGGAGCCTAAAGCGCCATCCCCAAAAATCTTAAAGCCTTTGACGGTCATCCGGTCTTTACGGTAGGGCCCTCTATTAAAATAGTACGCCATATCTTCAGGTGTAGGGCTCACCATGGCGTAAATGCGCATTTTCAAGCTGCCTTCTTCCTGCATTTCTTCCATCAACTCGATGATCTCCCGACTCAGTCCTGCATCTGCTACCGTGGTTAATCCCACTTGAAAGCAGTTTTTCTGGGCGCTTAAGAGCGCCGTCCGTTTTTCTGAGGCGGTTAGTTCCGGGATTTTTTCCGATACAAGCCCTATGACATTGTCGATTAGCACGCCAGTCGGAACATTTCGTTCTACAATCACCTTGCCTCCCAACAAAGCGGTGGAGGCCGTGATTCCTCCAAGGGATAGGGCTTTGCTGTTGGCAAGTGCCGCATGGCCGTCAATCCGGGTCAGGAGCACGGGAACGTCAGGGAATAACTCGTCCAGTTTTTCTCTGCTGGGGAAGGCCTTCTTTTTCCATAGATTCTGGTCCCAACCCCTTCCTAAGATCCAAGTCTGCCCGGGATGCTTCTCGCGGTGAGCGACAACTCTTGTAATAAGCTCCTCAAACGAATCTGCCCCAGTCAGGTCCGCAACTTGCAGGCCTGTTCCATATCCATAGAAGTGGGCATGAGCGTCGATAAAGCCCGGATAGATAAATGCGCCCTGAAGATCAATCACTTCAGTTGCTTCATACTCCGCCATTATTTCTTTATTACTGCCCACCGCAACAAATTTTCCATCTTTTACTGCAAAGGCTTCGGCTTGTTTGAATTCCTTGTCAACAGTATAGATGTTTGCCTGATGTACAATCAGATCAACGGAGGCCTTGGTGGTGCAGCAATACAAGGGTGCCAGAAAAAGTATAGGAGCAAAATAATTGTATAGAGATCTTTTCATCATCATTTTCTTTTGGTGTGGTTTCCAGTGGGTTGTTTGTTGCGACGATTTGTTCGAAGAAGTCTACGGACCGCTATGGATGTTGCCGGTCTAGGCGGGAGTGGACCATGTTGCTCCTGGAAAACTGTAGGTGATATTTGAAAATCTACACCACAGTCCGGTTAGAGTCCGTTCGCAAACGCAATCATCATCATCCATTAATGGGTTTAGCCGGTGACTATGTTTGTTTGGGCTTGGCACATACTGGGTTGAATAGGAATTTTGGTCGAGGTTTTTTAATATCCATGAGAAGAAACCATATTTGCACCATGTTGGAGACGAGTGAATATCATTTTCTGAAAGATCCTTTAAATCTTCCTGTTTTTGATTTTGAGATTAAGAATGTGGAGGGGAAATTAAATATTTTTGATACACTACGAAAGAAGTTTTTGATATTGACGCCCGAAGAGTGGGTGAGGCAGCATATTGTCCGATATCTCATCCTCCACAAGCAATACCCCAAAAGTCTTTTTGCTCTAGAAAGGGGACTGAAATATAACCAAATTCAAAAACGTTTTGATATCCTGATATTGGATAGGGCGGGGCAGCCGTTTTTACTGGTAGAGTGTAAAGCTCCCGACATTAGGCTCAGTCAGCACACCGCAGAGCAGATCGCCGTTTACAACAAAACACTGGGAGCAAGGTTTCTTGCCATCTCCAATGGGAAGACACATCTTTGCCTCTCTTTCGATGAACCGACCGGCACCTATTGCCAGCTGAGGGATTTCCCGGATTTTTGACGTTGATATACAGTTTTATTGGTTTCAATGGAATGCTCTATTGTTCAAGACCATAATTGTTTCAAAACGGGAGTTTTATCAGGTTGTAATTTGTTTTAATGGTATCTTTGGGCCAGTAAAAGAAATCATATGTCGGTAAAAGAAAAAAACTCCCCCTGTGAACTTTGTTTAAGCCGAAAACTTTCCATGTTTTCGGATTTATCCGAGGAGCATCTGTGCAATCTTACAGAGAATAAAAACAACATTTCGCACAAGAAAGGGCAGATACTTTATTATGAGGGGACGAGACCGCTTGGGGTATTCTGTATCAGCAATGGCGTCGTTAAGGTATTTAAAACCGCATCCAACGGTAAAGAGCAAATCGTAAGGCTGGCGCAAAAAGGAGAATTCCTGGGTTACACTTCTTTGTTGGGTGAGGAGACTTATAGCAATACAGCTACCATTGTGGAAGATGCCAAAATCTGCTTCGTGCCGAAAGAAACATTTTTGAAGATTCTATCGGAAGATACCCGGTTCCATAGAAGAATCACAAAGGCGCTTTGCCAAGATCTTGGGGTGATGGAGGAAAAGCTAACTGATGCTACCCAGAAAACTATTCGGGAACGGCTGGCTTTTACTTTACTCAAGCTTTCCGATAATTATGGGGTAGAAGGGCCTGAGAAAAGTAAAATAGATATTGCCCTGACTCGTGAAGAGCTTGCCGGCTTGGTAGGGACCGCGACTGAGACCGTGATACGGCTGCTTTCCGAGTTCAAAAAGGATGGGTTGATTGAATTGGAAGGCAAAAAAATCATTATTCTGGATAGAAAGGGAGTGGCGCGGCTTTCTGATTTCTATGGATAGTTGCCTTGCCGATCAGGACAGATGCCCTATTCTGGCATTTTCCAACAAGATCAAATTGGGCTTTATACAAAGTGCCGCCTTTGCTTTTTCAAAGGCGCAAATACCGGTGATTGTTCCTTTATTTGGTTTGGCTTATGGGTTTTGTTTTACGACATTTCTTTTACAGTACTTCAAAGAAAATTAATTACTTTTGCCTTCCTAATGGATCATAAAATCAAGCTTTTTTTCGGGATAGTAGTTCTTGGGATACTGGCTGCCGGCCTGGCATTTGAAGGGACCGCTTCTTTGGGTATGGACGATCTGCGGAAAGATTGGAACAACAACCTAAAGGCTGATAGCCATTGGGAGGGTTTGCTGTTCAATCAAAAGATTTCTCCTCTGAAAAAATGTGTTTCCAGCCCCTACATCGGAAAGGTGAGTCCCCTTATTATGTTGTGGCTGGGTTCCGGCGACTTTTTACAAGGTTTTTGCTCTTCTATTTCCATCAAGGCAGTTCTTGGTCACGTTTCAATCAATGCTCCCTGAGCCGATTTCCTTAGGCTAATAATTCTTTCAAGTGACTTGACCCTATCTGAGTCTCTGGATTTCTGGAATCCAAAGGATCAATCGCTGCTCCCTTGTTTCATACCAGCATCAATTCTATTAACGCAACAATGATTGAACATCTTATTTATGCTTTTATTCTAAGCATTTCGCCCCTTGGTGAGGCGCGTACAGGTATCCCTTATGCCATATTGCAAGGGGTTCCTTTCTTTTGGGCTTTTGCTGTGGGCCTCATAGGGAATTTATTGATTTTTCCCGTCCTGATGTGGTTGATTGACACCTTCAGTGCCAAGTTGTGGCCGAGTAGGACCTATAGAAAAGGGGTGATCAGCTTATCAAGAAGAGCCAAAAAAGGGGTTGGTGCCAACGTGGAGAAATATGGCTTTTGGGCCCTGATGCTTTTCGTCATGATACCCCTACCGGGTACAGGTGCTTACTTGGGGACGATTGCAGCCTATGTACTTAAATTTGAACGGCCCCAAGCTTTCTGGGCAGTAAGTATTGGTGTGTTTGTATCCTGTGCAATTATGGCTATCGGTTCCTATTATGGCAACAAAGGATTAGAGATGCTGTAATATCATTTTGTGAGCTTGTTGATTGGTGTCATCAACACTTTTCGGAATTCGACTTCGGATCCTTCTGCTTGAAGCGCCACACGCCCTTTGGTGGCGGTAGCATTGTAGCCAAAGTTTACCAGGTCGTCGTTGACCCACACCTTGACGCTGTCTGCCAAGCATTCGATGGTCATCTTGTTCCATTCTCCTACGGGTTTTTCAGAACCGTCGGTGAGGTTCAATATTCTCCTGTTTTTTCCTTCAACTATCCCCCAATCCTCCTTAGGCCCTCGTCTGGCTTCCATGTCGGGCACTTGGATGTCTTCAACGATGCACCAGAAATCCCCAGCATTTTCGTGCATCATTTGGACTTCAATCGATTGTGGAAACATATCATAAAGTGACCTTGGGGTTGAGGCGTGAACAAGCACCCCACAATTGCCCGGCGTCCCCGCAAAGCGGTATTCCACTTCGAGTCTATAATTGGCGTATTCTTTTTCCGATACCAGGTGCCCATTAGGTGTGCCTAGACTGACGAGCATGCCGTTGCGGACCAAGAAGGGCTTGACTGCCTCGGGGTTTTTATCGAGTTCCGGCACATCTATCTGCCACCCTTCCAGGTTTTTTCCGTTGAAGAGGCTTTTGGAAGAAGAGCAGGAGAATACAACTACGGAGGAAAGGAGTAGAAAAGGAAGGAAAAAGGGCGACTTCAAGATCTTTGTTATTTTAGGTTAGGTTATATTAACTAAGATATTGAAGTTTTGTGAAAAGAACGCCATCGTCCATTATTCTTTTACCTTCCAAGAAAAAATAACATGATTTTTATCAGTTTTGAACCTCTTCCTTGTCAGGTGCTACGGTGAAGACCTGCCTTACCTTTGGGTAAACATTGGATGGCTATGCATGTGTTACCAAGCGCTTACGAACAGTTTTTATTTCCCGGGGAATTGGTAAGGGAGCACTACTTCCAGAAAATGCCCTCGGGTTTTAGTGAAGAGCTTCATAAGGAATCTTCTTGTGAGGGAGATGGGAGGGGTTTCATAAGACCAACATTATACTCTGCCAATCTCCTAAGTATCTTGGATTGGCTACATGGGTTGAAGAAACCCGGCATCCTTCAAGAAAAGCCTTGCCCAACGCCATTGCTCCTCTGCGAGAACAACCTTTCGTTTGACCGACTTCTATTTCATTATGACGGGAATCCTGAATCGGCCCAATTGATAAAGCGGTTTTTGGAAATGTTTGAGTTGAATATCAAAGGAAGTAACGCCACCATTATATCACCCAGCTTTATCCCTAAGGCCAAGATGAAAGAGGAACAAGAACTTATTCAATTGATCACCAGATCCACTGCGGAGACTTCCTTTATCAAATTCAATTTTAACAGAATAGGGGATTTTTGGTCCTATGCCGTAAAAAACGAGTGTACGCTTTTGATTACGACAAAGAATTACCAGGCTGACCTGGCAAAAGTCCTGTTTCATTTCTATAAAGGGGGCATGTGGTACGAACGGCTTTCATTTTACTTGGCAATATAATTTTGAAACATGATTTAAATCATGTTCTTTAGAGAGACTGAACGGTAATTTTGCAGTGGAATTAAACGGTATGAAAGCAACAGATCAAAAGACCCTTATATGCTATCACTGTGGAGAGGATTGCCAAGAGGAAATCATTCACTTTGATGAAAAGGATTTCTGTTGTACAGGCTGCAAGCTCGTCTATGAAGTCCTGTCGGAAAATGACCTGTGCAGTTATTATGAGATTGCCGATAATCCAGGCTCTAGCCAGAAAGCTACTTCCGGAGAAAAAAACAGGTTTGACTACTTGGATGATCGAGAGGTGATCCAAAAATTGTTGGATTTCCAAAATGAAGTAGAGAGCCATATTACCTTTTATATTCCCCAGATCCACTGCGCTTCTTGCATTTGGTTACTTGAAAACCTCCACAGGCTCAATGCAGGGATTATTTCGGGCAGGGTAGATTTTGTTAAAAAGAAGGTTCAGGTAAAATATTTAAGAGACGCAGTTTCCCTAAAAGACATTGTGAGGTTACTGTCAAAGATAGGCTATGAGCCCCGCATCAATCTCTCCAATTTGGATAAAGGTAAGGTGGTCAGGTCTGACCGTCGGACAATTTACCGATTAGCTGTAGCTGGCTTTTGCTTTGGGAATATGATGTTTTTCAGTCTTCCGGAGTATTTTTCCGAAGCAGAGCTTATCGGCGAAAAGTTCATAGGTTTGTTTAATTACCTCAATGTTGTTTTGGCCTTGCCGGTCTTTTTTTATTCCTCATCCGACTATTATAAGTCAGCGTGGCTTGCTCTCAAGAATAAAAGCATCAACATGGATGTTCCGATTGTGTTGGGCATTTTTGCCTTGTTCTTTTATTCGCTCTATACCATTTTCGTTTTGGGAGAAGCGGGGTATATGGATACACTTGGCGGCTTGCTCTTTTTTTTATTGATAGGGAAGATCTATCAGCAGAAAACCTATGAGACGCTGTCATTTGACAGGGATTACAAGTCTTATTTTCCCATGGCGGTGACCAGGCTGGTGCAGGATTCGGAAGAAGTCATTCCCCTGGCCCGACTGAATGTCGGTGATCTGATCAGGGTGAGAAACAACGAACTTATACCCTCGGACAGCATTTTGATTGAGGGGGAAGCACATATTGACTATAGCTTTGTGACGGGAGAAGAAGTTCCCGTGGTCAAGAGGAAAGGCCAGCTTATCTATGCGGGAGGGCGACAAAAGGGGACATCCATCTCATTGGCAGTTCAGAAATCTCCCTCTCAGGGATACCTCACAGATCTGTGGAACAATGAATCCTTTGAAAAGGAAAAAGTCCATTCCTTGGAATCCCTGGCAAACAGAACCAGTAAGTGGTTTACCCTGATTGTGCTGCTGATTGCCTTTGGATCTCTGGCTGTATGGAGTTTTTCGGATCTGTCCATTGCACTGAAAGCTTTTACGTCGGTCTTAATCATAGCTTGTCCCTGCGCATTGGCGATGTCCACGCCTTTTACTTTGGGCAATACGCTGAGGGCTTTTGGCAAAAGCAAGCTGTACCTTAAAAACGCTGCTGTGATCGAAAAAATGGCCATGGTGGATACGGTGATATTTGACAAGACAGGAACCCTGACTGAACCAGCCAATGCTTCGGTAGAATTTGTGGGCGATGAGCTTTCCAGAGAAACCAGACAGGTCATCAAGGCCATGGTCAATCAGTCGACACATCCACTGAGCAACAGGATCAACAGCTGGCTGGTGGGAGAGAAAAGAACTATTCTTGATCAGGTGGAGGAAATCCCGGGGAAGGGGCTTCAGGCATTTTGCAAGGGCCATGAATTTCTATTGGGGTCTTCGGATTTTACAGGAGCAGTCGCTGAAGGCGGGAAGAAAGGAGGGAACCAAGTCTTTTTAACTGTGGAAGGTCAAGCACTAGGGTATTTCTTTATCCAAAGCGGATTGAGGAAGGAAGTGGGGAGGGTGGTGTCTGAGTTAGGTCAAGCCAAGTCAATTCATTTGCTCTCCGGTGACCAAGCCCATGAACGTGATAATCTGCAGAGAGTCATGGGGGATCAGGTTCATATGAATTTCAAACAGGGCCCAACGGATAAACTCAATTACGTCAAAAAACTCAACAGAAAGGGCGCGGCAACCTTGATGTTGGGCGACGGGCTCAATGATGCAGGCGCTTTGAAGGAAAGCCATGTGGGGATCGCTGTGACGGACAAAATCACCAATTTCTCTCCTGCCAGCGACGCTATTATGGATGCCGAAGTATTTGGAAAACTACCCGCATTTTTGGCGTTTGCCAAAACGAGCAGGAAGATCGTCATGGCAAGCTTTGGGCTGAGTTTCGCCTACAATGTGGTAGGGATAAGTTTTGCTGTTCAAGGATTGCTCAGTCCTGTATTTTGCGCCATTTTGATGCCGATGAGCAGTATTTCAGTGATTCTTTTTACTACGGTGACAACCAATTATATGGCCTATAAAAAAGGATTAACCAAAACAGAAGCAACATGGAAATAATATTTCTTCTGATCGCAATAAGCCTTATTCTGGCTGTCGGCTTCTTGTTCCTGTTTTTCAGGGCGATGAAAAGCGGGCAGTATGATGATAATTATACCCCTTCTGTAAGGATTTTATTTGATCAAAAAACCAAATCAAAAAAGAATAATACAACCTCTACTAAATCTAAGTAAAAAATGTCAGAATTATCATCTGGAGCAACGCTGGAAAAGTTCAGTTACGACAACAAGATCGTAAAGTACTTTGGAGTGGCCGCCATCGTTTGGGGGATCACCGGAATGCTTATCGGACTTCTAGCTGCCATACAGCTATTTGTGCCCGAAGCCAATTTAAACAATCCTTACACCACTTTTGGTAGAATAAGGCCTTTGCATACCAATGCGGTAATCTTCGCATTTGTGGGCAACGCCATATTTGCCGGAGTGTATTATTCCATGCCGAGGCTGTTAAAGGCTCCGATGTGGAGTAAAAGACTAAGTTGGTCACACTTCTGGGGATGGCAGTTGGTCATTGTCCTGGCGGTCATCACCCTTCTTTTGGGTTTTACGACCTCAAAGGAGTATGCCGAGCTGGAGTGGCCGATTGATATTCTTCTGACTTTGGTTTGGGTCGCTTTCGGTGCCAATATGATAGGTACCTTGTTGCATAGACGGGAGAGGCATATGTATGTTGCCATTTGGTTTTATCTTGCCTCTTTTGTTACGGTAGCGGTATTGCATATTTTCAATTCGCTTGCTTTGCCGGTGTCTTTTATGAAAAGCTACTCTGCCTATGCCGGTGTGCAAGATGCCCTCGTGCAATGGTGGTACGGGCACAATGCAGTGGCTTTCTTTTTGACCACCCCTTACCTGGGGTTGATGTATTATTTTCTTCCCAAAGCCGCCAATAGGCCGGTTTATTCTTACAAGCTGTCTATCGTCCACTTTTGGGCACTGATTTTTATCTATATCTGGGCTGGGCCTCACCACTTGTTATACACCGCACTCCCTGAATGGGCGCAGGTATTGGGCACTGCCTTTTCGGTGATGCTGCTGGCGCCATCTTGGGCGGGGATGATCAACGGTCTGCTTACGCTGAGAGGAGCTTGGGACAAAGTCCGCGTGGATCCTATTTTGAAGTTTATGCTGGTAGCGGTGACAGCCTACGGTATGGCTACTTTTGAAGGCCCATTATTATCCCTGAAAAACGTCAACGCCATCGCCCACTATACCGACTGGATCGTGGCCCACGTCCATATTGGCGCCTTGGGCTGGAACGGCTTTTTAACTTTCGGTATGCTGTATTGGTTGTGGCCGAGGATGTGGAAGACCAAACTGCACTCCACCAAATTGGCCAATACGCACTTCTGGTTAGGTACTTTGGGGATTATCTTCTATGCGCTGCCAATGTACGTTTCTGCATTGACCCAAAGCTTAATGTGGAAAGAGTTTAATGAAATGGGACGATTGGCTTATCCCAATTTCCTGGAAACGGTAATTCAAATCGTACCCATGTACATGCTGAGAGCGGTGGGTGGTGCCCTGTATTTGAGCGGCGTGTTCATCATGGTTTATAACTTGGTGAAAACTGCCAAGCAGGGATCATTTGTAGCGGAAGAACATGATGAAGCTCCCGCTTTGACCAAACTCGTGCCGCAGAAGGATGAGTTTTGGCACAGGGTATGGGAAAGGAAGCCCGTTTTCTTCACCATTATGGCTACCGTGGCCATTGTTATCGGCGGGTTGGTAGAAATTGTTCCCACCATTTTGATCAAATCAAATGTTCCCACCATCAGCAGTGTTCAGCCTTATACCCCGTTGGAATTGCAGGGTAGGGATCTGTATATTTCCAATGGCTGTGTGGGCTGCCATTCTCAGATGATTAGACCCTTCCGTGCCGAAACTGAGCGCTACGGGGAATATTCCAAAGCCGGGGAATTTGTGTACGACAGACCTTTCCTATGGGGTTCCAAAAGGACAGGGCCCGACCTTCACCGGGTAGGAGGAAAGTATCCGGATAGCTGGCATTACCACCACATGGTGGATCCGAGAAGTATGTCTCCCGGCTCCCTTATGCCTCCCTACGCCTGGTTGGTGACCAATACCATGGACCATGAGGATGTCCCCGCCAAAATCCGTACGCTTCAGAGATTGGGAGTGCCTTATCCCGAAGGATATGACCAACAGGCCAATGCAGACCTGGAGGTTCAGGCCAATAAAATTGTCGCCAGCCTGAAGGAATCCGGCGTAGAAGTGATGCCCAATTCGGAAATTGTCGCATTGATTGCCTACTTGCAAAGGTTGGGTACAGATATCAAAAAGGGACAAACAGTAGCTAACCCATAAATAGATTTGTTATGTACAAGGAAGTGTTAAGATCAATTGAAGATATAGAAACCATGCCGTTGATTTCCCTGGTTGTGTTCATGCTGTTCTTTATCGGCATGTTTATCTGGGTGCTTACGGTGGATAAGAAATACGTGGAGCATATGAAGTCGCTCCCACTTAATGATGATGAAGCTAAAGGCACAGATCATGAAAAAGAGTAAAAATGTATTTTTGACTATGGCGGCATTGCTGACAGGGATGCCGGCTTTTGCCCAAGTGAACAATCCTGGCTTTTTTGAGTCTGTAGGAAATATGGGAAGCGGCCAAATAACTTTGTTGGTTATTTTGGCTGTGGTACTGGGGCTTATTGTGTTGTTGCTTGTTTTGTTGATCTACCTGATGTCCTTTCTTTCCTCAGTATTGGGAAGGGAGACGGGTTTGGAATTCGGGGCGGGACATTGGTGGTCAAGGTTCAAGAAGAAGCATGTCTCTGGAGAAGAAGAGGGAGAAGTGAAGGGTAACGTGCTGGAACACCACAGTTATGACGGAATTACTGAACTGGATAACTTTATGCCGCCTTGGCTGCAATATGTGTTTGTTCTGTCCATCGGCTTCGGGATTGTCTATTTTATTAATTATTCCGTGTTGGGATGGGGGAAAACCCAGATAGAAGAATACCAGGAGGAATTGTTTGTCGCACAGGCCCAAGCAGACGAAAGAAAACTGAATGAGGTGGCGGGAATTGACGAAACCAACGTGGTGTATGACCGCACAAGAGAGTCTTTGGAGATCGGCAAATCCATCTTTGATAATAATTGCATGGCCTGTCATGCCAGTGATGGCGGGGGCGGTGTTGGTCCTAACCTGACCGATGAATATTGGCTACATGGAGGAAGCATCAATGATGTGTTTACCGTCGTAAAATATGGCGTGCCCGAAAAAGGGATGATCCCTTGGCAAGACCAGCTGAGCCCGGAACAGATGCAGTTCGTGTCCAGCTATATACTTACTTTGACAGGAACGACGCCGTTGAACCCCAAAGAACCACAGGGAGAGAAGTACGAGCCCACTATTGAACAGCCCACCGATGCCCTGAGCGGTGAAGAGCTTGAGCTGGAAGAGGTGGAGGAACAATAAGTAGATGGTTCCAGTGAAGATCCAGCTATCTTCACTGGACCAATATTGCAACAGTCAACCGAAGAAGTTGCAAGGGAAAGATTACATTAGGAGAGGAGAGTTATGAGCAAGGATGTCGAGATTTTATATCAAAATGAAGGTTTTAGAGATTCCATAGGTACCGTCCGGGATGATGGGAAAAGGAAATGGATCTATCCGCGAAAGGTAAAGGGGAAGTTTTACAACTGGAGGACTTATTTGTCCTACGTGTTATTGGCCATTTTATTTGCCGGACCATTTATAAAGATAGACGGGCAACCCCTGTTGCTTTTGAATTTTTTTGAAAACAAATTCGTCATTTTTGGCGCCGTGTTTTGGCCCCAAGACACCTACCTTCTGATATTCATGTTGTTGATCTTTATGGTCTTTATCATTCTCTTCACGGCCGTATTTGGACGCGTATTTTGCGGATGGTTTTGTCCGCAGACGCTGTTTATGGAGATGGTGTTCCGTAAGATCGAATATTGGATAGAAGGGGATGCCAACCAACAAAGGAAGCTGAATGCGATGCCTTGGAATCAGGAAAAGATTCTCAAGAAAACCGGGAAGATGATAATTTTTTCTTTCATTTCCCTGCTGATCGGTCATACGGTAATGGCTTATCTTATTGGGATCGAGAATACCTTGGAAATAGTGACCCACCCCCCTACAGAAAATATGGCGGGATTCATGGGGTTGCTGGCGTTTTCCGGTATTTTTCTTTTCGTGTTTTCATGGTTTAGGGAGCAAGCCTGTATCGTCGTATGTCCCTATGGAAGGCTGCAGGGGGTGTTGCTGGATGATAACAGCATGAACGTCATCTACGATTACGTGAGAGGAGAACCCCGGGGGAGGATTAAAAAGTCCGCGGTGGCTGCCATAGAAGAACCTCCAAAAGGAGATTGCGTGGACTGTACGCTCTGTGTGCAGGTATGTCCCACCGGTATTGATATCAGAAACGGCATCCAGATGGAATGTGTCAACTGTACGGCCTGTATGGATGCCTGTGACGAAGTGATGATTAAGGTCAACCGTCCCACCGGATTGATCCGGTTGGATTCTGAAAAGGGTGTAAGGGAAGGAAAACAAAAATTGGTGAGCCCAAGGGTAGTGGGTTATTCCTTCGTGTTGCTGGTCTTGTTTGGCATATTTGTATCTCTTCTTTGGACCCGGTCCGATCTGGAAGCTACGGTGACGCGGTTCCGGGGCATGACCTATCAAGAGCGTGAGGGCGGAGAGGTGAGCAATTTGTATGAAGTCAGCTTCATCAATAAAACATTTGATGATCAAATTGTTGAACTGAGAGCTGAAAGCGAAGATTACCGGATCGAAGTCGTAGGTCATGACGATTGGACGCTGCAGGGGCAGGCCCGGTTTGAAGGCAGGTTCTTCATTGTCACAGACCAGGATAAAATCCACACCAACCAAAACGAGGTAAAATTGTTGCTTTTGCAGAACGGAGAAGTAATTGATGAAATAGAGACAAGCTTTGTAGGGCCTGTAAGCCACTAAGTATTTTCATCTAATACGCAGCAAGAGCAAATTAAAAAGGCAGGCTAGATAGGATTTCGTGTTCTGCTAAGGAATGGCCAAGCAATAAAAAACGTACTTAAAGCAAAAAACATATGAACTGGGGACATGGACTCGCGATTTTATTTGGCTTCTTTGTTTTGTTTATGGTGTCTTTGGTCGTCATCTGTGTAAGACAGGATGATATCCATCTGGTGACCCAAAACTATTACGAAGAGGAAATAAAATATCAACAGCAGATTGAAAAAATGGCAAATGCCAATGATTTGGCATATGATGCCTTGCATTACAAGCCTGTCAATAAAACGGTCGACTTATTTCTTCCGCAGGGCTCAGAGGGAACGCTACATCTATTCCGTCCCTCGGATGCCAGAATGGATCAGAAGTTTGCTGTAAATGTTCAACAAGAAGATACTTTGTCCATTGACCTCGCGCATCTACAACCCGGCTATTGGAAGATGAAGTTGACTTGGAAACAGGGAGATATGGAATATTATCTGGAGGAGCAGATTACCATTTGATATGATTTGGACTGCCTTTTTGTTGGGGTTTTTAGGATCATTTCATTGTCTTGGAATGTGTGGTCCGATAGCTTTGGTCATCTCGGCACGGGACAATAACCGCTTTCTGACCAATAAGATCATCTATAACTTGGGGAGAACTGCCACTTATAGCCTTTTGGGTATAGTAGTTGGGACGCTTGGTTTGAGTCTACAGCTTGCAGGTGTACAGCAATGGTTTTCCATCCTTATGGGAGCAGCAATTGTTCTTATGGCCTTCTTTTACAAAAGAAGTGAAAGATGGGTCTCTGGGCTAGGCTCTGCCGGTATGGCAGGTGGGGTGAAAAGAAGGCTGGGGAAATATCTAAAAATGGGGGGGCGGACCGCCTTCTTTGCCGGGGGTCTGATCAATGGCCTGTTGCCTTGCGGCATGGTTTATATCGCGTTATTGGCATCCCTTGCTCTGCAGGATCCTTTGGCCGGCGGGATATATATGGCAGCTTTTGGCCTAGGAACCATCCCATTGATGTTGGTCGTGATGCTTTCTGGGAAGTTGTTCAGCCTCGGCACCCGACAGAAGTTTTTGCGTGCAATGCCTTACTTTGCGGTGTTTATAGGGCTACTGTTTATTTTAAGAGGATCCGGTTTGGGTATCCATTATGTCAGTCCCCAGCTCCAACCTTTTGTGTATGGCCAGCAGCAAATGGAGATGACAATGTGCGAATAAAGCTACGGAAAATTTATTCCCATTGCCTCGTAATCCCGTCACCACAAGTTCAATTCAACCTGCAATAGGCTGTTCTACACCACCTTACTGAAGGGAAACGCTGAGGTCTTTTTACGGTTTAGTTTCTTGTCAAAGATGGAACATATGTTTCTCACCCATGCCTTGCCGGATGAGGTGACCTGCAGGCCTGACTTGCCGTAAATTATTAGGCCATCAAGCACCATTTCATCCAGTTGATCCATCACCTCTTGTGATAAATTCAGAAAAAACTCCGTGCCCCAAGTTGCTTTTTCTTGGCAGATGATGTCAAGTATCAATTGGCGTATTTCCTGGTCCTCCGCGGTTTGGATATGACCTTTTTGAAGGGGGAATCTTCCAAGGGTTATATCCGCTTTATAGGAAGATATTTCTTTGTTGTTCTGTGCATAGGCATAACCGATATCGCTGATCGAGCTATTGCCCAAACCTATCAGCATGGCGGAAGGAGAGGTAGTATAGCCCATGAAGTTCCGGTGCAGTTTACCCGAGTTTTTGGCAATAAACAAGGGGTCTTGGGGCAGGGAAAAATGGGTCCATCCCCACTTCTTCATATCCCATGTGAACCAATAGTGCTTTACCTTTTTCCTGAAGCTGGCGTTTCTCCTCTTCTGTAGGAAGGAAGTTCTCAAAATGTTTTTGCGCAGGAAACATATGGGGCACATGGGCATAGCTATAGAAGGCAATACGGTCCGGCTTTAATCCCGCCACTTGGTTAAAAGTCTGCGTTATGGTTTCGACCGTTTGGTGTGGAAGACCATAAAGAAGGTCAAAATTGACCGAATCATATCCAATGTTCCGGGCATTATGCGTAGCCTCCCTTACTTTCTCGAAAGGTTGTATCCGATGGATGGCTTTCTGTACCTTTTCATCAAAATCCTGTATGCCGTAGCTCACTCTGGTGAAGCCTACTGCGTACAAGGCTTCCAAATGCTCTAAGGTGGTATTGTTCGGGTGGCCTTCAAAACTGAATTCCGCAACGGGAAGAACTTCTGTCGAAGACCTGATGGTAGAAACCAACAGGGTCAGTGCCTCAGGAGAGAAAAATGTCGGGGTTCCTCCGCCTAAATGTATTCCAGCCAATTTTGGCTTTTGCGGCAAAATATCCAGATAATGTTGCCATTCCTTGAGTACCGATTCAATGTAGGGCAATTCCACTGCATGATTTTTGGTGATTCTTTTATTGCATCCGCAATAGGTACAGAGATTTTCGCAGTACGGAAGATGGATGTAAAGACTGATGCCTTGCTCTTGTCCAAACTCGCCATAAGACTTTTTCACCAAATCGATCCAGCAGCTCTCCGTGAGGTTTCCCTCCCAATGAGGGACCGTTGGATAGCTGGTATATCGTGGAGTCGGTACATTGTATTTTTGAAGCAAGGATGAAGAGACCATAATTTTGTGTAGTTTGGTCTGCAAAGATCCTTCTTATTACAGGCGTTTTTCATGACCCTTAGAAGGTAAGTACCTGATAAAAATCATCTTTTACTCCTCCTCCAAGTCAAAAAATTGGCTGGGGTTACACGCGCTTTTTCCTTATTTTCTGAACACGACCTTTATTTGGGGCTGAGATTGGATCAAAAAATTTCAGATGCAGGCCAAACATGTTTTAGCTGTAATGAGCTGAGAAGAAATTCTTCAAGTGCAAGCCAATTTCTCCTCAGCTGTATTTATGTCATCAACAATGGAAAAGGAATGCAAGATCAATTGTGGAGATGCCTTTCCACCGGTACGAACGGCAGGTTGAAGGTTTCTGCCACAGCCTGGTAAACCACTTCCCCATGAACGATGTTTAAGCCATTCTTTAATTCCACACTTTCCTGGGCTGCTTTTCTCCAGCCTTTTCCGGCCAATTGAAGGGCATAAGGTAAGGTGGCGTTGGTCAATGCCAATGTGGAGGTGAAGGGCACAGCTCCCGGCATATTGGCTACGCAATAATGGATTACCCCATCAATCACAAAAGTCGGGTTTTCGTGGGTGGTGGGTGTGCAGGTTTCTATGCATCCCCCTTGGTCAACAGCCACATCCACCACGACTGTGCCCGGTTTCATCTCCTTCAGCATGTCCCTGGTAATCAGATGCGGGGCTTTTGCGCCAGTGATAAGGATGGCCCCGATGATTAGATCCGCTTCCTTGATCAATTTTCGGATATTAAACTCGTTGGACATGATTGTATTGACATTAGGAGGCATGATTTCGGAGAGATACCGCATCCTATTGAGAGAGACATCCATAATGGTCACATCGGCACCCAAGCCTGCTGCCATATATGCCGCATTGGTTCCTACGATGCCGCCTCCCAAGATTAGTACCTTTCCAGGCAAGACTCCCGGTACTCCCCCTAATAAGATTCCCCGGCCACCCAGGGGCTTTTCCAAATAGTTGGCGCCTTTTTGAACAGCCATCCTACCGGCCACTTCGGACATGGGCACCAGTAGCGGCAGACTTCTATCCGCTTTCTCGACTGTTTCGTAGGCAAGACAGACCGATTGGTTTTCAATCATCGCCTTAGTTAAACTTTCGTTGGAAGCAAAATGAAAATAGGTGAAGAGAAACTGGCCTTTTCGGATCAAAGGATATTCGATCTCTATGGGTTCTTTGACTTTCATGATCATTTCTGCCTTGGCGTAAACCTCCTCTATAGTTGACAGGATTTGGGCCCCTGCGCCCAGGTAAAGGTCATCCGGAAAATCACTCTCTTTCCCTGCACCGGCTTGCACATATACCTGGTGGCCTCTCTTGATCAGCTCTTTTGCTCCAGATGGAGTAAGAGACACTCTGTTTTCATTGTTTTTGATTTCTTTTGGAATTCCTATAATCATAGCTGGAAGGTTAAAGCTTTATAATTTAGTTGTAGATCACAGCGGTGTGAATTTTGTTCTAAGATTAACGTATGGGAGTTTTTATTTGGTTGATTTTTTTCCTTATCTTTTGGCGGTTCATTGATTTATCAGTTCCCTTTCTTGCCGATAGGCCACGGTTTGCTCATGGACTCCATGAAATCGGAAAGAATCGTTGAATAGAATTTCAAAGTACAACTTAAGTAGCAATAGACATAAATATTTAAACATAAAATTTTGTTTACTCCTTCTGTATTGCTAAAATAAGTATTTATTATGGTTTTGTTGAAATATGGATTGAAAAAGAACGGTTTGTTAAACAGGACATTTTTCAGTAATTTTGGGTTGTCGAGAAGAGGCAGGCCAACCCAAGAAGTTTAAATTGATATTAATGGAACAAAGGGCGACATTAACCAGTAACGGAAAAGGTAAGACCATCGATAACCATCTGGTTTTGGCAGATTATAGACTTGCTCAGATGAGTCGGCAGGTGTCTATAATGGGTCGAAGAGAGGTTTTTATGGGCAAGGCCAAATTCGGGATTTTTGGTGATGGTAAGGAAGTGGCCCAAATAGCCATGGCCAAATTTTTTCAAAAAGGTGATTTCAGGTCCGGATATTACCGGGACCAGACCTTCATGTTCGCCATCGGGGAATTGTCCATACAAGAGTTTTTTGCCCAGCTGTATGCCCATACTGATATCCAGGCGGAGCCCTCTTCGGGGGGAAGGCTGATGAGCAGCCATTTTTCCACCAGATCTTTGGACAATGAAGGGAATTGGAAAAACCTCTGCCAGATCAAGAATTCTTCTGCCGATATATCGCCCACTGCCGCCCAGATGCCAAAATTATTGGGTTTGGCCTATGCTTCTAAATTGTACAAAGAAAACCCCGGACTTAAAGGGATAGAGGAGTTCAGCCGGGAGGGAAATGAAGTTGCATGGGGAACCATCGGCAATGCCGCTACGGCTGAAGGGATGTTCTATGAAACCATCAATGCGGGCGGAGTCTTGCAGGTTCCCATGATTGTGTCGGTTTGGGATGACGAATATGGCATATCCGTTCCCAACAAATACCACACTACGAAAGGGAGTATATCCAAGGTGTTGAAAGGCTTTAAAAGAGAAGAGGGAAAAGACGGATATGAGATCTTCGTGGTTAAAGGATGGGATTATAGGAAGCTTTTAGAGACCTATCAAAAGGCCGCGAAAATAGCACGATTAGAACATGTGCCCGTATTGATCCATGTCGTTGAGATGACCCAGCCGCAAGGGCATTCTACCTCAGGATCGCATGAAAGGTATAAATCCAAAGAAAGACTGGCCTGGGAAGCAGAACATGATTGTCTGCTGAGGCTTAGAAATTATATTTTAGACGAGGGCATTGCCACAGAAGAGGAGTTAACAGAAATTGAAGAATCCTGCAAGCAGGAGGTGAGGGAAGCCAAGGATGCCGCCTGGAAGTCATTTTCTATTGCCATAAAGGATGAACTGAACGAAGCCATCAGCCTGATTAATGAAGCTTCACTTGACAGTTCACAGGGAGCGTTCCTGGTTCAGCTCGCCGAGGATCTTTCCAAGACGCTCAATCCTATCAGGAAAGATGTGATCAGTGGGGTGAGAAAGGCACTTTTGGCGATGCGGTTTGATCCTGCCGAAGTACGTGCCAACCTTAAAGCCTGGTATGAAGTGCAGCAGCAGGTTAACCGGGATAGGTATAACAGTTTTCTGTACAGTGAATCCGAAGAAAGACATTCTTTGGTGAGCGAGGTATCGGCCATATATGAAGAAGATGCACCCATGGTGGACGGGCGGGAGATCCTTCAGGCTTGTTTCGACCACTTGTTGTCCAGGGATCCGAGGGTTTTTGCTTTCGGGGAAGATGTGGGCAAGATTGGAGACGTAAACCAAGGATTTGCCGGGCTTCAAGCCAAACACGGGGAGCTTAGGGTAACCGATACCGGAATCCGTGAATGCACCATTATTGGGCAGGGGATAGGAACTGCCCTGAGGGGGTTGAGGCCCATCGCGGAAATACAGTATTTGGATTATTTACTCTATGCCCTTCAGATCCTTTCTGACGACTTGGCGAGCCTACAATACAGAACCAAAGGCGGCCAAAAAGCACCCTTAATTGTTAGGACCAGGGGCCATCGGCTCGAAGGTGTATGGCATTCCGGCTCCCCTATGAGCATGATTTTGGGGAGCTTGCGGGGAATGCTTGTCTGTGTGCCAAGAAATATGACCCAGGCAGCGGGGATGTATAACACCCTTTTAAAGTCAGATGAGCCGGCACTGATCATTGAATGCCTCAACGGGTATAGGCTAAAGGAAAGAATGCCGTCCAATATTGGTGAAATCACCGTTCCTCTAGGTAAACCTGAGATTTTGCGCGAGGGGACAGACATTACCATTGTTACGTACGGGGCGATGTGCAGGATTGTCATGGATGCTGCCAGCCAACTTGATGAGATCGGTATATCCACAGAGGTTATCGATGTGCAAACCTTGCTTCCGTTCGACACCCATCATATCATTAAGGATTCTGTTAAAAAGACCAACCGGGTGATTTTTGCGGATGAAGATGTTGAAGGTGGCGGATCGGCTTATATGATGCAACAGGTGATTGAGGGGCAGGGAGCCTTTAAATTTTTGGACTCAGACCCTGTCACCCTATCCGCTAAGGCCCACCGGCCAGCTTATTCTTCCGACGGGGACTATTTTTCCAAACCCAGTGTGGATGATGTGGTAGAGAAGGCGTATTCGATTATGGGAGAGGTAGATCCGGTGAGTTTTCCCGGGGTTTAGTAGCGTTTGTACAGCTACCAGTCGATATGTTCTAATCTCACAATGTAGACGGACGGTTTTCAGGTAAGCCTTAATTACATTCTTAAAGGATTATTGACTGATTTCTAGAATAGGACGCTTGCTCCATTAAAGCCTCTGCAGTACGATTACCGTTTTATCTGCGACAAGGTAAAATCTGGAGAGGACACCACGTTACTTTTATTGAGGTTTCTATCCTGAACCTGTACATCAATCTTAATCGTGTCGTTTCGGAAAATTGAATTCCACCCCAATGACAGCATGGAATATTTGATTGTTCCCTCAATGGCCCTCCCTTTTTCTTCGCTCAGTATTCTGGGAAAACGTCCATTAAAGGTGGAATAGAACGGGGGACCCGAGAAGTCATACTCGGTATAGTTCCCGCCCCTTTTGATGAAAAATTTGACAAAGATGTTGTACTGGTCGGGATTGATCTTCACCCAAATGGTATCATTTACTATTGTAGTGCCCACTAAGGGACGTATTACCCAATCCCTGTCATTAAATTGGGGGGCTTCGGGAGGACGGGTGCCATAGGTCACGAGGTCCCCGTTGGGGTGGGTTTGAAAGTTTAGCGGGTTAAAGGGAGGGTCTACGTCCCGGGGACTCAAGCCGAGATCTCCTTCGGCATCCCTGAAATCAACAGAGACCATCAAGGTGTCGGAAGTGTTGGTTTCGATAAACTCCAAACTGTTAAAGGTGATTTGCGGAGCCGTCGGGAAATCATCGGGAGGGGATACGCAACCTACAGCGGCGCCGGCCACAAACAATAATATGTATATATAACTTTTAACCTTCATATCGATCGAGTAAATTTACAATTAATATTGGTATATAAAAATGACAAAAATTGCCAACAAACAATTAAAACGATGGATTATTTCAAAAGTTTTTCTGAAAAATTGAACCAGCTTGAAGGGTTTGATTTCGATGGATTGGCAATGGAAATATTTGGTTTTCAGGCAAAGCATAACCGGGTATATCGCTCTTTTATAGCGGCAAGGAATATTGACGTTCGGCAGGTGACAAAAGTCCGGCAGATTCCTTTTCTGCCCATACAATTTTTTAAGTCACATCCGGTGATCAGCGGGGATGAGGACGATTTTAAAGATTTCTATTCCAGCAGCGGCACTACTGGAGCGATCACTAGCCGACATTATGTATGGTCAGAGCGTTTTTATCTGGACCATGCACGGAGGACTTTTGAAAGCCAATATGGTTCTCTCGACGACTATCATATTTTAGCACTTTTGCCGGCATATTTGGAGAGGCAGGGAAGTTCTTTGGTAGCGATGGTGGATTATTTTATCCAATTGAGCAGGTCGAAGCATTCCGGGTTTTATTTACACAACCATCAGGATCTTATAGACAAATTGTTCGTTTTAAGGGACAGCCCTAAGAAAGTCCTTTTAATTGGTGTGACTTTTGCGTTGCTGGATATAGCAGAAAAAGAGCTGCCCCAATTGCCCAATTTATTGGTGATGGAGACCGGAGGGATGAAGGGGAAAAGGAAGGAAATGATTCGGGAAGAAGTCCACGAGATTCTTTGTGCCAGTTTTGGAGTAAATGAGATTCATTCCGAATATGGAATGACCGAACTGATGTCACAGGCCTACTCCCAAGGGCAGGGAAAATACGTTTTGCCGGAGACGATGAGGATTTATTTAAGAGATACCCATGATCCCCTTTCGATCAGTAACAGGGCCCAGGGGGGTATTAATGTGATCGATTTGGCAAATTTCCATTCTTGTGCCTTTATAGAAACACAGGATCTGGGGAAATACGATCAGGAAGGCAGTCTGGAAATACTCGGAAGGTTTGATAATAGTGAAATCAGGGGCTGCAATTTAATGGTAAATTAATTTTGTATTCCTCAGGGAAATAAACATATTTGGTTTAGAATAAAGAACAAATGAGAAGAACAGCAGTAGTATTAGTGGCTTTTGCCTTATTGACATTGGGGGCCTGTGCATCAAGCAAGCCCTGTCCCGCGTATGCCAAAGCGATAGATTTGACAGAGGCAAGAGGATAAAAAAAATACGCTGACTAATAGTCGGCGTATTTTTTTATGTCTTCCAAAGAAATTCGAGCATCTCCGAGAATCATCAATCGCTCCACGACATTCCGTAGTTCTCTGATATTCCCTGTCCAGGGGATCTCCTGAAGCCTTGCCATGGCGTCTTTGTCAATCTTCTTCTTGGCCGTACCGTATTCTTTGGCAAGATCTTGTAAAAACCGTTCTACCAGTAATGGGATATCTTCCTTTCGGTCCCTAAGAGAGGGTACTGGGATCAAAATCACACTAAGACGGTGGTATAAGTCCTCCCTAAAATTCCCTTCTTCAATTTCTTTTTTGAGATCTTTGTTGGTTGCTGCCAATACCCTGACATCCACCTTGATGTCTTTGTCTCCACCTACCCGGGTGATATGGTGTTCCTGAAGGGCACGTAACACCTTGGCTTGCGCGGAGAGGCTCATGTCTCCGATTTCATCCAAAAACAAAGTGCCTTCCGTGGCCTGTTCGAATTTCCCTATCCTTTGTTTTACCGCAGAGGTAAAGGATCCTTTTTCATGCCCAAACAATTCGCTTTCAATCAGTTCTGAAGGAATTGATGCGCAATTGACTGCAACGAAGGGGGCGTTGGATCTATTGCTTTTTTGATGGATCCAGTGGGCCACCAGCTCTTTTCCAGTGCCGTTTTGCCCAGTAATCAATACTCGGGCATCCGTGGGGGCTACTTTTTCAATAGTATCCTTGACCTGCTGTAGGGCTGGTGAATTGCCTACCATGTCCAATTTCCTGGAGAGTTTTTTCTTAAGAACGGCCGTTTCCGACATCAGGTTTTTCTTTTCCAAGGCATTCCGGACCGTCAGCAGCAGGCGGTTAAGATCGGGAGGCTTGGGGATAAAGTCGAAAGCCCCTTTCTTAGTGGCTTCCACTGCCGTCTCGATCGAGCCATGTGCAGAGATCATGATAAACTGGGGCGGCTTGTCCATGGCATTTACCTTGTCCAACACTTCGATGCCATCCATTTTGGGCATTTTGACATCGCACAGCACCAGGTCAAATTCATTGTCCTCAATCATCCTTACCCCTTCTTCGCCGTCCTGGGCTTCAAAAATCTCATATTTTTCGTACTCTAATATTTCTTTTAAAGTCGCTCTGATGATTTTTTCGTCATCTATGATCAGTATTTTTGACATATAGTATAAAATTTTTAAAAGAAAAAAAGTGCAAGCCTATAAGCCGGGTTCTGTCTCTTCCCTTTTTGGACAAACCAGCTAGGGAAGTGCCTGTCATTTATCTAGCTCCAGCCTCACGGCGGGAGTCCATCGATCTACCCACCCTGACTTCCCGTCCCCAAGGAGCCGGGATCGAACGAGCAGCTCTTCAATCAGGGCCTATTTGATCTTTCAACCCATAAGGTTTACCTCGCAATACCGGTTGCCCGGTATCCGGTGGGCTCTTACCCCACCTTTTCACCCTTACCCTGCCAGGCAGGGCGGTATATTTTCTGTGGCACTTGCTGTGACCGTACCGTTCCCAGTGCGGCCCCTTCCTGTTAGGAAGTATGGCGCTCTATGTTGCCCGGACTTTCCTCCCCCCCGAAAATCGGGGCAGCGACAAGCCAGCTTGCACGTGCAAAAATAGCCTTTTTAATCTAAATAATAGCTATCTCTTCTGCATTGACCTGCTTTTCTGTCAGGGCTTTACCACGGTGGCAATTTCCCCCCTAAATGACAGGACATGGGTAAATCATGCAAAAAGTCTTAACTTTGCACCGTAATAAAAATGGAAAGATGATACTAGTGGGAAAGGCGGTGCTCAGCGATGACATCAAAGAAAATTTCTTTGTATGCGATTTGGAAAAGTGCAAAGGGGCATGTTGTGAGGAAGGTGATGCGGGAGCACCTTTAGAAGAGGAGGAAACCATAATTTTGGAGAAAATTTATCCCAAAATCACGGAATACCTATCGGAAGAGGGCAAGCGTACTATAGAAAGTCAGGGAACATGGGTGGTGGATCGCGACGGGGACAAGGTGACACCTACCATAGGGAATAACGGGGCCTGTGCTTATGCTACAAAGGATGAACGGGGCATGTTGAAATGTGGTATAGAACAGGCTTACCTGGATGGAAAGGTGGGTTTTAAAAAGCCGATTAGCTGTCATCTGTACCCGATCAGGGTGACCAAGTACGATGACTTTGATGCCCTCAATTACGACCGCTGGGATATCTGTGATGCGGCTTGCGTACTTGGAAGCAAGCTTGGCGTTCCCGTTTACAAGTTTTTGAAAGAACCCCTGGTCCGTAAATACGGAGAAGACTGGTATGCGGAATTGATCCAGGAAATCGAAGGTGACAGGAAGCAGGAAGACCCAAGTATCCAGCAGAAATAAGGAAAAAAATAACCCATAAATCAATCAACTCAATAACCCTTTTAACAACACAATAAACCTCTATGAGAAGGAACATTCTTTTAATCAGTTTTTCAATTGCATTTCTTTTTTTCAGTGCTTGTGCCCGGAATCCGGTGACAGGAAAAAAGCAATTGGTCCTAATGTCCGAGAAACAAGAAATAGCCATGGGTCAGGAAGCTGATCCACAAATTGTAGCAGCTTACGGCTTGTATGAAGATAAAGCGTTGCAGGGATTTATTGACCAAAAAGGCCAAGAGATGGCGAAGATCTCTCACCGAAACCAACTGGATTACACCTTCAGAATCCTTGATTCGCCTGTTATCAATGCCTTTGCCCTCCCCGGTGGTTATGTGTATTTCACCCGCGGAATCATGGCTCACTTTAACAATGAAGCTGAATTTGCCGGAGTACTGGGCCATGAGATTGGGCATATCACTGCGAGACATTCTGTAGCGCAGCAGAGAAATAATTTACTGAGCCAGATAGGATTGATAGCCGGGGTAGTATTTGTTCCTGAATTCGGCCAGTTTGCTGAACAGGCCTCACAGGGCTTAAATCTGATGTTGCTAAAATTCGGCAGGGACGCAGAAAGCCAATCTGACGAATTAGGGGTAGAATATTCCTCAAAAATCGGCTATGATGCCAGTGAAATGGCAGGATTTTTCAATACTTTGGAACGGAACCAAGTGGCTAGTGGAGCGGGTGAACTGCCGGAATTTCTTTCTACCCACCCCTCCCCCGCAGGAAGGGAAGCCAATGTGGGACAGTTGGCTGAAGAATGGAAAAACAAGCTTAATCTTACCCAGGTGAAAGTCAATCGGGACGGCTACCTGAAAATGTTGGATGGCCTGGTATACGGGGAAGATCCAAAGCAAGGGTTTGTGGAAAAGCAGATTTTCTATCACCCGGAGTTGAAGTTTCAGTTTCCTATCCCGTCAGACTGGTCTTATCAGAATTCTCCCCAGCAATTTCAAATGGCACAGAAAGATGGGAAGGCCATGATGACACTGACACTCGTGGAAGGTACGTCACTTCAAGAGGCTTCGAGTTCAGTTTTGAAACAATATGCTCTCGAACTGGTAGATGCGGAGGAGATCACTGTCAACGGATTGAAAGCCATAAGAATGGAAGCAGGCCAGCAACAACAGGAGACCATCATCAAGACTTTGTCTTATGTAATTCAACACGGAGGCAATTTTTATAACCTCATGGGAATTACCCATACGGATAGTTTCGATGGCTTTGAACCTGTGTTTCTGGGAAGCATGGATAGCTTTAAAGAATTAAAGGATGCCGAAAAACTAAATAGGAAGCCGGAAAGAATCCGTCTGAAAACCGTTGCTTCGGAGGGTAGTCTGCAACAAGTGCTCACCGGCTTCAATGTCCCCAAAGATCGGTTGGAAGAGGTGTCTTTGATCAATGGGATGTCCCTGACGGATCTTGTGCCTAAAGGTAGCCTGATTAAGGTAGTAGAACAGTAGGGAACTGAGACGGTGTGGCCATCTCGCCGTTTCTTTCTTATCAATAATGGGTGACGGAATGACGGTGGAAGCGGTAAAGGACTCCCACTCGTCACTCCGTCACTTTTATTTTACTTGAGTTTTTTTAAATACGTGCGATAAACATTTCCTGCAAAGAATTGGGCAAATTTGGAAACGGCCTTTAATCCCTCGACTTTGGAAGGGGCGTTGAGTGCCTTGATGGTTTTTAACTGCTTCATAAAGTCTCCTATTTCAATATGCAGCTTTCCTTTTCCTAACAGCCGGTTGGCACTCGAATCGCCTTCATAGATAGTGATAAAAAGGCTAGTTGTGTCTTTCCAGACATCTACTCCTCTGTCATTGTGTACATCTTTAAATCCTTCAAAATAATAACGCTTGCCCTCCTCGCTGATGAGTTGGGCGCTGTATAGCATTTTCTTCCTTTCTGGATCGCTTGGATCTACTACGAAGAGGTTGAAAATACCTTGAAATGCGGAAAGAGGGGACTTAGATAGTGCAGGAGCCGTCATGGTACCAAACATTCCTGCTTCATGAATGTTGATATTGATAAGCGAATCCACGTCCTCCGATTGGATGGTCAGGGTAAATTCAAAGGGGGAATTTCCCTCATTTCCCTTGGCATAGGCTGCATCATAGTCATGGATCTCATCCAGGGAGAAAAAGCCTTTCATCGTCTCGGTAAATTGTATGCCTGTAGGCTCTACCGTGTAACGTTCTGGTTCATCCCCGACGTCACCCAATGCGTAAGAAAGCGGCCGGCCTATTTCCTCCGCAAGTACTTTGCAGCCCCGTTCCGCCAGGGCACTTATGGTCAACAGAGGGTTGGTGCCAATAGGTCGGGGAATAACCGCACCGTCCATTACATATAATCCTGGATGAAGCTCAGTGCCTTCCTCTCCAGAAAACACCTGTCCTTTATGATCCACAACACCCTTCGAGGCATTATCAGCCATGGGGCAGCCGCCTAAGGGATGGACGGTCACCAGATCGTAATTCAACAACTTGTTCCAAGTGGGATTAGGAATGATATTACCACCCAATGCTGTGGTGGCACTGGCCAATTCCCCGCTTACTTTCTTGAAAATATTTTGCCTTCCCACGTCTTTCCAATGAATATTCAGTCGATCATCCTTTAGTTCCATTTCACCGTTGCCATCATCATGGCACATGACCAAATAAATCTGGGTATGGTCAACGGCCCCATGAAATGGCCCCTTCACCAGACTCTTCACCTCTCTCCATTTCTCTTGAAAATAATCCTTAAATCCCCGATCTGAATCTTTACCCATAAGTCTTGAGAAGGTAACCAATGAACCCGCCAAGATAGACCGGATAGGCCCCGGAACTGTTCCTTCTTCCAACGTCAAGCCATCCTCAAGCTTTTCCCGGTTTCTCATATCGATCACACTGGTAATGCAGGGGCCTACTTGGGCGATTCCGCCATTGCTCCTGTCACCGAGTCCAATCCCATGAATGGGAACATCATTGTTGTATCCGAATCCCAAGACATCGCCATTTCCCGTAAATCTTTTTCCAATCATGGGGGACAAAGACAGGCCCCTTAGTGCTGAACGAAGTAAGATCTCCGTGCTTCCCAATGACCCTGCTCCCAAGATGACCTTCTCCGCTTGTATAAACATTGGAGCGGCATCGAATCTTTCCCTTCCCGTATTGAGTATTTGAAAATAAACCTGCCATAGCTCGTTCTTCCTTTCAAGATGGTGCACTTTGACATTGGTGAAAATATCTGCTCCATGATTCACCGCATCCGGAAGGTAATTCATGGCCGTGGTGTTTTTGGCGCCACTGTTACATCCGGTCACACAGTCCCCACAGTTGGTACACTTGGACTGCCTCACCCCCACATGGTTTTTTTCTTTATCCTCAAAATTCACATTGATGTCCAACAGACGAAATTCTTCCGACATAAATTCGGCGGATGTCCTCATGGCTTCGGTTTTTTTTAGGATGGGGTAGCCGTTTTGGTTTTCAGGATAGGGATTGGGTTTTAACATTTCCCAGGCACGCTCTAGGCCCTCCTCGAAAGAAGCGGGATCATTTCTGATGGCTTCCGGCCAACAGGGATCTTCCATGACGCGGGGGTCAGGTTTGATAGAGACATTGGCATTGACCAAGGAAGTGCCTCCCAAGCCACAGCCTTTGAAAACACTGATCTCACTGCCCACGGTAAATTCATACAAGCCATTCCCCGAGCCGGTTTCATTTTTACCCTTGTTAAACTGCATTTCCATGGCGGCTTCTTTAAGGTTGCTGGGAAATTCCCCCGGTAAAAATTCTTTGCCCTTCTCCAACAGACAGACATGTAATCCACATCGCGCCATCCGGCTGGCGGCGATACTTCCCCCATATCCAGATCCAATAATGACCATATCATATTGGGCCAGTATTTCGGTTAAGGGTTTGGAGAGCTTTTTCATGGTGTTTGGGTTTAGTCTTAACAATTCTTCTATTTAGTTTTGGATGGTATTATGGGGATTTTGGACCACTGGTTCCTGGTCCTGCCAAGCCATTTCTCCACCAGAATAGTCCCGAAAGGGAGTAACTATAGGACTTTCTATAAGTTGGTAGTCAATAGAGTCTCCTTCGAATGTCGGACTTTCCTCGGAGCCGGTGTTTTTCCAGTTTTTAACTACCTTCTCCACGCCAATGGGATAGATGGTGATGCCTTCTGCGGTTAGATGGAGGCGTAAAAAATTCTTGTACCCATCCCATCTGTAAGAAGAGGAGGCTTCTGTGAGGTGGTTATCCAAAAAAGAAATGCTAAACAGCAAATATAAACCGAACAAAATGCAGCTGACAACACCTCCCAATAAACCCATCTCAGGGATAAAGAAATAGATTTGTTGCCATTCATCCATGCCGACATTCCATCTGGCAAATAACCAACATAGGAAGTAGAAGTTTGCTACCTGAAGCAGAGCATGGGCTCCTCCAGCGATATAGTTCCATTTGCCTTTGCCTGATTTGGTGTCAGTGAAAAGAAAAATGCCTACAAATAATAGCAGGTTTAAAACCAATACGGGAGGGTTGTACCGCAGGCTGTCCCACAGGGTCCCAAAAAATTCTTCCCAGCCCTGTCCTCCCAGGGGAATTATACTGATTTTTTCCAGGAAGTTATCGTTTATCCTGGAACCGATTTGCAGCAGCCATGCCGTTAAGAGGTGGAATATGCCAAAGAACAGCACCATGCTCATGCTGTAAAAGGGGAACATCAAGTTTTTAAAGCTCAGCTTTCTCGAACTATTGACCGGAGGGAAGACTCCTTTTAGCTCAGCCGAAGAATCGCCAGAAGGGGTGATATGTTGCTTTAATGTATGGGTTGGATGCATAAAGGCCCCTCCTCCGCCTGCGGTAATCAACTGGCAAGTTTGCCCATCTGGATTGACTTGCTCGTATCGGCTGTAATGGTGAAAATCGCCCGTGAGTATGCTGAGTATCTGAATGGTTTTATTCTTTTCGTAGTAGGAGTCTGCAGGTGCTCGGTCGTACTTGTCTGTCCTTTTGTCGAATAATATTCTATTTATGAAAAAATTGATCCGTTCATGGGAGTTGTTTTTTTTGTCCATTGACTGATAAACCCAAGAAGGTTCTGCGGTACACAGGATAATTTTATCCTGTGCTTTGAACTGATCCCGGGCAATTTCTTTAAAATAGCAAAGCTGGGGATAATCAATATCGGCATTCAACTGCACATCAATGCCCAGCAGCCAGGTATTATGTGGTAGTTTTAAGGCAAAATAGCTTCTGCGTTGTTTGGAATGCCAGTTTCCCAAAGATCGTCCCTGGCAAAAGAGCCGCAAAAAATTGGTGAGGCCATCGTACCAGTCATGGTTACCGGGCAAGGCAAAAAGACTCGGGCGATTATCATCGTTTTCCACCCAGGGGTAGGCGGCATTATAGGGGCCTTTCAAGCGGTTGTTGTATTCCTCCAGTTCGGGGGTAGGGTATACCTGATCGCCGCCCATAATAAGGATGTTTCCTCTGCTTAACTTTTCGCCGTTGAGCTCCAGTTGCTGCTGGGCCATCAGGTGGGCCATGGTGTAGGTGGCGTCAAAACCATCCCCCAAGTCGGAGATATAGTCTATCCAGATGGCGGAACGGTCAGAAAAATCATGGGGTTCCAGATTGGGATCCAGGGCCGCCTGCATTTCCCTTCTGTCCGCAAAATTTCCAAAGATTCCCGAAATAACGGTCTTGGTTGCCGTAAAGGCCAATTGTTGGGGATCGTACCAATTGACCATCTTTTTCCGTTCAAACTTCATATTCCATCAATTTTTTGACCATTTTAAATCGTTTTTTTAAGCCGCCGTTTTTCCCTCCGCTGCTTGTTTGTGCAAAAATGCATGCCTTCAATCGACGGGAAAGGGATTGGTGGAGAAGCCCTTCCAGCCGTAGCCCTTTTTTGTTGGAGATGCTGAGGCGACAGCGTTTCATCTCCAATCCCAACAAGAAATCCACGTCACTATACAAGCTAAAATCAGCGGTTAAATTGTGCTCTTCTCCTTGGATCAACAGCTTGGAAGTCACACTCAGCTGCCAACGATTTTTGCTTTTAACACTATGGATACTGGGTTGGTAAGTGATCATCTCCTGATGCTCCGGGCTGAGAAAGATGCTTGAATAAAAGCTCAGTTGCGAATGGCTGTCCAAGCTATTGAATCTGAAATAAGTGTAATAAGTCACTGCTGTACCGGAGTTATCAAAGTCTAGTCGTCCGTCAAACGTAGCCCTAAAGCTCAGCACAGTTCCTGGATTGGTGTTTTTGGTTGCCTGGGAGTCCATGGCGGTGGGAAGAACAGGTTGGGCTGACAGACGGCTTTTGGCGTGTTCATAACCCATATTGATCAACTCCCGGGTATTGACCTTATTGAAAAAGAGATCCGGATCCAGGGGAAGCGGTTCGGGTGGTTTGATGACAAATAAGCGTATTGGTTGCTTTTGGGGGACGTTATCCACGTCTTTATGGATCATCTGGTTGATTAAATCGATCTGCTGAAACTCTTCCAGCAAGGTTCCATTGGCGCTCATTTCAATCATATGCACATATTGATTAAAAGCACCCGGGTAGTAGGTAGGGGCATTTCCAATTGCCCACACCAGCCATAACTCTTCTGATCCTTGCCTGACTGCTTCCATCAGGTTGGCGTCCTTGATCCAGACCGCATCGGTGTACCAATCCTGGCCGATTTGGAGGGCAGGCATCATGAGCGGGAGTGACACCCCTGCGATCAGGTGATCCTCCAGGACCTCTTTATTTGAAACGGCTTCAACTGTCTTGTCAGAAAAGTTGCAGACGTTGAAGCTGGCATTGAGGGTGTGGTTGTTCCTAATATTAGGTAGATCAATTCCGAGGTGTGGAAAAACCTTATTGCGGATGTTGTCGGCATCGGCATAGCCGGTCATGGTGAAGGGCTTCAGGTAGTCTCTGAATTCCCTTCCGGAGATGAAATCTTTGATCTTTAAACTTCTCCACCTTTCGGCTATTGCCTTTGGTTGCAAACCACTGGCCAGCATAGCGGCATTAAATATCCCTCCAGACGTTCCATCTACATGACTGAATTCAATCCCGGCCTCTTCCAAGGCGAGCAATACCCCCGCTTGGTAGGCCACCCTCATTCCCCCGCCTGCAAGAATAAGGGAGCGTTTTGGATCGGTATGTCGGCCATCAACCCACATGATACAAGCCTTTTTGTATACTGTAAATCAGGATAAAACCCCATCCCACGGCCTCGTAGGATAGAAAGAAAATAGACAAATCACTGGGTGTTCCTTCCTCCAACCAAGAAGCTACTCTGGCGAGAATTCCAAAACCCATGATGACCAGGAAGAGCAGGTTAAATTTTTTAACCGAAAAAATTTCCTTTAAAAAGCAGAGCGCAAAAAGTCCATAACCCAATTCAAGTGCCCGAAGGAAACGGTATTGGCTGAGTAAATTTATCTGGGTGTATTCGGGTAAGCTGCTAAGATCCAAGGAAAACAAATAGCTGAAATCCAAGCGTGGTAAGCCAAAAGCTCCCCAGATTCCCGCCAATACGATTAAGCCGATATAGGTGTAAAAGAAAAAGTAGTTCATGAAGGCCAATTTTCCCTCCTTTGTTTAAGGTAGTACAAGAACAGCAAGCCCGAAAACAAATCGAAGAGGGCTACCCCTAGCGCCACGGGGCCGAATATATTTTTGATGACGCCTAAAGTTACCGCGACAAAAGCACCTAATTTCTGTAAGGCGCACCATAGCACCGCTTCATAACTTGTCTGTGCACGGTAGACCGTGTGTAGCATCAAACCACCGAACAATGCCATGAACATTCCCACAATTGCAAAAAAATGCGACGAGGTAGGGGAGAGCTCAGATCCGATGAGATCTAACACCAATCCAGGCATCACCACTTGCGTCAGTCCTGAAAATAGGGTAATGATGGAAATGAGTATAACGAGAAGGTTGAGGTATTTTTTGACAATGTCCATGGACTTAATTTCTAATAATTGCGGGGCTCCTGTAGGAAGGTTTGGCTTTGGCGATAAAGAAATACATGGTGATGCCCCACATGAGTGTTAGAATCACCCAGCGGATATCGTTCAGGAACATCCATTCTTGTAGTAATTCCTGCAGCAGCGACTCATCCGTAACGCCGCCAATTAATTGGTTGTTGACATCCTCAATAAAGGCCTGCTGTACAATAACGGGGATCAATAAGCCGGGAATCCATGCCAATGGTACCCATCTCAGTTGGCTTTTCCATTCGGTAACCAACATCACCACAATAGCAAGGGCCATGATGGGAATGGTAATAAAGAAAAATTGCGTAGCCGTGGTGGTTTGGGGAATGATGGCGTCGTAATAATTCGATACCGTCAGCGTATCCGGATAATTGGGAAACCAAAAGAAATGTAAAGACCAAAACAAGCCTAGGTAAACGGAGGCGCAAAAAAAAATGTAGGCGTTGTTGATGTCAATGAGGGTTTTTTTGGTAGGATTCATGGCGGAAAGGGTCAAAGATGGATCATATGCGGTACTTTTCATAGTCTGCAATGGAGGGTGGGCTGAGCCAATCTTCACCCTTTCGCAAGTTAAATACACTTTCCAAGCCCTCAGGCATTACCGCGGGAGGCTCTTCATAAGTCATAAACCAACATTCAAAATGATCATCCAAAATCCCATCTGCCTTAGGCATATACATGGTAAAAAATGGATCGGGATGAATGTCTATATTTTTCAGAAAAGCCACCTTGGGATGATCCCCTATGTAAAGTTTTGCCTTCGCTTTTCCCAGCAGGTTTATAGAAGCCCGAGTATTGAAATAGATATAAGAAGCCATCAACATGTTGCGGAACTGGCAGTAGTTGGTGGTTCCGATCTTAATTTTAAGATTTGGTCGTTGGGGCCGCTCCATTTCTATCCGGAAAGCAAATTGACCATCTTTCTCGTATTGACTGCTTATCGCGGTATCTGTGACGATAAAATCCAGGTTTGCCTGGTGTTTGGGCATGCCCCATATGCCTTTGCCTCCCTTGACGGATATCTCTGAACTTACAGGCAGATCCAGGATATATTGCCCAGTTCCGTACGTCTTCATCAGCAAAGTATTCAGGATCCGGGGTGCAGGATTTCTGCCATGGGTGCAGCCGATGGCAATGCTATACTCAATGTATTTTCCAATGCTCGTGTCAAGATAATTGATGACGGTGATCAATAACGCGGCACGGCCATTGGGGAGACGTAACGCGTGAACTTCGTTTCCTGGCAGTAGGGCGTTGGCTTTTTCCCAATCGCAGGAAAATCCGGCCATCAGGGCGGGGGAATTCTTTGCGGAAACGGGCATTTGGTAAGGGATTTGGTCTACGAGGGCGTATCTGCCAGCATAGCTCTTTATTCTTTTGGGAGGCATTGCACTTGGAGTTGGGATTTATTGAGTTCTTTGATCATCAGGGGAAAGACATCTATATGGGCATTTTTCCCAAAAAAGATATCTAAGTGACTGTAATCGTTCAGGATGTACAGCGAGTGCTTACCAGGTTCGGCCTCTTCTAAATAATCAAAAGTCTTTTGCTGGCTTTCTGGCAGGAAGCATTTATTTTTGGCGCCCGCAAAAAGGATGATCCTAGCCTGAGTGTTTGCGACCTTAGGTACATATTCTCTATTAGCAGCGGTTATCGAAACAAGCCTTCCTTCTTTTACACACTTTTTGATGTGATGGAAAAAAGAAAGTGGCACTGACCCAAATTCATATTGGATCCAGTCCATGGTTTCTTCATCCAGATTCTCCAGCTCCCACAGTGCCGGAAACCCTGCTCCGTAAACAAAGCTGACGAATTTGCCCACCAAAGTGTCTTTTTCATGATGGGTGGCCTGCACGAGCGTTTTCAACATTTTGGATTTAAAATCGGGTGCGTGCAATCCCCACTGTGGATTGAGGTAAGTGAAGAAGTTTTTTACTACCGGAATGTATCCCCAAAGCTTGAAGAAGGAGTAGTGGGGGACAATAGGATGCAAAGACACTGCATTGCTGATGATGGTTTTTACCTCCGGTACCAGTCCGAGCATAGCCGAAATCATAAAGCTGGTGCTTCCCTGGCAATGGATGATGGCCATAATTTCAGGGGAACCCGTCAATTCAACCACCCTTTTTACCGCAGCGGGATGATCATTCAGCGCCACCTGATCCAGATCCCATTCATTGGGAGGGAATTCTATGCTTCCCCGCCAGTTTTCGATCCAAACATCATAGCCTTCAGCTATCAGACATTGAATCAAATTTCTCGATGTCGGCGGATTAAAAATATTGCCGCGTACTCCTGCGCCGTGAACCAACAGTACCGGCTGTTTGATCGGTTGCTGTCCTGTCGGATGTTTTAAATTGCATTTGACGCCATCCGCTGTCTCAAACTCGAAAGTTTCGAACTCTCCCATTATCTAAGGGATTTGAAGGTTGTAAAATGTCGTTGGTCTTTGTGATTTTACTTTAGATGTAAAAGTATTTGTTAAAATCTTCGGTCGGAATTCAATTACACAATATATATCCTTTTTTTATGTCATCAAAATAAACCATTGGATTTTGATGCATAATGTTGGCGTATTATGGCACTGCCTTTCCAAGCCTAAGGTGGGATAAATACACCGAGTTGGTGTGGGGGAGCTGTGCACTTTTCAAAAATTAAAATTTCAATCATCAAGCCATCTTCCAATCCGCACCGGCTTCGGCTTTTTGTCATCCATTATTGGCACAAGTTTAGCCCTCAGAATGGGATACCTATCCTGAATACGTATGACAGGCAACATTCATATTGGGACATCCGGCTGGCATTATAAACATTGGATAGGCACTTTCTATCCAGAGGAAACCAAGACGGATGCACAGTTGGACTATTATCTCAAGTATTTCAAGACAGTGGAGCTAAACAACTCTTTCTATAGAGTTCCACAACCAAAAACTTTCGCCAACTGGAAAAATGCTGTACCGGAGGATTTCCTTTTTGCTATTAAGGCCAATCGGTTTTTCACCCATCTTAAAAAGCTAAAGGTTGAGAAGGCGGATATTGAACGGTTCCTAGAAAAGGTGGATCAATTGGAGAAAAATACGGGTCCGATCTTATTCCAACTTCCCCCTCTCTGGAAAAACAATCCGCCACGGCTGGAGGATTTTCTATCCAAACTTCCACCCCATCATCGCTATACCTTCGAATTTAGGAATGAAACCTGGTACAACGAGGAGGTGTATGAACTGCTACGGCGGCACAACGCAGCATTTTGTATCTACGAATTGGCCGGTCATCTCTCACCCCTGTTGGCTACGGCTGATTTTGTTTATGTGCGGCTTCATGGGCCGGGTGATAAGTACCAGGGGAATTATTCCAAGGAAAAGCTTCAGGAATGGGCAGCGTACTGTCTTCAATGGCAAAGAGAGGGAAAAGATGTATTTGTCTATTTTGATAATGATGAAAAGGGTTTTGCGCCTTATAACGCTAGCGAGCTGTCAGAAAGGATTCGATGAGGCTTACCGTCTGCTCTACCTCCTTCAGCTTGTTCTTTTGACAAATTTCTTGTGGAAGAGCGCTTTTCTATATGGCAAGCATGATACACTTATTTGAAATCCGTGAAAAATTGTGGTAATTGTTTTTTTAAAATCCTCACTATGAAAGCTATCGCCTCTATTTGGATGTTATTGATGTTTGTTCTACCTGTTTTTGGGCAAAATATGAAGAAGGAGATTTTATATTTAGGAACCTACTCCCAAGGAGGGAGTGAAGGGGTGTATGTCATGGAGATAGATCGGGTGGCCAAGACGAGTAAGGTTTTGCAAACCGTTCACGACAAGCAGAACCCCACTTTTTTGGCGGTTCATCCGAGCCAGCAATTTCTATATGTGGCATATCGGGAAGGGGTGGATGAAAAGGATAAAAACGGGACTATTTCTGCCTATAGAATCGATGAAAGCAGCGGAAAATTGACTCCTTTAAATTCATTTTCCTCCATGGGCGAAAGCCCCTGCCATCTCAGCGTGGATCCTACAGGGAGGATGTTGTTTGTCTCCAACTATCGTGGGGGAAATCTTGCTGCATTCCGGATAAATTCAGACGGAAGCTTGGCTATGGATCCTGAGGTAATCCAGCATGAAGGAAGGAGCACGCATCCACAAAGACAAGACGCACCCTATATGCATTCTATGATACCCTCTCTTGATGGTAGTTATGTCTATGCCTCTGACCTGGGTATAGATAAAATAATGATCTACAAAGTCGATGCGGAAAATGGCAGATTGACTGCTGCTGAACAGCCCTTTGCAAGCAGTAAAGCGGGTGCCGGACCAAGGCACTTCGTGATCCATCCCTCGCTTCCCTATGCCTATTCTGTCGAGGAGCTTTCCAATACGGTTGCCATTTATCAGGTTGATCCCCGGAGCGGAAGCTTGACTGCTAAGGGACGCGTCAATATGCTTTCTAATCAGGTCAAGTCGGAGCAAAATACGGCTGCTGATATCCATATATCGAAAGAGGGTAAGTTTCTCTATGCGAGTAACAGGGGGCAGGATAACCTTGCGATTTACCAGATCGATCCCGAAAATGGCCAACTTTCTCTTCTAGGACATCAGCCTACGGGAGGCAAACATCCACGGAACTTTAAGATCGACAACCAAGGCGAGCTGGTTTTTGTCGCCAATATGGAGAGTGATAATATAGTGATCTTTTCCCATCATCCGTCCAATGGGGGACTCGAACCCACCGGGTGGGAGATATCGGTACCAAGGCCGGTTTGTGTAGCGCAGATCTCATTGTAACCGGAAATTTCTAACAATTTTAAACCTGGGAAGAGCTGTTTACTTCAAGGGCATGGAAGGAGAAGGGAATGTACCCGCCAGACAGCAGTGAACAGTTTCATGTTGTGCTTTTTGCTGCTGCCGTTAATCCAAAGTGATTCTTGCCAGGAGATTTGTAACTTATGACAGGCCTTCAAAGGTATCCTTTGAAGGCTAAGGCCATTTCCCTTAAAAGCGTTATTTTATAGGTTATTGATCACGCGACTGATCTTTGCGCAGCAATAACACGAGCGTTGCTGAACAGAAAGAGGTGGTTTTGATGTTTGGTTCACCAACATTTTATCTAATTTTACCTAGATTGGGTGTGATATTGTCGTTAACGGATGAATTGGTTCAGAAGGTATTTCCAAAATGACTTGGTAAAAGCTTTGAAAGAGGCTGAGGAAAAAGTTATGACCCGCCAGAGCAGGTTCCGGAGCCTTATTGAAAATAGTTTGGATGGTATCCTTATCCTTTCAGACCAGGGAAAGTCCATGTATATCTCCCCTTCTATTAAAAGGATTTTGGGCTACAGTGAGGGAGATGCCCTTCAGACAGATATTTTTGCCCTATCCCATCCAGATGATCTTGCTGAAGTAAACCGCCTTTTGGACCAGGTTATAAAAGACCGCGATGGAGCTTTGCACGTTTATACCGGACGGATACAGCATAAAAACGGGGAGTGGCGCTGGCTAGAGGCCAAAGTCCGAAATCTGCTCCATGATCCCAGTGTCAAAGGAATTGTGGCAAACTTCGCAGACGTAACAGAGAAAATCTTGGCCCAGGAAAAGCTGATCCAGGTCAACCGTCTGTATTCATTTCTCAGTCAGATCAACAAAGCCATCGTACATTCCAGCGACGAGCGGACGATCTTCAGGGAAGCCTGTCGAATCGCAAAGGATTATGGAGGGATGGATATTGCATGGGTGGGATATTCCGATATGCCGTCGCAGAAAGTCAGGGTAGTGGAATCATCAGTGCTTGTTCCTGAAGAGATCAGTTTATTGGAGATAGTACTCCAAGGATCCTCCCAAGCCCAGCATCAAGTATTGAATGGGGCCAGGCATTGTGTATGTAACGACATACAGCAATCGGATTTTATCCATTTGAAAGAAATTGCCAAAGAAAGGAATATCCATTCGCTTATCATTCTTCCGATTAAAAAAGACGGGGAAGTATATGGCACTTTTAACCTTTATAGCTCCAAGTGCAACTTTTTCACGGGGCAGGAGATCGATTTGTTGGACGAAGCGGCCGACGATATTTCTTTTGCCTTGGATGTTTTTGAAAAAGACAAAAAGCGACGGGAGGCAGAAAGAGAACTTTTGCACAAAGACCTCCGGTATAGGCAGGCTCAGGAAATTGCCCAGCTTGGAAGTTGGGAATTAGACTTCACTACGGGGAAGTCTGTGTGGTCGGAAGAAGCCTGCCGCATTCATGGCCTGTCTTCTGAAGAATCTAATCAAACCTATGACTCATGGCTCAATTTTGTTCATCCCGACGATCTCGATGAAGTATTGAGGGTTATTGGTGACGCCAGGAGTGATTTAAAGGATACTGCTATTTATTTTCGCATTGTCCGAAGAGACGGGGAGGTAAGGCATTTGTTTCAGCAGTCACAGTTTCTGTTGGACGAATCCGGCAAAGCCATTGGCGTCTATGGAGCCATCCATGATCAGACCGAAATGAGGAAGGCGGAAGCAGCGGTAAGGGAGTCTGAAAAGGCACAAAAGGATATGGTAAGATTCAACCAGTCTCTGATAGCGGCAGCACCCATTGGAATAGCTTCTTTTAATGTCTACACGGGGAGGTGCATTTCTGTCAATTCGGATTTTGCCGCTACTGTCGGCGCAAAACAGGAGGAGCTGCTGGGCTTGAATTTTAGAGAAATTGCTTCCTGGCAGGAATTCGGCTTGTTGGAGGATGCCTACCAAACAATCAACACGGGAGAGGTGATACAAAGGGAAGTCTTTTTTAGATCAGGCTTCGGAAACGAGAAGTGGATAAACTACAGGTTTGTCCGGTTTTATAATAACGATGTCCCGCACCTTTTGCTGATAATGAATGATACTACCGAAAGAAAGGAAGTTGAGGAGGCATTGAAGAAATCGGAGTTTCAGTTCCGTCAAATCGTGGAGACAGCACAAGAAGGGATATGGCGGATAGATGCGGATTTCACCACCGTTTTTGTCAATAAGAGGATGTGCGATATGCTGGGCTATGCTTATGAGGAAATGCTGGGAAAGCCGATTTTCGATTTTGTAGATGCTTCGACAAGGAAAGTGCTTGCAGAATCCGCCTATGCGCCCAGTAAAACAAGCATGTATGAGAACATGGCTTTTTTCTCCAAAAATGGCGATAGGATTATCACACTCCTAAGTTCCACACAATTTTATGATGAACGAGGAATATTTACTGGGGCGTTGGCCATGGTCGCTGATATTACGGAAAAAGCCCGGCTGGAGGATCTGTTACATAAGGCCAACAGGATATCCAGCATAGGCAACTATGAAGTAAATCTGGTCAATGACAATGTATATTGGTCTGATATCATGAGGGAAATCATGGAAGTAGAGCCTGATTTTATGCCCGACTTATCTACCACAAATACCTTCTTTAGAGAAGGTCGGTCTAATGTGCTGATCAACCAGAAGGTGACAGAACTTATCGAAAAAGGCATTCCTTATGATGAAGAACTTCAGATTGTCACCCAAAAGGGGAAGGTAAAGTGGGTAAGGACTATAGGGGAAGCGGAATTCCTCCATGGGAAATGTTTGAGGATTTATGGCAGTTTCCAGGATATTGATGAAAGGATAAGGTCGCAGCGGGAAGTCCTCAGGGTTTATGAGGAGAAGAATGATATTCTTGAAAGTATTGCCGATGCTTTTTATGCAGTGGATAGAAACTGGATAGTCACTTATTGGAATAAAGAAGCAGAAAGCTTGCTAAAAAGAAACAGGAAGGAGATAATAGGAAAAAACCTCTGGCAGGAATATCCAGAGCTGTTACATTCTGAACTGTACGGCTATTATTTGCAGGTTGTAGAGGAGAACCAAGGCCGGCAGTTCGTGATGTATTACGAGCCACAAAAAAGCTGGTATGATATCAGCGTGTATCCTTCTTCAAACGGTATTTCGGTGTATTTTAAAGATGTGACCAGAAATAAAGAATCTGAACTTCACCTTCAGGAGCTGAATAAGAATCTTGAAAGTTATACCAAAGAATTGCTTATTTCCAATAAAAATCTGGAGCAGTTTTCCTACATCGTCTCCCATAACCTGCGGACCCCTGTGGCCAATATTCTGGGTTTAGCCGAGATTTTGGAAGATGAGTCCTTACCCGAGGATCAAAAAGGATTTGTTGTCAAAGAACTTAGCTCTTCGGTAGAGGCTCTTGATGAGGTGATTATGGATCTGAACCTTGTGTTAAAGAAAAAGCAGGAAATCAATGAGAATAAGGAGAAGGTGCAATTTTTGAGATTGGTCAATAAAATAAAGAGCAGCATCTCCAACTTGATCCAAGCCGAGCAGGTAGAAATTGTCACCGACTTTTCTGAAGTAAAGGAATATTTTAGCGTCAAGAGTTATTTCCATAGTATTTTTTACAACTTGATCATCAACAGTATCAAATACCGTTTTCCAGGACGCAGACCCCTTATCACCATCACCAGCAAGAGAAAGGAGGGGAAGGTTATTCTTTCTTTCGAAGACAACGGGAGCGGTATTAATCTTGAAAAAAAGAAAGATCAAATTTTTGGGCTCTACAAACGGTTTCATACCAATATTGAGGGAAAAGGAATGGGTTTGTTTATGGTCAAAACCCAGGTGGAGGTCCTAGGCGGAGAAATAAATGTGCGAAGTGAACCAGATTACGGTACTGTATTTGAACTGAAGTTTCCTGACGATAAACTCGATGTGTGATATGAGTGATCCCCAATACTTTATAGTAGTTGACGATAATCGTACCAATAATCTAATCTGTGAATTTGCTATAAGGAAGTATAAAAAGGAAGTAAATATTGATGTTTTTACGGAGCCCGAACTGGCGCTTCAGAATATCCGGAAAGCGTACAGCCCCAGAGAAATGGATGTATTGACTGTTCTTTTTCTGGACATCAATATGCCCTCTATGACAGGCTGGGAGTTTCTGGATGAATTCAGAAATTTTGGCGAGAAGATCCACAAGCAGTTCGTCATTTACATCCTTACTTCCTCCGTGGACGAAAGGGACAAAGAAAAGGCGCAGTCGGATCCGTTGGTGGCGGGCTTTTTCTCCAAGCCTTTAACGGCGAGCAACGTACAACAAGCCGTAGATAAGATTCAAAACTCACTTAATTGATAGCGGGGGTGGCGTTGGACAAGGTCCATCTCTTAATGTTTACCCCTGTTCCTTTGCGGACGGATATCCGGTTGGCTTGCACTTAGGTTTCCGCTCTTGGCTCGTATCGTGACAATTTATCTTCAGGCCTTTGCATCCTTCGGCATATCGCGTTCTGATTTGGCCCTGGGAACGAACTTTAAAACTCAGAGGTAAAGTGAAACTCGATTTCAGGATAGTTATCCTGCACCATCTGTAGCCAGGCTTTCGTTTCGGCCATAAAAACCAAATTGCCCTTGCTGTCCCGAGCAATATGTCGGTTCTTGGACCGCACGAACTCATCCAGTTGCTTTTTGTCCTTGCTGCTGATCCAACAGGCTTTGTACAAGTTCATATGGGCAAATTCTACCGTGGCGTTATATTCGTTTTTCAAACGGAATTGGATAACCTCAAACTGAAGCTGTCCCACTGTACCCACCACTTTGCGGGAACCCATATCAAAGGTAAAGAGTTGGGCAACCCCCTCTTCCATCAGTTGTTTTAGGCCTTTCTCCAACTGCTTGGACTTCATGGTGTCCTTGTTGATGACCTCCCGAAATATTTCAGGAGAGAAGCTCGGGATGCCCTTGAAGTGCATTCCCTCCCCATCGGTTAAGGTATCGCCGATTCTTAAGTTGCCGGTATCAAACAGTCCAACAATATCACCGGGATAGGCTTCCTCAATGGTTTCCTTATCCTGGGCCATAAAAGACGTGATATTGGAAAAGCGCAAAGGTTTCGTGCCCCTCACGTGATTATAAGGCTTGTTCCTTTCGAATTTACCCGAGCAGATCCTCAAAAAGGCGATTCTGTTCCGGTGGTTGGGATCCATATTGGCATGTATCTTAAATATAAAGCCACTGAAATTGTTTTCTTCAGGTTTGACCTCCCTTTCTTCCGTCTCCCGACTTTTTGGCGAAGGCGCAATATTGATAAAAGTATCCAGCATCTCCTGTACACCAAAATTGTTTACCGCGGAACCGAAAAATACCGGAGCCACTTTTCCCTCCAGGTATTCTTTTGGATCAAAATCAGGATATACCCCCTCTATTAATTCGACATCTTCTCTCAGCTGGTTGGCGTTGTTGGTGCCGACATACCTTTCCAAAGACTCATCCGCTAGATCCTCGATAGAGATCTTGTCCGCATTGATTTTGCGTTGGGATGGGGTGAATAAGTTGAGGGATTGATGGTATAAGTTATATACTCCCTTGAAGGTCTTACCCATGGAAATAGGCCAAGAAAGTGGTCTCACCTTGATATTAAGCTTCTCCTCCACCTCATCAATCAAATCATAAGGATCCCTGCCCTCCCGGTCTAGTTTGTTGATAAAACATATCACTGGGGTATTCCTCATCCTACAGACTTCCATCAATTTTTCTGTCTGAATTTCCACACCTTTCACACAATCGATGACCAATATAACCGAATCGACTGCCGTGAGCGTCCGGTAGGTATCTTCCGCGAAATCCTGGTGGCCAGGAGTATCCAATAAATTTATTTTTAAGCCCTTGTATTCAAATCCCATGACAGAAGTAGCCACAGAAATCCCCCTTTGCTTTTCGATTTCCATCCAATCTGACTTGGTCTGGGTGTCGATTTTGTTGGATTTTACCGCTCCGGCAGTTTTTATTGCCCCGCCGAACAGCAATAGCTTTTCAGTTAGGGTGGTTTTCCCTGCATCAGGGTGGGCAATAATGGCAAAGGTTCTTCTTTTCTGTATTTCCTGGGTCAAATTCATGTTAAGGGATTTTTCAGGGTGCAAAGGTAAGAAATTGTCTCTAAAATAATTACGGGAGAAAAAGGAATTCATTTTTCTCTATCGTTTGATCATTCCCATAAAAATTATTGATCAAATTAATTTGGATTTAATCTAAATAAGTGGAAATTTGCATAACTATTTATAACTGATCCTAATAAATGAAATCCATCTACTTCTATTTATTGCCCCTGCTGTTGTTTGCCTGTCAGCAGCCTAAAGAAAGGGCCCAAACTTCCGAAGAAGCGCCACAACAGTTGATTACCGCAGGGGGAACCATCACAGAGATAGTCCATGAGTTGGGCTTCGGGGAACAGATTATCGCCACAGACATCACCAGCACCTATCCGACTTCTATGCAGGATCTGCCTTCTATAGGGTACAGAAACCAGATCAAAGCCGAGGGTATATTGTCTCTTGGAGCCAATATAATATTGGCTGAAGCAGGCTATTTAAATCGCGACGTGATCGAGCAGTTGAAATCGGCTCAGGTAGAGGTCAGAATATTTGAGAAGCCCATGAAAGTGGAAGGTACATATCAGTTAATTGATGATCTAAGCCAATATTTGGAAGTACCGCAAAAAGGCAAGCAACTTAAGGAGGGATTGCAGCAAGATATACAAGAACTTGAGTCCTATAAGGCGGGGCATCCCGAAAAAGCTAAAATCGCCTTTGTAATGGCCCGTGGCCCAGAAACGGTTTTTCTGGCTGGTGAGAAGACCTTTGCAGAAGAATTATTTGAATTGGCCGGCTTGGAAAACACCGCCAATGGTTTCGATGATTTTGTCCCTTTAAGCCCGGAGGCCTTGATCAGCATGAATCCAGAGTACCTCCTTCTTTTTGAATCAGGCCTGGCCACCCTGGGAGGTAAGGATGGGATCAGCAACATCAACGGGATTACCGAAACGGTTGCTTATAAGGAAGGAAATATCATCGCCATGGATGGACACTACATTTCGGGTTTTGGTCCCCGGGTAGGCAAAGCCGCTTTGGAATTAGCTAAATCCGTAAACGGAGAATAATGTTGACGCTCAGCCTGCAAAAATCAAAGTTATACCTCTATGCCATGGTTTTGGGTAGCTTGGGAATAGGTTTGTTGGCAATCCTGGTCTTGTCACTGAGCCAGGGTGCCTTCCATATTCCGGCCTCTACCGTTGCCCAGATCTTCCTAGCCAAACTGGGAATAGTGGAAGGGGAATATACGCTGCAGCAGTACAATGTGCTTTGGCAGATCCGCCTGCCGCGGATTCTGCTTTCCATGATTGTTGGCGGAGCTTTGGGTATTGCGGGGGCGGCATTGCAGGGACTTTTTAGGAATCCCTTGGTGGAACCTGGAATTATCGGCGTAAGTGGCGGAGCGGCTTTGTTTGCGGTTATATTTATTGTGTTCGGCAGCTATTTGACTTTTTTCTCTGATATTTTTGGTGCTTTTACATTGCCTATTATGGCTTTTCTGGGAGGTTTATTAAGCGTCTTTTTGGTGTACCAGTTGGCCAGCGGCAAAGGGAAAACGGACATTTCCCTGTTGATTTTGGCAGGTGTGGCCATCAACGCTTTAGCTGGTGCCTTGATCGGCTTGGTGATTTTTTATGGAGACGATACAGCTATTAGAAATTATACCTTCTGGAGCCTCGGTGATGTAGGGGGAGCCAGTTGGGACAAAGTAGGCATCGCATTTCTGCTGGCTGTATTGCCTGCTGGCATTATCCTATCTCAATATGGTGGGCTAAATGCCCTGGCCATGGGTGAAGCGGAAGCCTTCCATATCGGCATCAACGTACAAAAAGTAAAATACATCGTATTGTTTTTCAGTGCCTTGATGGTAGGGGCAGGGGTATCGATGACGGGGATCATTGGTTTTGTTGGATTGATCGTTCCCCATTTGATCCGGCTGGTTTTTGGTGCAGATCACCGCTTGGTACTTCCTGCTTCTTTTCTCTTGGGCGCTTTGCTCTTGGCTGTTGCAGATCTTCTCGCCAGGACCATCGTCTCGCCGGCAGAAATGCCCATAGGGATTTTGACGGCCATCATTGGTTGTCCATTTTTTATATGGCTTATACGAAACTTAAGAAAAACCACCTATTAGATGTTAAAGGCAAAAAATATACACTTCTGTATCCGGAAAAGGCCCATTGTAGATCAGGCTGACATCTCGCTTCAGGCGGGGGAATTGCTGGCCGTACTGGGTCCAAACGGGGCGGGTAAATCCACTCTCCTCAAAATACTGAGCGGGGAAATATCCTGTAAAAATGGCGACATCCGCTACAACGGTGTTTCCATCAGGGATTATTCCACCAAGGCCTTGGCAGCGGTCAGGGCGGTAATGCCCCAACACAGCACGCTGTCCTTTCCTTATAGCGCCATTGAAGTCGTAGAGCTAGGGCTGGGTTGCCAAACGGTGAGTGCTCCGGATGAGCTTCTCAAGGAAGTGATGATCGAAACCCATACCTGGAAACTTAGGGATATGCAATACGGAAAATTATCCGGTGGGGAAAAGCAGCGAGTGCAACTGGCAAGGGTGCTGATCCAAATCTGGGAAATCAAACCTTACCCCCGGTATCTGTTGCTGGACGAACCCACCTCGAGTATGGACATCGCCCAGCAACATCATGTACTGCAAATTGTCTCCAAGCTGAAAAAAAGGAACATAGGCATCCTGGCCATTGTGCATGACCTCAACCTTGCCGCGGCTTATGCGGACAATGTAGCCTTGCTTAAAGACGGCGTCATTCGCTATCAGGGCGAAACAGAGGTCGTATTGACTTCAGAAAACTTGGAAAAAACATTTGACCACCCTGTCAAAGTGCTGCGAGACCCGGGCAATGATCAATTGATCATATTTAGCCAAGTGCAGACAAAAAGAATCAACCACGAATTTAAACTAGCTTAAAATGATGCATACTACAACTATTCCCCATACCAAAGAAAGCCTTAAGGAGGCATGGAACGAATTCAAAACAAATAACCCAAAGAAGAGAATCCGGGAGGCCGCTGCGGCTTTAAACGTTTCGGAAGCAGAACTCCTGGCAACCACGGTAGGGGAAACCAGTGTGTTGCTCGAAGGGGATTGGACGGAATTTATCCAGGACTGCAAACGCCTGGGCAAAGTCATGTCATTGACGAGGAGCGAAGGATGTGTGCTTGAAAACCAAGGCAATTTCCAGAAAATAGAGATCCACGGCAGCCCCGCTTTCCAAGTCGGTACGGTGATCGGACCTATAGAGCAGCGGATATTCTTCTCACCCTGGACCTTTGGCTTTGCCGTGGAGCAAGAATCACACAGGGGAATACTGAAGAGCTTCCAGTTTTTTGATAAAGCCGGGGATGCTATCATGAAGATCTACATGAAGGAAAAAAGCAACCTTGAAGTTTATGAGGAATTGACAGCCAAATACAAAGCCCCGGATCAGGAGAAAAAGGTAGAGGCAGTGCCTTACCCAACCCCTGAATATTCCAAAGAAATTGACAAGGAGGCTTTTACACAGGATTGGGAAAATATGAAAGACACCCATGACTTCCATGGAATGCTGAGCAAATACAAAATCCATCGGCTGGAGGCCATCAAATTAATCGGTGAAAAATGGGCTTACCCAATAGACCGTCTTTCGGCCAGAAAGATTCTTGCCGTGGCTTCCAACAGTAAGTTGCCCATCATGATTTTTGCCGGAAATAGGGGCAATATCCAAATCTTCCAGGGCAAGGTCAGGACGATCCGTCAAATGGACAACTGGCTTAACGTACTGGACCCTGATTTCAACATGCACTTAAATGAAGACACCATCGACTCGGCTTGGGTGGTCCATAAAAACACGACCGACGGCTTGGTGACCGCCGTGGAATTGTTTGACAAGGAAGGAGAAATCGTTGCCCAGTTCTTCGGTCTTAGAAAACCTGGGATCCCGCAAAGAGATGCCTGGAGAGAATTGGCCGCTAGCCTTTGATGTCGTGTCAAGTTTAAAACCTGCCAGGTTTAACTCATAGGATTTTGGCAAATAATTAGGTGTAAAAGCTTGCTAACAAAACCTGGCAGGTTTGTCTCGTAGATAGCACCGGCGTCGTCAACCAAAACCTGACAGGTTTGTCCCACATATTTACACATCATCTTTTAGAAAAAAAATGAACAGGTTAATAAAACGTTTTACTTTCCCTGTTTTACTCCTCCTCTGGGGGACGGCCAATGTCTTTGCCTTGGCAAAATTTCCAACGATATATATCTTGGACATCAAAGGCAACCCCATCCTTCATGCTTATGTCAATGTGGGGGATAACGGTGCCATTCCCGTCAACGCAGATGGTGCCTTGCAACTCCCCGAAGATCTGGACAAGGAAGAAACCTTGTTGATCATGGCCATGGGTTATGACAATAAGAAGCTCCCTGTGAAGGTAGCAATGGAGAATCCTTCCATTGTCCTTGAGGAGAAGATCGGCAGACTGGGAGAGATCGTGGTCTCAGCTACAAGAACCGATCGTAGCGTGGAAGATCTTCCCATGCCTGTTACGGTCATTGGCCAGGAAGAGATCCAGGAAACCGGAGCCATGAGGCTTTCCGAAGTCTTAAGGGAGCAGACGGGCCTTCAGGTCGTATCCAACCACGGCACCGGATTGCAAATGCAGGGATTGTCTTCCGATTACATCCTGATCCTGCTGGACGGGGAGCCCTTGATCGGGAGGACAGCGGGGACGATGGATCTGGATAGGATCAGTGTTTCCAATATTGAGCGGATTGAGATTCTGAGAGGACCGTCCAGTTCGATCTATGGCAGCGAGGCCATGGCAGGGGTGGTCAATATCATTACCAAGACAAATAAGCAAGGTGTTACTGGTTCTTTACAAGCACGTTACAGGACCCATCAAACACTGGACTTAGGCGCAGATCTGGGAATCAGCCAGAATGGCTGGGACATTTATGCGTACTACAATAGGTTCAGAACCGATGGTTTTGATCTTGATGCGGAAACACCGGGGCTGACCTCTTCCGCTTATCTCTCCAATACATTCCAGACCAAAATCGGAAAGACTTTCTCCGATCAATGGAATGCCAAGGTATTTATCAAATATTATAATGAGGATTCTGAGAATTTTATGGAAATAGACCGTGAAGGCACAGGTTTCTTGGCTGATATGCTTGGAAAGCGGAAGGATCTCAATATCAATCCGACGATTACTTTCAAGCCTTCCAACAACTGGACTTTTACCTTACGTTCCATTTCTTCTGTCTTTGACACCGAGTCGGCCACAATATTTCAGGAAGACGGGGAACTGATGGAATCGGAAGATTTTCGGCAGTTCTATCACCGGACAGAATTGCAGGTTGACCATCAACTGACAGACAAACAACTGATCACCGCTGGGGCGGGGCATTTGCTGGAGACCGTGGAGGCGACACGGTACGATGATGTCAACCGCTTTGATGCGGGCTACCTTTTTGCCCAACACCAATGGAATCCTTCTGACAAGTGGAACGTAGTGTCCGGACTCAGGGCTGATCTCCATAGCCAATACGGATCCCAGCTTAGTCCCAAGGTATCCGGTCAGTACCAGATCAATAAGAAGCTGAGTTGGCAGGTATCGGTAGGGATGGGCTTCAAGGCACCCGATTTCCGCCAGGTACTCCTGAATTTTAACAATGCATCTTCCGGCTATTACGTCTTTGGGGCGAGCCTTGTCAAAGAGGGGATGGAAAAACTTCAACAACAGGGGCAGATCCGGCAAGTCTTAATGGATCCTTCCCAGTTTGGGAATTTGACCGCCGAAACCTCCTGGGCTTTCAATACCGGATTTCGCTATAAGCTTAGCGACGACCTTTTGTTACACGGTAACTTTTTCCGGAACAGTATTTCCAACCTTATCGAAACCTCTCCAGTCGCCAGGCTGACCAATGGGCAGCATATTTATTCTTACCTCAACGTGGCCAACGTGGTGACACAAGGAGCGGAAATTGATCTTAACTGGCGGATCTTCAACGGGCTTCAATTTTCCGCTGGATATATGTTCCTCGATTCGCGGGATTTGGATGTTTTGGATCGGATCGATAAGGGCGAGCTCTATAAGAGGGATGCCTCCAACCGTACAAAAGTGGTGACCCGTGCGGATTATGGGGGATTGTTAAACAGGAGCAGGCATAGCGGCCATGTCAAACTTAATTACTACGAGAAAGTGACGGGGGTGGACCTGGCCCTTAGGGGGATCTACAGGGGAAGGTTTGGCTTTGGGGATATCAACGGTAACCTTATTTTGGATGATGACATGGAATATGCCAAAGGGTTGATGGTCTGGAACCTGACGCTGAGCAAGACCCTGGACAATGGCATCCGTCTGGAAGTGGGTGGCAATAATCTACTGAACGAACTCAACCTTCATGACCCTACCAATGCTGGCCGACTGCTGTTTGTCGGTCTTCAATCGAATTTACATCAGTTATTTAAATAAAAATTAACCTTTATACCTTACAAAATGAAAAAGTTAATTATTTGGAATTTGGTATTGTTCAGCACCGCCTTTATGTTTTCCTGTAGCGATTCTGATGATCCGCAGCCGGAAGAAAACCTGGAGGCGGTCTTAGTGGAGAATCTTCATGCCCCTGCCGATGTGATGGATAGACAAACCGGTGAAATCATAGAACTAAATTCGTATCAGTATTACAGTTTTGAAGACAACGAGCTGGTGGTTTCTGAGGACGGTAATTGGGACTTGGGCATCAAGGGGCTTAGCATGATCGTCAATAACGGGATCAGCGGGGATGGAAATGCCGAAGCTGCCATTGTGCAGGGGGTTTTTGAACAATACAATTCAATTCCCGAGACGGTACAATTAAAAAGCGATACGGCAGAAGGCCTTGCTATCCCAAGCGGCTCAGGTAACGGATGGTATAATTACAACATGACCACCCATCTCGTGAGCCCTCAGCCAGGAAATATTCTGATCATCAAAACCAACGGCGGGAACTACGTCAAAATGGAAATCCTGAGTTATTATAAAGACAATCCTCCGATGAGCGAAGTGAATCTGACTACGCCTTCAGCTTATTATACCTTCCAGTACGTTCTTCAGCCGAACGGGAGTAGGGAGTTTTAAGGACTGGACTAAGGGACGGAGGGACTAAGAGACTAAGAGAGGAATCCTCAGTCTCTTAGTCATTCACAGAATCAAGGGCTGAGATACTAAAAAGGTACTGGGAGTACAGTCCCCCAACTAATCCTCATCCACTCCATTCAATATAATCCGGAAAGATGTACCCTTGCCGAGTTCTGAGGAATTGACAAAAATCTTCCCTTTGTGGTAGCCTTCGATTATCCTTTTGGCTAAGGTCAGACCAAGTCCCCATCCCCGTTTGCGCGTAGTAAAGCCTGGATTAAATACTTTTTTAAACATGTATTTTTCGATGCCCTTGCCCGTATCCGTAATATTGATCTGTACATACCTCTCGCTTTCTTTGACGATTACAATATCGATCTCGCCCTGCCCCTTCATGGCGTCTACTGCATTTTTACAGACATTTTCGATCACCCATTCAAACAGTGATTTATTCATCATGGCATAGATGTCTTCCGCATGGGAGTTGAGGCTGATCTTTACTTTGGTGGAAATACGGGGACGCAGGTAGTTTATCGCCTCCTCTGTCACCTGGTACACATTTTCCGGTTTAATGACAGGAACGCTGCCGATGTTGCTGAACCTTTCGGTCACCATCTTGAGTTTAGTCACATCTTTTTCCAGCTCCAGAATTACTTCCTTGTTTTCTTCCCATACCGGGGAGTTTTTGAAATAGTCGATCCATGCCATCAGTGAGGCCAATGGGGTTCCCAGCTGATGCGCAGTTTCCTTGGTAAGCCCAGCCCAAACCCGGTTTTGCTCCGCTATTTTTGATTGGTTAAAGAGAGCATACGCAAACAAGCCAAAAACCATAATCACAGAAAGCTGTACATAAGGATAGAAAAACAAAGAGACGAGCAGATCCGAGTTTTTGTAATAGATGTACTGGTCCAACTCGGCGAGGATGATCGGTTCATATTCTGCCTTCATCATCTGAAGCTCGGATTTCAGTTTCTCCTCAATTTCTTCTTCCGTAGCCCCTTCCTTAAAATGGATGTTTCGATGAATACCTGTAGGATTGCCAAAAGCATCGGCTATGATCACCGGAATATCATGGTTTTGCACGATGATTTCCTGATTGATAAAAGTCAAGTTATCGGAATTGTTGGCGGCATATTCCAATGCCCGGGCAAAGAGATCGATTTGTTTTTTTTCCCTTTCCTTCAATTCTTCCACCAGGGTGTTGGTATAATAAATGGATCCTACACCAATGAGAAGGGAGAGGCCGAAAACGATCCATTTGACTTTCCCCTTGTTCTGGTAAAAATCCAAGGTGGTTAAATCCTGAAATTTATTCTTCATTGATTAAAATATAAACGGGCCATCTTAATAACTCTTTTTTTGGCGTTACAGTATATCTGCAAGGCGAATGCTTTTTCTGCCCTCCGAATAATCGAAGTTGAAATATTTTTCTAAATAAACAAAAAAAGTCTTGAGTAGTACGGCTTGAGGCCAAACATAAGGTGTGAGAGCTATAATTTTTGATGCTGTCCGGCACCTTGGAGTCTGATATCCTTCCGAGCTGGCAGTAATGGCTTTTTTATTAAGGGCGGAACAGCTTCCCTGGGGGATTCTGACCGCGCAGATTGAAGAAGCCGGTCAAACGGCTCAGGAGAAAGACATGCGGTATAGAGAGAGGTGGGTGGGAAAACAGAACTTACCCTGCCCTGAACCACCGCCATAAAGTCCTGTAGCCTACTTTGGTGCCGTGTACCAAGATGCCTATCCGGTAAATTTTTCCTGCCAACCAGGTGGTAGACAAAAAGCCCGCAATGAGTAGCACCATCGACAATGCCAAATCAAAAAACGGCACCCCATAGCTGATCCTCCCCATCATGGCGATAGGAGAAGTAAAAGGAACTATCGAAAGCCAGAAGGATATGTTGCTATTGGGGTCGTCCAAAACAAAAACAAACAAACCAAGATAGGCGATAATCAAGGGGATGGTGACCGGAAACATAAATTGTTGGGCATCGGAAGGAGTATCTACGGCCGCACCAATGGCCGCAAAGAACGCTCCATACAACAGGTAACCTCCCAAGAAGTAAAAGACAAAGGTCAGTATTAACTGAATGAAGTTGATGTCCTGTACTACCTCTAGGATTTGTCCCATTTCCCCGGAATTTTCAAAAAGGAGGCCGGCCTCAGGATTGGCCAGCTCCAAAGCCTGCTGCTGGGGCATCTGTTGGCCGAAAAGGCCCATCACCAATGAAGAAACCGCGGTGATCAAAAGGATCCAGATTAAAAACTGGGTCAGGCCTACCGCCCCTATCCCGATAATCTTGCCCATCATCAGCTGAAAGGGTTTTAAGGACGAAATAAGGATTTCTATAATCCGACTTGATTTTTCCTCAATCACGCCCTGCATGATCTGGTTGCCATAGACGAAGATGAAAGTATAAATCAATATTCCGGCGACAAACCCGATGGCATAATTCACTGTGGCATTGGAGATGGTCTCTTGGCCGGTGACGCTCAAAGTAATCGCCTTAATAGAGACATCGGTTCTTAAAGATGTGATAATGGCAGGATCAATACCGGAGTTATAGAGCCTTAACTCATCAATTTTTCTTTTGAGCATAGCTTCCAGATTGCCTACCAAAGTCATGCTTGGATTCTCGTTTGAATAATAGGTGATGCCTGTGGGGTTCTCCAGATCTATTTTGGGTATGTATAGGAAGCCGAACCTGCTTCCGTTTTTAACCAGCTCTTTGGCTTCTTCCACCCCAATATCTGAATAAGAAAAAGCATAATTGTCTTGACTTCCCATAAAGAAATCATCGGTTTCATCCACGACTTCGATAATTCTTAGCGCCCCTTCATTGCTTTCATCAATAGCAATCCATAAAAATATCCCCATGATGGTAGGAAAAATAAGGGGAGTAAGCAGCGTGGCGAGCAAAAATGATTTTTTCTTGACCCTTGCCAGATATTCTCTTTTGATCACCAATAAAATCTTATGCATGATCGTTTTCTTTTGCTTTTTGGATGAATATGTCCCCAATGGAAGGGATTACTTCTTCAAAACCTATTACCTCCCCGTACTGCATCAATTCTCTTAACATCACATTCGGAGCCGTCCCATTGAGGGAGATGGTAAAGCTCACGTGTTCCTGATCTTCTTTTAAATCCTCCCATTGAGGAAAAGGCATGCCGCTGTTTTTTTGGAGTTTGACGGCAAAGAGATTTGTCTTTGCATTTCTTCGGATCTCTTGCACTGACCCATCGATCACCTTATGGGATTTGTTGATCATGGCTATGTAGCCACATAACAACTCCACCGATTCCATTCTATGGGTGGATAGGATTACCGTGGTTCCGGCTTCCCTCAGAGCCAAGATTTCATTTTTTATGATTTCGGCATTCATGGGGTCAAATCCTGAAAAAGGTTCGTCCAAAATGAGCAGCTCCGGGCTGTGGATCACCGTGGCGATGAACTGAATTTTTTGTGCCATGCCCTTAGAAAGGTCTTCGATCCTTTTGTTTTTCCATTGGGCGACGTTGAGCCGGTCGAGCCAATATTGCACTTTTGATTTGGCATCGGCGGTTCTTAATCCCTTGATTTGCGCAAAATACAGAAGCTGTTCCCCTACCTTCATTTTCTTGTACAAGCCCCGTTCTTCGGGGAGATAGCCAATATGCTGGATATGGTCCTGTCGCAAAGCCTGCCCGTTAAAGTAGATTGATCCGGAGTCTGCCTCAATGATTTGGTTGATGATCCTGATAAGGGTAGTTTTTCCAGCACCATTGGGTCCCAACAGCCCAAAAATTGAACCTTGGGGAACCTGTAGATCAATATTGGAAAGTGCCGTGTGGCTACCGTAGGTTTTGACCAAAGAATTTATTTCTAGAACATTCAAGGAAGAGGATCTTAAATTTCAACAATGGATGAAAAGGGTACTACAGGTTCCAATATTAGTAATTTTATTTTAATGATACGGAGCCTACAGAAATATCAATTAAAAACGTCACCAGGTCCTCGGCATTTTTTTCGTAACCTTTGCTAACATACACCTTGTTTTCTATTTCCTTCAAGTATTTGGGGATGGAAGTCCTGCACATAGCCGTAGATTTTAGCTTGATGATGTAGGGCAGGTTGGCCGATGGCAGATCGATATTGACTGTGCCTGCACCGACCATGGTAGAAATCGTGCTTCCGCCTGGGATCTCCTCTGCAAAGGAAAGATTTACGGTGCCATAATTGACATCAAATATCATTTTTTTGGCATTGGAATAATTGATCCTTTGGGCGTCAATCGTTCCCATTTTGATGGCAACCATCATGGTGTCCATGCTGGTCGGGTTGAGGGTATTGCTGGAGTAGTTCAGGGCAACATCAGCACTGGTGGTTTTGATCTTGCATTTGGAGACATTGAGGTGGGAAAGGTCAAGAATGGCTTTTCCTAACCCGAGATTAAAATTAAGATCGTATAGAAAGCTGCTGTCCAGATCAATAATCCAAGAATGGTCGAAGGTTTCGTTTTCACCGGTGAACAAACGGTAAGAGAGGCTTCTGCCCAAATTTTCCGATTCGACATTTTGATGTTCTAAGTGGGTGTTTAGAATTCCACCTGTGATATCATGGCTGAAGGAGGGCATAATATTCGCCTTTGAAAGGTGGGCATGTACCCGGAGAGGCTGCCCAGACTTACGGTATTGTAAGAGGGAGGTGCCTTTGTAGGAGGAAAAATTAAATTTTACGGATTGGAACCCTTCTTTTTCGCGAATTGCAAATTCCTTAACGATTTGGGCATCTGTCTGGTCGCTGAATCCAAGAAGTACACAAATCAATAAGCCTAATCTTTTGAACATATGAAAAATACGGACACTATAGCAAAAGGTTGTATTTAAAAGCAAAATACCGGACGTAGCCCGGTATTTTGATCCTTTTTAAGATGTTATGTATATCAGAAAAACTCCTTCATTTTATCAAAGATGCTTTTTTCTGATTTACCTGGGGCAGGAGAGAAGTTCTCAGAATTTCTCAACAGCTCCAAGGTCTCTCTTTCCTCTTTGGTCAGCTGCTTCGGTGTCCACACATTTACATGGATCAATTGATCCCCTTTGCCGTATCCATTCAGTTCCTTGATTCCCTTACCTTTCAAACGAAGAATCCTGCCGCTTTGCGTGCCTGGTTCAAGCTTGATTTTAACTTTGCCATCGATGGTTGGTACTTCGATCTGCGCGCCCAATACCGCATCGATAAAGCTCACATAGAGATCGAATACTACATTGTTGCCATCTCTTTGGAGTTCGTCATGTTCGGTTTCTTCTATGACGATCAACAAGTCACCCGCTATACCTCCGGGAATTTCATTACCCTTGCCCGAAAGACTAAGTTGCATGCTGTCGCTTACACCTGCCGGAATATTGATTGGAATGATCTCTTCCTTGACAATCAAACCTCTTGCATCCGCTTCGGCAGGCTTTTTGTCCACCAACTGCCCACTGCCGCCACAAGTAGGACAGGTGCTCGCCGATACCATCTGGCCCAGCATCGTATTTACTACTTTTTTGATCTGTCCCGAGCCATTACAGGAAGAGCAATTTTTGAACGTTACCCCATCGGCAACCAGGTGTCGCTTGACTTTGATCTTTTTCTCTACGCCGTTGGCAATTTCTGCCAGGTTAAGTTTTAGCTTTACACGGAGATTGGTGCCTTTTTTGGCCCTTCTTCCCCCGCGGCCCCCACCTCCGAAAAAGGAATCAAAGCCTCCTCCTCCAAATATGTCACCAAACTGGGAGAAAATATCTTCCATGTTCATGCCGCCGCCAAAGCCACCATTGCCGCCGACTCCTTGATGGCCGAATTGGTCGTAGCGCTGGCGTTTCTCTGCATTGCTTAGAACCTCATACGCTTCTGCCGCTTCCTTGAATTTATCTTCCGCCTCGGGGTTGTCAGGATTCTTGTCGGGGTGGTATTTGATGGCCATTTTTCTATAGGCCTTCTTGATCTCCTCCTGACTTGCATCCTTGCCAACACCCAATATTTCGTAATAATCTCTTTTTGCCATAATAGTTTAAGATCCAATGACCACTTTAGCGTATCGTATCACTTTTTCACCCAGGTTATACCCTTTTTCCACGACGTCAATTACCTTTCCTTTCATATCTTCGGATGGGGCAGGAACCATGGTGATGGCTTCTTGGGTTTCTGCATCGAAAGGATTGCCTATTAATTCTTCCATAGGTTTCAAGCCCTTGCGTTCCAGTATTTTGAAAAGCTTGTTATAAATCAAAATATTTCCCTCTTTAAGTGATTTTGGATCCGTTTCCTCCACTTTCAATGCCCTTTCAAAATCATCCACTACGGATATCAGTTCCAGGATGACATCTTCTGAAGCTGTTTTGATCAAGTCCAAACGCTCTTTGGCAGTTCTCCTGCGATAATTCTCAAATTCAGAATATAATCTTAAATATTTATCCTTCAATTCCTGGTTTTCTCCTTTTAGCTTGTCCTCTACTGATAGTGCAGCTTGCTGTTCCTGGGTGTTTTCTGCTGACTCTTCCAGTGGGATCTCTGACTCCACCTGTGAAGAAGTATCTTCCCTATTAATTTCTTCTTTTTCTAAATTATCTTTCTCCTCCATGATTCTCAATTTAAAAGTTACCGATCGCTATTCAATTAGTTTGCCATTCTGTATATCCTGACAAACTGACATTATTCCGTGATCGCCTGCCAGATCATATCCTTTAATTTTTCCAGATTATATTGGCTGACCGAGGAGATAAAGATAAAAGGAATGCCCTGTGGGAGGCTTTTCTCCATCTCTTCCATTAGCTCTTCATCAAGCATGTCTGCTTTTGAGATGGCAAGAATGCCTTTTTTGTCCAGAAGCTCAGGGTTGTATTTCTTTAATTCGTTCAGTAGGATTTCATATTCCTCCTTGATATCCTTGGCATCAGCGGGAACAAGGAACAACAGGATGGAGTTCCGTTCAATGTGTCTCAAAAACCTCAGTCCGAGCCCCTTCCCTTCTGCCGCTCCCTCAATGATCCCCGGTATGTCGGCCATCACGAAGGATTTGTCGTCCCGGTAGCTCACCACGCCAAGATTAGGCACCAATGTGGTGAAAGGATAATCAGCAATCTCCGGCTTGGCGGCAGACATACTGGAAAGTAAAGTGGATTTACCGGCGTTTGGAAAGCCCACCAAACCCACATCCGCCAATAGTCTAAGTTCAAGGATAATCCATTCCTCTATCCCTTCCTCCCCCGGCTGGGCATAGTGGGGAGCCTGGTTGGTGGCGGTTTTGAAATGGTCGTTGCCCAAGCCGCCTCTGCCGCCCGGCGTAAGGATGATTTCTTGCCCATCCTCGGTGATTTCACATCGCACCTCACCGGTTTCGGCGACTTTGGCCAAAGTGCCCAAAGGAACCTCCAAAATCACATCATGGCCGTCGGATCCCTTCCTTCGTCCTCCTTCTCCACCTTTGCCGCCTTCGGCGATCACATGTTTTTTGTATTTCAGATGGAGTAGTGTCCAATGCTGTGCATTGCCCCTAAGGATAATGTTGCCACCTCTGCCTCCATCTCCACCGTCAGGTCCTCCTTTGGGAACGTGTTTTTCCCTTCTGAAATGAACGGATCCCGCACCACCTGCCCCTGATCTGGAGCAAAATTTAACATAATCTATAAAGTTTGAATCTGCCAAGACCTTGTTGTTTATATCTTCAAATAAAATTGGCCAAGCATTGAATGCTCAGCCAATTCAATAATTTTCACAAAGTTACATGCTTTTTGGCATTAATTGTAGCGGAGTGGGATTTTATGAGGAGATGAGAGGCGGAAGAGGGAAGGCAGAAATGGCGAAACTCCGATGCCGGGCCTTGGTGACGAAGCTTTACTTCGCCCAAGATTTGGGATCCCCATCAGATTTGTACTTTGCTCTTGATCCTTTGTTCCGGTTTGATATCGTCCTTCTCCGGTATATGGTATCAGTATCCTTCTACCACTTCAGCTATTTTGCCGAAGATTTCGTCAATTTCTCCCACGCCATGTACCTTTGACAGTTTGCCTTGCTTTTGGTAAAAGTCCGCTACAGGAAGGGTCTCGTCCAGATAGACTTTAATGCGGGTATTGATTTTTTCCTCGTCCTGGTCGTCAGTTCTTCCAGAAGTTTTGCCTCTTCCCCTTATTCTTTCCTTTAAAATTTCCTCAGGTACCTCCAAGGCAATCATTCCGGAGATCTCCATTGAATTCTTGGCCAACAACTGATCCAGCGCTTCAGCCTGGGCAACAGTTCTTGGGAAACCGTCAAAAATAAAGCCGTTGGCATCTTTGGTAGACTTGATTTTATCATCGACCATGCCTATGACGACTTCGTCAGGCACCAGACGACCCTCATCCATGTATTTCTGCGCCAAACTTCCCAATGCTGTTCCTTCTCCCAAATGTTTCCGAAACAAGTCGCCGGTCGAAATATGGTTAAGCTTGTATTTTTCGATTAGTTTTTCACTTTGCGTTCCCTTCCCTGCGCCCGGAGGGCCAAACAAAACAATATTTAGCATAAAATGATTTTTTTATAAGCGTTTTAAATGGTGTATTATTCCGCCAATTTACCAACAAATCACGCCAATTGATAGATTTCCTTTAAATTCCTTCCCAGTCCATCGTAATCTAAGCCATATCCCACTACAAATTTGTTGGGGATTTCGAATCCAATGTATCTTGCCTCGATGTTTTTCTTGAGGGCTTCCGGTTTTAACAAGAGGGTGGCAATCTGGAGGCTCTTCGGCTTGCTTTTCTGCACCATCTCCAATATATAGGACATGCTCAACCCCGTATCAACAATGTCTTCGACAATAATGACGTCCCGACCTGCCAGGGCGGTGTCCAAGCCGATGAGTGGCCGTATCGTCCCAGTGGAAGCCATGGATTCATAGGAGGATATCTTCACAAAGGAAAGCTCCACAGGAAGGTCAATATGTTTGGCAAGGTCAGACAGGAACATAAAAGCACCGTTCATAATACCTATTAGAAGCGGTGAGCTTCCCCTGTAATCTTTGGTAATCTGAAGGCCCAATGCCGACACCCGTTGAAGGAGCTCAGGTTCTTTGATAAAAGGGACAAACCGCTTGTCTTTAATTTGGATCATTCTACCCGATTCTTGGTGAATTAGCCGCGTCTCTGCCTGATCGCTTCATAGACCAGTACGGCGGCAGCCACAGATACATTCAAACTATCAATATTTCCTGCCATAGGAATCCCTACAAACTCATCGGTAAGCCCCATCAATTCGGGAGAAATCCCATCCTCCTCAGATCCTAAAACCAATGCGGTCGGTACGGAAAAATCAGCTTCGTACATCAGGCGGTCGGTTTTTTCAGTGGCACTTACCACATTCAATCCCATTTTCTTCAGCTCCTTGACGGTGTAATACAGGTTTTTGACCCGACATACCGGTAGGAAATTCAAGGCTCCGGCGGAGGTTTTGACGGCATCAGAACTGATCTGGGCACTTCCCTTCTCAGGGATCACCAATGCGTGTACACCGGCGACATCAGCGGTCCTGGCAATGGCCCCAAAATTTCTCACATCTGTAATCCTGTCCAGCACCATAATTAAGGGGGCTACCCCTTTTGAAAAGCATTCTTCGATGACGTTGTCCAAAGAAGCATAAGCTATGGCCGAAATATGCGCCACTACTCCCTGGTGATTTTTACGGGTCGTGCGATTAAGCTTTGCCTCAGGAACCCTGACCACCGGAACCCCTTCTGTCTTAGCAAGGCTTAAAAGTTCCTTGATCAAATCATTGTTCAGTTCCTTATTAACCAGGATCTTGTCGATTTCTTTTCGTGCTTTTAGCGATTCAATGACCGCCCTGGTCCCAAAAATAAAATCCTTTTCGTTTTCTTCTTTGTCAATCAGAAAGCCATGCTTCCGCTTCTCCATAATGTGATGCTTTTAAACCATTCCGGCTGATAGGACCTTGAGCGGTTTAGTACATAATAATTTGGCGTCAAAATGTTTTTGACGCGTGCAAAGGTAAAGGTAATTTTTGAATTTGAATTTAAACCGTCATAAATCCAAGTTTCGCGGTCAGCATTGAAGTAAACCTCCTGAGGAGGTCCCAATACAATGTAGATCATTCCCCGGTCGGTCATCCAGCCTTCTTTGTAATCGGTGAAGAGGATATTGGCAAATTCGACCTGACGGAAATATTCCCGTATCAATGTTTTGGCTTTTTCCTCGTCCTTGGCCATGTTGATCCAATATTGATCCAATGCAATCTTTTTGTTTTCCGCTGCCAAGAGCGTTTCGTGCTCTTTCCTGGTGGAAATATAGGCCACCATCTCGACCATTTCCTCGTAAGAAGGCACATTGGGAAAGGATGCAGGGACTGTTTTTACCAATAGACCCGCCGCAGATGAAGTATCCGACTGGATAAAATAATATCCCTGCCGGTCGAAGGTTTTGGGCGTATTGACCAAAAAACTTCCATCATCCACCACCGCCACCTCTTTGGGAATGGCAGCGGGCTTAGTCTCCATGGGTGGCAGAGGCACGGAAAATTCCTGGGGGTAAAAATAGCTGTACAGATTCAGGCCCTCGGTCCTTTTAAAAAGCAGCGCCTCATTGACATTCAAAAAGGGCTGGTCAAAAGGCAGGTTGTTGCCATAGTAGGCCCCGAAGTCCGGCTGATCGAAAACAAATGGGCTGATCAAATCAGTATGATAAATGTATTCATCTCCCTGACGGATGTCTTTGGCCCAAAAGATTACATAAGCCTCCTCTTGACCCTCCGGGATCTCTACGGTTTCCTCAAAAAGATAATGGGTCTCCGTATCTCTTTTTAAAGCAGTTTCTTCCAATGCAATGATATTTTCTGCTGTAATTTCTTCTTGGAAACTGTCAACGATACTGTAGGAAAACAGGTAATTGTTGAACTCTGGCTTGTCTTCCAATTTTTCAGCCATCATTTGCAGCCTAAACGTCCGTTCGGATTCTTTTATGGGGATGACTTTAAGTGCTAATCTGGAATAGCGGGAGTACCTTAGGCTTTGATTGATGTCTTGCAGGGAAGTTTGAGCTGTTGCTGCCATCGCCAAGCAGGTGGTTAAGAAGGCAGTAAACAAGCTGAAGGAATATGTCTTTATCTTTATCATCGGAGATTTTTAAAAATTAAAGCTAATTTTGTTCAAAATAATGAAATTTTAAATGACTACCTATACAACGGAAATTGCCTCTGATAAGTTGATCAGTGACAATCCAATTCATCAACGACTTTTGAAGGCATACATTGCTGCCAAGCCCTTTGTAAAGGGGGATTTGTTGGAAGTAGGCTGCGGGGAAGGCAGGGGAGTGGAGGTCCTGCTCAGTGAGGTGGATTCCTATCATGGATTGGATAAAATTCAGGAAGTCATTGATCAGCTAAAGGGCAAGTTTCCAAAGGTCGTTTTCGAACAGGCGGTTATACCTCCCTTCCACACCATTGCCTCTGATCGTTTTGATACCGTGGTAAGCTGTCAGGTCATAGAGCATATCCAGGACGACAGGTTATTTTTGGAGGAAATTTACCGGGTATTAAAACCGGGGGGCAAAGCCATCATTTCTACTCCCAATATCCGCCAGACCTTAAGCAGGAACCCTTGGCATATCCGTGAGTACACGGGCGAGCAACTGAAAAACTTGTGCGATGGGATTTTTGATCAGGTGGAAGCTATGGGAATAGGAGGTAACGAGAAGGTCTGGGCTTATCATGAAGCCAACCGAAAATCCGTGAACAAAATTACCCGCTTTGATCTATTGAATCTTCAATATAGACTGCCGGCCTCCCTGCTAAGGCTTCCCTATGAGCTACTTAACCGGATGAACCGTAACAAACTCCACAAACAACAGGGCGCATCGGTAGAGCAGATTTCCCATGAAGATTATCTGTTGGTAGATCATCCTGATAAGGGTTTGGATTTGTTTTATGTGTTGGGAAAGAAAGGGTAAAAAGGAGGGCGTGCCTCTTCAGAAGAAAAGGAAAAGACCTGCTTTAATTCTGGAGATATGACCGGCTTTAGGCAGTTCAAACAACATGATGGTGTTGAGCCACAGTAAGATTTGCTGCCGTCGCTAAGGGTAAATATTATCAAGGGACAAGCAGTGGACTCAAAAAGAGAACCATTGGTGTGGAATTTAAGGAAAAGTATTTTTTTAAATCGTTAGCTTCTTAGTTAATCCGGAAGCACAAGGAATCTTCGATGGCCTCTCTGACCGGATAATTCCGGAGGGAAGAACAGCAGGTGATGAAATTTGGGAATTATGCAAAAGCTTTGAGACCCTTATTTGCAATACTAGAATACAAAAAGAGCGGCCTAAGCCGCTCTTTTATTTTCGATTTAATCTCATATTTCCGGATTGCCCGAATATCCTGTCCATGTCATTTTGCACTTTGGTGGCCAGTTCATCATAGCCGCGCTCTTTGAGCAAGGGAACAAAGTATCTCAACATCTCTATGGAGATACTGGCCTCTCGGTCCAATGGCCGGTCGGTCGCTTCATAAAACAGCAGCATTTGCACGGACTTGTCGGACATCTTGTTGATGATGTCCAAAGCCAAGTCATCCTCGCCCATTTCAAATAAGAGGGGCACGGACTGACCGCTGGCTAGGTCATAAGGAATGGCCTCGTTGGGGAATTTTTCTAGGCTAAGCTTTTGGATGTCAGCTGCCATTTCCATTTTGTCCTCTTCGAGTAAGGCGATGGTGAGGCTGTTTAGCGCACTTCTGTGGTTGGAGGTGAACCTCCTGAACTCATCATCAAAGTAGTTCTCAGGATTATTCATGCCCCTGAAGGCAAATTTCTCCATCACATTTTTGTAGGCCAACTCGGTGTTGACCAATTCTTGCACATTTTCCGGCTTCTGGATGGGCAAGAGGCGATAGGTCAGCCCTTCCATCACCACATGGTTTTGCAGATCAAATCCAATGGTGGCCATCGACGTGTTGTTGAAATAGATGGGCCTTTCCCAGTCATTGGTGGCGATAAGGTCCATCAGCATCATCGTGCCTTTGGTCATGTAGTTCCCCTTTACCCGCAGGTTCATCTGCGGGATGATCAAGTCTTCCATGTTCTTGGGAATGACGCCAGAATTCAGCACCTTTTCCTGGTCAATATCCAGAATAAGATTTCTGGAAGGAACTGCGTTGATGGAATTTGAGAAGCTGGAGTTAAGCTTAAGGAGGTCGCTGCCACTTTTAAGGAGTTTCAGGTATTCTTTTAAAGAAATGGCCTGCAATCCTTCCCGTTCAGTGACGTAGAGGACATCGTTGGTTCCTTTTTTATAGTTACTTACATCCAGCGTAAAATCCAAGGCTGCGGATTCGTGCACGGGCTTGGTCATCTGATCCACATACCAATCGGTATCAAAATAACTCAAGACAATCACCCGGACATCGGTTCTGAAGCCTTCCACTTCTTGTACATACCATAAGGGGAAAGTATCGTTGTCCCCGCCAGTAAAAAGGATGGCATTGGGTGCACAGGAGGCGAGGAAGTTACGGGCGGAATCTACTGAAAAATATCGGTCACTCCTGTCATGGTCATCCCAGTTTTGGATCGCCAGGATTGCTGGCACCGGAAAGGCTATTAAAGTGGCTACCAAACCGGCAACCGCAAAATTCTTGTTCATCTTTCCAATGGCATGCGCAATGGCCATGACACCTATTCCTATCCAGATGGCGAAGGCATAGAAAGAACCCACATAAATATAATCCCGCTCTCTCGGCTCAACCGGAGGAGAGTTGAGATAAAGTACCAACACCACCCCCATCATCAGAAACAACAAGGAGGTAACGATGAAGGATTTCGAGTCATAGCGGGCTTGAAAGAAAACGCCGATCAGTCCCAAGATCAACGGAAGCATCCAATAGTTGTTGTGGGCCTTGTTTTCCTTGATATACTCAGGATAATCTATGCTCAAGTTTTGCCACAGTCCTATCCAAGGGGCGTCACTAAAGTCACTTTCCCTTCCGGAAAAATTCCACATAAAATAACGCCAATACATGTGGCCCAACTGGTGGGAAAACATAAAGGATAAATTGTCCGCAAAAGTAGGTTCTTGGCCTTCCCTAAGCCCCAATTTGGCGCGGTAAAGTTCACGGTGGCGTTCTTGGGTAGAATAGATCCGAGGAAGGATGGTGGTCTTCTGAGGGTCATACTCATTGACCAGCTGGTAGTCCACGATTTCGTATTTATCCTTGCCTTTGGCATAAACCGGGGCACCTTCTTTTTGGTCTATGACATTGGCGGTAAAGTACTGTCCGTGGATCAATGGGCGGTAGCCGTATTGCTCTCTTTTCAGATAACTCACAAAACTGATGATATCCTCAGGGTGGTTTTGGTTGATTACCGGATCAGCATTGGCCCGGATGACAATCAAGGAGTAAGATCCGTATCCGATCAGTATGAAAGTCAGCGACAACAAGATGGTGTTCAACACTGCTTTTTGCTTTTGGATGGAATAGCGGATGGAAGCGATCAAAGCTCCTAAAAGCAGTAGAATAAAGACCACAATCCCCGAGCCGAAAGGCATTCCAAGGCTGTTGACAAAGAAGATCTCCATGGAGCCGGCAAAACTTGGCAGCCCAGGAATGATGATGTTATTGATAATAACCAATGCCACTCCGCCCAAAATAAAGGCAATTATGCCTCCTTTCAGGGTTGGTTCTTTGTATTTTTTAAAATAAACAACCAGTGCCATCGCCGGGATGGCCACTAAATTAAGCAAATGGACACCGATGGAAAGCCCGATCAAGTAAGCGATAAAAACCATGTAGCGGTTTTCATCCCTTGGATCTTTTATAACATCCCATTTCAGAAAGGCCCAGATGACGATGGCGGTAAAAAAGGAAGACATGGCATATACCTCCGCTTCCACTGCCGAAAACCAAAAGCTATCGGTAAAGGCGTAAGCGAGTGCTCCTATAATCCCAGCACCCATCAAGGTAATGGTATGCCCCTTACTGACCGTTTCAGAATCTATGTGGAATAACTTCCTTCCCAATAAAGTGATGGACCAGAAAAGGAACAAAATGGTGAAGCCAGAGAAAAGTGCACTGCCGACATTCATCCAATAGGCCACTTCAAGCCCATCTCCCATGGCCATAAAACTAAACATCCGATAAACGAGCAAGAAAAATGGCGCACCCGGGGGGTGGGGTACCTGAAGTTTATACGCTACGGCTATAAATTCTCCTGGATCCCAAAAACTGGCGGTTTCCTCAATGGTCGCCACATAAGTCAATGTGGCAATCAAAAAAACAATCCAGCCCGTAAGGTTATTGATCCTTCTATAGTCTAACATTCTTTAGTATCTTGAATATGAAAGGCGAAAATAAAAAAATAATAACGAATTAAGGGGGATTTAATTTTTTAAATGATAATCACAAGGTGGTATGAGTTTCAAAGCGTCAATTTTCAAAGAATAGGGATGCCGGCAAATTTCATGTGAACCGGTTTTTGCGGAGGTAATTTTAAGGGCTATTGCTCGTGCTTTTTAAAATTCAAATGGTCTCCAAAAAAAATATTGACTCTCAAACTTGGAAAGGCATAATCCTTGCGCTAAGGGCAATTGTCAATAAATCTGAAGATTTGCGGATAGCGAACATAATTTATATATTATTGTTCCGATAATCTTTTTGTTTTTTGGCGAATTGTCTGGTGAGGGTGATACAATTTGGTTTTTAGTGATACAAAAGGAATGTTTTTAGGCAAAATTTTTATAAATGGCAAAAATGTACAACGAACCAATCAAAATAGGGATTGTGGGTACTGGAGGGATTGGCCGAGGGCTGGCTAAGTTGGTAGCCAGGCGCAGTGATTTTGAAATTTCGGGTATCCTGACCAGAAGAACCGATTACATTGAAAACCTGGGAGTAAGCCAGCGGCTCATTACCATGCATCCGGAGAAATTGATGGAATCTTCCGATGTAATTGTCGTGAGTACCGGAGACGTGATGTATTCAACCTTCATTATTGATCTTGCTTTTACCTACCAATTGCCCGTGGTGACCATGGATGCGGATACCCAGGTGGTTTCCGGCTCTTGGTTGTCCAAACGTGGGATTCTTACCGAGGCCAATGGGGACCAGCCTGGATGTTTGGCTGCATTGAATCTCGAGGTCATCCAAATGGGATTCAAGCCCTTGGTATATGGCAATATTAAGGGGTTTTTGGACCTCAATCCCAGTTTAGAGAGCATGATCTATTGGGGACAGAAACAAGGGTACAGTCTCAATTCAGTTACCTCGTTCACGGATGGGACCAAGCTGCAGATCGAACAGTGTTTGGCGGCGAATTTCTTTGGTTTGGATATTGCCGAGCAGGGGATGATCGGCCTGGAAACGAATGACTTTGAAGCGGGAGCCTTTGCCTTGGGTAGGGAGGCGATGGACAGGAAGAAGGTGCTGAGTGATTATATCATCTCCAGAGAATCTCCTCCCGGCGTGTTTATTACAGCCACTCACCAAGAAGATCTTGTCGCGGAACTGAAGACTTATAAAATGGGTGAAGGGCCTTTTTATTTGCTCTACAAGCCAAACCACCTTTGTTTTTTTGAAATTCCTAACTCGATTTTAAATTTGGTCCATAAGAATGAGATTCTTATGGATAACAGTATCCAGCCTAGGATAAGTGTGGGCGCAATAGCCAAGCGGAAATTGGAGGGAGGTTCATCAATAAACAAAGCAATTGGGAGTATGGAGTTAAGGGGTGAGACTGTGGAGATCAAAGCCCAGCCGAAACACGTTCCCATAGGATTGATGAGCCAAGCACGTTTAATTAGAGATGTAGAACCCGGCCAACTCGTTACATTCGACGATGTAGAGTTGCCCGAGTCCCTTGCTTATACGGCATGGAAAGAAACCCTGAACGAATTAATTGTTTCTGGTGAAAGCAGCAAATCAATCGTGCAGCCTTAAGTCTTTTTATTTATAAACCACAAGATAAAAGCCCAACCACAGAAAAAAGCATAAGGTATAACTACACAAGACAATCATCATGGAGGTAGAAAAAGGCCTTCGGCTTATGGTATGGATGCCTATGGCCAAAAGAACCCAATAAATTACTTCAAAGAGGTTCAATGCCCCCAGCGGGTAATGAAACCTCGGATCCACCTGTTCTACATTGACCAGTGAGAAAAGCGAAAGCGGATAAAAATTTTGGATAGCCAAGAAATTTTCCGGCTGTACCAACACCAAAAACCAAAGTAGCCGGATCAGTTCTGGAAAAACAAAAACTATTTCAGCGATCATGGCGAATTTCCACAATTCCCTAAACGATAGCTTATACCCTCCCATAAATGCACCTACCCAGATAACAAAAGCCGTTAGCGTAAACTTCCAAAGTAAAGAAAAAGGGGTCCATAGGTAGTTCAGCGTGTTGAACAGGTAAAAGTAACTGAAGGCTCCTTCCCGTTGCAATTCCTTATGACCGGGGATGGACTGGAGGATCAATTCATCCGTCAAATACCGAATTACAAGAAATAGGAATACCAGTAAAATAAAAAACAACCTCTTATCGAAATTTATTATTTCCTCGGTGCGTTGTGATAATTTGGTGGATGGTAAACTCATAATCAATTAAATCCTCCCAAAAATATGTTTTTGTTTGTGAATGCCTCTAATTTTGTGGGAAAATAAAGTGAAAATGAATAAGATAACAGTGCTATTACTATGCTGTTTTTATATGGGATTGGGGACGCTTTATGCCCAGATGACCGGGCAGAGATTGGCCGTATCGTCTGAAGAACCCCAATACCTTTTATTGAACAAAGGCCTTCAGTTTAGAATCACAGAAGCGGTTAACAGTCTATATAATTTTGATTTCGAAACAGCGGAAAGAGGATTTAAAGTGATGGCCCACTCTTACCCGGAGCATCCGTTGCCCTATTTTCTCATGGGTTTGAGCCAATGGTGGAAGATCACTCCGGATACAGAGAATGAAATATATGATGATGTGTTTTTCAAATACATGGATGAGACAATAGAAAAAGCAGCATCCTTATATGATGCTGACCCTAAAAATAAAGAAGCCGCCTTTTTTCTCGCCGCCGCATACGGTTTTCAGGGCCGGTTATATAGTGAACGGGAAAGTTGGACCAAGGCCGCTTTTGCAGGGAAAAACGCCCTGAAATACATGGAGTTGAGCAGAGGGGAAGAGGAATTAAATGCCGAGCTTTTGTTGGGTGATGCGCTTTTCAACTACTTTTCGGTGTGGATCCCCAAAAATTATCCGCTCCTAAGGCCTGTGATGATGCTCTTTCCCAAGGGGGATAAGGACTTGGGGCTGCGACAGCTGGAAGAAGTTTCTGACAATGCCTTTTATGCAAGGGTTGAAGCCCAGTATTTTCTTTTCCGCTTGTATGCCTCTGAGGAGCGAAAGCCTTTTGAGGCCCTACGGATTACCTCTTACCTTCATCAGAAGTACCCCAACAATCCCTATTTTCATAGATATTTTGCCAGGCAACTCTATGCGGTAGGGAGAAGCGTGGAAGCAAAAGATGTATCGATGGAAATCCTGAAAAGAATCGACGAGAAGTGGTTCGGTTACGAATCCAACAGTGGGAGATATGCTGCATTTTTTGTCGCCCAATATTTCGACAAGTTAAACCAATCGGTTGAGGCGGAGGAATTCTACAAAAAGGCTATTGGGTATGGGGAAGAAGCGGAAAGTGAGGAAAGCGGGTACCACTTATATTCACTGATTCACTTGGGAGAACTCACCCTGAAAAGAGGGGATAAGAAGGCAGCAAAGGGTTATTTTAATCAAGTGAAAAAATTGGCCAAGCGAAAACACCCTGCCCACAAGGAGGCTCGGGATTTTTTGAAAAAGAATAAACTTTAACTCTGCCTTTCACGTTTGCTTTATTTTAAATCAGGAGAATAGATAACTTTTAGGTAGATAGAAGGTATATGTCCGCTATTTATGCCAAAAATATTATTTCATCTGACAACAATATTTCGTTCATTGCACCGTTTTTTTCCCAAAATGCTTTAAAATAAATTCAAATTGGATTACCTTTGTGCCTAATATAATTTCGAAAATACTTTACAACATGGACAATAACATAAAAGTGAAATTCGACAAAATCGACCGTAAGATCCTTGAAATCCTTCAAGGCCATGCCAAAATCACCAACGCCCAACTATCGAAGGATATCGGACTGTCTCCTGCACCAACCTTGGAAAGGGTGAAAAAATTGGAACAATCTGGGATAATCAAGAGCTATCACGCTAAACTTGATCCTGAAAAAATCGGACTTGGAGTTAGCACTTTTGTTTTGGTAGGGTTGATCGGTCACAACAAGACCCATATCGATGCCTTCATGAAAGAGATCAACAATATCCAGGAAATCATCGAATGCCACCACATTACCGGTACCGGAGATTTTATTCTTAAAATTATATCCAAAGATATTACTGCCTACCAAAAATTAATGTTGGAAAAGGTCAGTGAGATCAAAGAAGTAGATTCTATGCAATCCATGGTCATTCTTTCTACCTTTAAGGATAGCAAAGTACTGCCCATCCCGGCGTAATCTTATTGATGAGAGCAAAAAGGGTGGCTTTTAAGTCACCCTTTTTTTATGAGCTATTGTGATGAAAAACCCCTGGCAAACCCTCAAGAAAAAACTGATTTACTCCAATCCTTGGATAAAGCTTGAAGAGCATGATGTAATTACCCCCGCAGGTACGGAAGGGATCTATGGCAAAGTCCTGTTTCAAAACAAGGCAGTTGCGATAATTCCCATAGATCAAGAATCTAACACCTGGCTTATAGGGCAATACCGTTATACCCTCAATGAATATTCATGGGAGATCCCTATGGGTGGAGGCCCAATTGGGAGTAGCGTGTTGGAGAGCGCCAAACGGGAGCTTAAGGAGGAAACGGGCCTGTCGGCAAAGAAATGGACGGAAATCATGCGTATCCATCCCTCGAACTCAGTCTCCGATGAAGAAGGTTTTGTGTTCTTGGCAGAAGGGTTGACCGCAGGAGAAACAGAATTTGAAGATACTGAAAAGCTGGAAATTCTCAAATTGCCCTTATCGGAAGCAATTGGTAAGGTAATGAAGGGTGAGATAACCGACGCTATCAGTGTGGCAGGGCTATTGAAAGCGGGAAAGCTATTGGGCATAGAATAGTCTATTTTTCACTGGGCCTCATGTTGAAGGGTAAATTTAACTGATTACAGACTTCGTATCACCCCAAAGCGAGGGCTTACAGGATCCGATATAAAATAAAAATGAAGGGCATTAATTTCAAAAAACACTTCCCCAAGACTTTTGCTCTGGCTTATCCAGTTATGTTGAGCCAGTTGGGACAGGTCGGTGTCGGGATAGCGGACACCATGATGGTGGGGCGATTGGGGGCTGAGACCTTGGCAGCGGCTTCTCTGGGCAACAGCATTTTTTTTGTCATTATGATGTTTGGTATTGGCGTATCAATGAGCATTACCCCCTTGGTGGCATCCGCTGATGGAGAAGGGAAATCCAAGCGGATTACGAGGATTTTCAAACATGGTTTTGTCATCAATGTTTTTACGGGGATGATTCTTTTTATGCTGATTCTCCTGGCATCGCCAGGTCTTTATCACCTCAACCAGCCCCTCGAAGTTGTAAATTTGGCCATACCCTATTTGGCTATTGTCACTTTTTCATTACTCCCTTTTATGGTTTTTCAGACCTTCAAGCAGTTTACTGAGGGGATGTCTCAAACCAAACAGGCGATGGCAATTACCATCTTGTGTAATTTGTTAAACGTTTTTTTGAATTGGGTGATGATCTATGGGAACTTGGGATTTCCCGCCCTGGGGCTGAATGGTGCGGGATATGCTACTTTAATTTCCCGGATCCTGATGGCGGCCATCATGTTTTACTATGTAAGGAATTCCAAGAGATATAAACCTTACAAACTCAGCTTTGGGTTTAAAAAACTTAGTTTTCCACTTGTCTCGAAAATGTTGAACATTGGCGTTCCTACAGGGTTCCAATTTGTGTTTGAAACCGGGGCGTTTAGTGCTGCTGCCATTATGATGGGCTGGATTGGGACTAATGCTTTGGCAGCCCACCAGATCGCCATCAACTTGGCTTCGATCAGTTATATGATGGCATCTGGATTGTCCTCTGCCGCCACGGTCCGGGTAGGAAACCAACTGGGGAGGAGGGATATACAAAATCTTAGGGAAATAGGCTTTACCAGCTTTTCGATGGCCGCGCTCTTTATGCTTTTTTTTGCTGTCGGCTTCATCGTTTTCCGAAACTATTTGCCTATGCTTTACATCAACGACAGTTCTGTAGTAGAGATGGCGGCAAGTTTGTTGATTTTTGCCGGCATTTTCCAACTTTCCGATGGGGTACAGGTCGTGGGATTGGGCGCGTTGCGTGGCATGGCTGATGTGAGAATTCCTACTATCATCACTTTGGTGGCATATTGGGTCATTGGCCTGCCCTTGGGTTATTTCTTGGCTTTCAATTATGGGTACAATGAACATGGAATTTGGTGTGGATTATTAATAGGACTTACCGTCGCTGCGGCCATGTTGGTGTTCAGGTTTAACTTCCTAACTGCGAAACTGTTGAATAAGGCGTAGCCTTTGTCGGGATTGGATGGTGGCGTGGAAGCTAGTTCAACGGCCAATACCGGACATGCTACAACCCAGGAGAAGTTTGTTTATTTGCACATTTAGGCTAATTTTGTAATTAAAATCACCTGATAGATATCAATCCAAGGTTATCACCAAAAAACTTGCCTCGCCTGATCGGTGCAATAGGGATTGCCTTTTTACACAAAAATGTCTTTTACCTATTGATATTGATACTATCATCCCCAAATGCTCAGCCAACTTATAGGAAACTAAATCATGGAAAACATAGATACTGAAATGAATGAAGTGGTTAATGGATTAATCTATTTACCAAAGAACCACAATTTGAATTTTCCAGATCTATCAGAGCAATTGGTATTCCGGACGTTGACCTATGACCCTGCTTCAGTAGATGACGAAAGCTTGAACTTCAAATTTTTAATGCCTGCGATAGAGGCTGAAAAAAATGATCCGGTAGACTTCATCTTTGGGTTTAGTGCTGATCTAAAAAGGGTGGTATTGGCCTGTAAAAACCCAGAAGGAAAATTCCAGGCCTTCACGGCGCATCAGCAAGCCGCCATATTTGCCGAGTATTTCCTGACCAGGCCGATGCTGGAAACTGTTGAGGAAAGGCTGGTGGTAAAATCCCTGCTCCTCTCGAACCAAATAGATAATGTTGTCCGAAAGAACGAAAGTAGGATTGCTTACTCCCATGCAGGGTATGACTCTTTGCTCGCGGTAATGGCATCCCATGATCAAGAGTCCGCCATAGCCTTTGACGATCGAAATACAGTTATTGTAGCGACCGACGTCGCCAACAATGCTTTGCAGCTGTTGGAGATGCTTTCGCAGATCATTTTAAAATTGATACCCCAGTCCCAAAATCTTCTTGATAAGCATATAAGTATTCAATGCCGGTATAATCTCTATGGGGAGAAAACTTTCAATATAGCCACCGAGTCGAAGAAGATGTTTGATAAATACCGGACCAACCCTCCCCAGGATCTTATCCATGACGAACTCATCCTGATCACTGATTATAAGAAGAAGGTTTTTTCCAACCTTTTGACCGGGAGAAAAGGCGCTACAGAGCTTGATCAAATGAATCTCGTACAATTGGATTATTCAAGTGGGCTGAGAATCTCCGTGGAGTATGTCGAAGATCAAAATAAATTGGTGTTGCACCTCAGCAATTATACCCACTGTTATGATAAGTCACGGTTTGCAGAATCTAGAAAGGCTGTCCATGACAGGTTATTGAAAACAGTGGTTTCTTTGGGGAAAATGTAATATAAAAGGAAGACATGGCAACATCGGAGAGATGGCCCTATCCCATGACAAGTGCAGGCGGTTTGGAATATGTTCCAAACCGTTTTTCTATTAAAAAATGATGTAATACCTGTTTGTTTCCGCCTTCTCTGCCCTGTAGGCAGTCTTTTCATAGAAAAACAAAAGCCGCGGATATAAATAATTATTTTTCCCTATCTTCCGCTTTTAAATTTACCATTGCTTCAACACGCACAACCATGTATTTGTTTTACAAGGCTAGCTTTCTTTTCCTATTGCTGGGGATTATTGGCAGCAGCCGGAATCCCAATTTTGCACAGGATATGCACGTCCTGAAAATTAAGAACGTCAAACAGCTTCACGATTTCTTCAGATATCGCCCAAATGACCGTCCTCTGATCAGCGGGCACCGGGGAGGCATGGTGCCCGGCTTTCCCGAAAACAGTATTGAAGCTTTTGAAAATACCCTGAAATATACACCAGCTTTCTTCGAAATTGACCCCCGGCTGACCAAGGACAGCGTACTTGTCCTGGTGCATGACGCAACTTTGGACCGGACAACCACCGGCACGGGGAAGGTGGCGGATTACACTTGGGAGGAACTGCAATCGTTGAACCTGAAAGACCATCTTGGCAATGTTACCCCCTACAAGATCCCCAGCCTGGAGGCCGTCATCAAATGGAGTAAAGGGAAGACCGTCATCAATCTTGATAAGAAGGATGTGCCATTTGCAATGACTGCAGCCATTATCAGAAAACATAAGGCTTCTGCTCATGTGATGGTTACCGTTCATACCGCCGAGCAGGCACGCTACTACTACGGGCAAAACCCAGATCAGATGTTTTCGGCTTTTATAAGAACGATGGAGGAATTTCAAGCTTTTGAAAAGGAAGGGATCCCCTGGCCCCAAATCATGGCCTATGTGGGGCCGCTTAGCAAGCCTGACAACAAAGTTTTATATGAGCTGTTGCATGAGAGGGGAGTTAAAGTGATGATTTCGGCTGCCCCTATCTATGACAAGCTCGACGATCCGGAGGAGAGAAAGTCGGCTTATGTCAAAACCATTGAAGAGGGAGCGGATGTGATCGAGTCTGATCTGCCTATTGAGGTGGGGGATGCTTTGCGGTCATTTAATGATCGTGAAGAGCCCAACGGCCGCTATTTCGGCAAGAAGAAATCCTCTAACCGATGATAAGTTTAATTCAAGGCGCAGCGCTAGAAAGAGAACGTGTTGGGCTGGCAGTTCTTTAAAGCCTCAGAGAAAGGAATCCAATACTATATTATCAAACATAAATAACCAATATGATGAGAAAGCTGATCACATTAAATTTTTTACTTCTATTGTTTCTGTTTTCTGAAGCCCGATCACAGGTCGAATATCAGGCGCCTGCCCGCAGCCAGGAGGATTCGTGGTCTCTGGTCTTGGTTCCGGATACCCAGAGTTATGTTAAATTTGCCCGAAACCAGCCTATTTTAGACTTGATGACGGCTTGGATTGCGGAGCAAATTGATCCGTTAAACATTAAATTGGTACTTCACGTGGGAGACTTGGTAGAGCATAATGCGATCTTGAACCCTGACGGCAGAATAGGTGACCAACCGGGCAAGAGCCAATGGGAAGCCGTATCCCGCTCTTTAGGCAAACTGGATGGGAAAGTGCCATATATCGCTGCCACGGGCAACCACGACTATGGTATCCTGAATGTTGAAAACAGGAAGACTGAATACAACAAATATTTTCCCGTGGACAAAAATTTCCTGAGCCAGAAGATGCTACGTGAGGTAGCATTGGACGAAGAAGGGATGCCAACGCTAACCAATGCAGCGTATGAATTTGTCTCTCCCCAGGGAAGGAAGTTCTTGGTTTTGGTACTTGAGTTTGCCCCTCGTGAAGCCAATCTTCAGTGGGGAATCAAGGTGGTCAATGAGGAAAAATACAAAGATCACACCGTGATCCTGCTTACCCACTCCTATCTTAACTATCAAAATGAGCACATTGAAAAAGAAGGCTACCCCATTGCCGACGGCAATTATGGCAAGGCGGTTTGGGAAAAGTTGGTAAAACCTTCCAAGAATATCCAGATGGTATTCTCCGGCCATATTGGTGGTCCGGATGACAAGGACAAACATGTCGGGTTTAGGACGGATACCAATGCGGCAGGTAAAAAAGTCCATCAGATGACTTTCAATGCCCAGGCCTTGGGCGGAGGCTGGCATGGTAACGGGGGCGATGGTTGGCTGAGGATTTTGGAGTTCAACGGCAATACCATACAGGTGAAGACCTTCTCGCCATTCTTTGCCATTTCTCCTGCTACCCGTCATTTAGCTTGGGGTACAGATGAGTTTAAACCCTTTACAATTGAGTTGGATAAGTGATTGACTAGGGCAGATCAGTAGATAGCAAGGGGGAGAGGAGCAATCGTCTCCCCTTCTTGTTGCCTTTGTTGCCAACCATGCATTTTCCAGCTCGGCCCATCAACGGCGCAGGTCGTATATGGTATTTTTCTGATGTGATATGGTATTTTTTATGTTGGTTCATGGGCGGCACAGGGTGGACCATGCATTTTCCAGCTCGGATCATCAACGGCGCAGGTCGGATATAGTATTTTTCTAATGTGATATGGTATTTTTTATGTTGGTTCATGGGCGACGCAGGGTGGACCATGCGTTTTTCAACTCGGTTCATCAATGGCGCAGGTCGGATATGGTGTTTTTCTGACGGGATATAGGATTTTTTATGTTGGATCAGGGGCAGCGCAGGGTGGATCATGCTTTTTCCATCCCCGCCCATCGAAAAATCAGGTGCGCTATAGTAATTTTTTACTTCTGCCTATGGTCAGGGCAGGGCCAAGCGAAAGTTGTGAAACAATATTTTTTATTGCTGTGTAAAAAAGCCTTTGTTTTAAACATCAAAAAAGCCATTTCGATGACTTGAAGTAAAGAAACTACACCAAGCCAACGGAATCTGGAATCTTGGCTTAATTTTATGACATACATAAATGACTTAGCGGTCATGCTACAAAACCTACCCTGCTGATGTCATTATTTAATAAGCTGAAAAAGCATTTCAGGCTCGTCAGTGGAGATAAAGGCCACATCTTCGCTCAATAGCCATTTCATATCTTCTTCCTTATTGACAGTCCAGACATTCACGGTCAAGCCAAGGTCATGTGCTTCTTTGATCCAATGGGGATTTTTGCGCATGACATTGATATTGTAATCCAATCCCCAAAAACCGGCTTGCTTTAATTCAGCGGGTGTCTTGTCGCCGTTCAGGTAGGCAACGTTGGCAGAGGGGTCCTTTTCTATTACCTTAAGGCAGATATCATAGTCAAAGGCGATGTAATCCACCCATTTTTCTGCGCCAAGGTCTTTGACCAGCTGTACGCTTTTCTCCGCAAGTTCAAGGCTCCGCTCTTTGCTGATACCGGAGGTTTTGATCTCAAAAACCAGTTTGGTGGTATTTTGTTTCATTCCTTCCTTGATATATTCCTCCACTGTCGGGATATTTTCCCCGTTGGGGAGTTGCTGCTGAAGAAGCTCTTGGTAGGTGGAAGTTTCCACTGGCATTCCCAAAAAATCAGCGTCATGGTTGGCCACGAGTACGCCGTCCTTGGTCATCCAAACGTCAAATTCTGAGCCTTCGCAACCTAAGCGGACAGCTTCCTGAAACGACGCAATGGAATTTTGGGGATTTCCAGCCACCTTCCAAGCTCCCCGGTGCGCCACCACTTTATTGGTATTGAACATTGTTTTGTTTTGACAAGAGGTGAATGCAAATAATGAGGCGAGTAGTAAGGTGAAAAGAGGTATGGTTTTCATTTTCCTGATTTTGTAGGTATTTGGCAATAGTTTAAGGTACAAGAGTCACATGAACATTCGGCAATGGGTGATACTTGATCATTGGATTTAATGGAATAGAAGAAATCAATTAAGCCTTGTCCCTATCAGCTATTCGCCGTGGGATGTACCCATGGCCCCCTATAGGGACGCTGGAGCAATTTTGTTGCTTCGGGATCGTTGACAACTATCATTTGTTTGGGATCGTATACCAACGGTCTCCCAAGTTCCATAGACATATTAGCCAGTATGCAGCTGGCAGTTGAGATATGGCCTTCCTCTATGTCTGCAATGGGCCTGCCCCCTTTTTCTATGGCTTTTAGGAAGTCCAGCATATGCAATCGGGTAGCAGGGGCGGCATTTAGCTCAATGTCTTTTTCGGTTAAATCTTCCGGATATTTTTCTTTTTCAAAAACCACATCCCCATGTATTTTTTCTCCTTCCCCATGGGGGGTGAAATCATATTGCATGGTACTTCCCCTGAGGGTTCCCTTCTCTCCATAGAGCACAAAAGCCCAAGGGTATTCCGGGTCCGCAGGAGTGCCCCAGGTACGGTGTTGCCACACACAATTTAATTCATCATATTCGAACGTTGCCGTCTGTGTATCCGCGATGTTGGACTTTCCACCCTTTTGCACATAGATTCCGCCAGAAGCATTGATCCGCTTAGGCCATCCCAGGTCAAGCATCCATCGGACGGTGTCAAACATGTGGACACACATATCTCCGGTAATGCCGTTGCCATATTCCATCATTGTACGCCACCATCTTCTATGGGGCAAGCCGGTGTAAGGCAGCAGGGGTGCCGGCCCGGTCCACATGTCGTAATCAAAAAAGGAAGGCACAGCCTCCACGGCCGGGTCACCGTTGGCTCTCATATGGTAATAACAACACATTTCTACATGGGAAATTTTACCCAGCAGACCGCTATCTACAATTTTCTCTTTGGCCTCAATTAAATGGGGTGTACTTTTCCGCTGGGTGCCTACCTGAACCACTTTGTTGTACTTCCTTGCGGCGGCCACCATGGCCTCGCCTTCCAGTACATCCACACTGATGGGTTTTTGTACATAGACATGTGCCCCGGCCTTAATGGCGTCTATGGCTTGCAACGCATGCCAATGGTCAGGGCTGCCAATCAGGACAATGTCAAGTTGGTTGTCCTTAAGCATCTTCCGGTAGTCGTTGTACAAAAGAGGCTTTTTCTTCGATTTTTGCCGTTCGCTAACCAATTTCGCGGCTTCCTCCAGCATGTTCTTATCCGGATCGCATAATGCTGCTACCTCTATGGAAGCCACTTGCATCAAGCGAAACAAATCGCTTTTACCATACCATCCGGTACCTATGAGGCCAACGCGATAGGTTTTGCTCGATTGGAATAGTTCAAACCCGCTGGCTCCGAAAGAAGTGAGGGCAAGTAATGCGGTTGAACCTTTTAAAAAATGACGACGGTTAATATTTGAAACCTTCATTGGCTAGATTATTAGGGTTGTGATGATGCTATGCCAGCTCTCTTAGCTCGACTCTCCAATATTAATGATTTTTTGAGACTTAAAGGAAGAAGCGTCATGAGTTTTAGATGAAAAAGATGCTTTCTGCATTACAGTTGGAAGGTATCGTCCTGTAGTAGAGCCAACTTAAGCACTACTGACGAAGTGGTGAATGCTCAAAATTGGCTTAATGGAAACTTAGAGAAGCCATAGCCGCAAATGTCTGGGCGGCTTCCTGCAGCAAAGCCTTTTCGCCTAACCTTTGTATTGATTCGTTAGGCCATGAATTTAACCGTCTGTGTAAAATATTTACAAATAAATGTTTGATAGACACTCATTAATCAATACCTTGGCAATTGATGGGCTAACACATAAACAATAAGTATGTGTGGGTAATGGCATATAATAAACTGCCATTAAGTGTATGTCTAATTTTTAATTGCCTGTTATCGGTGATCTTGGAATTAAGCCATATCGAATCTATCGTCAATTTAACAATAAAACATAACCATTATGAAAAAAAAGCACTACCAAAAGTTGGGGATCCTTTTACTCCTTTTAAACATGAGTTTTGGGGTCTGGGCACAAGATGTTGAGGTGAAAGGAGTGATATTGGATGAAACCAATGAACCGATTCCTGGAGCGTCAGTACTTATAAAAGGCACCTCAACGGGTGTGGCCAGCGATATTGACGGCAGTTATACCATCTCGGTACCGAACACAAGCACCTTGGTCTTTTCTTTTATTGGTTATGAGACGCAGGAAATCCCTGTCGGGAACCAATCTGTGATCAATGTTTCTCTCAAACTGGATCTTTCTGATTTGGAAGAAGTGGTTGTAGTAGGTTATGGTACGGTCAAAAAAAGCCAGCTGACGGGGGCCATTTCCTCGGTGAGTTCAAGGGAAATCAATGAGCTTCCCATTACCGACGCAAGGCAGGCTCTGCAGGGAAGGGCTTCTGGGGTAGATGTCACTCAAGCAGGAAGTAAGCCAGGCGCTTCCCCACAAGTGAGGATTAGAGGCCGACGATCATTCAATGCAGGAAACGATCCGTTATATGTCGTCGATAATATCCCTATTGTCGGGGGATTGACAGATTTCAATTCCCAGGACATTTCCTCGATGGAAGTGTTAAAGGATGCTTCTGCGACAGCTATTTATGGTTCAAGGGGTGCCAATGGGGTCGTTTTGATTACCACCAAAAGAGGTGAAGCCGGGAAGACGCGGGTTTCATGGGATTCCTATTATGGCTTGAACACCAGCTTGGGAAGGATAGAGAATTTTAACGGGGAGGAATTTGCGGATTACAAGAGAGAGTCCAGGAGGACGAGTGGAGAATACCCTGAAGGTCCCAATAATCCGGAGGCGGATGAGGCTATATTTGAGCCTAATGAGCTTGAAAGCATCAGGTTGGGAAGGAGCTTCGACTATATAGACGCGCTGACCAGGACGGGTACGATCCAGAGCCACAATGTCAGCGTCGGCGGGGGAAATGATAGAACCACTTTTTTCGTTTCCGGCAATTTCTTCAACGATAAAGGAGTGGTGAAACTTCAGGACTATTCCCGTTACACCTTTCGGGCCAATGTTGATCATAAGATCAACGACAAAATAAGAATAGGTACTTCCACGTTGGGCACCTACAGTGAGAGAAATGGCGAGAATTTTAACCCGCTAGGCGGCGCTTTACAGGAAAATCCCCTCGGAAAGACCTTTAAGGAGGACGGATCGATCAATTTTCAACCTACCCAAGATGGTCTTAGAACCAATCCCCTGTCGGAAATAGTACCGGGAGCCCATGGTGATCTGACCAAACGTTACCGTATTTTCAACAGTCTGTATGCAGAATACCAAATAACTCCCGGTTTGAGTTATAGGATGAATTTCGGTCCTGATATTGCCATTAGAAGAAGCGGCCGTTTTATAGGAAGATGGACCAATGATAGGAGAGGTGGTGATCCTACGGGAAATATCAGTGAAGATTTCTCGTTCAACTACACTTTGGAAAACATCATTAACTATACCCGAACATTTAACGAAGCCCATACCTTTAACTTTACCGGTCTCCAGTCTCTCCAAAGGGATAATCTCGAAACTTCGGCGATCAATGTCTTGGGCATTCCCGTGGAATCCCAGCTTTGGCACCGGTTAAATGATGCGAGTCAGATCACCTCCGCGAGTACCAATTTGATCCAATGGACGCTCTTTTCTTATATGGGCAGGTTGAATTATGATTTCAGGGGTAAGTATATGGCTACTTTGACCTTGAGGGCGGACGGTTCTTCCAGATTCGGGGAGAACAACCGGTTCGGGTATTTTCCTTCTGTGGCGCTGGGCTGGAATATCTCCGATGAGCAATTTGTCCAGAGCAGCAATTTCATCGATCTGATGAAATTAAGGGTCAGCTATGGCTCCATAGGCAACCAAGGGATTACTCCTTACCAAACACAGGCTTTGTTGGCAAGAACTTCCTATGCTTTTGGGGATAATGCCGCTTTTGGATACATGCCCAATACTATTGGTAACCCTGATCTCCGATGGGAAACCTCAACAACGGCCAATGCAGGCCTTGATTTTGCCTTCGTTCAGGGAAGGATTTCAGGTGGTATAGAATATTATGTGACCACAACCTCTGATCTGCTTGCTCCACAGCCGCTGCCGAACTCCACCGGTTTTGGCGGGTTCACCACCAACGTGGGTAAAACCCAAAACCGCGGTATTGAACTATCCTTATCCACCATCAATATTGACAAAGGGGGCTTCAGATGGTCCACCGACTTTTCTTTTACCAGAAACAGGGAAGAAATCCTTGAATTGGCCAACGGAGACGACATAGGCGCGGGCAGATTTATCGGCCAACCCATCACCGTATTCTTCGACTGGAATAAGATCGGGATTTGGCAAACAGACCAAAAGGACATGGCGGAATCTTTCTCAGACAAGGTAGGTGAAATCAGGATTGAGGACTTTGATGGCAACGGCAGGATTACAGCTGATGATCGGCAGATATTGGGCTCGCCGGTGCCCGATTTTGCAGGCGGGATTACCAACAGGTTTTCCTATAAGGGAATTGATTTTTCCTTCTTCTTATTTGGAAGGGTAGGCTCAATGATCCGCAGTGCTTTTCATACCGGTGGATTTAATGCCTTGGCGGGTAGATATAACAACCTGGCCGTCAATTACTGGACCCCGGACAACCCTACCAACGACTACCCAAGACCCAATCAGAATCAGGAGTTTCCTAAGTATTCTTCCTCCCTGCAGTATTTTGACGGCACCTTTTTGAAAGTTAGAAACATCAATTTGGGATACAATTTGCCCGTTGACATCGCCTCCAAACTGGGCATGGAGAGCCTTAGGATCTATGGCAGCGTCCAGCAGCCATTTATATTTTCGGAATACAGGACAGTCCACAAAGGCATAGATCCTGAGACTTTCATCGATACTGAACAAGGCGTAGACGGGGGAACGATTAACGCTAATATTGCTCCTGCCGTCACCCAATACACCTTTGGAATCAATGCGCGCTTCTAAAAACCTTCCGACTTAAAAATTGCTGAAAAATGAAAAACATCCATATATTCAACACGCTTTCCAAATTTTCAAAAATAGGTCTTCTGGGCTTGGCGCTTGTTACAAGCCAGGCTTGTGAGGGTATTTTGAAAGAAGAGGTCATTTCCAATGTAGGAAATGATTATCTCAACACGCCTTCTGGTTTAAATGATGGTCTCAATGCTGCCTATAGTTCTTTAAGAGCCTGGTATGGAACAGAAAGAGGCAACAATTTCACCATTTTCGGTACCGATACTTATACCAATGGTGCAGATGGCGCATTCAAGTTCATGAATAATTACACTTCGGATTTTGACACCCAAAATTCACACGTGAGGGAGCTGTGGGATCAATTTTATGCAGGCATCAACGCTTGCAATGCCGTCATTGACCGGGCCCCTTTGGTGGAGGGGATATCCGAAGAGATAAGGAACCAGCGCATAGCGGAGGCAAAGTTTATTAGAGCCCACCATTACTTCATTTTGACCCAACTATTTGGAGGAGTCGACTTGCAGCTCACTGAATCTGTTATTCCATCCAATAAGGTTTCCAGATCAAGTGTTGCCGAGATGTATGCAGCGATTATCAGGGACTTGGAAGAAGCCATTCCCCATTTGGAACCCGCTTCCCGATCTTCGGATTATGGCAGGGCGACCCGCCCTGCCGCGGAGAACCTGTTGGGCAAGGTTTACATCACAAAAGCTACCTCCGAAGCTGCTTCGGATGATGATTATGCCAAGGCCGAACCGCTGTTGCAAAGCGTCATTGACAACTACGAATTCCGTCTGCTCGATAACTATAGCGATATCCATGCCTTTGGGAATGAAGTCAATGATGAGGTGATTTTCTCTGTGCAAAACACCTATAACCCTTTGACAAACGGTACAGGCAATCCTTCCCACCTGTACTTCTTGATGGAGTATGACGTGCAGCCTGGAATGAAAAGAGATACCCAAAACGGCAGGCCTTTTAAAAGATTCAGGGCTACCAATTACACCTATAACGTGATTTTTGCCGACAGGGAAAACGACAGTCGTTACTTTGGCACTTTTCTGACGGTTTACTATTCTAACAACCCCGGAACATTTAATACCAATTTCGACCAGAGTAAGCAACAGGTTACCTATGCCATGGGCGACACCGCTATTTACATCCCGGGCTATGAGATGCCTGCAGCAGAAAGGGCCACCAAGCCTTACCAGGTTCTCGTCCCCAGTGTCTACAATGAGAGGTGGTTTCCCAGTATGCGCAAGCATCTGGATCCTGGTAGGGCTGATTTGACGCTTGAGCAAGGCGGAAGGGATTATATTGCCTTTAGACTAGGTGAAACCTATTTGCTTCTTGCAGAGGCACAACTGAAGCTGGGTAAAATAGCGGAGGCCACGGAAAATGTAAATACCGTAAGAAGAAGAGCGGCATTTCCCGGTAAGGAGGCCGCAATGGAAATTAGTCCCGCGGAAATGAACATGGAAATGATCATTGAAGAAAGGGCTAGAGAACTGCTCGGTGAACAGCAGCGCTGGTTGGATCTAAAAAGGTGGGGGATTTTGCTGGAAAGGGTAAAACTTCATAACCCTCAAGCTACCGGTATTCAGCCATTTCACACTTTGAGACCTATTCCGCAAAACCAAATCGATAGGGCTGAAGGAAACAACGACGGCTTCCCCCAGAATGATGGCTATTGATCTGTTTAAGGATGTTCAAATAAAGGGCTTGGGTTTTTACCTGAGCCCTTTATTCTTATAGGAATCGTGACTTGTTAAAGAGCGATATTTATTTTATTATTGAGAGACCGTCGGTCTCTGTTTATCCGCAAGTGATCGTATTTTCCGCTGCTTGGTGGAAGTCAACAGGCGCTAAATCGAATCTAAAAAATGAAACCATCAAGAAGGGAATTTATCAAAAAGGCCGCTCTGTTGACGACGGGCACGGGCCTTATGTCATCATCTTGGGCCAGCCCAAGACTATCACCAAATGAACGAATCAATGTAGGCTTGATTGGGTGTAGAAACCAAGGGTTTTATGTTTTGAAAGAATTCCTTCAGACCGGCCGGGTAAACTGCCTGGGTATATGTGATGTTGACCAGACAGTTTTGGAGGACAAGGCGGCGGAACTTAAGAAGGATTTCCAGCAGGTGCCCCGGATGTACAAAGATTTTAGGAAGTTGTTGGAGGACAAGGATATCGATGCGGTAATTATCGGGACCCCAGATCATTGGCATTGCTTGCAAACAGTCTATGCCTGCCAGGCTGGAAAGGACGTCTATGTAGAGAAGCCGCTGGCCAACTCCATCGGTGAATGCAATGTCATGCTAGATGCTTCCAGAAAATATGGCCGGGTCGTACAGGTAGGTCAGCAGCAAAGGAGTTCCCCAATCTGGGAAGGCGTAATGGATTACGTAAAAGCCGGTACCATAGGAACCTTGCGCAAGGTGAATATTTGGGCAAATTTTAATTACGGTATAGGATCTTTGAAACAGGAAGATCAGGCTGTTCCCGTAGGTGTAGATTTTGCCTCTTGGCTGGGACCAGCGCCTGATCGGAGCTTTAACCCTACAAGATTTCATGGCAACTGGCGTCATTTTTGGGATTATGGAGGCGGGTTGATGACTGACTGGGGTGTCCATCTACTGGATATGGCGCTTTGGGCCAAAGATATAAGTGCTGAGCCCAAAGAAATCATGGCTTATGGGAAAAATCTCTCCTTCAGCGACTATAGCAGGGAAACCTATGATACCATGTCTGTATTATATCCCACAGAGAATTATCTGATCAGCTGGAATCATACGGCGGGTCACCAAAGCGGCCCCTATGATATGCCATACGGGGTGGAGTTCATCGGCGACAAAGCGACAGTGGTGGCGGATAGAGGAAACTGGTCCGTGAAGACTGGTGATTCCAACGACACGGAGCAAGCGATGCTGGAGGCTGCTAAGTTCAGAAAGAAAAGCAGCCACAGCGATGTTGGCAACCATGTCAGGAATTTTCTTGACTGTATAGCAAGCAGGGACAAACCCAATTGCTCGATAGAAACAGGCCGTAATGTAGCTCTATATGCCCATATGGGGAATATAGCAGCACGGTCGGGAGACGGGAAGATTACCTGGCAGGCAGAGCGGCAGTCTTTTGACAATAGCAAGGCCGCTAATGCCCTGATCATGCCGCAATACCGCAATGCTTGGAAATTGCCTTCGATTTAGAACAGGACTGGAGGTGGTGCGGTTTAAGTTGTCAGACAGATACCATCCCGTTGGGAATAGTGCTTTAAAAAAGGAAGATGATGCGTCCCTAAGCGTAGGGTATTTATGGATGGAACGATTATTCCCTTTGCAACTGGTTATGGTGCATCACCCCTTATCCAAACCCGTTTTTGAGGGCAGCATCTGACAAGTATAGGAAACTTGAGGTATGGAATAGCCTCTACCGCAATCTTAAAAGTCTAGAGGTACACCTTAAAAATGCTTCCTTTGTCGCCTTTGCTGATGTATTTTATTTCTCCTCCCTGATTTTCGACTATTCTTTTGATGATGTATAAGCCTATGCCTGTGCCGTCGACATGGTTGTGGAATCTTTTGAACATGCTGAACAATTTTGGGAGGTGCTTTTGTTCGATGCCCAAACCGTTGTCTTCTACCACCAGTACCACGGAGCCGTTTTCTTGGTAGGTATCGATGTTGATCGCCACAGGTCTCTCTCCCGACCTGTATTTGATGGCATTGCTTAGCAAGTTGTAGAGAACGCTCCTAAGGCCATGGGCAGGGTAATAGATTTCCTCGACCTCCAGGTTTTCCTTGATGGAAACAGCAGTTTGTTTATTGAACATCAAATCCTCTTTCACGTCATGGATGATCTGCTTAAATGACACCATCTCTGCATTGTCTTCCAGGTTTTTTTGAACTTTGGTGATTTCAGCCAGATCTACGATGGTATTTTTAAGTTTCATGATGGAAATTTCCATCATATTTAAAAATTGGACATGGGTAGGCTCGGCCAGGTCCTCCAGTTCCTCCTTTACGATTCCTATCAATCCTTCCAGGTTCGAAATGGGGCTTTTAAGATCATGTGAAGCGGTATAGATAAAATTATCCAGATCAACATTTACTTTTTCCAGTTCTTGGTTTTTCGCATTTACCTCTTTGGTTCTGTCCTCTACCCTTTGCTCCAGTTCGTTATTGAGGCTGACCAGCTTGTCTTTGGTGCGTTGGAGCTCGTCCAAAGCCTGGGAAAGCTGTTTGTTTTTTTCAAAAACTTCCCTTTCTGCCTCCTTTTGCTCCTTCAGGGAAATTTCCAAAGCCGACGTTCTTTCAGCTACTTTTTTTTCAAGGTCTTTGTTGAACCTACTCAAGGCCTGTTCATTTGCTTGAATCTGCCCCAACATATGGTTGAAGGCATCAGTAAGAAATCCTAGTTCGTCATTCCCTTCTTTAATCGCCCGTACCGAGTAATCCTGCCGGTTTGAAATGGCTGTGGCGGTTTCGGATAAGGAAACTATGGGGCGCGAAATACTTTTGGACAAGAAGAGGGAGAGCAAATAAGCAATAAGGATGGAAAAGCCCATCACAACAAGGACCACCATACTGTAGAGCTGGAAGCGTTCCCATAAGGCATTAAGGTTGGATCTCAAATACAAGGTCCCCAAAGACTTGCTGCCTTGTATCACGGGCTGGATGCCTTCCATATATCCTCTTGAGAACCTATAGCCAATTTTTTGGGAGATATCAGGGAGTTCTGCTTCGTCCAGGCCTATGGGATACGTGGCAAAAGGCTGTCCCAAAGTGTCATAAAGAATGGCCGACACGATATTCTGTTCTGCATGGAGCGCTGCGAGGATCTCATTGGCTGCAGTGAGGTCATCGAAAGCAAGGGCGGCAGTGCTGTTGGCCGCGGTAATTTCCCCAAGCGAAGATAATTTAGTGAGGGTGGACTGGCGGAAATTATACAGTTCATACGCAAAGAATGCCAGACCAGTAACCAACAATACAGCCCCACTGGTCAATAAATTGACCGTCATGAGTTTCTGTTTTATTGGCGTATCCTTAAATAACATGGATCAAGGGTTTTGGAGAGTGACAATCTGGGCGAGCCTCAACAATTTTGAACTGATCTTAAGTTCGGCTGAATTGGAAGCATCGGGATTGATTTGAAATTGTATCTTGTTGTCGACAGCAATAAACCTGATCATGCCGCCTTTCTCCAAAAATCCGGGGGCGTCGCCTACTGTCAATACACTCTGACCCTTTAAGCTGTCCAGGACCTTGGTTAATTTAGCATCATCTAGCAAGTTGATAAATAAAATATGACAATCCCTGATCTCGTCATCTTGTTCAAATCGCCGTATGCTCAGGGGGTGTCCCTTTATTTCCTCCCCTTGAATGACTTCTTCCAGAAATGAGCCAAAGGGGTCTTCGCCTACGAGACCGATGACCAAAGCCGTAGTATCACTAGGAAAGGAATTGTCAGGCCATTCCACGAATTGCGTGAAGTTGTAAAGGAAGGCGGCTTTTACCTGATAATGCCGGGGTAGATGTTCTTGCACATACCAAAGCGCCATATTGTAGTTGAGCAGTATGGCAAGTAGGGGGTAGAGGAGTGTTATTTTCAGAAACGGCATGTAATCTTTCCGTAAAGACTCCGGGGAATCTGGTTCAATATCTCACGATGTTTTTCCTTTCCAAGATTCTGACCGACGACAGAGAGCTCTATCGACTCGTCCAATATCCAAGCGACCCTCGCATCCAAGCCAAAGTAGTCCTGGATGAGCGGTTGGGGAAGCTCGCCCAAATACCGCATACTTAGATCCAATTGAAAATTTCCCGGGAGGTTCATGTTGGAGGTCAGGAGCCCTTGGTGCTTTGCGTCGTTTCCCAAGGCGGAAAAATCATAAGTGCTGTTGGCGCTGTTGTGCAGGTCTTTGTCAAAATAGGTATATCCTCCTTTTAGACGCCAGTCCTCGGATAATTGCCAGGCACCAGAAATCTCCAGCCCCCACGACTGTCCTTCGACGCCATTTTGTATTTGGTAAGTCAATGTGCCCGGTAGGACATCTACACTATAGAGATCACTATAATTGTTGAAAAAAGAAGCCAAGGAAAGCGTGAGGTTGTCATCAGGCTGAATCCTGTAGCCCAATTCATATGCTCCTACTTTTTCCGAGACAAAATTGGGACCGCCTTGCACACTGGGCGTACCCGGAGGTACAGGATAAACTGGCAAGTAGTAATCCACATCGATACGGCTAGGAGTCCTAACCGCCCTTGAAACCGCCATCCATATGGTCTGTTGACTGTCAGGGCTCCATGCCAGTCGCGTGCTAGGCTGGATTTCTATGCCTGTAAAATCATTATGTTGGACTTTGGTCCCCAAGGTGAGTATTGTCATAGGAGACAGCATGATCTCATCCTGGATAAAGACACTGAAGAGATCCATATGCCTGATGTTGGGCAAAATCCCTATAAAATCTGTACTGTTGAAAGTATGGTCGTCAAGGGAACGGTATCCTGTACCCCAAAGCAGCCGGTGTTTGTCGCCGATTTTGAATTCGTGCTGGAATTCTAGGTCGTAAGTGTAAAGTTCGTTATACAAGGTGCTGGGTGCATCACGTCTCCAGGTTCTGTCGAAATAAAGCTGCACCACGATACCGGAATTTTCTGACACGGTATGGGTCCATCTGCTTAAAATATTCTGACCATCCAGATAGGAAGGACTTTGGAGTGTTTCCTGTTTGCCGCCATACGAATTTCCCTGTAGTGTAACCGCATCTTTTGTTGTTGGGGTCCAATCCAATCGAAACCCGCCGTTGGAGATTCTCCAGGCATCCATTTCTGCTTCACCGTCAGGTAGATATGTATTGCCCCTGTCGTGGTGTTGGGCGTAAATGCGATAGGAAATATCCGTACCGATTGATCCGCCGTAGCGAAGTGTACCCGCTTTTTTGAGGAAGTTTCCTGCTGCGGCCGTTAGGAGCAAGCCCTTGGTATCTTTGGCTTTTTTTGTGATGATGTTGATTGCCCCGTTTATCGCATTGGCTCCCCAGAGGGTCCCGCCGGGGCCGCTTACTACCTCTATTTGCTCAATATCTTCCAACACTACCTGTTGGGCGTCCCAGAAGACTCCCGCAAATAAAGGGGAATAAACCGTCCGACCATCAATCATCACCAGAAGCTTGTTGGAGAAGGCAGCGTTGAATCCCCGCGAACTGATAATGTGGGCATACGAATTAAGCTGGGTTACCTGTAGGTTGGTGACAAGGCGTAGGAGTTCGGGAAGGTTGGTAGCCCCTGAACGTTTGATGTCTTCATGAGTGATCACTTGGATGGCGGAGGCGGCTTTGGTCAGTTTTTCCGATTTCTTGGACACCGTCGTTACCTCCAGCCCCATCAGTTCCTCCAAACTCATTTTTTTTAATTCATTGGCGGGTAGTCTATTGCTGTTTGTTTGGGCAAAGGAAGTTGCTGGGGTAAGACACAAAAAAATAAAGACCGATAGAAGTCCTAATAAGAATGGCTGCTTTGCGTCCGCCTCTGACCACAGCCTAAATATAGGGGTAAAAAAAGTCAACGGCATGATGTTTTTTCGTTCAAATTGAAGTCGAAAGGATGGATAGAATTAATATTATAACCAAATATAATCTTTATGGTATTATTATCATTAAAAAAAGAAAAGATAATAGTATTAATGCTGCATTAGTTATTTGGTCAGGCAGGTTCTTCGTTGGCGAACGAGACCGCGTTAGGACATCTCTTCTCAACCGATATAGAGGACTTACACCAAGAGACAAGTCGGGTGTCAACATCCGCATTATCCGGATGTTCAAGGTATGTTTCTGGGAATAATCCCACTACTGACCCATAGGGCAGTAGAATTGTACAGGAATGCTTGGAATGGAATGCCCGTTCTTACTTCTTTAGAAAACCAATTCTTTCGTTTTTACCTGCAAGGGAGTTTCGGCTTGCGAAAGATGCTTTTTTTTATTTTTTCGAACAAAAATCACCCCTAAGGCTATTAAAATCCCTGATCCTGCCATGGCTGCGCCTACCCAGTCCGCAGAGGTAAAACCATAGCCCAAGGCTATGGGAAGACTTGCGAGATAGGCACCGGAGGCATTACCCAAGTTGAAGGCACTCTGGTTAAGTGAGGAACCTAACATTTCAGATCCCTTGGTGGAATTGATCATGGTCATCTGTAGCGGTGTGGAAATACAAAATGCCACCATCCCTATTAAAAATGTCATTCCCAGAACGGCTATTTTGTGATCAGCAACAAAGGTAAGTACCACTAAGACAACTACCATCATGATCAGCACAACGATTACTGCATGGATTGGCACGAACTTTTCCGCCAGCTTAGCGCCAATAATATTTCCAAATACCATTCCCACACCTGCCAGCGTCATGGCTACACTGATCATGCTTTCTGGATGTCCCGCGACTTCGGTGATCAGCGGGGCAATATAGCTATACCAGGCAAAGAACCCTCCTGTACCCACCGTAGTGAGCAGGATAACCATCCAAGGCTCTATCTTTTTCAGGATTTTCAGGTCTTTTTTAAATCCCTGCTGCGAAGATTGGGGCAATATGGGCATCCAAAAATAAATACTGGCCATGGCCAATATTCCAACAAGTCCCACCAACATAAAGGAGACATTCCAATTGAACTCGTGGCCCAAATAAGTACCAAAAGGGACACCTACGACATTGGCGATGGTAAGGCCGGTAAACATGGTAGCAATGGCTTTAGCCTCTTTGCCCGGCTTGGCCAATTTACTGGCCACCACTGCCCCGATACCGAAGAAAGCACCATGGGGAAGTCCAGCTAAAAATCGGGAAACCAGAAGTGTTCCATAGCTGTCTGCAAATGCAGAAAATGTGTTGAAGACGGTGAAAAGCACCATCAATAGCAACAAGACTTTTTGGGCGGGCATTTTTCCGCCAATACTGGTAAGCAACGGCGCACCCACCACCACGCCGATGGCATAGGCAGAAATAAAATGACTGGCTTGGGGTATGGTAATGTGCAAATCATTGGCTACTTCGGGCAGAATGCCCATAATGACAAATTCGGTCAATCCGATGCCAAACCCTCCGGTGGCCAATGCGAGTAATGCTTTGTTCATAAATGATCGATGGTAAAGTTAAAGTGGCTAGACCTTGGGGAGGGTTTATTATCAAAAGTAGAAGTAGCTGCCTGTTGACCGCTTTTTTCTCAGTAAATTTATTTCAAGGCAAACAAATTTCCTTTACTTTAGTTCATAGATGAAAGTAAGGAAATGATATTTTTTTCCAGCGCTCTGGGATTTGAGGGGATTTGGCTTTATAATAGGAGACAAATCCTTGTTTTTCAGTCTGCTGCCACTGTGGATTAAGGGCGAAATGACTATCTTTGATGAGGTAAAGGGAGCAGTTTGTCGGGTAAAAGCCGGTTTTCATCCATGAAGAAATCATATACCCTATTGGCGAGGTTTTTTTAATTGTGCCGCCATTAACTCTAAAGACCTAACGGATGAACACAAAAACCATCATCTTATCTTTATTTATCCTCCTGAAGTTTCTCCTACAATATATACTGATCAGCCCGGAATACGATTTGCAACGGGATGAATACCTACACCTGGATCAGGCAAACCACCTGGCTTGGGGGTATTTGTCTGTCCCGCCGGTTACTTCATGGATTTCTTATGTGATAAAGCTGTTGGGCAATGCAGTTTTTTGGGTGAAATTTTTCCCGGCTCTTTTTGGTGCTTTGACGCTGGTCGTCGTCTGGAAAACCATCGAAGAGCTAAAGGGAAGTCTATATGCCCTAATTTTAGGCGCAAGCTGCATCTTATTTTCAGTGCTCTTAAGGCTGAACACACTCTATCAGCCCAATTCCATGGATGTATTATGCTGGACAGGTTTTTATTTCGTAGTGATCAAATACCTCAAGACAGGGAATGCCAAATGGTTTTTTATCGGCGCAACGGTCTTTGCCATGGGCTTTTTGAACAAGTATAATATTGCTTTCCTGCTCATCGGCCTTCTCCCGGCACTTTTCTTAACCGCCCATCGGGATGTGCTAAAAAGTAAATCCTTTTATTTGGCTGTGTTGTTGGGCCTAATGATTGTTTTCCCCAATCTCATCTGGCAATACAAGAATAGCTTTCCGGTTTTTCAACATTTACAACAGTTGTCTGCCACCCAATTGGTCAACGTCAATCGATGGGAATTTTTAAGGTCTCAATTGTTCTTCTTTGCAGGTTCTCTTGCGGTGCTTTTGGCAGGGTTCTACGCATTGCTGGTCTATGCTGACTTCAGAAAATATAAAATATTCTTTTGGTCATTTTTTTTCACGCTTGTGGTTTTTCTCTATTTCAAAGCAAAAGACTATTACGCTATCGGACTTTACCCGGTCTACATTGCCTTTGGTTCAGTCTATTCGGATCATATCTTGAAAGGTGGCTGGAGGAGGCCTTTACAGCTACTGCTTATTTTGTGTCCAATTGCATTTTTTATTCCCATGTACCTTTATTTGTTTCCCAATAGATCCCCAGAGTCTATCGTGGAGCATTCGGAGCAATACCAGGCGATGGGCTTGCTGCGTTGGGAAGATGGTAAAGACCATGCCCTGCCCTAGGATTTTGCGGATATGCTGGGCTGGAAGGAATTGGCTGCCAAAGTAGATAGCCTTTATGCGAAAGTTCCCGATCCCGAACAGACCCTTGTGCTCTGCGACAACTATGGCCAAGCCGGAGCAATCAATTATTACAGCACCCAAGGGATAAAGGCGGTGTCTTTCAATGCAGATTATATCAATTGGTTCGACCTCGGCCGAAAATATATTCACCTGATAAGAGTCAAAAACAGTCAAGAACTGGAACAAGAATTTGAAGAAACCAGTCCTTTTTTCCATTCCTCTGCCAGAGCGGGCTTTATAGAAAATCGCTTTGCCAGGGAATATGGCACCGCCATCTTCTTATTTATAGGAGCTAAAGTTGACATTAATGAGAGGATAAAAAGTGAGATAGCAGAAGTGAAGGCAAATTAGTTATTGAAGCCATGGAAGAGCTGCCTCTGGCTATTATTCAAGTAGCAGCATTATTGTCCAAAGATTTAAGCTAGGATCAGTTTGTCCTAAAAATCCTGACGGCCCGCTCTTGCTGGGGAGAAAAAACCATTTGAAACGCCCTTGCTGTCGCTTAAGGAAGCTCTAGTATTAACTGGACAATGTAATGAATTTTTTTCGATGATTTATAGTTACTATTTCATCCATTAATAAAAAGTGGTTTTAAAAAGAGGTAACTTTGTTGCTTCTTAAACTCCCCTCGAGCCTAATGAGTGAACAAATAAAACATGAATGCGGTATTGCCCTAATCAGGCTTCGCAAACCTCTTCAATACTATATTGATAAATATGGTACCCCCATGTATGCAGCCAACCGGCTTTATGTTTTGATGCAAAAACAGATCAACAGAGGGCAAGACGGGGCAGGAGTCGCTAATATTAAAATAGCTACTAAGCCAGGGACCCGGTACATTAGCAGGTATCGTTCCATCGAACCCCAAGCTGTCAATTCTATTTTTGAGAAAATAACCAAGAAATATAAAAAGGCCAAAAAGCTGGGCGGCGAGGAAGCCCTAAAAGATGCGGGATGGCTAAAGGAAAATGTGGCCTTTTCCGGTGAAGTGTGGTTGGGACACCTGAGATATGGTACCCATGGCGAAAACAGCATAGAAACCTGCCACCCTTTCCTCAAGCAAAACAACTGGCGGAGCAGAAACCTGGTGATGGCCGGAAACTTCAACATGACCAATGTGGAGAAGCTTTTTGGCAAATTGGTTGAGCTTGGACAGCATCCCAAAGAAAAAACAGACACCGTAACGGTGATGGAAAAGATTGGGCACTTCCTTGATGAGGAAAACCAGCGGATCTTTGACAAATATAAGACGCATTTTTCCAATGAAGAAGTCACCGAAGTAATAGAAAACGAATTGGATGTCGCCCGTATTCTCAAGCGGTCCTGCCGCGATTTTGATGGGGGCTATGCCATGGCGGGATTGATAGGAAACGGATCCAGCTTTGTGGTAAGAGATCCTTCTGGAATTAGGCCGGCGTATTATTATGCGGATGACGAAATCGTCGTCGTCGCTTCAGAGAAACCCGCAATAAAATCAGCCTTCAACATAGAATATAAAGAGATCAAGGAAATCCAGCCGGGCTGCGCTTTGGTGGTCAATAAGGATGGATCTTATGAAGAACACAGGATCATGCCGGCCTTGGAAAAGAAATCCTGTAGTTTTGAAAGGATATATTTTTCCAGAGGAACAGATCCGGATATTTATAGGGAAAGAAAGAAATTAGGAAAAAATCTTGTTCCACAGGTTCTTAAGGCAATCGACTTTGATCTCAAAAACACGGTGTTTTCTTATATTCCAAACACTGCCGAGACTGCCTTTTATGGCTTGATCGAGGGACTTGAAGACTATTTGAGTGCTAAGCGTAGGGAAGTGTTGTTGGAAGGAAAACCCCATTTGGGAGAATTGGAAGACCTGTTGAGCTTTAGGCCGCGGGTGGAGAAGCTGGTCACCAAAGATGTCAAACTAAGGACTTTTATTACCAATGACAACGACCGTGATGCCATGGTGGCCAATGTGTATGATACCACCTATGAAGTGATCAGGCAGCATATCGATACGATCGTGGTGTTGGACGACAGTATCGTCCGGGGTACAACCTTGGAAAAAAGTATCCTAACCACCTTGGATCAGTTAAAGCCCAAGAAGATTATCATCGTATCCTCTGCTCCGCAGATCAGGTTCCCGGATTGTTATGGGATTGATATGTCAAGAATGAAGGATTTCGTGGCTTTCCGGGCGGCAATTTCTTTACTAAAGGATCACGGGAAATCCTATATTCTGGATGAGGTATATGCCAAATGTATGGGTGATCCCAATGGCACGGATAACTATGTAAAGGAAGTTTATACGAGCTTTACGGATGAACAGATTTCCGACAAAATAGCGGATATCATCACCACTGACCAAATCAATGCGGAGGTGAAAGTGATCTACCAAACCGTCTCAAGTCTCAACCAAGCTTGCCCTGATCATAGAGGGGATTGGTATTTTACCGGAGATTTCCCCACCGTGGGCGGGGTCCAAGTGGTGAACCGGGCATTTGTCAACTTTATGCAAGGTAAAACGGTAAGAGCTTACTAAACAATATTTATTGAATCAGCCAAAACACCCATCGGATATTCAGATGGGTGTTTTGGCTTTTAATATCATAAGGCAATGGGAATAAATACAGCACTTTTAAAGCAGACCTGCGAAATCGCAGGGGCACCGGGATTTGAAAAGAGAATCCGGGATTTTGTAGTAGAGCAGGTGACTCCTTTAGTGGATGAAGTCAGCGTGGACAATCTGGGCAGCGTCGTCGCCATCAAGAGAGGATCCAATAATCCTGATGGAAAAAGAGTCATGGTGGCAGCGCATATGGACGAAATTGGTTTCATTGTCACCCATATCGACGACAGCGGTTTTATTCGGTTCCATACGCTGGGCGGATTTGATCCAAAGACATTGACCGCACAGCGGGTGATTGTCCATGGCACCCAGGATCTTATCGGGGTGATGGGCAGCAAGCCTATTCATGTCATGTCGCAGGAGGAGCGGGCCAAGATGCCCAAAACCACCGACTATTTTATCGATATGGGCCGCTCCAAGGAGGAAGTGGAAAAATACATCAAAGTCGGTGATCCAATCACCCGGGATCGGGAACTGATAGAAATGGGCGACTGCGTCAACTGCAAATCCATTGACAACCGGGTGGCGGTATTTATCTTACTGGAAGCCTTAAAGACGTTGGGAGAGGTGCCTTATGATGTGTATGCAGTTTTCACGGTGCAGGAGGAAGTGGGGTTAAGGGGAGCCAATGTGGCTGCCCATACTATTAATCCTGATTTCGGTATTGCCCTGGATACTACCATTGCCTACGATGTGCCGGGTGCGGCTGCCCATGAGAGGATCACCGAACTAGGCAGAGGCACCGCCATTAAGATCATGGATGGGATGACCATCTGTGATTATCGCATGGTGGATTTTATGAAGAAGACTGCCGATGCCAAAGGCATTGCTTGGCAGCCCGAGATTCTTCCTGCAGGGGGTACCGATACTGCCGGGGTACAACGTATGGGGAAACAAGGCGCTATTGCTGGGGCCATTTCTATTCCGACCCGCCATCTGCACCAAGTCATCGAGATGGCGCATACAGGAGACATAGATCTCAGCATTCAACTGCTAAAAGCCTGTCTGGAGGAGATCGATCAGTACGACTGGGCGCATTGAGTTGACTACAAAGTATGCTAGTAGGAAATACATCGACCCATACCGCCTTGTGCTTCCTACCCATGACACCTACACAGATAAAGTATAACATATAATGACCGATAGAGAAGGAGGTATAAAAAATTATATTGAAAACCCTCATCTAAGTTATGTGGATCTACCTTTTGAGTGGAAGGGGACGCCTGTCGATGATCGGGGCAGGTTTGTGAATCATGAGCATCCATTTATCAACTCCTTCCGCGAATTGCTCAAGTGGCAGTTGATGAAAAATCCCCAGAAGGAGGAGAAAGCCCGTGATACATGGCGTTTGGATGTCCTGACAGATGGGGGCTTTCTTACAGATCAGACCGACTGTATTGTTTGGCTGGGACACGCTTCTTTTTTTATACGGATGGCAGGTCTCTCTATTTTAATTGATCCCGCACTTTTTGATTTTCCGTTTATAAGAAGAAGATCTAGGCTCCCCGTCTCCCCGGATCAGTTGAAAAATTTGGATTATATTCTGGTTTCCCATGACCACCGGGATCATTGCGACGCCAAGAGCCTTAGGTTGTTGGCAGACAATAATCCCCATGCAACCTTCCTCACCGGACTGGGATTGAACGGCTTGCTAAAGACCTTTACAAACGGACAGGACATACAGGCGGCTGGTTGGTATCAGCAGTATATTACCCACGAAAGTATCCGGATTTATTATGTTCCTTCCAGGCATTGGGGGAGAAGGTACTGGAACGATACCAATTGCAATTTGTGGGGAGGCTTTGTGATCCAAGGCAGGGGGAAGACCATTTACTTTGGCGGCGATTCGGGCTACGGCAGCCATTTTAAGGATGTAGGAAAAGTCTTTCCCTCAATCGATTACTTTATTGGAGGAATAGGAGCCTACAAGCCGGAGTTTTTTATGGGTCAGAGCCATACGTCTCCCATAGAAGCGGTTAAGGCATTTGAAGACACCGGCGCCAAGTGGATGATCCCGATGCATTATGGTACTTTTGATCTCTCGGATGAACCCTTAGGCGATCCGGTAAGGGTGCTTAAGAGAGCTAAAGGGCAGGAAAAGATCCTTTATTTACGACCGGGGGAGACTCTGAGGTTGTCTGACGGTTTGCTGATATAGAACTAGAAATGTTCATCTGCAACCTTTGTTATACCGCAACCCGTGGTGTGAAAATTCGATTTGGGAAATTTTAGTATTTTTAATAAATTAGAAACATGACATCAATTGAGCTGATCAGGAATAATTTGGCTTAACCCATCATTAAATTTTATGAGACGATTTTTATTCATATTATTTTTAGTGATCAATTTTAATGGGTATGCTCAATTGTCCTTCGAATACAAGAAATTTTCAAGTAATAGTGGGTTCTATATCCATTCCAAGCCTCACTCTAATCAGGAATATGACACCCTAGGTCAGACAAAGGTCTTTGATTCTAATCATAACCTACAATGGGTGATCAATCGGTATTTTACAGGGGAAACTGTCTATGTAAATAATGGCGGAACTAAGGTCGTTTTTATTGAGCCTTTCAGTGATTCCAGCAGTGTCCCTATACGGATTTACCATGAGGATGGGAGTTTAGCTAAATTTGAAGAAAAAGACCTTAAAGATGATGCATGTGAATCCTGCAATTACGGGTGGCTATACAGCACCTTCGTCTTAAGAAAGCCCAATTACGACTCGACCTTAAATTTTTTAATTTTTGATGCGTATGAAGCAGATGATATTGAAGAGAAAATGGACTCTAATAATATTTTTCTAAAAGGAGAAGACTTGTTTCTTGTGACCTGTGGAAACTCAGTTTTTAAACTGAATTTAGATAGAGGGACTTTATCTAAAACAACAGATGACGCATACCGATATTTTAAGGCCAACAGCGTGATCAACGAAGTTAATAAGTATATAAAATATCCTACGGAATTTAAGTTGGAGTACGGCATTCCCGAAACAGTAGAAGGAAATTCTTTTGAAAAAGCTCTGGCAGAACATATAGGCATGGAAGCCTATGTTCCTGATGGTTCACCCAAGAGGAAGGGAGGAGTCCGATTAGAATTGAAATTGCTCATTGACAAGGCGGGTAAAGCAGAAATCTTGACTTTGGAGACTAAAGACGAGGTCCGGAAGCAGATTACCGAGTTTATAAACCAAACCAATTTCACCACTACCTGTATCCCAGAGAACATCGACAAGGCGGTGTTTCTGGATGTGATTTTCTTCGAGAAAAAATAGCAGTGCTACACTTTTTCTTCATAATTAGACTAGAAGTTTGTATTTTTAGTGTTATGCGGATTAGATGAAGCCCGATGAAAATCTACAAAGCCAATAAGAACGGCCCGATGACCTACATCATCATAGCCTACTTGGGTCTGCTTGCCGTACTTTTTGTACAAGATCCAGAAGATTTTTCCAATAAGACCCATTGGTATATCCCCGCAATCTTTCCCATGGGTTTGGGATTATGGGCTTTGTTCCACACCTATTACCAGATCAAAGACGATAAATTGATCTATCGGTCGGGCTTTATCCACGGAGAGATTGACATCAATAATATCAAGGAAATCATTAAAGGCAAAACCATGTGGGTGGGACTGAAGCCCGCCCTGGCTACAGGTGGTCTTATCATAAAATACAACCGCTTTGATGATATTTACCTCGCCCCTAAGAACAACGAGGAGCTGATTGAGGATTTGTTGAAGCTAAACCGGGATATTGTGGTTTCTGAATAGGATGGCGTTTAATGAAGTTATTTTTCTTCAAACATGACCTGTAAAACTTCCAATGCCTGTCGACCGAAAACGATATCTATTTTGCCCATCTTTTTGACTAATCGGGTCTTGTCGACACTCCTTATTTGATCCAAGGCAATTTGTCCACTTTTACCAGCAAATTGACATGCTATACGGGAAGGAAAGTCCCTGGTTTTGGTAGTCATAGGCGCAATGATAACCGTCTGGAGATGTCTGTTCATTTCATCCGGTGAGACCACCATAGCTGGCCGAACCTTAAATATCTCGCTTCCCCGGGTAGGATTGAGATCCACCAAATACACTTCAAAACGCTTTACCACTCCCATTCTTCATCGTCCCAATCATTTCGGATCAAGTCGGCATTGCCCAAAATTCCCTGATCTTTTTCGGCTGCTCTTTCGAAAGCGGCTTCCCATGAGCTTCTTTTTGATTTTGGTGCCTGTATTATTACTTGATCGTCTAACACGACAATTTCTACTTCGTCCTCTAAGCCGCAACTCTTGATCACCTCTTTTGGAAGAATAATTCCGCGGGAGTTACCTATTTTTCTCATTTTCAACTTCATATCTTAAAGTTATAACAAAGTTATAATATCTGCAAGTTGTTTTTTATGCCTTCTTAGGTGGTTCCAAATGGCGGGTCGAAGAAACCTTCTTCTTCCCCAGCTTGCTTCTAAAATACTTCAGCAATTCATTATACGACGTATGCTCCTGGTTGCTCAGGCTAAAGGAAGCGTGGTCGTCAAAAAGTATGGTCATCTGCCGGAATTCTTTTTTATTGGCCATGATAATCTCTTCCTGCCAAGCCTTTACACTGGACAAGGGATAGTTTCTTCTTAGCCCCTTGAGCGGGATCCGGATTTCCAGGCTGTTTTTCTTTACCGTGAGAAAGCGGTAATTGGCCATCATTTTTACCAACAAGATCAGAAGTACCACCGTGATCAGCGAACAGCTGATCAGATAGAACCATAATCCATAGCTTTGTCGGTTGGCAAAGTCATTTAATATATAAATCAAGCCCGCCACTAACAGCGCAACCACCACGCCTAAGGAAAAATAGGTGGACATCTTTGGTTTGCAAACAATCATATTCCTGCTTTTAATTCACTGATTTTGTCCTTGGAAAAACTGATCAACTCGGGGAAGAACACATTGAAAAACTCCCTGAAAACCTCTTCCTTTTCTTCCAATACCAAATGGGCCAGTTCCATGCGGGATTCGAAGGCAGCCCTTTTTGACATATTGGTGAAGGCCGTCTTCATACCGTCCATGGTGGCATAGCAGATCAGCCAGTTTTGTTTTTTCATGTACTCAAAAATATGAAGGAATTTTTTTGGCAATACCTTGCGGTGTTCTTCCAACACGTCGTATACTGTCAAAGAAAAATCCGTTAACGAGCGGTAATCATAATTGCTCCACTCGGTGCTGAGAAAATAGTCAAAGTAGAGGTCGGTGATGACCAAGGCATATCTTCCAAACTGGGGTTTCAACAGCTTTTGGGCAGCCTTAACAGTAGGGTGGGAATCTGTAAAATTGTCGATCTCCCGGTGAAGGTAGATGCCGTGGACAATTGCCGGCTCAAACCTGCTCTCTATATCTCCGCGCACAAAATCCCCAATGAAGTTTCCCACCAGGATCTTCGGATCGTCAAAGGACAAATAAGCATGGGCAAGAAAATTCACGGACGGATGTTTTTTAGCTTAAATCGTAATACCTTTATTCCTGTTCAATTAAATGTTAAAAATAACCTTTGATGCCGGATTTACAGAAGGAATTAAAATATACTTTACAACTTTTAAGGCAGGAGTGGGAGGAAGACCTGCGGCAGTACCAAGAAAAGAAACTGAAGGGTACTTTGGTGGATAAGAAGAAGGAGGGCATCTGCTGGTATCCCGTAGTTGTGAAAAAGGTCAAAGTAGGCTATGGGGAACGCTATATCATAGAGGTGGAAAGAAATGATCCGAACCAATCCCATAGTTTCCAGTCGGGGAAGTCTGTTTCGCTCTTTTCTAATTTTCATGATCAAGAATCAAAAATGCCTCGGGTCAACGGCGTGATCAATTTTGTCCGGAAAGACTTAATGGTTGTTACGTTGGCGGGTGACCACTTGCCCGATTGGATCCATGATGGAAAGCTGGGTGTGGATCTGCTTTTTGATGAGGCTAGCTATCGGGAAATGGAATGGACGCTGAAGAAGCTGTCAACGACTGACAGCGGGAGGATAGCCGCGCTGAGGGATATTCTTTTGGGGGAACGCCCTGCAGATTTTTCTGCTACCTCTTCCTTTCCGCCGATATCTTCTTTGAATGAAGGGCAGAATGAAGCGGTGCAATTGATTCATACCGCGAAAGATTTGGCCATCGTTCATGGCCCTCCGGGAACAGGCAAAACCACCACCATAGTGGCTGCCGTTCGACAGACGTTGGAGTGGATTCCCCAAGTGATGGTCTGTGCCCCCAGCAATGCCGCTGTGGATCTGCTGGTAGAAAAACTTTCTGACGAGGGCCTTACAGTACTGCGTATGGGGCACCCCGCCCGTGTAGATGACAAGATCCTCTCCCAGACCTTGGATGCCAAGATGGTGCAGCATGCAAGCTACAAAGACCTGAAGAAGCTGAGAAAATCTGCCGAGGATTATAGAAGTATGGGGAGAAAATACAAGCGCAACTTTGGCAAGGAGGAACGGGCACAGAGAAAGAGGTTGTTTGACGAGGCAGATAAGTTGAAAGAGGAGGCTGCCAGCTTGGAGAATTATATTATCTATGATATTTTTCAACGCACACAGGTAGTCGCCAGTACTTTGGTAGGCGCGAGCGGATCGTCATTGAAGGGCATGAAGTTCCCCGTCGTCTTTATTGATGAGGCGGGACAGGGATTAGAGCCTGCTACCTGGATTCCCATCCTCAAAACAGATAAAGTGGTACTCGCCGGGGATCATTGTCAATTGCCGCCGACTATTAAATCTTTTGAAGCAGGAAGGGCCGGTCTGAGTGAAACCTTGTTCGAAAAGGCGATCAAGCGGCAAGATCAGGCATCCAAAATGCTGAATCTCCAATACCGGATGCCCGAACTGATCATGGGATTTTCGGCAGAACAGTTTTACCACAGCGAATTAAAAGCCGCACCTAATACCGTAGCGCATTATTTGTCACCGGAAGAGCCGGTAATGACCTTTATCGATACGGCTGGGAGTGGCTATTCTGAGGAACAGGAGGAGGAAACCTTGAGTACTTTTAATCCTGAGGAAGCCCGATTTACCGCAAATTTACTTGAAGGTCTTTTGGAAAGGATCGGAATAAGCCGATTCCTCGAAAAAGGATGGAGCGTAGGCTTGATTTCCCCTTATCGGGCCCAGGTGCGCAAGCTAAAAGAATTGCTCGCCGAAGGCGAAAACTATCAGGCTATTATGCGCCTTGGCGACGCCCTCACAGTAGATACCATTGATGCTTTTCAGGGACAGGAAAGGGATGTCATTGTCATCAGTCTGGTCCGCTCCAATTCAGCTGGAGAGATTGGTTTTTTGGCAGACATCCGCAGGATGAATGTCGCCCTCACCAGAGCCAAAAGAAAATTGATTGTAGTAGGGGACAGCGGTACGTTGAGCTCAAATCCTTTCTATCAGGATTTTTTGAATTATGTAGAAAGGCACAGTGTCTATAAAAGCGTATATGAGTTTATGGAATTCTAACGTCAATCTAAAAATAGGCGGGACTTTAGGGGGGTGGAAGACCTGAAATGAAGTCCGATTTTGGGCGATGCTGTTATTTCATGTGAGTTTTCACGAAGTAAATCAGAAGGTTGTTTATAGCTATTTCTTTCAGCTCTTCATCCTTCCTTAGCCTTTCATCAAATAATATCTAAAATAAACACTTTCGCCCAATCAATCCTCTACCATAATCGTAATGAATAAGAACTACTAATCAGAATCAATGAAAGTTTTTGTCAATAAGGTGATTCCGCAAAGTGGCCTCGAGCTGCTCAGAAAGGCGGGGGTAGCCATTACTATGTGGAGGGAAGATCGTGTGTTGAGCCGGGAAGAAGCCTTGGGTTTTTGTCTTCAACATGATGCTTTTCTCAATGTGAGCCAAAATGGAGTCGATGCGGATTTTCTGCAGCAGTGCAAGCATCTCAAAGTGATCGCCCTTCATTCGGTAGGCTTTGACAATGTGGATGTGGAGGCGGCCACACGGCTGGGAATTCCCATAGGAAATACACCGGGGGTTCTGAACAAGGCCACAGCCGAGATTGGGCTCCTGTTGATGCTTACTGTTTCGCGTAAAGCCTTGCACTTACATAAGAAAATAGCTGAGGGAGCCTGGGGAATAAGCCGGCCCATCATGGATCTGGGCGTCGACCTCAATGGGAAAACTTTAGGTATCGTGGGATTGGGCCGAATTGGGGCAGAACTCGGGCGGATGTGTCAGTTGGCCTTAGGCATGAAGATCATCTATCACAACAGGGGCACAAACACAGAGGCCGAAAAAACATTGGGTGCCCAAAGGGTTTCCTTCGACGAATTATTGGCCCAAAGTGATGTGCTGTCGGTGCATACGGCACTTACCGATGAAACTAGAGGCATGTTCGGTCTGGAGCAATTCCGAAAAATGAAGAAGTCCGCCATCTTTATCAATACGGCCAGAGGTGCCATCCACAAGGAAAATGAACTGATACAGGCATTGGAGGAGGGAGTCATTTGGGGCGCAGGATTGGATGTGACTGACCCAGAACCTGCCCATAAAGACAATCCACTTTTGAATATGGAAAATGCCGTGGTCTTTCCCCATATTGGCTCAGCCACAGAAGAAACCCGAGGCGCCATGTCCAGGTTGGCAGCCGAAAATATCATTGCAGGCTTGAAAGGCGAAAAACTTCCCTATCCGGTAAATCCTGAAGTGTACGATAAGAAGTAGGGCGTATGGAATATAAAGACCAGATGGGACACGGGGTGTTGTTGGAGAAGAGGCCGGAAAGGATTATTTCTCTCGTGCCCTCCCAGACGGAGTTCTTGGTCGATGTAGGTTTGGAGGAACAGCTCGTGGGCATCACCAAATTTTGTATTCATCCCGCAGGGTTGAAAAGGAAGAAGACCATTATCGGCGGCACCAAGAATTTCCATTTTGACAAGATTGAGGCATTGAAGCCCGACTTGATTATTGGCAATAAGGAGGAGAATTATCAGGAGGGTATAGAGCAGTTAAGCAGTCAGTTCCCGGTTTGGATGAGTGATATTTATGATCTTGAAGGTGCCTTGGAGATGATGGCTTTACTGGGGGAAATCTCCAAAAACGAGACGAGATCGAAGAAAATCATCTCAAAGATCCGGGGTGGATTCGAAAGGGATTTTGCTTATAAAGGCACTGCGGTGTATTTGATCTGGCAGGAGCCGCTGATTGCAGTAGGTAGTCATACTTTTGTCGATGACTTGCTGCGGAGAGTGGGCTTCACGAACATGGTCCAAAAAGCAAGATATCCTGAAATCAGCCAGGAGGAAATTCAAAGTATGGACCCGGATGTTCTTTTGCTTAGCTCAGAGCCGTATCCATTCAGCACAAAACACCAAGCAGTCTATCAGAAGATGTTTCCCAAAACGAAGGTACAATTGGTGGATGGGGAGATGTTTTCTTGGTACGGGAGTAGGTTACTAAAGGCGGTGGATTATTTCACCGCCCTGTAGATCCTTAGCCACCGTAATCTAAAATTTTCTTTATCTTGTTTACTTCTGCCATCTCTTCTTTCAAACCTTCCGCATCCTCAGCTTTAATTTTATCCCTGAATGCGGTGAGATTGTAGATATAAAGATCCAAAGCTTCCAAAACGTTGGTCTTGTTGTCGATAAAAATGGGCGACCAAGTAGCAGGGGAGCTTTTGGCCAGCCTAACGGTGGTCGAGAAACCGCTGCCTGCCATGTCCAAAATGTGGCTGTCGTCCTTCATTTTATCCAACACCGTCTTGCCCAGCATAAAGGAACTGATGTGGGAAAGGTGAGATATATAGGCAAATTGGATGTCATGGTCATCGGGGTCCATAAACCGGAGGTTCATGTTAAGGGCTTCGAAAATGTCATAAGCCATGGCCTTTAGCTCTAAGGATGTTTTTTCCATCTCACAAATGGACAAGACTTTACCCTCCAATAAGCCGTTTATAGCCGCTTTAGGTCCCGAGTACTCTGTTCCGGCGATCGGATGGGCGGCGAGATAGTTTGCCCGGTTAGGATGATCTGCCACCGCATCACAGATGCTTTTCTTGGTGGATCCAAAATCCATCACAAGCGTGGTTTTAGGGATATTATCCAGAATATCCTTGAGCAATGGGACGATGGTATGGATAGGCGTGGCGATGACAATCACATCCGTGTCTTCATCCGCCTGATCCCTTGCTTCATCGATTATGCCCAAAGCAAGCGCCTCATGAAGATGTTCCTGGTTGTTGTCGGTTCCCGTAAAGATGATCTCAGGTTTTGCTTTTTTTAAAGCCAAGGCAAAAGATCCGCCCAAGAGTCCCAGTCCGATGATATGTATTTTTTTCATAATAAAGCCTTTTGATTTTAACCCAATTGTTTTTTGGAATCGTAGATATATGGTTCTTCAATCCGTTGCAAAGCTTCCTGAATAGCTTCTTCTTTCACACAAAGCGAAAACCGGATGTATCCTTTGCCATTGCTGCCGAATATATCCCCAGGGGCGATAAAGATATGCTTTTCCTGCAGCAATTGATCCACATATGCCTTGGCATCCATGCCCTCCTCTAGCTTGGCCCATACAAACATGCCACTGGTGTCGGTTTCGTAATCTACTCCCAATTGGTCGGCCAGCTGCCATACCAGCTTTCTCCTCTTTTGGTAAATGAGGTTTAAACGGTCGAACCAGTCTTTGCCAAGTTGCAAAGCAGCGACTGCTCCTTCCTGTATGCCCAAAAACATACCGGAGTCCATGTTGCTTTTCACCTTGATGACTGACTGAAGAAATTCCTTGGCACCGCAGAGCATTCCTACCCTCCAGCCGGCCATATTGAAAGACTTGCTGAGGGAATTAAGTTCTAAACAGTGGCTTTTGGCGCCTTCTATCGATAAGAGACTTATCGGATGGTCATTCAAGACAAAGCTGTAGGGGTTGTCATTGACGAGTAAAATATCATTTTTTTGGGCGAAACGCACCAGTTGTTTCAATTCGGCTAAGCTTGCCTTGGCTCCCGTAGGCATATGAGGATAATTGATCCACATCAACTTGATACCCTGAGAGGCGAATTCCTCCAATTGATCAAAGTCAGGCAACCATCCGGAAGCGGCTGTAAGGTCGTAATAGACGGCATCGCCATTGACCAGCTTAGTGACAGAGGTGTAGGTCGGATAGCCTGGGTTAGGGATCAAAACCTTGTCTCCTGGGTTGAGGAAAGCCATGGATAGATGCATGATGGCCTCTTTGGACCCCATCATCGGCAGGATTTCCCCCTCGGGATTTAAGCTAACCTGAAAATTTGTCTTATAAAAAGCAGCTATGGCCTGACGTAGGGCCGGTATCCCATGATAATTTTGATAGCCGTGTGTATGATCCAGGCTACTGCAGTCATTCAAGGCTTGGATAACACTTGAATGGGGGGGGAGGTCTGGGCTCCCGATACCCATATTAATCACCTCAATACCAGTAGCCTTCATGGCCGCCACCTCCCGTAATTTCTGGGAAAAGTAATATTCCGAGACATGGGATAATCTATCCGCAGGCTTAATCATGAGAAAATTTCTGGTTTATATATTCTCCAAGAATTTTTACGGTAATCCCTCTTTCAACAATTTGGACAAGGGTGTTCCTGTAATCTTGCAGGTTATCGAACAATACGTCGATAAAGAAAGCGTAATTCCAAGGTTGATCAATAATCGGAATGGACTGTATTTTGGTGAGGTCAAGACCATTCTCACTCATTAGGCTGAGGATTTTAGCCAAGCTTCCCTTCTCGTTGGTTAGGATGAGTTTCAGGGAGGCCTTATTGAAATCCCCCCTTATTTCTTGCCCTTTGTCCTTTTCTACGATACAGAAGCGCGTGACATTGTTTTGGACGGTCTGGATTTGATCACTGATGACTTCCAAGCTGTAGTATTCTGCCGCGGAAATTCCCGCGATGGCGGCCACGCTACTGACTTGTTCTTCGCTGATCCATTTTGCTACCGAGGCAGTGTCCAAATCCTCTGTAAGTTTGATATGAGGGTACTGCTCAAAAAACACCTTGCACTGAAGCAATGCCATGGGGTGGGAGCGGACTTCACGAATGTCCTGGATCGTTTGTCCTTTGAGTGCCATGAGCTGATGGACGATGGGTAAATAATATTCCCCGGTGATGCGAAGGTTATTTCGGTCCATCAGGTCATAATTGGGAAGGATGGCTCCTGCAATGGAATTTTCCAAGGCCAACACCCCTTGATCCGCTTTACCTTTCAGGATGCTCTTGACCAAATCAGAAAAACTCATGCATTCGATGATGCCGATCTCTTTCCCAAAAATGATTTGAGCCACCTGATAGTGGTAGGACCCGATGATCCCCTGGATGGCGATGTTTAGTTTGGTATCAAACATTGGTTTTTGTATCGAATATTAAGATTTGAGCACTAAAACATGGAAGGCCACGGTTGACCCGTCCACAGTCGACAGAAAGAAACTCCAGCTGATTTGCTCTTCCCCTGCATTTTTCTACATCCTACATCAAACTTCAAAATTCTTTTCTTCCCGCTTCTGTCTTCGGTCCCCTGTCTTCCACTCCTCACTTCTTAAAGATAAAATAGACTGCCAGTATCAGAAAGCCGAATCCGATCAAATGGTTCATTTTGATCGTCTCGTTTTTGAAGAAAACCACCGTAAAGATCATGAACACCACTAGGGTAATGACTTCCTGAAGGACTTTGAGTTCGACCAACGAGAAGGGGCCACCGTTTTCTTTAAAGCCGATTCTATTGGCCGGTACCTGGAAGAAGTATTCAAAGAGGGCAATGCCCCAACTGATCATCACGATACTGATCAAGCCCAGGTTTTCGAACCATTTCAGGTCTTTAAACTTCAGGTGACCATACCAGGCAAAGGTCATAAAGGTGTTGGATAGCACCAACAACACGATAGTGTAAAGTCCTTTCATAGGAATGTTCCGGAAAAGATGAATGGAGCTTATGCTATAACGTCAAAGCCCACTAAAGCGGTATGTTTCCAGAAGCTGGGGTAGGACTTATTCACTACTTCCCCGTCTTCGAAGGTTACTTTTGTCTTTGTAGCCAAAGGCATAAAGGCCATGGCCATTCGGTGGTCGTCGTAGGTGTCGATAAAGACCTCTTCAGGAATGCCTGAAGAAGGAACTACATCAAATTCCCCGTTCTCCCCTTCTACCAATTGCGCATTGAACTTCGCCAGTTCATTTTGCAAAGCCAAAATCCTATCAGTTTCTTTGATCCGTAGGCTTTCCAAGCCAGTGAAAGTTGATTTTTGTCCAATGACAGCGCAGGTGACTGCTACAGTCTGTGCCAGGTCAGGACAATGGGTGAAGTCAAAATGGGGCAGGCCACGGACTTCTTTCTTCCTTAAAAAAACGCCTTCACCATTGAATTTGCTTTCTACACCCAGACCGTCCATGATGTCAACGATTTTGGCATCTCCCTGAAGGCTTTCACTTTTCAATCCTTTCAAGAAGATTTCCCCCTCATCCGCACAAGCCAATAAGCTAAACCAATAGCTTGCCCCAGACCAGTCGCTTTCTACTCCGTAAGCAGTGGGCTTGTATTTTTGTGGGGCCACCGTGATGCTCTGACCTTCCCAGCGGGATTCGACGCCAAACTGCTTCATCAGCTGTAAAGTCATTTCTATGTAGGTTCTTGAACCTATTTTGCCGGTGAGTTCCAGCACCAATCCTTCCGGAAGGGTGGGAGCCAGCATCAGTAAAGCAGAAATATACTGGCTGCTCACATCACCCCTGATACTCACTTTATGGCCAAGTTGTTTTTCAAAACCTTTAGTGAGCAATGGCGGATAACCCTCTTTCTTTTGGTATTCGATCTTGGCGCCGATAGTTCGTAACGCATCCACCAGGATACCGATGGGACGCTCACACATACGGGGGGTTCCTGTTAATGTTTTTTGACGGTTAGAAAGAGAGGTATAAGCAGTCAGAAAACGCATGGTAGTCCCGGCATCTAACACATCCAGCACTTCGGGATCTTCTTTCAAAAGCCGGATCATCGTCTGTGTATCCCGGGCTTCTGCCAGGTTGGTGATCTGGTTTTCACCGTCGGTCAAAGCATCAATGATCAACACCCGGTTGCTTTCACTTTTCGAAGAGGGAAGGGGAATGGTAATTGGCCCAAATGCAGCCCTAGGCAGTAAAGTTATAGCAGTCATTTTTTTAACTCGTTATAAAAATTCAGCGATTCGATAATGTCTTCGCTACTGACGGGAATGTTATAATCACACTCGCCGATCCTCCTCAATAAACTACAATTGATCACTTTGCCGTCATTTTTCTTGTCTTGAAAGCAAAGCTGGGTAATGTTCTCCAGGTCTTCTGCTGGAATAGCTATTTTATCAAAGACAAAAAGGAGAAATTCATGAATGGTGTTAAGGTCTGATGCAGGCAGGCCACAAAGCTTTTTTGACAGGTAGGCTTCTGCAATCATTCCCACCGCAATGGCTTCACCGTGCAAGAGGTGCCGCTCAGTATCCAGATAAAAGGATTCTACCGCATGCCCTACGGTATGGCCAAAGTTAAGTATTTTCCTCAGTCCCTCTTCTTTGGGATCCTTTTCCACCACTTCCCTCTTGATGGATACCGACTTTTCGATGATATCCTTCCAGTTTTGGTTTTCCCAATCCTGCATCTTAAGGCATTCGAAGTAGTTGGTATTACGGATCAATCCGTGTTTGATTACTTCGGCATAGCCGGATCTCAACTCAGGAAGCGGGAGGGTAGATAAAAAGGCCGTGCTGATGATCACCGCTTCGGGTTCATTAAAGACGCCTATATGATTTTTGAATCCGTTAAAATCAATACCCAGCTTACCGCCCACACTGGCATCCACTTGGGACAGCAGCGTTGTCGGAATATTGATAAACCGGATGCCTCTTTTATAAGTGCTGGCACAAAAGCCGCCCATATCTCCCGTAACTCCCCCGCCAAGGTTGATAATAAGGGCTTTGCGGTCAAAACCCTCATCGGTCATCCATTGCCAAATTTTGGCGCAGGTATCCAGGGTTTTGTTGACTTCCCCCGCATCAAATGAAAAATAACTGTGGTCAGGCAAGGTTTCCGAAATCAGGGGATAACAGGCACTAACGGAATTACTGTCTGCTATTACCCCTAATTTGGAAAACTTTTTATTCTTCAGAAAACGCTCTAAATCCTGTACAATGTTGCCGGAGAAAATTATTGATTCCAATTGCTTGTTTTTTTACAAATATAGGTTTCTTACTGTGTATATCTGCTGTTCTCCCAGTAGCCTTGGTATTTCTGCCAATGCAGCTGGAAGTCGGGAGGCCGAAATGATCAATGATCTAGAGCAGGCAAAATATTTCCTCTTAGGAATTCTTCTCAACAGGCTTGCCTTCTCTTAATTGCTTTTCCTGTCTTTTGACAGACTCTTCATGAATGCAATAAAGCAACTCCTTCATGAACTTCTCGCCAAGATTTTTAGCAATTCCTTTTTCAGTCCTGGATTCCATAACGCTTTTCCATCGGTCAGCCTGAAAAACAGTCAATTTGTTCTCACGCTTATGCGCACCGATCTGGTCGATCAAGGAGAATCTTTCCGAAAGGATATCCAAAAGTTGGTCGTCCAAATGATCCACAGCTGTTCTTAGGTCGTGAAGCCTATCTGAAGGCTGTTCGTTCTCCAAGGGGTGCTTGAAGTCTATAGCGGCCAGGATGTCGTGAAGTTGCTTAGGGGTAACTTGTTGTTTGGCGTCACTCCAGGCTTTGTCGGGATCGTGATGGGTTTCGATCATCAGGCCATCCAGCCCGAAATTAATCGCTCTCTGGGCAGTTTCCAGTATTCCGTCTCTTCTCCCTACGATATGGCTGGGATCGTTGATGACTTCCATGCCTTTCCACTTATTTTTAAGATGGATGGGCATTGACCAGTTTGGCTTGTTTCTGAATCTTTTGTCATAAGCATCGCTGAAGCCTCTGTGAATAGCTGCTAGCTTAGTAATGCCTACAGTATGAAGTCTTTCCAAGGCGCCTATCCAAAGTTCCAGGTCAGGGTTCATTGGGTTTTTTACCATTACCGGGATGTCTACGCCTTTCAGCGCTTCCGCGATTTCCTGTACTGCGAAAGGATTTACGGTGGTTCTTGCACCAATCCAAAGCACATCAACCCCATATTTCAAAGCCAATTCTACGTGAGCTGTATTTCCTACTTCTGTCGTGATTGGGATATTCAGGTGATGTCTTACGATTTCCATCCACTTTAGGCCGTCTTCACCGATGCCCTCGAAGCTTCCCGGTCTGGTTCTTGGTTTCCAGATACCAGCACGGAAGATGGCAGGAACGGCATTTTCCTGGATCATGTCCAGACATACTTTTTCAACTTGTTCTGGGGTCTCCGCGCTGCAAGGGCCTGCGATGATTACATGGCCGTTTAGACCTAATCCCCAATCTTTTGTTTGTAAGTGCTCTTTCATTATTGAAATTGGTTTGAAATAAAAAAAGCCCGATTCTTTCGAACCGGGCTTTCTGTTTTATGTATCTTTAGTTTTTTACGCTTTTACAAGACAATAAGCAGCTCCGATTCGACCGTAGGGACGAAAGTAAAAAAAGAAGAAACTAAAATATGTAGCTGCATTATTTAACATGCTCCAAAAGTAAGGGGTAAAATTTTAAAAACCAACAGGAAGGGGAATTTTTTTTGGCGAATGGCCAGAATGAGCGACCTGGAAGCATGAGCGATAGCGAAGGAGGCCAAGAATCAAGGGTGAAGAATACCTTGGGTTCTCCTATGGCTGCCACTGGATCGAAGAATCAAACAATTAACCATTTCTCCTTAATTCACAACAAATTTAATGGTCACCGTGTTTTTTAATATATTTGCATTCTGATTTCTAATTGATGTTCACAAAGCCCCCTTTTTCATTTGAAAATATCCAGGTAGCTTTTTCCTCTAAATCGGATAAGGCACTGAGAAAGATGTATTTTATATTTTCCGTCCTGAACAATAATATAATTGCAAAATGGGGGGTAGTCATCGCCATTTTGTCCTTAAGGTTCCGGTTGCCGGTAAGGGGGATTTTGAAGCGGACCATCTTTGCCCATTTTTGTGGCGGTGAGAGCATAAGGGACAGCAGATTAACCATTGATGAATTGAATCAGTACGGTATTGGAGCCATACTGGATTATTCTGTAGAAGGGGAAGATGATGAGGAGAGTTTTGACAGAACCCGGGACGAAATTCTTCGCACTATCGAAAGTGCGGCTTCTTCAAACGGTATCCCATTCACGGTGTTTAAGGTGACCGGATTGGGTGACCATAAAATTATGGCCAGAGTCCAAGGGAAAAAAGCCTTGTCAAATGAAGAGAAGTCTTCTTTCGAAAGGACAAGAAAACGTGTCAATGAACTTTTGGAAGCCGCGTATCAATCCAATGTCCGGATTTTGGTGGATGGGGAAGAGTCTTGGTTTCAAGACGTCGTCGACCAACTGGCTGAGGAGGGCATGGAGAAGTATAACCGGAAGACTGCCATTGTGTTCAACACCTACCAGATGTATCGAAAGGATATGTTGAGAAATCTTAAGGATGCCCATCACAATGCTGTTTCCAAGGGCTATTTTCTCGGAGTGAAGCTGGTTAGGGGAGCCTATATGGAAAAGGAGGCCAAGAGAGCCGAAAAGAAAGCTTATCCCAACCCTATACAGCCCTCCAAAGAGGCAACGGATGATGCCTTCAATGAGGCCCTAAAGTTTTGCATCAACAACAAGCAAAGGGTGTTTTTGGTAAGCGGCACACACAATGAGTTGAGCAATATCATCCTTCCGGAACTCATGTCCCTGCACGGAATGAAGCCGGATGATGAAAGGGTTTATTTCGCGCAACTGTACGGGATGAGTGACCACATTTCCTTCAATCTGGCTAAAGTGGGATACAATGTGGCCAAATATGTTCCCTATGGGCCCCTGGAGGCTGTCATGCCCTACCTGGGGCGTCGGGCAGCAGAGAATACCAGTGTTGCCGGCCAAAGCAGCAGGGAATTGACCCTGATCAAAAAAGAATTTTCCAGAAGAAAGGAAGTTAAACAAAATAACTAAAAGCACTAAGTCCATGCATTTACTAAGTGAACAAGAGATAGAGCGCAGAAAAGACCGCGAGGAACTGATAAAGCTCGGGATAAATCCATATCCGGCAGCTTCTTTCCCGGTGAACGTCACCGCAGAGGATATCCATAGAAACTACGAAAACAGAAAGAACGATTATAAAGGTATTTCTATTGCGGGTAGGTTGATGAGCAGGCGGATCATGGGGTCAGCCTCTTTTGGTGAAATCCAGGATGCCACTGGTAGACTGCAGATCTACGTGAGAAGGGACGATCTTTGCCCCGGCGAGGACAAGACCTTTTACAATACCGTGTTTAAAAAGCTTCTGGGTATTGGGGACTTTGTGGGAATCAAAGGGTTTATTTTTACTACCCAGACGGGGGAGATTTCCCTCCATGTAACGGAACTGACCATTTTATCCAAGTCGGTGAAGCCGCTTCCTGTGGTAAAAAGAGATGAGGATGGGAACGTCCATGACGGCTTCACCGATCCTGAGTTGAGATACAGACAGCGCTATGTTGACCTGACAGTAAATCCGGAAGTAAAGGAGGTATTTATCACCAGGTCCAAGATTATCTCTACCATGAGAAGGTATTTTGATGATCGCAGCTGGCTGGAAGTCGAGACACCCATCTTGCAGCAGGTGCATGGGGGCGCGGCAGCACGGCCTTTCAATACGTACCACAACACCTTGGACATGCCTTTATATTTAAGGATAGCGAATGAACTTTATCTGAAGAGGCTGATAGTTGGGGGCTTTGATGGGGTGTACGAATTCGGCAAAATGTTCCGTAACGAAGGCATGGACAGGACCCACAATCCTGAATTCACCTCTATGGAAATCTACGTGGCCTATAAGGATTACCTCTGGATGATGGAGATGGTGGAGGATTTATTGGAAAAAGTTGCCCTATCTGTTCATGGCGGATCTGTGGTAAAAGTGGGGCAGCAGGAGATTGATTTCGCAGGTCCTTACAGAAGGCTCACCATGTACGGTTCCATTGAGGAATATACAGGCATTGATGTGAGTCAAATGGACGAAAAGGGGCTTAGGGAGGTTTGTCACCAGTTGGGGATCGAAGTGGATGATAGCATGGGTAGCGGCAAACTTGTCGATGAGATCTTTAGTGAGAAAGTAGAGGAGCACCTGATCCAGCCTACCTATATTACGGACTACCCCATAGAAATGACGCCTCTGGCCAAAAAGCACCGAACGAAAGACGGGCTGGTGGAGCGTTTTGAGCTGTTTGTAAATGGTAAGGAGATCGCCAACGCCTATTCTGAACTGAATGATCCCATTGATCAAAGAGAGCGTTTTGAGGAGCAGTTGAAGCTGGCGGCTCGTGGTGATCATGAGGCAATGGCCATGGACGAGGATTTTTTACGAGCCCTGGAATATGGTATGCCCCCCACTTCTGGACTGGGAATTGGTATTGACAGGCTGTGCATGTTGCTGACCGATAAGTCTACGATTCAAGAGGTGCTTTTCTTTCCCCAGATGAGACCGGAGAAAAAGATCAAAATGGCATCGGATGAGGATTTTATAGAGGCGGGTATTCCTGCGGCCCTGGTTCCCGTCATTCGTGACTTAAAGATCCAGACCATTGATCAATTGAAGGAGCAGAACGCCAATAAACTGTTTAACGATGTGTGTGGCAGAAGGAAAAAGATGAAGCTGGATGTACCGAATCCTACCAAGGAAGAGGTGGAGAGCTGGATTTCATAGTAGCATTGATATCCTTGGATAATCACAAGGCGAATAAAGAGCAGAACAAAAGCAGAACCGAAGGGTTCTGTTTTTTTTTTTTTCTCTTTGAGGCTTTGGATTGGGCAAAGCGTGCAAGAGAGGGAATCACGTCCGGTGTGTCATTGGTCTGTCTTGAAGATCATTTTGCGGTAAAAGATCTGAAACAGTGGATTTAGGCGCTACTTTATTTTTAAATGAAGGGGTTTAGTCAAATAATTTCAATTTTTAATTGAAAAAATTTTTATTTAAACGATTAAGCAGTAAATTACTTCAACTTTATATTTCTATAATGGCTGATAAAAGAATTTCCATGAAGGATATAGCACAAAAGGCAGGAGTTTCTACAGCTTTGGTGTCCTATGTGCTGAGTGGGAAGGAGAAGGAAGGCCGTGTCGGCAAGGAGATGGCCAACAAGATCAGACATATAGCTAAAGCACTGCATTACCAGCCCAATCATTCGGCAAAAAGCCTTAGAAGCGGTAAAACGGATACTATAGGATTGATTATTGCAGATATATCGAATCCATTTTTTGCAGACATTGCGCGGATAGTGGAAGATGAGGCAAAACACCATGGGTATACGGTCATCATTGGAAGCTCCGATGAAAATCCCGACAAGTCCTGGGATTTGTTGCATGTGCTGATCAATAGGCAGGTGGATGGTTTTATTATTGTTTCCTCGGAAAAGTCTGAAAATCAGGTTCACCTGCTAAAGGAAAGAAATATTCCTTTTGTGCTGTTGGATAGGCATTTTGCAGATATACAGACAGATTTCGTGATCATCAACAACTTTAAAGCCTCCTATGATGCGGGCCTCCACCTGGTTCAAAACGGCTACAGGAATATTGGAATGATCGCTTACAAATCGCAGCTCTTTCACATGAAGGAAAGGATCCGCGGGTACCTTTATGCCCTTAAAGAAAGCGGGCTGGATTTTCAGAAGGATTGGCTTAAAGAAGTAAGATTCACTCATATAGAAAAAGAGGTGAGAATTTCCATCCGTAAAATGTTGGCCAGCGAACATCCGGTGGACGCTATTATTTTTGCTACCTATGGGTTGGCAATCAACGGGTTGAGAATAATCAACGAGCTGAGGTTGAACGTGCCGAAGGATTTGGGAATTGTCAGTTTTGGACAGGCGGAGGGATTTGATCTTTATTATTGTCCCATCACCTATTTAAGGCAGCCTATAGAAGACTTAGGGAAAGCCGCAGTGGAATTGCTAGTCAAAAAATTGAAGAATTCCGAACAAGGGATGCAACAGATCTTAATGGAGGCAAAATTGATTACCCGCGATTCTTCAAGAACGAGAGTGTAAGGGATCGGGACTCTTTTGCTTAAACGATTAACATAATAACCCAACATAACCTGTTTATTGATGCAACGAAGAGATTTCCTAAAAACCACTGTCCTAGGGTCGGTGGCCACTGTCGGTGGCTTCCCTTTTTTTACCGCCAAAGCCGCCCCCAATGAGGAGGCTTCAAGGATGAAAATAACTAAGATTCGGTATTACAGTGCTCCAGGCTACAACAAGCCGCTTTTTAATCAAGCCAGGGGAATTGTTGAAATTGAAACCGATGGGGGAATCATCGGAATCGGTGAAGGCGGATCCAAGGACATGATCGAGCAATGTGCCCAAATGTTGATTGGGGAGGATCCGTTCAGGATTGAGCATCTCTGGCAATATGTATATCGGGGAATGTTTTATCCCCCGGGACGGGAAAAACTCCATGCCTTGGGAGCCTTGGAAATGGCTTTGTGGGATATCAAAGGCAAGGCATTGGGTGTGCCTGTCTATGAGCTGTTGGGAGGGGCCACCAGGGATTACGTCGAATGTTATGCAACGGGCTTCCGTGCCTCCAAAGCCAAAACAGAAGAAGAAAGAGCCCGCGATTGTATAGAGGCTGGCTTGAGAGCCTACAGGATCGGTCCAACAGGAGGGAATGGCGACCAACCCTTTGATTTTTATGAGCATGTCGACAAAACCATCGCGTACTGCAAAAGAATTGATGAGGCCGTTGGGGGAATGGGTAACTGGGCCATTGATCTGCATACACGGTTTGACCTGACGGACGGCATCAAAATATGTAAGGCCCTTGAGGAGCTGGATCCTTATTTTATAGAGGACATTATCCGGTCGGAAAATCCTGGAGTCTATAAGACGGTCAGGCAGATGACCACTGTCCCCATAGCAGTAGGTGAACAATTTGGGGACCGGTGGGACACCAATGAATTAATAGAAGATCGTCTCATCGATTACACGCGCTTTACCTTGCCCAATACCGGTGGAATTTCGGAATTTAAGAAAATGGCAGCTATATGTGAAACCCACTATGTGGGGATGATCCCGCATTTTACAGGGCCGCTTTCAACAGCCGCCTTGGTCCACGTCTTGGGATCGAGTAGTCCCAGCCGCTGCATGATGGAATTGGGAGGCGGAGAGGTTGAAAGGCCGGCTTACTTCAACGAGGATTACATTGACTATAGGCAGGGGAAGTTGTTTTTGAATCCCGCCCCCGGCCTTGGAGTAAAATTTGATCCGCAAAAAGCAGATTTTGTCATGGAAGTAACTGAAAAGACAAAATTTCCCCATCCCATACTGCACAGTCCGGATGGAGCAATTCACAATTGGTAAGTGAATCATAGCAATTGATAATAATCCTTAAGACTTTTTCAGGATCATCAAGGTATAGGTAGTTGGACTGAAAAGGTTCTCGCTTTGTTAATGGTACAATAGAGTTTGACCATGCTCTATTGGTGTGAAAGTAAGTGTCAGTTTTGCCCAATCCTTCTAAAGCCAAAAAACATGATGATCAAGAATTCTCTAAAACTTCTTTCCCTTTTGCTATTCGTCTGTCAAGGATACGTCTTTGCACAGAATGATAGGGTTACCGGTAAGGTAACCGATTCAGAAAATAACGGACTACCCGGAGTAAATATTCAGGTAGAAGGGACTACTTCCGGAACTGTAACGGACATTGATGGTAATTACCAGATTGATGCTCCCTCGAATGCCTCCTTGGTTTTTTCATATATCGGATTTGTAACCCAAACGATAAATGTCAGTGGCCGCTCAATAGTCAATGTAGCCATGGCTTTTGAGGACAAGGCGCTGGAGGAAATAGTAGTCACTGCTCTAGGCATCAAAAGAGAAGCTAAAAGTTTGGGATACGCAGTATCCACCGTCGGTGGGGATGAAGTAGCTGTAAACCGGACGCCCAATGTGATGAGTTCCTTACAGGGAAAAATGGCTGGGGTAAACATCTCGACGCTCTCGACGGGCCCCGCAGGGACCAGCAAGATCCGTATCCGAGGCCAATCTTCCTTTAGTGGCCAGAATAATCCGCTGATAGTGATCAACGGGGTGCCCGTGGATAATTCAAATTATTCCTTAGGTGGAAACTTTGGGAGCCGTGCTGCGAATAGCTCGGATGGGGGGGATGGCCTTTCTAGCATCAACCCGGACGATATTGAATCCATGACGGTGCTGAAGGGAGCTACTGCCGCGGCACTATATGGGTCCAGGGCCAAGGACGGTGTGGTGATGATCACCACCAAGGCGGGAAGTGTGGATGCTGGCTTGGGAATAGAGTATAACACCAATTTCACCACCGAAACCCCTTTGGATATGACGGACTTTCAATATGAATATGGACAAGGTGAGAGGGGCGTAAGACCTACCACGCCCTTTCCGACATCGGGTGTTTGGAGTTTCGGCGAAAAGTTTCAACCCGGCATGACCCAGATTTTGTTTGACAATGAAGAATGGCCTTATGAACCTGTGAGGGATAGGTTTAAAAAATTCTACAATGTGGGAACGAATTGGTCTAATACCCTGACCATATCTAACGGAGGAGAGCATGGCAGCTTTAGCCTTTCATTTGCCAATACCGACAACAAAAGCATCATGCCTAACTCGGATTTCAACAGGAAGACCATCAATCTCGGCTTTAGCCAAAACATCAACAAGAAGTTAACCGCATTGGGAAACATCAATTATTCCAATGAATACAACCGCAATCCTCCGCAGATCAACACCCAGGATTTCGCGGTGCCCACTGTCGTAGCCACTTTGGCGAATTCTATGCCTTTCGAAGCCCTTGAGGCAAATCAGACCATGCCCAATGGCGAAGAATTCGTTTTTTCGAGGTTTCTGGTTAGGAACAACCCCTACTATTCCATCAACCACCACTTCGAAAACATCAAAAGAGACAGGGTCTTTGGGAATCTGGCCCTGAGATATCAGATAACGGACTGGATGTATCTCCAGGGTCGGTTAGCTCAAGACATGTATACCCGAAACCAGGATTACAATATTCCCAACGGATATGCGCCCATTCCTCGAGCCCCTGAAGGGTTTATCAACGGCTCTTTCACCCAGGATGTACGGCAGTTCAGAGAGGCCAATTATGATTTTTTGCTGGGAATCAACCGCGGAGTAGGGGAGAATTTTAATGTGGATGTGACCTTGGGCGGAAACCAGCGGAAAGTCCGCATGGAATACAACAGCGTTACCGTGAAGGATTTTATCCAACCTGGGCTTTACACCGTGATGAATGGCAGGGAAAAGAATCCCCTTTATAGTTTATCGGAAAGGCAGGTAAACTCCTTATACGGGGCGGCTGAACTTTCTTACAGGGATTATTTATTTCTTAACGTCACGGCCCGGAACGATTGGTTTTCAACCTTGTCACCGGAGAACAGAAGTATTCTGTATCCCTCGGTTACGGGAAGCTTTGTCTTCTCCCAGGCTTTTGCCGCATTGCCGGAATGGCTGAATTTTGGAAAAATCCGTGCGGCCTATGCCGAAGTGGGAGATGACAATGTCGCCCCCTATTCCAATGCATTGTATTACAGTGTGGAAAACAACCTGTTCCCCACACCTTCAGGACAACCTGTGCCTGTAGGTGGAATCTACACCAATACCATACCCAACAGCAACCTGAAGCCATTGAGGGTTTCTGAAGCTGAGGTGGGATTGGAATTGAAGTTATTCAATGACCGGGTCGGTTTCGATTTCACCTATTACAGGAAAATTACTGAGGACCAGATATTGGCTGCACAGGTTCCGGATGTTTCCGGATATACCAGCAAGCTGATCAATGTCGGCAGGAGCATGAACAAAGGCTTGGAAATGCTGCTGACCATTACCCCGGTGAATTCACCCTCCTTTAGATGGGACGCTAGCTTTAACGGGTCCTACAATACGTCGGAAGTCCTTCAATTGGGAGCGACTGATTCAGAAACCATGATTACAGTCGGTGGTTCCGGGGGAAGTACGCTGCGACAGGTGGTAGGTGAGCCTATAGGTCAGCTTTTTATTTTCGGTTATCTCCGGGACGAACAAGGCAGACAGGTATTTGATGCCGGTAGTGGGCGTCCTCTGAGAGATCCTGATCCGATCAATGTGGGCAGTGCCTTGCCAAAATATTTTGGCGGTATCTCCAACACCTTTAACTATAAAGGGATAAGATTATCCACCTTGATTGACTTCAAACTGGGGCATAAAATGATTGCGGGTTCCAATATGAATTATCTGCGTCACGGATTACATAAAAGGACGTTAGTAGGTCGTGAAGAAGGGTATGTCATTGGTGATGGCGTCAATCCAAACGGCGAGGTCAACACTACCCGATCTGACCTTCAGCCTTTTTATGAAACACCCAATGTCCTGGGGATCTATGAGGATTTTGTCTTTGATGCGGGATTTTGGAAACTACGTCAGGTGACTTTGGGCTATGATTTTACCAAACACCTGCCGGAGGACTTCTTTATCAAAAGTCTAAGAATTGATGCGGTATCGAATAATGTCCTGCTGTTGAAAAAGTGGACAGAAAACATGGATCCGGAAATGGTGAACAATTCTTCTGACAATGCGATGGGCCTCGACTTTTGGCCAAGTTTGCCGCCCACCCGGAGCATGGGCTTCAATCTCAACGTCAAATTTTAAACATTCCGTTTTTTAACAAGATGTTTAACCAACAAAACTAAATAAAATGAGAAATCTTAAAATATATCTGTCCAGTCTGTTGACCATAACGTTGCTGCTTGGCGGCTGTGAAGAGGGATTTGACGACCTTAATACAGACAAGGTTAACCCCACCTCCCTGGATCCGGTGATCGTAATGAACAAGGCGATTCTGGACGCTACCTACCGTGACGGAGTGGCTACCCTGCAGATGCTGTCGTATAACTTCGGAATTGTCCAACAGATAATCACTCCCTATGGGAGTTCATTGGCAGGGGCCAATTACAACCAGACCAATACTGCCAATACATCAAGGGTTTGGCAAAATTTTTACCAGATCGTGATCAAGCAGGTGGTCGATGTAGTGGAAAAGACCAGAGATGATCCCGAGCGCTCGAATTTACACAACATGGGCAGAATATGGAAAGCACACGCTTTCATGATATTAACAGACACCTATGGAGATATACCCTATTTCCAGGCAGGAAAAGGGTTTTTGGAAGAAATTACCGAGGCGAAATATGATACGCAGCAAGCCATATACATGGACCTTCTAAAGGAGCTGGAAGAAGCATCTGCGGCTTTGGATGATAATAAGTCAGTGGAAACCAGTGACATCCTTTATAGTGGAAGTATCGCCAAATGGCGACGATTGGGGAACTCCCTGTTGTTGAGGGCGGCGATGAGGCTTTCAAAAGTAGAACCCGAAACAGCCAAGATCTATGTGGCCAAAGCTGTAAGTGGAGGAGTGATGCAAAACAATGAGGACGACGCGATTATTAGGCATACGTCACTTTACAATAACTATCTGGGGCAGCATCTTTCTGCACGTGAAAAAACCAATTACTATCTGGCAGCACCCTTTGTTAATTATTTAAAAGACAACGATGATCCCAGAATCTCTTCCATTGCCATCAGGTATGTAGGCGCCAAAGGGGGGCCTGAGCAAAGCTTGGATAGGGCTTCCACGGCTCCTGAGGACCAGATAGGGATGCCGATGGGCTATGATGACGTATCTATAAGTACTGTTTTACAGGAGAATGGAGTGGCTAGCCTGTGGGATTTTTCCCAGGGGAACATTTATACTGTGCTCAAAGTAGATGCTCCTGAATTTCATGTCACCCATGCCCAGACGCAACTTCTGATGGCGGAGGCTGCTGTAAGAGGATGGATTTCCGGCGATGCGGCAGCCTACTTCTCCAATGGAATTCGGGCCCACATGGAACAGATGGCGATTTACGATGTAAGCGCCACCTTACCGGAAGCTGCAATACAAGTCTATATCGATGCAAATCCCCTTAATCCTACTACGGCCTTAGAACAAATCAATACCCAGTACTGGGTGGCTTCTTTCCTTAATGGTTCAGAAGCCTGGGCCAACTTCCGAAGAAGTGAGTTTCCCGCACTGCAGCCCAACCCTTATCCCGGATCGGAGATAAGCGGGGACTTTATTCGTCGGATGCCATATCCAGACAGTGAGATTATTACCAATCAGGAAAATGTCAACGAAGCTATCGGTAGACAGGGGCCAGACAATCTTGATACCCGTATCTGGTGGGACGTCGAGTGATGTTATGTTTTGAAAAATCTATTTACACATAAAAGTTATAATACGACCACAATGAAAGAAGGAAGAAAAACATTGAACCGCAGGGAATCTATCAAGATGCTGGGTTTTGGCTCAGCAGGAGTATTGGGGATGTTTGGAGGAATGGCTCAGGCCTCTGCTTCTGAAAAAGAAACTCCATCCTATGCCAAGGGCATGGCACCAGTGACGATAAAAAGTGTAAAAGCCATAGGGACCAAGCCAGGAGGCTCCAACCTGATCGTCGTGAAAGTAGAAACCTCCGAGCCGGGACTATATGGATTGGGTTGCGCCACATTTACCCAGAGGGCTTTCGCGGTATTGCCTGCCGTAGAATATCTCAATGAATTCTGTGCAGGCAAAGATGTGGACAATATTGAAGATATGTGGCAATCGGCTTATGTCAGCTCTTATTGGCGCAACGGACCTGTCCTGAACAACGCGTTGAGCGGATTGGACCAGGCTTTATGGGACATTAAGGGCAAGAGGGCCAATATGCCTGTATATAATCTTTTGGGAGGGAAATGCCGCTTTGCCATACCCTGTTATGGTCACGCCAACGGTGCGACGCCAGAGAAAGTAGCGGAAGATGTACAAAGCTTTATGGATAGGGGTTACAAATATGTGCGGATTCAACAGGGTGGATATGGTGGAGCCAATATCTCGGGTGAGCCCGATTGGAGAAAAGCCGGCTTTGCCAAGACATCGGATGCTTATATGAGCCAAGGAACCTACTTAAGATCTGTGCCTAAAATGTTTGAGGCGGTAAGAAAGGCTTGCGGAGAAGAGGTGGAACTTTTACATGATATCCATGAAAGGGTTTCTCCGATAGATGCGATCAATTTGATAAAAAATGTGGAGCCGTATCATCCCTATTTTATAGAAGACCCATTCTCTCCCGAAAATATGGAATGGTTCAAACAGCTCCGGGCCACTACATCAGTTCCTATTGCAATGGGAGAACTGTTTAATAACATCAACGAATTTAAAGAGCCTATGGTGAACCACTGGTTTGACTACATCAGAATTCACGTTTCCCAGATAGGTGGCTTAACTCCTGCCATGAAAGTAGCGCGATTGGGTGAGTTTTATGGTATTCAGACCGCCTGGCATGGGCCGGGAGATGTGTCTCCGGTAGGTCATGCTGCCCAAGCCCATATGGATTTTGCCATTTGGAATTTTGGCATTCAGGAAGCGGCATTGTTTTCGGATCAGCTGAGGGAGGTTTTTCCGGGATGCCCCACCATGAACAACGGTTACATGTCCGTTAATGAAGCTCCTGGGTTTGGGGTCGAAATTAATGAAAAATTGGCTGCAAAATATCCGATGACTACTAAATCCAGCTGGACAGTTAGGAAAGACGATGGAACCATTATACGCCCCTAAATTCTCCGGTTTTAATTTCAACATATAACTCTTAAATAATGAAATCAATTTTTGCGAAAAACGGTATCTCAAGAAGATCTGCCATACAATCCGTGCTAGGAGTGGCAGGAATGGGTTTTATGGCACTTCCAAAGTCATCTTACGCTTCTCCTCTGCAACAATTTACAGGTTATGGAGAGGTGAAAATCACCCGCTTAGAAACCTTTCTGGTAAAGCCGCGATGGATATTCCTAAAAGTCCATACAGATGTGGGCATTGTTGGACTGGGAGAACCCTTGCTGGAAGGCAGGGCACTTACCATTCAAACAGCCATAAAAGAATTGGAGCCATATTTATTGGGCAAAGATCCAAGACATGTCATCCATCATTGGCAAGCGATCTATCGCCACGCTTTTTATAGAGGGGGGCCTATTTTGACCAGTGCTTTAAGCGGTATTGATCATGCGCTTTGGGATATTAAAGGAAAACTTTTAAACGTTCCGGTGTACGAACTTCTAGGCGGCCCCACAAGGGATCGGGTTCGGGTATATGGCCGTGCCGGATCAGCGGAGGATATGAAGAAAAGAAAGAGCGAAGGTTTTACCGTCATCAAGACGGGAGTGGCCAAGGAGTTGCCTGCACGTATCGTTGAAAACCCCAAGTTTATTAATTATGCCATAGATAATTTTGCCTCCCTGAGGGAAGCAGGAGGGGCGGAGATGGACATAGGAATAGATTTTCATGGCGCTATTTCTCCTCAGACTGCCAAGCTCCTAATCAAGGGATTGGAGCCTTACCAGCCTATGTTTGTTGAGGAGCCTTGCCAGGCCCAAAATGTGGAAGTTATGGCGGACATTGCCCGCGGCACCCATCTTCCCATCGCTACAGGGGAAAGGATTTTTACCAAATGGGGATTTAGGGAAATTCTAGAAAAGGGTGCGGCCAGTATTCTGCAGCCGGACCTATGTCATGCAGGTGGGATTACGGAGGGGCGGATCATCGCGGGAATGGCGGAGGCCTATTACGCTCCTATAGCTCCACATAATCCTATGGGACCTATTTCTCTTGCAGCTGGTCTGCAGCTTGCTGCCAGTATCCCTAATTTCTTGGTACAGGAGCAGGTCTCTCTGGGGGAAGGATACTTAAAGAACCCCTTCAAACTTGAGAAAGACGGTACAGTTCTTATCCCCCGAGGCCCAGGCTTAGGAATTGAACTGGATGAAGAACAAATGGCTGACAAAATCGGCCATGATTGGAGGAATCCCGAAACTTATGATCCAAGGGACGGCTCGGTGGTCGATTGGTAATAAAGTGTCTTGTCCAGAAGATGACTATCTAAATGTTTTATTTATTGATAAACCAGGATCCATTATGAAACAGCTATACAAATATTACGGTTTTTCCCTGCTCACATCAGTCCTTATGATGCTGACCTGTGGCGTTTACGGCTCTACGGCTTTTTCTACATCTGGAGAATCAAAGGCTGTCCGGGAGACAATTTCCGGAACTGTAAGGGACAGCAATGGCTTGACGATGCCTGGGGTGACTGTCTTGTTACAGGGTACTACCGTGGGAACTGTTACCAATAGCAGCGGTCAATATACGCTGCAGGTGCCGGGCCCGACGGGCATCTTGGAGTTTTCTTTTATTGGCTATGTTACCCATGAAGCTCCTTTCAATGGGTCTGGCGCTATCAATGTCGTCTTACAGGAGGATATACAGGGGCTTGAGGAGGTTGTTGTAATAGGTTACGGCACCCAGCGAAAGACCGACGTGACAGGATCAGTGTCTGCTATTTCCACCCGGGAATTTGCTGAACAGCCGATTTCACGAGTGGACCAGGTCTTGCAGGGACGTGCTGCCGGCGTTCAGGTGACCCAAGCCGGTGGGGCACCAGGTGGAGATGTCAGGGTGAGGATAAGAGGTGCCAATTCTGTGTTGGGCAACAATGATCCCCTGTATGTGGTGGATGGATTTGTCGGGGCAGATTTCAACACGGTTAATCCCAATGATATCGAATCCATTCAGGTACTGAAGGATGCTGCATCCACCTCTATCTACGGGAGCCGTGGCGCCAATGGAGTGGTAATTATTACCACCAAAAAAGGCATGCAAGGGATCAAAGTCACCTATGAAGGACAAGTTAATTTTTCAGAGGTAATCAAAACCTTGGATATTTTGCCGGCCCATGAATTTGCCGAAATCGTTAATCAACGTGCATTGGGTACAGGCACCACGCCACCGTTTTCGGACGCACAGATTGAAGAATACAGGGTGAATGGCGGCACGGACTGGCAGGATCTGGTATATAGGAAAGGCAGTGGACACCAACAGCAGTTAACGGTATCCGGAGGAGGTGGGAAAACGACCTTTCTAATTTCCGGTAACTTTTTGGATCAGAAAGGCATTGTAGAAAACACCGATTTCAAACGCTATATATTGAGATCAAATATTGCCACCCAAGTGAATGAGAATCTCTCCTTAAGATTAAATATAGCGGGAACGAGATTAAAAAATCATAATACAGGCCTGTTTGGAAATGCTGGCACTCCGATCGTTCAAGCCATATCCTGGGCGCCCACGACGCCTGCTTATGGTCCTGACGGGTTCCCCACCTTTGTGGATGTGACAGGATCAGTAAATAGAAATCCCCTTGATATGCTATATGATAGACAACAGGATCAGGAGAGAAGCACATTTAACGCTATTGGTGGGGTGAATTATAAGCTGCCTGTGGAGGGGCTGTCACTGGATGTCCAATTGGCGATCAATTACCTGAACGGTCAAAATTTAACACTTCAGGGCCAAAGGGTCTCCAACAACAACCCCAGCGCCTCCCGAAATACTTTTGAACAGATCACCCTTCAAAACACCAATGCGCTTAATTATACCCGAACCTTTAATGAAGTGCACAGCATCAGTGCCGTTGCGGCTTTGGAAACCCAGCAATTCACCAATAACAGTTTTTCTGCATCAGCGAATAACATACGCTTTCCCAACCAATTGGGATATGACAATATTGGTCCAAATGGTGCCGCTGTAGTAGGAGCTGACTTCCAGAAGTGGACCTTGCTGTCTTTGCTTGGCAGGGCAAATTATTCATTTATGGACAAATACTTATTGACAGCCGCGGTGAGAAGGGACGGGTCTTCCAAGTTTTTGGGAGACAATAGGTTTAGTGTGTTCCCCTCTGTGGCCGTAGGATGGAGGTTGTCTGAAGAGAATTTTGTCAAGAATCTGAAGGTTTTTAGTGACTTAAAAATAAGGGGAAGCTGGGGGATGACCGGTAGCCAGGCCATAGGTTCCTATGCCACCATTTCCCGATACGATGTTTCACCCGTATTTGCCTTCAATAATACCGGAGTGGTAGCTGGGATTTATCAAGGCAACCCGGGTAATCCCAATTTAAAATGGGAAACAACCAAACAAATAGATTTGGGTATTGAAATGGAATTCTTGGAAGGGAAAATCAAGCTTGAAGCGGATTATTTCAAAAAGAGCACCACTGATCTTCTACTGAATGTTGCTATACCGCGATATGCAGGTGGTGGAAACCAAACCAGAAACGTGGGGGAAATAGAAAACAAAGGCTTTGAATTCTCCCTCGGGGGGACACCATTTGAAAGCGGCGATTTCCGTTGGGAAAGCAATTTCAATTTGTCCACCATCCGCAATAAAGTGGTGAGTTTGGGAGGCCTCGAGCGATTGGGTGCAGGAACGGGTGTAGGAAGTGGGATGTCTACCACCAATGAATTTATGTTGATTCCCGGAGAACCTCTGGGCGGATACTGGGGATTGAACTACTTGGGAACGTATAAGCCCGATGAGGCGGATCTGGCTGCCCAACAGGGAAGATTCCCAGGAGATCCGCATTATGAAGATTTGAACGGGGACAATGCCATCACCACCGACGATTTTCAAATTATAGGAAGAGCTTTCCCCAAAGCTACGGGTGGATGGAACAATACCTTTACCTACAAAACCTTTACTTTAAATGTGTTTTTTCAGGGAGTAGGAGGTGTTGATAAATTAAATTATACGCGAGCTGCGGCCCTTTCCGGCTCAGGGGATGCCCGTCAGCCAACATTGACGGAGATCAGGGATTATTACAGACCTGGAAATGAAGATTCTGATATTCCGGCTTTTAGTAGGACTTACCAGCCTTATACGCAATCCAGTAGGTTTCTGGAAAAGGGGGATTACGTGCGGTTAAAAAACGTTAGTCTATCCTATGTTTTGCCTTCGGCCTTGGTCAGCAACAAAGGTGCTATAAGGCTATTTGCGAGCGCTACCAATGTATGGACTATAACGGAATATAAAGGGGTAGATCCGGAGGCCAGCAATGTAGGATCAGGTACGGATACGGCCATGGGGATTGATTACGGTGCCTACCCCAATGCCAAAACCTACACCCTGGGACTAAATTTATCTTTTTAAATCTAAAAGTTTAGCAAACATGAAAAAGCTATCTATACTTCTAATTTCAGCGGTTATCTCAGTAGGGACAGGTTGTTCAGATTTTCTGGAGGAGGATACAAGAGCCCTCTTATATGGTTCTGATGTTTTGACCACCCAAAATGGGTTGGAGGCAGCCCTGACCGGAGCTTATCGGGGATTGGGGCAGCAATGGGGGATGGGCTTTTTACATCCCTCAGCAAATGCGGCTATTTTGGGCGGTGACGATGTCACTACTCATCCTGGCAGTAATAAGGCAGATTGGAGGGAATTTGACCAGTTTAACGTCCCTGCTACCAACCAACGGTCAGGAGCGGTTTACAATGGTTGTTATAAAGCTATTCAGGGAGCCAACAACGTTATCAATAATTTCGATAAAACCGTCGGTGACAAGGCGGCGATTGACATCATTGTGGGCGAGGCCTATTTTATTAGGGCTTTTTCCTATTATTGGCTGACCAGGTTTTACGGGGAGATTCCATTGATTTTGGCGGAAGAATATTCCGAGGATTTGTTGAACATCGGAAAATCCAGTCCAGAGCAAGTGTATGAATTGATTGTATCTGATTTAAAGCAGGCGGAAATACTGCTTCCTGATGCCAAACGGGATTGGGGCCGATCCAATAAGGGTGCCGCAAAAGCCTTTCTGGCTGATGTTTACCTCACTATGGCAGGCTGGCCATTGATGCAGACTGACAAGTATGATTTGGCTGCGGCGAAAGCCAAAGAAGTGATGGACAACAGAGCGCTCTATGGCTTTAATCTACTCCCCACATTTGCGGCTGTTTTTGAAAATGATCCTGCGGTAAACGGTACTGTTGAATCCATATTTCAGATCAATGGATTTGCTGGAGGAAATGGTACTGCCAATGCCACCTATGGCAACACCACCATGCCTGGGGAAGAAGGCGGATGGGATGACATGTTTTCGGAAATCAATTTCTTTAACGACTTCCCTGAAGGACCCAGAAAAACTGCGACGTTCCGTACAGCATTCGGAAGGCCAGGCGCAGTTAAAATTCCCTGGCAAAACAGCCTGACGAAGCACCCCTATTACCAAAAATGGTATATCAAAGGTGAAATCTTGACTTCAAGTATCTCCCTACCTTCTGTCATGATGAGGTATGCCCACGTTTTAACAATATATGCGGAAGCAAAGGCACGCGGGACAGGAGGCCCCGACCAGTTAGCGTATGATGCCCTGAACGACGTAAGATTGAGAGGCTGGGCCACCGGAACCCCTCCCTTGACCATGAATGACGGACTTACTCCATTGCAGTTTGCCGAAGAGGTAGTGCAGGAGCGGGCATGGGAATTTGCCTGTGAAAGAACCCGTTGGTTTGACCTGGTTCGGCTTGAAAAAGTAGAGGAGGCCAATGCGAACAAGCATCCGGATGATTTGACGCCCATAGGTACTATTACAAAATCAGATTATTGGTTCCCGCTGCCCTATTCAGACACTTCTTTAAATCCGAATTTGTAAGGTTGTCTTAATCGTTTGCCAGCTATCTGCCTAGAGTAGGGTGTGACCGGAATAGCTGTCTGTATTGACTATGATTAGAATGGCTCATGGGATGTTGAGGCCGAACTATAAATTTTATACTCTAAATGAAAAACAGGTTTTTAATGGGTTTCGCTTTTTTCATCGCATTGAACTGTGGTGTTAAAAGAGACCATATCATTCCGGAAAGAAAAGGGGATATCTATTCCATTCAGGTGCAGAATCAGGAGATGACAATTGACCCCCAAACCGGGGGAAGAATTACGTCTTTGAAGTTAGATGGAAAAGATTTCTTGACAGGCAGAGGAGCCAACGCTGATTATTGGGGATCGACCTTCTGGCCGAGCCCTCAAAAGGCATGGAATGGAAGATTATCCCCAGAACTGGATAATCTTCCTTATGAGGCAACTGTGGAGGGAAATGTGTTAAAGATGATGAGCCGAGTGGACCCTTTGACCGGGTATGTGTTTACCAAAGAATTCTCTGGCCATGCTGACAATGCCTCATTCAAGATCAGGTATACCATTACTAACCAATCTGAGCAGGCACGACAAGTAGCTCCTTGGGAAGTCACTCGGGTTCATCCTCATGGACTTGCTTTTTTTCCAAAAGGATCTGACGAAAGATGGGGTGGAATGGCAGCGCTGGCCGAAGATATAGGAGGAATAACATGGTTTGCATATGAGGAAGAGAAAATCCCTGACCGCAATACCAAATTTTTCTCTGATGGATCAGAAGGATGGATCGCTCAAGTCAATGAAGATGTCATTTTTGTAAAAAAATTTCCGGACATCTCAGCCAAGGAAGCAGCACCTTCAGAAGCTGAGGTGGAAATCTATGCCAATCCAGAAAAAACCTATGTGGAAATTGAGCAGCAGGGAGCTTATCAAGAATTGCAGCCGGGTGGCTCATTGACTTGGGAAGTGACTTGGTTTTTGAAAAGGCTCCCGGACGAAATTAAAGCAGAGCTGGGTAATGAATCGTTGGTTGCTTACACCCGAAACTTAATCAAATAATTTAAACGAATCGGAGGGGTATTGATACCCTATCTCCCTTTTTATTGAATGGATATGCGCGTCACAAAATTTAGAAATTACCGTTGGTTGATTGTGGTATTGTTGTTTTTGGCCACAACTATAAATTACCTTGACCGGCAAATTATTGGTCTGTTGAAGCCGACACTTGAAGCGGAATTCAATTGGAGCGAGACGGATTTTGCCTATATCGTCATGGCCTTTACGGCAGCCTATGCGATTGGCTTGTTGTTTTTTGGGTGGTTGGTCGATAAGGTGGGTACCAAACTGGGATATTCTATTTCCATCGTGATCTGGAGTGCTGCGGGAATGTTGCATGCAGTTGCCCGGAGCGTTTTTGGCTTTTCCGTGGCCCGTGTAGGATTGGGGGTGGGAGAGGCTGGCAACTTTCCTGCCGCCATGAAAGCAGTGGCAGAATGGTTTCCCAATAGGGAAAGGGGGTTGGCTACCGGCATCTTCAATTCGGGCACCAGTGTAGGCGTGGTGTTGGCCTTACTGATTGTCCCTTTGATATTGAGGAACTATGGCTGGCAGGAGGTCTTTTGGATCACCGGATCATTGGGCTTTGTATGGTTGATCTTTTGGTGGATACTGTACGAGATTCCTTCCCAGCAGAAGCGCTTGTCACCGGAAGAATATGATTTAATCGTCAGTGGCCAGGAATCTGGGGAAGGGGAGGCAGAAAACAAATTGCCCATTAAGTGGATAAAGTTGTTCACCTTGCCCCAAACCTGGGCATTTATAACCGGAAAGGCATTGATCGACCCAATTTTTTGGTTCTTTTTGTTCTGGCTACCGGCTTATTTTTCTTCCATCTTCAACTTGGATCTCACTAAAATAAGTCCCGAGCTGATGATCATTTATACAGCCACGACGGTCGGGAGTATCGGGGGGGGATATTTTTCCTCCTGGTTGATCAAAAGGGGTTGGCCTACGTTGAAGGCCAGAAAATCTGCCCTGTTGTTATTTGCCATTTTGGAGATTTCCGTCATTCTGGCCCAGTTTGCTTCCAATGTGTGGGTGGCAGTAGGCTTGCTTAGTCTGGCAGTTGCCGTGCACCAAGCTTGGGCTACCAATGTTTTCACCATCGCCTCTGACCTGTTTCCCAAACAGGCGGTAAGTTCTGTTGTAGGAATAGGAGGGATGGCTGGTGCGATAGGCGGCATCTTTTTCCCATTACTGGTGGGCACCTTGCTGGATAGCTATGAAGGAGCGGGCAATATTGCAGGCGGCTACCAGTTGATCTTTACCATTTGCGGGCTCACCTATTTAACTGCTTGGTTGATTATCCATTTATTGACTAGAAATTCAAAAACAGTAAGTATTCATGAGATTATCTGAACCTAATACTGAGGCATTTTTCTTTCAAAGTCTCCTAATGGCAGGAGTTTGCATGGGTTTCTTCTTCTCCTGCAATTCCCCACAAAACAGCCATCAAGGAGGCGAGGTTGTGGGGCAGGATAGCAGTTGGGTAGCGCCTGACTCTATCTCCAAGATGAAAAATCCCCATACGGATGCGAAGGCAATCGCAGAGGGGCAATCTCTTTACCAAGTATATTGCTGGTCTTGTCATGGGGAAACGGGATTAGGGGATGGCGCTGCCGGAGGCGCTATGGGATCTAAGCCTGCTAACTTTCAGGACGATCGGGTAAAAAGCCAATCCGACGGCGCTATGTTTTGGAAGATTTCCCAGGGCAGAGGCACAATGCCTCCCTTCATCGATGTGTTTACCGAAGAGCAGCGTTGGCAATTGGTTTCTTTTCTGAGAAAATTGGGCAGGGGATCGAATGTCCCCTTCAATAGAAAACCACCCGTCGCTCTGGTACCTGATATCGCTATCTCTCATTTTATGACAATAGAGCCCCAAGCCATTAGAATTCTGCATGAACCCCGCACAGGTTTCTTTGGCTACAGTACGTATAGTGGGGAAGTTTTTAGAATTAATACTGATGATGAAGGCCGGCTTTCCTCAGAAAAAATCATTGATGTAGATGACCATGGAATTGTACGCATGCAGGGTGCAGCCATTCAGGGGAATTCTCTGTTCCTGACAGGGAATATCAGGCTGAACAACAATAAAGGGACCATGGGAAAGATGGTCCGTATCAATCTAAAGGAATCAGGGGAACACCAGACCACTGATGTTTTTTCTACCGAAGAGTATGGGACTACCAATACCCCCTTTGACCACGGTTGGAGTGCCACTGAATTCAGTCCGGATGGTAAATATATCTATGTAATCAGTGGTTCCCGTACGGATCATGGGGAAATCCAGGACAATTTAGGAACCTATCCAAACTCCCGTGACGAACCATTGACCGCCCGCCTGTTCCGTTTTCCCATTGATAGCGAAAACCTGCTCCTGCCCAACAATCTCGAACACCTGAAGGCCCAAGGTTATGTCTATGCGGAGGGAATAAGGAATGCCTATGATTTGGCCTTTGATTCCAACAACAATTTATTTGTCGTGGTCAATTCCGGGGATTACGACCAGTCCGAAGACATGTTTTGGATCAGAGAGGGTCGGCATTATGGCTTCCCTTGGGTCATGGGGGGAATGGAAACTCCCCAGCAGTTTCCTGACTGGCATCCTGATCCAGAAAAAGACCCGTTTATCAATACTTCTGCAGCGGCCTGGCCGGATGATTTCTATAACGATCCTACTTTTGCACCTAGACCTAAAGGAGTGACTTTCAGCCCTCCGATTAAAAACCTGGGTCCCGATGCCAATGAATATAGAGATAAAGATTCGGGGAGGGTGGTAGATGGTGATGACACGGGGAAGGCAGTGACCACCTTTACTGCCCATTCCTCCCCCTTGGGATTGGTGTTTGATAAAAGCAAGATCCTGAAGTCAGGGTATAAGGGGAGTGGCTTTACATTGCGCTATACAAGTGGGCTTAAATCCAGTTTGATGAAGCCTTTTACCGATGAGGGAGAGGATTTGCTGCACTTGGATGTAAAGTTTGACCAGACCTCGGACAATTTTGTATTGAAAACTACTCGAATTGCGGAGGGATTTAACCAGCCGATAGACGCGGTTTTGATCAAGAATGAGCTATTTGTGATAGAATATGGGGGAAGGCAACATGGTGGGAACATTTGGAAAGTCACACTGCCAGAAGATCAATGATAGACCAGACGGATAAGCTGTAAAAAGCTTTAAAACGAATCAAAGAAGGATCGTCTTCTGGATACTTTCAGATCTTTGAGAATGGAGGATTTAACCCTGATGTCGATGCTGTAGGAGGTAAACCTGCCGAAAGGCACCCAGTTGACATTCATCTGCCAGCAATGCAGATCTCTGGCGATGCCGATCATGGTCTGGGTAGCTTCTTTTGCGGATAGGTCAAATCCGGAAGTGAAGTTGATTTTCCATTTTTCGGACAGACTCAGGTCGCCTGATATATTGATCGCTTGGGTAACATTGGTTCTTCCCGTAGCCTGTTTGCTATAGCTCAGGTTATAGCCGAAGGTCATGTTCCAAGGAATGGACCAGTCAATGTACTGGCTGGGATCCTGGGCGATCCGGCTGATCTCATTTTCCACAAATTCATTCATTTGCCCCCCTTCTTCGAGGAATTCGTTGGTGAGCTCGTCCCTCACTTCAGCGGGTGATTTTTCCGTAGCACTGGGATTTATACTGCCATTCAGATTAAGTGTGGCACTTCTGAGACTCCCTAGCCCCTGGCCTCTCTTCCACGCAAATTCATTGATCCTTTGGGAGGTAGTGACGCCTTCCGCATTCGTGGTGGTGCCTACCGCGTAGGGATCCAAGTTGGCCGAGACGAAGGCGGAGATCCTTTGGTTGAACAGCGATGTTCTGGTGTTAACATTAATGGGAGCCAAGTTAAAGGAATCCACTGCAAAGTTATAATTGGAGGCAATATTCAGGGTTTGGAGGATAGGGACTTTCTTGGTGATCGCCTCAGCCGTGTCGCTTTCTGTCCGGACTTTTGCTTCCAAGACGTTTCTGATGGAAAAACTTACGGATTTGGATTCTCCTCTTGGCGCGCCACCAAAGATAAACCCCTGAAACCTCGAATAGGCCTGTTGGGCGCCTGAGGCGTTAGTTTGAACCGTTTGATAAAAACCATATTTGGGATCAGAGAAATCGGGGGTGGAATTGAAAGCTATATTAGGTTGGACATGATGTCTAATGGCTTCCACCTTAGATCCTTTTTTGAAGGTGTAAAATCCATAAATATTGGTTGCCAGACTGAAAGAGGTATTATAGAACCCCACCCTGTTGAATCCGTTTTCCATGATCCGATCCACCCTTTCCTCAGCCGGATTATAGTAATAATTGATGCGGTTTAAGTACCACAACTCGGTGTAATTGAAGGAAGCGGTGCCGGTAAAATACCTGAAAAGGGTAAAGTTAGAGGAAATAGGGATGTTGTGCTTGAAGCCATTCTCTGCATCCCTCAGCAGCTTAGGCAAGTTTTCGAAGTTAAAGGGAATGACTTGTGGGGCACGGTTGTCCAAGGACCCATCCTGCACAAGTTCGGGCTCCACTCCGAGCTCTGTGGTGACTCTGTTGTTGATGGAATTTTGGGCGTTAAAATTCCACGCCATGTTCAAGGTTTTTAAGGGTTCGAATTTGACATTCCGGAAAGGATTCTGTCGGTTCATGTTAATGGCGAGTTCTGGCAACAGAAGATTCACTTCATCCGTCACCTGATTTTGCGAGTGGCGCAGGTTGGCCGACATGCTGAAGGGCGTGCCTACAAAAGTCTTACTGTAGGATACATTGGAAGAAAAATCCGAAGCTGTGTTTTGGGTAAAATTGGTTTGGTTTAATATGTTGTCGTTATAGGATTTGGTCCCAAAATTGGCGGAAGCCGAAAATCTCGAATTGCCTCTGCTCTCCGGGGAGTGGTTCCATCGCAGCCAAAAAGCGTCATATTCTATGGGTATCTCTACCGTTTCCGGACTGCTGAAGCGCTGGTAATCGACATTGAAGCCACCCCTGAAGCGGTACCTTTTGTTGTAGACGGCGGCAGTCTTAACACCATATCCTCCTTTGGAAAAAATCTCCCCCGTGACCTTGGCGTGGATGTAATCATTCAAGGCAAAATAATAGCCGAAATCCCGAAGAAAAAATCCCCGTGCCTGTTCTTCACCATAGGAAGGGAAGAGGATACCGCTGCTTTTTTCGTCGGGTTGGTCGGGAATAATCCCAAAGGGCAAACCCAATGGGGTGGGGATGTTGTTGAAGTAAAAGTTGAAAGGCCCAGACACGACTTTATCCCCTTGGATGGATTTGATCTTGTTGGAAGAAATATGCCAATGAGGCACTACCAGGTCACAGGTGGTATAGAATGCATGGCTGAGGTAAACGCTTCCATCGGCTCCTTTTTTGACGGTTTCTCCCCTGAGCAAACCTTCATCCTGCTGGGTGACCACATCGGTGATAATGGCCTTGCGCGTCTTAAAATTGTACCGCATCTCTTTACGGATCTCATAGGTGCTCCCGCCTTCCTTAAAGATAGGACTGCCCTGTTTTACCCCCGTGGTATCGGCAAGTCCCGAAGCGTAAAGTTGGCTGTTTTCCCAATCTATTTCTATATAGTCCGCATCTAATCGTATATTCCCATATTCAAACCAGGCATCTTTATACAGAAATACTTTGTTCACCGTGAAATCAGAAACGATACTGTCCTCTGCGTAATAGTTGATGGTGGTCTCTATATCATTTTTAGGCACCACTTTTGTTGAGTCGGCAATGGGAATGGTATCCAGAACCAGCGTGCTGTCGGCTATAGGAGGTAATTGAGGTAAAACTCTGGGACTGGGCAGGGTATCAGGGGCAGTGATTTTTATTTCTGACGCCCTCTCTCTCCCTTGCTGTGAAAACACATGCAGCTGGAATGAGATCAGAAGGGTGAAGGAAAGTAAAACGAGCTTAATATTCTGCACCGATTGTTTTAATTTGCTTTAAAAATTTATAATTTTCGCATAAAGTTAGTGTTATTAACGTGTATGAAACGAAGGAGACCTAAAAATATTCTAATATTTTCAATGAAGGTCTGCTCTCTAAAATAGACTCCGTTTTGTTACTGTTGACAGCTGTTGGGAGCCTTTCGAAGAGCCTGTCAGTTAACTTGGTGAAATGATTAACTCGAATGATTAATATAGCTTTTTATGGATAGACGGACCACAATAAAAAAATTACTATTGGGTTCCTCCCTGTCCTTGTTGGGAGGGGAGATGTTGGCAATCCCAGCCGAAAGGCCTGCGGAATTTAAGTTGCGTCGAATAGTGATTGACGCCGGACATGGAGGGAAGGACCCAGGTACGGTAGGTAAGCGTTCCCGGGAGAAGGATATAGTGCTGTCGTTGGCCCTGCGTGTAGGTCAATATATAGGGGAAAACCTACCTGATGTGGAAGTTATTTACACCCGCAAAACAGACGTTTTCGTCGAATTGAAAGAAAGGGCAAATATCGCCAACCGAAATAAAGCGGACCTATTCGTATCTATTCATTGTAATGCAACCAAAACGTCTTCCGTGTACGGCACGGAGACTTTCGTGATGGGTTCCAAAAACTTTGGCGCCAACTTCGACATCGTAAAAAGAGAAAATGCGGTAATCTTGTTGGAAGACAATTACGAGGAAAATTACGAAGGCTTTGACCCGCAGTCGCCGGAATCCTATATGATGTTCAATTTGATGCAGAAAGCCCATTTCTCCAATAGCCTTTCTCTTGCCCAAAAAGTTGAAAATGATTTTTCCAGCCGCCTCAACCGCTCAAGTAGAGGAGTGAAGCAGGCACCTTTCTACGTGCTATGGACCACCAGTATGCCCAGCGTGCTGATTGAGACAGGATTTTTATCCAATGCCAATGAGGAAAAGTATCTGAACACCGAACAGGGCCAATCTTATATTTCATCCGGCATATACAGGGCGATCAAAGCCTATAAGGAAGAGGTGGAGTCACTGTAAGTAGGCTTTGTCTGGTCACGGGTGGGTTTTAAGAATAGCCGCATTGCCTTTAAGGGGAAGTCTAAACTTTTGCGGTGTTTCGAATAACGTTTCTTCAATAGATGGGAATGAGGAGCTATTGTCTCTGGACAGTGAGGCTTCGAAATTTTGCGAAAGCGGAGATGAATTCTTCGAATTCCCCTCAGCACCTCTTCACGTATATTCTATCCTGATCCTCTTTGCTCGCCGCACGGGCTGGTATGTTTCCGCCATGCTATGGTTTTAGCAACAGAGCAAAAAATGTCCGCTCTCCCTACGGCGGAAGGGGATCAACCTAGGGCACAGCCCGCAAAAGAGACCTAAAAACAAAGGCTTCTGCCCTCTTTCGCCAGCCAGTTTTTTAATTTAAATGATTCAGGAACCAAATCAGCGATTGATCCTGTTTTTTGGAATGAGTTGATAAAATACGATGGATAAATTGAGCGAAAATGAACTTCATGCCCTGGTATCGCTTTTGGATGATACCGACAGGGAAGTAAAAACCCATGTCAAGGATAAAATTATCTCTTTGGGAAAAGAAGTAATTCCATTCTTGGAAAACAAATGGGAAAATAGCTTTAATCCTGACCTGCAAAAGGAAATAGAGGAACTGGTACATGAGCTCCAGTTTTCCCTCTTAAAGGAGAAGTTGACCGAGTGGAGGGATTCTGAGGAGCAGGATTTGTTGACTGGCCTTTGGCTTGTCAATACTTACCAATATCCGGAATTGGATTTCGAAAAGCTGAATGCAGATATGCATCAGATTTATTTTGAAGTGTGGACGGCTTTTGACAATGAATTGCCTCCCTATGATAAAATAAGGGTGATCAACAATGTTCTATTCGGGACCCTCCGGTTTTCTGCCAACACCAAAAATTTCCATTCTCCCGGCAACAGCATGTTGGCGAATGTCATTGAAACCAAAAAGGGGAATCCCATCAGTCTTTGCTCTATTTATCTGTTGGTCGCCAAGAAGCTGGGCCTGCCCATCCATGGCGTTAACCTTCCCAACTTGTTCGTGCTGACCTATAAGTCACCGGACGTCACGTTTTACATCAATGCATTCAACAAAGGCCTGATTTTTTCCAAACAAGATATCTCCAACTACCTGGAACACCTCAAAATCGAACCGCTCAAGGAGTATTTTGACCCCTGCCCCAATATTGAAATCATTAAACGAACTTTAAGAAACTTATACGTGGCTTTTGAGAAAATCGGAGACCTGGAAAAAGTCGAAGAGATCCGCCAATTGCTCGCCATTGCCGAGGCCTGACGACTAATTTACGGATTGCATCCTACGGAGCGGGTAGACGCAGGGCTTGGCGTTTTGTTTTCCACAATATTCTGTAATGCATCTTTAAGGTATTTTCTGGTGGCACTTTGAGGCAATTGGGGGTTGTTGTCGATGCTTCCCTGATAAGCTATTGCAAATCCGGTAGGACTGGAGGTGATCACCACGGCAGCGGGTATCTTTTGTACGCCTAGGGCTTGGGTCAAGGATTGCTCTCCATCAGCTAAATAAGGAAGACCGGGCATTTTAGCCCTTGCCTTATTTGCCATGTCAGATGTACTTTCGCCTTCTACCTTATCAGATTGAGGATTGACAAGAACAAACGTAAAATTTTGCCCTTGATATTGGTTGGCCAGCTCCATGATCCGATCTTCATATAACTTTGAAAAGGGGCAGGTGTTGGTGGTGAAAATCAATACAACGGCCTTGGAGGATTGATGTTGGGAAAGGGAAAAACTGTTTCCCGACACAACATCTTTCAGTGTGAAATCATTTACCCTTTGCGAAAAGCTCTCAAGAGCAAAAGTTAGTAGGAATAAAAGGGTCCAAATATTCTTTATATTCATATAAAGGTGTTCGTTAACTCAATCTAAGGGAAGCTTTTTGATAAAAGGATGTCGTATCATGAAGTGCTGCACTGGCTTCACCATACCGTATAAGTCAAGACCATTTCCCTATCGACTTCCACTTCGACCGAATAATGGTGGTCTGCAAAGTCTGTACCATAGATAATGCCTTTAATTATTTTCTGGTCCTTGACAAAGGGTTGTAACAAAATGTTTTCTTTTAAGCTGATCCCTTTTTTACCTTGGCATTTATAAATTGTTTCTTTTGCCGACCAAGCTATGGTGTAAAGTAAGGGGTCGTTTCCCAAGAAATTCATTTCGATGGGATCAAGAAATTTGGGTCCCAATCTGACTACTTTTTCCCTTATAAAATCCATATCTATCCCCACGGGCATTTCTTTGTGAAAAATAGCCGCTGCCCAGCCATTGCTATGGGTCAGGGACACATACCCGTAATTGTCCATGGGATGGGATTTCCCATGTTCATCCTTGTAGAAGCCAGGGTAGGGTATGTTCAGGCAGTCGAGCGTTTCCTTGATGGCCATCCGCGCCGCCTTCCATTCGCGGCATTTCTCTGGATGGCTGATGACCGCACAGGAAAGCTTCTCCCGGAAACTCAGAAAGTCACAGGACAGGCAGTCATGGTCCTTATAATTATTGACGGCAAAGGCAGATAAAGGGCTAATTTTTTCTATTTTTGTTTGCATGCTTTAAAAGCGTCTCAGTATCATTGTTGCAATATATGCCAAAAACCCAAGTAAATAAACTTTACACCCTGACTGGGCATAACCATAGCATATATGCTTTGGCGGAAGGTGGGAACCCGAGGTTTTTTTATACGGGTGCGGGAGATGGCATGGTCGTGGAATGGGATTTGGATGAGCCCAAGGACGGGAAATTGTTGGCTAAGCTTCCCCATTCGGTGTATGCCCTGGCGGTGGACAAGGAAAGGAACCTGCTTTTTGTGGGCCATAATTTTGAAGGCGTCCATGTTATCGATTTACACACCAAACAGGAAATCTGGTCGTTGAAACTCACTGACCATTCCATATTTGACCTGCGGGTTTTCGGGGACAAGCTTTTCGTGGGGACAGGAGCAGGGGTCATCGTAGTCTTGGACATTGAAGAAAGATCCATCCTAAAGCATATCAAAATCAGCAATGAGAGCGTTAGGGTTTTTGCCCTTGAGGAGGGGAAAAGGCATCTGGCGGTAGGCTCCAGCGATAATTCCGTAGTGGTTTTCCATTTGGACGATTGGCAGCCTATTGCCCAACTTAGCGGCCACACCAACTCTGTTTTTGCCCTTTCCTATTCTCCAGACGGGCAAATTTTGGTCAGCGGAGGTCGGGATGCTCATCTTAAAATATGGGAAACAAATCAATACCGGGAGATAGAGAGTATAGTAGCCCATATGTATGCTATAAATTATGTGTCTTTTCGGAATGATGGCCGTTACTTTGTCACCTGTAGTATGGATAAATCAATCAAGCTTTGGGACGGACATACCTTTAGATTGCTCAAAGTCATTGACAAAGCACGGCATGCCGGACACGGAACCTCCATCAACAAAGTGTTGTGGAGCCAATATAACCAACAAGTAGTAGCTGTAAGTGATGATAGAACCATCACCATATGGGACATAGATCTATAAAAATGATGAGAATAACACCATTGGAAATCCGCCAAAAAACTTTCGAAAAAATATTCCGGGGATATGATAAGGATGAGGTTACGGAATTTTTGATTTTGCTGTCCCAAGAATGGGAGAAAATCAACGATGAGAAAAAGATGCTTGAGATGAGATATGAACAATCTCAAAAAGAATCTGAAAAACTTCGTCAGGTGGAAGGTTCACTTTTTAGGACTTTGAAGTCAGCCGAAGACACTGGTGCTACTATTATTGAGGAGGCTAATAAAACCGCAGAACTGATTATCAATGAAGCCCGCATGAAGGCAGAAGCATTAAAGGCTGACGCTGAGAAAAGGGCCAAGCATCAGCTTGAAGAGGCAGAGTCCCAAGCCGGACAGATACTGGGGGATCTGCGGCAAGACGTTTCCTCCCTTCTGGAAAGTTATGAGACGCTCTTGGCACAAAGGGAGATCGTCATAAAAAACCTCAAAAACATCGCTTCAGAAACTCTCGAAGCGGTCAATATTGCCGAGGAAGAACTGCAGCATATTGATATATCCGCCCATGCCAAGGTAATGGAAGAACTGGAGAAGCCCGGATCTTTTACCTTTGCCACTGAAAGTTCCTTCAACGAAAGCAAGCAGACCATCGTAACAGAGCTGAAAGCCGAAGAGGAAGAAGCCATAGAAGAGGAGCCTGTGACGCTGGATCAGTCCCAGCCTGTTCCTGAGGTGCCTGAGGAAGAAGTGCAAGAAGCCGAACAGAAAACTCCGGAAGAAGCACCCAAAAGAAAGGAAACAGGTTCATTTTTCGACCAGTTTGACTGATGGGGAGGGTTTCGCTTGAAGGGATTGAATTCCACGCCTACCATGGCGTTTTCTCAGAAGAAAAAAAGCTGGGGAACCGCTTTACGGTGGACATCCATGTAGAGACGGATTTTAAAAAGGGGATGTTGGATGACGACCTGAAGTCAACGGTAGATTACGTCCGCCTATATCAGATTGCACAATCCCATATGCAGATTCCGGTAAAGCTGCTGGAGCATCTAGCCCACCTGATGATTAAAGACATTTTGGCCGCTTATCCCAATCTGGCCAATATCCAGGTTATTATCAAAAAACACAACCCAGCCTTGGGCGGAGTGGTCAATTATTCCGTGGTGGAGGTCTCATATCCGGGCGATTACCGGTAAATGGTGTCGGAAGGGCAATAGGAGCTGTCAAGGTTGCGCTTTCGAGCCAATGGTAAAATGTAAGCTTATTTCTTGTCCTTAGGGTTGACAAAAGTAAAACCCCTCGCCTCCGTTCCTTCATAAAAATCCACCCTCATGCCCATCAGGAACATCACATGTTTTTTTTCCATCAAAACGGGAATGCCGTCTATCGCAAAATGCTCGTCGCCTGCTTTAGGCGTGTCAAAACCGAGGTTATAGGCCACGCCACCACATCCGCCGCCTTTTACCCCCACCCTTAAATGGTAATCGGAAGGAATGTTTTTGTTGGCCATGATGTTTTTGATTTCTTCCTTAGCCTTTTCTGTGATTTCAATCGGGATCAACATGTTGGTTTAATGTTTTTGAACGTTGGATAGTTCAAAAATAAGGTGGAAATAAACAAGCTAGAAGATTTTATCCAAAGCTTTTATTTAAGATATTCGAAGGAAAAACATTTGCATGGAGGTTATTGTAGAAATTTTGAAAATTGTATTGCCTGCAGGTCTGGTGATATACGGCATGTACATTATTGCGGTATCATTTTTGAAGAATGAAAGGGAGAACAAACTGATCTCATTGAAAACCCAAAATGCTGATACAGTCCTTCCGATCCGTCTGCAGGCTGGGGAGCGTATTTGTCTGCTATTAGAAAGAATTACACCTAACAGCTTAATCAGAAGGGTGAATACTGGGAATTATTCCGCCAGAGAATTGCATCAGCTTTTGCTGACCGAAGTGAGGGAGGAGTTTCACCATAACATGTCTCAGCAACTCTACTTTTCCGATGAATCGTGGGAGAGCGTCAGAAATGCCGTGGAACAGGTCATCACGATGATTAACCGGGCTGCCCAGGATCTGAATGAGGAGGCAAGGGGAATTGATCTGAACAAAAGAATATTCCAATTGTACCTGGAAAAAGACAGTGACAGTATCTCTAAAGCCCTGAAAGACGTGAAGTCGGAAATTCGGGTCTATTTCTAATCCTAAAATACAATTTCAGACGATTTGTCCAGATCTGAAATTCTTGTGTACCAACTATGAAATCAATTCAGGAAAACAAAGAAGGATTCCTTGCCAAAGTCAAGGCCACCTACCAAGCCAAAGCGGAGAATATTGCGGCTAATCGGGATAAGCTGAAAGAACTGCTCCATAAAGCTTCCTTAAAAATCAGTGAGATTTCAGCCATACCAGCCGTAAGAGAATCAAAATCGCAGATTGAAGTGGTTTTCAGGATGGTTAAAGCCTATTATAACCGGGAATATCGCGGGATTTCAAGCCGTAGCCTAGGTTTGTTGGTGCTGGGGTTGTTGTATTTTGTGCTTCCGGTGGATTTTATCCCCGACTTTATTCCGGTAGTGGGTTATATTGACGACCTTACTGTGATAATGGCTATTTTCAAAAGCCTAAACTCTGATGTTGAGAAATTTCTGGATTGGGAGAGAACCAAGCTATCATAGCACCTGTTAAGATTCATAAATACTGATTATGATGTCTATAACAACTACCATTACCCCTGAACTCATTCAGGAAAGTATCACCTATTCCCAATACCGTAATTTAATCGACGAGCTGTTGCAGCAAGGAAAAACAACAGGTGAAAACCATTCGGAAGCCATGCTCAACTATACCCGTATGAATGTCCGCAGAATGGATAGATGGGATAAAACAGCCGTTGTCAGTGCTGAACTTCAAGAAAAAATTGCTCAAATAGATGCACCGCAAACCTGGTTGGTGCTGACAGAAGCCTGGTGCGGGGATGCAGCCCAAAGTATCCCTTTTATGGTAAAGGCGGCCAGTTACAGCCCTTTGGTTGATATCCGGTTTATCTTGCGAGATGAGCATCCAGATGTGATGGATGCCTATCTGACTAACGGGGGCAGGTCTATTCCAAAATTGATTGCTTTAAAAAATGAAGACCTTGCGGAATTGTTCACTTGGGGACCACGGCCGCAGGTATTGCAACAGAAGTACCTCGCCTATCTCGAAGACTCAAAAGGTATCAGCCAAGAAGATTTTATTGAATCCATTCACCTGTGGTATGCCAAAGACAAGAATGCCAATATTGACGCTGAATTTTTGACTTTAATCCGATGATCCCTTGGACTCACTGACCCAGATTGTTTTAGGTGCTGCTGTTGCTGAAGTGGTGGCAGGGAAAAAATTAGGCAATAAGGCGCTCCTTTGGGGAGCGATCGGTGGCACCATCCCGGATTTGGATGTCATAGGCGCTTTTTTTATGGGGGAAGTGGAGTACGTGAATTTCCACAGGGGATTTTCCCACTCCTTGATCTTTGGGTTTCTGATGGGGCCGCTTCTGGGCTGGCTGCTGTCCAAGTCACCATGGTCCCAGGGGCAATCATTTAAACTCTGGAGCCAATTGTTCTTTTGGACGATTTTCACCCACCCTTTGCTGGATATCTTCACCTCTTATGGTACTCAAATATTCCTTCCCTTCAGTGACTATAGAGTGGAATTAAATACCATCTTTATCATCGATCCGGCCTACACTTTGCCCATGCTTGTTGCATTGATCATTGTGATGTTTTACCGGAGAGAATCCAAAAAGCGAAGAAAGGCCGTCTTTGTCGGGATGGTCTTTTCCCATGCTTATTTGCTGTTTACTATCCTTAATAAATATGCGATTGTAGAGCCGGCCATCAAAGCAGAAATGGTAAAGCAAAACCTTCCGGTGGAAAGATATCAAACCATTCCTGCTCCATTCCAAAACTTCCTCTGGCAAGCGATCATTAAGACGCCCGAAGGTTACTATGCAGGATATTTTAACCCTTGGCGTGCTGTTGTTCCCTTTGATACCTTTTTGTTTTTTGAAAGGGATTTGGATTCAGAGCAGGAATTGGAAGCGTATGGCCCCTACCAGGGATTGCGCAGGTTCTCCAGGGATTACCATTGGTTGGTTAAGGTAAATGACAATAGCTATATTTACAATGATATGCGCTTTTCTACGGCCAAAGGTTGGCTAGAGAAAGAGGCGGACTTTGTTTTCTCTTTCAAATTGACCACCGATGGCGAGAGAATGTCCGTGGGTAGAAATACACCCTCCACTCGTTTTGAATGGAAAGACCTTTCTAGGATGTTCAACCGCATAATCACCGATTAATATGATGAGAATAGCAATAATTTCCGGCGGTACAGGATTAGTAGGAACTCAGCTACTGCACCAGCTCTTTAAGCAGGACCAATATGATCAGGTCATTGCGGTGGGGCGACGGGAGCTCACCCTGAAGCACCATAAGCTGGTGCAGATCCAGGTAGATTTCAACCAGCTCTATGCAGTCAGATTGGACGAAAAACTCAGGGAAAAGGATATGGGTGGTTTGAACCATCCTCTGATCAAGGCATTGAACTCCGGCGATTTTATGATGCATGCCTATTGTGCGTTGGGAACTACGATCAAGCAGGCCGGATCAAAAGAGAATTTTTATAAGATAGATCACGATTATGTGCTCAACTTTGCCAGGTGGACGGCGCAGTTAGGTGCCACCAAATTCTTGTATGTTAGCGCCATCGGGGCAGATGCTGGTTCTTCCATTTTCTACAATAAAGTAAAAGGGGAAATAGAAAGGGATCTGAAACCGCTGGCTTTCGATTACATTGGGATCTTTCAGCCTTCAGTTTTATTGGGGAACAGGAAAGAAGCACGTGTAGGGGAAGATGTTGGTAAGGTGGTGATGAAGGCGGTTACTTCTTTAGGGATTTATAAGAAATACAAACCGATCCATGACTATCAAGTTGCCAAAGCCATGCTTTACCATGCGGCCAAAGATAAAAAGGGGATCGAAACCATCTCTTCCAAGGAAATGCACCAGCTGAGTTTATAAATTATGATTGCAGTAATACAACGGGTAACAGCATCCTCGGTAAAAATAGACGGTCATGTCGTTGGAGAAATAGGAGAGGGCTTGATGGTGTTGTTGGGCATAGAAGAGGCCGATGACTTCTCCGATATCGAATGGCTCACCCGTAAAATCGTTAACCTTAGAATTTTTGGAGATAATGACGGCGTCATGAACCGGAGTTTGTTGGAGGTAGGTGGAGAGCTTCTTCTGATCAGCCAGTTTACCCTTCATGCCAGTACCAAAAAAGGGAACCGGCCCTCTTATATCAAAGCCGCCAAACCAGACATTGCTGTACCTCTCTATGAAGGCTGCATTGAAGCACTGGAAAAGGAATTGGGCAAATCTATCCAAACCGGAACATTTGGCGCGGATATGAAAGTTTCACTGGTCAATGATGGTCCCGTCACCATTATCATTGACAGTAAAAATCGAATCTAATTTTTCTTTGAGATAAGTCATAGAAATACCTTTTAACTTTTACCTACTCATAATGACCAAAGTTCGTCCCCCGTTTCTTATCCTTGAAAATGCCACCGTCAAACATTTGGGAAGAGTTGTTTTTCAGCAGCTTGACTTTCAGATGATGGAGGGACAGAGCTGGGCCATATTGGCTGGCTCCGGCGCTGAGAAGACTGCGTTTTTGGAAACCCTTCTCGGCAAGACGACCTTGTCAAAAGGAAGAATCCGAAGAACCTTTGCGGAGGCCTATCAAAAGGGAAAAATAAAGAAAGGCGAGATCAACAGTTTTAGAGACTTGGTGGCGGTTGTTTCCCAAAAGTATGAGTTCAGGAACAAGTCCAATATGCAGGATTTTTATTACCAGCAAAGGTTCAATTCCTCGGCATCTGAGGAGGCGGCCACGGTGGAGGAGTATTTAAGAAGTATTGAGGTGAAGATCGCTGGGGATTGGGATTTGGAAAGGGTATTGGGCCTGCTTCATCTGAGGCATTTACGTAATAAATCGTTGATCAAGCTTTCCAACGGTGAAACCCGTAGATTAGCCATTGCAGGTGCCTTGATGAAGAACCCGAGCCTTTTGCTGATGGATCAGCCTATGACGGGGCTGGATGTGCAGACCCGCGTAGAATTTGACCAAATATTAAAAGTCATTGTCGCGTCTGGGATACAAGTGGTGATGACCACCTCGGCAAAAGAGATTCCTGAAGCCATTTCCCATATCGGTTTACTCCACAATGGGATGCTGGAGCAGGCTGGAAAGCGGGCAGATTTTAACCTAGACGCAATTAGCTTGGATAGGACCTCCATTTCCGATTCCGGTAAGATTCGATCGCTCATGCAACAGGTTAAGCTTCCGGATTATAAGGAGTTGATCAGTATGAAGGAGGTAACCATACGCTATGGCGACAAGTTGATTTTGGACAGTTTACACTGGCAGGTAAAACAAGGAGAAAAATGGTCCTTAAAAGGCCATAACGGAGCGGGTAAGTCCACCTTGATTAGTTTGATCTTTGGTGAAAACCCACAAGCCTATGCCAATCAAATTGTTTTGTTTGATCGTCGACGAGGCTCCGGAGAATCGATATGGGATGTGAAAAGACCCACGGGGTTTGTTTCTCCCGAGATGGTCCGTTATTTCCCTCAAAGCCAAAATTGCCTGCAGGTCGTCTTATCGGGGCTTTTCGACACCGTTGGTCTGTTTAAGAAAGCGACAGCGGATCAAGAAACCCGTGCTTTAGGATGGCTCGACGGCCTGGGTTTAGGACATATCGCCAAGCTTCGTCTCAATCAGGTTCCTTTGGAGCAGCAGCGGTTTTGCTTGTTGGCTCGAGCAATGGTCAAGTCACCGTCACTGTTGATTCTGGATGAAGCGGCACAGGGTATGGATGAGGTGCAGAGATATGCCTTTAAAGAGACGGTGGAGGAAATATGCCATTCCAATGTCACCCTAATTTATGTAAGTCACTATGAGGAGGATATTCCCTCCTGTGTCAACAGAAGCGTGGTGTTGAAGGAAGGAAAAATAGTAGAGATCATTTAGCCAGCAATAACATGACCATAGAAGAAGCACAAGCACAAGTAGATCATTGGATCAAGACCTATGGGGTCAGGTACTTCAATGAATTGACCAATATGGCTATCCTTACCGAAGAGGTGGGAGAGGTGGCAAGGATTATTTCACGAAAATACGGTGAACAGTCCTTTAAGGAAAGTGATAAGGACAAGGACTTGGGCGATGAAATGGCCGATGTTCTATGGGTGCTGCTCTGCCTGGCCAATCAGACAGGAGTAGATTTGACCAAAGCTTTTGAAAGAAATCTCGAAAAGAAAACCCTTAGGGATAAGGAAAGACATAAAGAAAATAAAAAGCTCCAATAATTCCCCCAGATGTCAGTAAGCGTGGCTACTGGTTAAACGGCCCTAATTTTCTATCTATTTCTATCTTGTCTATTCCATCAATTTTTAATTGATCGATGGCGTGTCCATCTTCCACACTTCCACTTATGATCCCCAGCATTTTGGTGATCAGGTTAATCCTGCAGCCCCTCTCTTCCAATTGCTTGGCCAAGGTTTGGATGTCGTCCAAGTGGTTGTTTTTTACTGAAGCAATAAAGTATATGGCCATGTGATTGTGTATTAGTCAATTTTTCGTCTGGGCCAGGCCCTTTCCAACATCCCTAAGGGGAAATGGCAATTTATAGGCGTTTTGTTCCAGCTTTGCCCATATTTCTGCAGGACTGGCATTGGGAAACTCCTCCCATAAAAGTGCCGCCAAGCCGGCGACAAAAGGAGTCGCCATGCTGGTGCCGCTTAAGCGACGGTAATTCTCGGGGCTTTTATAAGCACTGAAAATGTCCACTCCCGGTGCCGCTAGATTTACCTCACCCCCCTCGGCATTTACTCCCGCACAAGAAAAGTCTGCAATAGTCATGTCATTGTCCAAAGCCCCTACCGCCATGATATTGGGGCAGTTGGCGGGGTGGCTGACCGGACTGATAATGCCTGAACTCCTGTTGCTGTCATTGCCTGCCGCTGCTATTATTAACAAGCCTTCATCCATAAGTTTTTTGGCGAGATCGTTGTAGATCTTTGAATAGCTTTCCCCTTGCGATATCGATGCACCCAAGGACATAGAGACTACTTTGCAGCTGTTGGTCAGCGCCCATTCCAGTCCTGCCAATATGCTGCTGTCACTGCCCGAACCAGCATTGGACAATACCTTTCCTATATAAATACTTGAATCTTTGGCGACACCATACCGGCCGTTGTTCTCTCTGTTCATTCCAGCGGCTGCTATGCCGGTACAATGGGTTCCATGGCCGTTAAGATCATCAACTGTTTCCTCAGGGATAAAGGACTCGGAGACAATAGTTCTGTCCTGAAAGTCTTGGTGGGACAGGTTAAAGCCGGTGTCCAGAATCGCGATCTTCACGCCCTTTCCAGAATAATTGGCTGACATTGCCTTCACGGCATGAATCCCCCAATAAGCCTCATTATCGTCTTCAAAGGATATTTTATCGGAGACAGGAGGCGGAGAAGGCTTTTTGGGAAGGAATAAGGCACAGATCCTCTGCCATAAACCTAAGCGTTCGGGACCCAAGGCATACACAAAGCGTTCCGGCTCGGAATAAAGGAAGGTTTCTCTTGACGTGGCTGATGTGGTTAGGCGATTGATCTGTTCTTCATGGTCTTGGTTAATTACCGCGATTCCAAACCGTTCAAACACCAATCCATCCGCTTCCCGAAAAGCTTCCTGATAACCACCCGTATTGTTGGGATAATCCTTGGAGCTTGCCAGTCTTAAGGAGACTTCTTCGGCTTGGCTGTTGATAGATTGGAAGTTGCTGGAATTCCCGAGTACAACCAGCCGCCTCCCCGTATATTTTTTCCGTTCATCGGAAGAAGTAAAACCTTGATTCGCATCCATTTATTTCTTGATTTAAATGCATGAAAGGAAAAATGCAAAAGGAGTATAGAACAGCGGTAACTAGGGTAAAAATTTAAGTTTAATTATTGGTTTTTCCCAATAAAATAACATTTACTTTATTGATGTAGAGGGGCTTGTGTTCTTTTACATCATTTGAGTCAACACTTTCAGCGATTTCACTTCAGCGAATGTCTCCAAATGCAACTTATAGAATGAAAGAATATGGTTAAGAATACTTCTTCTGATTATGGCGGGCACTTTCAAGTTGATGTTGAAATTTGACTCCATCAACTGATCCAAATAGGATATTTCCTCTTCGCTGACGGGCAAGCTGCCCAGCCCATGTTGTAGCTGCTCGAAAAATTCCCTCCCATGGGCAGGACCGAAGCCCAGATAGAGGGAAAGTTGTAAGAGAAAAGTATGAGGATAGATGCTGAGGTTAATTTCTTCTGAATCCAAATAAATAATGGACGCTTTCAAAAAGTCGAATAGGCCGTCATTTTGGTAATTTTCGTAAATGGCTTTTCCCACCACCTCTCCCACAAACATTGCTACCCCAGACCTGTAAAAGTCAAAAGGAATCCGTTGGAATGAGTGGGCCAATTTGGCCTCCGATATCCGGTGGAGGGACGCGCCTTCTTTGTCATACACCACCATATCCAACAAAGTCAAGGGCTGGTATAAGGCAATTTTCGACTGTGGTTTTGCACTTCTTACACCATTTACGACATAGGCCTTCAGGCCCAGTTCCCGGGTGTAGATTCGCACGATTATCGAGGTTTCCCTGTACTTGATGTAGTGGAGGACTATACCTTGCGTTTTTTGTAACATGTGGCTTGGTTCCTTGGTGCCCAATACCCTTTAATGGAGGGATGGATGACCCCATTTAGAGGTTGTCCCATACAGTTTGTGCTAATTCTTGACCATATCCCTTATTTTTTATCCTCATAAAAGCATCTTCTGCACCTGGCTTCATAGCTTTCTTTTTCGCCCAACATCACTTTTTCCTTGGAATCAGAAAGCCTAAAACTATACGAAGCCAATTCACCGCATTTCATGCAGATGGCATGTACTTTAGTCACATATTCTGCAATCGCCATAAGTTGGGGCATGGGTTCAAAGGGCTGGCCCTCGAAATCCATGTCCAGGCCAGCCAATATCACCCTCTTGCCCGCCCTGGCCAGCACATTGGCCACATGGACAATTTGTTGGTCGAAAAACTGCACCTCATCTATACCCACGACATCGCAATTGCCAGACAAAAGAATGATGTCATTGGCGAAGTGGACGGGCGTGGACCGGATCGAAGTATCGTTGTGAGAAATTACATTTTCATAATCATAGCGTTTGTCCATGGCTGGCTTGAATATTTCCACCTTCTGCTTGGCGATCAAAGCCCTGTTGAGGCGCCTGATGAGTTCCTCGGTTTTTCCGGAAAACATTGATCCACAGATGACTTCGATGTGCCCCTTGTTTTCCCTATGGTGATTTTTCCCTATTAAAGGCTCTATAAACATGCTGGTATTATTATCTCCTCCTTACGTCCTCAAATTTTTTGGTCATTGGGCCTGCAAGTTACTCCATGATGGCTTCTAATAATCCTTTTTGAGTTGAAAAATGTTCCTCAGAGGAGGAAGACATAAGAACCTTATTTGACTATATATTCTTGTGTAGGAACGGTAGCGCCATCAATTCCCGCTTTATCTACGCCTTTTCTGTCTAGTTTTCCTTAATTATTTCGATAACTTTACAATTGGATTTCCACGGCTAATATTATTCATGAACCCGTGGGACAACCTTAATAAATGCCATCGGATCAAGATTTGATTTTCAAACTACTAAAAGAAAACAGCTGCATGAGTGATAAAATCAACCTCGATTATTTAGATACTTATTCACAACTTTTTGCAGAAAAGATCTGCACCGATTATTTTGGCACAAAGAAGTATATGGACGGCCAGGAGATAATCCAATTGACTCCGAGCAACCAAGTCAATCTGATGGTCATCAAGACTTTATTCGGCGCTTGGCAGGAGGAATTGGAAAAGCTAAAAAGCAATCCCTTTTTTGACTATAAGAATTATGCGGTCAGCGAGGCGTTAAAAGAGTTTATGAATGTGCTTTCGAGGGCGATCAAGATAGAAAGGGTCAACTTTGAACCCCTTCTGAAAACGTCCCTGCAGCAATCCGTTCTTTTGGCCGTGGATCCCGTGGCCTATTTTTCACAGGAGTTGGATAAGGCAAATCCTGTTCAGGTTTCTGCCTACTTTAAAGAAGCTAAGAAATACCTGAAATGGCATGGTTCTCTATTGACTATATTGATCGAGAAAGCAGGTTTAGGAGCTTCCCAGGGAGAAATGAAGCGGGCATTGAACGCCAATTACGATTATCTGCAGCACCAACTCGAACCCGCCACCTCCTTGCTGGCGAGCCTGGACCAAGTATATCCGCTGCAATTTGACCAACTCCTAGCCTCGGAAAAGCCGCCTATCCAAGAGGAGGAAAGCTCTCCGGAAATTTCCACGGAGACGGAATCTGAAGTGGAATACACAGCACCTGCGCCATCGGCTCATGAAGACGAGCCTGTTGTGGAACATCAGCCGGAGCAGCCCCAGCATCAGGCGGCAGAAGGGACAAAAGCCATTGATCCGGCTCTCGCTTGGGCCAAGTTCGAATCAGAGCAATACAGCTATATGAAAGGGAGTATAGGGCATTTGAGCGAAAGCATCGCCCTTAACCAAAGATTTATGTTCACCAAAATTCTTTTTGATGGGAATCCCGATTTGATGATGCATGCCCTAAAGTCAATTGACCAAAGTGAAAGTTTTGTGGACGCCATTGAACTGCTTAACCAACGATATGTGGCGGAACTGGATTGGGATATTGATTCCGAGGAAGTCAGTGAATTCCTAGAACTGATCTTCAGGAAGTTTGGGGATAAAGCTTAGGAGGCAGTTGACAAAGATCGGACTAGCACATCATTATGACCTTTTATGGAAGGAATCCCTACAGACCATAGAGCGGGAAGGTTTTGATTATGATCCCTTGCTTGGATCCTCTTCGGACAACAGGCTTGGTATCACGTTACTGATCAGGCCCAATTTAAGGCTGATGGATGCCATACAGCCTTTCATGGAGGAGATCAGGGAAATTGAGCCTGACCATCATTTTTATCCCTATTCGGACATCCACGTGACCGTCATGCCTATTATTTCCTGTTATGGTGGCTTTCGCTTGGAACGGATTTCCCCGCCGGATTACATCCACCTGTTGGAAGAATGCTTGACGGGACTTCCTTCTTTTGATATTCAATATAAAGGAGTGACTGCCTCGCCTTCTTGCCTGATGATCAAGGGTTTTCCTTCAGACGGGACTTTGGATGAAATCAGAAACCGCTTGAGGAAAGCATTTAAAAATTCTTCCCTAGAGCAGTCTCTGGACAAGAGGTATCCTTTGCAGACTGCCCATTCGACCGTGATCAGGTTCAAGCATCCGGTAAAAAGGCAGAGAGACATCCTCCAGCGTTTGGATAGGTTTAAGGATTTTGATTTTGGGAAATCCGAAGTGGGGGAGTTGGAATTGGTATTTAACGATTGGTACCAAAGGAAGGAATGGGTTCAGAAGCTTTATGGTTTCGGACTCGGGAAAGGGTAATTTGGGCGGCCGGTCTATCGCACCAAGCTGTAAATTGGCATCTTTACGATGATTGTACAAATTCCTTAGAGAACGCTGTCAGTTGTCCAGTATCAATTCATCCTGTCCAGCATCTGTATCCTGTGGGAATCCAGCTTGATAAAGATAAACAGCAGGATGGTGAAAGACCACAAGGAGGAACCGCCATAGCTGAAAAAAGGCAAGGGGATACCCACCACAGGGAAAAGACCTATGGTCATGGCAATATTGATGGAGAAATGGAAGAGCAGGAGCGATACTACACAGTAGCCGTATACCCTTGCGAAGCGTGTTTTCTGTCTTTCCGATAGAATAATCAGCCGGATCAACAAAGACATAAAGAGGATGATAATGATGAGACTCCCCACCCAGCCAAACTCCTCGCCCAAGGTGCAAAAGATGAAATCCGTGTGTTGCTCCGGTACAAAGTCAAACTTGGTCTGCGTGCCCTCTAAATAACCTTTTCCCAAAAAGCCTCCCGATCCGATGGCGATCTTGGACTGCGTGACATTCCATCCCACACCCAAAGGATCCAGATCGGGATTGAAAAGTACCATGATCCGGTTTTGCTGATGGGTGGGAAGCTTCGACACCACAAAATCCAAGCTGTAGCTGTAAGCAATAATGATGGCTCCCATAAGTGCAAAAAAGGAAATTCTTTGCCAGTTTTTCTTTCCCAAAAGAATCAGGATGACCATGAAGGCTATTACGCCTCCGACCAGGTAGAGGTTATTTTCTATTCCCAATGCCAAAAGAGAAACGGTGACAAAGGAGAGCGCAAAGATGAAGTATCGTTGTGGAAGGCCTTCACGGTACAGCATGACAAAAAAGGCGCTGTATACCATGGCCGTTCCCGTATCGGGTTGCAGCATGATCAAGGCCACCGGCAAGGCAATGATGCCTATAGCCCGCCATTGGTACCTGAACTGGCTCAGGTCGACGGATGGCCGTTCAAGGTATTTGGCTAAAGTCAAGGCAGTGGCAAATTTGGCAAACTCTGCAGGTTGAAGCCGGAATGCCCCTATTTCAAACCATGCCCGCTGACCATTGATTTCCTTTCCAATAAAGGGAGTTAGAAGAAGGATGAGGACAAATATCCCATAGAGGATAATACTAAGGTTCTCGAAAAGCCGGTAATCGGCAACCATGATCACGGTGATCAATAAAACCGCTGTGCCGATCCACACCAATTGTTTTCCAGAGTTGATCGAAAAGTCAAAGATACTCTTGGTCTCTTGGCCGTCATAAACAGCCGCATAGATGTTAAACCAACCGATGATTACCAGTAGGGAATAGATAAGAATAGTGATCCAATCTATCTTGTTGATATATAAATCATCCTGCCTCAACTTAATCCATAAATTTACCCGCTAACACATATTCTTCGAGGGCCGTTCTCTCGACGGTTCCCTTTAGGTACTTTTCTATCATCAGACTTGCTGTGCTGGCGGCTGCCCGACCACCCCAACCTGCATTTTCCACATAAACAGCAATAGCTATTTTGGGATCGTCCTTGGGTGCGAAAGCAATAAAAACCGAATGGTCTTCCCCCTGCGAATTTTGCGCGGTACCTGTTTTACCTGCTATGACAATGTCTTTCATAATGGCACGCGCAGCCGTTCCATAGAGGGCCTCGCCCATAGCGTCTTGGACCATGTCAAAATGATGGGCATCAACCCCTACATCCACTTTGGTCTTGTACTTTTCAGGTATTTTGGAGGTATCACCATCAATGGCCTTGATCAGGTGAGGGGGGTAGTAATAGCCTTTGTTGGCAAAGATGGCGCTCAAATTGGCCATCTGCAAGGGAGTCACCAATAGTTCTCCCTGGCCAATGGAAAGTGAATAAATGGTGGAGTACTTCCACCGTCCTTCCCCATAAATCCTGTTATATAGCTTACTTCCGGGCACATCTCCCCCTTTTTCGCCATTCATATCAATTCCCAAACGGGTGCCCAACCCAAACTTCATCACGGCTTCCCTCCATTGGTCGAGCCCCACCTGGGTATCCTTATAAGTATTGGTGGAGACTTCCCGATTGATCATTTGACGGAAGGCTTGGTGGTAATAGGGGTTACATGAATTTCTGATTGCCCCGAACAAGTTAACAGGGGAGGGGTGGTTGTGGCAGGCTACCAGCGACCGGTTGCAGACATAGGTTGTGTTTGGGGTGAGGATGCCTTCCTGCAGGCCTATAAGCGACTGCACAATCTTAAAAATGGAGCCGGGCGGATAAGTGGCCATGATGGGGCGGATGAAGAGCGGCTTATCTACGTCGCGGTTCAGTATCCCGTAATTCTCACCAAATTTGGAACCGGCCAATAGATTGGGGTCATATGACGGAGCAGAGATGAAAGAAAGGATTTCACCGCTTTTGGGCTCAATGGCCACCACTGATCCTCTTTTGCCGGCCATGAGCATTTCCCCATACACCTGTAGATCCAAATCAATGGTACTTTGTATATTGGTTCCGGCAATTGAGGCGGTGTCCAGGTCACCGTTTTTAAATGATCCTTTGTCCACTCCCCTAACGTTGACCATTTTATATTTGGCGCCTTTCCGGCCACGTAGCTGAGGTTCGTAAAACGATTCTAGGCCGCTGTGGCCGATATAGTCCCCCTGACGGTAATACTTAGCCGTGTCCCTTTCGAGCTGAGAAGCATTGATCTCACCGATGTAGCCCAAAGCATTGGCCGCACTGGACTGGGGATAAGCCCTGACCGAGCGTGTCATCACAAAAAGCCCTGGATAGTCAATGAGGTAGTCCTGAATCCTGGCGAAGTCCTCGTTGGAGATCTGTTTGATCAGGGAAGATGGTTTTACCCAAGAATACTTTTTTGCAGCATTGTAGTTCTCGATAAGGAGTTCTTTTTCTATTCCAAAAAGTTCACAGAATTGGGCGGTATCCTTGACACTGAATTCCTTCGGAATAACCATCAGATCGAAAACAGGATTGTTAAAAACCATCAGGGAATTGTTCCGGTCATAGATCAGTCCACGGTAGGGGTGATCCACTATCCTTTGTATGGCGTTTCGTTCCGCCCTTCTCAGAAAACTATCATCCGCTACTTGGATCATAAACAACTTGACCAGCAAAGCCAAGCCAATCAAGACCACAAAGGTAATAAGGACAAAAGGCCTACTATCGTTCATTAAATCCCTCTCCTTCTTTTATAAAACAGCATTTGGACCATTATACCCAAAATCCATACGAAAACCGTACTACTGAGTGTTCTGTTAACGACAGGAATGTATAAACCTGCTCCTAAATTGTCAATATAAAAGAAAATAAAATGGTGAAGCAGGATAAGGGGTAGGCTGTAAGTGATGTACCATCCTATTCCCATATTTAAAATAGAGGGCTGGACGTTGTCGTCGTAGCCGCCGGTAGGGATGATCACCTTTATCCAGGCATTTCTGACAAAAGCCTGGGCAACCAAACTGGCGGTATGGAATCCCAGGGTATCATAAAATATATCAATGCTCAAACCCATCCCAAAAGCGATCATCATCAAAGGGATAGTTTTGGTTTCCATGGGCAATAGAAGAAGGTAGAAGACATACAGGAAGCAAAAAGCAACATCAAAGATGACGAGGTTTTTGAGCACAAAAACCTGTACCAGGATATAAACAAAGAAGCTTATGATGGATGATATGAGGATTTTGCTATTCATTCGGTAAGGTTCCGGAGGCTTCATGCAGGGAGTCCAGTTCAACCTGCATGGTATTTTCCACTAAATAAACATAAGTCAGCTTGCTAAAATCAGCCGTCAATTTGATAGTGATGTCCAAGTAGTTGGTCTCTTCACCCGGAGCCACTTCCTCGACGATTCCGACATGGATCCCTTCAGGAAAAATCGAATTATATCCTGAAGTGACAATGGTATCACCTTTCTCTATGTCCACATGCCGCGGGACATAAATCAATTTCGCCTTTTGGGGATCTTTACCATCCCACTGTGTGGATCCAAAAACGTCGGTGCTTTTAATTTTCGAGGATACCAGTACCTCGGTGTGTAGCAGGGAAAGAACCGAGGCGAAATTCTCTGAAACTCCTTTTACCCGGCCGATAATACCTTCCTCGTTGAATACTCCCATGCCTTCTTTGACCCCATGCTTTTTACCCCTGTTGAGGGTAATGTGGTTATGGTTGAGGTGAATGGAATTATTAATGACCTTGGCCGACCGGAATTCATAATTGTTCAGTAATACAGTGTCCAAAGCTAGATATACGCTATCAGCGGGATTTTTGTAATACTGCAGTTCCTTAATTAAGTAAGCATTTTTTTCCGCTAAAGCATCATTGGCGGAGGCCAGGTAGAAGTACTCCATGAAATTGTCCCGTAGGGTCAAAAACCTGCCGGTGACTTGGTTGGAGCTGTTGAAGAAAGCAGCTCCCTGGGGAGAATTGTAGGAGACAATCAGCCCAATAGCCATTGCCTCCAATAACACAAACAACAGAAACGCCCTTAGGCGGTATAGAAATAATAAAATGCGCTGCATTCAGTCATTAGGTCATCAGAACGGTTCTGAAGCTTTTAATATTTTTAAGGGCTACCCCTGTTCCTCGAACTACCGCCCTTAATGGATCTTCGGCGATATGGATGGGGAGTTTGGTTTTTTGGTGAAGCCTCTTGTCAAGTCCTTTTAATAAGGCCCCACCTCCTGTAAGGTGGATACCGTTATCATAGATATCTGCTGATAATTCCGGCGGAGCGATTTCCAATGCTTTCAGTACCGCCTCCTCAATTTTGGACACCGATTTATCCAAAGCAAAGGCTATTTCGGAATAGGATACCTTGATCACTTTTGGGATCCCGGTCATCAAATCTCTGCCTCTGATTTCATAATCATCGGGAGCATCATCCAATTCGGTTAGGGCAGAGGCAATGGCAATCTTTACATTTTCCGCGGAGCGTTCCCCGATCAGCAGATTGTGTTGGCGTCTCATATAATCCAGGATATCCTTGGTAAAGGTATCTCCCGCAATTCTAATGGATTGGTCAGCTACAATACCTGATAAGGCGATCAGCGCAATTTCAGTGGTACCCCCTCCTATATCGACGATCATTGATCCCATGGGTTTCTCAATATCAATCCCGATTCCTATGGCTGCGGCCAGAGGTTCATAGATCATGTACACCTCTTTTGCACCCGCATGTTCGGCAGAATCCCTTACGGCTCTTTTTTCCACTTCGGTAATGCCGGAGGGAATACAGATCACCATCCGATGGGATTGAGGAAACATTCCCTTTCTGTGACCGGGAATCATTTTGATCAAACCTCTGATCATCTGTTCTGCAGCATAGAAATCAGCAATCACGCCGTCTTTCAGGGGCCTGATGGTTTTGATGTTTTCATGCGTTTTTTCATGCATATTCATCGCCTCCCTCCCTACAGCCAAGACCCTGTTGGTCGTCTTGTCAATGGCTATAATGGACGGTTCGTCTACTACAATTTTATCTTTATGTATGATGAGGGTATTGGCGGTTCCTAAATCTATGGCTATATCACTTGAGAAAAAGTCGAATAATCCCATGCTGGTCTTTTACTTAAATTATTTGTGTTGATCGTTAAAGTTAGCATTAACAATGCTTAAATAAAACGGGGGAGCGCAAAATTATTACCTTAATCCGGATTTGTAATAAGATTCACTTTATTTTTTTTGACCATCTTCCCCTGCTCCGTAGAATAATAATTGGAAGAGAGCGGACTTGGAGGATGATTATAAAATGAAAAACACCGCCCGCATCCTAGGGCAGTGTTTATATGGCTGAGCATAAAAGAATCAGCTTGCAGTGGTCGGGCTTCCTAAACTCCCCTTCCCCCAATTAATCTGAACAACACGGCGATCACTGCCAATACAAGCAAGATGTGGATCAGTCCGCCTACACTATAAACAAAGGCTCCCAAAATCCAGCCGATGACCAAAATAATAGCAATAATATAAAGAAGTGAACTCATAATATTTGTTGGTTAAAGTTAAAAATTTGATTTATAAAGGTGGTTTAATCAATATTAATGCCAACATAAGGCTGATACAAAACTAGCATCGGTTTTCTCCTTAAAAAGATTTAGCTTGTTCTGTTTTCTCCGTAGGGCTGATTTGAACCGGCTGGGCCTTAGGGCTATAGAACGAGAGTGCTAAATGGCTATCGCTGTCTTATTTCCGGTAGCCCTTGTTGTGAATAATGGTGCTTTAGTCACGATTGGCTGTTCGGGGTCTGATTTTACCCAATAGATTTTAAAATCCACGTTCTTTTTCACCGTTTATCCCGCCTTGTATGCTCAGGCTGCTGTGAAAGTCTATTTGTCTGACCAAACAGCAAGTTCATTCCCCGAAGGATCGAGGAAGTGGAACCTTCTTCCGCCCGGAAATGAGTAAATATCTTTGGAGATAGTCCCATTTGATTGGACAATCTTCTTTTTAATTTCCTCGAGATTCTCATGATAAAGGATGACGAGAGCCCCATTAATGACGTTCTCATCGGATTTCTCAAACCCACCTTCTAGACCACTGTCGGAAAAGGCGATATAAGTCGGGCCATAATCCTGAAAGCGCCAATCAAATGATTCACTATAAAAATGCTTGATCTCCTCAAGGTTTTTCGCCTTGAATTCAACGTAATTGATTTGGTTGTTCTTCATACTCCAGTGGATTTATCGAGGGTAACTGAATTCCAAAATTGATCTCCCTAGACAAACTTGATTCCCATCAGTTCCATTAATTTATGGGCGTTGAAGCTGGGGCAAGGGCCTGTCTTGATCTTATAGTCAAAGAGAATTTCATTTTCCTTTATTTCACTGTGGAAACTGGCATTGATCAGGGAAGGGGTTCTTGAGGACAATTCACTGAGTTCAATATCGTGGGTAGAGATGATGCCTTTACAATTGCTGTCTGTCAGTTGCCTTATCAATGCTTCGCTCCCCATGATGCGATCGGTGGTGTTGGTGCCTTTTAGGATTTCGTCCAAGAGGAAAAACACCGGCTGCCCCCGTTCGGCTTCGACGAGCAGCTTCCGGATCCTGGCCAACTCAGCATAGAACGAACTCACATTTTCCCCCAGATTATCGGTGTTTCTCATGCTGGTGAACAGCAGAAAAGGGCCGATATGGAATTTGGTGGCAAAAGGGTTGAGGCCGAGGTTGGCAAGGACCATATTGATGCCCAAGGTTCTCATGAAAGTGGTTTTGCCAGACATGTTTGAGCCGGTCAGCAAAACGATCTGCTGTTGCTTAGCAAGGGCGAAGTCGTTTCCTATACAAGTTTCTTTTGGGATCAGTGGGTGCCTGATATCCTCGGCATCCAAGGTCAATTCTGTGGTCCAAGCCATATCAGAGCGCAGATCCTCCTCTGCAGTAAATGCCGCTAAAGACACTAGGGCCTGCCAATCGTTGAAGAGCGTTTCCCATTGTTGGAGTTGTCCTGCGTATTGCTTTTTCCATTTTTCCAGTCTCAGCAGAATGGAAAAATCAACCCAAAAGAGCAGGTTGAAGATCAGGTACATCAGGTTGATTCTATTTTGCACCATAAAAGATTGCTGTTCCAAAGCTTTTAGCGCTTCGGAAGCCTTGTATTCTCCATCGATGACGGGCTTTTGAAGCTTCTTTAAATGATCATTCTCAAAAGTGATGTTCTCGAGCTGGCGCGCCCATGCTGTTAAAGTCTTGAGGTCACCTTCATTAGGCATATACTTGGCAACTTGCATCAGAGGAACAAATACGAAGCTTAAAAAAAACATACCCAGCAGAATAAACACGCTCATCAAGGAAGCAGGAAGTCCCGCAAAAAGTACTCCCGCCAGAAGTGAAATACCCACCAAAGGGCCGATAATGGCCGGTATGATAAACCAGGATTTCCAGATAGAGGGGCTTTTCAACCATTCGTAAAAGGCTGTTTTGGACTTTTCCTCTTTCCAAAAAGCCTTTCCCAAGGCTTCAAAATTCAATAAAAATGCCTCTTGTTCTGACAGTTCCTTGATGGCCGCATAGCGCTTTTGTGCGGTCGCCGGATCGCTTTTCGCCAACATCCATTGGGCAAGTTTTGATTTTCCCCCGTCATTGACGGTATGGTTGATCAATTGAAAAAGAGAATGATCGCCAAAGAGATCCAAGTCATTGGCAAAAGGGTGGTTTTTGTCCCTGAACTTGTCTCCTGCATCAAATGAGGATAGCATCCGTGCCAGCCGTTTTTCTTTGTCCTGCCGTATTTGGATGACGGCTTCCAAAAAAGCCTGCTTGTCCTTCTGCCGGTTAAACCGGATAATTAGATAAACAAACAGAAAACTGAAGGGGAAAAACAGGGCCAGAAGTCCTCTCATCTCAGAGATTCCCACGATGACTAGGGCGCCCAGCAACAAAAATACTACGAGCCGGGCAAGAGACAATGCCGTCAACTTATTTTTTACTCCTTCTAACTCCTTCTCAGGAGACGCTGTATCAAAATCTATTACCATGGGCCAAAGTTAATGGTTTAGTAATTAGAACGAAGTATTGGATACCGAGATGTTGCTGGGAAATAGGCTGCCCTTCACGAATCAATGCTCCGGATGTACATGCCCAATACGTTCAAATTCCGCCTACCTCCCGCTACCGCATCCCGACCACTTGCCAACGGAAAGCCCAGTGCCAACGGATCCGAAACTTTTCCCAGCCCGCCTTTCTGAGTATTTCTTCCAGTTCATTTTTGCGGAAGCCCCTTTGTACGGAGATGGGGGCATCATTGATTACCAATCTGGATCGTGAGAAGAGGCGGGTTAAAATTTTGATGCTGTAAAAAGCCAAAGGATGGCGGTGAAGGTCGTTGACGACGATGCCTGTTGTTGCTTTGTTTCTGAAGGAACGGAACATCCTTACAAGTTCTTCCCCTGTGAAGTGATGGGTGAATAAGGTACAGGTGACGATATCTACCTGTTGCTGTTGAAAGTCTGGACCAAATACATCTGCGACGTCAAAACGAACATTTGCAAGATCCCGCAAATTGTCGGCGGCCATAGCAATGGTGTTGGGATTGGCATCTACGCCGATAAAGTTGGTGTGGATTTGCTTCTTTTGGCTCCAGTCATACATCACCCGGATCATGTCACCCCCGCCACATCCGATGTCCGCAATGCTGACTTCTTTAAGACGGGAACCTTTAAGCAGTTTGCCAATGCCGCCGGTGGTGACCTTGTTGCCGCCCAGCAATTTGTTGATGGTCTTTAATTCCCGTAGCGTCTGCCGAAGTTCATCCCCGTCACAGTTGAGGTCATCAATAAGCTCTTTCTGATAGCTTCTTTTGGAAAAGGAGGTCATATTTTATCCAGGAGAAGGGTTTCCAACGTCAATCCAGGACCAAAGCCCATGGCCAGTATATGTCCTTTCAGATCAGGATCGTCCATCAATGCCATTAAGACAAATAGGATGGTTGCTGAAGACATGTTGCCATATCGTTTCAACACCGAATGGGCATGTCGGTTTTGCTCCGGTTGGATTCCAAATGCTTGTTCCACCTTGTTCAAAATCTGTATCCCTCCCGGGTGGATGGCGAAGTTTTTAATTTGGGAGATCTTGAACCTGTCTTCCAAAACCTTTTTCAGGGACTGTATCCCACTTTCCAAGAGTCCGGGGATGTATTTGCTTAACTTCATCTCAAAGCCAAAATCACCGATGCCCCAAGCCATATCGTTTTCGCCTTTTTGGTAAAGGTTGCTTTGGTAGTCTCTTATTTTTATCCCTTGTGGCCTGCTGGATACCAGTGCAGCCGCTGCACCATCTCCAAACAGCGCATTGGAGAGCAGGTTGTCCTCATTGTAATCTTTTTGAAAATGCAAGGTGCAAAGTTCCACTGCTACCATCAACACATTGGCTCCGGGATCACTGTCACATATCCGGTCGGCCATTTTCAACCCGTTGAAAGCCGCGTAACATCCCATAAAGTGGATGGCGTAGCGTTCTGTTGAATCCTTCATCCCCAGCCTGTGGATGAGATCTATCTCGAGTCCCGGGGCATACATGCCTGTGCAGGAGACAATGATCAGGTGGCTGATGGAGGATATCCCGACGTTGGATTTGGCCAGGCAGCTTTCTATGGCCGCAACAGCAAGTTCAGGGGCAACCCTCCTGTAAACCTCCATTCGGGCTTTGGTGCCAGGAAAAGGATCCAACGCCTGGCTTTTTGGAAAAAAAGAAAAATTCTGATGATCTTGCTGGTCGAAATCTTCCAAGGCACTATGTCTTGAATGGATTCCCGAGTGCTTGTAAATGAAATTGAGTTTTCTGCTTTCCTGTTGGTCTAGCCCGTGGGCGTTTATCATAAATTTGCTTATCTTTTCTTGGGAAATCTCTTTGCCGGGGTTGGCCGTTCCCACACTGACGATGTAGTTGTTCATCTATGGTTGGTTGGTTCTGAGCTATAGGCTTGGTTAAGATAAGCAAAATTCACTTCCATTATAATGCCATATGTTTAAAAGATCCAGTTGGCTCCACTTAAGAATAGGTTTTTCAGTATTTCTGATGCCGGTGTTTCTTTTCTCCCTAGCATTTGTGGAAAACCTGGAAATGAGAAAAGCGGTTCTGGTCTTTTTGATACTTCATTTTTTCCTCTATCCGTCCAGCAACGGGTATAACAGTTATTACGATAAAGATGAAGAAAGTATTGGAGGGCTAAAGCATCCTCCCAAAGTAGACCGAGGCTTATACCACCTTTCCTTGGCCTTTCTCATCCTTGCTTTGCTGCTGGGGCTGGTGATAAATATTGCCTTTAGCAGCATGTTGTTGGTGTATAGTCTGGTATCTATGGCTTATAGCCATCCCAGCATCCGGATTAAAAAATACCCCTATGCCAGCTGGATGATTGCGGGCTTCTTTCAAGGCTTCTTTACTTTTGGAATGGCCTATTCAGGAGTGATGGACCTCGGTTGGGATATCTTTTTGGATCAGGAAATCCTGGTTCCCGCTGGTTTGACCACTTTATTGTTATGGAGCGCCTATCCCTTGACGCAGATTTATCAACACGGAGAGGATAGTCGACGGGGAGACCAGACCTTGAGCCTGAAGTTGGGAATCCAGGGCACTTTTGTTTTTTCTTCAGTTTGGTTCTTGATCTCAGGAGCCGCTTTTGCTTGGTACTTCGTAGGATTAAGGGATCAGTCCTGGGCTTTGTGGGGGTTTTTATCGGCAATGGCTCCGGTAGCTTTATATTTTATAGGGTGGTTTTACCTCGTTCGGGGCAATCCTTCCAAATACGCCTCCTACACCTGGGCCATGTGGATGAACAGGATTTCGGCCCTCGCGTTGAATATTTTCTTCCTCTGGTATTTTGTGAAAAATTTTCCTATGGATTAATGGTTTGTCCCGCAGCTCCATGTGATACTGCGGGACAAAAAATTAATTTTTACCTTTGGAAATGATGTCGATCACCCCGTCTCTTCCGGCTTCTCCATAACGTTCTATCGCACTTTCTCCCTTAAAGACGGAGAGAGACTGAATGTTATTCGGATCAATTTGGTCTAGCGCACCACTTGATATTCTTTTTCCATCAATGAATACGAGGACATTTTCACCAACACCTTCCAAAGAAGTTGTTTTGTTGTCTTTAATACCCATGACCACGGGTTCTTTGTCTTCGTGGTGGTTTTCAAGATTGCCCGTGAGTTGGAGGGAGTCCGTGGAAATCTTAACTGAAATTTTATCGCCAGAGCCCGGAATTTCTTCCACCACAGGCTCTTTTGCACCTTTTTTGGTGGTCACCAGGATTACACCATGTTTGCCTTCTTCGCCATACCGGCTGGTCGCTCCATCGCCCTTGATTACATCGATGGATTCTATAGTTTCAGTGTTTATATCCTCTATGGAAGATTGCTTCTCGCCGTCCACTATATAGAGGGGGTCATTGCCCTTTAGGGTATCTTGAAGCGCTGACGGGTTGACCGTTTGGGCGTTCCCGTTTTTAGTGGTCACTTTAATGATTCCGTTTTCGGCCTTTGATCCGTAAATATTCATAGCGGAGGCATCTTTGATCACGGCGATAGAGTGTATATCCTCGGAATTAAGTTTGCTTAGCGCATCATTGGGAGCGACGCTGCCATCTACAATAACCAAGGGTTGGACTTCTAAAGGAAGGGTGTCATTAGTGACAACAGCAGCTTTATGACCATCACTTTGGGAAGACTGAACGACCACGGTTTCTTCTTCTTCCATCCCGGCAGCTGGTTCCGGTAGATCGGCATTGTTTTTTGTATTTTGATGGAATTTCTCCTGTATCCCTTCTTGTTCATAGGCCTTAGAAACCCCGAAAACCAAGGTTCCTAGCACTATTGCTGGGATAATAAACACGTATTTGCCCAGCTGCATTTTTGAAGATTGCTTTTTGTTCATCATGACGATTCGTTTTTTGAGGTTTTTGAAATTAAAGTGATTGCCCAAATAGGAGGGAGGTGATAAAGTGGATATTTGGATGAGGCTATACTGGTAACTTTTTTTATCAATTCCTGAAGACAAAACCCTTTGGTCAGTGATAAATTCTATATTTTCTTGGATAGCCTTCCGTATCATCCAGCAGAATGGATTGTACCAAAAGAAGATCAGGGACATCTCCGCCATTAAAATATCTAGGCTGTGTAGCTGCCTGACGTGTACCTGTTCGTGGCTGAATATTTTTTCATATTCGTCTTCGGTGTATAAAAGAGGATTGAAGTAAATATTGGTCCAGAAGGAAAAAGGGGAAATGTTCTCATTGCTTTTCCTATAGTCAAAATGCTCCCATCGTGCCGGAACTGACCTAAAATGGATGCGTCCTATGCCCATTAATTTGACCAGAAATAACAGTCCGAACAGGCAGATGCTGATCCAATAGGCAGATGACAAAATACTGGAGAGCATGTTCCTTTCCTCCGGCAACTGAAGCTGCTGCCAATCCGATAAGGTCAACAGCAGCTGGGGCGGCGCATCCTGGTTGGCTGCAAACCATTGGTCAATCGGAATGGCGGGGTAGAGGGCCGAAAACACCAATGCAAAGACAAGATAATACCTGTTGATTCCGTAAAAGGTGAGTTTTCTAAGCAATAAGTAGTATCCGAGGTAAAAAAGCGCCAGCGCGACATTGGCTTTAATGAGGTAAAGGAGCAGGTCTGACATGGTATTATGATTTTGATTTCTCGATCATTTCCAATATTTCCTTCAATTCCTCCGGGGAGATCTTTTCATCTTTGGCAAAGAAAGTAATCAGCTCTTTGTAGGAATTTTTAAAGTAGTCACTGACAAAATTCCCCATAAAAGCTTTCTTGTACTCATCCTCTTCGATGATCGGTTCGTAGCGGAAAGAATTGCCTAATTTCACCGCATTCAGGTAGCGTTTCTTTTCCAGGTTTTTTAAGGTCGAAGCGAGGGTAGTGTAAGGCACCTTGGGCTCCGGGAGCAGGTCAAGGATGTCCTTTACAAATCCACCTTTAATTTGCCAGATCATCTGCATGGCTTCTTCTTCTTGTTGGGTGAGTTTCTGCATGGTCAAATACGATTGTTTCGTAAATCTACGAACTATTCGTATAAATGCAAATGATAGCGTGTTTTTTTCGGTATTTTTTTTTAAGATTCAGGAAGGCAATTGATTCGCCAAAAGCCCACCTACTTCTTCTTGATAAAATAAATGGACAGGAACAGTGGGCAGAGAAGCTTCTTTTAAGATTCAGAACGGCTTACCATGGGTTCTTTTCATGATTTGTTTGGCGAGATAAGGGAAGTTGTGCAGCAATGCAATGACAGACTCCGCCATCCATGGATAGTCAAAAAGTTTCTGGACCATACGGCCTGATGCTAAGCGCTGTTTAAAATAGCGGTCCCAACTATTGCGGTATTGATCTTCTATGGCCTGCCTTCCGGTATTCATCATGAGCGCTTCGGCAGCCAGTTTGCCAGTATGGATGGCGATAGCCATGCCATTGCCGCAGAGGGGGGCAATCATCCCCCCGGCATCCCCAATCATCAGAAGATGGCCTTCTACCGGAAGTTTGGGTTCGAAGTTAATTTCATTGATGACTTCGGGTTTTTCCCTTATGAACTCTGCCTCTCTAAACAAAGTCTTTAGATGATGGTTTTGATAGAGGTGGCGCTCTTCCATCTGGGCAATACTGCCGCAGTCCCGCAATTGTTTTTTGTTGCCCAGATAACAAAGGTTGAAAAGGCCATTTTCAATAGGGTTAAGACCACAATAGCCGCCGTCAAAATGGTGAAGGGCGATAGTATCAGGATCAAAATCTCCCTTGATGTGGTATTTAACACCTATATAAGGAGTCCTTTTATCCATAAAGCTCCTAGAGAGCACCTTGTCTATTTTGGATCTCTTGCCAAAGGCTCCCAAGAGGTGCGTTGCGAGAAGGAATTCACCGGAACGTAATTCAATCTTAAATTCTTCGTCCTTGCGCAGGAATTCAACCTGTTCCACTTGTTCGTTGAGCCTAAATTTCACTCCCGATGACCGTGCCTTTTGGTACAAATATTCATCAAAAGCATACCTGCTGATACCAAATCCGCCTAAGTCAAGCTTCATGTCCAGTGTCCTGCCTTTGGAAGAGGTCAGCTTAAACCGGGTGATTTCGGTAGGCGCCAAATCGCTGGGGAAGAGGTTTTCTTTTTGTAGGAATGCCTTGACCTCGTTGGAAATATACTCTCCACAGACCCTGTGGAAAGGATAATTTTTTTTTTCCACCAACATTACTGAACGTCCATTTTTGGCCAAAAGGATGGCGGCTGTCAAGCCTCCCAAGCCTCCTCCGATAATGACGATGTCTATTTTTTTTATGTTCATTTTCGCCTTTTAATGTGAGGTAAGACCGTTCATCAAAAAAAACGGGAGTATTCGACTTTTCATCTTCAATAACGGTTTATTTGAAATATTAACAAACATCAAAACGGATAAATGAAGAAGATTTTATTTGGTAGTATAAAAAAGGCCACGGTAGCCTTATTATGTGTAGGTTCTTTGTTTTTGTCGGTAGATTCTCTTGCTCAAAGAAAAAAGAAGGATAAAAAAAATGATAAGGAGACGGAAAGTCCCGCTCCCAAGCCTGCCGAATCCAAAAATGGCATCAAAGCTTATTCCCAAGTGATCACTTCGGGAGCAAAGTCGACAGAGGGCCTATTTACAGTCCATGAATTGGATAACAAATATTATTATGAAATTCCTGATAGTTTATTGGGAAGGGAGATGCTGATGGTGACGACGATCGCCAAAACCGCTGCGGGCTTGGGCTATGGCGGTGAGAGAACCAACACCCAAATGGTAAAGTGGGACAAGCATGGTGATATGGTCTTATTGAAGATCGTGTCTTACAATAACTCTGCTGCGGATTCCCTCCCCATTTATCAAGCGGTAAAAAATTCTAACCTTGAGCCTGTTCTTTATAAGTTTGCAATCAAAGCTTTTAAAAACGACAAGTCTCATCCGGTTATAGAGGTGACCGATCTTTTCACCAAAGATGTGCAGGCGATCGGCCTGCCCAAAAGAAACAGGGATCAATATAAGATTACGCGACTGGACACAGATAGGTCCTATATAGATAGAATCAGTTCCTATCCGATCAATATCGAGGCGCGGTATTTAATGACTTACGTAGCTTCCGATCCACCTTCGAATGCCAGCACCGGATCGATCACAGTGGAGATGAACTCCTCCATGGTCCTTTTGCCCAAAGAACCCATGATGCAAAGGTTGGCTGATCAACGGGTAGGCTGGTTTAACTCCCGCACCGTTGACTATGGCTTGGATGAGCAGAAAGCTACCACAAGAACCTATTTGGACAGGTGGAGACTTGAAGTAAAGGAGGAAGATATAAGGAAATTTAAGGCGGGGGAACTCGTAGAGCCTAAAAAGCAGATTGTATATTACATAGATCCTGCCACACCCAAGCAGTGGGTGCCTTACCTTATTGCAGGAGTGGAAGACTGGAACGTTGCTTTTGAAGCGGCAGGATTTAAGAATGCGATTGCTGCGAAGGAAGCCCCGACTCCTGAGGAAGATCCAGGATGGAGTCCCGAAGATGCTAGATATTCCGTCATCCGCTATTTTGCTTCCGATATCCAGAATGCTTATGGTCCGCATGTATCGGATCCAAGGTCAGGTGAAATTTTGGAATCCGATATAGGATGGTACCACAACGTGATGAACTTGTTGAGAAATTGGTACTTTGTGCAGACGGCCGCACTTAATCCTGAGGCTCAGGGAGTGAAGTTCAAAGATGAGATTATGGGAGAACTTATCCGGTTTGTGTCGGCGCACGAGGTGGGCCATACCCTTGGCTTGCCCCATAACTTTGCCTCTTCTTTTGCCTATCCTGTTGATTCCCTGAGATCGGCGTCATTTACGCAAAAGTACGGTACAGCACCTTCCATCATGGATTATGCGCGGTTCAACTACATCGCCCAGCCAGAAGATGAAGGGGTAAATCTTCATCCACAAGTGGGCCCTTATGATAAGTTTGCTATTGCTTGGGGCTATCGCCCGATCTTGGCAGCGACAACTCCAGAAGAAGAGCAAGCAATTTTGGACCAATGGATTGTAGAAAAGAAAGGCGATCCTATTTACCGCTATGGCAGACAGGGGAACGCTTATGATCCGAGTGCCCAAAGTGAAGACTTGGGAGACAATGCGATGAAAGCATCAGCTTATGGTATTGCCAATTTAAAGAGAATCTTGCCCAAGCTACATGAATGGTCGGCAGAGGAAGGAAAGCCTTTTAAGAACTATGATGACCTGGAGGAACTTTATGGCCAGATTGTCACCCAGTTCAACCGATATATGGGTCATGTAAGGACGAACGTTGGCGGCGTTTATGAAATCTACAAATCATCCGGTCAAGGGGAGCAGGTGTATACCCATGCTGACAAGGCTACCCAGAAGGATGCGGTTGATTTCCTCAACCAACAGCTCTTCAAAACCCCATCCTGGATCATAGAAGAAGACATTGTATTCAGAACTCAGGATTTTGGCTTACTGGAAAAAGTGCGATCTCTTCAGGTAACTTCCCTGAACGGTCTGCTGGACTGGGGAAGATTGGGGAGAGTATTGGAAAATGAAGCCATCAACGGCAAAGATGCCTATACTATCTTGGAGCTTTTCGAGGACCTCCGAAAGGGAGTATGGACGGAGCTATCCAATGGAGGCGCTATTGACGTGCACAGGAGAAGCCTTCAGCGTGCCCATCTGGAAAGATTGGATGAATTGTTGACCAAGGATGCTCCTGAGGTTCCGGCTGCATTTAGAAGTAGGGCGGGCGTACAGATCAACGCGTCGCAATCAGATATCCGACCAGTGGTAAGGGCTGAATTAAAAACCTTGCAAAGACAGATCAGCGCTGCCATTCCAAGGACTTCGGACAGGCTGTCCAAGATCCATCTAGAGGATGTTTTGGAGAGGGTCAATAAAGTTTTAGACCCCAAATAAGTTTAACTTAAGCTGTAAGACACGCGTTACATGTGTTCAACAGTCGGCGGTCTACTAAAAAGTTGTTAATAGAAAAGATGCTTCATAAACTGGAGCATCTTTTTTTTGGTAAGAAGTCCAATTGTATCATCCAAGGGACTTGTAATCACTACAACAAAATAAGGTTGTCTAATTAAATTCCTGTTGTTTACCCATATACAAGGGCCTCTAGCTAGTTTTCCTGAAACTCCAGTGTATTGATCAAATGCATCATGTCAATTTTGATGTATTCGATTATAGGGGCAAGAGAGTCATTTTTGACGGCTGTATTAAAATAGAGAGCTCCACGAAGAAAGTTGGTGGTAGAGTCCGTCACGTAAAACTGAAATTGCGTGGGCACCTCTCCGCTAAGCTCTGCTACCAAGCCGGTATAGCCATTTGGGGTTCTTAGCACGCCTTCTTCAATGCCATAGGCTTTAATCTGATGTTTGGAAGTGAGTGTAAGGGCGTCGTTGAGGTAGGCTTTCAAATTTTCTTCCTTGCCTAAAATAGGCTTGTATGTTAGATGCACCCGAGCTCCTAGCTCCTTATAGTTCAGGTTGATCCATGTTTTCTCATCAAGATTAAAAGAATCCGGCTCAATTTGGGTGAATCGGGAATGTTCAAAACGGTAAGGCAGGCCCCTCTCCAAAGTAGTAAAAGAATGATCGGGAATGTCTATACGGTTATACCCCTTTGGCTTGGGAAGATAATCTTCGCCGCAGGCAACAAGGAAAAGAAGAGGGAGGATGTATTTCAGTTTGCGCATCGTATTACTATTAAGTTGGGGTATGGGGTATCGAGAGAAGAGAGAAGCTATGGATCCAAAGAGACAAAAGGCGCATCGATGGCGGGATTTGCTTCCGGCTTCCACCTTACATATTCACCTTCTATCTCACTACCCCATACCGCATCTACCTCACCCACTTCACCTTATCCGCAATAGGTCTTCTTTTACCGACGGGCCATCTATCGGTAGCTGGCTTGGCGACATAAAAGAAGCCCATAAGCATGTCCTCTTCTTCCAACCCAAAGTATGGTTTGGCTTCGGGGTAGAAGGTAGGGCCACCCGTTCCCCAATAAGCGGCTAGGCCATGCGCGTTAGCGGTGAGGTACATGTTTTGAACCGCCATAGCCACGGAGGCGATTTCCTCCATGACTGGAAGATTAGCTTTCAGATCCCTTTTCATGGCAATGGCAATAATATGCGATGCCTTAAGGGGATTCTCTTTAAACTTGCCAAAGGTGGCTTCATTGAAGTTGCCGTTTCTTTCTGCCCTTTCTTTATATAGATTCGCCTGAAAATCGGCAAACTCCTTTAATCCTTCCCCTGTAAAAACCGTAAAAGACCACGGTTCAGTCAGTTTGTGGGTGGGCGCCCAATTGGCATTTTCCAGCAATTCCTCAATGATATGGTCTTCCACCGGATCATTTTCTTTGAATTGCGCCACAAACATAGAACGGCGGTTCCTGATTATTTTGTTTACTTCTTCGATGTTAAAAATCGGCTTGTCCATAGATATGATTTAAAATTACGTGTTGATATTCCATAATGCAAAAATAGGAAGTTAAGTTTCCCTCTAACATTTCACGGTCTACCACCACTTGTCAGGTTGCTGGAATGTATTGAGCCACGTAAGCTTGAACTTATCGTTTGCATTGACTGATTTCATACGTATTATTGTAGTGTTATTACAGACAGTTAACACCTGAGCGCCCATTGAATTGCTCTTGACGCTAGGCACCCCATAATTGCTGCTCCTCTAATACCTAAACCCAACTTTTAGCCCACCATAGTAATTTCTCATAGGTGCCGGCTGATAATACCTGCCGCCAAAGGCGTTCAGGTCATTGCCCAAGCTGTAGGATTCATCCAGCAGGTTGTCTATTCCCCCATAGATTTCCAAATCCCATTTTACGCCCAAGGTATTTCTCCAACCTAGCCGTGCATTCATCAGATGATAGGGATCCTGAAAAACTGTATTGGCATCGTTGAGGGGAATCTGGTCTACCCATTGATGCGTTAGATTAAGGTAAAATCCGGCCTTTGCTCTTAAATCCAGCTGGTTGATCAAGGTATGGGGCGAGACGCCGGTCAGGTCATTTCCTGAAAAATCGTTGTCATTTTGCTGATAATCCTTAAATTGAAAAAAATGTCCGGTGTATGCATGCGATAATTTCAGTTCCTGCACGATGCCCGATTGTTTTCTTACCAAGGCATAATCAAGCTGGGACTCTATACCCTTTTGATCCGTCGCGCCGGCATTTCTAAAGAGTACCACTCCTTGCTCATTGGTAAAGGAGGTGATGGTCTCATCCAATTGAAAATAAAAGAGGTTCAACTCCGTATTAATCCTTCCCTTTGAATGGTTAGCCCGGTATCCGATTTCATAATTTACTCCTTTCTCCGCTTCCAGATCGAGGTTGATGGAGCCTTCATTGGTCCGCACTTCATCTATGGTAGGAGGAGAGAAGCCGGCACTGATACTGCCAAAGACGGCGGATCGGGGATTGAGCTTCGCTGAAAGAGCTATTCTCGGAATAATCACGGGATCAAATCTTCTCTCTGCGGAGGAAGGGATGCCCGTACTCGCATTGATGTTTCGGTCGATATCGAAGCGTGAAAAGTTTTCGCTGAGTCCTAAAGTCACCAAAAGGCTTTCACTGAGGTCAACCTCCAGTTGCTGGAACAAAAAAGCCTGGGTGGTGATCAAGTCATCACTGAACCGGATGGTATCAGCCTTTCCTTCTTTGTTGCCATAATTCTGGGCAGCCGTTTTTCCAAATTGGTATTCGCCGCCGGCAATCAAGCGGACAGGGAACTGCCCCCATTGGTCATTGTAGGTAAAACGGGTTCTTCCTCCATAGCCGTATTGGGTTTCTTTTTTATAATCGAGGTTAAAGGGATTTTCAAAATCCGTCGTGTTTACATATAGGGAAGTATTGTTGGCTATCCTATCACTGAACTGGTATTCATGGGATACGATACCGTAAAGTGATTTTTGGGTGATAGAAGCATTTTGGGCAGCCGATCCTGGCCTCGCCTGCTTGGGATTTTCCGCGAGTTGTTGGGCTGTCAAAGGCCCTGGCAGTTCATAATGTAAATCAGCATACAGAATTTGGGTGGAAATGGCTTGCTTAGGAGAAGGAAAAAAGGTGCCGGCCATTTGAAATACCTTTCTATCCATTGCGGTGTGCTCTCTATGCCCGTCTGATTTTTGCTGCACATAGGAAGCGCTGATTCCGCCGTTTTCGAGTTGCTGATCCACGCCCAATCGGAACCGCGTCATGCCAAAGTCACCCACGGAAAAATCGCTGCTGATCCTGTTATCCCGGATTTGTTGGCGGCTGGTAAAATTGATGACCCCGCCGTTTCCTGCCCCATAAATGCTCCCCGCAGGGCCTTTGATGATCTCCGTGTTTTCCACATTGGAAAGATCCAGGATATTAAGGGGGGTAGTGCCGTCCGGCGCGGTGAAAGGAATGTCATTCCAGTACACTTTTACGTTTCGTACCCCAAATGGAGCTCTAAGAGAACTTCCCCGTATGGATATTCTGTAGCTGGCAGGCGCCCGCTCTTCCACCCGTATACCCGGTTTGGTATTGAAAGCATTGACGATGGAGGTTTCGTTAAACCGGTAAAGATCGCTTTCCGGTATTCTTTGGATGGCCGCAGCCTGTTCCAGCAGAGGCCGTTGCGTCTCAAAAGAGGAAACGATTACCTCTGTAAGAGGGATTTGGGCACGCTGCAAATTAATCGATGTGCGTTCGCCAGGCAAGGCCAAAAAGGCTTGGATACCATAGGAGATGTGCGAGGCGATCATTTCGGTAGGAGCAGAAATCGCTGTGGAAATCTCCCCCTTTTCGTCGGAGATGTAGGTGGTTTTTGCGGAGGATTTCACGACCACGCCAACTACCGGCTCTTTGGATTGTTCGTCCAAAAAGGTAAGGGTGGTTTGCGCTGAAATGAGAAAAGGCAAAAAGACAAGTACCAGCAGTAATTTTGTTTTCATTGTTAGGGGGTTGACGGACAAAAATAGGAAAATATACATTACCTGAGGTCTCCTTCTGGAGTGGATAGTTCCCTTTTGTATAATTGCCAGATCGAAATAATCGTTTGGCAGCCGATATTACCAATTATACAAGGTATAGTGCGAAGATAAAAAAATTAGGAAAGTAAATATATTGTCTTTTATATTGCTGACAGTTAAATACAATTATTATGGATCGAAGATTAGCACTGAAGCAATTAGCCTTATTTACTGGAGGATTGATGGCCTTTCCTTCCTGTGATTTTTCCCGGGAAAACGTGTTGGCGGCCTACGAAAAGCTTCAGGTCACCGAAGCCCAAAAGAACCTTTTGGCGAAGGTGGTGGAAACGATTTTGCCGGGTGGTGATATCGTAGGGGCAAAGGAGCTGGACATGCAAGATTTTGTGCTAGTGATGGCCAATGATTGCCTGACTGAAGAGGACCAGTCGAGATTTGTGAAGGGATTAAAAAACTTCGATCAATATATCCAAAAGAACTTTGGCAGCAGTTTCGGTAAAATGGATCAGGAAGCCGCAGAGAGGAGCTTTATGGCCATCGTTGACACGGAAGATGGGGACGGGGAAGTGGAGGAACTGAAGTATTTTCTGAACACCACCAAAAGGTTTACCCTTCAAGGCTATCTGAGTTCGGAGTATTTTATGACAGAGATCATGCCCTACAAGATGATTCCTGGCGGTTTTGAGGGACAAGTAAAGATCGATCCAACCAAAAAAATCAATATCAATGGCTAATTTAAATATAGACAGTATAAAGGAAAGAACCTTCGATGCTATTGTCATCGGATCAGGCATGAGCGGCGGATGGGCAGCCAAGGAATTGACGGAAAAGGGACTGAAGACTTTGGTGTTGGAAAGGGGCAAGGAAGTCAACCATATAAAGGATTATCCCACCACCAGTATGTTTCCGTGGGAGTTTGAACACCGGGGGGAAATCTTGAGTGATATCAAAAAAGAAAATCCCATCATTAGCAGGTGCTATGCCTTTAGGGAAGAGTCCGAGCATTTTTTCGTGAAAGATACCGAGCATCCTTATATACAGGACAAACCGTTCGATTGGATCCGGGGCTATCAGACAGGCGGCAAGTCCCTGCTTTGGGCCCGACAGGTGCAGCGGTGGAGCGATTTGGATTTCGAGGGGCCTGCAAGGGATGGTTTTGCGGTAGACTGGCCGATCCGTTATGCTGATCTGGCTCCTTGGTACAGTTATGTGGAAAAATTTGTAGGGGTCTCCGGCAATAAAGATGGCCTTTCCAATCTCCCTGATGGGGAATTTTTACCTCCGATGGAACTGACGGCGGTGGAAAGGTATTTTAAAGATTTTGTGGGGGGGAATTATTCAGGAAGAGATGTGATCATTGGCCGTTGTGCCCATATCACCGGGAATTATGAGTATTATGCGAAACAGGGGCGCGGACTTTGCCAACACCGTAACCTCTGTGTGCGAGGCTGTCCTTTTGGAGGCTACTTCAGCAGCAATGCTTCTACCTTGCCTTGGGCGGCTAATACCGGCAACCTTACTATGCAGAATAATGCAGTGGTTCATTCTATCATTTATGATGAGCAAAAGCAAAAAGCTACCGGTGTCATGGTTATCGATGCACTGACTAAAGAAGTCAGTGAGTACCATGCGCCTATTATCTTCCTCAATGCCAGTGCCCTCAATACCAACCTGATCCTCTTGAATTCCAAATCCAACCGCTTTCCTGAAGGTCTTGGTAATGATAACGGCTTGTTGGGCAAGTATGTGGCTTTTCATAACTACAGGGCAGGGATATCCGGAGAATATGAAGGCCTAGGGGAGTATGGCACCTCCGGAAAAAGGCCAAACGGAGGATATATCCCCCGTTTCAGAAACTTACATAAACAAGAAACGAATTTCCTCAGAGGCTATGCAGCAGGCTTTAGCGGCAACAGAGCTATAGAAACCGACCGTTCTGGGATAGGTGCGGAGCTTCAAAATCAGTTGCTCAACCCCAAATACGGCACCTGGAGAGTAGGCTCCCATATGATGGGAGAGACCATTCCCAAGGAAGACGGGCAGGTAAGTCTGGATCAAAACCAGACAGACGAATGGGAAATGCCGCTGTTAAAAGTTTCCGTGGACTATGACCAAAATGACGAGGACATGATCAAAGATTATCTGGAGCAGATGACAGAAATGTTTGAGGCAGCCGGATTTAAAAATATCAGGACGAGGGATGATAAAAGGGCCCCTGGCTTGGATATCCATGAGATGGGCGGCGTAAGAATGGGACACGATCCCAAAACGTCCCTCTTGAACAAGTGGAATCAGCTGCATGCCTGTAAAAATGTATATGTCACAGATGGTGCTTGCATGACCTCCACCAGCACACAGAATCCTTCCCTCACTTACATGGCCTTGGCCGCAAGGGCAGTGGATCATGCAGTGAAGAACCATTAGGAGTTGTAGGATTGAAGGATGACAGGATTATTGGAAGTGCTTGAATAAGATTTGTTGGATTAATGCAAATGCCTAAATTAGAATGGGAAAGATTAAATAGTACTAGATTTTTGCAGAGGATAGGCACATAATCCTAAAATCAACAAATCCTATAAATCCTAATGCTGACAAAATATGAAGCATTCCGACTTAACCCATAAGATTATAGGCTGTGCGATGAAAGTGCATAGTACCCTTGGGAATGGCTTTCAAGAGGTTATTTATCAGCGGGCTTTGGCAATCGAATTGGAAAGACAAGGATTGGGATTTCAACGAGAAATGGTAATGACTATCTATTATGAGGGCATAGACATTGGCACTCGTAGGGTGGATTTTTTTGTGGAAGGTACAATAATGCTGGAATTAAAAGCATTGATAAAATTGGAAGATGTTCATTTAGCTCAGGCTATGAATTATTGTCAGGCATATAATTTACCGATTGGACTACTGATCAACTTTGGAGCTAAAAGCCTCGATTTTAAAAGGGTATATAATTTGAACCATCCGGATAATAGAGACTATATAAAGAACAATCCTCAATCAACAAATCCTAAAAATCATAATTCAGACAAAGATTACATTGAGCAACATCCTAAAATCAACAAATCCTATTCAGACAAACACCCGTTCCACTACAGGAATGGGTGTGGTTTTATAAGACCAGTCCTCCAATTTCGCTAGGTAGGCGACGCCGGTGACATTGCTGGTAAATACCTGCTCAGCCTCCGATAGCTCTTTCGTTGAAAACTGTCCTTCGATAACCGGGATGCCGGAATTATCCAAAGCCTCAATAATTTTTCTTCTTCCTACACCCGCGATGCAATTACAGGTAAGGGAAGGGGTATAGAAAACATTTTCTTTTACCCAAAAAACATTGGCGGAGCCAGCTTCTGAAACAAATCCTTGATCATCCAACAAAATCACTTCGTCCATGTCCCTCTCCTTTCGTTCAACATTGGCCATCACATAAGGCAAAGCATTCAATGTTTTGCAGTGGCTCCACGGGGAGGGATAGATGGTGATCGTTTTGCTGACATAGGCTTTTCTTTTGACTTTAAGGGGCCTGTCCAAATCTTGGATATGGATCAAATCCGAGGCTTCATGGGTCAGCGGCGTATATTTACCCAAGCCGCTACGAAAGACAGTCCACCGGATCCGAAGATCTGTTTTTTCGGGAAAGTGCTGCCTCACGAACTCCTCTATGTCCTCCGTTGATAGACCAGAAAGTGTAATGTGGAGGGCTTTTGCTCCTGTCTTTAGCCGTTCTCCATGCTCCTTTGCAAACCGGATGCTGCCATCGGTAAAAACCATGGTTTCGAACATCCCGTCCCCAAAAAGAGCCGCCCTGTTCATGCTTTCATTAGGAGCCTTCCTAAAGCCGTTCGGGCTATAATATAAGATATGTGTATCGTTTCCGTTCGTTTGGTGTTCGTTCATGAACAAAATGTTGGGATGGTCAATGTTGAAGACGTGTTAAAATTAATTAATTTATTGGCACAGGGCTGCACATGGAAAATTATTAAGGATAAAATCCCTAATTTGTGAATTAAATAATAGTTTAGCATTAATATTGGCCGCCTATTTTATGACTTTGGGGGATTTCAGTCAAAACATTTATTATTATGGATAAAAGGTATTTTTTGCTGTTGCTCATATTTCAGGTTTTATCCTCAACGATCCAGGCTCAAGACTACGATGTAAATGCTATCTCTTTGCAGGAAGCAGTGGACATCGCCGTGGAAAACAACCTCACGCTTAAGAGGAGCCAGTTAAACCAGCTCAATAATGAGACTAGCTTGCTTGAGGCAAGGGGACAACGCTTGCCTTCTCTGTCAGCCTCAGCATCAGGGCGTTTCAACTGGGGTAGGTCAATTAACCCCGTGACTAACCTTTTTGAGGTGCGCAGAATAGGTAATATAAATATAAGTGCCAATGCCAACGTTACGATTTTTGCGGGGAACCAAGTTAACAACGCAATCCAACAGGCAAAGGTGAACGTGGAAGCAGGGAAATACAACGTGGAAGCCACACAGAATGATATCACCTTAAATGTTATCAATCTGTTCGTAAATGTCGTTTTTGCGAAGGAGCAGGTAGGTATTGCCGAGTCACAGTTGAAGATTTCCGATGAGCAGTTGCTCAGGACATCAAGATTGGTAGAGGCCGGCTCTCTTCCTCTTTCTGAAAGATTGGAAATGCAAGCGCAAAAAGCCACTGCTGAATTGGAAGTCATCAATGCAAAAAACAATCTCAGATTGGCCAAATTGAATTTGTCCCAACAACTTCTCGTCCCCTTCACGGAGCAGTTTGATGTGTCGGTACCGGATTTAGAGGCAGAGGATTATCCACTAGAAGGCGTGAATGCTGGGCAAATATATAATATTGCGGTAGAATCCATGCCCGAGGTAAAAGCTGCAGATCTATTGATAGAGAGTGCAGACTATGGGGTCAAAATTGCAAAAGGAGCATTTTACCCTTCTTTGGGCTTAGGAGGCAATTTATTTTCAAATTATGTAGATCAGGCTACTTTCGGAAACCCCGAGAGTTTCAATACGCAAATTGACAACAATTTATCACAGGCTCTGGGACTAAACTTGAGTATTCCCATTTTTTCAAACTTTAGAAACAAAGCCAGCCTGCAAAGGGCAAGGGTGCAACGAAACTTGAGTGAAGTACAGGCATTAGAGGTTAAAAACCAGCTGAGACAGGATATTGAGACCTCCTATACCAACGCCTATTCAGCCCGGCAATCATACCAAGCTTCCCTGGTCCGGGTGGCTTCACTGGAAGAAGCTTTCAGGATGGCCCAACAACGTTTTGACGTAGGCGCACTGAATTCGGTGGATTTTCAGGTGGCCCAAAATAACCTTTTCGGTGCTCAAGCCGATTTGCTGAATGCCAAATATGAATATATCTTTAGGGTAAAAGTCTTGGACTTTTATCTAGGAAACCCCATTACTTTATAAAACCATACCATGGCCAAGAAAAAGTCTAATAAATTGATCTACATTTTACTCGGAGTTGTAGGGTTCTTGATCCTTTTTGCCGTGATCGGAAAGTCTGCCGGATGGATCGGCGGAGAAGATGAGACAGAGGTGGAAACTACTGATGCCAAAAGAACAATCATTATAGAAAAAGTAAGTGCTTCTGGGGTAGTGCAGCCAGAAACAGAGGTTAAATTAAGTCCTGATGTGGCGGGGGAAATTATAGAATTGAATGTCAAAGAAGGGGATTCGGTCAAAGTAAATGATCTTTTGGTAAAAATACGCCCTGATAACTTTATCTCTGCTCTGGATAGATCAAGGGCTAACCTCAATCAGCAACTGGCTAACCTGGCGCAATCCGAAGCTTCTTTGAAAAGGGCAGAGGTTCAATTTACCCGGGCTGAATTGGAGTTTAAAAGAAATGAGAAACTATATGCAGACAAGGTTATTTCTGATTCGGATTTCGAACAGGCAAGAGCCGATTTCCTGTCCGCTCAAAATGACCTAGAAGCCGCCAAGCAAACCGTGGTTGCCGCTGAATATATCATCAAAAGCTCCCAGGCTACGGTGGATGAGGCTGCGGAAAACCTGCGCCTGACCAATGTCTACTCCCCCGTAAGCGGAATTGTTTCCAATTTGTTGGTGGAACAGGGGGAAAGGGTAGTGGGTACAGCACAGATGGCGGGAACGGAGATGATGAGGCTGGCCGATCTGAATAACATGGAAGTAAGGGTGAACGTCAATGAAAATGACATTGTACGGATCTCTCGCGGTGATACCACCATCATTGATGTGGATTCCTATACCTATAGCGGCAAGAAATTTATGGGCGTAGTCACTGCAATTGCCAATTCCGCCAACGAGAAAGCTACTCAGGATGCCGTTACCGAGTTTGAAGTTAGGATCCGTATCCTGAATAGTTCTTATGCGGATCTTGTCTCTTCCAATAACAGGTATCCATTTAGGCCTGGAATGACCGCAAGCGTAGAAATAATAACCCAAAAGAAAGAGAATGTGCTTGCCGTTCCACTTTCTGCCGTGACCACAAGGGAAGGTATGAATGTAACTTCGGAAGGAGGAACTAGCCGACTAAAAGAACTCGTCTTCGTAGTGGAAGGGAATACGGCCAAGATGGTGGAAGTTAAAACAGCCATTTCTGATTTTGAAAACATAGAGATTGTAGAAGGAATCACTGAAGGACAAAAAATTATATCCGGGCCTTATTTTGTCATCAGCAAGGAATTGGAAGATGGGGATCTGATCAAGGTAACCAACGCAGAACCGGCACCGGCAAAATAATATAGCCATCGTTTTAATGAGTTGGTGATTCTTCTCTTTGGACGGATGGACAGCTTCAGGATAAAGGCTGTAGTCTTAAGGCAAATAGTTACAAGTATCAAACTTATAACTATTTGCCTTCGTTGTTTTATTTACTTTTAATTCCTGTGGCAGGAAAATGAGCCGTTTCAACAAAAGTGGTTGAAAGTTCTTGAGGCCGGTTCATTTTTATTTTTTCAGCAAGGCTGAACTCACTCTATTGCCGGTTTTCTCAACCAAGTAGAGGTAATATAACAGCGCTTCTTCCGGAACGTCGGTTGCAAGGGTCTTGTTGCTAAATTCAATCTCTTTCAAATGCCATGTCCTCTCTGGACTAGGTTTGTTGTCCTTAGTGTAAACTAGGTAGACGGCATCGACTTCATCTGATCCCTCGTTGATATGGGCTTTTAACATTCCCCCGTCTTCATTTACATTCTCAAAGGAGGCAAAGGCGGGTCCCTGCCCCAAATGATAATGTATAAAATTAAAAATTTCAACAGGTTCAGCCCCATGGAAATGGCTGTGTTTCAGTTCTGGGACCAGGGATAGCTGATGGTTGGGGGCAAGTTGGGCAGTTTTATGCCAGTTCTCGACGAAATAGGCAAAATCATTGGTGCCATTAAGAAACAATAGCGGCATTTTTGAATTTCCCACATAATGTGAAGGGTCCCAAAAATCGACCCATTTTAACGATTTTTCCTTCCCTAGAGAATCAAACCGGTGATCCCAGGCGCTTCCTTCCTGCAGAAAACCTGCACCATACACAGGTACGGCGGCTTTAAACCGGTGATCTATACCCGCAACAATATTGGTCAGGTATCCTCCCCAGCTGATGCCCGTCATCGCCGTCCTTTCTTTATCAACCTCTGGAAAAGATCTCATCAAGGAATGGGCTCTTATGACGTTAGAGATGGAATGAAATTGCCACTGTTCGCTAAAATCTTCTTCCAGACGATAGAACTTATTGTCATCATCCTGAGTTGGCCCTCCCCGTTCCAGTCGGGTAGACTTTGATCCCCAGGGGTTCTCTTGTTCTTCAAATGGGAAAGGTCTGTTGCCGCTTAAATCCATTGCTATTGCAGCATATCCTTTTTTTGCCCACTCCAATGCCCAAATTCTAAAAGCAGTTCCACCACCGCCATGGATCAAGACCACAGCGGGAAATTTCTTTTTCTGTGAGAGGGAGGTGTCAAGGGTGCTTGGACTAGCATAATAAGCAAAAACCTGGGTGGGTTTTCCTCTATAGCTTTCTCCTTCATAGGTCAAAGACCACACTGAATCTTCCCGGTCCTCCCAATCATACGAGGGGGCTTTTTCCAATGTCTTAAAATCCCAATTTATTTTTCCCTTTAAGGAGCTGGGAAGAGATAGACTGGATTGGGCCAAGGCCCCCCAATGCCAGAGGCTGAGTACAAGAAAGGAGAGGAAGCGTAGTTTCATGCCTTAAATAAACTAAAAATAATCTATTAAAAAAACCTACTATACCCGTGGCTTGTTGCTTTAATGGGTGTTTGCGGTTAAATAAAGCAAGGCTATATTGTAATTCCCCATATCTACTGTCCGAAGGAGGCTGTGTTTACCATTTTTTCAATTCCTCATAAATCTTATGGACCGGCAGACCCATTACGTTATAAAAGGAACCTATCATTTTGTATACCGCCACATAGCCGATCCATTCCTGTACGCCATAGGCCCCAGCTTTGTCAAAAGGTTGGAACATTTCGATGTAGTTGAGAAGCTCTTCCTGATCCAAAGGCTTAAAATGGACTTCCGTACAGTCATCAAAGATCACTGTTTTGTGGAGGTCCATCAGACAGACGCCGGTGATTACACGATGTGCATTTCCAGAGAGTTTCTGAAGCATTTGGAGTGCCTCCTGTTTGTCCGCGGGTTTGTTCAGTATTTCTCCTCCCACTATGACAACGGTGTCAGCGGTAATGATAAGGTCATTTTCTTCCAGTTCTTCACGGAAAGCAGCCGCCTTTTTTTTTGCCAGATATTGGGGGACTTGTTCCACATCCATTTCCTGCGGGAAATCCTCTTCCACTTCTTTGGTTTTGATGAGGAATTCCAGCCCCAACCCCTTCAGCAGTTCCGATCTTCTGGGAGATTTGGAAGCCAGAATAAGGCGTCTGTTTTTTAGTTTTTGTATCATGAAAACATCTCGTAAGGGAACTTGAAATCCTCCTCAGCAATGGAAGCAAAAATCAACCCCGATACAGCCTTTGGATAGAAATAGGTGGATTTTTGCGGCATCATGTTTCCGCTTTGAGCTACTTCCATCACTTCTTTCATCGTTACCCCTTTGGTGATCACGGCGAAGTCTACTTCTCCAGCGGTGACTTTATAATGGCAGCGGTTTAGGTTCCTTTCATAATCAATCTTGTCGGAAAGGCGTTGTTCAGCCCGTGGTATGCCCAAGACTTTTTCTATCAGAAAATAATGCAGGACTTCCAAGTCAAGTTCCCTGACTGTTGCAGGAATGTCTTTGGGGAGGTCATGTATGAGTTCAGGTTTCAGGCGAATTTTATAGGCGGAATTTTTAAATATTAGACCAAAGGCCCATTGCTTGTTAAGGATCAAGTCACCTATCTCCTGTGGGTCTATGACTTCCTTGACAAAGAAATAGGAAGACAGCTTGCTGAGCAGTTCTTTCTCCGATAAGGCGCTGTCTTTTATCAGCCTGTGGGTAGGGAGGATTTTTAAACCCTTGGCGGCGGTATTTGTGAGGTACATCATGTGATAGTTGTAGCCTTCTTTATCCGTATGTGAAGGGTTGGATTGCCTTTGTTCGTTTCGATAGGCAATAGCCCCTTCGTATCGGTGATGGCCGTCCGCCAATACGATGGCTTTATCCTTTATGAGTGCACAGAATTGGGAGATGATCTTCACATCATGGATTACTCCCAGTACTTCTCTGACGCCTTGATAGTCCTCAATGTCATAAAGAGGGTCCGATATAGCTTCATCCATGTACTTCTCGAGTAAGAAATTGGCGTCATCGTAGAGTCCATGGGTGGGACTTGTCTGAAATTTGGTGTTCCTCAAGATGTCTATGCGGTCGGCTACAGCCGTTGCGATGGTGTCTTCATGTCTCAAAACAACATTTTCTTCCCAGCTATAAGCTTTGATGTGACAGATAAACCCCTTTCTGCAATGCTCTTCTTCTTCTCCGGAAAGACGGAAATATTGGTAGTAGACATAGATACCCGGAAGCCTGTCCTGGATGATCACGCCGTTCTTTTTCCATCTATCCAATGTTTCCTTTGCGGACAGCGTCGGGTTGGGCCCTTTGGGAACAGAAAGATGGATGCTGTTATTTTCATTTCTGTAAAGCGCTTCTCTTTGTTTGGGAGAAACCACGTCAAAGAGAGGAGAGGTTAACTCTTCAATTTGGGCATTAACACTGGGATGGTATCTCCAGGCTTTTATCGGCAAAATTTCAGTCATTATTAAGTCTGTTTTTCCATTTGGAAGCCACATTCGCTGGGGTTTCCAATTTAATGCCCTTTGTTGTGGCTTTGTTTGTTTCATGGAGCAAAACCCCTATAGCCGCCAATAGGTCTGTCTCTTCTTTTGTGAATTCAGCTTCTAACATTTCCGGAGAGAAATATCTATCGATGAATTTAGTGTCAAACTTCCCGCTAAGAAATGCCTGATGCTGCATTACAAACCTACAGAAGGTCAAAGTAGTTTCTAATCCGATGATTTGAAATTCATCAATGGCACGAATCATCCGATGGACAGCCCCCTCTCTGGTATCGTGATAGGTGATAAGTTTGCCGATGAGCGGATCGTAGTAGATGGGTATTTCCATCCCTTGCTCAAAGCCGTCATCCACCCTTATCCCGGGGCCTTGTGGTCGATTGTAGACGTCGAGTCTCCCAATGTCCGGCAAAAAATTGTTTTTCGGATCTTCCGCATAGACCCTTACTTCTATGGCATGGCCTTGGATTTTTAAGTCGTCCTGCACAAAAGAAAGGGCCTTTCCTTCCGCGATGAGGATTTGTTCCTTGACCAGATCTTTGCCTGTAATCAATTCGGTCACCGGATGTTCCACCTGTAACCTCGTGTTCATCTCCAGGAAAAAGAAATCGAGTTTTTCATCCACAATAAATTCCACTGTGCCGGCGCTGTAGTAATTACAGGCTTTGGCGACCCTTATCGCAGCCTCTCCCATGGCCTTTCTTTTAGCCTCGTCGAGCGCAGAGGAGGGAGCCTCTTCTATGACTTTTTGATGCCTTCGCTGGATGGAGCATTCCCTTTCAAAAAGATGGACTATATTTCCGTATTGATCCCCTAAAACCTGGATTTCGATATGTCGTGGCGAACCGAGGTATTTCTCTATGAAGACGCTGCCGTCGCCAAAGGCTGATTCAGCCTCACTGATTGCCCTTTGCATCTGTGGTTCAAAATCTTCTTCATTTTCCACAATCCTCATCCCTTTTCCCCCACCACCAGCACTGGCCTTGATCAATATGGGATAACCAATTTCTTCGGCTTTGTTCTTGGCAGCTGGTATATCCGAAATGGCTTCCTCTGTTCCGGGGACCATGGGGATATTGTATTTAGCCACAGCTAGGCGTGCAGCGACCTTATTTCCCATGATCTCAATGGATTCGGGAGACGGACCGATAAAAATCAGTCCTGCTTCCCGTACTTTTCGGGCAAATGAAGCGTTTTCTGAGAGGAAACCGTAACCCGGATGGATCGCATCCACCTGGAGTTCCTGGGCAACCTGTATGATTTTATCCCCAAGAAGATAGGATTGGGAGGAGGCGGCAGGTCCTAAGCAAACGGCTTCGTCTGCTGCCCGGACATGCATGGCCATTCTATCCGCTTCGCTGTAGACCGCCACGGTTTTTATCCCCATTTCCTTGGCAGTCCGGATGATCCTGAGCGATATTTCACCTCTATTGGCAATTAAAATCTTCTTTATTTTAATCATTTTGTGGAAAATCTAAGGTGGACGAGCGGTAGCACGAATTAAAGGAAATTAAACGAAGTATGAAATGCGGTAAGACAAAATCTCGAAATCTTCGAAATTAAGTTTCGGACTTACTGATTGATCTAAGGGGAAAGATTTTTGAAATGGACCTGATGTTTTGTGATATAGGACAAAAAGTAGTAGTTTTGAGGGTTTTAATACGTGATACATTAGGACAAAGTAATTCATAATAAACAATTTAGGCATTGGATATATTCGAAAAATTGCAGATTAACCTCGGCCCTCTTGGCAAACATGCGGGCGTTTCTGAGGGCTATTTTATGTTTCCTAAGCTGGAGGGCGAGATTGCCCCCAGGATGAGGTTCAATGGGAAAGAGGTTTTGACCTGGAGCCTTAATAATTACTTAGGCCTTGCCAATCATCCAGAAGTTAGAAAAGCTGACGAGGAAGCGGCCAGAAAATGGGGGGCAGGATATCCCATGGGAGCCCGGATGATGTCCGGCAATACCGATCTTCATGAAGAACTTGAGGCAAAACTAGCGGCATTTGTGGGCAAGGAAAGTGCTTATCTGTTGAATTATGGCTATCAGGGGATTATGTCAGCTATTGACGCTATCATTGATAGGAAGGATGTGATCGTTTATGACGCAGAATGCCACGCCTGTATTATTGACGGCCTTAGGATGCACATGGGCAAACGGTTTGTCTATCCACACAACGACATGGAAAGTCTGGAAAAACAACTTCAAAGAGCTCAGAAGCTTACCAATGAGACCGGAGGCGGGATTTTGGTGATAACAGAAGGCGTTTTTGGAATGACCGGCGATATGGGGAATATCAAAGGAGTGGTAGCGTTCAAAGAGAAATATAATTTTAGACTTTTGGTAGATGATGCCCATGGTTTTGGTACTATGGGAAAAACCGGTGCTGGAGTAGGTGAGGAACAAGGGGTGCAGGATCAAATTGATCTCTATTTTTCCACTTTTGCCAAGTCTATGGCCAGTATTGGCGCATTTATTGCAGGAAATGAGGAGGTGATCCGTTATTTGAAGTACAATATGCGGTCTCAGATTTTCGCTAAGTCTCTTCCGATGATCATGGTGGAAGGTGCCTTGAAACGTTTGGATCTGTTAATGAACAAACCGGAATTGAAGGAAAATCTGTGGAAGGTGGTCAAAGCGCTCCAGAATGGATTGAAAGATAAAGGCTTTGACATCGGTGCCACCACTACGCCGGTAACTCCGGTAGTATTGAATGGCACAGTGGGAGAGGCGGCAACGTTGAGCAAGGACCTGAGGGAAAATTACAACATCTTTTGTTCAGTGGTGATTTACCCCGTCATTCCTAAAGGAATGATCATCTTAAGATTGATTCCTACGGCTGTCCACTCGATCGACGATGTCAATGAAACCATAGCTGCTTTCGAAGCAATCAAAGAAAAACTGTCGAGCGGCCAATATAAAACTTCAGCCTTGGCCACTTCTTTTGGGGAATAAAAATCCCCAATAAACTGCATAGAGTTGTTGTTTTATAAACATTATACTTATATTCAATCAAAATTAATATTATCATCAACCTAAAAATTAACTTTTATTATGAACAGATTTAGCGAAATTAAAGATCTCATAACCTCTTTGGAAGGCGATTTTGAAAAATTCTACGATAAAAAAAATCAAGCAGCCGGAACAAGAGTAAGAAAAGGAATGCAAGACCTTAAGAATTTGGCCCAAGACATCCGTAAGGAAGTTCAAGATATCAAAAACGCAGAAGGATAAATAAGAAAGGTGACCGTGTGGTCACCTTTTCTTTTTTCATATCCATAAGTAATAGCCTAAATCCTCAATGAGGCTGCTTTGATTCTTTGGCTAAGGGAATCGCTGGCTCTCAACAGCGGTGGTCTTACTTCGTCACCACATAAGCCCAAGTGCTTCATGAGGTTTTTTATTCCTACAGGGTTGCTTTCCTCATACATCAAGGGGTTGATCTCCAGTAGTTTGAAAGTCGCCTTTCTGGATTCCTCTTCTGTTCCGTGTACAATCATTTTTAGTAAGGAAGGATAGGCATTGGCCATTACGGAAATGACACCTTCCCCCCCTATTGATCTAATGGATGTTCCTAACAAGTCGTCTCCTGAGATAAGAATAAAATCATCAGATTTATGGGCGGCAATCCACATACATTGCTCCAGATTTCCGCTCGACTCCTTCATCCCTATGATATTAGCATGATGAGACAACTCCAAAGTGGTATCGGCAGTGATGTTGGACATCGTCCTTCCCGGTACATTATATAATATCACCGGAACAGGGCTTAGGTCGGCTATTTGTTGATAATGCGCAATGATTCCTCTTTGGGAAGGCTTGTTGTAATAGGGACTGACTGAGAGTATCGCATCTATGCCGGAGAAATCAGTATTTTTGATTTCTTCCAATACAGCTTGGGTATTGTTGCCGCCAATGCCGTATACGATTGGCAGCCGCCCGTTGTTAATTTTGATACAAAAGGCAAGCACTTCTTTTTTTTCTGAACTTGTCAAAGTCGCTGTTTCCCCTGTTGTACCCTGGACGACCAGGTAATCAACACCTCCGGCAATGACATGTTCAATGACACGTTCTAAGCCAGCATAATCAATGGTCATGTCCCCATGCAAGGGAGTGACCATGGCTACGCCAGAACCTTTGAAATTCTTCATTTTAGATTACTTGCTTTAAATATTTTAGTAAATGTTCCATATTCCCCTTTTGATCCAAGTCTTCTTTTGCTAACATAAGGTCCATATAGGGCGCATGGCTTTCATGATAAAAGCCCACTGAATAGGATTGAGGGTTCAAATATAGGAGATATAAAGAAAAAACGTTTAGATTTTCTGCCGACGCAATAATTAAATCCACTTTATTTTCCATGAAATCCGTGATATTATTTTTCGGTTTTCCAGATAAGGTAAAATCTTCGTAAGAGAATGCTTCTTTCACCTCAATACCTTCACCGTAAAATAGACCGATTATTTCAGTGTGTGCCTGCAGCAGGGGGGTGATCACTTCTTTTGTTTCGTTCAGTTCCACCAGAGAAGACGCGACAATGCCCACACGGTCAATGCGTTCCGCCAAAGGCTGTGCCTTTTTAGCTTGCTTTGCTTTGACGAGCGCTTTTTTTATAAAATATTCCTTGATCCATTTCATGTTATCAATGGGAAGATAATCCCACCATTTTTAAGAATTCTTCTTCCGACACGAGTTTAATATTTAATTTTTGGGCCTTTTCTTTCTTGCTGGGCCCCATTTCTTCTCCTTCGACTATGAAGTCCAAGCTTTTTGATACTGATTTGACATAAGTTCCTCCCTGCGATTCTATAAAATCAATGATTTCATCCCTTTTGAAATGGTTGAATTTTCCCGAAGCGAGTATTTTCAGGTTGGCCAATTTATCTCCCAGCAGTTCAGGCGGTTTTTGATCCGATTCGAACTGCAAGCCATGGGCTTGTAACCGTTTGATAATATCCAGATTTTCCTGTTGGGAGAAAAAATCCTGCAAGCTCCAAACCAACGTTTCACCCACCCCGTTGACCTGAAGCAGTTCTTCCGCAGTGGCTCTCTGTAAATTTTCAATGGTGACAAAATGGTGGGCCAAAAGCTTTGCGGTATTTTCGCCGATGTTTCTAATGCCCAAGCCAAAAAGGACCTTTTCGAAGGGCTGTTTACGGGAAGCCTCAATGCCGTTTACCATATTCGAAATTACCCCTTCCTGAAAGGTATTTCCCTTTAGCTTTTTCAACTTTTTTTGGAAATCCGGACCGTAATCTTGCGTTGAAGCCAGTTGGATATCATGAAGAGTAGGATGATGAAGCGACAGTTGGGCAAACTCCTCCTCCAAAGCCTCCCTATCAGCTATCATGGTAAGGACAATGGCAACAGGAATAAAATCTTCGATCTCCTCAAAATTTTCATGATCAAGGAACGCAAGCAATTTTTGGATGGTACGGGCGTTTTGGGCTACCTTTTTTCCATTTTGTTTGATGAAGTCCGTGAAAAGAGGAAGTTTTCCTTTTACGTCAACATCTTCATATTCCAATAGAAATCCATCCACATCATTTAATGATATCTGATCCGTCAAACCGTATAAGGCTTTTCTGAGCGTGATATAGAGATGGCCCTCACTATCCTTAAGGTATTGCTCCGGATTGATTTCCATTCCCAATAGGGAGTCTTTTATTTCCAATAGGTCGTAGATGTCCGCCGGATTGATGACGTAACCGTGGTCAATCAGCGCACGAATTCTCTCTGTTCCCAAAGAATCAATGTCCATGGCCCTTTTGGAGACAAAGTGCTCGATTCGGCCAAGCACCTGGGGCGGGCAGGTTTTGATGTTGGGACAAAAATGCTTGGCTTCTCCCGGCTTTCTTTCCAGGTCGGTGCCACATTCGGGGCATTGTTTGATATAGGGGATAGGTTCACTACCGGAAATGCGCTGTTCGAGGACGACTCCGGTTATTTTTGGAATAATATCGCCACCTTTTTCGACTGATACAGTGTCTCCCACATGTAAGTCCAACCGCTCGATCTCATTGGCATTGTGCAAAGAGGCACGTTTGACGGTGGTGCCTGCTAAGGCAACTGGAGAAAGGTTAGCAACGGGGGTGATGGCTCCTGTCCTGCCCACTTGATAGGTGACAGAAAGCAGTTGGCTTTCGGCGCTCTCGGCCTGATACTTAAAGGCAATCGCCCAGCGGGGAATTTTGGCTGTAAATCCTAATTCTTCCCTTTGGTCATAATCGTTGATCTTCAGAACGACGCCATCTGTATCCAAAGGCAATTCATGTCGTTTTTCCCTCCAATATTGGATGTAGTTGAATACCGACTGGATATCCGTGCAATTTCTATAGGTGGGAGAAACATTAAAGCCCCAATTTTCAAGAAGGGAAATGGCCTCGTGATGATGGTTTACTCCAATATTTTCTCCCAGAAGCTGATAAAAATAGCAGTTTAGCCTGCGTTTGGCGACAATGCTGCTATCCTGCATTTTCAGGGTTCCCGAGGCGGCATTTCTGGGGTTGGCCAATAGGGCTTCGTCATTCGCCCTTCTTTCCTCATTTATCTTGAGAAACTCTTTTTTTGGCAGGAAGATCTCCCCCCGCACCTCAAACCTATCCGGCAGGTTTTCCCCTTTTATGGACAAGGGGATATTTCTTATGGTTTTTACGTTTTCTGTGACGTTGTCTCCCCGCACTCCATCCCCACGGGTCACTGCCCGTACCAACTTTCCCTGTTCATACACCAGACTGATGGCCACCCCATCAAACTTTAATTCACAGAAATAGCTGTAGTTTCTGTGTTCCAATATTTTCGCCACCCGGTCATCAAATGCCACCAGTTCTGATTCGGAATAGGTGTTTCCCAAAGACAGCATGCGGTAACCGTGCAGACTGGTTTCGAATTCCTTGGTAATCGTTCCCCCGACTCTTTGAGTAGGGCTTTCCTCCTGCAGCAATTCGGGGAATTGCTGTTCCAATTGGATAAGCTCATCCATGAGTTGGTCAAATTCAAAATCAGAGATTTCGCTGTTATCTTCCTGGTAGTAGCGGTGGTTGTAATAATTGATTTTATCAGTAAGCTCAGCTACTCTAGTTTTTGCTTCTTCTTTAGATATGGGGTTCATGGTGTAGGAATGGGGTTAAAAAGCAGAATGCGCTATACTGTTCCAAATTTTGTAGGGACAAGGCGGGTAAATCTGTAGGTTCTTATCCCTCTTCTTTTCCGAATGCCTTCAGGATATCCTCTTCAGTCGTCCTCAATTTGGATTTACATTCCTTGATCAGGTGACTCGCCTCCTTCACCAGTGCCGAAAGCTCATCGATGCTTTTGGTATCTTCTTCCAGTTGCTTGACTATTTCTTCGATCCTTTTGAGCGTTGAATCGTAACTGAATGCTGAATTATTGGTCATGGTTTGTTATTTCTTCAATGGTGCTTGTTACTTTTTTGGTAAGGGTAAAGGTAGTGATTTTATCCCCTAGGTGAAGGTCCGCCCGGTGAATCGGAACGCCGTCCATTTCTGTCCTTGTATATCCCCTCTCCAAATAGTAATGGGGACTCAGACGGTTAACCTCATTTTCTAGTCTCTGTAGGTATTGGCTTTGTTGTTCAAGCTTTGTTTTCACATTCTTCATCAAAGAGCTTTCCCAATTATCCAACGTCACCTGCTGCATTTTTATATTAAATTGGGCAATGGAAATTAATTGATGGCTATGGCTATTGAGTGTTTCCTTGGCTGCTCCCATCTTGTAGAGGAAGAGGTTTTTAAGAAGATGCTCTTTGTCTCTAATCATCCGGTCTTCTCTTTGAAGAAAACCTCCTGCCGTTCGTTCGATTAGCTTTAAATTCTCCCGGAGTCTCTCCTCATAATCCCTGAAACCGGAAAGAATAAATTCCGCCACAGCGGTAGGCGTTTTCATTTTGGTATTGGCAACCAAGTCAGCGACACATTCGTCCCTTTCATGGCCTATTCCTGTAACCACCGGAAGACTGCTATTGGCTATTGCTTTGGCCATGTCGTAGTCGTCAAAACAATCCATGTCTGTTGTGGCGCCCCCGCCTCGGATAATGATTAACAGATCGAATCTCTTCCGGTGGAGATCCGACTCTATTGCAGCTATGGCATTGACAACGGATGAGGAGGCCTCATTGCCCTGCATGGTGGCCTGATAAAGCTCATGATGGACTTTATAGCCCGCTGAATTGTGGTCCAATTGGTTGACAAAATCCCCATATCCCGCTGCCGTTGATGAACTGATGATGGCCAGTCTTTGGGGTACCAGGGGTAAGGGATACTGCTTGTTCAGGTGGATCAAACCTTCCCGTGTAAGCCGGTCGATAGTTTCCTGTTTTCTCTTGGCCCTTTCACCGACGGTATAATTGGGGTCGATATCCTTGATAGTGAGGCTCAGGCCATAGACCTCATGAAACTGCACATTGACCAAAGCCAAAATTTTCATGCCATGGGCAATATTTTGTCCTGTTGTAGCCAAAAACCTGCTTCTGATCCCTTGATACGTATACGACCAAATGTTGGCTTTGATCTTGGCTGTCAATTGGTTCCCGGATTTCTCGACAAGTTCCAGGTAGGCGTGTCCTTTGACAGAATCCCTCAACTCGCCGATTTCGGCAATTAACCAATAACTGGGCGAGAGATTGCCATCCAGTGTTTGCCGGATCAGTTGGTTTAGCTCCGATAAGGAAAGAGGGTTTTGCATAGGGCAAATTAACAAAAAAGTAAGGAGAGGAGGACGCTTTAACAGCTATTATTCTCTTTCGCTAAGGGGATGCTGAAGGTTTTCAGTCTTCTTTGTTCCGTTTTTGCATCCGGTAAATATGCCTTGCAAAATCTTTGTTCACCTCATCGAGTTTAAAAGCCTGCCGCGGTGTGATTACTTTAATAATGTAATTTAAAAAAGCCTTATCCAAATCCAGGATCTTTTGCTCTATGTCAAATCTCCGCTTGATGGTTTCAACCGCCTCTTGGTCGGACATTTGTTCTTCACCGCTTTTCTGGACCTCGTTCAGCTCCCTCATAAGCGATCTTTTGCTTTTACTGTGCTGGTTGTACAAAGGCCAGAATTTCTCTGCCTGATCCGGTGTTAGATCAAGCCTTTGAGTGATAAAGGCCACTTTGGCAGATTCGAGTTTTTCTTTATCATAAGAGGACTTTTCTTCCTGCTGTGCCACGAGTGGCAGGGAAAACAGGGAAATCAGCAAATATATAAATGCATTTTTCATTTTTTTTCTCGTTAATAATCAAGCTCCTCCACGGGTATGGGGTCGTCACTGAGGTTGTAGCTGGCCCATTCCTCCGCAATAATGACGTCCAGCAGTTCATCGGGATTTTCGGAAAAGCTCAACACATCCTCTGCGTTCCAAATACCGCTATTGATGTAGAATTCCACTTCTTGATCCATCTCGGCTTGAAGAGTGGCTTCATTGAAAGACGGTCTAAAGATAAAAACCGCGATTCCAATAACCAAGACAGCGGCAGCTGCCATCCGGGAAAGGAAGACTTGCCTTGCTTTTGTTTTTTTGGAACGTAAGATCCGCTCGGGCAAGGCCTCAAAGTATCCCTCGGGAACTTTATAAATATTATGTTTTGGGATTTGCTTCATAATACTGATGATTAGACAACCATAAGTGCCCATGGTTTAATTTTGCTGCTCATTATTCTTTGTTTGCAGTTGACCGTCGTGAATACCGTTTAATTTAATGCTGTTTTCAATTTTTTTGATGGCATGATGGTAACTTGCTTTTAATGCCCCTATGGATGTATCTGTTATCACGCTCATTTCCTCATAACTCAAATCCTCAAAGTATTTCAAATTAAACACCAAACGTTGCTTTTCGGGAAGCTTTAGGATTAGTCGCTGAAGAGTTTTCTGGATTTCGTCCCCGCTGATATGGGAGGAATGGTCCAAATGTTCTTCCATAGCCTTTTCATGGTCTTCTATGGGAAAGAAGAAATGTCTCTTTTTTTTCTTGAGGAAGTTGAGACTTTCATTGGTGGCTATTCTGTATAGCCAAGTGAATAAGGAGGAATCTCCCTTGAATTTGTTGATGTTTTTGAATGCTTTGATAAAGGTGTTCTGCAGGACGTCGTCGGCATCCTCGTGAATGATCACCATTTTTCTGATGATCCCATACACCCGCTCTTGATAATTTTCTATCAAAGCCCTAAACCCTTGATCCCTTGTGACCGGGTTCTTTACCAGCTCTAATAATTCAATGTCGCTAATGGGAACCATTTTTTCTTAGACAGCTAAACTAACCATTAGTTTAAATCAAAAAAAGATTTGATCGGGAAGAATGATGAAAAAAATAAAAATACATTTGCTCTGCATCCAATAACTATCTACTTTTGCTCTCCCTAACCGCGCACGTGGTGAAATTGGTAGACACGCCACTTTGAGGGGGTGGTGCCTTAACTGGTGTGGAAGTTCGAATCTTCTCGTGCGCACAACAAAGCTTCAAACAATGTTTGAGGCTTTTTTTTATGTCCTTTCTTTAAATCGATAACCCGGACAAAACCATGCCGTAGACTTTCTTATCTTTGGGCTGGAATAGGTTCAATGTTTTTAAGCGGATTGTTATACAATGATTGTAAAAGCGGAGATAATAGCGGTAGGAGATGAGTTGCTGTACGGGCAAATTGTCGATACCAACAGTCACTGGATCAGTCAAGAATTGGATTTGATTGGAGTCAAAGTAATTCATAGGACTACTGTCGGTGATGATAGAGAGGCGATGTTAGCTGCCTTTAGAGCAGCAGAGCAGCGGGCTGACATTGTCTTGATAACAGGTGGCCTAGGCCCGACAAGCGATGACCTCACCAAGCCCTTACTGGCCGAATATTTTAATTCCCCCATAATATTGGTGCCGGAAGCTTTGGAGGATGTACGGTTGTTTTTCGAAAAAAGAGGACGGCAGTTAACAGAATTAAACAGTTTGCAGGCCCATCTTCCAGCGAATTGCACGTATGTACGCAACGAGGTAGGTACAGCCCCGGGAATGTGGTTCGTGGAAAACGGTGCGGTTTGGATGTCCATGCCGGGGGTGCCGCATGAAATGAAAAAGCTGATGACCGATTTTGTCCTTCCTGAATTAAAGAAGCGGTTCGACCTACCGGTCATTTATCATAAAGTACTCAAAACAGTGGGTATAGGGGAAAGTTGGCTGGCCTCGCTTATAAGCGAATGGGAGAAACGCCTGCCTGAACATATAAAGCTCGCTTATCTGCCTTCTCTTGGTGAGGTGAAGCTCCGGCTCACCGCCATAGGCAGAGACCACGCCCAAATGGCCAGTGAGGTAGGGGAACAGATAGAGAAAGTCCTTCCTTTGATAAGCCAATACCTCTATGGATTGGACAAAGAAAGCCTCCCGGAAGTGATAGGGAAGCTTTTGAAGAATAAAAATAAAACATTAGCTTTAGCCGAAAGCTGTTCCGGAGGATACATTTCCCACCTGATTACCGGAATAGCGGGAAGCAGCTCCTATTTCAACGGAAGCATTGTTCCCTATCACAACCGATTTAAGGTTGCTGCATTAGGTGTGAAGGAAGAGACTTTGTCTACTACCGGAGCAGTGAGCGAAGAGACGGTAAGGGAGATGGCAAAGAACGTCAGACAGAAATTCGATGCCGACTTTGGCCTGTCTGTCAGCGGAATAGCGGGGCCATCCGGAGGATCCGAAGAAAAACCCGTCGGGACGGTTTGGTTGGCCTGTGACTTTGAAGGAGGTACGGTGACCAAAAAACTTCAGCTATCTAATGAGCGGGGAATAAATATCCAATACACCGCCGTATATGCGTTGGATTTGCTGAGAAAATGTATCATTGATAAAGGTTGAGGGATAAAGAGAACTTGGGTCTTGAATTAAATAATAATCCTAATACACCAACATAAAGAAGTAGTATGGCAACTATAGAAATGGTAATGCCCCAGATGGGAGAGAGCATTATAGAGGGTACCATCCTCACTTGGTTAAAGAAGGAAGGGGATACCATAGAGCAGGATGAATCTGTCCTTGAAGTGGCTACCGACAAAGTGGATACTGAAGTGCCTGCCATCCACGCAGGCATATTGAAAAAAATACTGGCCAAAGAAGGGGAAGTGATTGGGGTAGGGGCCCCAATAGCCATTATTGAAACGGAGGAAGAAGACGGGCAGGCCGTGCAGAAAACTATAAAAAGCCCTCCCAAACCGGATAAACTGGCTTCTCCCAACCGCATGACTACCATTGCTCCTTCACCTGTGACCTCAAATATAGAAGACAAGAGATTTTATTCTCCCTTGGTAAGGAATATGGCGAAGGAGGAGGGGATCAACCCGATGGAGATGGCCACCATCCCAGGGACGGGAAAGGATCGCAGGGTCACCAAACAGGACATGCTCAGCTATCTGTCGTCTAGATTGGATTATAGCGGTGGGTCTACCCAGGCTCATGCACAGGCAGAAGCCAATACCCATGCTGGTGACGAAATAATAGAAATGGACAGAATGAGGGCGATGATCGCTCAGAGAATGATCGATTCGCAAAGGATTTCTGCCCACGTCACTTCTTTTGTGGAAGCAGATGTTACCAATATGGTGTTGTGGAGGAATAAAAACAAGGACGCCTATCTGAAAAAAGAAGGCGAGCCACTGACCTACACCCCTTTCTTCGTGCAGGCCATTGCCAGAGCGATAAAGGACTTTCCTGCAATCAATGTGTCGGTAGAAGGCAATAAGATTATCCATAAAAAGGAAATCAACATAGGCATTGCGGTAGCATTGCCTTCCGGAAACCTGATCGTGCCCGTGATCAAGAAAGCAGATCAGTTGAATTTGGCCGGATTATCCAAAAAGATAAATGATATGGCCAGCCGGGCGAGAAATAATGCACTGACTCCAGATGAAGTAAAAGGAGGGACCTATACGCTTTCCAACGTAGGAACCTTTGGGAATATCATGGGCACACCGATTATCGTACAGCCCCAAGTGGCCATTTTGGCGGTAGGTACCATTACCAAAAAGCCTGCAGTGATCGAAACTCCCACGGGGGATGTCATAGCCATCAGACACAAAATGTTCCTGTCCCATTCTTACGACCATAGGGTCGTCGACGGTTCCTTGGGCGGGAGGTTTGTCAAAAGGGTGGCCGAATATCTGGAAGCGATTGATCTGGAAGCTGAATTTTAAGAAGAAAGGGCCGGTACTTTAAGAAACCGGCCCTTTTTCAACAATGTCGAGATAGCTCCTTAATTTCTCATGCTTTCAAAGCAATTTTTGATGGTTTCCGCAATTTCTTCAATTCTGACAGGCTTAGTCAAATACCCATCTTTTCCTTCCCGATAGAGCTTTCTAACTTCTCCATCCAACACATTGGCCGATAACCCAATGATTTTGGAAGTCTTTCCGTTCTCTAGCTTCCTGATGGCCTTGGTTGCTTCTGCCCCGTTCATTTTAGGCATTTGGTGATCCATGAAGATAATGTCGTAAGCTTTGTCGTTGACCATATCTATCGCTTGTTGGCCATTTTTCGCAATATCGGGTTGGTATCCCATCTGAGAGAAAACGATGGCCATGAACTTCTGGTTGATCTCATTGTCCTCTACCAATAGTATATCGGCTGGGAACTCTTCTGAAAAGCCGCTATAGTCCGTTATTTCGTACTGGGATTCAGTCTCGGAATGGGGGAGGCTTATTTTACCCCTTTCAGGAACACGTGCCATTATCGTAAAAGAGAATTCTGATCCGGATCCTTCCTCGCTTTCAATTTGGAGATAGCCTCCCATTAGTTCTATCAATTTACTGGCAATGGCCAGACCCAACCCGGTGCCGTTATGTTCCCGCGTGTCGCTGCTGTCTACTTGAATAAAGGGCTGTGTCAGTTTGTGGACATAAGCAGAAGGAATGCCCTTTCCCGTATCCTTAACGGCAAAATAGAGCATCAAATTATTTGAAATAATTACTTCGCCCGAAACGGTAAGGTAAATGGCTCCTCCGGGGGGAGTGAATTTGATGGCGTTGCCTACGATATTGAAGAGTATCTGTTTTAATTTCTCCCTATCCAACAGCACTTGCTCGGGAATTTTGTCACTTATGGAAAGGCTGATCTGGATATTTTTGCCTATCACCATTCCAGAAAAAATGTCCACCAATCTTTGAAGCTCGTTTTTGAAATGAAAGGCGGATAGCTTCAATTCCAGCTTACCCGCTTCAATTTTTGAATAATCCAAGATGTCATTGACTATGGACAGCAGGCATTCTCCCGAATCCCGAATAATAGATATATACTGCTTTTGTTGGAGATTGAGCTCTGTCGAACCCAATAGGCTGATCATTCCCAACAAGCCATTCATGGGCGTACGAATTTCATGGCTCATATTGGCGAGAAATTCGGATTTATGTTTGTTCGCCGATTCTGCCGCTTCTTTGGCTTCCTTCAACCCATCTCCCCAGAGTTTTTGATCGGTGATGTCCCTGGCCAGGGAAATTACTTTCCTGTCGTCCAATTTAAAAAAGCGGATTTCAAAAAATTTCTTTCCCCCTTTGATGATCAGGTCTATTTCTTGGGTTTGCATTTTGCCCGTTTCCAATGATCGGTTAAAGGAGGAGAGTACCTTCTCATTCAGCGGAAATGGGAAAACCTCCGTAATATTTTTGCCCAGGGCGTTCTTTGCAGAGTCTATCAACAAATCCTCATGTTGCACATAATAATCCAAAAAGACACCTTCATTGTTGTAGATATAGATCGTGTCGGGAAGGCTGTTGAGCAATGCCCTTAGCCTGTTTTCACTTTTGATCAATTCTTGGTCTGCCAGGTATTTCTCATGGATATCGGTACATATACCAATACTCCCGGAAAAATGCCCCTGTTCGTCAAAAAAGAATTTTTCGAAGTTCTTGGTTCGAATGAGCGTGCCGTCGGATTTTGCTACATCTACCTCATAATAAAGGTATTGCTTTTTGTTTTCCAACGCGTCTCTAACCAAAGCCTGTATCCTGAGCAAATCCTCCTGCGGAATCAGTTGTTTTACCTTTTCTGTAAATTGTTCGGGGCTATGTCCTAATACATCCTTTACGTTTTCACTGGTTTGGTATACTTTCCCATATTTGTCATGATAATAGACAAATCCGTTGGATTGCTGGAGAAGCATGGTTTGTTGATTGAAGAGCAGGTTGATGTCCTGTGATTTCTTTTCGAGAAGGAGCTTGTTCTTATAAGTGTTTTCAAAGAACTTAAGCATCAGAAAAAGCACAAAAAGAAGAATCCCAAACAAAGCCACAAATAGATAAAGGTAGGTGCTGTACAGGTCTGAAAGGAGCCCCTGCTTTTCCTGAACGAAAAGTAAAGCAAAAGTCTGAGGCATTGGACTCAGTTGGAAAGGATATTGGACAATATGCACGTCTTGCGGTAGTTCTTCCTTGTTGGCGTCTGCCGGAAAATATTCATCATAGTCTCCACTCGTGCCTTTATTGATATCAAAGTGCAGCACATTCATCAAAGGAGCAGAAAATGAAATATTTTCTTCAAAGTTGCCCGAACCAAGTTCAACGAGTTTTCCATCTTCATAATAGAACTTGCTCCCTGATTGGAGGTAGCTCGAGGTATGATTTCTAAAAAATCTTTTGAAATCCAGGTTTACACTTAATTTCTGGTTTCCTGAACTGGATGTGACCGATAGGTTACTCTCGCCATCAAGACCGATAGCGTCGTGCGGGTAGTTGTAAGTACTGAGGTTATTGTTGTCATCAAGAAAAAATACAAACTGTTGGTTGTCCTGCGAGTAATGAAGCGTGTCAAAAATAAAGCGGTAATTGACGAGCATTTTTTTGATCCTGCTTTGATCGACAGGGTCATCAGCGGAGACTATTTTGTCCACATAGTAGTTCAAGTCATCTTTGAGGTTGCCAAATTCTCTCTGAACATCATGAGAAGCCAATTCCACCTCTTTGTTGAGGGATTTTCTGGTGTTTTCCAGAAGATGGCTGGACAGTATAGAATACAAGGAATAAGAAAGCAGACCGATCATCAATACGGAAGCCATACCCAAGCCGGTAAGCATCCAGAATTGCCTCGAATTATTTGCTCTTTTTTTCTTAGTTTGTTCCCCCACTTAAAAAGCCGATTTTATATGGTAACCTCTATCTGTTTCTATTAAATAATAAGCAGGAAGAATCTGGGTTTCGAATTTCAGAAATAGAGGGCGATTTCCACATCCTTTCTTGTTTCACAACTAGAAAAAGCAAAAAAGCCGCTATTAAAACCGAAAAACCATACTTCGTCCCTAAATAATAAAATACATGGGCAATTTATATATTTTCTAGCTGACTTCTAAGCAATTGGTGCATTTCATCGAATCTTTTTTGGACGTTTGATAGAAAGTCCTCTGAATAAAATACCGAAAGATCTTCCTCCTTGCCCACGTCCATTTCACTGATCTTGAAAGTCTGTTCAGCCATCCCCTGCTCAAACTTCAGGATATATTTGTTGTTCCAGGAAAACAAAGATATCCTGATCCCGCTCTTGGAGAATTCCTTTACTACTCTCATGCCAGCCTCGTTACTAGAGATGAATAGGTGATTTCTGATTTCAGGGAAGAAGCAACGGAGCAATACTTCTCCACGGCCAGTTTAATTACTTTTTGGAATTCTTCCTGGGTAGCATCAGGAGAGGTAAGAATGAAATTGAGATGTATGGACTTGTAAAAGGCAGGTATTCCTTCATTTCTATCCCCCTCGGCTTCGACCTGGAAATCCACTATTTCCCTTCTTTTCTTTTTCATCATCAGCACAGCGTCTACAGAGGCACAGCTCGCCAAAGCGGACAGGAGAAGTTCCATGGGTGACTGATGGTTTTTGTTTTCCCCATCATACATGTCAATAAGTACTTTGTTCCCTGTTGCATTCACGGATTCATATTCATGATCAGCTATCATTTTCAGGGTGATTGATCTTTTTGCCATAATTTTTATAAATTTTATATCAGTACGTTAAATTACATATTCCTTCTATACTGCCCGCCAACCTCATACAAGGCATGGGTAATTTGACCTAAGGAGCAATGCTTGGCAGCTTCCATCAGCTGCTCGAAAATATTGCCATTTTGGATAGCTGAGCGTTGGAGCGCTTGTAGGATTTCGCCTACTTCCGCATTATGTTGGTGTAAGTGGGTTAAGGTTTGGATCTGGAGTTCCTTTTCCTCTTCAGTCGCTCGGATGACTTCCCCAGGGTTTACCGTAGGCGATCCGGTTGCAGAAAGGAAGGTGTTTACACCAATGATGGGAAATTCCCCGCTGTGTTTGAGCGTCTCATAATAAAGGCTTTCCTCTTGGATTTTACCTCTCTGGTACATGGTTTCCATAGCACCCAACACGCCTCCCCGTTCGGTGACCCGGTCGAATTCCGCATACACTGCCTCTTCCACCAAATCAGTGAGTTCTTCTATGATAAAAGCCCCTTGGATAGAGTTTTCATTTTTGGTTAGGCCCAACTCCTTATTGATGATGAGTTGGATGGCCATGGCACGCCGGACTGATGCTTCAGTAGGGGTAGTGATGGCCTCATCATAGGCGTTGGTGTGCAGAGAATTACAGTTGTCATAGATCGCATAGAGGGCCTGCAGGGTAGTTCTGATGTCATTAAAGTCAATTTCCTGGGCATGGAGAGATCGACCCGACGTTTGGATGTGGTATTTCAACATTTGCGAGCGCTCATTTGCCCCGTATTTTAACTTCATGGCTTTGGCCCAGATCCTGCGGGCGACCCTGCCAATGACGGCATATTCCGGATCAATTCCGTTGGAGAAGAAGAAAGATAAATTTGGAGCAAAGCGGTTGACATCCATTCCCCGGGAAATATAATATTCCACGTAAGTGAAGCCATTGGATAAGGTCAATGCGAGTTGGGTGATGGGATTGGCCCCTGCCTCAGCAATGTGGTATCCTGATATGGATACAGAATAAAAATTCCTGACGTTCTTATCGATAAAGTATTGTTGCACATCACCCATTAGACGCAGGGAGAATTCCGTAGAAAATATGCAGGTGTTCTGGGCTTGGTCTTCTTTTAAAATATCGGCCTGAACAGTTCCCCGCACTTTGGATAAGGTCTCGCTTTTTATAGCTTCATAGATTTCTTTAGGAAGCACTTTATCCCCCGTCACTCCCAGAAGCATCAAGCCCAAGCCATTATTGCCCTCCGGTATCGGGGCATTGTATCGAGGACGGGAGTAAGGTTTTTCTCTGTAATGGGCATCTATCTTAGAATTCACCTCCACTTCTAAGCCGTTTTTCATGATATATAGCTCACACTGCTGGTCGATGGCGGCATTCATAAAGAAAGCAGTCATGGTTGCAGCCGGCCCGTTGATGGTCATTGACACAGAAGTCATGGAATCTGCCAAGTCAAAACCCGAGTAGAGCTTTTTGGCATCGTCCAGGCAACAGATATTCACGCCTGAATTCCCGATTTTCCCATAAATGTCAAGGCGATAGTCAGGATCTTCCCCATATAAGGTGACCGAATCAAAAGCGGTGGAAAGCCTTTTGGCGGGAATGTTACGGGATACATAGTGGAAACGCTTGTTTGTCCGTTCGGGACTGCCTTCTCCGGCGAACATACGGGTCGGATCTTCACCTTCCCGCTTAAAGGGGAAGACCCCGGCTGTAAAGGGAAATTTCCCCGGGACATTTTCTGTCAACATCCATTTCAAAAGATCTCCCCAAGCTTCGTATTTGGGCAAGGAAATCTTAGGGATGCGGCTATGGGCAAGGGATTCTGTATAGGTTTTTATCTTTATTTCCCTGTCCCTTACGGTAAAGGAATAATAGTCGTCCGAATAAGCGCGCACTTCGTCTGCCCAGTCTTCTATTCGTTTCTTGTTTTTCGGATCAAGTTCCAGCGCTACCTGGCCATATAGTTGTTGCAATTGTTCCAGCAGGGATTCTTTCTCGGAAGTCGCGTTGTTTTGAAGGACTTCCATGGTTTTATGGATGCTGTATAGTTGTTGCGCGATTTCTTTTTGTTGATGGACCCAGCGGTCATAGCCCCGGTTGTTTTCGGTGATTTCAGAGAGATACCTCACCCTGGAAGGCGGGATAATGTGGTTTTTTTCCGACAACTGCTGTGGCTTTTCGAAAGAGGTATCCAATTTATAACCTGTTTTGGCAGCCAGGTGGCCTAAAAGTGCCCTATAGAGAGAATTGACGCCTGGGTCATTAAATTGGGAGGCGATGGTTCCATAGACGGGGATATCTTCCTCTTTGACGTCCCACAGGTTATGGTTTCTCCTGTATTGCTTTTTGACATCTCTCAAGGCATCGTGGGCGCCTCTTTTATCAAATTTGTTCAACACGATGATGTCGGCGAAATCCAACATGTCTATTTTCTCCAACTGGGAAGCAGCACCATATTCATGGGTCATGACATATAAGGAAAAATCCGCGTGCTCTACCACCTCCGTATCGGATTGGCCGATGCCAGAGGTCTCCAAAATGATCAAATCAAAGGCGGCGGCTTTTAAGATGTCTACCGCATCCTTCACCGATTTGGAGAGCGCCACGTTAGCCTGTCTGGTGGCCAAAGACCTCATATATATTTGGGGATGATGGATGGCATTCATCCTGATCCTATCTCCCAAAAGGGCCCCTCCGGTCTTTCTTTTGGAAGGATCAACAGAAATGATTGCTATGTTTTGGTCTAGTGAACCGTTCTTAAAATCCACCAGGAACCTTCTAACCAATTCATCTACCAAGGAGGATTTTCCGGATCCACCCGTTCCTGTAATTCCGAGCACAGGCGTTTTGCTGGCGGCGGCAAGTTTTCTGACCTCCTCCAAAGTGGATCGGTGATCGTCAGGGCAGTTTTCTGCTGCCGTAATCAGGCGCGCGATCAGAGGGGCGTTCTGGGGGAATAGATCTTTTGAGGTGGGTAGATCTTTACCCAAGGGAAAATCGGCCTGTTTTACCAGATCGTTAATCATTCCCTGAAGCCCCAGCGCTCTGCCTTCATCAGGGGAATAAATACGGGTAATCCCATACGCTTCCAGTTGTTCTTTCTCCTGGGGCAATATAGTGCCCCCTCCCCCGCCAAACAACTTGATATGGCCAGCACCCTTTTCCCGAAGCAAATCATACATGTATTTGAAAAACTCTACATGGCCTCCTTGATAGGAGGTAATGGCAATAGCCTGTACATCTTCCTGAATGGCGCAATCGACAATTTCCTGCACTGATCTGTTATGGCCAAGATGGATAACTTCACAGCCGGAGGATTGTATGATCCGCCTCATGATATTGATGGCGGCATCATGTCCGTCAAAGAGGGAGCCTGCCGTTACAATTCTTATTGGGTTTTGCGGGATATGGATTTCAGGTGATCCTGACATAGAAAGTTTTTTTAAGTTCTCCTATTTTGCTGCCCGTATGGTTTAATATTACCAAAAGGAACGAAGGTATTTTAAGACTATATTGATAACTTACAAGAAGATTTAAAGCAATCGGTTATTATACTGAATAATTGCCTAGTATTCATAAGACAATATTACTTTAAAATAAGGGCAATTAAAAAGGCCCAAGCAGATAAGCATGGAGGCTTTTCGTCATAGAAGATCACGAAAATTAATTTAATAGAAATTATGGATTTGAAATACACCACCGCAGAAGAAGCAGTAAAAGTCATTAAGAGCCGCCAACGGATTTTTGTCCATGGAAGTGCAGCTACGCCGACGACTCTATTAAAAGCCCTCGCCGCCCGAAAAGATGAGTTGGAAAATGTTGAGGTTGTCTCTATTACTACCTTGGGAGAGATGCCCTTGGCAGACCCAAGTTGCAAAGGGAGCTTTTTCATCAATTCTTTGTTCGTGTCCGAAAACGTCAGAAAAGCCGTCAACAGCGAACAGGGGGGCTATGTCCCCATTTTTCTAAGTGAGATCGGGCAGCTTTTTCGGAAGAATTATCTTCCGTTGGATGTTGCCCTGATTAACGTTTCCCCTCCTGATGCCCATGGCTTTTGTTCACTGGGTGTATCGGTGGATATCGCAAAGCCTGCCATCGAGACTGCCCGTGTGATCATTGCCCAGATTAATTACCATATGCCAAGAACCCATGGTGACGGTTTGATCCACATCAGCAAGTTCGCAGCCGCTGTGGAGGTTGAGGATCCTTTGCCACAAGTCAACTATGCCGCCAAGCTTGGGGAAAGTGAGCTACAGATTGGACGATATATTGCTGAGCTGATTGAAGACCGGTCAACCCTTCAGATGGGCATAGGGGCGATCCCTGATGCTGTGTTGGGGGTTTTAGGGAACCACAAAGACCTAGGTATACACACCGAAATGTTCTCGGATGGAGTGATTGATTTGATGGAAACAGGCGCGATCACCAACAGATACAAGAATAAACATCCGGGTAAAATTGTCACCAGTTTTGCGATAGGCACAGACAGGCTATATCAAAAAGTCAATGATAATCCTGAATTCTCCTTTCATGAAACGGCTTATGTCAATGACACGACGGTGATCAGAAAAAACCCTAAAATGATCTCTATCAATTCTTGTCTTGAATTGGACTTGACGGGTCAAGTTTGTGCAGACTCTATCGGGAGTTACCATTATTCGGGAGTAGGGGGCCAAATGGACTTTATGAGGGGGGCATCCCTATCTGAGGGGGGCAAGCCCATCATGGCCCTTAATGCAACCACGAAAAAAGGGGTTTCGAAAATAGTGCCTTTTTTGAAGGAAGGAGCAGGGGTGGTGACTACCCGGGCACACGTCCAATATGTCGTGACCGAATTTGGGGTGGCAAACCTTTATGGAAAAAACCTTCGTCAAAGAGCATACGAGTTGATGCGGATTGCGGCACCGGAACACAAAGAAGCGTTGGAGAAATCAATCATAGAAAGGTTTGGAACCTATGTTTATCCGGTTAAGTGATTATGACAGAATGTTCTTAGATTTGCAGGAATCATTAGAGAGTGATGCTCTCAACTACAATAACTAGCGCAACAAAAATTTAATGAAATACCTAGGGAGCCTTTTTTTGTGCCTATTCCTGTTGTCTTCTTGTCTAAGTGATGAGGAAAAGCGTTTGCAGACAGACCAGAATTTTGAAGGAGAGGAGATTTTTAACCTGACCTTTTCTTTGGATGAAAACATTCCTTATGCCTTTCAGCCCTTTGAGTTCTATCGGGACACATTAAATCATTCCACCATTTCCGGCTGCCCTATGGTCAATATCAATGAAATTACCAAAGAAGTCATATTAACTTTTGGCGAAGGGGAATGTGCCTCCAACAAGGCTCTTCGAAGCGGAAAAATAAGACTTTCTTATGTGGATTCGATAGGAGTCAATCAGGTGCGGATGGCTTATGATAATTACTGGGTAAAGGGAATCAAAGTCGCCGGCAACAGGATTCTAGAAAAGATAGACAGTACTGCCAGCCAACTGACCTTGCTTGATAGTGTGTCTGGTTTTGTTATCACGGATGCCAATAGGTCTACTAGCAAAATGGAGGGGATTTTTACTCATGATCTGGTCCTAGCCAATGATAGTATCCAATACTTCACCACTACTGGGGCTGGATCAGGAAGAAACCTTGCGGGACGACATTTTGAAATGGAAATCATCCAAGCCAAACAATTTTTGGGGGATTGCCTACGGACTGGATTTCAGGTGGCTGAAAGCGGTAAGGAGCGGTGGATCTTCGAAAGGACCGTTGAAGCCAATGTTATCCATACCGTTGACTTTCAGAAGGCGGAAGATTGTAATAACAGTGTCAAGATCCTCCTGTATAACGGCGATGAACTGCTGAAAACGCAATAAAAGAAAAGCCACGGATCCCGTGGCTTTTCCCATTTTGGAACAAATCATCAGGCTTGGTTGACAGCCATTTCCGATCTTTCCTCTTATAACAAAGGCTTTTAATACCTATAGTATTCCGGTTTAAAGGGGCCTTCTGGCTTGACTCCGATATATTCGGCCTGATCCTCGGATAAAATATCCAATTCTACATCTAGTTTTGCCAGATGCAGGGCGGCTACTTTTTCGTCCAGGTGTTTTGGAAGAACATAAACTCCCCGCTCATAGCTGTCGGAATTCATCCAAAGCTCCAGTTGGGCCAAGGTTTGGTTACTGAAAGAGTTGGACATGACGAAGGAGGGATGGCCAGTAGCACAGCCAAGGTTCACGAGTCTGCCCTCTGCCAGTATGATAATGTCTTTCCCCTCGATATTATACAGGTCCACCTGGGGTTTGACAACATCTTTGGTATGGCCGTAGTTGCTGTTAAGCCAAGCCATATCGATTTCGTTGTCAAAGTGTCCGATATTACAAACGATGGTCTTGTCTTTCATGGACCGGAAATGCTTTTCACTGATGATGTCTTTGTTACCCGTGGCAGTGACCACAATATTGGCTTCTTTGACAGCATCTCCCATCCTTTTGACGGCATATCCATCCATGGCAGCTTGAAGCGCACAAATTGGATCGATCTCGGTGACAATAACCCTAGCACCTGCTCCACGCAAGGAAGCAGCAGAGCCTTTTCCTACATCCCCGTATCCGGCCACTACGGCCACTTTACCGGCCATCATCACATCAGTAGCCCTTCTAATGGCATCTACCAATGATTCTTTGCAACCATATTTATTGTCAAACTTGGACTTGGTCACCGAGTCATTGACATTAATGGATGGAACAGGAAGTGTTCCTTTTTTCATCCTATCATAAAGACGGTGAACGCCTGTTGTCGTTTCTTCTGAGATCCCTCTTATGCCTGCTACCAGTTCGGGGTATCTGTCCAGTACCATATTGGTCAAGTCCCCTCCATCATCTAGGATCATATTTAGAGGCTGTCTATCTTCACCGAAAAACAGGGTCTGTTCTATGCACCAGTCAAACTCTTCCTCATTCAAGCCCTTCCAGGCATACACACTGATGCCGGCGGCGGCGATGGCAGCTGCGGCATGGTCTTGTGTGGAGAATATATTACAGGAAGACCAGGTTACTTCTGCTCCCAAGGCCACTAAGGTCTCTATAAGTACAGCAGTCTGTATGGTCATATGAAGGCAACCCGCAATCCTGGCGCCTTTAAGGGGTTGGGAAGCCCCGAATTCTTCTCTCAACGACATTAATCCTGGCATTTCTGCCTCAGCCAATCGGATTTCTTTCCTGCCATATTCGGCCAAAGAAATATCCTTTACCTTATACTTAATGTACTTTTGGGATTTTATTTCTGACATAAATGTTGATTTTTAATGCATTTTAAGTTAGCCTACAAATTTACGCAATAGTTTAGACAAATAAAATTAGGGGTTAAACAAAGCGGACTTCCTTAAAAGCGTATTCATAAAGTTCCTTATCTTCTTTTTGGATCATTAATTTTCCCTGATCTGAAATACCTGTTATTGTGCCAATAAAGTCTTCGCCGTCATGAAATTGACCAAGTTGCCCCAGTCTGTACAGGTGGGATTTATATGCGTCATGAAGGCTTTTTTCTCCCTTGCTTTTTAACATCAGGTAAAAATATTCTATTTTGGCAATCACTGCCTGTAATACCGCCTCTTTGTCAACGGAAGCTCCGGCCAGCAGCGCGATGGAGCTGGCGCCGGGAACAGGGAATTTCAGTTGATTGATGTTCAGCCCGATTCCGACGATGGAACTTTCGATGTTTTGCCCCCTTAGGGAATTTTCAATCAATATACCTCCAAGCTTGCCTCCTCCTTCGTGTACGATGTCATTGGGCCATTTTATCATAACGCCTGAAATATACCCGCTGATGGCTTCTCTGATTCCCAGTGAAACGGCAATATTGAGGCCGAATTGCTCGGCAGGATGCAAAAATTCCGGTCTGAGGATGAAGGAAAAAGTGAGGTTCAAGCCTGCTTCGCTGTGCCATTGATTGCCCCTTTGCCCGCGGCCATTGGTCTGTCGGTCTGTGATGATGATGCTTCCCTCACCTGCTTTATTTTCTTTCAGCTTTTCTCTCGCCACGTCATTGGTCGAATGACATTCTGGCAGATAAAAAAGGTCTTTTCCCAAAAACATCGTGTTGGCAAGGATTTTATGCATGAGTTATTAGTTATTTCGTTACACAATAAAGATATTTAAACTTTTATTTTAGACCGGATAGCTTAATAAAAACAAAGCATAAATATAATCATATCATATGACAGCAGAAGAGCTGAGTAAAGTAATAGTAAAAGGAATGGAAGAAAAAAAAGCTTCCAATATTGTGGTGATGGATCTGAGAAACATTAAAAACACAGTCTCTGATTTTTTCGTTATTTGTTCCGGAACCTCCGATTCCCAACTTGAAGCCATTTCCTCTTCTGTGGAAGAGGAGGTCACCAAGGTGAGCAAAGAAAAGCCTTGGCAGAGTGAAGGGAAAACCAATCGTCAATGGATATTAATGGATTATGTTAATGTGGTGGTCCATATCTTTCTTAAGGATACCCGGGAGTTCTATGCATTGGAGGAATTATGGGGAGATGCCAAGGTGACCTACATAAATTAAACACCCTGAACTTTGATTTTTTAATATTGTTGTATCAGAAGTTGTTGCCTTAATATTTGTAAGATGAGTGAGAAAAACAAGAATAAAAAATTTATACCTAAACCGCCTCAGAAGCCAAATTTACAGCTTTGGTTGATTGTTACGGCGGTTATCGTGCTGGTCGGAGTGACTTGGTTCAACCAGAACAATGCCGTAATTGAAATCACCAACAAACGCTTTGAAGACATGTTCTTAAGTAACGATGTCAAAAAGGTGGTGGTCATCAACAACCAGGACTATGTAGAAGTGACCCTTAAGGAGGAGGCACTGGAAAAGCCGCGTTATAAGGATGAGTTGGGTGCCCAAAACAGGTTTTACAATGTGACCGGCCCCCATTACCGTATCAACGTCGTTTCTGGTGAGAGCTTTATCACCAGATTTAATGAGCTCGAACAGCAATTGGACGAGGATCAAAGAATCGGTTATACTGCAAAAAATGAAGAGAGCTGGGGCAACTGGATCTCCACCTTTGGTTTCCTGATCCTTATTTTCTTTTTGTTTTGGATGATGATGAGAAGGATGTCTGGGCCAAGTGGTCCGGGCGGGCAGATCTTCAATGTGGGGAAATCTAAAGCCCAGCTATTTGATGCCGAAAACAAGGTAAAAATCACCTTTGACAATGTGGCAGGACTTGATGAAGCCAAAGAAGAGGTGGAAGAGATCGTGGAATTCTTGAAGAATCCCGGAAAATTTACCAAATTGGGCGGTAAGATCCCTAAGGGCGCTTTATTAATTGGACCTCCTGGTACCGGAAAGACATTGTTGGCCAAAGCCGTAGCAGGTGAAGCCGGTGTCCCTTTCTTTACGCTGTCAGGTTCCGATTTCGTGGAGATGTTCGTTGGGGTAGGTGCTGCCAGAGTAAGGGATTTGTTCAAGCAAGCCAAAGAAAAGGCACCCTGTATTATCTTTATTGATGAGATTGATGCCATTGGACGATCAAGGGGAAAAGGCCAAATGCCCGGTTCAAACGATGAAAGGGAGAATACCCTGAATTCACTTCTGGTCGAAATGGATGGTTTCGGGACAGATTCCGGAGTGATTGTGTTGGGTGCTACCAACCGTCCTGACGTGCTTGACTCGGCCTTGCTTAGGGCAGGACGATTTGACAGACAGATCAGCATAGACAAGCCGGATATTGTGGGAAGGGAAGCGATCTTCAAGGTGCATCTAGAGCCTATCAAGACTGCGGATGACATAGAACCAAAAAAATTGGCCGCACAGACGCCCGGTTTTGCGGGAGCTGAAATCGCAAATGTTTGCAACGAAGCGGCACTGATCGCGGCAAGGAGAAATAAGGAAGCGGTGGATATGCAGGATTTTCAGGATGCAGTAGACCGCGTCATTGGAGGTTTGGAGAAGAAGAACAAGATCATTTCTCCTGAAGAGAAGAAGATTGTCGCCTACCATGAAGCAGGTCACGCTGTGGCAGGATGGTTCCTTGAGCATGCTGACCCATTAGTCAAGGTTAGTATTGTACCGAGGGGTATTGCTGCATTGGGTTACGCACAGTATCTGCCCAAGGAGCAGTTTCTCTACCAGACTGAGCAATTGATAGACGATATGTGTATGGCCCTTGGAGGAAGAGCTGCGGAGGAGTTGATCTTCGGCAAGATCTCCACCGGTGCCCTGAGCGACCTCGAAAGGATTACAAAAATGGCATACTCGATAGTCTCTGTCTATGGAATGAACGAAAAGATTGGAAACGTGTCCTTCTACGACAGTAAATCCAGTGATTATAAATTCAACAAACCCTATTCAGAAGCTACTGCTGAAACGATTGACGAAGAAGTGCGTAAACTGATTACTTTTGCTTACGACCGGACCAAAGAGCTGCTTCGCGACAAAGGGGAGGAGTTGGAAAAAATCGCCCAACAATTGCTGGAAAAAGAAATCCTCTTCCAATCCGATCTTGAAAAAATTATCGGTAGCCGCCCTTTCGAAAAGGAAACAACCTATGAGGCTTTTACCAGAAAGGTAGATGCAAGGGATGAAGCCGAGGCACTTCTGAAAAGGGAAGCTGAAAGTAAAGCCAACAACTTAGACAAAGATGATCTGGGTGAAAAACATCAATAACAACGGAAAGGATAAGTATTATCGGCCAGTATTTGCCCTTGGTCCTGTCCTTTAGAGATTACCTTTAATTCAATGGCCTTTGCGTTTGATTCATGCAAAGGCCATTCGTTTTTTGATCAGTCCCCTGAAATTTAGAATCTGACTTATTTATGAATATTTCTTTAAATCCCGGCCAGAAGGTTTTTTTTGCTTCCGATTTTCATTTAGGAGCCCCGGATTATCAGTCAAGCAGGATCCGTGAAGGCAAGATCGTCAAGTGGCTGTCCGAAATTCAGGATGATGCTGCAGCCATTTTTTTGGTCGGTGACATTTTCGATTTTTGGTTTGAATATGAGAAAGTAATACCGAGAGGTTTTATCCGCTTTATTGCCAAGATAACTGCTTTGAGAGAACGGGGTATTCCCATCTTTTTTTTTACGGGCAACCACGACTTGTGGATGAGGGATTATTTTACCATTGAACTGGATATACCGGTTTTTTCAAATCCCATCAACATGGAAATCAACCATAAAAAGTTCTTGGTTGGGCATGGCGACGGCCTAGGTCCCGGCGATGAGAAATATAAGGTCTTAAAAAAAGTATTTACCAATAAAGCCTGTCAGTGGCTTTTTAAGTGGTTACACCCTGATATCGGCATTGCCATAGCCCAAAAATGGTCAGGGAGCAGCCGGATCAGTAATAACCTTAAAAATGAAGACGCTTTTAAAGGGAAAGAAGGCGAGTGGCTGTGGGAATATTGCAGGTCTGTGGAGATGAACATGCATTTTGACTACTACATATTTGGGCATCGGCATCTTCCCCTTGAGTTGGAGGTGGGAGAAAACTCGACCTACATCAACCTAGGGGAGTGGGTGAGCCAATATACCTACGGTGAGTTTGACGGGGAGGTGTTTCGCCTTAGCACCTTCAGTCAATGAGAGAAGATATAAGAGGCAGGGTACGCATCGAGATTCGCGGCGCAGGCCGAAATACATTGTGCAGTGTCTCTCTCCTTAAAAGCTTATACAAACTGCATTAAATGAGGAAGCCTTTTGTAATTTCTTGCTTACTTCTTTTTGTTTCTTATTGGAGCTGTGGCCAAAAGGCTGAATGGCATTTGCTTTTCTCTATGCAGGTTGAGAATCTTGATCAAATATCGATGGACAATAGGGATAATGTTTTTTATTCCGACCTAGAAGGAAACGTATACAAGATTGACGGCAAAGGAACTGTATCGGGATCCTATTCCCCTTCCCTGCAGGCTAAGCTGGAGCAGCTAGAGGCCTTTTCCACGCTGACGCTTTTTTTGTTTTCAGCTGATTTACAACAGGCCGTGCTACTGGATAATTTTCTACGTCCCCTCAGCGTGCACGCATTTCAGCAGGAAAATATAGGCATTGTAAAAGCGGCGACTTTGGGAAACAACTATGTTTTTTGGCTGTTTGATGAGACGGATATGTCTTTAAAAAAGTTTGATTATCAAAGAAACACTGTCGTTCAGAAGCAGCCATTGTCATTGGTGTTGGGAGATGAAAGAATTGAAGTGGTCGAAATTCAGGAACGGCAAAACATGGTCTTTTTAAACATTAAGAACCAAGGGATTTTTATATTTGATAATCAAGGAAATTTGATCAAAAGGCTAAACGCCCTTTTTGAGCAACCTATGTCTTTTTACAATGACCACCTTTATTACATTAAAGAGGAAGCTGTCCATCAATTAAACATCTACTCGGGTGAAGAGATTGTCTATAACAAGCCCGAAGCCTCTGCTCAGCATATCATCGTAGGCCACCATAAGATCATTTTATACTCCCGGCATTCGCTACAGGTTTATGGGCATCCCAAATTTGATTTCTAAAATAATATTGTTAAAAAATGTTCATTAGCAAAGATATTTTTTCATAATAGGCCCTTTTTTTGCAATTTGCAGGCCGATGGAGAAAATTCTACCCCAAACCATATATCAGCTATTACTCGTTCCCCTAAGCCTCTACTTTTTACTTGGCTCGATCAGCTATTCCCAGGCCCAAAGTGCTGCCAAGAAAGCGGCCGCTAAAGTGGAAACAGAGGTATTCTTTCCCTCGAATCTAAATTCTTCTACTGTCGATTTCAATCTAAAGTCGACGGGAAACAAGAAATTCAAGGTAATATTGGATAAAAAAGGTCAAGGAAATACCAAGGTTAAGATATACGACATCTTGGGCAACCTCATCAAAGAAGATAAAATAACCCCTGAGGAAGGGCTAGAAAAGAGTTTTGATTTCTCCCAGATCAACAGTCAGCTTTTTGTTGTCGAAGTAGGAAATTCGAAGTACAATAAGACGAAGAGTATATACGCCCAACCTCCGGGTCAGCGAAGAAAAGTCGTAGAGGCAGCGGAAAAGTGATGGCACAAAAAAAGCCCGGAATTTTCCGGGCTTTTTGCACTGAGCTAATGCATGACTCAGGCTATGTCCACTAGTTTAATTTCGAAAGTCAAATCCTGACCCGCCAAAGGATGATTGGCATCAAGTGTAATTTTTTCGGCATCGACATTAACCACCTTTACAGGCATAGGCTGTCCATCCTGGTTTTGGATCGAAAGATCCATCCCTACTTCAGGTTTAATATCTGCCGGCACCTGGTCAATGGGAATATCCACCATCATATCCTCCCTCTTCTCACCGTAAGCTTCTGCGGAAGGAATTACCACGCTGATATTGGCTCCCAATTCCATGCCGTGAACAGCCGTGTCAAATCCTTTAATCATGTTGCCATCACCTAAGACGAACTCCAGAGGCTCTCTGTTTTCTGAAGAATCGAAGACAGTGCCATCATTTAATTTGCCTGTGTAATGAACTTTTACTTTGTTTCCTTTAGTCGCTACAGCCATTGAATTATTTTTTTGGTTATAATGGATAAAGGTATTGATTTTTAAAAAAGATTAAAAGTGAATGCCGTATTGATTTAAAACTGTTCATATACGTGCTGTTTTTGTTCACTATTGAACGGTGAATATTTGCAAATCGTGTTTTTTAGGTATCTTAGCACCAAATATTTGTGGCACTGTTTAAGTAGGCAACGAGCTATGGAAGAGAAGAATTTAGGCAATATACTGATTATTGATGACAATGAGGATCTGCTGTTCGCAGCAAAAATGCTATTGAAGAAACATGCCAAAGAGGTGACCATAGAAAAGGATCCGAGGAGGATTCCCTTCCTGGTGAACAACCATAGCTATGATGTCATTCTTTTGGATATGAATTTTACCGAAGATACGACTTCCGGAAAGGAAGGCTTCCATTGGTTAAAGCAAATCAAGGAAATTGATCCTAAAGCTGTCGTAATTTTGATTACTGCCTTTGGGGATGTTGAGATGGCGGTGCAGGCACTTAAGGAAGGCGCGACGGATTTTATCCTCAAGCCATGGCAGAATGAGAAACTCTTGGCTACCCTTTCTGCAGCGGTCAAGCTGAAGGAAAGTTACAATCAGGTGGAGAAGCTATCGGGGAAGCAAAGACAACTCCAGGCGGATCTTAAAAAGCCTTTTTCAGAAATCATAGGACATTGCTCCTCTATGAAAAATGTATTTTCCATCATCGACAAAGTGGCCAAGACAGATGCCAATGTTTTGATCTTGGGCGAAAACGGAACAGGAAAGGAGTTGATAGCCAGGGCTATTCATGACCGATCGCTGCGTGCAGAGGAGATATTTGTGGGAGTGGATATGGGGGCGATCACCGAAAGTCTTTTTGAAAGCGAGCTGTTCGGCCACAAGAGAGGGTCTTATACGGATGCCAAAGAAGATCGAGCGGGGAGGTTTGAAGTGGCGGACAGCGGTACCCTGTTTTTGGATGAAATAGGCAATTTAAGTATGCCGCTTCAGTCCAAGCTGCTTACAGTTCTTCAAAAACGGGAGGTCACCCGGATTGGAACCAATAAGGCCATCCCGGTGGATATTAGATTGATCTGTGCCACCAATATGTCGGTACATGATATGGTAATGGACAATACTTTTAGGCAAGATTTGCTATATAGGATCAATACAGTTGAGATTTTTCTTCCGCCTCTAAGGGAAAGGCAGGATGATATTCCAGAATTGGCAGAACATTTTCTGCAGATTTACGCCCAGAAGTACCGGAAGGATTTTAAGGGCTTCAAACCTTCGGCCATGCAGCTCCTACAGCGATACAACTGGCCGGGCAATATCCGTGAACTGCAACATGCCATAGAAAGGGCGATTATCATGGCAGAAGGCAAAGAGCTGGACAGCAGGGATTTCTTTTTTCTGTCCGCAAAGCCGACCAATGAAAAAATCAATACCAATGCGTCCTATAATCTGGATGAAGTGGAGAAGAACGTCATTCAAAAGGCGATAGACAAAAACGGTGGGAACATCTCGAAGGCGGCCAAAGAACTGGGGCTGACTAGGGCTTCTCTGTACAGGAGATTGGAAAAATATGGATTATAAGATTGGTTTATTAGGTCGGGTAGTTTTGCTTGCTGCGACCTTGTTTTTGTTGGCCTATACCATAATTAATGATTCTGGCGTTTTTTCCATTTCTTTGTTTATCATTCTAGTCACCGCACAGATCGTCTTCCTGCTACGTTATGCAGAAAGCAGTTTTAAGAAGGTGCGGCAGTTCCTGAACAATATCAAACAAAACAATTTTGGAACGGTTTATCCGGTCAAATTCGACGGTACGGAGACCGACGATCTACATATTGAGTTCAATGCCATCCTGGCCAAGCTGAAGGAAGATCAGGCGGAGAAGGAGGCCAATTATCAGTACTTCCGATCGGTCTTCCAGCACTTGAGTATCGGCTTGATCACCTTTGAGGAAGATGGCCAAATCCAGATCCTCAATACCGCGGCCAAGAGGATGCTGGACATCCCCCAACTCGCCAACATCGCTGAAATAGAAAAAGTGAACAAAGAGCTCTTCTTGGCCATCAACAGCTTAAGGACGGGGGGCAGTGAGCTGATAAAGATCGCCCATCCCGATGGGATTATGCAGCTATCCGTTTATGTGATCGAACTGGTATTGCGGGATGTGAAATTTAAGTTGGTCTCCCTACAAAATATCCAGAGTGAACTGGAAGAAAAGGAAATGGAAGCTTGGCAAAACCTGGTCAAGGTGTTGACCCACGAAATAATGAATTCCATAGCGCCTATCTCATCCCTGGCAGCTACTATGAGGGAAGATATACAGAGCCATGTAGATAAGCGATCCGATATTCCTGCGGAGGATATGGAAGATTATTTGATGGGCATCAATACCATAGAAAAACGAAGCGAAGGATTGATCACCTTCGTGAGCGACTTTAGAAGTCTGGCACATATCCCTATTCCCAAATTCACGGCGATTAGAATAAGGGAGCTTTTTGATCAGATTGAAAAGCTTTTCCAAAACCAACTCAAAACCAGCCAAATTACATTAGAAAAACATATTGAGCCTGCCGATCTGTTGTTGTTCGCGGACTCTACGCTGATCGAACAGGTATTGATCAACCTGATGCAGAACGCTGTGCATTCCTTGGAGGATAAGGAAGAAAAATCCATTGTCATGAACGCCTTCATCGATGACAACGGTAAAATTATCCTTGAGGTTTCTGACTCAGGCAAGGGCATAGAAGAAGATGCCTTGGCAAAGATATTTATTCCGTTTTTCACTACGAAGAAAAAGGGGTCAGGGATAGGATTAAGTTTATCAAAACAGATTATGAGGAGGCACAAAGGCAATATCCAGGTCAGGTCGGAATTGGGAAAAGGGACGACCTTCAAGCTGATTTTTAATGGTTGATAACGAGGGGGCCGGGCGCAGAGGAGCTTGTAGACTCAGACGAGCTAACTATTCCGAGGTTAAAAATTCCGCCCACAAGGGCAAATGATCAGAAAGTCTCCAGGACAGCTGACTTGGGCTAAGGTTCCTGTTTTTTAAGACATAGGGGCCAAAATCCAGTATTCCCCCGTTTTTGTATTTAAGGCAGATCTGCGGCACATGTTGGGCATTTTCAAACCAAGCGATCTGATCATAAAACTTGGTGTTGTCGTCATACACCGTTCTTCTGAGGTTGTGAAGATCTTCAGGAACTTTTAAACCGGTTGAAACAAAAGCCTGATAGCGTTCATCGCCTTTTCTGTCTATGTTAAAATCCCCCAGCACGATCAAGCTTTGGTCAAAGGCATTAATGTCCATGGACCATTCTTTCAGCCATTGGGCAATGGCTTTAAGTTCTGGTGTACGATCAGCCGCGCTCTTTCCATAGATGACATGGAGGGTGACAAGAATGAAAGTCTTGTCGGCCACTTTAAAGCTTACCGCATAAGGTGTCCTTACAAATTGCCTGTTAAATGCCCCTTCCCTTATTTTCTCTACCGCTTCATTAGGCACCACCAATTCGCAGGCTAGACCGGATAGCTTCACCTTTCTGGTATCAAACAGGAAGGCTAGCCTTTCTCCATTCCCCTCATTTCCCTTACAGACATCTGTGAGAATAAAGCTCCAGTGAGGCCCCAGAATCTTGAGGGTATGTCTAAAAGCTTTGAGATCACCCTTTACTTCCTGTAAGGCAATAATGTCAAAACGGGAAAGAATGCTGGCAATACATAGGATGGAATGGAGATCCCGCTTGGGCGAGTCATTTTCGCTGGCTTCCCATTTTTCGGTCAGCCCACCAAAAGCACGCAGGTTCCAGGTGCCTATCAGTACATTCCTGTCCAGTTGTTTAGCTGGCAGTAGGCCGTCCAGGCTTTTGTTGAGTTGCTCTATGTCTTTGACAATATGCTGCGGAGGAATTTCTGTGATCTTTGCCATCAGCTTTGGAATAATTGGTTAAAAATACCCATTATCTATAGAACTTCCGTGTGGGAATGAGGTTTATTTGGCCAATTTTCGGGTGGCTGGTACCCGGGAAGGGTAGGGGCTTTCCTTGGATGATCCCAGCGGCTTCTCCGAGAGTTTTGCGGTTTTTTTCGAATCAAAGAATGATGAAAGGCAAAACAGCGTACAGCTAGCCTTATGTGTAATGTCTTCTGCTGCAAGGATCATTTTGGTCGGGTTTATTTGGCAGGAAAAACTCCTGCTTCAGCACTCCGCTCTTTCCCGAGGCTTGGGAGGAAAGCGGGCTGCTGGCCCCCCCCCTTAGGATTTGAACCCTTGTCGGATTTTTTGCATGTCTACTGACATACCGGTGTCATAGCCCTTGCCTAGCTTTAGGCTTAACCAACAGCTTAATCATGAACATCATCGTAGGAGCAACAGGTCAGGTAGGGTCACAAGTGGTCAGGGAGATCCAAAGAAGTGGCTTCCCAGTAAGGGCAGTGGTAAGAAGTGCTGACAAACTTTCTGATCCATCTATTGAATTCCGGACTGCAGATTTATTTCATCTAGACGAAGTGGTTGAAGCCTTTAGAGGGGGAACAACCGTTTTCGTCTTGACCCCCGAAAATCCGTCATCTTCTGATATTCTCGAAGATACCAAGCAGATGGTCAGCAACTATAAGCACGCCATTCAGGCTACCGGTATCCAAAAGGTGGTCGCCCTATCCTGTATAGGGGCCCATATCGATGGCGAGACTGGGAATGTACGGATGTCAAGAATTTTAGAGCAAGAAATGGACACCTTGGCTATTGCCAAAGTATTTGTCACGCCCTCCTATTATTTCAGCAACTGGATAGGTTATTTGGATACCGTCAAAGAGCACGGCGTGCTGCCCTCCTTCTTTTCGGAGAATTTCAAAATTGACATGCATTCTCCCCTGGATTTGGCAAAATTTATAGCCCAGGTTACCATTGCTCCCCCCTCAGCCAACAAAGCGACCTACGAGCTGATTGGACCTGAACAATACAGTGCGATGGATGTAGCCACTGCCTTTGGCAGCTTGCTCAACAAAGAAGTGACCGTTCAGCCGATAGCAAAAGAACAGTGGAAAGAAAGACTGACGTCGGTCGGATTTACGGAAAATAATGCGGCCAAGCTTTCTGATATGACCAAAGCCCTTATTGAGCAGCGATTGATTCCAGAACAGCCTGAGAATACCATCACACTTCCTACTACGTTCAAGCAATATTTAACAGGAACTCTCGCAAAGTTCAGTTAAACCAGTTATCTTGGTGAAGCTGCCCTAGAACTTGGGACGGAAACCTCTATATGCCCTAGGAAAAATATTGACAAGAAAAATGGACTTCGCACTCAAAATTTGGAAAACGAGCCGAAAAATTTACCTGGATTTATTTGATAAGTATCCCTTGGTCCAATTGAATAAAATACCAGACGGCTTCAACAACAATCTGATTTGGAACATTGGACACATCATTGTGGCACAACAATCACTTGTTTATAGAGGCTCAAACTTACCGATGTATATTTCCGACGACTTAGTCAATCTGTACAAACCGGGGACTACGCCCAGAGGGACGACATCGCAAGCCGAAGCGGATGAGCTGAGGGAGCTTTTGATTTCTCTCATACAAAAGACAGAAACGGATCTTAACCTGGGCATTTTCACCACCTACAACGAGCGGACAACAGCGACCGGTTTCCATCTTGCTTCATCAAAGGATGCGATTGAGTTTAATAACTATCATGAAGGACTTCACTTGGGTTATATAATGAGCATTAGAAAATTTATTTAATACGCTCATTGACCGGATGGATCAAATTTGATCCTTTTGTCATCGGGCTACTATAGTATATGTGCTGCAACCCATTGTGTCGCAGAATGCCACCCCAGGCGAAATGATTGTCGATACGGGCAAACTGGCTGCGAAAATCAGGGTTACTAGGGACCCAAACTGGAAGCAGGTAGAGAGAAGGATAAGGTGCCCGATGCAGAGTAACAGAACACCAATGTACAAATCCGGGAAACGGGTATACAGGGACAAAAAAAACATTCCCATGAGGCGCAATGACAAACATAAAGCAAAGTAATTTTAGGCGACTTATTGGCACTTGGAGAACCTCCGGCAATATAAAATCCGATCGGGAAAATGTGAAACTCGCTGGAATGGATAGTTATGAATGGATCCTCGAGGGCAATTATATCTTACATAAGGCAGATGTGATGTTGGGAAAAGGCAGAAGTGAAACCTTTGAAATTATTAAGCTAAACCACTCTCCTGATAGGGCTGTGATGCAATACTTTAATACAAAGGGCGAAGATGGGGAAATGAGCACTGCTATTATTGGCGACGAATTCAAAATTGAAGGACAAGGCCTGAGGTTTGAGGGAACCATCAATGAAACAAATACAAAAATCAGTGGCAACTGGTATGTTCAGGCAGAAAATCAAGAGTGGATCTCATTCATCGATTTAACTCTTGAAAAGATCTGAGGTTAGAAATTGGATTCAAAAAAATACGACGGCTCCGCCGGAGGCCGATAGATCGAGGTAAACTGATCTTTTCCATCACCAAATAAGTGTTGGTGACTGCAGCAATATAATCCTTGAAAAATCAGTAGCTTCGGCCCGGCACCAAAACATTGTTGGAACTGTTTTCGGAGGTAAAGCGGGGAAAATCAGTGGCGAAAACAACTTTAACCGTTATCGCGGGAACTGACCGGCTATCTGTCATTGTATTTTTTGCATATTCTATCACTTTTTTAATATTTAATGGGGATGTGCTTCAATGTCGTTTTTTGCTTGATGAGGCCTTTGATTATTAAAATATCCCTTGGCTGTTTATTTTTTTAAAAATAATTTAGCCAAAAGTAGAAAATAGAGAATTTAAATTTTGTTCTAAGAAGCGCACAATAGCATCTATTAAATACAATTTTTAGGCTTGAAAGTTATATTTATGGTACTTCAACCCATAGTGGCCAAAATGCACGAGTACCATCCTAAGACAAAAATCCCTAAATTTGATTGTTCAAAGTAGATGATTCAGCATGAATAGAGAAAGGATAAAGCTACAGGAGGATCGGGAGAGAACTAAGCATTGGAAGAAGTGGGGCCCTTACCTTACCGAAAGACAGTGGGGGACTGTGAGAGAGGACTATAGTGCAGATGGCGCTGCTTGGAATAATGTTACCCATGAGGATGCAAGAAGCAAGGCTTATCGGTGGGGAGAAGAGGGGATAGCAGGAATAAGTGATCATCAGCAAAAAATGTGTGTTGCTTGGGCCTTTTGGAACGGGAAAGACCCGATGATCAAGGAAAGGCTTTTTGGACTGACTGGAGTAGAAGGCAACCATGGGGAGGACGTGAAGGAATTGTATTATTACTTAGATTCCACGCCTACCCATAGCTATATGAAAATGCTCTATAAGTACCCCCAATCAGCGTTTCCGTATGAGCAATTGCGAAAGGAGAACACGAAAAGGAGCAATAAAGAGGAGGAGTATGAATTGCTGGATACCGGTGTTTTCGATGAGGATGCCTACTTTGATATTTTTATTGAATATGCCAAAAATGATGTAGAGGATATTGTAGGTAAGGCTACAATCCATAACCGCGGCAAGGAATCGGCGGATGTCTGGGTAATGCCTACCATTTGGTTTAGGAAGACCTGGTTTACCGGAGATGAACCTTTCACCCCGCAACTTTGGAAATCAGGGGAGGAGATCCATTCTTTTTCACCCAAGACAGGCAGTTTTCATTTTAATTTTTCCGGGGAGCCGGAACTGCTTTTTTGTGAAAATGAAACCAATAGAAAGCGGCTTTACAATATTGACAACCTCAAAAATTACCTTAAAGACAGCATCAACGACTACGTAATGACCGGGGATAAGTCCCATGTCAATCCCGAAAACAGAGGGACGAAAGCCGCTGCTTTGTATAAAATCACCATTCCTGCAGGAGAATCTGCTGAGGTAACCTTTAGGATGAAGCATCCTTCCAGCAATGGAATCAATTATACCTGCGATCAAATACTTGAAGAGAGAAGAGCGGATGCTGACGAGTTTTACGCAGAAATGCAAAGTGAGGTGACCGATGAGGACCTGCGGAATATCCAAAGACAGGCTTATGCGGGGATGTTGTGGAGCAAACAGTTTTACTATTACAATGTAGAAAGATGGCTGGAGGGTGACCCCGGCCGTTACTCTCCTCCGCAGGAAAGGAAGAAGGGGCGGAACAGCCACTGGCGGCACTTGCAGAATTATGATATAATCTCGATGCCCGATAAGTGGGAATATCCTTGGTATGCCGCATGGGATCTCGCTTTCCATTGCATTCCCTTAGTAAGGCTGGATCCGGATTTTGCCAAGAATCAATTGCTGGTACTCCTGAACGATTGGTACATGCATCCCAACGGCCAGATTCCCGCCTACGAATGGAATTTTAGTGACGTCAATCCCCCCGTCCATGCTTATGCGGTGCAACGGATTTACCAGATTGACAAGAAAATGAACGGCGGCAAAGGTGATCAAGAGTTTTTGGAGCGTTGCTTTCACCGGCTGATGTTGAATTTCACCTGGTGGGTCAACCGGAAAGACACCGAGGGGAACAATATTTTTGAAGGAGGCTTTTTAGGATTGGATAACATCAGCGTGATCGACAGGAGCAACGCAGGTCACTTCGCGGGTAAGCTAGAGCAGGCGGATGCTACGTCCTGGATGGCCATGTTCTGTTTGAATATGCTTCGAATTTCCTTGGATCTTTGCGAGTTCAACAAGGTGTATCAGCATATGTCTACCAAGTTTTTGGAGCATTTCCTCAATATTGCCGGGGCCATGAGCAATATTGCCAATGAAAACATCAGTTTATGGAACGAGGAGGATGGGTTTTTCTATGATGTACTTCATCTAAAAGGAAAAGATCCCAAGGTGATGAAGGTCAAGTCCATCGTGGGGATTATTCCTATGTTTGCTGTTGAGCCTATTCCGGAAAGGCTTTTTGAAGATCTTCCCGATTTCAAGAAGCGGATGGATTTCTTCTTGAAGGAAAAGCCTAAATTGGCGGCCTTGGTGTCCAGTTGGATTCAACCAGGACACGGCAAAAGAAGGTTATTTTCCTTGCTAAGAGGACACCGGATGAAGAGTATTCTCCATAAAATGCTGGATGATAAGGAATTCTTTTCCGCCTACGGAATTCGGTCTTTATCTAAGGATCACAAAGAAAATCCTTATACGCTTCGGCTAAACGGATCGGAGCTTTCCGTCTCCTATGTTCCGGGTGAGGCCGAAACGGAAATGTTTGGTGGGAATTCGAACTGGCGAGGTCCAATCTGGTTTCCTATCAATTACCTGATTATCGAGTCCCTTAAGAAATTCGATTTCTACTATGGAGGAGAATTTCCCATAGAATGTCCCACTGGGTCGGGAAAATACGTGACATTGGATTTAATCGCCAGGGAGCTATCGTTGAGAAATATCAGTCTGTTTATGAAGGATAAAAACGGACGGCGGCCCATGTATGGAAATAACGAAAAGATGCAAAGCGATCCGCATTTTAAGGATTATATTCTTTTTTATGAGTATTTTAACGGCGACAACGGAAGGGGCTTGGGAGCCTCCCATCAAACCGGATGGACTGGATTGGTGGCCGAAATGATCCATAAATTCTATAAGAAAACAGAAACCACTTATGCTACTACCTTATTTAGAAGCTAAGCGGCTTGAGGCGGGATGTGATGAAGCGGGCAGGGGGTGTCTTTGCGGTCCGGTGGTGGCAGCTGCCGTGATTTTGCCCCAGGATTATGCCAATGAATTGATCAACGATTCAAAACAATTGACCGGAAAGGTCAGAAAGCACCTGGCTGAAGAAATAAAGGAAAAAGCATCTGCCTGGGCCATTGCATTAGCCAGTCCCCAAGAAATTGACGAAATCAATATCCTGAATGCTTCCTTTCTAGCCATGAGTCGGGCAGTAGAGGCCTTGCGGATGCAGCCAGAGCACTTGCTGATCGATGGAAATAGATTTAAAAGCCATTTGAAAACCCCCTTTGATTGCATCATCGGAGGAGATGCCAAATATGCCAGCATTGCAGCAGCCTCCATTCTGGCAAAGGTCCACCGGGATGAATTGATGAAAGCTTATGCCAGTGAACATCCGGGCTATGGCTGGGAAACCAATTATGGCTACCCCACACGGCAGCACCGAGAAGGGATCAAAATGCTGGGTACAACGTCACTTCACCGGATGTCTTTCCGCTTGCTCCCTGAGCAGCTGGAACTGCAATTTCCCGAGAGCATCCCCGATGGAGATCCTAATGAAGTGGAAGTGCAAATTCCTGTGCTCGGATAAAACCGTCTGCTAGAAAAACTCCACACTGTACTGGGCTTGGTAGGTTTGCCCAGACGCCAAGCGATTGATGCCTAATTTATCAGCAAAGTCTTGGTTGTGGCCCAGTTGGTCTGCTATGCCATTCCAGGGTTCCAGACAAAGAAATCCGGCACCATCCCCTTTGGTCCATATTCCCAGCCACTTGAATGCTCCATATTCCATAGAAAAGCCCGATCCGGATTTTCTGCTTTTGACGGTGACTTTAAAGGGTTTTTTGGAATCAATTATAAGTGCATCGTTTTCAAACAGGGCATATTTGAGGTCCAATTTTCCCTTATCCAACGGCAAAGTATACTTTCCCTGCGCCAGATATACCCCTTCCAATTGATACAGTTCCTTTTCTGCATCGCCGTCATGAAAGTCGAGGACATAATCTTCAAAAACTTCATTGTTAGGATCCAAAGGACAATTAAATCCTGGGTGCCCGCCTATGCCGAATAGAAGGTGTTGCTCCGAAGTGTTTTCTACTTGAAAAGCAACCTGTAGGGATCGTTCATACAAGGTATAAGCAATGTATAGCTTAAAAGGGTAGGGATAGATTTTTAGGGTTTCCTCATTGGATTCGAGCAGGAATTTAACAGAAGTGTCAGTTTGTTCCACCAGAACAAAGTCAGCATTTCTTGCGAAGCCGTGCTGTGGAAGGTGATAAGGTTTACCGTCGACATAATAGGTGTTGTCTACCAGGCTGCCTACAATGGGAAATAAAATCGGCGAGTGTCTGTTCCAAAAAGCTGGATCGGCTTGCCAGATATACTCTTTACCATTGTATTGGACACTGCTGAGTTCGGCCCCTCTTAGGTTGAAAGAAGCTTTGACTGAGGCATTGCTGATTGTGATGTTTTTCATAATGAGTCAGGACAGTGTTTTTTTGATGTAGGTGACAAAGGAATAGTTGTATTCGTTTTTTTCATCTTTAATGTGTTTCTCCTCAGAGACTTTCTTCCAGTGAGAATCCTCTATAGCAGGGAAAAAGGTATCTCCTTCGGGACTGGCATATACTTCAGTGATGATCATTTCGTCTGTCAATGGTAGTGCGAGCTTGAAAATCTCTGCTCCACCGAGAATGAAAACCTGCTCCAGTCCCTTTTGTTGGGTGATTTCCAAAGCTTCTTCCAGGGAATGTACGACATGGTGAGGCGTAGGTACCTGATATCCAGGATTTCTGGTAATGACAATGGAGGTGCGGCCGGGTAGGGGTTTGCCCATGGATTCAAAGGTTTTTCTTCCCATGATGACATGGTGGCCTAAGGTTGTTTTTTTAAAATGCTGCAAATCCCCCGACAATTTCCATACGAGCTGGTTGTCTTTTCCGATGACATTGTTCTGGGCTTTGGCTACGATGATGGATATTTTCAAGACAATGGGGTTAAAGTTTCATGTTTTGGATTCTCATGGCATTGAAGATGGCCAACAGGGCCACGCCTACATCGGCAAAGACAGCTTCCCAGAGAGAGGCTACGCCAAAGGCCCCCAATGCCAGTACAAGCGCTTTTACGCCAAATGCCATCCCTATATTTTGCCAGACGCCCTGCTTGGTTTTTCTTCCAACTCGTATAGCGGTAAGCAGCTTGGCTGGTTGGTCATTTTGTATGACCACGTCGGCCGTTTCAATGGCAGCATCCGATGCCAATCCACCCATGGCAATTCCTACATCCGCAAGGGTAATTACGGGAGCATCATTGATTCCGTCTCCCACAAAAGCAACTTTATACCCTTGCTTTTTCAATTCTTCTACTTTGCTGACTTTGTCTTGAGGTAGCAGGTCTCCATAAGCTTCATCGATCTCCAGTTCTTTGGCTACGGAATCTACTACGGACTGACGGTCCCCTGAGAGGATGACGGTTTTTCGGATTTTTGTCTTTCGCAAGCTTTGGATGGTACTTTTGACGCCTTCCTTAACAGTATCGGCTATGGTGATATGTCCTAAGTATTTTTGGTCCATGGCGATGGCCACTACAGTGTCCCTTGCCTCGGCGAGGCTGGAGGGAAAAGCCACCTGGTGTTTTTCCAAAAGCCTGCTGTTCCCGACAAGGATTTCAGCACCGTTGGCCTTGCCTCGCAATCCATGGCCCGGCACCTCTTCCACTTCGGAAATGACCATATCCTTAAGCAGGTATTTGGCATATTCTTGAATGGCTTGTGCAATGGGGTGGCTTGAGTGACTTTCCATAGCTGCGGCTAACTGCAACAACTCATTTACACTAACCGGCGCGTTTGGCGCCAAAAAGACATCCCGAACCTTAAAAATCCCCTCCGTCAAGGTGCCTGTTTTATCCAGAACCAATGCGTCTACTTCCGTGATCAGATCAAGAAAGTTAGCCCCCTTAAATAGAATACCATTCTTGGAAGCAGCGCCAATGCCTCCAAAATAGCCTAAAGGGATGGAAACCACCAAAGCACAGGGGCAAGAAATAACGAGAAATACCAGCGCCCGGTAGAGCCATTCATTAAAAACATAGTCCGCTGCAAAAAAATAAGGAAGAAAGGTTAACCCAAGGGCCAAAAACACTACGATCGGGGTGTATACTTTGGCGAATTTGCTGATAAACCGTTGGGTAGTGGCTTTTCTTGTACTGGCTTGTTCCACCAATAGAAGGAGCTTCGACAGGGTGCTGTTCTCGTAAGCAGCCGTGGTTTTGATTTCTACTACCTTGTCCTGATTCACCATACCTGCCAGGATACTTTCCCCTTTGCGGATGGATCTGGGGACTGATTCGCCCGTTAAGGCATCTGTTCTAAAGAAGGCCTGTTGGTTAATCATTTCGCCGTCCAGAGGTACTTTATCCCCGGCTCTTAAACGAATGGTCTCGCCAATGTTGACCGTGGAGGGATGTACACCTTGGTACTGTTCATTCCGTAGCACATGGGCGATATCCGGCCGGTTGTCGATAAGGTCCTTGATAGATTTACGGGACTTCCGAACGGCAGATTCTTGAAAATGTTCGCCGATTACATAGAAAAGCATTACAGCCACCCCTTCCGCATATTCGCCGATATAAAAAGCCCCAATGGTAGCGATGCCCATCAGGAAGAACTCATTGAAAATGTCTCCTTTAGCAATGTTTCGGGCGGCTTGGAGCAGTACCTTACCGCCTACGGGCAGATAGGCAGCTGCATACCAGATGAATTTTATAAGGCCGGTAAACCATTGGACTTCCATATAAGAGAGAAGGATGCCCGATAGGAGCAGGATCAAACTGGCCATTGTAGGAATGTACGCTAGGCCATGGTCATGGGAATGTTCATGCGGATCGGAAGGGGCGGAGTCCGAGCAGCAACATGCGCCGCTGGAAGAAGGCGCATGACAATCTGCAGTTGCTGTAGAGGTAGGGGCAGTCGGATGACGTCCTACGTCTTTTACTGTTTCGTTTTCCGTCATTTCCATGTACTTTAGGTAGGGTAACAGAAAGTGGAGCATTTTGTTACTCCTCAAAATTACGGTTAAATTCAGTGCAAGGGAATTGCATCGAGGAAATAGTACACTTTTGTTGTGGAAAGATCGGGTATTTTATAAAAGGAGAGGCCTTATTATTTTTTTGATGGAACGGTGGCGCGCCGAACAGTAACATTTATAGCCTACTGCGCCTTACTTATATAGAGAATCAAAGGAAGACCAGTGTAAAAAAGCAGCTTGAGGGGCGCTCCTAAGCTGCTTTTATAGCATGGGCATTCCACCAACAATTATTTATCCGCTGTCTGTCCCGCCATCATATTGGGATAGTCTGCCATTACAAAACTGGTGGGGGCAGAAGTATCCAGGGAGGTTATGGTCATATTCCAAGTTGATTTGTCCTTTTTGCTTTGGGAGGTGATTTCGAGAATGTCCCCTTCAGGCATATTATCAAAATATTCCTTGTTTGCATTCTTCATCCTTTTTGTAAAAAAGGGGCTGTTTTTCCCCCAAAAAGAATTAAACGCTGCCACAGGTTCTCTGCTGACCCAATAGGAAGCAGTGCCTTCCTCATTTTCAGCTTTGTATTCTTCACAAAGCTGGCCTGCAATAGTTTTGGTGTTGCCGGTCTTCTCAAATTTAATATCTTCAAGATTCAGGGAGTCGGAATCCAGTATCCTCTCCTCTATATCTGCATCAAAACCTAAGGACATTCTTGTTTTTTCATCCTCATTTTCGAGTAAAATAACAGAAGCTTTGTTTTTCATATCAAAAATCATGATGGTTTTTTCAAGGCCGTCTTTTTGTTCCTTTTGATCAGCAGCTTTAAATTCCATTCCGGAGTAGTCGGTGTTGGCGCTAAGATAAGTGGTCATCCATACTGGATCGATAGCTTTCCCCTTCTCATCTGTTCCATTCATCTCCATTTCAGCCTTACCTGTGAAATGGTAGGAGTCCTCTATAGGTACATTGACATTGATCCCTTTCATGATCTTGCTCAGATCGATCCCCCCCTCCGCGTTTTGGGCTTCCGGACCATATAGGTCACCGAAGGCTTTCTCTAATCTGCGCTGTGTGGCATTCTCTACTTCTTTTTCCACCCGCTTTTCCACCGCATTACTGACACCTTGCTCCGCTGCGCGACGGATTTTATTGAGAAGTTGGGCTTCCGATACAGAGGGTGTAGCGACAAAAAGCAAGGCCAAATAAAAATATAAAAGACGTTTCATAATACAGTATTTAATGAATGTAATAGGCTAAAAATCTGAAATTACCTTAAATGTACATATAAAAACGTAATTCACAACGTTTTAAATGAATTATAAATTCAAATGATAAAATTGTGCCTTCTCCTGAACAGCCTTATGTGGGTCCTGTAGAAAATCCCGGGAGAACTATATTTCCAGTATGTAATCCAGGATGCCGGCGTTTTTTCCTTTAGGTCTGGTCACGAGCAAGGGGATTTTATCATTGAGCTGAATCAGACGCTCCGCCATACTTCCTAGGAAAAGGGCTGTTGCCGCTGTACGTCCCTTGGCGCCAATGATGATCCCATTCGCCTGGATTTCCTGGGCTTTTTTGATGATGTCCTCCACCGGATCGTCATCATCATCCTTGGTATAAAGCGGGGTTATTTTTACGCCTTTGGTGTCAATCTTCCTGATGAATTTTTTGTATTTGATTTCGGCATGAGTTTGCATTATTGCCGCAAACTCCTCGTAACTCTTTCCTGTAAAATGATAGCCGGACGGAATAGTATATACATTTTGGCAGATGATCTCTATTGCCTTACCATTCCTTTCAGAAATAAGGATGGCTTCTTCCAAGGCATCTTTAGAGTATTCCGAAAAGTCACTGGGTACAAGTATTTTAGTCACCTTGGGCGTGCTGTTCTCGGGGATAATCATCAACGTACAGCTGGCCCTTCGGGCAAGACGCTGAGATCCAACACCCGAGCCGGGCAAGGTTACCTTTCTCCCAACCAAAATCATGTCCGCTGACTTTTCATGGGCCAGCTTAAGAACTTTTTTGGCCAACTGTCCTTCCTTTACTACAAAAGACATTTCTGATTGTAACTCCTTATCCCAGTTTCTTTCTACCACCTCCCTCATCTGGGACTTTCTTTCCTCCACCATGTTTTCGATAAGCTTCGGAAATTCTTTTAGCACTTCTTTAGGTATCTGTAGGTTTCTTATAATGTTGGTAAAATAGATTTTTTTCGTCTGGTTGATTCTCGCGATATAAGTCGCAAATTTCACCAAGGTTTCATCCATCGAGGTTTGATCCAAGCAAACAATAAGTTTCTTTATCTGATACATTGTCGGTCTATTAATGATATAGTTTCATTGATATATGGAATTTTTTTTTGCCTTTTCTAGACTTTCCCAGCCTTAGACAGACACCGCTAGAGGTGACGCTCCAAGGATTTAAATATTTAAAACCAAGATAAAATAAATATTAAGGATATCAGCGATAATTGATGAATTATCCTCAACGAATGTTATCTGGGGGACGTTTAGGGGGAGTACTGAAAGGTTTTTCTGCCGAACGTATCCTATCCCCATTCAAATTCGTATATTTGTAATGAGTTCGGGTCTAAGACATGTTCAAACTTCACAATTTAATTAAAATTCCGAGTGAAGCTTTGTTTCAAAATCAGGCCTCATCTCGATACGATTTATCGGATCGAGCCCTGCTCACAGAGTAGGTTAACAGTGGAAGGTTGCGAAATGCAGCAGCTCAAATCTTGTTTATACGGAGGTTTGTAACACTCCAAAGCCCGGACTCATATTTTTCCAACACCTGTTTGTTGCTAGATTCCCTGCTGGTTTCTTAAATTGTTACCATAAAAAAATCTTTCAGGTAGATCAGTTTAACCCACTCTCTACCCGAAAGAATTCCTCAATAAGTATTAACAGCTAGTACAGCATTCTAAAACGGATGGTTCCTTCTATGCTCTTTAAAGCTTCTATAACTTCTGGTGAATAAGCGATGTTGATATCTGTGATCACATAGCCTATTTTCTCGTTAGTTTTGAGGTACTGCCCCACGATATTGATGTGGTAATCCGCCAGAATTTGGTTGATCTTGGCCAAGACGCCAGGTTCGTTATGGTGGATGTGGATAAGGCGGTGAGCGTCGTGCAAGAAAGGCAATTGGATATTGGGGAAATTGACGCTGTTGTAGGTGTTGCCCGTATTGATATATTCAATGATTTTGCCGGGAACAAACCGCGCAATATTCTCTTGGGCTTCCAAAGTGCTTCCACCAATATGCGGAGTAAGGATGGTGTTTGGTAGACCCTTAAGCTCGGATTCAAAAGCTTCGTCATTGTTTTTTGGTTCCTGTGGAAACACGTCTACCGCAGATCCGGCAATATGTCCACTTTCAAGAGCTTCCCGCAAGGCCGCGATATCCACCACATGCCCCCTGCTCAGGTTTACCAGAATGGCCCCTCTTTTCATTAAGGCTATTTTTTCTTTGCTGATGATGTTTTTGTTGTCTTTCCTGCCGTCCACGTGTAGCGAAATGATGTCGCAGGTACTCAGTAATGCATCAAGGGAATCCAATTTGACGGCATTTCCCAGGGCGAGTCTTTCTATGACGTCATAGTAGAAGACCTGAAGGCCCATGTTTTCCGCCAAAACCGAGAGTTGGGCGCCAATGTTTCCATAACCCACTATTCCTAGTTTTTTACCACGGATCTCAAAGCTTCCATGGGCTGATTTGTCCCAAATGCCTTGGTGCATCTTATGGCTTTTGTCATGGATATTTCTCATGAGCAATATAATCTCAGCAATGGCCAGCTCAACAACGGATCGGGTATTGCTGAAAGGAGCATTGAAGACGACAACGCCTTTGTCCTGAGCCGCCTCCAGATCTATCTGGTTGGTGCCGATACAGAATGCGCCGATCGCAATCAGCCTGTTGGCGTTTTCCAGTACCTTTTTGGTGATATGGGTTTTGGATCGGATGCCTATCACCGATACGGTCTTGATTTTTTCACAGAGCTCGTCTTCGGACATGGCGGAAGCCACGACCTCTACGTTGTAACCTTCGAGCTTCATTAATTCCACAGCTAGCGGATGGATGTTTTCCAGAAGCAGTACGTTGATGCGGCTTTTGGGGTAGGAGAATTTTTTATTCATTTTATTCACATATAAAATTTCGTCCAGACTTGGTGCGATGTGGTCGGCTTTTGAAGTTACCTTGGGCCGGGAGATATTTTCGGTAAAGGCGTAGAACTTATTCGCCACTCCGGAGGCTTTAATCTCGTAGTCAGTGTAACCATCGCCGATGACATAGATGTCCCCTTCCAGATTAAGGTTTTTGATGGTGGAAGGCTTGCCGTTGTTTTGCGACAACGGGTTGTCGCGGTTAAAATCTATAATGTTGTCATTTTCATCATAGATAAACTCATTGGCGAAGATGTTTTCCTCCTTAATCCCATAGGGAGTAACGATCGGCCTGATAAAATCTTTAAATCCATTGGATATGATAAAAATGTGGTCTGCATTTTCCTGAAGAAATTCCTTGTTCCTCTGAAAAGAGATGGACACCTTATCCTGAAGCACTTCTACGAGTTTGTTTATTTGCTCTCGGTTGGACTTGAGAATATCCATTCTCTGTTCCAGGCTTTCGCGAAAAGAAAGCTTGCCTTCCATACCTTTATCGGTAATGTCTTTTATGGCCTGAATTTTTTTGTCCTTTTCGGGGTCGTTTTGTAAACTGATCTCACCCAAAATATCCAAAGCCTCTACCTGGGTAAAAGTGCTGTCAAAATCAACGATGAATTTTTTGTTCGCAGTCATTGCTTAGAATTTACGATTCGGATGCAAATCTAGTGTTTTATTAAATAATATGAAGATAAGCCTGGAAAAATACCAAATTCCATTAATGAACTTTATTAAATAGTGAGAATATGGAGATTGGCAACGACAAAGAAGAACGAGATCCCTATACCGACAAACCAAGCCCTGATTTTCTTTAACCCAAACATTTTAATTATCCTACACAGGGCAATTTCACATCGAAAAACTTTAATTTTGGCTAGAATCATCAGCCTGTTCAGGCCTAAATCAACAGAGAGAAAATATGCCTTTAGCATTGGATAACCTTAGGGTGGGGAGAGTATATCATTTAGTGAACTATGGAGAAGAGCGGCGGATAGAAGTATTGGCCCGGTTGAGTGGAAAAAATTTTAGGGTGAAGGACTTGGCCACTTTGGAAATTTATGAATTGGAAGAGTTATTGAGGTGGGGAATAGGCCCTGATTATGACTTGGATGAGATCCGGTAAAGCAAAAGGGCATGGAGATATATGGGGCAATAACAACAGAACAATGGATAAGCTATTTCTTTTTATCTTCCTCTTTTGGGTTCAAGCCGGTATTGCACAGACAGAAAATGCGAGGTTTAAATCCAACGTGGATGAATTTGAGGAATTTTATAATGATGGATCCTACGACAGTATTTTTTATAGCTTGTCATCCGATATGCAACAATTCATGCCCCAGGAAACGGCGCAGGAATATTTTGAAAGATTAAAATCCCAAGCCGGCAAAATAGTAGATAGAGAAATCATCGGGGCCCAGCGTGATCGTGCTGTTTATAAAACCACCTTTGAAAGAGCTGTATTTACATTGGATATCACTTTGGATGCAGAGGACAATATTGCCGGTTTTGCGTTTAAGCCCTACCTTGAAGAGGATTTCCCGGAGCTTATACGCAATAAATCCTCCTTGATTTTACCCTTCAAGGACACTTGGAAAGTAATATGGGGAGGTGACACGCCTGAAGTGAATTACCATGTAGAGAATCGGGCACAGAAGCACGCTTTTGATTTTGTAATGGTGGGTAAAGATGGTCAAACCTACCGTACAGACGGCAAAACCAATGAGGATTATTATGCCTTTGGACAGAAGGTACTGGCACCGTGTGACGGAGAGGTCGTTCTGGTGGTTGATGGCATCAAGGATAATGTTCCTGGGGAGATGAATGCCCTATATGTCCCTGGCAACACAGTTATCTTAAAATCCCTGAACGATGAATATTTAGTGTTTGCCCATTTTCAACAACATGCTATAAAAGTCAAACAGGGCGATAGAGTCAAACAGGGACAGCTTCTTGGATTATGCGGGAATTCGGGTAATTCTTCCGAACCGCACCTTCATTTTCATATCCAAAATATCGAAGACATGAATATGGCAACCGGAGTCAAAACCTATTTTGAACAAATCCGGGTCAATGAGGAGGTAAAGAAGGATTATTCTCCTCAAAAAGGGGAAAAAATAGGGCCCTTATAGTAATGCCCTGGGATTTTTTTGACCCATAAAACTCAAGATGATGGAAGAGCTGGAATATCGAAAGGCGAACAAAAAAGATGTTGAATGGATCGTGCAATTGCTGGCTGCTGATCCAATGGGAAGAAAAAGAGAGGAATACGCTGATCCTTTGCCCGAAGCTTATTATAAGGCCTTTGACAGGATCGAGGCTGATCCCCACCAAGAGCTGATGGTGCTTCTGGTCAAAGACGAAATAATTGGGACCTTTCAGCTAAGCTTTCTCCCCTACCTAACCTACAAGGGAGGAATTAGATGCCAGGTAGAGGGGGTGAGGATCAAGGAAAGTTATAGGGGGAAGGGAGTTGGATCGCAAATGTTCCGATGGATCATCCAAAGAGCAAAGGATAGACGTGCCCATGTCTTGCAGCTGACTACAGATAAGCAACGGCCGGATGCTTTAGAGTTCTATAGAAAGCTGGGATTTGGGAATTCCCATGAGGGATTGAAGTTACATTTTACAGTTGAAGAGCCTTTCTGAGTGGAGGGCATTAATCCCATGTGAAACAGAGTGGGGGAACTTGTATGGTTTTTGATACTTAAATTTCCAAAACAGGTCATATGATTTTTAGAATACTAACGCTCCCCATTCGTTATGCTTTCTCCAAATTCAAGAAGTCGATCGGCAAACTCGACCTGGTGAGGATTGAGCCGCTGTATGCCTTTGGAAATGAAGAAACCGTTTTTGTGAAGGGCCGTGCCGTTGAGGCTTACCGGCAAAGCAAGCCTTCTTCCAGAAAGAACCCTTTTGTCAATGTGCTGGCCACCATCAGGAGATATGCAGGAAGCAGCATCGAGGGGGCAAGGGTAGAGGTGCGTTACCAGGATTTCCTGCAGGTGGTGGTCAGTGATTCCGAAGGGATCTTTGAGGCTACATTTCAAAACATCAGTTCCTTGATTACGGATGATGAGTATGTCACGGTCAGACTTCAGGCGGAGGAGGGCTTAGTGCCTGAGAAAACCTCAAGGAAGGTGGGTGTAATTCGCTATCCTTCCGATTATCCTCTGGGGATCATATCGGATATTGATGACACGATCCTTATTTCCCATGCCACACAGATCGGCAAGAAGTTTTGGCTTTCTATATCCAAAAATGCCTACACCCGAAGACCCTTTCCGGGGGTCAGCGAGCTGTATAAAATATTGTCAAATTCTGGGACGAACCCGGTTTTTTACGTTTCCAGCAGTGACTGGAGCCTGAATGATTTGATCAGGGATTTTTTGAAATACCGGAAGATTCCTAATGGTCCGCTTTTGCTAAAGGATCTGCACGTCAACCTCAAAAATATATGGCGGTCCGGAGGGGGAAGTCACAACCACAAAGAGGATAAAATCGGCCTCGTGTTCAAGTTGTATCCCGGGATGAAGTTTATTCTTATCGGAGACAGTGGTCAGCATGATCCGGAAATTTATGCTTCAATAATAAAACGTAACCCTGGCAGGGTTTTGATAGTTTATATCAGGCAGATAAAGGATAATGACGCCGACAGGAGGTCAGCAATGATCCGGTCGATTCTCCCGGGGGAACTTCCCGAGATAGTATTTGTAAAAAGTACGGAAGATGCCATTGTCCATGCCAAACAACAACAGCGAGTCTTATTTTGAAACTTATGAATAAAAAACTTTTATTGATCATCAATCCCATTTCCGGAAGTATTCAGGATAAGACGGAAACGGTAGCCGAAATCGAGAAATCACTTGAGGCGCACGGATTTCAGCTACGGGTGTGGGAAACTACCGGCGATGGGGACCAGGAAAAAATAAGGTTGATGATCAAAGAGGAGCCCGTGGACGCTATTTTGGTCGGTGGAGGGGACGGTACCATTAAAATGGTAGCAGAGGTTATCTCGGACTCAGATCAGCGGATAGGGATTATTCCATTAGGGTCTGCAAATGGACTGGCTACCAGCCTGGAAATTGCGGGGCTGGAGGATGCGATAAGTGCCGTGGCCCAAGGGGAAGAAATTAAGATGGACGCCATCATGATCAACGGCGAGTTGTCCCTTCACTTAAGCGATTTCGGATTTAACGCCAGCTTGATCAAGAAGTTCGAAGATGGAGGGGAGAGGGGGATGTTGTCCTATTTCAAAAGTTCTCTTGCCCAGCTTTTTGATATTCAACCCTACCGGTTTGAGATCACCATAGACGGCAAAACCGAGCTGATCAATGCCAAAATGCTGGTCATTGCGAATGGAAACAAATACGGTACAGGGGCACTGATTAATCCTACAGGCAAAATTGATGATGGATTGTTTGAAATAATTGCCGTAGACCCGGCAGGCTTTGAGGATATCGTCAAAATCTCCATTGCCATGTTTAGGGGAAATCTGAATGAAATGGAATCGGTGAGGATTTGGCAGGCATCGAAAGCAGTTATCAAGAATCTGGACAAAGCGGATTTCCAGATTGATGGAGAGTTGTTGGGAAAGGTGGAAAAAGTCACTGTTGAAGTTATGGCCAATCCCATCAGGTTTTATAAAGGGATAAATTATGAGACCGGTTTGGGTTGATGATTCACGGCAAGGGCTTAAAGCTCAGTTGCCGGTTCTTTTTATCAGGCCCAAGCCGGAGCTGAAGAATATCAATCCCAATACAAAAGCTACCAAGGTGGTTTTCCAATCTTCGTTTTGGTCGGTCAGAAAGAGATTTGCACCGTATATCAACCCGGCAATGCCCAAGAGGGTGAGGATAGTTCCAAAGATGTTTTTCAGTTGCATATACTTCGATTTTGATAATTTGGTTGGTTACTTAACAAACCAGGCTTTATTGCTGCTCTTCAAAGGTCGCTAGTGTTCAATTTTATTGAAAAGATCTTAAAATCTCTGCGGTCTCCTGCCAATTGAACAATTTAAGCAGATGAGATCATATTTTTCAGCATAAGCCATCTCCTTGGAGTAGGCCTGCGGTAAATAAAGTCATTTTCGTGAATAAGTCACTGCTGAAAGCTATATCAAATGTTTAGCCAAAATAAAAAACGATAGCGATTCATCACCTCTAACCGCAGGGAGGGGGCAGCAGTGGGGACGATAATCACTGTGCTGGTAGAGACATCAACTACAGGCGGTGAAAAACAAGCAAGGCCAAGCGGGTAAATCCTGACCTTGCATGCAGCGTACACTGGGAAAAAAAAGGCTTTATACCGCGGGGGTTTTGTCTCCCATCAGCAATACCTCGTTGACCTGGATCTCGGTGATCTGTTTTTTGGTGCCGTCTTTGCCTACATAATCCCGGTTGACAAGTTTCCCTTCAATGGCAATTTCAGAACCCTTATCCGTATATTTCTGGATGATTTCTGCTGTTTTATCCCAGGCTACTAAATTGTGCCAAGTAGTTTCCTGTACCTTTTCACCTTTGGCGTTTCGGTAATTTTCATTTGTAGCCAGGCTTATCCGGGTAAACACTTTCCCATTTGCAGTGGTTTTAATTTCCGCTTTGGCTCCCAATCTGCCAATCAACTGTACTTTGTTCTTTAATGCGTTCATGATTTTGTTTAGTTAAGTGATGATTTTTAGAATTGCTTTGATGGTGGTCGAACAATGCAAAATTGGATTTCCATCAACAGGTTATTCGGTTGTTTTTCGTTTCGATCCGTTTGTAAACGTTTATAAGTGCTTGCTAGATAATATATTAATGGCTATATTGATGGTGTTGGTTCTTAAGTGGATTTTTTATGCAGCTGGAAAGGAAAACCTGTTTGAATTGCTCGAAGAATATCCAGGGACGGGCAGACAAGAAGTTTTGCGATGATTATTGTAGAAACAACTACAATAATCAATTAAAAGCTTACAGCAATAATTTCATGCGAAATGTGAACAACGCCTTGAAGAAGAACAGGAACATTCTGGAGGCCTTTCTTCCGGAGAAAGAGGATACTACTAAAATACAGCGGCAACATATGTTGATGAAAGGCTTTCAATTCAAATACCTGACGCATACTTACACCAACAAGAAGGGGAATACCTATTCCTTCTGTTATGATTACGGCTATTTGGAATTGGAGGGGGATTGGCTTTTATTGGTAAGGGTAAAGGAAAGCAAATGATTTGTTTTTGCATTTTATTAGCTCCGTATTTTTTTTGCCAAAACTTCTATTTAACTTGCTGATAAACAATGTAATGTGTTCATGGATCACGGACTTCCACCTTTTTTGGTTGTATTATGGCAGGTTCTTGCCGGCATAAGTCTGGTGTTATTTTTTGTTTCTTTTGTTTTTATTTTATTAGATAAAAAATTACGCGATCAAGAAAAAATGCTGTGGTTGCTGGGCACGGTTCTGTTGCCTGTTTTTGGCCCCCTTTTGTATTTAACTCTGGGCAGGTATGGCAAATAAATAGGGTAATGGTTCCCGCTTTTTCCCGAAGCCGTTCGGCGCTTTGATTTGTTCTTTTTTGAACAAAATCCGTCCGATTGAGAACAGGTGAAAATCTCAATACCGCTTTTGTTGGGATTTAGGGCAGGATTTGGTTTGGGTATAACAATTGGAAGGGGAGAGATGGGAAATTTTTCATTCAATCAACTATGTATCAGCTAAGAACAACATCAACAGCGATTGCCCTGGCTTCTCTTTTATTTTTGGGATGCGAGGAATTTGGAGACTGCGAAAGAGGTCGCGGACCAATAGTTAACCAACAGTTAGAATTGTCCAGCTTTCACAGCCTCAAACTAAGCGGTAATGACAAGTTGTATATTCTCCAGGGGCCACAACAGGAAGTCAGGGTAGAAGGTGAACAGAATATCATCGACCGGATCCTATTGCAGGTGGATAAGGGTGTATGGGATATCCGAACCCGAGGCTGCGTCAGCCATCATACACCGCTGGTGTACTACGTTACGCTACCAGATATTAGGCAGCTCTCCGTATCAGGGTCCGGGGATATCATCGGTGAGAATACCCTTACTTCTCCCGAAATCGAATTGGAGGTCACGGGTTCGGGGTCTATTACAGTAGACGTCGACGCAGTCATTGATGCGGAGGTTACGGGCTCCGGCACCATCACTTTAAGCGGAATCGGCGATGCAATAGATGTCGAAGTGACGGGATCGGGAGAATGTGATGCTTTCGCGCTACAGGCCGCTGACGTGACAGTCGATATAGAGGGCTCGGGAGATGCCTATGTCACTGCTCTCAATCGTTTGGATGTGGATATCAGAGGGAGCGGAAATGTTTATTATAGGGGAAATCCGGCAATCAATTCTTCTATCTCCGGATCTGGGAAGCTTATTAAAAGGCCGTGAAGTATGTGTATGGGGGTTTAGGCGGGAGAGGTAAGGCACAAGATTTAAGCGGACCCTGCTTTTACAGATCACCCTGCCTGGGGCGCTATGCCTCTATACCATTATTAGGGACTGCAATATATTTACCCACAAATGTTTTATTACTACCAATACCTGCCTTATTTTTGAGGTATGACTGAAATTGCGCAGGATTTATTGCCTCAACTTAACCATCTCAACAGTGAGCTGGAAGGGGATCTTTTTTATGATCAACTTATGAGGACCCTTTATGCTACGGATGCTTCTGTATACCGGGAATTGCCCCTCGCTGTGGCTTTGCCCAAATCTGAAGAAGATATCAAAAAGCTTATTCGCTTTGCCAGAGAACATAAAACCTCCCTCATTCCCCGGACTGCGGGAACCTCACTTGCAGGACAATGCGTAGGTGAAGGGATTGTGGTAGACGTGTCTAAATATTTTACCAAAATCATTGAATTCAATAAAGAAGAAGGATGGGTAAGGGTGCAGCCGGGAGTGGTAAGGGATGAGCTGAATCGTTTCCTAAAGCCGCATGGTTTCTTTTTTAGCCCCATTACTTCTACCGCTAACCGTGCGATGATCGGGGGAATGGTCGGTAACAACTCCTGTGGAACCACCTCTATCGTTTATGGCTCCACCAGAGAACATACATTGGAACTGCGCGTTATTCTCAGCGACGGAACGGAGGCAACCTTTGGCCAATTGACAAGAGAATCCTTTGTGGAGAAACAACAGTTGGATGGATTGGAAGGCGATTTGTACCGCCAAATCTACCAAGAGCTTAGTAACCAGTCGATTCAAAACGAAATTAGGGAACATTTCCCAAAAGCCTCCATACATCGTCGAAACACCGGCTATGCGGTTGATTACCTGTTGAACTCCGAAGTGTTTTCAGAAAACGAGCAGGCTTTTGACTTTTGCAAATTGCTCTGCGGATCCGAAGGTACGCTTGCCTTTACAACAGAGATCAAGCTTCATTTGGACCCACTTCCCGATCCTTTCGATGTAGTAGTGGCTGCCCATTTTGATAGTGTCAATGAGAGCATGAGGGCTACGCAAGTAGCCATGAAGTTTCAGCCCACGGCTTGTGAGCTGATGGATAAGATAATTCTGGATTGTACCAAGGAGAACATAGAACAGAATAAGAACAGGTATTTTGTTGAAGGAGATCCTAAGGCCATTTTGATGATCGAATTCCGCGGAAAGACCTTGTTGGAAGCAGAAGAACAGGCTTATAGACTTATCGATGCGTTTAAATCTGCGGGGCTGGGTTATGCTTACCCGATGATCCTCCCCGAAAATACCAAAAGCGTGTGGTCATTGAGAAGTGCCGGATTGGGCCTGTTGGCCAATATACCTGGCGATAAGAAAGCGGTGGCCTGCATTGAGGATACTGCGGTGGATATTGATGATTTGGCCGATTATATTGAGGATTTTGAAAAGATCATGGAAAAATTTGAACAGTTTCCTGTTCACTATGCCCATGCCGGTGCGGGGGAAATCCATCTTCGTCCCATCTTGGATTTGAAGCGGTCCGAGGATGTAAAGGAGTTTTATCTCATTAGTGAGGCTGTTGCTAAATTGGTGAAATCCTACGACGGCTCCCTGAGTGGGGAGCATGGCGATGGCCGTGTCCGCGCGGCATTCATCCCCCTGATGGTGGGTCCTGTGAACTATGAACTGTTTAGAAGGATAAAAAGAGGTTGGGATCCATACAATATTTTTAATCCGGGGAAAATAGTGGATGCTCCGGCCATGAATACTTCATTGCGCTATGAGCCGGACATGGTTACCCCCGAATTTCAAACCGTCTTTGATTTTAGCAGCACAGGCGGGATTTTAAGAGCCGCCGAGAAATGTAATGGCTCGGGTGACTGTAGGAAGCTGCCTGCAGCGGGAGGGACAATGTGTCCGAGCTATATGGCGACGAGGAACGAAAAAGATACGACCAGGGGAAGGGCCAATACCCTAAGGGAATTCTTGACGACCAGTCCGAAGGAGAATCCTTTTGACCACCAAGAGATTAAAGAAGTGATGGATCTTTGCATATCCTGCAAAGGCTGTACATCAGAATGCCCTTCCAATGTGGACATGTCTACCTTGAAGGCTGAATTTCTGCATCAATATCAAAAAACCAACGGCATCCCCCTCCGGTCTAAGGCCTTTGCTTATATCAACGACCTGAATGGGTTGGGAAGCTTGGTGCCCTCCCTTTCGAATTTTTTCCTGAGCAATAAATATACCGGTAGCGTGCTGAAGGATCTTTTAAGTGTAGCTCCACGGCGTGAGTTGCCTTTGATCAGCAAAGTCAGCCTGAGAAATTGGTATAAGAAAAATTACAGGAAACTAACCCCGATTCCAGCGCCAATAAAGACAGTCTTTCTATTTTGTGATGAATTTACCAACCACAACGACACGGAAATAGGCATCAAGGCGGTTAAGCTGCTTCATTATCTGGGATACGAAGTAAAGATAGTTGATCATGTCGAAAGTGGTAGGGCGGCACTTTCAAAAGGCTTACTCGACAGGGCAAAACGTTTGGCCAACAAGAATGTTGAAATCTTCAGCGGCTTGGTTTCAAAAGATAGTCCCTTAATTGGGATTGAACCTTCCGCCATACTTAGTTTCAGGGATGAATACCCCCGCTTGGTAAACCCTGAATTGGTAGGGGATGCCAAGAAATTGAAAAGGAATTGTCAATTGATTGACGAATTTCTGGCAAGGGAAGTATTGGCGGATAATATTAAGCCTGGACAGTTTACCGACGCGAAAAAAACAATTGCCCTGCATGGCCATTGCCATCAAAAGTCACTTTCTTCTCTCAGCTTTACCACCAAATTGTTGTCTCTGCCCAAAAACTACACTGTGGAGGTGATTCCTTCAGGATGCTGTGGTATGGCGGGTTCTTTCGGGTACGAAAAGGAGCATTATGACGTGAGCATGAAAATTGGGGAGTTGGTATTGTTTCCGGCAGTACGTGAGGCAGGTAATGATACAGTTATTGCAGCGGCAGGGACAAGTTGCCGTCACCAGATCAAAGACGGAACGGATAGAGTTTCCTATCATCCGGTGGAGGTTTTATTTGAAGCCGCAGGGTTAAATTCCCGGGATGAAGGTGCAATTTAAGAGATATCCCGTACGGACTTTGGAATGTAGCGTTTATAAATGGAAGCCACGGCAATGTCTTCGAGCTGGAAATTCCTCCTTATGCTTAGGCTTCGGTGCGGGAAGGCTGTTTTTGTCTCCTTTGCAGCTGTAAAAAATCTACGGGATAGGTTTGTTTTCTGGAAACTCCCCTTGAATCCCATTTCCCGGGAAGTCCGTTTTTCTGAATAAAAAAGCCCCTCACAATGCGTGAGGGGCTTTTTGGTAGGTCGTACCAGGCTCGAACTGGTGACCTCTGCCCTGTCAAGGCAGCGCTCTGAACCAACTGAGCTAACGACCTGGGTTAATAATGGCACAAAGATAATTAAATTATCATCTTTTTAAAATGCGAGGTGGAAAATAGTCAACGTTTAAGAAGTTTCTCTAATTTCTCTCGCGTCAAGGGTTTTTCGATAAACCCTTGCACAAAGGTGAAAGCCCTGGATTTTTGACGGTCTTGATGGTCAATCGAACTGGAGAGCATAATCACCACGTCCTTTCTTTGGTTCTCCAAGACAGCATAACTGCTCAAAAAATCCCATCCATTCATTACCGGCATATTGATATCCAATAGGATCAAAGTGTTAAGGCTATTCTGGGTATCGATGTATTGAAGTGCTTTTTCTGCTTCTAGAAAATCGATGATAGAAGGGGCAATATTTAATTTGTTAATTAACCTTTTATTAATCAAGTTATTGATCGGATCGTCATCAATTAAAACAATTAGGTCAAATAAGTACATCAATGGATCTGGTGGTCTTAGATTATAAAATGAAGCACCCATCAATAAAGGGTTAACTATATGATTTAAAAATACAAATATAAAGTTTTATAATTGAAAGAAATAACAATGTTTATCAGAGTAATGTATAAATACGGGAAAAAATAAAAGGGAGGCTGAAGACCTCCCTTTCTTATATAAGTTTAGAACGGCTTACATCATTCCGCCCATTCCCCCGCCGCCCATTGGAGGCATAGCAGGAGCGTCTTCTTTCACGTCAGCAATTACACATTCCGTGGTCAACAACAATGAAGCGATAGATGCCGCATTTTCAAGCGCAAGACGCGTCACTTTTGTGGGGTCAATTACACCTGCAGCAAACAGATCTTCAAATTTATCTGTTCTCGCATTGTAACCGAAGTCACCGTCGTTTTCTCTGATTCTGTTGATGATCACTGATCCCTCGCCGCCTGCATTGGCCACGATAGTTCTCAATGGAGCTTCAACGGCTAACCTGATGATGTTGATTCCAGTATCTTCATCCTCGTTAGCACCTTTGATGTTTTCAAGTGCCTTGGCAGCTCTAAGAAGCGCCACGCCGCCACCTACGACAACACCTTCTTGAACGGCTGCCCTAGTAGCGTGAAGAGCATCGTCTACCCTGTCTTTCTTCTCCTTCATCTCAACTTCTGTAGCTGCCCCGATGTACAAGATGGCTACACCACCTGACAATTTGGCCAGTCTTTCCTGCAGTTTCTCTCTGTCGTAGTCAGAAGTGGTTTTTTCGATTTGTGATTTAATTTCACCGATCCTGGCTTGGATTGTTGCTGGTTCACCTGCTCCATTGACGATCGTCGTGTTGTCCTTGTCAATGTTTATTTTCTCAGCAGTACCTAGGTACTCCAAAGAAGCATTCTCTAGTTTGTAACCTCTTTCTTCAGAGATCACGGTACCGCCAGTCAAAGTAGCAATATCTTCGAGCATAGCTTTTCTTCGGTCTCCGAAGCCAGGGGCCTTAACCGCTGCGACTTTCAATGCTCCTCTAAGTTTGTTGACCACTAACGTAGCAAGGGCTTCACCGTCTACATCTTCAGCAATGATCAATAAAGGCCTTCCTGACTGAGCTACTGGCTCAAGGATAGGAAGAAGCTCTTTCATAGATGAGATTTTCTTGTCATATATCAGAATGTAAGGGTTCTCCAATTCAGCCTCCATCTTCTCTGTGTTGGTCGTGAAATAGGGAGAAAGATAACCTCGGTCAAACTGCATACCTTCCACAGTCCTTACTTCAGTCTCTGTTCCTTTAGCTTCTTCAACAGTGATGACACCGTCTTTTCCTACTTTCTCCATGGCATCGGCGATCATGTTACCGATTTCCTCGTCATTGTTGGCGGAGATAGTACCTACTTGGGCTATTTCTTTTGAAGTGGAGATTTGCTTGGAAGAAGCTCTCAGTGAGGATACAATTTCAATGACAGCTTTGTCAATACCTCTCTTCAAATCCATAGGATTGGCACCGGCTGCTACGTTTTTAATACCCACGCCGAAGATGGCTTGTGCCAAAACGGTAGCAGTAGTCGTTCCGTCACCTGCGTCATCTGCTGTTTTGGAAGCAACTTCTTTTACCAATTGAGCTCCCATGTTTTCGATGGGCTGATCCAATTCGATTTCTTTTGCAACGGTCACACCATCTTTGGTAATTGAAGGTGCACCAAATTTCTTGTCAATAATTACATTACGACCTTTAGGTCCTAAAGTGACCTTAACTGCATCTGCAAGAGCGTCAACACCTTTCTTAAGCCTGTCTCTTGCGTCTGTATTGAAAAATAATTCCTTAGCCATTTTTGATTTTTTTTAAATGATAGTTGAATGTAATGATCAGAGATTAATTAAAGAATAGCAAAAATATCAGCTTCTCTCATAATCAAATAATCGTTTCCTTCTACTGTTAATTCAGTTCCTGAATACTTGCCATAAAGTACCGTGTCACCTACTTTGACAGTCAAAGGCTCATCTTTTTTGCCGTTTCCAACTGCTACTACAGTCCCTTTTTGTGGCTTTTCTTTAGCAGTGTCGGGGATGTAAAGACCTGAAGCAGTTTTCTCTTCAGCAGCAGCAGGTTCAACTAAAACCCTATCTGCAAGAGGTTGGATGTTCACTGTTGACATTTTTTACGTTATTTTAAAGGTTAGATTTCTTGAATATGGTTTGCCCAATTGCACTTATTGTGCCAAAGCCTTAGTACCCCATTTTTCTGCCATAAAGTCGGATATTGCTATTAATGACGGACGATTAAATTGGGGGTAAAAATTAACCCTGCCAATTTTGCATCATGGGCTGATGAATTGGCAGGGCATTCCGCACTTAAAACAGGCATGGCATTGTTTCAGCCCTTTTTATTGAGAAGAGGGCTCTCATTGCTCAATATAGGGGAGGGAGTGGGGAGGACAGTCTTGGTTTCTATGTCTTTAGACTGTTCCTTCACAGATTGGCGCAACATTTCCCGGTTCTTGATGATTTCAGCACCGGGTTTATCAAACAAGATTTGATAACCTTCTTTGAAACTTTCAGCTTGTCGAAGATCTTTTATAATGTCTATCCATTCATGGAAATTCAGATAAATGGGATTGTATGAGGTCACGGGTTTGGTTATCCCATAGGTTGGTCTCTCCCGTTCTTCCATGAAGGTACCAAACATTCGGTCCCAGATGATAAATGTCGCCCCGTAATTTTTATCCAGATAATGTACGTCGCTGGCATGGTGGACCCGATGGTGGGAGGGTGTCACCATAATATATTCAATGGGTGCCGGTAATTTTTTGATGTACTCGGTATGGATCCAGAATTGGTACAAAACCCCTGTCTGGTGACATATAAAAAAGACAAATGGGTCAAATCCTACTAGAATAGCCGGTATAAAGAATATGAATTTTATGTGCTGCGTCCATCCTAGGCGAAAAGAGACCGAAAAATTATACTTGCTGGAGTTGTGATGGGTAATATGCGTGGCCCACCAAAACCGCTTCTCGTGAGAAATCCTATGGGCCCAATAATTACAAAAATCAATAACGACAAAACAGGCGATAAATGACCACCAGGTCACGGGGATTTTAAAAGGAGAGATGTTCCAGAAAAACAATATGGCCCCGAAGGTCGCGAATTTTAGCAGTGCGCTTATCCCTATGTTTACAAACCCGATGGTTGCTGCTGCCAAAAAGTCCTTGCCGTCATAGGTGTCTTTATTATGGTAGATACTTAAAGCCCATTCTGCAAATACCAACAGAAACATAACTGGAGCTGCCCACAGTAGGATGTTTGGCCAGTCCATGGCGCCAATATCCTCTAAGGTAAGATGATTTTCAAACATACAATTAATGGTTAAGGTTGATTGGAAAATTAACCAAAAATGATTTCATATCAAAATCGGTTAGGCGTCAAGTATCGGGTTCCAACTGCGAAAATTTGAAGCCTAAAGTGCTGACACGGTGTCCCCAAATTTAAAGTGACTGATCGAACTCCAAGGCTACTTCCCTCCCTTGACCTTCTGGATTACCCAATTCCCCACGGCCTTGCCTTGGGCCTGGCCGTGGACAATCGCATCCATAAAATGAATTCCCCCATATAGCCTTGAGATAGCGGCTTCTTCCGCCGCATGGTCAAAGGAGTCATATTTTCGTGCTGCGAGACCGAACCTCTCTTCTACGGTGTCAGAATAGCTGAAGTTCTCTCCAAAAAAATGCGTCAGGATGTAGGCCGCGGTAGTCGAGATCGTGGAGTGGCCGCTAAGGTACTCCGGAAATGGAGGAGTTTGCAGGAATGGAACCCAATTCGGGTCGATTAAATTTCGGATGGCGGTTTCGGGACGGATACGATGGCTGCGGAACTTCTCATCCCAGCAGGCTAGAAATCCGTCGGTAAGTCCCACCGCCAGTACGGACTGCACCTCCAACGATTGATCGAAACCCCAGCCTGCTTGCTTGCAGGCAATGTCTGCGATTCCCATCCAGTGGGCGCCCGGAGAGATTTTTTTCATGCCCACCATTAAATGGCCGTTGTCCTGTAGCGCAAAGGGGTTACAATCCCAGAAAGCGGAAATCTCTTTATTCTCCTGCGATAGGTCTGCCTCATATACTTCTTGTGTGAGCCGGAAGAACTCTGAATCTTTGTCCGCTGAAAATTCCACCGGCGGCTCCGGTTGAAATTGTGCAGACGAATCCAGGGTGAAGGGCCGGATGGTATGAAAATAGGGCTCCACTGGAGGGAAATAGCCTGGCGGAGTAGGGTACCAGGTTCCCGCAGTGCCTTGCGGTGTATACCGTGGGAAATTGCTGATGGCGGTATACCTGTCTTGCCGAGAATAGTCCAATATGGCTTGGCTGATCAATACGGCATACCCGTTCGACTGTTGAAGGGTTTCTTCGGAAAAGCCCTGTTGTAGTAAATCATTTACAATCTCCTCCTGTAAGCTGTTCATTTCGGAGCCTGAAGGTTGAATTTTTTTTGCCGTTTCCATGATGGCCATCAATGCCGAGATCTGATAATGGCTTTTATCAAACCCTGTAGGGACATCTATTTGCGGATAGCCATTCAATCTCCCATGCATGGATGGATACAAACTGTCATGTTGTGATACCACCTCGTACCCCGCAAGACTGGCATAGGCGTAAAACCGTGCCGCAAGGGGAGGGTTGGTGATGTCATGAACCATGATGTCCGTCATCTGATTGTAAATCCGGCTGAGGTATTGGCTATCTATTTCGGCCGGTGCCTGCCTACTTGTGCAGGATTCCAGAAGGGTAAGGCCAATAAAGGAGAGTAGTAAAGGTATTTTCATTTATAGATCAATATCAAGTGTCTAGAACAACGAACAAGGATAAATTGACACGTAAACAGGGAAAGGTCGACAATCGACGGGCCATAGTCCACGGCAGCCCCACTTCCCACTGCGCGCTTTCGTCATCGGTCGCAGTCTCCCGTCTCCTAAAAACGATAGGCCACAACACCTTTTTGGTTAATTCCGAAGAGTATTCTGTCTTCTAGTGGGAGAATGCTTCTTATGTCGCCTTGGATGCTTAGGCCGGACTGCCATTGTGGAACGTAGGTAAAATTCCCTTTCCCATCTCCCTTCAAAAATATTCCATAATTCGCATCATACTTGCCAAACCTCAATCTCGCCTGCTCTATATTGCCTCCCAATATCAGGTCCCTGTGGCCATCTTTGTCAATATCAATGGCAGATACGGCAAAGATAGGGGAGGATTGTGCTTCAAAGGGAAGTCCCATTTCCTGAAATCTGCCGTCCAGGTTGCTTAGGAAAAAGGCTGTTTGCATATCATGAGCTTTTAGGTGACCCGCACCATCCATTTCTTGGGGGGTAAAGATGTCTTCCATCACGGCATCTGCGTAACTGTCATAACTGTTGAACCGGGTACGCGTCATCGCTATCTGATCCAACAATTCATCTCTGGTGACGTAGGGAAAGCTTTTGCCCTGGATGTAAAAATTAAGAACAGGATCTATGGAGCCATTGCCGTCAAAGTCTTTGTAGAACATTTCGGCAGGTTCCTCCACGCTTGCCCTTACCTGGGTATTCAAGCCCTGGTTGCCCACCACCAGGTCTGGCCTTCCGTCCCCGTTCAGGTCTTCCACCAAGAGCGTGTTCCACCAACCGCTGTAGGTGCGCTTAAAGTAGGTCTCGGTTTTATCAACTAATTCCCCGTCTTCATTGAGGAAAACAGTGATGGGCATCCATTCCCCGACAAGCACTAGATCTTGCCTGTCATCACCGTTTAGATCGATCCAGGCGGCATCCGTCACCATTCCGGCATATTGAAGCGTAGGAGCCAGACTGGCTATTCCGTCCGTGAACTTTCCATTTCCATCATTGATCAAAAGATAACTTTGGGGTACCTCAGGATAACGGCCAGGAACCACTCTGCCTCCCACGAAAAGGTCAGGATGGCCGTCGCCGTTGACATCGCTGACACGGACGGTGGAGGAACTGGTAAGCATGGAGGGGAGGAGTTCTGTTCTTTTGATAAAGTTGCCCTTACCGTCATTCACGTAGAGGCGATCCTGCAGCAAGCCGTCTTCGGGCAAGAAATTCCCGTAGCCACCACTTGTCACATATAAGTCCAAATGCCCATCTCCATTGGCATCAAAAAATGCGGCACCTGTGTCCTCGCTTTCCTTGTCAGATTCAAAATCAGGAATGGGTTTAGGAGAGAAGGATCCATTCTTTTGCTGAAGAAACAACTGGCCGGCCACCTTCGCTTGGTGTCCTACATAAATGTCTTCCAAGCCATCTCCATTGACATCTGCACTGGCCAGGATAGGGGTGGTGAAGGATAGGGGATTAACCAATAAGGGTTGACGTTTGAAGTCATTGATAGCATTGGCCGCCAATGTACTCTTTATCGGCGAGGTGGTAGAGGTAAATAAGGTAGTGATCTTGGGGGAAGAAGCAGGCTGTGGAGAAGCGTTTTCCTCTTTAAGGGTCAAAAGTTGGTTAGCTTCAACATCCTTTAACCATTCTGTCTTTCCGCTCAACCAATGGATGCTCAGTGAATCTACTTTGCCGGATTTCCCCAAACCCATATGAAGTATGGGCGAAACACTGGACTGATAGCCTCGGGTCGGCATTTGTTCCAGTAACTGGACTGTCTCCCCGGTATATAGGCTTATCTTCGCACCAATTCCTATGGTGTTTTTTCCTTCTCCCTCCAATTTAAATTTCAAAAACCGGTTTTCGTCTGAAGTGGTGGCTTCGTTTCTGTATATAAAGGCGGGAAGGTCAATGTTGTTGACGATAAGGTCAAGATCCCCGTCGTTGTCCAGATCGGCATATACTGCACCATTGCTGTTGGAAGCTTGGCTTAACCCCCAATCCGAAGCAACGTTGGTGAAGGAGCTGCCATTGTTGTGGAACATGTAGTTGATGACATTGGAAGTAGGCGTTTGGTGGATCAGGTCCAACACGTTCTGACGGCGGATATTGCCCTCATTGTGCTGTAGAAAATCGCTCATGTACTTCATGAAGTCCAAATTGGTATAGTCTCGGGGGAAACCATTGGTGACAAAGAGATCTTTCTGTCCGTCATTGTCAAAGTCAGCAAACAAGGCGGTCCAGCTCCAGTCGGTGTTGGACAGACCGGTCATTTGGCCAATTTCACTAAAAGTACCATCCCCGTTATTCATCTGCAGCATGTTGCGCATGTACTGGTGGTGGAAGTTCATCCTCACCTGAAAGTCAAACTTTTCATAATTGTCCGGCGACATCAAAAGCTTCTGTCTGCGGTTGTCCTCGGGAAGCATGTCCAAAGTAAAAATGTCCAAAAAGCCATCGTTGTTGATATCTGCGATATCACTGCCCATCGAAAAGTTGGAAGTATGTCCCATGGCATCATGAATTCGGTCGGTAAAGGTTCCATCGCCGTTGTTGATATACAGGTAGTCCGGAGCCGTATAATCATTGCAGAGGTAGATGTCCATCCAACCATCGCCGTTGATATCCGAAACCCCTGCGGATAGCCCGTAAGAGAGTGCTGTACTGATGATCCCCGCTTCATCCGTGATTTCCCTGAACTTCCCGTTCTCATTCAGGAAGAACTGCGGACCTGCAGGATCCCTGAATTTCATGATCTCCGCCGTGGTGGCTTCATCCAAGATGGGTAGGGATTTAGGATTGTGGTTGAGCAGGAACAAATCCAGATCCCCGTCGTTGTCATAATCAAAAAAAGTCGCCTGTGTGCTGGTGGCAGTACTGGCTACACCGTATTCTTCCGCTTGTTCCAGAAAGCTGGGAATGCCATTTTCATCAGGTCCTTGATTAATGAAAAGTTCGTTCTTCCTTTTTTCAGGCAGGAGGTTGCCTGAGTAGCAGACATAGATGTCCAACAGGCCGTCCGCGTTTACATCCGCCATGGTGACACCCGTTTTCCAAGGCCCTTCCCTGCCGGATACAGCCGCTACGTCCGTAATATCTTCAAATACCATCTCCCCTTTGTTGAGATAGAGCTTGTTGGTAGTCATGTTGGCTGTAAAATAAATATCGTCCAATCCATCTCCGCTCAGATCACCCACTGCGACGCCTCCGCCATTATAAAAGTATTCATACATCAGGACATTGGTGTTTAGGCCTTCCGTAAGGGTGTTGGCAAAGTGGATGTTGGTTTTCTCTGGGGAAAGAAGAGTGAATAGGGGAACAGATTCCTCCAAGGCCTTTCCTTCAGGATCGCGTGGGCTACAACCTTGAAGAATCAAAAAGAAAATAAATAGGAAGTAAATTTTATGCATAGGTTTGGGTTTATTGCTTAAAAAAAAAGAATCTATGCTTATTCTTTATGGAATTTGCATAGATTCTAATTTTGACCATTGAGATTGGCTTATTCGGTGTAACCTGGGTTTTGAACTAAGTTAGAGTTTCTGTTGATCTCATCCCTGTGGATGGGCATCCAGTACATTTTGTCCGACCATGCACGATTTTCTTTTCCTGGATCGATATCAAAAACCGCATAGGAATAATCGTAGTATTCCGGATCGTAACGGTAGATGGAAAGGGTTTTTCCGGGTTTTAGTTTCCCGATGATATTGATACCATTGGCTTGCCGATCCAGAGTCGAGGGTGCAATCATCCATCGACGAACATCATAATACCTTTGTTCTTCAAAGGCCATCTCGATACGGCGTTCGTTTCGATAACGTTCACGAAGAGCATCACCGGATTCGGTGACCGCTGGCATCCCTACACGGAATCTGATACGGTTCAACCAGGTACGCGCTTCCTCATCCTGTCCCAGTTCAATACAAGCTTCTGCATAATTAAGCGCAGCTTCAGTAAACCTCAGTACAGGCCACGGGACTTCTTGCCAAGTATTTTGATCTACAATGGCAGGATCCGGATCTGTAAATTTACGAACATAGTAACCCGTGTAACTGCCATTCCAGTCTTCTATAGGGCTTTTTCGTGTATCAAGACCCGGCCATGATACTTTTGCCCCGGATTGATTGGTGACTTCGTAGGCTCCGGTTTGTATCTGTCCCAAAGGATCTCTTTCTTGGTTTGCTATTGACCGTGGTTTCCATTGGGAGCCATCGCGTAGGATCGATCCATTTAGTCTCGGATCACGATTTTCATAAGGATTACTCGCATGAGCGGGATTGCTCCAGTTAAATTCTGAACCGTCCATCATCTCATAATCATCCACTAGTAACTGTACTGGTGTGTTCCCAGCCCAGTTATTGTATCCATTTGGGCCGTTAAAAAGGCCTTGTCGCCCACCATCTTCTTGCTTGGCATTGATGAAGTACCTGCCAAACAGGATTTCATTTTCTCCCCCTTCACGTGAGAGGGAATTATTGATGTAGTTCTGGGTGCCTTCTTCAGGTGAAACTGGAGCAGGAAGATCCAAAAGATTTCCACTTGCTTCCTGCAGTACATCATAGGCCGCCTCCTTGGCTTTTTGCCAACGGCTGGCTCTGTCTCCAGAGGTATAACCCAATAGCTCCTTGTTGGAATAGGAGGAAACAAGAGTTGATTTGGAAGATGCGGTGGGAATATCATGCAGGTCACTTGCGGCATAAGTCAACACGCGGGCCTTTAAGGCCAAGGCCGCTATGTAATTGGTTCTTCCATTTGTCATAGATTTCCCTTCCAAAAGCGCCGCTGCATTGTCTAGATCCGTTATAATAAAATCAACGCATTCTTCAAAGGTGTTCCTTGATATTTGCACATCCTCTTCCCCTAATTCATAGGTACGTGCAACTATAGGAAAAGCCCCATAATTTCTCAGCAGTTGATGATAAAAGTAAGCTCTCATAAAAGTCGCCTCGCCAGTTAGGCGATCCACAATTCCGTTGGTGTTTTCAAATTGTGGCTCATCCAATTTCTCTATGGCAAGATTTGCAGACCTGATCTGGGTATACATATTGGACCAGCTGCGGGTTCCGCTTATCCAGCCCGGATCTGCGGGATTAGATCGGGCTTCAGTGACGGTGGTAATGTTCCTTCCCGGATGAGTGAAAATTGCCTCGTCAGTAAGTGAAGCCAACATTTGCTCGTCAAAACCTCCATTACCCAACCCAGCATATATATTTGTAACGAATGCTTCTGCTAAGGCAGGATCAGCCCAAACGACAGCTTGATCAATTTCTCCCGGGGGATCTGTATTAAGGAACGTATCATTGCAACTACTAGTAATAAATAAAGCTGCAACAAGGCCGTAGGGGAAATATTTATTTTTAAATAGGTTCATATTTAATCTCTTTACAATTAAAAGGTAACTGATAAGCCTGTGTTGATAACCCTTGCTTGAGGATAGTATTGACCGGTGGAATTGTCAGATTCGGGATCGTATACTTTCAATTTGTCAATGGTGAATAAGTTCAAGCCATTAGCATATATCCTTACATTGTTCATCCCAATCTTTTGGGTTAAGGCAGTGGGCAGTGTGTAGCCTATCTCAAGGTTTTTTAAGCGGACATAATCCGCATTTCTAAACCAATAGGTATTGCCTCCAGAGTAATATTGGTCACTTCTATTGGCGATCCTTGGATGCTCGCTACTCGGATTATTGACTGTCCATCTGTTATCATAAATATCTAACAAGTAATTACCAATATTCCCTGACTCTCCTGCACTTACATACTGTCGGGCCCCTGCGGCTCCTTGAAATAATATCGCAAGATCAAAGTTTCTGAAACTGGCATTGATGTTTAACCCGCCCTGGAACAATGGAATGTTATTTTCATCCATGCGGACCCGATCTTTGTCATCAATGACGTTATCACCATTGTAATCTTTATATTTCATATCTCCCGGACGAAGGTTGGAGCTGATTGCTGAATAGTCATAGACTTCAGTAACCGCATCTATATCCGCTTGATCCCTAAAAACTCCATCATATTGATAAACCAAGAAGGTGTTCATTGGCTTTCCGGTGGATCGCTGCCATTCTTCAGCTCCAGGAGCCTCATCCCAGAATAGGATTTCATTTTTGGCATAGCCTCCATTGACACTTACACTGTACTGGAAATCCCCAGATCCCCCGCGGTAACCGACGTTAAAGTCAAAACCTTTGTTGGCCACTTCCCCGATGTTTTCAGCAGGCAAGAGAGAAGAAAGTCCGGTAGTTTCTGGGACAGAAGCATTTTTTCGCCAAAGAATATTGGTTCTTTTATTGTAGAATACATCTGCCTCGAAGAAGATTTTCCCCTGTAAAAACTGCCCTTCTATACCGATATTCGCATTATTGGCCACTTCCCAAGTAATAGCCGGATTAGGGACTCGGGTTTCATAAAGGGTTTTCGTCTCAACTCCGTCGATGATATAACTATTAAATCCATACGTAGAAAGGAACTGGTATTCCTGCAATACGCCTCCGAATTCAATCTGATCATTGCCCATTTGTCCCCAGGATCCACGGATCTTAAAGAAATCCATCACCGGGACTGAGTTTTTCCAAAAATCTTCCTCAGATACCACCCAACCTAACATAACACCCGGAAAAAAGCCATAGCGGGTGTTTTCCGGAAAAATATAGGAGGCATCATATCTCCATAAAAATTCGGCAAGGTATTTCTCTTGATAATTATATTCTACCCGACCAAAATAATTTAATCTCGCCCGATTAAATGCCCCGCCACCATTGTCTTTTTCCAAATCTCCTCCAGCAAACATTTCATCAATGGCGGTTGAGATATAATACCTACGGAAGGCGTTGAAATTATCTCCTTCTATGGTTTCCCTATTAGTTCCTGCCAGTATGGTGAAGTCATGGTCTCCAAATTGGCGTTCATAGGTGAATATTCCACCCAATAGGATATTGAGCTCGTTGATGTTTTCTTGTCTCAAGCGAGGCTCTGCAGGGCCGCGTTTGTTTCCTACCAAGACCGGAGTAACACCGTCTGCTTCAAAGCCACTTCCCTTTTCATATAAAGTCCAAGGGGTCTCCCATCTTTTCATGAAACGGCTCATTTTATCCACAGCGGCAGAACCTTGGAATTTTAAGCCTTCAATTCCTGGGATTTTTACGGTCAGTGTACCATTGGTTTGAAAATAATCTCTTTTATCATGGTCATAGCCGGTTTGATTAGTGGTGATCACTACCGGGTTTTCACCATTTTCAATGTCCGGGCCCGGTCTTCCGTCAGGCCAGAAAGCCGGTTGGTTTGGTTTACCTCTCATTTGCATCCTGAAGATTGCCCCGGCTCCTCTGGTAGGAAAAAAACGGAATTCCTCTCTTGCCAACACACCTAACTGCAAATCGATGTAATCATTGATTTTTGCGTCGAGGTTAAATCTCAAATCATACTGCTTAAAGCCCGTAGCAGCGTTTTTGTAATAGGCATCTTGATTTTGATATCCTATGGAAGCCAAATATCTGACATCCTCACTCCCTCCATTCAATTGAAGATTGTGACGGGATTGAGGAGACCAGGTTTTAAGAGTCTCACCATACCAATCAGTATTGGGATAGTTCCATGGATCGGTTCCGTTTCTGTATTTTTCGAGTTCGTCGGGACGATAGGGAGCGTTTCTGTCTTGCCCATTGGGTTGAGTGTACACCCCGGTAGCATTATAAGCATCGGTGGCAGCTTGCCACTCGCCTACGGGAAGTTCGTATACATTTAATTCATTCAACATTTCTGCATATTGTGCCGCATCGGCCAATTCAGGAACTACCGTCGGTTGGGCAAATCCTTGGTTGAATTGGTAAGAAAGCTCAGGTTTACCGGTCTTCCCTCTTTTGGTAGTCACCAAGATAACCCCGTTAGCTGCTCTTGCACCATAGATGGCTGCAGAAGCGTCCTTCAGTACAGAAATGGATTCAATGTCATTGGGATTAAGCCGTTCAATTCCACCTGCCCTGTTAGGAATCCCATCTATTACAATCAAGGCATTGTTGTTTCCAAGAGTATTCGAACCACGGATCCTAATCCCCGATCCATCGTAACCTGGTTCGCCGCTACGGTTAACAGCAATTACACCCGACATACGTCCGGCGATGGAATTGGAAAGGTTCATGGCTGGGGACTTCACCAAGTCGGCACCTTTGACTGTGGCGACGGATCCCGTGATGGTTTCTTTCTTTTGCTCGCCATAACCTACTACCACCACTTCGCTCAGGGATTGCATATCGGGTTGGAGGATGATATCAATGGTCGATTGGTTGGTTACAGAAATCTCTTGGGTGACATAGCCGATAAAGGAAAATGCCAAAACTTCACCTTGTTGAACGTTGATGCTGAAGTTGCCATCAAGGTCGGTGACCCCGCCACGGGTTGTGCCTTTGATCAAGACGGAAACCCCAGGTAGGGGGAGGTTGTCTTCACCGGATATGACAGTACCTGTTACCTGCCTGCCCTGCGCATTTACTGCCAGGGTTGACAACAGCGTCAAGGTGATCCCAAGCAGAAATACTTTCGTTCTTTGTAGATAATTATTCATACGTTTTCTCAATAAAATTATTTGGGTGCAAATGTTAATGCGTGTTAAAATTGAAGTATTTAATTAAGAATTCCAATAGTAATCTTTATGATAATAAGTAATTGCCAAATTTTCAGAAGGAGTAAGTAGTCCTTTTTTTGAAGGAATGTTAGCGATAAGTGAGGTTTGTTATGTTTTTTTTAATCTTCGTCGTATGTATTTATAAATTTAATAAAAATTGCACTTTAGAGGGGTGTTGAAAATAAGTGTAAAAAGAACACCATTTTGCAAAACAAAACCAAAATGTAGCAGAAAATCCGCAGAAGAAACGGGTGTAGCGATAGACTCATAGGTCGTTTTACGCCGTTGATCCCTATTAATTTCCTGTTATCCCAATTTTGCATGCTGCCAGTGCACCGGGCTCTTGGTTTGTTCCCAACAGAAATTCCTCCGCATTCTTAAAAAATGTCAAAATTCCTAAGGCTGGATTACAATGACCGCAAAAACGTTTAATTTCATCTCTCTTAAATATGGGCAGGCTATGAAAACGTTTATTTTTCTTTTAAAAGTTGTTATCGGTTGGGTTTTGTTTACTCTCCATTCACTTGCTTTGGCACAAGGGATTTCAGGACAGGTGGTGTCGGATAAAGGAGAGCCTTTGCCCTATGCCTCTGTATATGTCAGAAATATCAATGACGGCATCCCTACCAATGAGGAGGGCTATTTTGAAATGCGTCTTGCTGCGGGACATTATGATGTCATCGTACAGCACTTGGGACATCAATCTCAACAGCGAACGGTGGAGGTGGGCGAGGATTGGGTGACGCTTGACTTTATACTGGAACCGCAAACCTACGCCCTTCAAGAAGTGGAAGTAAGAGGCGGTCAGGAGGATCCTGCGTTGACTATTATGAGAAGAGCCATTTCCAAGGCAAAGTACCATCGCTTACAGGTGCAGGAATACAGTATGAAAGTGTATATAAAAGGGACAGGTGAGCTGACCGATGCACCATTCTTCCTGAAAAAGAAACTGAAGGAGGAGGGGATAAACCTCAACGAAGCGTTTACCAGTGAATCCGTTTCGCAAATCAGCTTTAAGCAACCCAACAAGGTAGAAGAGAAGGTCATCAGCATCAGGTCGAGCGGAGAACAAAACCAAACTTCGCCCGCACCTTATATTGGTGCCAGCTTTTATAATGAACAGATAAACGATGCCATTTCACCGCTTTCCCGTTCCGCTTTTGCCTATTATAAGTTTAGGCTTGAGGGTTCTTTTTTTGAGAACGGCATCCTCGTGAATAAGATAAGGGTGATGCCAAGATCAAAAGGAGAGCGGGTGTTTGACGGCTATATTTATATTATTGACGGGCTATGGGCCATCCACAGCTTAAACCTAAAGACCTCGCTAATGGGCTTTGACATTGGCGTCACCCAACAATATGCTCCGGTGAAGGAAAACGTCTGGATGCCCTTGACACACATTTATACTTTCGGCGGAAAATTTTTTGGATTTGCAGGGCAATATAAATACCTGGCATCTACCACCGATTATGATATCACACTCAATCCAGATCTGATCGCAGAAACCGAAATCCTGGACGAAAAGGTAGAGGAAATTCCCGACTCCATCAAGGTCTTCAACAACAAAGCCCCAGCATTGGAGCAGCTGGCCGATGAAGGCAAGATGACCCGGAAGGATTTCAGAAAGATGATCAACCAGTATGAAAAGGAAGCGCTGAAAGTAAGAAAGGATGCAGAGGTAATATCTGAAAGGACTTATAGCATCGACTCACTGGCTGGTAAGAGAAGCCTGGCGTACTGGGACAGCATCAGGCCTGTGAAACTTACCGAGCAAGAAATTAGAGGATACAAGAGGGACGATAGCCTGGCGGTGGTCGAGGCTGCCAAGGTGAGTGAAGTCGATTCTGTGGCACAAAAAGCGAAAAGGAAATTCCAGCCCTTGGATGTGATTAACGGGGGCAGGTATAATTTTGGGAAAGGACGCTCAGCAGGCTTTTATACCAACTGGGCCAAATTGTCTTACAACACCGTCGAGGGTTTTAAAATTGGCTTGTCCGGATATTATCGGTCTGAAAAAACCATTAAAATGGCAGACAGCCTCACCCATGAGATTCGGTCATGGAATTTACGTCCTGAATTTAGATATGGGTTTGCCAGCAACCAACCTTATCTCACCCTGGAGGCCAGAAGAACAGTTGTGCAGGGAAGGAAAACTTACAGTTGGGGAGCTATGGGAGGCAAATACGTTTATCAGTATAACAGGGACAACCCGATCAATGAACAGGTCAACGCCTTTTACTCCCTGTTTTTGAGACAGAACCACATGAAGCTTTATGAGCAGACTTTTGGGAGAATTTACTGGGAACATCGGCCGACGGATGCGTTTTCCTATAAGCTGCACTTGGAATATGGGGAACGGAATCCTTTGACCAACCAGACCGAATATAGTTTCTATCGAAGAGAAGGAAGGGAATATACCCCCAACCAGCCTTTTAATGCCGAAGCCCCAGGAAGTTCCTTTGGATCAGGCACGGTTTTGCTGACGAATGCCTCTGTGGAATGGAGGCCGGGATTGAGGTACGGCGTTAGAAATGGTAGAAAGTATCCGATGACGGAGACCGCACCCTTGGTGAGGCTTAATTACAATAAAGCCATACCTTCAGCTGCGCTTGGTCCGGGTGCTGCCGATTTTGATCAGATTGAACTGGGGATTTCCCATGACTTGACCTTTGGAGTCAGCGGCAAGCTGGATTTTAATATCAATGCGGGAACCTTCATCAACAGCCGAAAGGTGTACTTTATGGATTACAAACATTTTGGGGGGAACCGTACTATTTTCAGCAATATGGGGGCAGCAAGCAATTACAGGTTTTTGGACTATTATCGTTTCAGTACCCAGGGGGAATATTTCAGTAGCATATTACATTATCAGTTCCGAAAATTCCTGTTTACCCAATTGCCCATGCTAAGGTTTTCAGGCGTGAGGGAAAATATCTTCTTCAACTATCTGAAGACAGCCCATTCTCCACATTATACGGAAGTGGGGTATTCTCTGGATAACCTGTTCCGGATTTTTCGTGTGGAAATTGGAGCAGGATTTGAAAATGGGCATTACAGCAGGGGAGGAGTCAGGTTCGGCATTGCTACTTTTATTAATGTAAACATAGGAGAGTAGCTAGTGTCAAGAGCAAAGGGATTGTCAGATGTGGGATGTCAGAAGACGGCTGCAGGCTTCTTGCGTCTTAAGGCGACTCAATCTAGCAGGAATAATTATCCCGAGACCAACCTGCCTATACTTCTGTCGAGAATCATCCTTATCATGCGGGGCAGTTCCATGTTTGTTCAAACCAAGGCGGCAGCAAAATGGCTAGGTCCAAAAAAGCCCTCGTATACTGTATAAGTATTTCTTTGATGCTGGGCAGTCCATTTGAAAAATGGAATGGTTCATTTCCGGTTAGTCCTCGTTCCGCCAGTTAGTTCAAGACATTAGCATCGCCTCGCTACAAAAAAGTTGATTCCTACAGGGAATTGCTCAAAGTCCCTGAGGCTATAGGCCAGGGAGCGTGATGAGAAATAAAACAGCCTTCAGCTACATTGTCTTGAATTGACTTTGAAACTGAAGGCTGCTGTTGTTTTACTGCCTGTGGACACAAGTGCAGTTGATTAGGCCGTGGTAGTTTGTAAGGAGGTTTTCTTGCTTGGTTTTGCTTTACGCTTGCCTTTCTTCTTTAATTTATTCAGCCAGATGATGGTACCGGTGATAGGGAGACTGGTTGCAATAAGACAGGCGATGAAATACAGCAACTTACTGAAAGGCCCGTAGACATCGCCAATGTGTAGCGCCTTGATGGATCCTGCTACCCTCTCATTAAAGGGCTTGTCCCTAAAGATTTCCGCGGAAAGTACTTCTGAGGTAGACGCTTCTAATTTTAGTTTATCCCCTGCTGCAGGAGCAAAGAAGCCGGTTCTGTTTTTTGTGATTTCTACGGGAGCATCACCAGATTGGGGAAGGGTGATTCTATAATTCCCTTTGTAAGGAAGCGCCTGATCAGCTGAAACCATATAATTTTCTATAGCAAGCAGTTCCACGGATTTTGCCTCTTTATGGTCTGTCTTATTTTCTCGGTCTTGTCCGCCTCTATCCTGTCCTCCCTGACCTTGTTGGGGTCTGGCAGGAGCTTCCTTGTAGGTGCCAAGGGTTTTCTGAAGGCCGGTACGGTACCAGGGAAAGGACCATTGGGGGCCAGTAGCACCCATGATGAAAAGCAGGATCAGGGAATAAAAAGCAAGGGTATTGTGCAGATCATGGTTGATCCTTTTCCAGTTACCATCCCATTTAATTTTCAATCCCTGTTTCCAGTTTTTTACTTTTTGGGGAAACCAAATAATCAGGCCGGTGATCACGCCCAATGTGAAGAGGATAGTGGCGCCGCCGGAGATGTAGCTTCCCAAGGTTCTGTTGGGCAATTCTCCGATCAATGGTTCTTCAATCCTGTCTAACAACAGCCAACGGTGCAGGCTGAACATGGACCGCATGAACTCCGCTGTTGCCGTTTTTTCTAAAGAGGTACCTGTTATGTCCCCTGTATAGGGATTGACATAATAGGAGGTGCCGGATCTGCTGTTGTCCCCTTCTTTACGCACACTGACCTGATAGGTTCTTGAAGGATCATGGGCAATGGAAATGGCTGTGACATTGCCCTGCGTCAATTCTTTGATATTGGCGATCACTGTTTCAGCGGGAAGCCTAGAGCCATTTTCCGGAACTTCCACTTTGTGTAAATGGGGAGCTGCCCATTCCTGTATTTCTGTATTGTAAGTATAAATAGTACCACTAAGACATACGGCCACGATCACAATGCCGCTGATCAGTCCCAGCCACAGATGGACATCGTTAAAAAATTTTCTGGTTTTCTGCCAACCCGTTTTTTGTTTCGTTGATTTTGACATAGGTTATTGATTATAGTTCGACGTACGGAGTTTCCTGGTCATTTCTCGAATGCGACTATTTTATTCCGACGATATTCCCGTGTATTTAATTATACCGTTGGCCCTTATTGCTTTCACTTTACTTGTCGGGTCTCCGGTCTTCTGTCATCCGTCTTTCATTGGTCCCACCAAACCTTTCCTTCAACAACGAGATCGTTCCCCTGTTTGGAGGCTTCCTCATTGTTCGTCATTCTTTCCGTTTCGGGATACATCATCCTCAATGGTCTGGCATTTGCCGTCGGGGCTTGGAGGGAATTTGGGATAGCGGGCAATCCCGTCCTTCTGAAGTCATTCCAAGCCTCAATACTACTAATGCTGTTCAATGCGAGCCATTTTTGCTCAATAATTGTTTCTACGGAATTATCAAATTCAACAGCGGCCTGTTCCAAATAGGAAGGAAGTACATTTACATCCACTTCCATATATTTAAAGGACTCCCCGATGGCCTCTTCGTATAAGTCCTTTGCCGAGGCGGACAGCCAGCCCCTTTGGGCTGCTTCTGCCTGCAGGAAAAGGCTTTCGAATGAACCCATCAAGAGGGAGGGTTGCGTAGAGATTTTGAACAGAGCGGCAGGCTGGCCATTGTTCTCCTGCGGGCCTTTAAAAGCAGAGGTTGCTGCTCTGCCATATTGCTCATGATCAACCACGGGATCCCCAAATTGGACACCTTTGTAAACTCCCTCAATAGCGACATACAATTGGGATAACCTCGGGTCATTCCGTTGCTCATACTGCTCTATTGCGAACACAGTAGGGCGGATATCCTGATAGTTCACCGTAACCGCACCTTCCACATTTCTATAATAGCTTTCCCAAAACGGATTCAGTTTGGACGCCGTATTCAGATAGCCCGGCTGCGCCAGGACACTTTCTCCTGCACCAAGGAATCCGCTTCCTTCTGCCGATATCTTGGTCAATTCGGATTGGATATATGCTTCATCCGCTACTTCACTCTGCCTGACCAATGCCCTGAGCTTAATGGTGTTTCCGAATTTGGCCCACAAGGTCTTATTGCCTTTGAACAGGATGTCGTCGTTTCCTGCTTCAGTTCCGGCTGGAGCACTTTTAAGCTCTTGTATGCCTTCAGTTATCAAATTGATGGATTTTTCATAAACACTTTGTCCGGATTCATACTTGGGGGTAGAGAATTCCGTTCCCTGAAGTGCTTCATCAAAAGGTACATTATTATAGATGTCTACCAACCGTAAGAAGTGCCATCCCTGCATAACTTTGGCTACGCCTTGGTAAAATAATGCACCTTCTTCTTCCGCCTGTTCCTTGATCAACTGATAGTAAAGCAGGTTGGTATAACTGGTTTCCCATACCGGGTAACCATCCCGGACATCCCTCATCCCAGGGCCGTTGTATGTTTTTTGATTGAAGAACATGTTGATTCCTTCACTGGTCGTTCCCCAGTAGCCACCCCATAATGCCCCAAGCTGGTTAAGCTGCCCGGTTTCTTGGTTTACCGTTGCCACCAAGGCAGAGGGAAGCTTGGCGCTTAATTGCAGATTTTCAGAGATTGGTGCATTGGGATTGTCGTTTACATCCAGAAAATCAGCACATGAGCTAAGAAGGACAGCGGCAAACAAAGTAATTATAGAGATATTCTTAATTGTCATTGTAAAGGAGAAGTTTGATTTATGATAACCCATGTCTTATATTAAAAAGTTAGGTTGACATTAAAGCCGTAGGTTCTGTAGGGAGGAACTTGTCTGAAACTCACGTAACCATCTGTAGAATTGTACAGGTATTCGGGATCACCATGGTCATTGTCAGCATGACGTATGATAAAGAGGTTGGTGCCGACCAATCCCAGTGTGGCGTCTTTGATGAATTTCTGCCCTCCCAAAAGCGATGCGGGAAGACCATAGGAAATGCTTAACTCGCGAAGCTTTAAGAAATCGGATTTTGCGGCAGTGTTGCTCTGTATCTTTCCTTCATAATCCCAAAAGGCCTTGTCACCCGGAGACAGTACGGCGGTGTTGGGAACAAAGGAGCCATCTGCCTGCTCAATGACGGAATTGGGATAAATAAATGGTTGTCTGTCGTAAGCCGCAGTATTGGGGTGTGTGCCGGCGGTATATTGTCTGGGGATGATTTCCGAATATAACCATCCTCCGAGTCGGCTGTCAAACTGGGCTCCTATGCTAAAGCTCTTGTATTGGAAAAAAGAACTGAGGCCCATCTGATACAGAGGAACCATGGTGCCGAGATGGGTTTCTGAATCCGCAAGTACTGGATAACCTGTCTCGCCGTTGATTACGATGTTACCTTGGCCGTCTCTTTTATAGTCACTGACCATTAAGCTGGGGTACGCTTGTCCTACATTGGCATAGGATTGTCGGAAAATGTTATAGGAATCTCCTTCATACAATTCCCGTACTTCATTTTTGATATGGGAGAATGTGAATCCAAGGTTCCATTTCATATCACTTTTGCTGATGATATCGCTATTCACGTTCAGTTCAATGATATTGTTGGTCAGCCTTCCCGCATTCACAATGGCTGTGCTGTACCCCGTGGCTCTTGAAGTAGTAGCGTTGAATATTTGTCCTTCTGAATCTGAGTAGATATAGCTTCCTTCAAAATGCAACCTGTGATCAAAGAAACTCAATTGGGTACCAATTTCGTAAGATGTTACGAATTCAGGCTTTATGTCAGGGTTGGGATAGGCACTGCTAGGGGTAAAGCCCACCAGGTTGCCGAAAGGAAAACCGTTGATTTGGCTATAGGGGTTGTTTAGTTTGTAAGGATCCAAAGTGACGTTACCGGTCCTGTTCCAAGAGGCAAAGATCTTTCCGAAGGTCAATTTCCTGCTGTTTTTAAGTGAAGGGATCGCTTCATTGAAAATAAACGAAGTGCTCACTCCAGGATAAAAATAAGATCGGTTGTTGGCGCTGAGAACAGAGACCCAATCGTTGCGGCCTGTCAAAGTGAGGAAAAGAAAGTTGTTGTATCCGGTCGTGAATTCACCATAAGCTGCGATGGAGCGGTATTCCGTGATGGAGGATCCCGATCCTGAAGAAAGTTCCCCCACGCGGCTATCCGGGTTGAAAATGCCCGGAAGCAACAAGTTGTCGGCACCTACGGAAATTTCTTTGGTGTAATCTGAGCGGAAATTCTGTCCAAGAATCAACCTGTTGGTGAAGGCACCAAATTGTTTGTTGAAATTAAGGATAAGATCTCCGTTGAATCTCTGAAAATCACTACTTCCGTCCGTTACGCTTCCATTGACGTTTCTTCTTCCGGAAGCGGTGAATTTTCCGGTAGTATGATGTGATTCCTCTGCAACATTGTACATGCCCAAGCGGTAAATGGCGCTGAACCAAGGAGTAAATTCATAATCTAGTTCCACTTTTCCGCTAAAGGTGTTTTGACCGGTATTCTGTCTGTAATTGTCCAGCAAGAAAAACGGGTTTTTAACTTGGTCCGTGAAGTAGTACAAAGGATTAGCATTTGAGGTGGGATCTTCCCAATCTTTCATTTGTGAGAAGTCAATATTGGCCGGTGAGGTATAGGCCGCCAACCACGGCCCGTCAGGAGCCATCTCTTTGTTGAACTTGACGTAATTGATATTGTAGGAAGTGTTTAGTCTTCCGAATTTCCTGGAACCGTTAAATCGGGCTCCAGTTCTTCTGCTTTTATCGCCGGGAAGGATCCCCTTGATGGCCACATCCTGTAGGGAAAAGAAGTAAGTGGATTTTTCGTCCCCACCAGAAAAGGAAAGGTCATTTTGAAAATTCACTCCAGTTTGAAAAAGATCCAACCTGTTGTCTTTACCGGATGCGGCATAAATGTTTTGCGGCTGTGTGCCGTCCGGTAACAGCGGGCCGAAATCTTTGATACTGCCGTCGAACCTTGGTCCCCAGGATTCTGATTGGAGCTTGTCGTATACGCCGTTTTGTCCTTGACCGAATTCTTTTTGTGCTTTTGGCAGTAAAAACACTTTGGAGAACGTCGTGCTGTTACTAAAGGAGACCCTTTGATTTCCTGCACTTCCTTTTTTGGTGCTGATCATTAATGCCCCATTCACACCTTCAGAACCGTAAAGCGCTGCAGCATTGGCTCCTTTGAGAACCGTGATACTTTCGATATCATTGGGATTGAGACGGCTGATGTCTGGTACAGGCACGCCGTCCACTACATAGATGGGAGCGTTGGCCTGCCTGTTCAGTGAGCGGGTGCCACGCATGACTACTTGTACCTGTGGATCCACTTTACTGTCATACATATTGATGCGAAGGCCCGCCACCTTACTGGTCAAACCAGTGATGGGGTTTACCGTTTTTCCTTGGTTGAGGTTATCGCTGTCTACGACCTGTGCGCCTCCGCCCAGTTCCCTTGCAGCCCTCCTGATTCCCAATGCCCCGGTAACGACTACTTCTGAAAGCAACCGTACATCTTCATCCAGTGAAATATGGAGAATACTTTCGTCTGCGGGAGCGATGACCGTTTTGGTGACAAATCCTACAAACTTGATTTCCAGTTCATCCCCTGGGACTGCATACATTCTAAAGCTTCCGTTTCTGTCTGTAACAGACGTTTCAGGGGTATTTTTGATCTGTATGGTTGCCCCGGGCAATGGTAGGCCAGTGGAATTTTCGGTGATGATGCCATTGACGTGTACCTTTTGTGCATAAAGGCTTGACGAAAGAAACAGTGTCAAAATGAAAAGTAGAACTCTTTGCATGTTTATAAGGACAGACGGTGTATCTATATGTTATTTAGACTTAATCTAATTTGATGCAAAGATATGCGCTAGTTTTAACTATTTATAGGGATAAGGAAAAAAATAGGGGCTTATAGAAAAAATCTATCGAATTGCATACCCCCTTGAATAAGCCATGTTTTGGCGAGGACAGTTGATTTCCCCCCCGGAAAAAGGCATGGCCATCCGCCTAATGGAATTAGAGATCGTGCAATGGATTTATTATTCCCTAAAAGGAAAGAGGGGTAGATAGAGGGGGATGGCGACCATTTTATTCGGGCAGTCCCGAGTACAAAACGATGCAGATAAAAAAATCTGTTTAGTCCGAGATTTTGAAGATCAACTCACAAAAATCTGCTGACCAGTTCCTCCCATTCCGTATCCAAATCTACGCCCGGCCTCGCCCGTCTCGCCCTCCGATACCAATAGTCGGCATTGGACAAGTCGCCTTCTTTTCTATGTAAGTAAGCATGGACGTGGGCAGCTTCCTCTCCCGATAGGGAATCTACCAAGGAATGTGCATTGTGCCAATCCTCTTTACCGTCGAACCAAAGAGACTGGAGGTAGACAGACAATCCTTTCGGTGGAGAGGTATCTTTTAAAGAGGCTTTAAATTCAGCAATGGTCATGTTGTTGTAGTTAAAAAAGGATAAGGGGAGGATTTATTTTCAATACAAAGAACAGGAGCCGTTCAAAGCTTTTTGATCCGGCTTTTGGACAGGCTCCTGATCCTGAACGTCCGAGGATGAATAATCCTTCGTTTTTTATTATTGGCGATTCCCACTGGGAAATCGGATTTTCAACTATTTGTTATACAAATGTCCATCGAAGATCCCGTTTCAAAATGTATTCAACTGCGGTTCTCCGACTTAAGACCCTGTCAGACCTTCATCACCTCGGCTTCTTTTTTGGTATATTGTTCGTCGATTTTGGCCGCGTAGCTATCTGTCAGTTTCTGCACAGAATCCTCCGCCCTCTTGATGTCATCTTCGGAAGCACCTTCCTTTTGGAGTTTCCTCAAGGCTTCATTGGTATCTTTTCTTACAGTTCTGAGACTGATCTTCCCATTCTCGCACTCGTTTTTCACTTGCTTTACCAAGTGTCTTCTTCTTTCTTCGGTAAGCGGAGGAATGGTGAGGATGATGATTTCCCCGTTGTTCTGGGGAGCAAGACCTAGGTCAGAATTTACAATAGAACGTTCTATTTCACTGATCAGGTTTCTTTCCCAAGGTTTGATGGCCAAAGTCCTTGCGTCAGGAGTGGTAATGGAGGAAACCTGTTGAATGGGAGTGGGGCTACCATAATAGTTCACCATTATGCCCTCAAGTAAATTGGGCATGGCCTTACCTGCCCGTATCTTGATCAGTTCTGAAGCGGTGTGGTCCACAGCTTTTTGCATCAGTTCCTTTGCCTCATCAATATAAAGTTGTATCTCTTCCATGGTTGTTTTTTTATGTGATTAACGTCCCCACTTCTTTTCCTTTGATCAAATCTTCCAAATTGCCTGTTTTGTTCATGTCGAAAACAATGATGGGCAAGTTGTTTTCCTGGCACAAGGTAAATGCCGTCATGTCCATTACGTTTAGGTTTTTCTCGTAAACTTCCTGGAATGAAATGTTGGAATACCTGACGGCGCTGGGGTCTTTTTCAGGATCGGCAGTGTACACCCCGTCTACTCGGGTGCCTTTGAGCACTACCTCTGCCTCTATTTCAATTGCCCTTAAACTTGCGGTGGAATCGGTGGTGAAATAGGGATTGCCTATGCCTGCCCCAAAAATGACAATTCTGCCCTTTTCTAGATGTCGAATAGCCCTTCTTCTGATAAAAGGCTCACACACACTTTCAATCTTAATACCGGACATCAAGCGGGTGAACATGCCATTCTGCTCTAGAGAACTCTGTAAAGCCATAGCATTAATCACCGTGGCGAGCATTCCCATGTAATCCCCCTGAACACGATCAATGCCTACTTTTTCGCCCTGCACACCCCTAAAAATATTACCTCCCCCGATGACAATGGCCACCTCTACCCCCATGTCTTTTATTTTCTTGATCTCAATGGCATATTGTTTTAGCTTCTGCGAATCAATTCCATAGTTGTTTTCCCCCATCAATGCTTCACCGCTCAGTTTTAGGAGGATTCTTTTGTACTTCATAATTATTGATCAATTTAAAAAAAAGATGATTAAGGTATCAGGAGATATTCGAATTTCCGTTCGGATGAAATCATAAGGAACCCATAGACAGCGTCTTGGATAATCTTACAACAAGGCGCCACCAAACAGTGTCGCAAATATAAATCCTTGTTTTTACAAAACTAAATGTATCCCTTAAAAATGAATCAATACCTGGTTTTTTTCGACACTCTCGCCCACTGCCACCAGTACGGATTTCACTTCTCCCTCTCTTGCCGATTTGATGATATTCTCCATCTTCATCGCTTCGAGCACCAATAAGGTATCTCCTTTATTGATCTTATCTCCCGCCTTAACTTTGATGTCCAGGATCAATCCCGGCATAGGGGCCTTGATATCCATAATCTCCTGCGCGGAGGAGGCATCCATCCCCAATTGATCCAACAGGAGGTCAAACTTGTCCTGGATTTTGATCGTACTGGTCTTGTTGTTTAATTTAAGGGTGATTTCTTTTTCCGGCGTATTGATGTGGACCAGCTCTGCTGTATAGCATACCCGATTGACTAGAAGGTGGTATATCCTGTCATTGACCCTTTCCAGTTCCCAGTCCACGGCAGTATCATTGACAACAAACCCTTCTCCGGCTTTCGTTACGGTAAACTTTTCTTTATTAATAGTAACTGAATACATTTTGTTAATTTTAACGTTAAATATACAATTTATCTTTTAAGATGGCTTTTTCCCTTGAAAAAGTGACATGGCCTCCGACCCATTAATTTATAAACCGCATGAGCTTCAATAAATACCTATTGATCGTTATCTCTGTAATCTGCTGTGTTTCTTGTAAACCTGCCCAAATGGCCATTGATCCCATCTTGGAAGATCCGGCGCTTGGCGACAGTCTCCTGCTCGACCTGGTAGATGGGGAAGGTATTGTGGAGGATAAGGAGCGAAAGCTGCAGCAGTATCAAGAGAGCAGGGAGCGGAAGTTTGATTTGCTGCATACCTCTCTGGAGTTAAAGTTTGATTATGATAGCCAAATCGTTAACGGCAGTGCTGTCCTCTTGTTGAAGCCCTATTTCTTTGAGCAAAATATCCTCGAATTAGATGCCAAAGATTATGAAATCCATGAAGTATGGCAAATGGAAGGAGAGGAACATAAGCCACTGGATATACAATACAACCAACAGGTGCTGTCTGTCCAACTTCCTAGAGTATATACAGCCAACGATACCTTAGAGATCGGGATTCGCTACACGGCCAGGCCTAACGAAAATAGCGGTATGGGCAGCAGTGCCATTTTGGATAACAAAGGACTTTATTTCATCAACCCGGAAAAGGCGGAGGGTAAGCCGGTTCAGATTTGGACACAGGGAGAGACAGAACATAATTCAAAATGGTATCCCACCATCGATAGTCCCAATGAGCGCGCAACACATGATATTCGGCTGACGGTTGAAGAAAAATACATCACCATAAGCAATGGCAAGTTGGCAAGCCAGCAACTAAACGCTGACGGTACCAGGACCGATCATTGGGAGATGGACCAGCCCCATGCGCCATATCTGACCGCCATTGTCGTCGGTGAGTTTGCTTCTGTCCAGGATTCTCTGGGAGACCTGCCCCTTCGTTACCTGGTAGAAAAGCAATATGAAAAGGGAGCCAAGGAGGTTTTTAAAAATACTCCAGAAATGATTTCCTTTTTTTCGGATTTGTTGGGGGTGGATTTTCCCTGGACAAAATATGACCAGGTGGTGGTCAGGGATTTCGTGTCCGGAGCCATGGAAAATACCACCATTTCTATTTTTATGGAGGGATTGAACCTGGACGAAAGAGAAGCCATTGACAGCGAATGGGATTACATTATCGCGCATGAATTGTTTCATCAATGGTTTGGGAATTACGTCACTTTGGAATCCTGGTCTAATCTTCCCCTTAATGAAGCCTTTGCCGATTATTCAGAATATTTATGGACGGAGTACAAGGAAGGTAAGGATAAGGCAGACATGCAGCATATAGTTGCCTTGGAGGGATATTTGGCCGAGGCGCAAGAAAAGCAGGAGGATTTGATCCGCTTTTATTATGAGGATAAGGAGGACATGTTTGATCGTCATTCCTATGCAAAGGGAGGTAGGATACTCCATATGTTAAGGAGATATCTTGGTGACGAAGCATTTTTTGCCTCCCTGCAGCATTATCTTGAGCGGCATGCCTATTCCAGTGTGGAGGTCCATGATTTAAGACTGGCCTTCGAGAAGGTAACCGGAAAGGATTTGAACTGGTTTTTTAACCAGTGGTTCCTGTCCTCAGGGCATCCTGTTCTGGATATCCAGTTTGACTACAGCCAGCCGGAAAACGTCCTGCTGACGATAAGTCAAAAGCAAGACCTGAATAACACCCCGCTTTATCAAATCCCCTTTAAAGTAAGCTGGTATAAGGGAGAAGAGAGAAGGGAGACCTATTTTGTACTGAACCAAGCCGTGCAGCAATTTGCCCTGGAGAATGGATCAGGCACAGACTTGGTGTTATTTGATGAGTCCTTGGAGATCTTAACGGAAAAGCATACCCGACATGGAAGGCAATATTTTGAAAAACAAGCTGTAATGTCTCAAGCGGGGATTGCCAGATACGAAGCTTTGGACAGTCTTTCCAACAACTACCCGTTTGATAAGTACATGGCGGATCTTTTTTTTGAAGCGTTAAATGATGATTTTTCTTCGATCCGGGAATTGGCTTTGGCCAAAACCCGCACCCATTTAGATTCCCTGACGCTGTCCGAGGAAGAGGAGGAAAGGGTCTTGGCCATGGCAGAAGGAGACCCGGACAACAAGGTGAGGGCGGAAGCCATTGAGCTGTTGGATAAGATAGGAAAGGACAAATACGCGCCCCTGTTTAATAGATTGGTGAACGATTCCTCCTACTATGTTGCTGGAGCTGCGCTGTCGGCCTATCTTGGCAACGAGAACAATAGCGGCAGAGAGAATCTTGTCAACAGGTTTCTGAAGGAGAACAACATTCAGCTTTTGGTGCCTCTGGCAGATTACATGACCAATGTGAAGGATCCCGATAGGGGGGAATGGTTTCACTCGCGGCTGGAGAGCTTATCGGGGGAATCCCTCTATTATTTTATAGGATATTATGGGGATTATTTTGCGAGGTTGTCGGAGATTGACCATGGTCCAGCCATAGAGAACCTTTACGGCTTGGCCAAAAGCCACCAGGCCAATTACATCAGGTTGGCGGCATTCCAGGCGCTGTTCGGCTTTATAGATGAGGACGGAGTACTGGATAAAGTAAAGGAGTTGAACGCTGAAGAAGGGGATAGTATGGTGAGGGACTACCAAGGCTTTTTCTTGGAAAGCTATATTGATGAAGATTAATGGGCTGATAGCTACAACATTAAATGTTTCGGCATAAAAAATAAGAGAAATTTTCTCCCATTATTTTGAATGTTTCATAAAAGGGTATAATTTTGCCATCCGTTATGACAACCAATATTCATTGAATCATAACCGAGATCAGTTGGGGGGGAATACCAAAGCGGCCAACTGGGACGGACTGTAAATCCGTTGACTTATGTCTTCACAGGTTCGAATCCTGTTTCCCCCACAGTAATTAATAAGCGGGAGTAGCTCAGTTGGTAGAGCGGCAGCCTTCCAAGCTGCAGGTCGCGGGTTCGAGCCTCGTCTCCCGCTCTATGCTTTTATAAGCATGAGGGTAATGTTATCAGCCGGCGTAGCTCAGGGGTAGAGTGCTTCCTTGGTAAGGAAGAGGTCATGGGTTCAAATCCCATCGTTGGCTCAGAGGCATTGAATAAATAAACTTATTTCATATCATTAACTAAACAGAGGATTTTCACGCATGGCAAAAGCAACCTTTGACCGTTCCAAACCACACGTTAACATTGGTACGATTGGTCACGTCGACCATGGTAAGACAACATTGACTGCTGCCATTACAACTGTATTGGCCAGAAGGGGTCTTTCTGAATTAAGAGATTTTTCTTCTATTGACAATGCTCCGGAAGAAAAAGAAAGAGGTATCACTATCAATACTTCCCACGTAGAATATCAAACCGAGAGCCGTCACTACGCGCACGTAGATTGTCCGGGTCACGCTGATTATGTGAAAAACATGGTGACGGGTGCTGCTCAAATGGACGGTGCAATTCTTGTGGTTGCCGCCACTGACGGTCCTATGCCACAGACAAGAGAGCACATCCTTCTTGCCCGTCAGGTAGGTGTTCCTGCACTTGTTGTTTTCATGAACAAAGTGGATTTGGTAGATGATCCAGAACTTCTTGAATTGGTAGAGATGGAAATCAGAGAGCTGCTTTCATTCTACGAATACGATGGAGACAACATCCCGGTAATTTCAGGTTCTGCTTTGGGTGCTCTTAACGGAGACGAGAAGTGGGAAGCTACCGTAATGGAATTGATGGATGCAGTAGATGCACACATTCCGATCCCAGAAAGAGCGGTTGATAAGGAATTCTTGATGCCTGTTGAAGACGTGTTCTCTATCACTGGCCGTGGTACTGTTGCCACTGGTAGAATTGAAAGAGGCGTTATCAACTCAGGTGAAGGTGTTGACATCATTGGTATGGGTGCTGAAGGCTTGAAGTCTACAGTAACTGGTGTTGAGATGTTCCGTAAGATCCTTGACAGAGGTGAAGCTGGTGACAACGTAGGTCTTCTTCTTAGAGGTATTGAAAAGTCACAAATCAAGAGAGGTATGATTATCTGTAAGCCAGGATCAGTGAAGCCACACTCTCATTTCAAAGCTGAAGTTTACGTACTTAGTAAAGAAGAAGGTGGACGTCACACTCCGTTCTTCAACAGATACCGTCCACAGTTCTATCTTAGAACTACAGACGTAACTGGCGAAATCATGCTTCCTGAAAATGTGGAGATGGTAATGCCAGGTGATAACATCACTATTGATGTGACACTTATCAATAAAGTAGCATTGGAGAAAGGTCTACGTTTTGCGATCCGTGAAGGTGGTAGAACAGTAGGTGCTGGCCAGGTTACCGAAATACTTGACTAATCTTAGGATTTTATAAATTTCAAATGCGATTCTGGGGATATCTCGGGATCGCATTTGTTTCTTTAGACTTTATTGACTAGTTTTGCATTCCTTTTAGGGTTGCAATTCCTACGGGCGTAGTTCAATGGTAGAATAGTGGTCTCCAAAACCATTGATGGGAGTTCGAATCTCTCCGCCCGTGCTATAAAAATTCTGAATCATGAATGTTAAAAATTTTGTTGTTGAGTCAGTTGACGAAATGAGGAACAAGGTCACATGGCCTAAATATTCTTCACTACAAAATAGTGCCATTTTGGTTCTTGTAGCTTCCCTGATCTTTTCCCTGGTCATCGGGGTAATTGACCTCAGCTTCGAGAATATTATGACATGGTTTTATGATTTATTTTAATTGAATCAAAGTTACTGATGGCGGAACACAAATGGTATGTACTCAGGGTAGTAGCTGGGCAAGAGAAAAAGGCTAAATCATATTTAGACAATGAAATTGCTAGGCAGAAGCTGGAGGAATTTATTCCCGAGGTTTTGATACCTTCTGAGAAAGTATATGAAATGCGCAACGGAAAGAAGCGTGTCAGGGAGAGAAATTTTTTCCCCGGCTATGTCTTAGTCAATGCGGATTTGTCCAATGGTGAAGCCAATCACGTAATTACGAGTATTCCTGGTGTTATCGGTTTTTTAGGGTCAAACCAAGGGGGGGCTTCCAAAACCCCCGAGCCATTACGTCAGTCGGAAATCAACCGCATCTTAGGACGCGTTGAGGAGATTGATGAGTTTGCAGAAAAACTGGACACGCCATATATAGTTGGGGAGACCATAAGAGTAATGGATGGTCCTTTCAGTGGTTTCTCAGGAGTAATAGAAGAGGTGTTTGATGACAAAAAGAAACTTAATGTTATGGTTAAGATCTTTGGTCGGAACACGCCGGTAGAATTAAACTTTATACAAGTAGAAAAACAAGACTAGGAAATGGCTAAGGAAATTACTGGTTATGTGAAGTTACAGGTGAAAGGTGGCCAGGCAAACCCATCTCCTCCAGTTGGTCCAGCTCTTGGTTCCAAGGGTCTGAACATCATGGAGTTCTGTAAGCAGTTCAATGCTAGGACCCAGGAAAAAATGGGACAAGTTGTTCCTGTGCTTATTACAGTTTATTCTGATAAGTCTTTTGATTTCGTGGTAAAAACTCCTCCAGCGGCAAATATGCTGATCGAGGCCTCGAAGGTAAAAGGTGGCTCTGCTGAGCCAAACAGGAAAAAGGTGGGTTCCGTAACATGGGATCAAATTAGAGAAATTGCCGAGGTTAAAATGCCTGATTTAAATGCCTTTAAAGTAGAATCGGCCATGAAAATGGTGGCTGGTACCGCTAGAAGTATTGGGATTTCAGTTTCAGGGAAAGCTCCTTGGGAGGAATAAAATAAAAAATAATGGCTAAGTTAACAAAAAAGCAAAAAGAAGCTCTTTCTAAATACGACCCTAGCCAACAATACTCTTTGGCTGAGGCTTCTTCAATCGTGAAAGAGATCACTACCACAAAGTTTGATGCTTCCGTGGATCTTGACGTCCGTTTGGGTGTGGATCCCCGTAAAGCTGATCAGATGATTAGGGGAGTGGTTGCATTGCCTCACGGTACAGGTAAAGAGGTGAAAGTCCTCGTGCTATGTACTCCTGAGAAGGTAGAAGAAGCTAAAGAAGCCGGTGCGGATTATGTTGGATTAGATGACTACATAGCAAAAATAGAAGGCGGATGGACAGATGTTGATGTCATCATCACCATGCCCAACGTAATGGCTAAAGTAGGTAGGTTAGGTAGGGTTTTGGGACCCAGAGGTCTTATGCCCAATCCGAAATCCGGAACAGTTACTTTGGACGTAGCGAAGGCTGTCAGAGAGGTAAAAGCAGGTAAGATTGACTTTAAAGTAGATAAATTCGGCATCATCCATGCCAGCGTAGGCAAGGTGTCTTTCACTCCCGAGAAACTTCAGGAGAATGCGAACGAACTGTTGCAGACCATATCTAAATTGAAACCATCATCCTCAAAAGGTACTTATTTCAAAAGTATCCATTTATCCAGCACCATGTCACCAGGTATTGATATCGATAAGGGGAGTATTCAAGGTATATAATTATGACTAGAGACGACAAACAAATAATCATCGAAAGTCTTACCGAGAAGCTTAAAGAAACCCCGCACTTCTATATTACAGATGCTTCAGGTTTCAGCGTTGCTCAGGTAAATGCTTTCAGAAGAACGTGTTTTGACAAAGGCGTAGAATACAAGGTGTATAAAAACACCTTGATCAAAAAGGCATTGGAGAATCTCGATGTTGACTATGCAGACTTTTCTAAAACCACGCTAAAAGGCTTTTCAGGGATCATGTTTTCCAAGGAAAACAGCAACCTTCCCGCAAAAGTACTTTTGGACTTCAGGAAAAAATTAGGTAAAAAGGAAACAAGACCAGTTTTTAAAGGAGCTTCCATAGCCGGAGACCAGTTCGTGGGTGAAGAAACCCTTGAAATGCTGTCCAAGCTGAAATCCAAAGAAGAACTCATTGGAGAAGTCATTGGATTGCTTCAATCTCCTGCCAAGAATGTTATTTCTGCCCTTCAGAGCGGACAGAATACTTTGGCTGGATTGGTCAAAACCCTTTCCGAAAGGGAATCATAGTAAAAATTCATTAAGTTAAAAAAAACAATCAATCAAAAATTATATTACAATGGCAGATCTTAAAGCATTCGCTGAGCAGTTGGTAAATTTAACTGTTAAAGAGGTAAGTGAATTAGCCACTATTTTGAAGGATGAGTACGGTATTGAACCTGCTGCAGCCGCTGCTCCTGTAGCAGTAGCCGGTGGCGCTGGTGATGGTGCTGCTGAAGAAGAAAAAACTTCTTTTGATGTCATCTTGAAATCTGCTGGTGGTTCTAAACTTGCAGTGGTTAAATTGGTAAAAGAATTAACCGGTCTTGGTCTTAAAGAAGCAAAAGAAGTGGTAGATAGTGCTCCTAAAGCTGTAAAAGAAGGCATTACCAAAGACGAAGCTGAAGCACTTAAAAAGCAGCTGGAAGAAGCTGGCGCTGAAGTTGAGCTGAAATAATTTGGATAACCTAACCTTATAGACAAAGGTTATCAAAATGGACCTGACTTTTTAGTCAGGTCTTTTCCTGTTTGTGCGCTGCCCGGAAATTGTATTTTTCCAAGCAATAATTGTCGCATTTAGTTATTAAATCACCTATTAAATACATACTGCCTTGGCTATCCAGAATCAAACCGAAAGGAAAAGTTTCTCATCTATTAAGGTAGTCAAAGACTATCCGGATTTTCTCGAAATTCAATTGCAATCCTTCAAGGATTTCTTCCAATTGGATACCCCTGCAGAAAAAAGAAGACAGGATGGTCTTTTCAAGGTCTTCTCTGAAAACTTTCCTATAAGCGACTCAAGAGAAAACTTTACCCTTGAATTTATTGACTATACCGTTGACCCTCCAAAATACAACGTTTCCGAGAGTATTGATAGGGGACTGACTTACTCTGTTCCGTTAAAAGCGAAACTCCGTCTGCTGTGTTCGGATGAGGACAATGAGGATTTCGAAACGATAGAGCAGGAAGTTTTCCTTGGAAACCTTCCTTATATGACGGAAAAGGGTTCTTTTGTGATCAATGGTGCCGAACGAGTCATTGTTTCCCAACTGCATAGATCTCCCGGGGTTTTCTTTGCCCAAAGCAAGCACACCAACGGGACCAAATTGTATTCTGCCAGAATTATCCCTTTTAAGGGTTCTTGGATCGAATTTGCTACTGACATCAACAACGTCATGTATGCATATATCGACAGGAAGAAAAAATTTCCTGTGACTACGTTGCTGCGGGCCATCGGTTATGGATCTGATAAGTTGATCCTGGACCTGTTTGGCCTTTCAGAAGAAATACAAGCAACTAAAACCGCCTTGAAGAAAGTCAGCGGCAGGAAATTGGCTGCCCGTGTCCTAAGGACTTGGGTGGAAGATTTCGTAGATGAAGACACCGGCGAAGTCGTATCCATTGACCGTAACGAGGTGCTTTTGGAAAGGGACTCCATCTTGAGCGATGAGGACATTGATCTGATCTTGGAATCAGGCACCAAAAGCATTATACTTCATAGGGAAGATGTGAATGTGGCCGATTACTCCATCATTTACAATACCCTTCAAAAGGACAACTCCAACTCTGAAAAAGAAGCAGTTGAAGTTATATACAGACAATTAAGAAATACCGAAGCGCCTGACGAAGCCACGGCAAGGGAAGTAATCCACGGATTGTTTTTCTCTGACAAACGCTACGATTTGGGTGAAGTAGGAAGATATAGGATAAATAAGAAGCTCGGGCTTAATATTGCTGCAGACAAGATTGTACTTACTACAGAGGATATCATCAATATCGTCAAATACCTTATTGGATTGATCAATTCCAAAGCGGTGGTGGATGATATAGATCACTTGAGTAACCGACGTGTAAGAACGGTAGGAGAGCAACTTTACAGCCAATTTGGTGTGGGCTTGGCGCGAATGGCCAGAACCATCAGAGAAAGAATGAACGTCCGCGACAACGAGGATTTCAAGCCCGTCGATCTGATCAACGCGCGAACACTTTCATCTGTCATCAATTCCTTCTTTGGTACAAACCAGCTTTCCCAGTTCATGGACCAGACCAATCCTCTGGCCGAACTTACCCATAAAAGAAGACTTTCTGCTTTGGGACCCGGTGGACTTTCGAGAGAACGCGCAGGTTTTGAGGTACGAGATGTGCATTATACACACTACGGACGGCTTTGTACCATTGAAACTCCAGAAGGCCCCAATATTGGATTGATCTCATCACTGTGTGTTCACGCCAAAGTGAACGGGATGGGATTCCTTGAGACTCCCTACCGTAAAGCTGCGGATGGGAAGGTCAGTATGGAACTGGATGATGTGGTGTTCCTGACTGCAGAGGAGGAAGATGAGCACAACATCGCCCAGGCAAATGCCCCCTTGGATGACAATGGTGCATTCATCAACGACAGGGTGAAGGCCCGTTTTGAGGGTGACTTTCCCGTTCTCGAGCCTAAGGAAATCAGTTATATGGACGTGGCTCCAAACCAGATCGTGTCTGTTGCGGCGTCCTTGATTCCATTCTTGGAACACGATGATGCTAACCGGGCATTGATGGGCTCCAACATGCAACGCCAGGCAGTTCCCTTGCTCAAAGCTGAAGCCCCGATTGTAGGTACCGGTTTGGAAGCAAAAACGGCTGTTGATTCACGTTCGCTGATCATTGCTGAGGCGGATGGCGTGGTTGACTATGTTGATGCCAAAAAGATTATTGTGAAATACGAATTGACTGAAGATGAGCTTTTGGTGAATTTCAGCGATGAGTATAAAACCTATGATCTGATCAAGTTCAGGAGAACCAACCAAGATACCACTATCAACCTTACGCCGTTGGTCTTGAAGAACCAGCGGGTTTCAAAAGGTCAGGTATTGGTTGAGGGATATTCTACCAACAACGGTGAATTGGCACTGGGGAAAAACCTCATGGTAGCTTACATGCCTTGGCAGGGATATAACTTTGAGGATGCTATTGTAATCTCTGAGCGCGTAGTGCGGGAAGATATTTTCACCTCTATCCACGTCGAGGAATTCCAGCTGGAAGTAAGGGACACCAAAAGGGGTGAAGAGGAATTGACCTCTGAGATTCCCAATGTCTCTGAAGAAGCGGTTAAAAACCTGGATGAGAACGGTATCATCCGTATAGGAGCAGAACTTAAGGAAGGTGATATCATCATAGGTAAAATCACTCCTAAAGGGGAAACTGATCCTACTCCAGAAGAAAAGCTGTTAAGGGCGATTTTCGGAGATAAAGCAGGTGATGTAAAAGATGCTTCTCTTAAAGCTTCTCCTTCTTTAAACGGAGTGGTAATAGAGACCAAGCTGTTCTCAAGACCTAAGAAAGACAAGGATCTACGGGCCAAATCCAAGGACGATGTAGTGAAATTGAAATCTCAGTATTCCAGGGATCTGCTAGGTGTAAGAGCCAAGATGATCAGAAAGCTGATGACGATTTTAGATGGAAAAACTTCTAACGGGGTCAAACATAAATTTGGTGATGAGATCATCAGCAAAGGAGTGAAGTTCAATGAGAAAAACATCGAGCAAAACCTCTTTCCATCCAAGAACCCCTACAGGGACGAAAGTAATTACAATGTCCAAGAGGAAGCAAACCTGATCTCAGACATCATTCTTGATGATTGGACTGAAGATCCGCATGCGAACTCTTTGGTACAGCAGCTAGTTAAGAATTATACCAATACAAGGAACGAAATCTCCGGCAGGTTCAAGAGGGAGAAATTTACCCTGGAAGTTGGGGACGAATTGCCCGCCGGTATTGTTCAGCTTGCTAAAGTTTACGTAGCCAAAAAGCGTAAATTGAAAGTAGGAGATAAGATGGCAGGACGTCACGGTAACAAAGGTATCGTCGCCAGGATCGTTAGGGACGAAGATATGCCCTTCCTGGAAGATGGAACGCCAATGGATATCGTACTGAACCCATTGGGTGTACCTTCCCGTATGAATATTGGGCAGATCTTTGAAACGGTACTTGCATGGGCGGGTCAAAAATTAGGCAAGAAATACGCAACCCCAATATTTGATGGGGCTACCACCGAGGAAGTGGCCGCTGAACTTGACTTGGCCGGGTTGCCCTCTTTCGGCAGGACCTATCTTTATGATGGACTTACCGGTAAGAAATTTGACCAGCCGATCACCGTGGGGATTACCTATATGTTGAAGCTGGGTCACCTGGTTGATGATAAGATGCACGCCAGATCTATCGGGCCTTACTCTTTGATTACACAACAGCCTTTGGGTGGTAAAGCCCAGTTTGGTGGTCAGAGGTTTGGGGAAATGGAAGTATGGGCATTGGAGGCCTTCGGTGCTTCGCATGTACTTCAGGAGATCCTTACCGTTAAGTCAGATGATGTTATCGGAAGAGCCAAAGCTTATGAAGCCATCGTTAAAGGTGAAAACCTTCCGAAGCCGAATATTCCGGAATCCTTCAACGTACTGGTACATGAGTTGAGAGGCTTGGCCTTGGAGATCACGCTTGACTAATAAAGATTTATTTGGGCCGCAAGGCCCGTCACCTACTCATATTTAATTATGGCGTTCAGAAAAAATAAAAAACTAAACAACGACTTTTCCCGAGTCACTATTAGTTTGGCTTCCCCAGAATCTATTCTGGATAGCTCACATGGTGAAGTAACGCAGCCGGAAACCATCAACTACAGGACCTATAAGCCAGAAATGGGCGGTTTGTTCTGCGAGAGGATTTTCGGTCCTGTTAAGGATTGGGAGTGTCATTGTGGTAAATATAAAAGGATAAGGTATAAAGGGATTATCTGTGACAGGTGTGGGGTAGAGGTTACCGAAAAGAAAGTGCGTCGTGAAAGAATGGGCCATATTGAGTTGGTTGTTCCGGTGGCACATATTTGGTACTTCAAATCCCTTCCTAACAAAATCGGTTACCTGCTGGGCCTACCCACCAAAAAGCTTGATCAAATCGTTTATTATGAACGTTATGCCGTAGTCAATGCCGGGATCAAAGCTGAGGATGGCCTACAATACCTCGATTTCCTAACGGAAGATGAGTATTTGGATATCTTGGACAAGCTTCCAAAGGATAACCAAATGCTGGATGACGATGATCCAAATAAGTTTATTGCAAAAATGGGTGCAGAGGCATTGGAGATGCTGCTGTCACGGTTGGATCTTGATGATCTTTCCTACAGCCTTCGTCACCAAGCCGCAACAGATACTTCTCAGCAAAGAAAGGCGGAAGCGCTCAAAAGACTGAAAGTTGTTGAAGCATTCAGGGACGCAAGAACCAGGATAGAAAACAGGCCAGAGTGGATGATCGTCCGTATGGTACCTGTTATTCCACCGGAATTGAGACCATTGGTTCCACTGGATGGAGGTAGGTTTGCTACTTCTGATTTGAATGACCTCTACAGAAGGGTAATCATCAGAAACAACAGACTCAAACGCCTTATTGATATTAAAGCGCCAGAGGTAATCTTGAGAAACGAAAAAAGGATGCTTCAGGAAGCTGTAGATTCTTTGTTCGATAACTCAAGGAAGGTGAACGCAGTGAGATCCGACGGGAACAGGGCGCTGAAATCTCTATCCGATATGTTGAAAGGCAAGCAGGGACGTTTCCGTCAAAACTTGCTGGGTAAACGTGTGGATTATTCCGGTCGTTCTGTGATCGTGGTAGGTCCTGAGCTGAAGCTGCACGAATGTGGTCTTCCAAAAAATATGGCGGCTGAATTGTTTAAACCCTTTGTCATCAGAAAATTGATTGAAAGAGGGATTGTAAAAACGGTGAAATCTGCCAAGAAAATTGTAGATAGAAAAGACCCGGTGGTTTGGGATATACTTGAAAATGTGTTGAAAGGGCATCCTGTCTTATTGAACAGGGCTCCGACACTTCACCGATTAGGTATTCAGGCCTTCCAGCCCAAATTGATTGAAGGTAAAGCGATCCAACTTCACCCGCTTGTATGTACCGCATTCAACGCTGACTTTGACGGTGACCAGATGGCTGTTCACGTTCCTTTGGGACATGAAGCTATTTTGGAAGCTTCCACTTTGATGCTTTCCTCGCATAATATCCTTAACCCTGCGAATGGTGCCCCGATTACGGTACCATCCCAAGACATGGTATTAGGGCTTTATTATGTTACCAAAGGAAAGAGATCCACTCCAGAAGAGCCAGTGGCTGGAGAGGGAATGACTTTCTATGGAGAGGAAGATGTTGTCATCGCCTTGAACGAAGGAAAGATCTCTCAGCACGCTTGGATCAAGTGTAGGGTGAATGTTCGGGGAGAAGACGGTCAGTTCGAATCCAAAATCATTGAAACTGTGGCGGGCCGGTTGATTTTCAACCAATTCGTACCAGAGGAAGTGGGTTTTGTGAATGAATTGCTCACCAAGAAAAAATTGCAACAGATCATCGCTGAGGTGGTGAAAATCTGTGGGATAGCGAGAACTGCCCATTTCTTGGATGATATCAAGCACCTTGGATTCCAAATGGCCTATACCGGCGGTTTGTCCATGGGATTGAATGACGTTATTATTCCTGCAGAGAAAGATGCATTGACTGATAAGGCCAAAGAAGATGTGGACCAAGTATGGAACAACTATCTGATGGGTCTGATTACAGACAATGAAAGATATAACCAGGTGATTGATATTTGGACAAGGACCAACTCCAACCTGACCAATATCCTGATGAAGCAGATGGAGGAAGATAAGCAAGGTTTCAACGCCATCTATATGATGATGCACTCTGGAGCTAGGGGTTCAAGAGAGCAGATCCGCCAGTTGGGCGGGATGAGGGGCTTGATGGCTAAGCCGCAGAAAAACCTTCAAGGATCTGTAGGCGAAATCATCGAAAACCCAATCCTATCCAACTTTAAGGAAGGTCTTGATGTATTGGAGTACTTTATCTCCACGCACGGTGCCCGTAAAGGTCTTGCGGATACGGCATTGAAAACTGCTGATGCGGGTTACCTTACCAGGAGGCTCGTGGATGTTGCCCAGGATATGATCGTCGCCGAGGAAGATTGCGGTACCTTGAGGGGACTCGTCGTACAAGCTTTGAAAGACAATGATGAGATCGTAGAGCCACTTTCTGAAAGAATCGTAGGACGGATCTCTGTCCATGATGTACTCGATCCGATTACAGACGAACTGATCATGTCTTCCGGAGATGAAATCACCGACGAACTGGCAAAAAGAATTGATGAATCTGCGGTTGAGGAAGTTGAAATCCGTTCCGTTCTTACCTGTGAGACGAGACGTGGGGTATGTACCAAGTGTTATGGTAGAAATCTTGCCTCAGGATCGATTGTTCAGAACGGGGAATCTGTAGGGGTTATCGCTGCCCAGTCTATTGGAGAGCCAGGTACTCAGCTTACCTTGAGGACTTTCCACGTAGGGGGAACAGCATCCAACATCTCTGTTGATGCGAGTATCAACGCCAAGTTTGATGGCGTGGTTGAGTTTGAGGAGGAGTTGAGATGGATTGATGCCGTCAACAAAGACGGAGAGCCTGCAGCCATTGTAATGGGAAGATCGGGTGAAATCAAGATCAACGATGCCAAGACAGGCAAGACTTTGGTATCCAACCACGTGCCTTATGGTGCTATTCTTAATGTAAGGGATGGACAGAAGATTGCGAAGGGAGATTCCCTTTGTACTTGGGATCCATACAACGCCGTCATTTTGTCCGAATTCGATGGTAAAATTGAATTTGATGCCATTATCGAAGGTGTTACTTACAAAGAAGTGGCCGATGATCAGACAGGATACAGGGAGAAGGTAATCATTGATACTAAAGATAAAACCAAAAACCCTGCGGTGGTCGTTAACCATGGCGAAGAATCCAAAGGATATAACATACCGGTGGGAGCCCACCTTTCTGTAGAACCAGGTGAGAAAGTAAAAGCCGGCCAGATTTTGGTCAAAATACCAAGATCTGTAGGTAAGACGAGAGATATTACCGGGGGTCTTCCAAGGGTAACGGAACTGTTTGAAGCGAGGAACCCATCTAATCCTGCTGTGGTATCCGAGATCGACGGTGTGGTGAGCTATGGAGGAATCAAGAGAGGAAATAGAGAGATATTCATCGAATCCAAAGATGGCGTGAAGAAGAGATACATGGTCTCCCTGTCCAAGCACATCCTGGTGCAGGAGAACGACTTTATCCGTGCGGGCGAGCCGTTATCTGACGGGGCTATTACCCCTAACGATATCCTGGCTATCAAAGGCCCGACAGCTGTCCAGGATTACCTGGTGAACGAAATCCAGGAGGTATACCGCCTTCAAGGGGTGAAAATCAACGATAAGCACATCGAGGTGATTGTAAGCCAGATGATGCAGAAAGTTGAGATCCTTGATGCTGGCGATACCGGATTCCTGCAAAACCAGATCGTTGACAAGTGGGCGTTTAGAGAGGAGAACGATAATATTCTTGACAAGAAAGTCGTGATGGACGCGGGTGATTCATCCACGTTGAAAGCAGGGATGATTATCACAGCCAGAAGGTTGAGGGATGAGAATTCAAGCCTGAAGCGTAAAGACCTGAAGATTGTACAGGTAAGGGATGCGGAGACGGCAGTTTCACGACCTACACTGCAGGGTATCACTGCCTCTTCTTTGGGCACTGAAAGCTTTATTTCTGCTGCATCCTTCCAGGAGACAACCAAGGTGTTGAGTGAAGCAGCTATTAGAGGTAAGCGTGACGAGTTGTTAGGACTTAAGGAGAACGTGATCGTTGGACATCTGATCCCTGCGGGTACAGGTCAACGTCACTTTGCCAAGATGATCATTGGTTCCCAGGAGGAATATGATAGGCTTTCTGCGGAAAAGGAGAAAGTAACTAAAAGATCCAGGGAAGTAGTTAAATAAAACAATCTAAAAGGCCTGTATTTTACAGGCCTTTTTTAATCCCAAAAACCATGGAAGACAGTAAAGATAAAGATGCCGCTGTGAATCAGCAGATCAATGTACAGCTTTCGGAGGAAATCGCCGAAGGGGTATATTCCAATTTAGCCATGATCGCCCATTCCAATTCGGAATTTGTCATTGATTTTATCCGGCTCATGCCCGGTGTTCCTAAGGCCAAGGTCAAGTCGCGTATCATTATGACCCCTGACCATGCCAAGCGGTTGGTGGCGGCACTCAAGGACAATATTGACAAATATGAGCAGGCTTTTGGGAAGATCCCGAACGGTGAGGATGCGCCACATTTTCCCTTGAATTTCGGGGGAACATTAGGGGAAGCTTGAAATACTTCCGCCAATTTAAAAATACAAATCTTTATTTTGTTTGTTTTATCTATTTGATTACCTTTGCAATCCAAAAATCATTTGTTTAAAGATATAAGGGAAACTAAATTTATCAGTTAATGCCTACTATACAACAGTTAGTAAGAAAAGGTAGAAATACCCTTGAGACCACATCCAAGTCAAGAGCACTGGATGCATGCCCTCAGAGAAGGGGAGTGTGTACAAGGGTATACACCACTACGCCCAAGAAGCCTAACTCTGCGATGAGGAAGGTAGCAAGGGTAAGGTTGACGAATGGAAAAGAAGTGAATGCCTACATTCCAGGAGAAGGCCACAATCTGCAAGAGCACTCTATCGTATTGATCAGAGGTGGCAGGGTGAAGGATCTTCCAGGTGTTCGTTACCACATCATTCGAGGTGCATTGGATACAGCGGGCGTGAAAGACCGTAAGCAAGGCAGATCCAAGTATGGTGCGAAGCGACCAAAGGCCGCTAAGAAATAATCCAACAGTTTATAATATACAATAATGAGAAAAGCGAAACCAAAAAAGAGATATATTCTTCCTGACCCGAAGTTTAATGATACTTTGGTCACAAAATTCGTCAATTGCTTGATGATGGACGGGAAGAAGAGTATTGCTTATAAGATCTTCTACGATGCGGTAGCGAAAGTAGAGGACAAATTAGGTGAGAACGGTCTTGAGGTTTGGAAAAAAGCGCTTAACAATATTACTCCAGCCGTTGAGGTGAAGAGTCGTAGAGTTGGTGGTGCAACATTCCAGGTCCCCATGGAAGTTCGGCCGGAGAGAAAAGTTTCTCTTGGGATCAAGTGGATGATCACTTACTCCAGGAGAAGAGGAGAGAAAACTATGATGGACAGACTTGCTGGTGAAATCATGGCTGCTTCCAAAGGCGAGGGCGCCGCAGTGAAGAAGAAAGATGACACCCACAGAATGGCAGAAGCGAACAAAGCGTTCTCACACTTCAGATTTTAATTACTAATGGCTAAGAAAGACTTAAAATATTTAAGGAATATCGGTATCATGGCTCACATCGATGCCGGTAAGACAACTACTTCTGAGCGTATCTTATTTTATACCGGTCGTACCCACAAGATTGGGGAAACCCACGAAGGTGGTGCCACGATGGACTGGATGGAGCAAGAGCAGGAGAGGGGTATCACCATTACCTCAGCGGCTACTACCACCCGATGGAAATATCCAACCATACAAGGTCAGCCAACCAGTGAGACCAAAGAATATCAGATCAACCTGATCGATACCCCAGGCCACGTTGACTTTACTGTTGAAGTAGAGCGTTCGCTTAGGGTGTTGGATGGTGCGGTAGCTCTTTTTTGTGCCGTTTCCGGCGTTGAGCCCCAATCTGAAACGGTATGGAGGCAAGCTGATAAATACCATGTGCCAAGGATCTGCTTTATCAACAAAATGGATAGGGCTGGAGCCGACTTTTTTAAGGCAATCATTGAAATAAAAGACAAACTGGGTGCAAATCCGGTTCCTCTCCAAATCCCAATCGGAGCGGAGGATACTTTCAAGGGCGTGGTGGATTTGATCACCAACCAAGCTATCGTCTGGAACGAGGAAGATTTGGGAATGACTTATAGGGTCATTGATGTTCCCGAAGACTTGAAAGAAACCGTTGCTGAGTATAGACAAAGCCTAATAGAGCAGGTAGCTGCCTATGATGATGCTTTGATGGAGAAATTCTTCGAAGATGAAGACTCCATTACCAAAGAAGAAATGATGGCTGCGATCCGTAAAGCAGTGATCAATATGGATTTCTCTCCGGTATTATGTGGTTCTGCATTTAAGAACAAAGGGGTTCAGGCACTTTTGGATGCTGTTATGGCTTATCTGCCTTCTCCTTACGATCTTCCTCCTGTCAAAGGAATGAATCCTGATACAGAAGAAGATGTGGTTCGAAACCCTGATCCTGAGGAGCCTTTTGCGGCTTTGGCGTTCAAAATTGCTACGGATCCTTTTGTTGGCCGTTTGGCTTTTATGAGGGTTTACTCCGGTACCCTCGATTCAGGTTCTTATGTGTTCAACACCAGAACGAGCAAGAAGGAAAGGATTTCCCGATTGATGCAAATGCACTCCAACAAGCAAAATCCTATTGATAGGGTGGAAGCTGGAGATATATGTGCCGGTGTTGGTTTTAAAGATATCCGGACTGGAGACACCCTTTGTGATGAAAAGAACAAGGTCGTTCTAGAGCAGATTGTTTTTCCAGAGCCTGTTATTGGATATGCTATTGAACCAAAAACCCAGGCTGATGCCGATAAATTGGGTATGGCAATTTCCAAACTGGTGGAAGAAGATCCTACACTGCATGTCAATACTGACCATGAAACTGGCCAGGTTATCCTTAGGGGTATGGGTGAGCTTCACTTGGAAATCATCATTGATAGGTTAAAAAGAGAGTTTAAGGTTGAGATCAACCAAGGTGCTCCCCAGGTTGCTTACAAAGAAGCTTTGTTTGCCAATGTTGAACACAAAGAGGTGTACAAGAAGCAAACCGGTGGTAAAGGTAAATTTGCGGATATTGTATTTGAATTGGGACCAAAAGATCCTGATCCAGAAACTGGTGAGATCAAAGCAGGCTTAGACTTTGTGAATGGAATCGTAGGTGGTGTGATCCCAAGAGAATTCATTCCATCCATTCAAAAGGGTTTCCAAGAGGCAATGAACAATGGTCCTTTGGCAGGTTATCCTGTTGAATCCATGAAAGTTCGTTTGTTCCACGGATCTTTCCACGACGTCGATTCGGATGCTTTGTCTTTCGAATTGGCAGCAAGGATAGGCTTTAAGGAAGCGGCCCGAAAAGCAAAGCCTCAATTGTTGGAGCCAATCATGTCGGTAGAAGTACTCTCTCCAGATGAATATACAGGACCGGTAACAGGTGACTTGAACAGGAGAAGAGGATTGATGAAGGGGATGGATACCAAAGGTACTGCCTCTGTAATCAAAGCAAATGTTCCTCTATCTGAGCTGTTCGGGTATGTGACAGACTTGCGAACTATTTCTTCAGGACGTGCTTCTGCATCCCTAACCTTCTCTCATTATGAACCAGTTCCTACCAACATTGCTGAGGCAGTTATTGCTAAAGTGAAAGGGGAGAAAGCCTAAACTTAATCTAACATGAATCAAAAAATCAGAATAAAGCTTAAGTCTTATGACCACAGCTTGGTGGACAAGTCCTCAGAAAAAATCGTTAAGGCGGTTAAATCTACTGGTGCGGTGGTAGTTGGACCTATTCCCCTTCCTACAAAAAAGGAGAAATTTACAGTTCTTAAATCCCCACACGTCAACAAAAAGGCTAGGGAGCAGTTTCAGCTTTGTACCTACAAAAGGTTGGTTGATATCTATTCCAACAGTTCTAAAACGGTGGATGCACTGATGAAGATCGAGTTGCCTAGCGGAGTGGATGTTGAGATCAAAGTTTGACAGGACATATTCAATAGATGGAAAAACCTGCTCGTTGAGAGCGGGTTTTTCTTTTGTTTAGGCTACAACAGCCATAATAAGTAACAAAAATTCTCGGATAAGCGCGTTTTTATGCGCTTGATTGTTTAAATATTGAAAAATAAATAAGACCTGATTTGTAAGGTGGGTATAAATTACTAACTTTGCAGTCCTTTAGGGCGAAAGTGTCTTTTGGGCACTGGGAGGTAAATATTATTATGTAACAGAAGATGTCTGGAATAATAGGTAGAAAAGTAGGAATGACTAGCATTTTTAGTGCCAATGGACAAAATGTCGCATGCACGTTAATAGAAGCTGGTCCTTGTGTAGTTACACAAGTAAAAAATTTGGAGACAGACGGGTACAACGCTGTTCAGTTAGGTTTTGGTGAGCGCAAGGAGAAGAACACTCCTAAGCCGCTTATGGGCCATTTCAAGAAGGCCGGCACCACTCCCAAGCGGAAAGTAGTTGAATTCAGGGATTTCAGGGTGGAGTTCGAAGGTCAGGTTGATCTGGGCAAGACTGTGAAAACCGAAGATGTGTTTGTCGAAGGTGACTTCCTTGATGCTATTGGTACATCAAAAGGTAAGGGTTTTCAAGGCGTTGTGAAGCGTCATGGATTTGCAGGTGTCGGTGACAGTACTCACGGTCAGCACAACAGAGCGCGTCACCCGGGTTCTATTGGTGCTTGTTCATGGCCTTCAAGAGTATTTAAGGGAATGAGGATGGCAGGAAGAACAGGTGGTGACAGGGTTAAAGTTTTGAACTTGAAGGTTTTGAGGATTTATCCGGAAAAGAACCTGATTCTTGTTAGCGGCTCGGTACCAGGTGCCAAAAATTCTTACGTTATTCTAGAGAAATAAGAAAATGGAATTAGCAGTATTAAAACATAACGGCGAGGAAACGGGCAGGATGGTAACTCTTTCTGACGATATTTTTGCAATTGAGCCGAATGATCACGCGATATATCTGGATGTAAAGCAGTATATGGCGAACCAGAGGCAGGGAACGCACAAATCCAAGGAACGTGCTGAGATCGCTGGGTCAACGAAAAAAATCAAGAAGCAAAAAGGTACAGGCGGAGCAAGGGCAGGATCCATCAAATCTCCTGTATTTAGAGGTGGGGGCCGTGTATTCGGACCTAGACCAAGGGATTATTCTTTTAAGTTGAACAAAAAGTTGAAGCAGCTGGCCAGAAAGTCGGCACTTGTCTACAAAGTGAAGGACAACAGCTTGACTATTTTGGAGAACGTATCATTTGACGCCCCTAAGACAAAAAGCTATATTTCTTTGATGGCTGACCTTTCGTTGAGCAACAAGAAGACATTGCTTGTCCTTCCTGAAGTCAATAAAAATGTATACTTATCAAGCAGAAATTTGCCCAAGACAAAAGTGGTCACAGTAGATGATGTCAATACCTATCACCTATTGGATGCTGACACGCTGATCCTATGCGAAGGAGCTTTAAGTAAATTAGAAACCCTTTTATCTAAGTAAGACAATGGAGATACTTAAGAAGCCCTTGATTACTGAAAAGATTTCAGCAATGAATGATCGTGGGATATATGGATTTGTGGTAGAGAAAACTGCAAAGAAGCCCCAGATCAAAGCAGCCGTAGAGAAGATGTATGGTGTTAAAGTAGTAGCCGTAAGGACGATGAGATATGCTGCGAAGCATAAGACCAGGTACACCAAGGCTAAAGTTGTCTCCGGATACACCAATGCTTTCAAGAAAGCCATTGTGCAGGTAGCTGAAGGAGAAGTAATTGATTTTTACGGAGATATTTAATTGAATCAGAATCATGGCAGTTAAAAAATTAAAGCCTGTAACTCCCGGTACCAGATTTAGAGTGGCTCCTGCATTTGACGAGATTACTAAGTCAAAGCCGGAAAAGAGCCTCTTGGCGCCTAAGAAGAGAACAGGTGGTAGAAATAGTGCAGGTAAAATGACCGTCCGTAATATCGGTGGCGGCCATAAGCAAAAACTTAGAATCGTAGATTATAAGAGAACGAAGTTCGGAGTGCCTGCGGTTGTTAATGCAATCGAATACGATCCGAATCGAACCGCCCGTCTGGCATTGTTATTTTATGTCGATGGAGCGAAGACCTACATTATAGCTCCTGAAGGTTTGCAAGTTGGGCAGACGGTGATTTCAGGGGAGAGCGTAGCACCAGAACTTGGCAACGCTATGCATATGACCAATATACCTTTGGGTACAATTGTCCATAGCATAGAGTTGAAGCCAGGTAGAGGTGCGGCTATGGCCAGAAGTGCCGGAACCTACGCTCAGATAGTAGCCCGTGAAGGAAAATATGTTACGCTCAAATTGCCATCCGGAGAGATGCGTATGGTATTGGGAACTTGTATGGCGACGGTTGGTACCGTTTCTAACAGTGACCATATGAACGTTGTTTTAGGAAAAGCTGGTAGGAACCGCTGGTTAGGAAGAAGACCAAGGGTACGAGGTGTGGCAATGAACCCTGTCGATCACCCAATGGGTGGTGGTGAAGGACGTTCTTCAGGCGGGCACCCAAGATCCAGGAACGGACTTCTTGCAAAAGGTAAGAGGACCAGGTCTCCTAAAAAGTATTCAAATAAATTCATTATCAGTAGAAGATCTAAATAACTATGGCACGTTCATTAAAAAAAGGGCCGTATATAGAACACCACTTGGTAGTAAAAGTGGATGCTATGAACGAATCCGGAAAGAAATCAGTCATCAAGACCTGGTCAAGAAGATCCATGATTTCCCCAGACTTTGTAGGCCATACATTTGCTGTGCATAATGGGAACAAATTCATTCCGGTTTTTGTGACTGACAATATGGTTGGACATAAGTTGGGCGAATTTGCACCTACTAGGAACTTTAGAGGTCACGTTGCCAAAAAAGATAAAGGAAAGAGATAATTACCATGGAAGCAATAGCAAAATTAAATAATGTTCCTACTTCGCCGCGAAAAATGCGATTGGTGGCTGACCTGGTGAGGGGCAAGAAAGTAGGGTACGCCTTGAGCGTATTGAAATTCACTCCTAATCATGGTGCCCTCAAATTGGAAAAACTCCTCCTTTCTGCAATTGCCAACTGGCAGGCAAAGAATCCTGATGAGAAACTTGAAGAGGCGGATCTATTTGTAAAATCCATTCAAGTTGATGGCGGTCGTATGCTGAAGAGACTAAGGCCGGCTCCTCAGGGAAGGGCGCATAGAATTCGTAAAAGATCAAATCATGTAACTTTGGTGGTGGATGCCATCAATTCCGGAGTTACCGCTGATGTTGTAGAAACAAAAGAAAACGCAAACTAGAATATGGGACAAAAAGTAAACCCTATTGGTTTAAGACTTGGTATCATCAAGGGCTGGGATTCCAATTGGTATGGAGGCAAAGACTTTGCCGAGAAGCTGCTGGAAGACCAGAAGATCAGGAAATATGTCTATGCGCGGATACCCAAAGGTGGCATATCCAAAGTGATCATCGAGCGTACTTTGAAGAGAATCACGCTTACGATACATACCGCCCGTCCTGGGGTGGTAATCGGAAAAGGTGGTTCAGAGGTGGACAAACTGAAGGAAGAGCTTAAAAACTTGACGAGTAAAGATGTTCAGATCAATATTTTTGAGATCAAACGTCCTGAAATGGATGCCAAACTGGTAGGAGAATCCATTGCGCAGCAGTTGCAGGCAAGGATATCCTTTAGAAGGGCAATGAAGCAGTCGATCGCCGCTACCATGCGGGTCGGTGCCGAAGGGATTAAAGTAAAACTATCGGGCAGATTGGGCGGTGCCGAAATGGCAAGGTCTGAAATGTATAAAGAAGGAAGAATTCCTTTGCATACCCTTAGGGCTGATATCGATTATGCTCTTTCTGAGGCGCATACGATATACGGTATTATCGGCATCAAAGTATGGATTTTCAAAGGTGAAGTTTACGGTAAGAGAGACCTTTCTCCAAATACCGGCCAAGCCAGTGAGAACAAGCCTGGAAACAGTACCGCTCCTAGGAGAAACAACCGTAGGGAAGGTGGCCCAAAGAGAAAAAAGAGAAATAGCTAGTCTTCACCGTTAGTGAGAAATCATGTTACAGCCAAAAAGAACAAAATATAGAAAAATGCACAAGGGCAGGGTCAAAGGACTTGCACAAAGAGGGCACGAGCTTTCTTTCGGCAACTTTGGCATCAAGTCCTTGGAGCCTGGGTGGATAACTTCCCGTCAGATAGAAGCAGCCCGTATCGCCATGACCAGAGCGATGAAAAGGGAAGGTCAGGTTTGGATCAGGATATTCCCTGACAAACCCATCACAAAAAAGCCGGCAGAGGTACGTATGGGTAAAGGTAAAGGAGCTCCCGAGTATTGGGTAGCTGTTATCAAGCCAGGAACCATACTTTTCGAAGCAACAGGTGTAAGCGAGGAGTTGGCACAGGAGGCTTTGCGCCTGGCACAACAGAAGCTGCCGGTCAGTACGAGATTTGTAGTACGTAGGGATTACGTTGAATAGAAAGAACTATGAAAAATTCTGAAATAAGAAGCCTAACAGAGGGTGAGATCGCTGAACGGATTGTAGCTGAACGGGAGAATTTACAAAAACTGCGTTTTGCACATTCCATTTCTCCTATAGAGAATCCGAATAAAATAAGTGAAACAAAAAAGTTAGTAGCTAGACTATTAACTGCTTTGCGTGCAAAACAACTAGCTAAATAAGCATTAACATGGCTACTACAGAGAGAAATCTACGTAAAGAAAGAATAGGAAAAGTGGTGAGCAACAAAATGGACAAGTCCATTACGGTTGCCGTGGAGAAAAGGATCAAACATCCTATCTACGGTAAGTTTGTTGCCAGCACCAGCAAGTTTATGGCTCATGACGAGAAAAACGAGAGTAACGAAGGTGACCTTGTTAGAATAAGCGAGACTCGTCCGCTGAGTAAAAACAAACGTTGGAGATTAGTGGAAATAATAGAGAGGGCTAAATAAGATGATACAGCAAGAATCCAGATTAAGCGTTGCGGATAATTCAGGAGCCAAAGAGGTTCTCGTGATCCGCGTCTTGGGGGGAACCAATAGAAGGTACGCCTCTATAGGGGATAAAGTTGTTGTCACTGTGAAGTCGTCCATTTCTTCCAGCAACATGAAAAAAGGTACCGTTACAAAGGCGGTAATCGTTAGAACCAAGAAAGAAATCAGAAGAAAAGACGGGTCTTATATTCGTTTCGAGGATAATGCAGCGGTTCTCTTGAACAATAACAACGAGCCTAGAGGTACTCGTATTTTTGGCCCGGTAGCCCGGGAATTGAGGGAAAAGCAGTTTATGAAGATCATATCGTTGGCCCCTGAAGTATTGTAATTATGGAAAGAAAATTTAATAAACAACCAAAACTGCATGTCAAGACTGGTGATACTGTCAAGGTAATCGCAGGTGATGACAAGGGTAAGACTGGAACGATACTTTCTGTAAATCTCCAAAAAAGAAGGGCATTTGTCGAAGGTCTTAATATGGTTACCAAACATATTAAACCTACAGCAAACTCTCCCCAGGGAGGTATTGAAAAGAAGGAGGCATCCATACACATCAGTAACCTGATGTTGGTAGATCCCAAAACCGGAGAGGCGACGAGAACAGGAAGGAAGATCGGTGACAATGGTAAATTAGTAAGATATTCCAAGAAAAGTGGGGAGGTAATCAATGGCTAATCCTAGAGTAAAAGAGCAATATTTAAATACGATCGTTGCTGATTTGAAGGAAAAATTCCAATACAAATCAGTAATGCAGGTGCCAAAATTGACCAAGATTGTGATCAATAAAGGTATCGGTGCCGCTGTAGCTGACAAAAAACTGGTTGATCAGGGGGTTGAAGAGCTTTCTATCATCACCGGTCAGAGAGCAGTTGCCACCAAGGCGAAGGTTTCTATCTCCAATTTCAAATTGAGAGAAGGAATGCCTATCGGGGCTAAAGTTACCCTCAGGGGCAACAGGATGTATGAATTCCTTGACCGTCTTATCACTATAGCTTTGCCTAGGGTACGTGACTTCAAAGGGATCAATGATAAGGGCTTCGATGGAAGAGGCAATTACACACTTGGTGTAACTGAGCAAATAATATTTCCTGAGATCAGCATCGAAAAGATCAACAAAATCTCTGGAATGGATATTACCTTGGTAACTACCGCTGAGACAGATGAAGAAGCTTATGCTTTACTCAAAGCATTTGGTATGCCTTTCATAAATAAAAACAAAGAAGAATAGTTATGGCAAGAGAGTCAATAAAAGCCCGTGAAAGAAAGAGGGAACGCCTTGTAGCCAAGTATGCCAAGAAGAGGGCAGACCTAAAAGCCGCTGGTGATTTCGAAGGTTTGGATAAGCTTCCAAAGAACGCCTCACCAGTAAGGTTGCATAACAGATGCAAGATGACCGGACGCCCTAGGGGTTATATGAGGAAATTCGGCATTAGTAGGGTTACTTTTAGGGAAATGGCATCTGCGGGTAAGATACCTGGAGTGACAAAATCCAGCTGGTAAAAATCGGACAAAAATTTTTATTCCTAGAATCATTGTGTAACTTTGCACGCCCTTAGGGGAATGCCGTTAGACTTATAATAATATGACTGATCCAATAGCTGATTACTTGACCAGGTTGAGGAATGCCATTAAGGCTTCCCATCGAATCGTCGAGATACCTGCTTCCAATATCAAAAAAGAAATGACTAAAGTACTTCACGATAAGGGGTACATTCAAAACTATAAGTTCGAAGACAATGGTCCTCAAGGAACTATCAAAATAGCTTTGAAGTACAATCCCGCTACCAAGGTGAATGCGATAGTAAGTCTTTTGCGAGTAAGTAAGCCGGGTCTTAGAAAATATGTTAAACATGAGGACTTGCCTAGGGTTATCAACGGCCTGGGTATAGCGATCGTATCCACTTCTAAAGGTCTTATGACTGATAAGGAGGCCCGAGTAGAGGGTGTTGGTGGAGAAGTACTTTGTTACGTATATTAAGAAACCGTTATGTCTAGAATAGGTAAAAAACCAATAGATCTACCTGCGGGTGTTACTGTAGACGTGACAGCACATGGTGTTGTTACTGTTAAAGGTCCCAAAGGTACACTGACTCAGGATGTGAATCCCGATATCAAAGTAAAAGTGGAAGATTCCCAGGTCGTCGTAGAGCGGCCGACGGATTCCAAAAGGCACAAATCCCTTCACGGATTATACCGCTCATTGGTCAACAATATGATTGTTGGTGTTAATGAGGGCTACAAGAGAGAGTTGGAGTTGGTAGGGGTTGGTTACAAAGCCACCAATCAAGGACAAGTTCTTGAACTGAGTCTTGGTTATTCTCACAATATCTATATGTCTCTTCCCAATGAAATATCCATTAAGACGGAGACTGCCAAAGGTAAAAACCCTATAGTGACACTGGAAGGTATAGATAAAGAATTAATTGGACAAGTCTCTGCGAAGATCAAGTCATTGCGTAAAGTGGAGCCTTACAAAGGTAAAGGTGTTCGCTTCGTGGGTGAGAAGGTTAGACGTAAGGCTGGTAAAACCGCTGCTAAAAAATAATTAAAAGATGGCTTTTAATAAAAATTCGAGAAGGCTTAAGATCAAAAAAAGTATCAGGAAGAAGATCTCCGGTACAGATGCTAGGCCTCGTTTGTCAGTATTTAAAAGTAATACAGGCATATACGCACAATTGATTAACGATCTGAAAGGTCACACCTTAGCACAAGCCACTTCCAAAGAACTTGGCGCCAAGGAAAATGCCGGCATTGCGATCTCCAAAGAAGTGGGCAAGAAATTAGCAGAAAGAGCGGTAGCCAATGGGGTGACTGAAGTGGTATTCGACAGAAGCGGTTACATCTATCATGGTAATGTGAAAGCCCTAGCAGAAGGTGCGAGGGAAGGCGGCCTTAAATTTTAAATTAATATGTCCCAAGAAAGAAATAAACCCGTAAGGGCAACAGAAACTGAGCTAAAAGAGAGAGTTGTTTCAATCAACCGCGTAGCGAAGGTAGTTAAAGGAGGGAGAAGATTTTCTTTTTCAGCTATTGTTGTAGTAGGTGATGGCAAAGGTGTGGTTGGTTATGGTTTAGGAAAAGCCAATGAAGTTACCGACGCAATTACCAAAGGTATAGAGGACGCTAAGAAAAGTTTAGTGAGAGTTCCTATTCTTAAAGGTACCATTCCTCACGAACAAGAGGGCAAATTCGGTGGCGGACATGTGTTGATCAAACCAGCCTATCCTGGTACTGGAGTGTTGGCCGGTGGATCCATGCGTGCAGTTCTTGAGAGTGCTGGCATTACAGATGTATTGGCCAAATCTAAAGGTTCTTCAAATCCGCAAAACGTAGTGAAGGCGACTATTGATGCACTGGTTCAATTGAGGGATGCTATCACTGTTTCCCAACAGCGAGGTGTGAAAATGTCTAAAGTATTTAACGGATAAGAAGATGGCCAAGATCAGAGTAACTCAAATAAGGAGCACTATAAAGAGACCGAAAAACCAAAAAGCAACTATTGTCGCTTTAGGTTTAGGTAAGATCAACAGGAGCGTGGAAGTCGAAGACGCACCCCACATCGCTGGCATGATAAGAATAGTCAATCATCTTGTAAAAGTGGAAGAAATTTAGTTATGAAATTACATACATTAAAACCTGCCGAAGGCTCCGTAAGACAACGAAAGAGAATTGGACGGGGTACCGGATCCGGTAGAGGCGGTACTTCGACAAGAGGACATAAGGGAGCTAAATCAAGGTCTGGATACAAAAGCAAATTGGGATTTGAAGGTGGGCAGATGCCGCTTCAAAGAAGAGTCCCAAAATTTGGCTTCAAGAGCTTCAACAGAGTGGAATGCAAACCCATTAACTTGGATGCGCTTCAGGAATTGAGTGCAAAACTGGCCACAGATACCCTTACTTTTGATACATTGGTCGATAATGGCCTAGTTTCTAAGAAAGATGTTGTAAAAGTCCTAGGAAGGGGCGAACTTACTGGGAAATTAAATGTAACAGCTCATTATTTCTCAGCTTCTGCTGCCGAATCCATTGAGAAGGCAGGAGGGACTGTTAACAAGATTTAATCAATGAAAAAGTTTATTACAACAGTTAAAAACATCTTTTCTATTGAAGATTTAAGGATTCGAATCCTGAATACTCTCGGATTTCTGATCGTATTCAGGTTGGGTTCTTTTATCGTATTACCCGGTATTGATCCAAGCCAATTATCAGGTCCATCGGAAGGTATTTTTAGTTTGATAGATACCTTCCTTGGAGGAGCTTTTAGCAATGCTTCCATTTTTGGCTTGGGGATTATGCCTTACATTTCTGCCTCCATTGTGTTGCAGTTATTAACTGTTGGTGTGCCTTACTTCCAAAAGCTTCAAAAAGAAGGGGAGTCTGGTAGAAAGAGAATCAGTCAGATCACAAGGGTATTGACTATCATCATTACGGTAGCCCAAGGTATTGGCTATTTAACGGCCACTATCCCGAATGAAGCCATCGTAGTGAACAAGACCCTGTTTATGGTCAGCTCTCTGGTCTTGTTGTCAGCCGGTACCATGTTTTGTATGTGGTTGGGTGAGAAAATTACCGAAAAGGGAATCGGAAACGGGATCTCTATGCTGATCATGATCGGTATTATCTCTAGGTTTCCCGGTGCTATTATCGCAGAAGGTTTGGCCAAAGGATCCGGAGGGATATTGTTGTTGATCATCGAGGCTGCGGTGTTGTTCTTTGTAGTTGTAGGTACTGTCGCATTGACAGAAGCGGTACGAAGGATTCCCGTGCAATATGCCAAGCAGGTCGTTGGTGGGAAAGTATATGGCGGACAAAGGCAATACATCCCTATCAAAGTAAATGCTTCCGGTGTGATGCCGATCATATTTGCGCAGTCATTGATGTTTTTACCTGCTTTGATCGCACAGATTTGGGCTGAAAACAGTGAAGTGGCTGCTTATATCGGTACTACCTTTAGTGACTTTACCTCCTGGCAGTATAACCTGGTATTCGCCTTGATGATTATTCTTTTCACCTTCTTCTATACTGCCATCACGGTGAATCCAGAGCAGATAGCGGAAGATATGAAACGGAACGGTGGATTCGTACCTGGGATCAAACCTGGTGCGCCTACAGCCGATTTTATCGATAACATCATCTCCAGGATTACTTTACCGGGTTCTATCTTATTGTCCTTGGTAGCTATTATGCCTGCATTTGCTATCTTGGCCGGTGTAGGTGGTGAGTTTGCCCAGTTTTATGGTGGCACGTCCCTATTGATTATGGTAGGGGTGATCATGGATACCTTGAGGCAGATCGAAAGTTATTTGTTGATGAGACATTATGAGGGAATGATGAAAAGTGGTAACATGAAGAACGATCCCTCCAACTATGCGGTAGCTTAGTATGATACATTATAAAACTTCTGAGGAAGTTCAATTAATAAGGGAAAGCGCTGAAATATTAGGTAAAGCACACGGCGAAGTTGCCAAATATGTAAAAGAAGGGGTAAAGACCTCTTTTCTAGACAAAATAGCAGAGGAATTCATCCGGGATCATCAGGGTGTTCCGTCCTTTAAAGGATATAATGGTTTTCCGTCCTCCTTGTGTATCTCTGTCAACGAAGTCGTTGTACATGGATTTCCAAGTGAGTATGTTTTGAAAGATGGCGATATAATCTCAGTAGATTGTGGAGTCTTTCACCAAGGTTTTCATAGCGATAGCGCTTATACTTACCCTGTTGGTGAAGTCTCCCCTAAAATTATCTCGCTCTTAAAAGCAACTAAAGAATCTTTGTATCTCGGTATTGAAAAGGCTGTCTATGGCAACCGGATTGGCGATATCGGCAATGCGATCCAGAAATATGTAGAAGCCAAAGGCTATACGGTAGTAAGGGAACTTGTCGGACATGGTGTGGGAAGGAACCTTCACGAGTCTCCGGAAGTGCCGAATTACGGCAAAAAAGGAAGCGGTCCATTGTTAGGTGAAGGAATGGTGTTTGCCATTGAGCCTATGGTCAACCTGGGAACCCGCAATGTGGTGCAGGAGAAGGATGGTTGGACTATCCGTACCGCCGATCGAAAGGCCTCCGCACATTATGAGCATACCATAGCCGTATTCAAAGACAGGACCGAGATACTTACCACACACAAATACATAGAAGAGAACTTTAAATTTTAATATGGCCAAACAGACCTCTATAGAACAAGATGGTACGATCATAGAAGCATTGTCCAATGCAATGTTTAAAGTCGAATTGGAGAATGGGCACCAGCTTATCGCCCATATTTCTGGTAAGATGAGGATGAACTATATCAAGATCCTTCCAGGGGATAGGGTGAAGCTGGAGATGTCTCCATATGATCTCTCAAAAGGTAGGATTGTATATCGTTATAAATAAAAACCAATATCCTCCCAAGTCACGCTACTAGGCCTGCCCATTTGTTACGTAAGGCAATCCAGTGGAAGATTGGGAAGTAATATCACCGCTAATTAAATTAATGTAAAGATGAAAGTTAGAACATCTATTAAGAAAAGAAGTGTGGATTGCAAATTGATTCGTAGAAACGGAAAGCTGTACGTAATCAACAAGAAGAATCCCAAGTTTAAACAAAGACAAGGTTAAGAATTATGGCAAGAATTGCAGGTGTTGACATTCCAGACAACAAGCGAGGAGAGATCGGTTTGACCTATATTTTTGGTATCGGAAGAAGCTCCGCAAGGGCTATTTTGGCCAAAGCAGGTATCTCTGTGGATAAGAAGGCTGGCGAATGGGACGACGATGAGTCTACCGCTATCAGGAACATAATCGCTGAAGAATTTAGGACAGAAGGTGTTTTAAAGTCAGAGATTCAATTGAACATCAAAAGGTTGATGGATATTGGTTGTTATAGGGGCCTAAGACACAGAAAGGGTCTTCCTGTAAGAGGTCAGAAGACCAAGAACAACGCTAGAACCAGAAAAGGTAGGAGAAAGACTGTTGCTAATAAGAAAAAAGCGACTAAATAAATCTTGATGTAGATCATGGCTCAGAAAAGAAACGAGAAATCTAAAGGTAAAAAAAGGGTTGTTAAAGTAGAGGCGGTAGGCCAAGCGCATATCAAAGCTTCATTTAACAATATCATCATTTCAATTACCAACAATACAGGTCAAGTAATATCTTGGGCCTCTGCCGGTAAAATGGGTTTTAGAGGTTCAAAGAAGAACACCCCCTATGCAGCCCAAATGGCAGCGCAAAATTGTGGGCAAGTAGCCTATGACCTTGGACTTAGGAAAATTGAAGTTTTCGTCAAAGGACCAGGCGCCGGTAGGGAATCAGCTATCAGGACTTTACAGAATGTGGGTCTTGATGTGACTACGATTATTGATGTGACACCTCTTCCGCACAACGGATGTAGGCCTCCAAAACGTAGAAGGGTATAATTTAACGATAATATACAATGGCTAGATATACAGGTCCAAAAGCAAAAATTGCTAGAAAATTCGGGGAACCGATTGAAGGACATAGCAAAGCGCTTCAAAAAAAGAACTACCCTCCCGGCATGCATGGAAGAGGTAGAAGAAAAAAACAATCAGAATACGCTGTCCAACTGATGGAAAAGCAAAAAGCCAAATACATCTACGGTGTATTGGAGAGACAGTTCTCCAACATGTTTAAGTTGGCCTTCAAGAGACAAGGGGTAACAGGTGAGAACTTATTGCAACTTCTTGAAGCTCGATTGGACAACACTGTTTTCAGGTTAGGGATTGCTCCTACGCGTAGAGCTGCAAGACAATTGGTGTCGCACAAACATATTTTGGTGAACGGTGAGTTGGTCAACATTCCATCTTACACCCTGAAGCCAGGCGATGTGATTGCGGTAAGGGAGAGATCCAAATCCTTGGTTGTCGTTACTGAAAGTCTCTCTGGAAGGGGAGCAAACCGTTATTCTTGGTTAGAGTGGGATAACAGTACTTATTCCGGTAAGTTTGTTAATATTCCCTTAAGGGACGATATTCCAGAGAATATCAAAGAACAACTTATCGTTGAACTTTACTCTAAGTAATATTAATCTTTCAGATTTAAAAGAACAATAGATATGTCCATACTAGCATTTCAAATGCCCGAAAAAGTGGTAATGGAAAAGGCGGATGATTTTCACGGCTTATTCACCTTCAAACCTCTTGAAAAAGGGTATGGAGTTACTATAGGCAATGCGTTGAGAAGAATTTTGCTTTCTTCATTGGAAGGTTATGCCATCACTTCAGTGAAATTACCGGGAGTGGTCCATGAATTTTCAACCCTTGAAGGCGTTGTAGAAGACGTTACTGATATCATACTTAATCTGAAACAAGTAAGATTCAAGAAGCTTCACGATTCCATAGATGGAAAAGTTACCGTAGAAGTCAAAAATCAGGATGTATTCACTGCCGGAGATATCACCAAATTTACCTCATCCTTCGAAGTATTGAATCCTGAGTTGGTGATCTGCCATCTTGATGATTCAAAAAGTTTTGAAATTGAGCTGACAATAGAAAAAGGTAGGGGTTACCTTCCTGCCGAAGAGTCAAAACCAAAAGACCAAGTCTTTGGGGTTATCCCAATAGACGCAATTTTCACCCCTATTAAAAATGTGAAATACAGGGTGGAAAATACCAGGGTGGAGCAAAAGACAGATTTTGAACAGTTGATCCTTGAGGTTTCTACAGATGGATCCATCCATCCGGAGAAAGCCCTTCAGGAATCAGCCAAGATCCTGATCCAACATTTCATGTTGTTTTCAGATCATACAATGGTCATCGATGCTCCAGGCAGCGGTACTATTGAGCCGATCGATGAGGAATTCCTTCATATGCGCAAGTTGTTGAAGACATCCCTGAGCGATCTTGATCTATCAGTGAGAGCATTTAATTGTCTTAAAGCAGCTGATGTGAAAACATTGGGTGATCTCGCCAGATTGGAGATCTCTGACATGATGAAATTCAGGAACTTTGGCAAGAAATCCTTGGCGGAATTGGAGCAACTGATTCAAGAGAAAAATTTGACCTTCGGTATGGATTTATCCAAGTATAAACTTGACGAAGAATAAAAAACGATGAGACACGGTAAGAAATTTAACCACCTTGGCAGGCAGGCACCCCACAGGAAAGCAATGCTTTCAAACATGTGTGCTTCCCTGATTCTTCACAAGCGTATTTCTACGACGCTTGCCAAGGCTAAGGAACTAAGAAAAAAAGTAGAACCTCTTGTAACAAGGGCTAAGGAAGATACCACGCACAATAGAAGAATGGCTTTCTCTGTTCTACAGGACAAAGAAGCTATCAAAATACTCTTCGGCGAGATCTCTGAAAAAGTAGGATCAAGACCAGGGGGATACACAAGGATCATTAAAACTGGCAACCGTCTTGGAGATAATGCAGAAATGTGCATTATTGAATTGGTTGACTACAATGAATTGATGCTTAAGGATTCCAAACCTGCCAAGAAAACTACAAGAAGAAGCAGAAGGAGTTCAGGAAAAGCAGGTGCTGAAGGAACTGCTGATGCAGCGGAGAATGTTGAAGCGGCTACTGAAAAGAAAGCTCCTAAAGCTAAGGCTGAAAAGGAAGCAGCAGTTGAGGAAACTGAAGTTGCTCCAGTTGCGGAAACTCCGGAAAATGCTCCAGAAGCAGAAGAAGGGAAAGCTGATGCTGCCGATACAACTGAGGAAGATAAAAAAGGAGAATAATTCATGCTTTTTTATTAAAATATTAAGAGGGGTTGAGCTTTGGTTCAATCCCTTTTTTTATGTTCTTTCTAATTTAATAACCTCTCTATTGATATAATTCTTAAATTTGCCTATTCAATAAAACAAATGGACAAAAAACAAGCAACTCTCCTTTTAGCGGATGGCACCGTTTACTACGGTAGCCTTATCGGAAAACATGGTACAAATGGAGGCGAAATATGCTTCAATACCGGAATGACTGGCTATCAGGAAATTTATACCGATCCATCTTATACCGGGCAAATCATCGTCAATACAACCTCCCATATCGGAAATTACGGGGTGGTGGAGGGCGAAACAGAGTCCAGCAAGCCCTTGATCTCCGGAATTGTAGTAAATGACTTTTCTGACATCTATAGCAGGCTGACCGCCAGCCAATCCCTCCAACAATACTTGGAAGAACACGGGATTACCGGCATCGCCGATATAGATACACGGAGGCTTGTAAGGCATATCAGGGCCAAGGGAGCAATGAATGCCATTATTAGCTCTGAATATACAGATATAGCTGATTTGCAAAAGGAATTGGATAAAGTTCCCGATATGGCAGGCCTGGAATTGTCTTCCCAAGTAAGTACCAAGGAGGCCTATTTTTACGGAGATGAGAACTCAGCCATCAAAGTTGCCTGCGTTGACTATGGGATCAAAACCAATATTTTAAGGAATCTAGCGGACAGGGGGGTGTATTGCAAAGTATTTCCTGCCAAGACTTCGGTCACTGAGATGGAGTCTTGGAATCCCGATGCTTATTTCCTTTCCAATGGACCAGGTGATCCTGCCGTAATGGAGTATGCCGTCTCTACCACCAAGGAAATATTGGCATTGGACAAACCTCTTTTTGGAATTTGTCTCGGACACCAGTTACTTGCACGGGCTTGTGATGTCTCTACCTATAAGATGCACCACGGCCATAGGGGGATAAACCATCCGGTGAAAAACCTTTTGACCGGCAAAAGTGAAATCACTTCCCAAAATCACGGCTTCAATGTGAGCAAGGAAGATATCGAAAACAATGCTGATCTCGAAATCACCCATCTTCATCTAAATGATGGAACAGTGGCGGGTTTTAAGCTTAAAAACAAAGCGGCATTCTCCGTTCAGTATCACCCTGAATCCTCTCCCGGCCCACATGATTCCCGCTATTTATTCGACGATTTTATCTCTTTAATAAAAAATTAAATCTATAAACCTTTTAGTATTATGACATTGATTCAATCAATTCACGCAAGACAGATTTTAGACTCGAGGGGCAATCCAACCGTAGAAGTGGATGTGTACACCGAAAACGGCGCATACGGTAGAGCAGCTGTTCCCAGCGGAGCATCTACAGGTGTTCACGAGGCGGTAGAGCTAAGGGATGACGATAAGGATGTATATATGGGCAAAGGCGTTTTGAAAGCCGTAGCCAATGTAAACGATTTGATAGCCCCCGAGCTTTTGGGCTTTGATATTTTTGACCAAAACCAAATCGATCAGATCATGATCAGCTTGGATGGGACCAAAAACAAATCCAAACTGGGAGCCAATGCCATTCTTGGCGTGTCTTTGGCAGTAGCTAAAGCCGCAGCTATGGAGGCAGGTCAACCACTATACCGATACATTGGTGGAGTGAACGCCAATACCCTTCCTGTTCCCATGATGAACATCTTGAACGGTGGATCACATGCTGACAACGCGATCGATTTCCAGGAATTTATGGTAATGCCTGTTGGAGCAGCCACTTTCTCTGAATCTTTGAGAATGGGAACCCAAATATTCCATCACTTGAAGTCTGTTTTGAAAAGCAAAGGCCTTTCTACCAATGTCGGTGATGAAGGCGGTTTTGCCCCTAACCTTCGCTCCAACGTGGAAGCGATCGAAGTGGTGCTTCAAGCTATTGAGAAGGCCGGTTTCCGTCCAGGTGAAGATGTGTTCATAGCCATGGATGCCGCTTCTTCTGAATTCTATGACGAAGAAAGAGGTCTTTATGTATTCAAGAAATCTACTGGCGATGAGTTGACTTCACAGCAGATGGCGGACTACTGGACCGACTGGGTGAGCAAATACCCGATACTATCCATAGAAGACGGAATGCATGAAGATGACTGGAATGGTTGGAAAATGATGACCGATGCTGTAGGTGATAAGATCCAGATCGTAGGCGATGACTTGTTTGTTACTAATGTAGAAAGACTGCAACAAGGAATCGAAAAGAATATCGCAAATGCCCTTTTGGTGAAAGTTAACCAAATAGGTTCCTTGACCGAAACCATCAACGCGGTGGACCTTTGCCACAGAAATAAGTATAAATCTGTCATGTCTCACAGATCTGGTGAAACTGAAGATTCAACAATCGCTGACTTGGCGGTAGCGCTTAATACCGGTCAGATCAAAACAGGATCTGCTTCCCGTTCTGACCGTATGGCAAAATACAACCAGTTGTTAAGAATCGAAGAGCAATTGGGCGATTCAGCTTATTTCCCGGGAAAGAAGTTTTAATTAAAATACAGCATTAAAGAAAAGGCAGCCCCAAAGGCTGCTTTTTCTGTTTTGGGACTTTCCAACAATTACAACAATTACACCATTAGGAATTGATGAACATTAAGAATTCTTAAGTCTACTGACTTTTTAATGGTTTGCTGTTCCAGTGCTGTAGCACCATCCGGTAAATCCAAACGAATAAACCCCATTAGCTGTTATCGTTCTGTAAAGCATAAAATATGGAATTAGGACTTATTACTTTTGCAGATATGCAGCCGGAAACTCTTCCCGGAAGAGGCATCAATGCCCATCAACGCATCAAAGATCTCATGGAGGAAATCCAATTGGCCGACCAATTGGGTTTGGATGTTTTTGGTGTAGGTGAACACCACCGGCCGGATTACGCCGTGTCATCACCTGCCGTGATACTTGCTGCGGCCGCCGTGCTCACCAAAAATATCAGGCTCTCCAGTGCGGTGACCGTACTCAGTTCCGATGACCCGGTGCGCGTTTTTCAGGATTTTGCTACCATAGACCATCTGTCTGACGGAAGGGCTGAAATCATGGCCGGAAGAGGGTCCTTTATCGAATCATTCCCTTTATTTGGACAGGACCTCAGGGATTACAATGAGCTCTTTACCGAGAAGCTGGAACTTCTGCTGAAGATCACCCAAAATGAAACGATTTCTTGGAAGGGAAAACATCGGCCCTCTTTTGACAATCTCGGAGTTTATCCAAGACCTTATCAATCCCCGCTACCGGTTTGGTTAGCGGCAGGAGGTACACCTTCCTCTGCCGTCAGGGCTGCTAACCTGGGCTTACCTTTGATGTTGGCGATCATTGGCGGGATGCCCGAGCAGTTCGTGAGCTTTATGGATCTTTACAAAGAAACCGCCCAGAAAAGCGGGAAAGCGATTGACGAACTTCAGTTCGGTATCAATAACCACGTGTATATAGGCGAGGATTCACAGAAGGCGGGCGATGATTTTTATCCCTACTACTCCGCCATGATGAACCGGGTGGGCAAGGATAGGGGATGGCCTCCCTTGTCCCGGCAACAGTTTGATTATTCAAGATCGCCCCAAGGTGCCCTGATGGTTGGAAGTGTGCAACAGGTCATTGACAAGATACTTTATGAGCACGAATTGTTTGGCTTTACCCGCTTTATGGCCCAAGCCAGCGTGGGCCATGTCCCCCATGCCATGACGATGAAGTCGATCGAATTATTTGGGACCAAAGTAGCCCCCGCTGTCAGAAAAGCAATAGGGTAAATGGTTATATTGCCGGAAGGTTCCTTTGAAGAACCAAGGAACCTTCCGGCAACACCAAAAACCCACAAGATGGATTCACTGACGCACATTGTTCTGGGAGCCTGCATTGGCGAGGCGGGTTTTTCCAAAGAAATGGGTAAGAAGGCACTCCTGCTGGGGGCCTTTGCCCAGAGTTTTCCCGATGTGGATGGTCTTGCTTCTTTCTTCCTTTCGCCCACCCAGAACCTCTTGTTCCACCGCAGTGTCACCCACTCATTTTTATTTGTGGCATTGGCCGCCCCGGCACTGGCCTGGCTTTCCGGCCGGCTCTTTCCCTCTCTACAGCTTCCGCGACTAAAACTGACGCTGTTTTTTGCCCTTCAAATGGGGTTACATATTTTGCTGGATACCTGCAACGCCTACGGCACCCAGCTGTTGTGGCCTTTTAGCTCGGAGCGCATCTCATTTGATTTGCTTTTTGTGGCGGATCCTTTCTTCACCTCGCCCTTGCTGATTGCGTTACTGGCTTTCCTTATATTAAAAAAACATCAACCCGTCCGGAAAAAATGGATGGCGGCAGGAATTCTTCTTCCTTGTTTTTATCTTGCCTATGCCTTTTTCAACAAGGCGTCTGTCAACCTCCAGGTGGAAAAGACACTGCGGGAGCAACAGATTCCTTACACCGGCTTTATCACCAAGCCTACTGCCTTCAATACCTGGTTATGGTATATAATGGTACCTACAGAGGACGGGTATTACATCGGTTACCGTTCCGTCTTTGATGATAAAAATTATCCCACTCCCTTTAAGTATTTTCCAAAAAACGAGAACCTTCTTCCATCCCCAAGCTCTGTGGAAATGTCCCGTCTGAAGACTTTTGCGGAGGATCATTATACCGTCGAACAGCATGGCGATTCCCTGTTTTTCAATATCCCCAGATTTGGAAGGATAGCGGGCTGGGATCAAGCGGATACCGACTTTACCTTTCACTATTACCTGAATGAAGGATATGACAATACAATGGTCATGCAGCGGGGCCGGGTGCGGGAATGGAACAGGGATACCATGATCCGAATGATTAGACGTATAAAAGGAGAGCACATGGAACGAAGTTTTTATGGAAATAAATACCTACTTTAAACCTATGATCGCCGTCATTCCGTCTTTCGTCTCCGGTCTTCCGACCCTTTCTACATAAACCAATCAATAATCTACCTTCGACATGACCTGGCTCCTTCTCTCTGAAATCATTTACATCGTGATAGTGATTATGGTTGCCCTGCGCATCATTTATGACACCCGTAGCCATGTCAAAACCCTGGCTTATTTGCTGCTGGTGATTTTTGTGCCGGTGTTTGGGATCTTCTTTTATTTTTCCTTTGGGATCAATTACCAAAAGAGAAAAATCTACTCCAAAAAGTTGATCGACGACGGACATTTAAAAGCAAAGTTACATAACGACATGCTTCAATACTCAAAAGACATCTTGACCCAAAGTTCTCCGGAAGTGCAAAGCAGCAGGGAGCTTGCGGTGTTGTTGTTCAGGGATATCAAAAGCCCCCTGACGGGCAACAATAAGGTCAAGGTCCTGACCAATGGGGAAGAAAAATTTCCAGAAGTATTGGATGCCTTGAGGGCGGCCAAAGACCATATCCATATTGAATACTATATCTATGAGGATGACGAAATCGGTCGGGCCCTCGCGGAGGTGCTCATTCAAAAGGCAGAGGAAGGGGTACAGGTGCGTTTTATTTATGACGATTTTGGCAGTCGTTCTATCCGCCGAAAAATGGTGGCTAGGTTGAGGGCCGCGGGGGTGATGGCATTTCCTTTTCACAAAATCTTCTTTTTGTTCTTTGCCAATCGACTGAATTATCGCAACCACCGCAAGATCATCGTGGTGGATGGTCAAACGGCTTTTGTAGGCGGGATCAATGTCAGCGATCGGTATATCAACAAACCTGGCGATAGCACCAAGGTGTTCTGGCGGGACACCCACTTACGAATTGATGGGCCCGGTGCACATTACCTCCAATATCTTTTTCTAGGGGACTGGAATTTTTGTGCCGATGAAAAGTTGCAGCCTACAGATAATTTCTTTCCTCAACCTGCTTCTTTCTCAGTTAAAGGAGATCAGGTGGTGCAGATCGCCGCCGGTGGGCCGGATTCAGATTTGCCCACGGTTTTGTTTTCCATGATGCAGGCCATTAATCATGCGACGGAGGAAATCCTGATAACCACACCTTATTTCATCCCGGGGGAAAGTATGCTCAATGCCCTGGTCATTGCGGCATTAAGTGGGGTGTCAGTGAAGCTGCTTGTTCCCGGTATATCGGATTCACGCTTAGTCAATGCGGCAGCACGGTCTTATTACGACGAGTTGTTGGAAGTCGGGGTGGAGGTTTACCTGTACAGGAAAGGCTTTGTCCATGCGAAGACCCTGGTTTCCGATAGAAAGATAGCCATCGTTGGCACGGCCAATATGGATTTCCGGAGCTTTGATCTCAACTTCGAGGTGAATGCCATGGTGTACAGCAGGGAAGCCGCTGATGAATTGCGGGCTGCATTTTATGAAGACATCAAAGATGCCGAAAAGATCGATCCGGTAGTCTGGCGGAGCCGTTCGAAGTACCGGCAGTTGTTGGAGAAAATTGCCCGCCTGCTGTCGCCCTTGTTGTAGTTGCTGAAGGGCTTATATGGTTGGTTTTTTTTAAATCTATTTATTTTTATCTTTCGTCCTATGAAAAAACTGCTTCTGCTTTCGCTTATCGTCATCAGTTCTCTAAGCTTGGCCCCAAAGGACATTCAGTGGGTGGCCATCGGCGATTCCATTACTTACCTCAACGACCACGCTGAAGAAACCGGCGGTAGGATCAGCAAAGGATATATGACACTGATCAACGAGAAGTACCCCCAAGTGAAATATACCAATCAGGGACACAACGGCTGGACATCCATCAATATTGCGGATAAAATCGAATCCCTTGAACTCAAAAAAGCCGATGTTTACACGGTGTTTTTAGGAACCAACGATTGGTGGCAGGGCAAGCCCTTGGGCACATTGGCCGACTATCAGCAAAACAAGGGTAGCTCAACGGTATATGGTGCTTTCCGGATTATTACCAATAAGCTCAAGCAGCTTAATAAAAAAGCTAAAATCATCCTTATCACGCCCATGCAACGAGGGGATTTTGTATATATCAACAATTTCAAGAATAATGCTTATGGCTCTTACAAAGAGAAAAACGGCCAAACACTGGAGCAGTTCGCCAATGCTATTCTGGAAATCGGACGACTGGAAAAAATCCCGGTAGTCGATCTGTACCATGATAAGAATCTGACCTTGGAGAATATGGTGCATTTCAAAAGAGTAAAAAATCCTTCTACCGGCCTATACCAGGATTATACCTATCCCGAGTACACGTCCATTCCTTTTGACCCTGAAACCGATGCTTATCCCTATCCCGAGGAAGCCGTCAATATGACTTATGATGGACTGCACCCTTCAGATGAAGGCTATGAGATTATCGCCCGTAAGCTGGAGGAGCAGTGGGGGGTAAGGCAATAGAGCTCTAGTTACACGCAAAGGCCGCGAAGATGAAGGCGCAAAGGATTTGCTCTTGACTCTTTTGTTCTTTGTGTGCTTTGTTTCTCCTTATATTGCTTTGCCTGAAATATTTTTTCTTCTTCCAAAAGAAATTCTAGTTTCGTCAACAAATCAACCCCAAAAATTTACCCTATGAACTCCCTCAACATTCAACTTCCCTCGCGGTACAACGATTATGGCCTGCTTATTTTAAGACTTGTTTTTGGCTTCTGTATGATTTATGGCCATGGCTGGGGCAAGGCCATGAGGCTTTTCGGTGCGGAAGAAATAAAATTTGCCGATCCCTTTGGTTTGGGACCGGCGTTTTCATTGGCCTTGGCGGCTTTTGCCGAAGTCATCTGTGCCCTGTTGGTTATGCTTGGCTTGTATACCCGGGCAGCAGTGATCCCATTGGTCATCACCATGGTCACCGCTTTCTTTGTTTCTCATTTCGATGATCCTTTTGGACAGCAGGAGAAAGTGATTCTTTTTGGTTTTGCCTTTATTGCTTTATTTTTTACGGGGCCGGGAAGAATTTCCCTAGATGCCCAGCTTCAAAGGCGGTAACCGATGCAGGTCCTCCGGTAATTGTTCAATTTAACCTTAGGATGGAGCCGGCAAGATGTCGGTTTCCATCTTCGATGTTAAAATAGTAGGTCACCAAGACCTGCTGTTCATTCATTACTATTGCCCATGGATAACCGATGTCCGTGCTGCCCCCATCTTCCCGGATAATGAATTCTGGAGCCGCTTCAAAATCTGTACATTCCTCGTTCAATATCCTCGCCCGGATGCCATAGGGCTGGTGGCGGTACCCATATACCAGAAGGACCCGGCTATCCGGTAGCCGGGTGGCCTGTAAGGGATGGCCCCGGAAGCCCATGGATTGCCACTTGAAACTGTTGCCGCCATCGGTGGAACGGGCGATTACCGCTTGGTCTCCATAATTGGCGGTCCTTAGGAAAGCCACCCAGTCCCCTTTGGGGGTTTCATAGATGGAGGCTTCGTTAAAGGCGATGGAATCATGCACGGCCACAGGCGCTTTGTATTCCCAGGTCGTTCCTTTATCCTCTGACACCAGTAAATGATTCGAAGTCTGTTTGGCCACTGAATCGGAAGCGGCTACGACCCAGAATATACGCCCATCTTTTCCTTCATGCATCGCTCCGCGGTTGTAGGCAGGAATAGGATGACCTAGCGGACTGAATTTTGATTCTGGTTCGATGTGCGGAGGATAAATCGGCCCCTTCCAAGTCTTGGCTCCATCCTCCGAACGTATCAAATAACCACCTAAGAAAGTAGCGGGGCCTGAATTAAAATAATGAGGATGTTGCTGCGCAGCGGCTTCAGGGCGCAGAAAGGCCCAACCATAGCTGGCGCAAAGGATGCTTCCATCTCGAAGCTGTAGCAGACAGGGATCCTGGGAACCTCCAAAGCTATGGGCGTAGATCAATTCGGGTTCTTTTGTCCAGTTTTCGCCATCCATGGAGCTGACCTGCACCAAGTAACTGTTGGGGTCCACGTGGTGGTTGCCTTTTTCTCCAAATGCCTTGCGGTTAGGGGCACGGCGAAAGGCTACCATGTACTCCCCGTCAGGTTTTTTGATCACGGAAGGAAAGGCCGAATAGAACTGTTCATCGTCATAAATGACAAAGTCTTTTACCTTCGTCAGCTGTTGATGGGGGCTTTTCGGTGCGGTAGTGACTTGCGCTTGGGTTTGGAAGAGAGTAAAGAAGACCCCTATAAGGAGGATTGTACGGATATTTATCAACATCATATGATCAGTTACCGAGCGTATAGCGGATTCCAAAATTCCCTCTCAGGGCAATATCTTCGGTGTACATAGGGGTAGCCTCCAACATGATGGCGAAATTGCGATGGGCTTCAATAGGTTTGATGGCTAAGAGCAAGGGAAGTCCGATCCGGATCCCGTCTATTTGGTCATGATGTCCGACCATCAGCCCGCCGGAAATGTTGTGCCAATCGGATCGTTTGATATTGATTTGACCAATGGCTTCCACTCCCAACAATCTGTTGTAATAATCGCCGGCCAAAATCCGGGCTTCACCGAAAAATTTGTTTTCAGGGTTGGTGCCCACTCCTACCTGGTGTAAAATACCATTGCTATACATCCCAACGGTAACCTGGCTATGGGCGAAATGTGTGGATCCTACTGATATGATCAGCATCAAAAGAGCAGTTTTCAAAATTTTCATTTTCTTATAGTTTAAAGTTAAGGCTAAAAATAGGAAAAAAAAGCAGAGTTGCGTGATTAAGGCGGTTGGTAACCCGCCTCGGGAAAGATAATTCTACCTGCTTCTCTTATTTTGCCATCTTCTCAAAAATTGCCTATTTTGGATTTCCGTATTCCAAGTGCTATTCTAGAACAAAGCCCGATGACCCTCCAGCAATATATTGGAAGTATCCGCGAAGGTCTGCTTTCCGGTAACACAGTTCCTATCCGAATTCCTGATTTTGATCTCGAGACGGTAAAGCGGGTATCCACAGCTCTCGGTTTAGTCTATTTATCGGAAAGTGAAAGTTCCGGCAACGTCTGCATGGCCAATAGTGGAGAGGTAAGGCCGGAGTACCGGCAAGCTTTTTCTCCTCGAGATCTGCTGGATTATAGCTACGCGGTGCACCATTCTAAAGCCTACAGGGATAAATATCAAGGAATTCCGAAGGCTGTATTTTCCCCGATCCACCCTCCTGGGGATGTTGCTTCTTTTTGGAAATTGGTCGCGCTAGGAAGCCGGCTCCGGAGGCTCCATCATTTGCAGAGTCCCCTGTTCGAGCGCATTACCCCCGGTTTTCCAGCGGAGGGCGACAATCGGGTAACCGAGCCGCGTTTTACCCGCGCTATTCCTGGCACGGACGACGAGGTTGCTCCCATCATTGAGAAGAACAACAACGAAGCGGTCATCCCTTCGGAAACTGGCCGAATCTATATCAACGACAGTCAGTACTTTGACCATGTGTCGGAGCAGGCATGGCAACTCTTTCTTGGAGGAAACCAGCCCGCGCAGAAATGGCTCAAGGACCGAATAGGCAGCAAGGTGGAACTCAACGAGATCCTCCACTACCAAAAGATCATCGCAGCAATGACGGAGACGGAAAGGTTGATGAAGGAGATTGATGGACTGGAAATGGGATATGACGGGTTACGATTTACGCGCGAATAGGTAATCTCATCCTCTTATTGCCATTCGGCCTCGAGCCGGGGGAAGGGGCGGCGCTATTTTTTCTTAAATCAGTACCTTCACGCAAAAGTCAGGTTGCTCTTCTTCCCTGCTTTGCTCTTCCTTATATTGCTTTGTCTGCTCCGGTCGGCTAGGCGGACGGGAGACTTTTTGGTTCCTACATCCTTTAATGGTCCATTCTTATTCTTCTACGTCCCCCTTCTCCGTCAGGTATCGCCAATAACGCTTGGGCACATGTTGGACGTGGAGCTTCATGTTTTTTCGTTCCACAATATTGGTGCTTTTGAAATAGGTCCTCCAAAGGCTACTGTATAACACTTCTTTCTCCTCTATATTAATAGCTGTATGCGCAGGAGACAGGTCCTGAACGGATTGGAGACCTAGCTTTACCTCATGTACCTGTGCCAGGTCATAGTGGATCCCGTACTTCCGCTTTTCATCATAAATAAGCCAGGCCTGGTCGGCATAGCGGTTTTTAAAATGTGGGACGATTAAGGGTAAGACATTGTAGTCGGGATAGATCAGGGCGAAAAATAAGCCGTCGCTGCTTTTTTGGAAACGAACAAAAGCCTCCATTCTATGTTTTTCCCGATGTACCTTTCGTGCCATCTGGGCAATAGCCAAAACATGATCGTTGCCAAAGTTCATGGCATGTCCCTCACCATGGTGGAAAATATACAGGGCATAATCCATCAAGTGCTGAAAAATTACAGGGTCTTCGGAGAGAAAGGCTTTATAATAATTCTTACAACCTACATCTCCGGTTTTTTTCTGCAGGCCTTTCCAAACCCTGTCAGCTTTCACGGGATCAGGGTGGATGTTAAAAACTTCCCCAAAAGCATTATGGGTTTGTCCCTGAAGCAGCAGCCTTACCTGTGTATGCTTCCGCTCAAAGGATTCAAAGACTGCCGTCAACAGCCCTCCAAAACTCCCATCAAATACATAATCCACCATCAAAACAAGCTCAATTGATTCGGCTGGGACTTCATGTATTTGCTTTGACTGTTCTGTAGGATGATGCCCTTGATGCGATGGGGCTCTTTTTCATTCAATTGAAAAGGAGAGTCCGCGCAGCGTATAAAATGCTGGGCACGGTTATAGGCTATTCCCAACTTCCTGAGCTGGTAAATATGGAGCTTACCGAATTTTCTGGCCGACACAATTTTTTTAGCGGAGCTGACCCCAATGCCCGGAACCCTAAGGATGGCTTGATAGTCCGCTTGGTTGATATCCACGGGAAAAAAATGCGGGTTTCTCAAAGCCCAACTTAGTTTAGGATCAATGTCCAGATCGAGGTTGGGATGCTGGTCATTCAGTATTTCCTTTACATTAAAGCCATAAAACCGCATCAACCAGTCGGTTTGGTACAGCCTATTTTCCCTGATCAAGGGAGGCTGGGTCCCAATTATAGGCATACGGGTGTCATTGCTGATCGGAATGTAGCCACTGTAATAGACCCTTTTCAGGGAAAATGACTTGTAATAGCTGTCTGCGGTATGCATAATCTCCTGGTCGGACTCCGGCGTAGCCCCAACCACCATTTGGGTGCTTTGGCCGGCAGGAACGAATTTTGGGACGCTTCTGATCAGTTTTTTTTCATCTTTGTATTGGATGGATTTATCTCGGATGACTGCCAATTCTTTTTTGACCTCTTCGTGGGATTTTTCCGGGGCCAGCATTTTCAGTCCGGCTTCGGTAGGCATTTCCAGATTGATGCTCATCCTGTCCGCATAGAGACCTGCCTCTGTGACCAACTCTTCGCTTGCACCGGGAATGGTTTTGAGGTGGATGTAGCCGTTGTAGTTTTCTTCCAAGCGAAGCTTTTTGACGATCTTCAGCATCCGCTCCATGGTGTAATCCGCATTTTTGAAAATGCCTGAACTAAGGAAAAGCCCCTCAATATAATTCCGACGGTAGAAGTTCATCGTCAACTCTACCACCTCGTCCACAGTGAAGGCCGCCCGCTTGATGTCGTTGCTGTGCCGGGAAACGCAAAAGGCACAGTCATAGATGCAGTAATTGGTGAGAAGGATTTTCAGGAGAGAAACGCACCGGCCATCTTCCGTATAACTGTGGCAAATTCCCGACCCGGTGTCCCCTATACCTTTATTGGTGTTTTTTCTACTGCTTCCGCTCGATGAACAGGATACATCATATTTGGCCGCATCTGCTAAAATCTGTAACTTCTCTCGTATCCTCTCCATCTCGAATTAATTTCCTTCGCTGTTATTGAACCGCACAGAGTGGCGGGCAGCATGTGCCTATTCCTTCTCTAAGCCGGTGTTTGTGCCGTCCTTTCAACATCAATAAAATAAGAAAGGTTTATCCATCTGACTAAAACATTGCTACCAGCTACACAAGATCTTGGGGAATTACGGAAGGGCATAAGCCACGTAGCTGTCACCGCCTTTCGCCCCCAACTTGGTGCCGCCACAGGCTAAGACAATATATTGCTTTCCGTTCATCTCATAGGTGCTGGGAGTTGCGAAGGATGCGGCGGGAAGCTGGGTTTCCCATAGCAGTTTGCCCGTTTTTTTGTCATAGATCCGAAATTTCTCATCCTTTGTGCCAGCAATCAACAACAAGCCACTGGCGGTGACCACGGGTCCGCCATAACTCTCTGCACCGGTTTGGGGGAGTCCTTTTTCCATCAGTTCCGGATATTCACCATAGGGGATTTTCCAGAGATATTCTCCTGTGTTCAGGTCAATGGCATTCAAAGTTCCCCAAGGCGGCGCGATAGCCGGGTAGCCGTTGCTGTCCAAAAATTTCGTATAGCCGGAGATCTGATAGGGGCTGGTAGCGTCGTTAGTTTCTGGCGAAGCTGCTTGGCGATGGCTTGTGGGACTTGATATTGCTTCTTCTTCAAAAAGGAAAGCCATTAAATCCGTCATCTGCTGGTCAGTCAGTTTTCGAAAAGAAGGCATCATTCCTTGGCCATGGGCAATGATATTGGTCACGTCTTCCCGCCGCTTGCGGCTACCGATCTCCTGAAGCGAAGGGAAACCACTGTTAGGATTGCCTTGCAGTTCCTGTCCGTGGCAGGACACACAATTTCTGGTATAGAGCTGTTTTCCCGGCGACATTCCTTTGAGCACTTCCTCTGATACATAAGCACCCAAAGAGATATTCCAGGCCATTTCGTTGCTGTTTAGGTAAAGGATGCCCTCGGGATCTACCGCCGCACCGCCCCATTCTGCACCGCCGTCCAAGCCGGGGAATACGATCGATCCCACTTCGCTCAGAGGAGTGAAAGGCCCTTCAGAGCGGTAGTTGGAGAACATCCTGACCAATTCTTCCCTGTTTTCCGCGTAAGGACTGATGTCCTGTGCCGTGAGGCTCTGCCGGGCGTAAGGAGCTGGTTTAAGGGGAAAAGGTTGGGTGGGCCAAGTTTCTTCTCCTGGGATGTCAGAAGAAGGCACCTCTTTTTCTTCTATGGGAAATAGCGGCTCGCCTGTTTCTCGGTTGAAGACAAAGACATAGCCTTGCTTGGTGATTTGAACTACGGCGTCTATTTTTCTGCCTTGATGGTTCACGGTGACCAGATTGGGCGGGGCAGGCAAATCCCTATCCAAAATATCATGATGAACCAATTGATAATGCCATATTCGTTTACCTGTGGCAGCATCCAGCGCCAACAGGCTATTGGTAAAAAGATTGGCGCCCTTACGATCTCCTCCATAAAAATCCGGGGCGGCAGAGCCTGTGGGTACAAAGACAATTCCTCTCTCCCGATCCACGGCCATGCCTGCCCAATTGTTCCCGCCACCGACTTTGATGTTTTGGTAAGCGTCCTCTGGCCAGGTATCATAACCCAATTCTCCAGGCTGCGGTAGGGTATGGAATACCCAAGCCAGTTCTCCTGTACGGATATTGAAAGCCTGAATATGTCCCAAGGCTGCATCTGGCCCTTCAGAAAGCCTCATTGGCATGATGATCAGGTCCTCATAAACCGTTCCCGGCGTATTGGAAATGACGGACTTGTTAGTGGCGGACTTGCCAAGGCCGGATTTGAGACTGATGCGCCCATCTTGACCAAAGGAAAGGATGGGCGCTCCGGTAAGGGCATCTACAGCATACAACCACTCGCCTTGCGTGTAAAGAATCCGTTGATCCTGTCCCTCCTCCCAAAAGACTACGCCTCTACTGGTGGAAAGAGACTTGTGGCCGCTGGCGCTATTTCTCCATTTTTCTTCCCCCGTAGCCGCATCGAGGGCGAAGGGTTGGGTGGTGGCGGTCATTCCATACAAAAGGCCGTTGACCATGATAGGATTGCATTGGATCTGTCCGGTATCTCCGGAATGGTACTGCCAGGCCATTTCCAAAAGGTGTGCGTTTTCTGGGGTAATCTGATCCAAAGGCGAGTAATGGTTGCGGTCGGGGCCTCCGAGATATTCCCGCCATTCCCGATCGACGACACGTGCTTGGCGGCCGGTGAAAATCCAAACGAACAGCCCGATGCCGATGAAGAGCAGGGTCAAAAGTGACAGTATTCTTTTTCTCATAGCCGCTAGTCTTAAGGGTGGTACATCATCAGGTCATTGATCAACTGCTGCACTTCGAGGTAAGGGCGGTCCTCCACCAGGTAATGATGATTGGATCCTGCGGGATCCCAGTCATTGCCTCCATCCTCTTTTACTGTCATTGTCCCAGGTACAAGGGAATAATAGGGGGCATGCCCTTTGACGGCGACCAATACTGCCGTTTGGTCCCAGCTCATCCTTCCCTCCCGGTCTCCCTCGGACAAGGGAATACTGATCGCATAGGCATCCTTCACAGGACTGTTTTGGATGGCTGCATTCTGAATGAGCGGAAGACCGGTCTTAATTTTTTCCCCGATCTCAAAGCCGCTTAACAAGAGAGGCTTGGGCCATTTTTCAACCACATATTGTGCGGCCTTGACATCTTCGTGTACATTAAATTCTCTGCCTGAAGGAAATTTGCCCGCCATGCTAACCAGCTTTTTCACTTTTTTCTTGACCAGTTCCATACCTGACAAGGGAGAAGATTCATCCGGAGAAGATTTCAGCAGTTCGGCAATATTTGTCAAAAAGCCCACTGTAACAATGGTGACGCTTTGGTCGGCCTGTCTGGCTAAAACTTTCCGATAGAGGGCCACCGCATCGGGCACTTCCTGGTTTTTTTTGATTTGGTGGGGATAATGGGCGATCAGGCTGTCCGACCAATGTTGGAAATCCCTTGTTGATATGGCTTCTCCTTTAGGGACACCGATGGGAATGTTCGGTTTTTTGAAATAGGTGTTTAAAACATTCAAGACCGAAGCCACTCCTTCATACTTGGTGCTGGCAATAGTGGCGAGGATTTCGGCATCCCCCTGATCAGCAAAGGCGTGCAGCAAGGCAATGGCCCCCACATCGTCATAGTCTGGCCCCATGTCGGTATCGAAAATCACCGGGACGGGCTTTTGGTTCTTCTGGGCAAACAAAGCGGTACTTAAAAAACTACAGAGCAAAATAATAAGGATTTTTGGCATTGGGTTTAAATTTAAGACAGAACACGAAGTGATTTAAAAGGGTTATCCCGATAAACTGGGGATTAAGACATTTTTGCGTTTAAATTAACTAAAATCGTTGGATTGGTGTTGAAAGTATATCATCTTTTGTATCGATCTGCAATAACGAGGATAAACGGAAAGCCTCTTGGGTTGTTGGCAGCATCATCGCTGGCCAATCCAATATTTGTAGAATAGCCGATATCTTAAAGCAATAAGCAACAATGACTAAGCTTTATATTAAAAACATGGTCTGTAACCGCTGTATTATGGTGGTTACCGATGCAGTCGAAAAACTGGGGGTGAAATGGCTAACGGTTAATTTGGGAGAGGTGGAATTTGCAGAACCCTTGTCAGGGCCTCAATTGGAGGAACTGAGGCAAAACGTGGAAAAATTGGGATTTGAGATTTTGGATGATCCCCATAAGCAGGTGATAGAGAGCATCAAAAAGCTTCTAATTGAGCAGGTGCAGTCACAGGAGATTGAAGGGCATTTTAGTCTCAGCAATTTTTTGAGCAAGGAATTGAATAGGGATTATTCCACGCTTTCCAAATTGTTTTCACAAGTGGAAGGCATTACCATTGAGCAGTTTTTCATTTTGCAAAAAATAGAAAAAGTAAAAGAGCTGTTATTCTATAAGCAGCTGAGTCTGTCGGAAATAGCCTGGCAGTTGGGTTATAGCAGTGTGCAACATCTTTCCATGCAATTTAAAAAAGTCACCGGTCTTACGCCTACACAGCTAAAGTCCATGTCCGACTTTAAGCGAAAACCGCTGGATCAGACCCATTAGTTTATACATCTTTCCCTTAATAATGTAACAGAATCGGGGGGATAAAGGCGAAATTTGTTTATTCAGTTGACAATGGATTGTGTACTAAAAATATCGAAGTGATGGTTCATCAATATAAAATCGGGGGCATGTCCTGTGACGGCTGCCGAAAGAAGGTAGAGAAGAGGCTCAATGAGATCCCGGGGGTCCAGGCTGAAGTTGCTTTAAATTCCGGAAAGGCGACCCTTACCATGGATAAACATGTATCGGAGGAAATGTTGCAAAGGGAGCTGTCGGAAGCGGGCAATTACACCATTACCATGGATCATGATCCCATGGTTCAACGTTATGCGGTAAATGGTATGTCCTGTGACGGCTGCCGAAAGAAGGTAGAAAAGAGGCTGAACGAGATACCCGGGGTCCAGGCAGAAGTTGCCCTTAATCCCGGCAGAGCAATCCTTACCATGGACAGGCAAATTCCAGATGAGGTCCTGCAAAGGGAGTTGTCGGAGGCAGGTGATTATACCATCAGCAAGGATTCCGGAAGCCATCCCTCAATGTCACCAGAGGATGTTTCTTCCCATTCACATGGAGCGCACAGCCATCCCTTGCCCAAAATTAAAAAGACAACATTCACCAAACATCCCTCTGGAAGTGGGGTGTATTATTGTCCCATGCATTGTGAAGGAGATAAGACCTATGACAAATTTGGACATTGCCCGGTGTGCGGAATGGATCTGGTGGAGCAACCTTCTCTCCATGTGAATACACAATACACCTGTCCGATGCATCCTGAAGTGGTGCAGGATGGTCCGGGAGATTGCCCTAAATGCGGTATGGATCTGGTGCCCATGGCTGCCGGGGATAGCGAGGACAACAAGGTCTATTTGGATTTAAGGAAGAAATTTATCGTATCGGTTCTTTTTACACTGCCTGTTTTTATCATTTCCATGAGCGGAATGTGGGAAAACAATCCGGTGGAAAGGATGATCCCTATGCAATATTCCAACTGGCTACAGTTGCTGTTTTCCCTTCCCGTGGTTTTTTATGCCTGTTGGACTTTTTTCGAACGGGCTTGGACCTCTTTCAAAACGTGGAACCTCAATATGTTCAGTTTGATAGGGTTGGGGGCCGGAGCCGGTTTTGTGTTCAGCTTGGTCGGTCTGTTTTTCCCGGACATTTTTCCGGATGCCTTCAAGGGGCATGACGGATCCGTCCACTTGTATTTTGAGGCTGTAGTAGTGATTCTCACCCTGGTATTATTAGGGCAACTGATGGAGGCCAAGGCGCATGCCAGGACAGGCAGCGCGATCAAAGAGTTGATGAAATTGGCGCCTACCGTGGCCACTCTCGTCCATGACGGGATGGAAAGTAAGATTTCCATTGACCGCATTCAGGTGGGTGATGTATTGCGGGTGAAGCCCGGCGAGAAAGTGCCTGTAGATGGGAAACTGATCGAAGGGAGTAGCCATATCAATGAATCCATGATCACAGGGGAGCCTTTGCCGGTGGATAAACAGGTTGGGGATAAAGTCAGTGCGGGGACAATCAATGGCAACCGTTCCTTCCTGATGCGTGCCCAGAGGGTTGGTCAGGAGACCTTATTGGCGCAAATCATCCAGATGGTGAATGATGCGAGCCGTTCCAGGGCGCCTATCCAAAAACTGGCGGATAAAATATCCCGCTATTTTGTACCCATTGTAATGGGTATCGCTGTACTGACTTTCGTTCTTTGGGCCGTGTTTGGTGGCCAGGAAGGCGTGGTATATGGTTGGGTCAATGCCTTGGCTGTATTGATCGTGGCCTGTCCCTGTGCCCTAGGGTTAGCGACACCCATGTCGGTTATGGTCGGTGTGGGTAAGGGCGCCAGCAATGGGGTGTTGATCAAAAACGCCGAAGCATTGGAAAAGATGAACCAGGTAGATACCCTTATCATCGATAAAACAGGTACCCTTACCGAAGGTAAACCTTCTTTGCAGGAGGTAGTGTCTGTCCGAGACGTTACCCAGAACGATCTGTTGGCGGTAGCTGCCGCGCTCAATCAGAACAGTGAGCATCCGCTTGCAGAAGCCATTTTGAAGAAGGCAAACGAAAACAGGGTAGCTATCCCCGCTGTGGAGGGTTTTGAAGCGGTGTCCGGGAAAGGCGTGGTAGGAAAAGTCAACGGGCGTACCATTGCTGTAGGGAATGACAAGCTGATGGCTGATCACCAAGCAACTTTAACGGAAAGCTTGGTTCAAGAAGTGGCAGATCATCAACAGCAGGGAAAAACCGTGTCCTACATGGCGATGAACCATACCATAGTGGGGTATCTTGTCATTTCTGATGCGATCAAACTCTCGAGCAAAGCCGCGATCCAATCCTTGATGAAAAGTGGGATAAATGTGGTGATGTTGACCGGGGACAATAAAAACACGGCTACGTCGGTCGCTGCTGAATTGGGCTTGCTGCATTTTAAAGCGCAATGCCTTCCAGGCGACAAGCTGGATGAAATTAAAAGGTTACAGGACGAGGGAAAGGTAGTGGCCATGGCTGGGGATGGTATCAATGATGCGCCTGCCCTGGCACAGGCAGATGTGGGGATTGCCATGGGTACAGGTACCGACGTAGCGATAGAGAGTGCCGCCGTTACCCTGATCAAAGGGGATTTGGGTGGCATTGTGAAAACCAGAGATTTGAGCCGACAAGTGATGCGTAATATCAAACAAAATCTTTTCTTTGCGTTTATATACAATGTGATCGGCGTGCCGGTGGCGGCGGGCATCCTGTTTCCCGCCTTTGGCCTGTTGATGTCTCCTATGATCGCAGCCGCGGCGATGAGCTTTAGTTCCGTATCGGTGATTGGCAATGCGTTGAGATTGCGGAACGCACAATTGAAATAGAAACAAAATATAATCAATTTGTTAAGATGATCAGATTAAATCAGTTTATCCTTTTAATATCCTTTCTTGCCCTGGTTTCCTGTAAGCCTTCTTCCGAGAAAGAGGAAGGCACCGAGGAAAATTCCCCGTCTGCCATTCTTGGTATACCTTCTTATCAGATAGGCGACAATGTACCCAGTGATTTGGTGTGCATGGTGAACAATGCCTATATGGGGAAGAAGCAGTTTGAAGTTCCTTTTGAAGGTAAAACCTATTATGGCTGTTGCAATATGTGTGTGGACCGTATACCTAAGGACAAAGCGGCGAGAACAGCTGTTGATCCTTTTAGCTCCAAGGAGATCGATAAGTCCGAAGCCTATATTGTCTTGGTAAGCGGTGAGGGGCATGTCGCTTATTTTGAAAATGAGCAGAACTACAAGAAGTTTATGTCAGCGCAATAAAGTGTAAGGGTCATAACAAGATAATACATCATATTGGAGCGTTAAAAAGTTTCCACCTAAGAATGGACTGATGCTAATATTTGAGAACATTTATTACTACTCCCCAGTATTCACTATATTTGTTTGGGAATATTGACAATGATTATGGGCAGATACTTTAAATACACCAAGAATTTTTACTTCATATTTACCGTACTGTTTGTTTTGTGGATGGTATTTATCGACAGTAACGATATCCTGAGCCAATATACTTTACGGGTAAAGTTGAATGATTTGGAGAAGCAGAAGGAATTTTATCAGGAAAGGAAGGATAAAATAAAAGCTGAGGGAGAGGAATTGATCAGCAATTACGAGCTGTTGGAGCGCTTTGCCAGGGAGAAGTATCTGATGAAAAGGAAAACAGAAGACTTGTATGTTATTGTCGAAGAATAGGGTTAAAATAATTACTTTGTTTTTTTTTCTATTGGTTTCCTTTATGGGGAAAACCAATGAAGCTTTTGCACAGCGTGAAGTGTACCTGGAAGACAAACCGCCGCTAAAAGATCGGATGTACTACGGTGGTAATTTCAGCCTACAGTTTGGGAGCCTTACTTTTATCGATGTTTCCCCTTTGGTAGGGGTGATGCTGACCGAAAGGCTTTCCACAGGATTGGGCGCCACTTACCAGTACCTTAATTTCAGACATGCCAGTAGTTCCTCCAGCGTGTATGGGGGTAGGATTTTTGGCAGGTACAACATCACCGAGAATTTCTTTGCGCATACCGAAACGGAATCATTGAACACGGCTTACTACGTACCTGGAGCTACTCCTGCCCAAGACAGAATGACGAGGGATTGGGTGACTGGTGTATTTGTGGGTGGAGGGTATTTTACGCCCTTTGGCAATCGTGGAGGAGCCAATATCACCTTGCTGTATAACTTAACGTATGATAATAGACGATCCCCTTACAACGAACCCTATGTTATTCGGGTCGGATTCGTCTTTTAATTTCTCTCCTTTAAATCAAAGAATTCCTTATGGAATCATTTATCGATAAAGTTTACAAGGCGCATAATCAATGTCCCTACTGTCCTTCGCCCAAAGTCATTCATGCATTTTTTGAAAATGTACTGGGGATTCTGTTTCCCGAACATGCCGAGGAAGCGTTTAAGGAAAAGGGTCAGTTGGAAATGAAACTTTTTGATCTTCAGGTTCAATTGAGGGATCTGCTCAACCAAAACAGCCATCTTCATGGGAAAAATGGAGAGGAGCTGTCCAAGACCTTTTTCACCGGGCTGGATGATTTATATGATCGCTTACAGGAAGATATAGAAGCCATGTACTCAGGGGATCCGGCAGCGAAATCCAAGACGGAGATAATTAGGAGCTACCCTGGTTTCTATGCCATTGCTGCCTATCGTATCGCCCATTTGTTGTTCAACCAAGGCATTGCTTTGGTCCCCCGAATGATAACGGAATTTGCCCATAGTAGAACAGGCGTGGATATCCATCCAGGAGCGAAGATTGGAAGGTTTTTCTGCATCGACCACGGAACGGGGGTCGTAATCGGAGAGACCACTGTGGTGGGAGACCATGTGAAAATTTATCAGGGCGTCACTTTGGGGGCCTTGAGTGTCAACAAAGAGGACGCAAATAAGAAGCGGCATCCGACCATAGAAGACCATGTGGTAATCTATGCAGGAGCCACCATATTGGGAGGCGAGACCGTTATAGGAACAGAAAGTGTCATCGGCGGAAATGTTTGGCTGACCAAAAGTGTTCCTGCTCAGAGTAAGATCTATTATCAGGTCAAAATGTATGACGCCAATACAGATGCCACTGATTTTTATGTATTAAAAAGCAATTCATGAGGTTGTTCGAACTGATAGGGAATACTCCCTTGGTAGCGTTGGAAAATATTCCAGTGCAGCCGAATGTTAAGATTTATTGTAAGTTGGAAGGACAGAATCCTGGCGGAAGCGTGAAGGACAGAGCGGCTTTTTTTATGATCAAAGAGGCGCTGAGACGGGGTGATATACAAAAAGGGGCAAAGTTGGTGGAGGCCACCAGCGGAAACACCGGAATAGCCCTTGCCATGATGGCGCAGCTCCTGGGTGTAAAGATGACCTTGATCATGCCGGATAATTCTACCCGGGAACGGGTGGTGTCCATGGAAGCTTACGGCGCCAAGGTAATCTTGACACCTGCGGAAAGAACCATTGAATATTCGCGAGAACTGGCAGAAGAAATGGTCAAGGGGAAAGGTTATTTCATGCTCAACCAGTTTGGAAATACAGACAACCTATTATCACATTACCGTACTACCGGGCCTGAGATTTGGCGGGACACCCAAGGGGAAATCACTCATTTTGTTTCCGCTATGGGAACGACGGGTACCATCATGGGCGTGTCCAAATACCTGAAAGAGCAAAATCCTGAAGTCCAGATTGTGGGAACACAGCCTACAGAGGGCTCAAGTATACCGGGGATCCGCAGATGGTCTCCCGAGTTTTTGCCCAAGATCTTTGATTCAAGCAGAGTTGACCAAATTCTGGACGTCAGCGAAGCAGAAGCCGTGGCCATGACACGAAGAATGGCCAAAGAGGAAGGCGTATTGGCAGGAATGAGCAGCGGGGGAGCCTTGCATGCGGCATTGAAAATAGCCGAAGGCTTGGAGTCGGGCGTGATGGTATGCATCGCCTGCGACAGGGGAGACCGCTATTTGAGCTCGGATTTGTTCGGGAACTAGCCCGACAAATAGCCAGGGGAGAGGTAGGTAGGATACGGCATAACTAATCAGTCGGCCGGGGATTTAGCAACTGCCGGTTGGGGCGTTGGGGTCAACAAGCTGCTTCGATGCGGCCGTCAAGCGCAATAAAGTGTGGCGCGGTTTATTTTGGGAGTGTTTTGCAATAAATAGAATCTCCCGTTTCGTTGTAAGAAGTTTTTTTATATCCAGTCGGCATTGCTGCAAATGCCTTAGGGGCTTTGGCTTTTTCTCCCAATAGAGGACGTTTACCTCAAGGAAAGCCTCAAAAGGTTTATTTTATGTCGTTCTGATCGCCTCTACAGGATCCATTCTGGCAGCTAGGGTCGCAGGTACTATTCCGGAGGCAATTCCTATAGCCGAGGAGAGGCCCACGCCCAGCATAATATTTTTGAAGGACATGAAGATCTCTAAGCTGCCCAAGGGGACAATGGTGAATAAAAGCACCAGCCCTATCCCTGCGATGCCCCCTATAAGGCTGAGGAATGTTGCCTCAAATAGGAATTGCATCAATATAAAATAGTTTTTTGCCCCAAGTGATTTTTGTATGCCGATAATATTGGTACGTTCCTTCACCGACACAAACATGATATTGGCAATGCCGAATCCCCCCACCAAAATTGAAAACCCTCCGATTACCCATCCTGCAATGCTGATGACGTCAAATATGGATCCGATGGCATTTTGAATAAACTCTGATTTATTCAAGGCAAAATTGTCTTCAACTGTGGGTTTCAAGCCCCTCTTCGCCCTTAACAATCCTGCCATTTCGTTTTCCAAGGCCACCAATCCAATGTCATTATCCAGACCTTTGGCAGCGATGGTGGGTTCTATCCCCCAGCGGCCGATGTAGTACATTTTGTTGAAGGCACCATAGGGGATAAGGCAGGCGTCATCTTTTGAAGGCATATCAAACAAACCTTCTCCCTCTTCCTCAAAAATCCCGACGACGATGAATTTCTGTCCTTTTATCTTAATCTCCTTTCCGATGGCGGGGGAATTGGGAAACAAGGCGCGGGCGATTTTAACTCCAATTAAGGTGACATTCCTTGCGGCGAAAATCTCCTGTTCGGTGAAAAATCTCCCCTGTTCCAAAGGGATTTCATAGACATCTTTGTGGTCGAAGACAACGCCTTGAAGGTTGGCCCCTTCATAGGAGTTGCTTGCATGTTTAAGAATGGCATTGGCAGAAGCCGAGATGGTGACGGCATCTATGTTTTCCAGCCTTTCCTTCAAGAAAGTATATTCGGCATAGGAGCCGGGCGGCCGTTGGAAATACTTCCACCAGGGGTACTCTTGAGGCCCTGAAGAAAAGGGGAACCTATCTACCCGGATGACGTTGGTACCCAAAAATGAAAAGCTGGATTTGATGTTGTTCTCCAAAGAATCCACCAGTGTAAACACTGCTATAATGGCAAATATACCTATGGTTACCCCCAATAACGACAGGATGGTTCTGGTCAGGTTAGAGGTCAGGGCCTGGATAGCAAACCTGAAGCTTTCCCATATGAGTTTGATTATAATCACGTTATATTGATTGGTCCATAAAAACTATTTGACAATATAAATAGATTTCGGCGTATTTGTTAGTATCTTTGCAGTTTTTACGGCTGTTTCGTAATAAACATAAATTTAAGAAAATACTCCAAACTATCTATGAAATTATCTGATTTCAAATTCGAGGTTCCCAAAAAACTTATCTCTTTATATCCATCGGAAAACAGGGATGAATCGCGTTTAATGGTGGTTCATAGAGCGACTGGGACTATCGAACATAAGGTGTTCAAGGACGTCATCGATTATTTTGATGAGGGTGATGTCTTCGTTACCAACAATACCAAGGTTTTTCCGGCAAGGCTTTATGGCAACAAGGAAAAAACAGGTGCCAAAATTGAGGTTTTTCTTTTGAGGGAATTGAATCAGGAGTTGAGGCTTTGGGACGTGTTGGTTGACCCGGCCAGAAAAATAAGGGTGGGGAATAAGCTCTACTTTGGTGATAGTGATTTGGTGGCTGAGGTAATAGACAATACCACCTCTAGGGGAAGAACAATCAGGTTTTTGTTTGACGGGACTGATGAGGAGTTTTATAAGACGATAGACACCTTGGGGGAAACTCCTCTTTTAAAGGATTTTATCGAACGAGAGGTAGAGGCTTCTGACAGGGAGAGATACCAAACCATATATGCGGAGCACGTGGGAGCGGTCGCTGCACCGACTGCTGGGATGCATTTTACCAAGCATTTGTTAAAAAGGCTTGAAATCAAGGGGGTTTCAGTTACTCCGATTACCCTCCATATCGGCTTGGGTACATTCCGGCAGGTAGACGTGGAAGATCTCACCAAACATAAGATGGATTCGGAGAATTATGACATTCCACAGCCTACCGTAGATTTGGTCAACAAGGCCCTGGATAATAAAAAAACAGTGGTGTCTGTAGGTACTACGGCGCTCAAAACCATAGAATCGTCCGTGACAGCCAATGGCAGGCTGAAAGCTTCAAGCGGATGGACTGATCGATTTATTATACCTCCTTACGAATTCAAGATTGCAAATGCGTTGATTACCAATTTCCATCTGCCGGAATCTACGCTTTTGATGACTACCTCGGCATTCGGGGGATACAACCTGATCATGAAGGCCTATCAGGAGGCTATCAAGGAAAAATATAAATTCTTCTCTTATGGAGATGCAATGCTGATATTATAAAAAGAAATGGCTCCGAGCGGAGCCATTTCTTTTTGCAGACTTCCCTATCTTTGGCCAAAGAATTTTTAGTCATGAAGAAATATGCCATTATTGTTGCCGGGGGTAGTGGATTGCGCATGGGTGCTGCCCTTCCCAAGCAATATTTGCCCGTAGGAGGAAAGCCCATTTTGATGCATACTTTGGCGGCTTTTCATCAATACTCTCCTGAAATAGAAGTAATGTTGGTCATCCCGGAAAAGGATTTTGCGTATTGGACCCAGCTCTGTGAAGAATTTGACTTTCAGCTGCCCTACAGGCTCATAAAAGGAGGGGAGACACGGTTTCAATCCGTCAAAAATGGTTTAGATGCCATTGAAGCTACTGAAGGCTTGGTGGCTATCCACGATGGTGTCCGTCCCTTTGTAGCCCCTCAAACGATTTCTGAAAGCTTTCTTATAGCAGAACGTACAGGAAGCGCCATAGCGGTCATTCCTTTGAAGGATTCCCTAAGAAAGATCAATGCGACAGGTGAATCTTTTTTTCAAAAAAGGGACGATTATAGATTGGTACAGACTCCCCAGACCTTTCTGCTGCACAAGATCAAGAAGGCATTTGAGGTAAAGGAGGAACCGCATTTTACCGATGATGCCACTGTCTATGAGAATCAAGGTTGGGAGGTTTCTCTTTTCGAGGGGAACGTCTCCAATATTAAAATCACCACTCCGGAGGACTTAGCCTACGCAGATTACAGACTGCATCAAGGAGCATAGAAGGTCAGGTGAGTTATTTCACCGAAGAAATGCAGCAGCTTGCCGAATTTCTGCCCCTGCTCCCCTATTTTATTTGGGCTTCTTGGGATATTAATCCTAGTTTTAAAGGATGATTATGAAAGGAAATATAAAACTGGAGCTATGAAACCACGCAGACCCAATTCCCATAACAACAATCTTACTGCAGGGTTGTTGATCCTTATTGTTGGATCGGTGTTGTTATTGCAGAGACTGGGAGTGTTTTTCCCGGGATGGATCTTTTCCTGGCCTATGCTGATCATTGCCATTGCTTTGATCATTCTCGCAAAACACCAGTTTAGAAGTGGGCCTGGTTTTTTCATGTTGCTTTTTGGTGTCTTTTTTTTGCTAAAGACAGAATTCCACTTACCGATCGATATAGGTCAATATTTAATACCCGTGGGCTTGATACTATTGGGACTGTACCTTATGATCTTCAGGAAAAATTACAAGGACCACCAGTGGAATAATGGGGACCAAGAATGGAAGGATGCCTCCAAACAAAAAAGGGATCCGTTTTTCACGGGCAGTCCGGATGATACCTTTAAGGGGACAGCAACCATGGGTCAAGAGCAAACCCAAAAGAGGAAGGTTACTTCCAGTGGAGATAGTGGGGATGTCTTAAACTCCCAAGCACTTTTTTGCGGGGTACAGAAGCGGGTCCTTTCCAAGAATTTCTATGGCGGTAAGATCTCTAACTTTTTTGGAGGGACGGAAATTGATCTTAGCCAGGCCGATCTTGCAGAACATGCGATATTGGATATCGACGTAGCGTTCGGGGGCGTGAAACTGGTCATCCCACCCCATTGGGACCTAAAGATCGATGTGGCCAATGTTTTCGCCGGAGTTGAGGACAAAAGAATTTACGCCCAAACTCCTCCCGATCCTGCCAAGGTGCTGGTTATCAAGGGGACGGTCATATTTGGTGGATTGGAGATTAAGTCTTTTTAACGAGGTTCTGAGGTGGTACGGAACTTCTTCGCCAACCAAGATTCTAGCTGGCTCAAACTGCTGGCCCTTATTCTGTTATGGACTACTGCGGCTGCCTATGTGATCGCTTATTATAGCGGCAGCTGGGAGAATGCCCTCTTAGATAGTTTTGTACACACAGTTTTAATTCTTGGAGGATTAATGCTGCTGGAGAATATCTTTAGGTTTTACCTTCCCCAACGTAGTTTTGGATGGTTAGGCCTGGATTTGATTTTGATATTGGTGGTGGCGATAGCCTATGCAGGGGATATCATTTTAAGCTACATGTTCAAAAATCAGACCGAGTATTTGTTTTTTTTGGAACAGGCATTTATTGCAAAGGCTTTTGTTTTATTGCTTTTGTTTGGGTGTTACACTATTTTGATCATCTTCAACACCAAGCTGGAGGAGCAGCTTAAATTGCTCAAAAGAAATGACGAGACGGCAAAAATTGCCAAGGATGCGGAGCTTTATCAGTTACGACAGCAGCTTCAGCCCCATTTTCTTTTCAATAGCCTCAATTCCATCCTTGCCTTGATCAGCCGGAGTCCTGATCATGCAAGAGAAATGGTGCTGCAGCTTTCTGAATTCCTCCGTGGCACTATACGTAAGGATGATAAAAAATGGATTCTGGTTGAAGAAGAAATTGCTCATCTTCAGTTGTTTCTTAACATTGAACGGGTGAGATTTGGCCATAGGCTGAAGGTAGAATTTCATCTTGGGGAAGGTGCCAGAGCCATGAAAATTCCCCAATTACTGGTTCAGCCCTTATTAGAAAATGCCGTAAAGCATGGCTTGTATGGGCTAATGGGAGAGGTGACTATCATATTGGAAATTGCAGCGGCAGGGCACTATCTGGAAATAGCTATTTCAAACCCCTTTGATCCCGGAGGAGGGCAAGCAGAGGGTACAGGTTTCGGTCTGGATGCCGTAAAAAGGCGGTTGTACCTGCTGTTTGGGAGACACGATTTATTGAGGGTCTCCTCCTTGAACAACAATTACACGGTTTGGATTAAAATACCCCAAAGTTATGATCAGGACTTTAATTATTGATGATGAGCCACTGGCTGTCGACATAGTCCGGGAATATCTTTCCTCTTTCCCAGAATTTCAGGTGGTGAAAACCTGTAACAACGGTTTCGAAGGTATAAAGGCTATTCAGGAATATCGGCCGGATCTTATCTTTCTTGATATTCAAATGCCAAAGATCACGGGTTTTGAGATGCTGGAACTGCTCGACAATCCTCCGGCTGTCATCTTCACCACGGCCTATGATGAATATGCCCTCAAGGCTTTTGACATGCACGCCTTGGATTATTTGCTTAAGCCTTTCTCGAGGGAACGCTTCGCCAACGCCATAGCCAAATACCGACAGATCGGTTCTGCTGCTCCTGTAATGCCTTCTTTTGATGACAAGGAAATCCGTCAGGGGACTCCCCGGCGCATTGTCTTAAAAGTGAAAAATGAGATAAAAATAATTCCGTTTCATGATATCATATACCTTGAAGCCAATGATGATTATGTAAACATCTATACTGCGGAGGGAAAATTTCTGAAAAATAAAACTTTGGGCTCCTTTGAGAAGATTCTTGATGCCGATACCTTTATAAGGGTACACCGATCCTATATCGTGAAAATCGGGATGATCACCAAAATAGAACCTTATCAAAAGGATAGTTATCTTCTGAAACTGCAAAACGGCGAGACTGTTCCCGTCAGTAGGACAGGCTTCCCGAGACTAAAAGCGGTGTTAGGGTTTTAAAAAAATAAAGAAAAGCCATTAAGGCTTTTCTTTAGTATTCGTCTTCGTTAAAAAAGAAGTCGTCTTTAGTAGGATAATCTGGCCAGATTTCCTCTATGTTTTCGTAAGGCTCGCCATCATCTTCCAATTCCTGGAGGTTTTCCACTACTTCTAACGGAGTACCCGATCGAATGGCGAAATCAATTAATTCATCTTTGGTGGCTGGCCAAGGGGCATCTTCAAGATAAGACGCCAGTTCTAATGTCCAATACATAAGCTAATGATTTGAATTTTCCGTCGTAACGGGTTGCAAAAATAGAAATTCTTTTATGATTTAAAACCCTAACCTATTATTTGTTTAAAAGTTCCTTCAATAGATAATTTTTAACTTCAGCTTTTCTTTTGTAGGCACCCATTTTCTTTTGAAGGATGACTTCAAAGTCATCCCCATGTGTTCTGAACTTTTCAGAGTTATCTTTAATGGTCTCCAATTCCTTTTGATCCCTGCTCATCAGGTCTTTCAGAATAGAGATTTGGATTTGGTCTCGCTCCCTGCTTTCCTTCTGTTCAAAATCAGGATACTTGGATAAGGACAGTCGGTTGAGAAAGGATTTTTCGAAAACCACATCCATTGCCAACATAAATGAGCGGACGCTTTGCTGGGCCTCTCTCGGCTTCCTGTGGGGCAGTTTTTTCCATTCTGCCTGAAGCCGTTTTGCTGCTGTCAGATTGTCCGGGCTGTAGGGAGAGTCAGCCAAGGCTTTGATCTCCTGGGTCATCTTTTCGACTTTTCGGATCAGGTTGCCGGGGCTCAGTGTGGGGGTATTTTGCGCTGCTCTTTTGAATTTGCTGAAGATCCGGTTGTTCAATTTGGAGAATTCATCCCACAGTGGTTGCCTTTTGTCGGCGGGCACCCTTCCAGAATCCTTCCATTGTTTTTGGATTTTTTTGCTTATCTCAAAGGCAAGCTTCACATCAGAGAGCTCATGGGCCTGTCTGGCTTGGAGCAGCAATCCTTCATAGACCTTGATGTTTTCCTCGGCCTGCAGTGCAAGAGCGTCAAAGTAATTTTTGCGGTTTTCGAAGAAAGTGTCAATAGCGTGGTTGAACGGCTTGTCTATTTCCTCCTCCAATTCCTTGTCCACCGGACCGGTCTTGATCCATTTCAATTTAAGGTTTTTGAAGTCTTCGGAAGTCTTTTTCCAATCGGTACTGTTCATCAAGGCCTCTGCCTCGACAATTAATTCCTTTTTTATTTCAAGGTTTCTCTTGCGGTTGGATTGGATGATCTCTTCAAGGTAGGCTTCAAGCTGGTTTAATTCCTCAATAAGGGGGACAAAATCACCAAGGGCATCATAACGTTTCAGAGACTCTTTTAGATGGATAAGTTTCATCAAAAAGGACCCTTTGTTCTGATTTTCCTCTATGTCTTTTTTTAGCTGGTCTACCTTTTCTTGAACTACTTTAAATCGATCTTCGAAATATTTAATGGTAGAGGCCTCGTCCTCCTTAACTTCCCCAATCACACGATCTTCTTGATTTAAAAAGCCCTTTAAGTAAACTTTGCCTTCTTTTATATAGCCATATGGATGCGCCATTGTAATTGTTATAGGTTGGTTGTTAGTATGCCCTGTCTGTTTCTTGCAAATTAATTAATTAAGATGCATTTATCCTAAAAAAGGCTAAAGTTTGCCATCTTTGCTTTTCTTGTAATTCCGCCCTTTATAGGGCAACCAATATAAACCAACCAACAATCATGAGTGCTGAGAAAATCATATTTTCAATGGCTGGGGTTTCCAAAATTTACCCACCCCAGAAAAAAGTCCTAAAAGATATTTACCTCTCTTTTTTCTATGGCGCCAAAATTGGCGTTTTGGGTTTAAATGGCTCTGGAAAAAGTTCTTTGCTGAGGATTATCGCGGGAATGGACAAGGAATTTTTGGGAGAAGTGGTTTGGTCACCCGGTTATTCTGTCGGAATGCTGGAGCAGGAGCCAAAACTTGATCCTACCAAAACGGTGAAAGAAGTCGTGGAAGAGGCAGTATCAGAGACAGTCAATCTCTTGAAGGAATTTGAAGCCATCAATGAGAGATTCATGGATCCCGCCTTGATGGAAGATCCCGATGCAATGGACAAACTGATCCAAAAACAGGGGGAAGTGCAGGAAAAGCTGGATGCCGCCAATGCTTGGGAACTGGATGTTATGTTGGATAAGGCCATGGATGCCCTCAGGCTTCCCCCCAGCGATGCCTTGGTGCAGCACCTTTCCGGAGGCGAAAAAAGAAGGGTTGCGCTTTGCAGGCTGTTGCTTCAAGAACCAGATGTCTTGTTATTGGATGAACCCACCAACCACTTGGACGCAGAGTCGGTGCATTGGCTGGAACAACACCTCAAGAATTACAAAGGCACCGTCATTGCCGTGACCCACGACAGGTATTTTTTGGACAATGTGGCTGGCTGGATACTGGAGCTGGATAGGGGAGAGGGCATACCTTGGAAGGGCAATTATTCCAGCTGGTTGGACCAAAAACAATCAAGGCTTAAGCAGGAAGAAAAATCGGAATCCAAGCGGCAGAAGACACTTGAGAGAGAATTGGATTGGATTAGAATGTCTCCTAAAGCCCGCCAATCCAAAGGCAAGGCTCGCTTGAACGCCTATGATAAGCTGGTGGGAGAAGATGCGAAGGAGCAAGAAGCCAAGCTCGAATTGTACATCCCGCCAGGGCCTAGGCTCGGGGCGAAGGTCATAGAAGTTAACGGGGTATCGAAAGCCTATGGGGATAAGCTTTTGTTCGAAAATCTCAGCTTCTCCTTGCCTCAAGGGGGGATTGTTGGGATCATTGGTCCCAATGGTGCGGGTAAATCCACACTGTTCAAACTCATCACCGGGAAGGAGCAGCCTGATACAGGAAATTTTGAAGTGGGGGAAACGGTACAGCTGGCGTATGTGGATCAGGAACATGATTCTCTGGACCCCAATCTGTCAGTGTACAATATCATTTCCGAAGGCAATGAATATATTAAGCTCGGAAACAAAGAAATGAACGCCAGGGCTTATGTCAGCAAATTTAACTTTGCTGGTTCGGATCAGGAAAAGAAGGTGGGGGTCTTGTCTGGAGGCGAGCGGAACCGGGTCCATCTGGCCATGACACTTAAGGAAGGCGGTAACCTCTTGCTGTTGGATGAACCCACCAACGATTTGGACATCAATACACTCCGTTCGCTGGAGGAGGCGCTGGAGAACTTTGGCGGCTGTGCCGTAGTAATTTCTCACGACAGGTGGTTTTTGGACAGAATTTGTACGCATATTCTGGCTTTCGAGGGAGAATCACAGGTCTATTGGTTCGAAGGGAATTTTTCTGATTATGAGGAAAACAAAATGAAAAGATTGGGTGATTTGACACCGAGGCGCATCAGGTACAAGAATCTAAAGTAGAAGCACGTACGCCACATCGTGCAACAATACTGTCAGTGAGCAGTGGCGAAGTTGTCAGGAGAGGCAGGCTTGGGCGTCACCCAGGCTATTTGTTAAGGGAGCGGCTCAAGACATAAGGCGAATTCAGGTATCAACTAAGTTTAATTGGTTCTGTTTGGAGGAGACGTTTCTTCAGGCAGTCAGTATAAAAGCCTTTTTTAATTATAATTATAATCGATGAATAGAAGAAAATTTGTAAAGAACGGCATCGTCTTAAGTGCGGTGCCTACAGTGCTCCCTTTTTTACCCTCTTATCTAAAGGAGGATACCCCTGCTCCAGGCAAGAAGCCTGTTTGGCTGGTGGAGATGATCCATCGCAACGACCAAAATATAGAGAATGCCTTAAAGAGAAGGATAAGTGACAAGGATGACCCCCGTTATGGGGCAGTACTTGATGGAGTGGATATCGTCACTCCTCATGGTGTATTGGGTTTGATAAAGGCCTCCATCTTATCTCTTACCAGCCCTGAGTCAAAATGGTACGACGATCAAAGACTCCTTAAGGATCTTGTCGATTCTGCGAAATTTTTGTTGACACTTCAGCACGAGGATGGGACTATCGACTTGGTCATCACCAATTTCCACTCAACACCGGATACCGGATTTTTGGTGAAATACCTTTGTCCGGCAGTAGCGATTCTTCGTAAAAGCGACGTGAAAGGCAAAGACGCACTATTGGACTTGTTAAAACAATTCCTCCAAAATGCAGGAAAGGCCCTGCTGGTCGGAGGGGTCCATACGCCGAACCATCGATGGGTAGTCAGTGCCGCCCTGGCAAGCCTCCACATGCTTTGGCCTAATCAGGCGTATGTCGAAAGAGCGGAAACCTGGCTTTCGGAAGGTATAGATCTTGATGTCGATGGTCAATACCAAGAGAAAAGCAGTTATATCTACTCCTCGCTCAGTGATCGTGTATTGATTACCGTAGCAAGAGGCTTTAACAAGCCAGAATTATTGGACTATGTCCGCAAGAACTTGGATATGACCTTCTACTACATCCATCCCAACGGGGAAATAGTTACGGAAGCCTCTGGCAGACAGGATAACTCCATCATTGGGACATTAGAAAACTATTATTATCCCTACAGGTACCTGGCCATCAAAGACCAAAACCCACAGTATGCTGCAGCTTGCCGATTGATAGAGGCAACAGCTTTCGTCAAAACCACAGGCTTCCTACAGTACTTTCTCGAGGACGAGACCCTATGGCAGGAATTGCCGAAGGCAGGCACTCTTCCGGTCAATTACTTTAAGACATTCTCCAATTCCGACCTGATCCGTGTCAGGAGAGGTGATTATGATGCCTCTATATTACCCAACAATCCGGCATTTTTCACCTTCCAAAAGAAGGCTGCTGTGCTGCAGGGTTTAAGAGTGGCAAGTGCATTTTTTGGAAAAGGACAGTTTACTGCCGAACATTACCAGGTAGAGAACAACACCATCCACATGGAGAGGTCGCTGGAAGGGCCTTACTACCAGCCCTTCCCTAAAGATAAAATACCCGGCGATGGGGTATGGGAGAATATGCCACGGACGGAAAGGCCGCTTTCTGAAGTCCAAAAACAGACGACGAGTGTTGACATAGTGGAGGTAGAGGGCGGATTTGAACTGGAAATTACCGTGGAAGGAACGGATAATGTTCCATTGGTGGTAGAGCTTATATTTAGGCCCGGCGGCGAATTTAAAAACGTTACCCCACACGAAAATTTAGCCAATGTCCATTTCTTAAAAGAAGGCAATGGTAAATATGAAATGAACGGGGATGTTATTGAATTCGGACCTGGGCATTATGAGCATAAATGGGTGGATATAAGAGGCGGATTGCCGCGCGTGGACGCCCCTAGCGTCTACCTTACCGGCATTACCCCATTCAAAAAGAAAATACGGATTTCGTAAATCATTTGGCACTTATAATCGACTTCTTCTCAAGAAGATGGTCGATTTTTCTAAAATCGATAATATCTTTTGAATTGGGGATGGTTATAAGTGCTTGTTATTTCGTTTATTTGCAAATGAATTTTGTTTGTTAGAAGATGAGACAGTTGCTATTACGTCCCGGTGCCGAGGAGTTAAACTATGAGATCAGGGGCATCGTCAAAAAGGCTAGAATTATAGAACAGATGGGGTATAATATCACCTGGGAAAATATAGGTGATCCCATCCAGAAGAACAATACCATCCCTTCATGGATGAAGGCCATTGTCGGAGATCTGGTCAGCAAAGACCAAAGCTACGGTTATTCGGACTCCAAGGGGATGCTTGAGACGCGTGAATTCTTAGCCGACATCAACAATAAAAGAGACGGTGTCAAAATCACTGCCGATGATATCCTGTTTTTTAACGGCCTTGGGGATGGGATAGCGAAGCTTTATCAGTTCTTAACTCCTACTGCGCGCATTATCGGGCCATCGCCTGCCTATTCCACACATAGCTCGGCGGAAGCCGCCCATGCCAACACAAGTCCTATCACCTATATGCTGGATCCGGACAACAACTGGTATCCGGATATGGAAGATCTTTACAACAAAGTGAAGTACAATCCAGGAATAGTTGGCATCCTGATCATCAACCCGGATAATCCTACGGGCATGGTTTATCCGAGGGAGGTGCTGGAAAGATTCGTTTCCATCGCAAAGGAATTTAATCTGTTGTTGATAGCCGACGAGATCTACCAGAACATTACTTACAACGGCTATGAAGCCATCGCTTTGTCCGAGGTGTTGGGGGACCTTCCAGGGATTTCCATGAAGGGAATATCAAAAGAATTCCCGTGGCCAGGATCGCGGTGCGGATGGATGGAGTTTTATAACAAGGAAAGCTCCAAGGAATTTAAGAAACTTTGTACTACGCTTGAAAATGCCAAGATGATCGAAGTCTGTGCTACCATGCTACCGCAGTTGGCCATACCCAAGATCATGTGCCATCCTGAATATGCCGCTTACCGCAAGGAGGCCAATGAACGTATCGGAAGGAGGAGCAGGATCATGGAGGAAACTCTAAAGGACGTCAAGGGCATCAAGTTCAACAAAACCAAAGGAGCATTTTATAATACAATTATTTTTGAGGACAATCTCCTAAATATCGACCAGCACCTTCCCATAGAGGATCCAAAGGTGCGGGCATTGTTGGATACTTGGTTGGAGGAAAAGGAAATGCCCCATGATAAGCGGTTCGTTTATAACCTTTTGGCCGCTGAAAAAATCTGCGTGGTTCCTGTAAGCTCTTTTTGCTCAGATCTCCGGGGGTTTAGGGTGACTTTATTGGAGGAGAACGAAGAGGTGTTTAGGCAAACTTTTGAAAGACTTGCCAACAGCATCCGGTATTATCTGACCTCCCATATAAAAGTAGAAGCCGTGGGATTGGGATGATACGCCCCTAGCTTCATCTGATATTCAAATCGGGGACTAATGTTCGCGGATATTTTCCAGCTGGGATTGCTCAATTTGTTCCTCCAGATCTTTTGGGGCTATCGGGTTATTTAGCAAATCATTGAGATCGGGTTGCCCGGCATCTACCCATGCGGTAAACCAAAAATCAGCCGTCATCTTGATGGATTTCCTCATTTGACGTTCAACCTGGCCATCTAGCAGGTCGGAATAGGCTTTGGTGAATTCCCTCGAATAAGACTTCGTGCTGAGGTTTCCCCGGTCGATAAAGCTGTATTTCTTGTCCTCACTGAATTTCAAGCTGAGTTCCCGCTCGAACCGAAGGACGCTGTCCACTGCCTGATGCGCCTGGATAACGGCGCTCCATGCAGCCAGCTGGGTGTTCTCAACATAGGTGGCCTTTCCAACAAGAAAATCATAATCATCGGACAACAATTCCGGAATTCGGCTTTCCCAAAAGCCGTGGATGCCATATTGCCCGGTGAGCTGGCCATTGTAGTTCACGGTGGTATGTAGGGGCACATTGATATCCCCGATATAATGGCCGAGATCGGCCGCGAGTCTTAAAATGGCTTTGGCGTCCTTTCTGGCAAAGGCTTCCGTCAGGTTCATCTTGACACGATAGACGTTCCAGGGTCCGATTCCATAAGCGCGTAGTGTGTCCTCACCATAATATTCTATGGCCTGCTCCCAATACCGCGGCAGTTTATAAATGGCGCTGTCTCCATAGACATCCGCATCGATAAAGTGTTTTTCAGCCTCACCCTCGACGGCATACCTTCTCCTGTCCGGATTTACGGCATTTTCTGTAAGGAACTGGATGTTTTCCTTGAAAAAGCCTAACATTTCCAAAGGCAGGGAAAAAACGGCGAGCCTATTTATCCTCCTATGGGCAAAAAATCCCCAAGCCTTGGAGCCCTCTATTCCCAGGAATAGGAACAACAGCAACAAAAAAGACTTTTTCATCATTGAATTTAAGAATTTAAAACAAGGGATGAAATAAATTTCATTACATTTGCTCTCCCTATTGACTGGGAGGTGGGATATTTTTCGAATTTCAGGGCTTTACATAGTTTTGGTCTGGAATCTTTTGTCTTTAAAAATAAATAGATTAAATTTGCACTCCATAATCCGATAGGACTGTAAAAAAAAAGTAAAAAATAGATATGGCAAATCATAAGTCAGCCCTTAAAAGAATTCGTTCCAACGAGGCAAAACGTTTAAGAAATCGATATCAGGCAAAAACTACCCGTACGTTTATTAAGAGACTGAAAGGTGCCACTGACAAAGTGGAGGCGCAAGAGCTTTTTCAAAAAGTCTCTTCTATGATCGACAAATTGGCGAAGAATAACATTATTCATAAGAATAATGCGGCCAATAAAAAATCCAAGTTGGCCAGATTTGTCAGCAGCATTGCTTAATTTACATTTGCTTTAAAATATTGTAAGCCCTTCAGATATGAGGGGCTTTTTTTATTGCGTATTTTTTAATATTTTTAGAAGGATAATTTTTTAAAATATGGACAGCTATCAGTCGATCAAAATATCGTCCTTAGCAGAAGAGGACAGGCCTAGGGAAAAGCTTGTATTGAAAGGGAAGGCCGCCCTCTCGGATGCGGAATTAATAGCCATACTTATCGGATCGGGTACCAAATCCCTCAGTGCAGTGGACCTGTCTAAATATATCCTTGGAAGTGTTGATAATGACCTGGCACAGCTCGCAAGGTTGTCTGTAAAGGATCTTCAACGGTTTAAAGGTATTGGCGAGGCAAAGGCGATCAGTATAGTCAGTGCGCTGGAACTGGGAAGGCGCCGGAAAATATTGGAGCCTCAAAAGAAGGCGAAAATAACTTCTTCCTCTGATATTTTCGAGCTGATGAAGCCTGAATTGTTGGATGAGTCCATTGAGCATTTCTATGCGGTTTTTTTGAATAGAGCGAATGTCGTCATCAAAAAACAGGTCATCAGCCAAGGCGGTACCAGTGCGACAGTAGTCGATCCCAAGATCGTCTTCAAGTATGCCATGGACAATATGGCCAGTTCTATCATCCTCGTGCATAACCACCCTTCCGGCAACCTCAAACCCTCCCAAACCGACATACAACTGACAAGAAAGATGGTGGAGGCCGGCAAAAATTTAGAGTTATTGGTATTGGATCATGTGATATTCACGGATGTTGGCTATTTTAGCTTCGCAGATGAATCGATGATCTAAATTTGATGAACATAAAAACAATACTTCTTGTGCTGGGTTCGGTCATTATCCTGGCCGCCGTGATTTATGCCATGTCGGGGGCCGAAACTCCAGAACAATATGTAGAAAGAATTGAAAAAGAACGGGAGCGACAGTTTAAGTTCCTGAAATACAATGCTGAATCCCCCCTGACGGAGAAGCAAAAAGATGCGCTGGTGGCCTTGGATTATTTTCCCGTCGATCCGGCGTATAAGGTAAGGGCAAGGTTGCTCCCGGTGGATCAAAGGGTCATGATACAGATTCCCATGACCGATGGCACCTTGGAGCGCTACATCAAACAGGCTATTGCAGAGTTTGAATTACAGGGAAAAACACACCGGTTGCTTTTGTTGCAATCGGCCAGCGAAGGGGATCCAAGAAATTATTTTTTGGCGTTTGCAGATGATACCAGCGGGGAAGAAACGTATGGCGGGGGCAGGTTTCTCGATGTGAGAAGAGATGGCCAAAACTCCATTACGATAGATTTCAACTTGGTGTACAATCCTTACTGTACCTATAACCCGGATTATGCCTGTCCTATTCCCCCGAAGGAAAACCTCCTGACGATCCCGATCCGGGCCGGGGAGAAAAATTACAATGAATAAGCTTTTGCCATTGGCATTTCTCTTAAATTTGCTCTTAAATCATCCTGGCTAAGGTATTGAAAATCGCAAGTAACTTTCCTTAAGCTATAGAAAAGGATCTTGTGCTATGGCGTTGCGGCACAAGGGGACTTAAATTAACCAAAATGAAAATCTCAATAAATAGGCTTAAAAATTTTATCACATTTCAGGAATCTTCGGAGGAAGTAGCAGCTTTGTTGACTGCCTCTGGCTTGGAGGTGGAGGGCATCGAAAAGTTTGAGTCCATCCCCGGAAGTCTGGAAGGAGTGGTGATAGGGCAGGTGATGACCTGTGTTCCCCATCCAAATGCGGATAAACTGAGCCTTACTACAGTTGACGTGGGGGAAGAAACCGTCCCCATCGTGTGTGGGGCCCCTAATGTTGCTGCAGGGCAGAAGGTGGCCGTGGCATTGGTTGGGGCCACGCTCTATCCCCAGGAGGGAGAGCCTTTTGTGATCAAAAAGGCAAAAATACGGGGAGAGGCTTCACAAGGAATGATCTGTGCAGAGGATGAATTGGGATTGGGGGATGGACATGACGGCATTATGGTGCTTGATACCATATTGCCCAACGGTACTCCCGCTAGCCAATATTTTCATATCTCGACAGACCATGTGCTGGAAATAGGCCTTACGCCCAACCGTTCAGACGCTGCCTCCCATCTTGGAGTGGCAAGAGACCTGAAAGCTTTGCTAAAGAAGGAGCTCAACCTGCCAGCGGTGGATGCTTTCGCCGTGGACAACCGCAACAGAACCGTCAAGGTGGAGGTAGAAGACCGGTTAGACTGCCCGAGGTATGCGGGATTGACCATCTCCGGGGTCAAAGTAGGCCCCTCTCCGGTCTGGTTACAGGATTTCCTGAAGGCATTAGATCTCGAGCCCATCAATAACATCGTGGATATCACCAATTTTATCCTACATGATCTGGGACAGCCCGTGCATGCTTTTGATGTAGACCGGATTGCCCAAGACCAGCTCATTATTAAAAAGCTTCCTAAAGATTCGCCTTTCGTGACCTTGGACGGAAGGGAAAGAAAACTCTCTGGCGAAGAACTGATGATTTGTGACCCGGACGGCGGACTTTGTATTGCGGGCATATTTGGAGGGAAGGATTCTGGTGTCAGCGAGCAGACTACTGCTATCTTTCTTGAAAGTGCCTATTTTTCCCCTAATGTCATCCGCAAAGGCAGCCAGTTCCACGGGCTAAAAACCGATGCCTCTTTCCGTTTTGAAAGGGGAACGGATCCCAATATGCCTGTTTATGCCTTGAAGCGTGCGGCTATGTTGATCAAGGAAATTGCCGGCGGTGAAATTTCATCCGATATAGTCGATGTATATCCCGATCCTGTGGCGGATTTCGAGATCGATGTTTCTTATAAGCATATTCAGAGGTTGATCGGAAAGACGCTGCCACAGGAGGAGATCAAGGAAATCTTGGAAGGGCTGGAAATTCAGGTGGTTCAGGAGACCAAGGAAGGCTTTAAGGCGGTGGTGAAGCCCTACAGGACGGACGTCACTAGGGAGGCGGATATCATCGAGGAGATACTGAGAATCCATGGCTTTGATAATATCCCGCTTTCGGAGGATTACCATGCGGATTATTTGGCTGACCATCCTGAAAAGGACAGCAACAAACTTCAGTACCGGGTGTCGGAATTGTTGGCGGCAAAAGGCTTTAACGAGATAATCACCAACTCCCTTACCAAGCCAGTATATACCGAAAAGGCGCAGCACCTTGATTTCTCCGAAAATGTGGAAATCCTCAACAGCCTCAGTGAAGACCTGCGGGTGATGAGGCAGACCCTGCTCTTTACCGGCTTGGAGGTTTTGTCCCACAACATCAATAGAAGGCAAAAGGATTTGAGGTTTTTTGAATTTGGGACCACATATTTTAAACAAGAAGGGGGATATAGAGAAGAAAAGCACCTATCTTTATTCCTGACTGGCAATAAGGCGGAGGAGAGTTGGCTGGAACCTTCAAAACCACTTGCCTTTCCCGACCTGTATTCTGTAGTGGAGAGTTTGCTGCAAAAGCTGAATCTGGGGCAACCCACGATGGAAATTGTACATGAGGCACCTTTTGATTATGCGCTCAAAATCAGTTTCGGGAAAAAGGAAATCGGCAAAGTAGGCATGCTTTCTTCAGATATTGCCAAACTTGCAGAGGTGAGGCAGGAAGTGTTGTTTGCCGAATTGCGATGGGATACCTTGACCAAAATGGCTTCAGGAGTCAAGAAATATACCGCCTTGTCTAAATTCCCTGAAGTGAGGAGGGATCTTTCCCTGGTGATAGATAAGCATGTGACCTTTGAAGCGATAAGGGAGATTGCTATTAAATCCGGAGGGAAGCTACTCCAGAGAATAAATGTATTTGACGTGTACCAAGGAGATAAGATTGAAGCGGGCAAAAAGGCCTATGCGCTCAGTTTTTACCTACAGGACATAGAGAAAACATTGACGGACAAAGTCATCGACAAAACAATGGACAAATTGATGCACTCATTTGAAAATGAGGCTGGGGCTTTGATCAGGAAATAGAGATGATTCACGATGAACTTCAACGGTTGGAGAAGCTGGCCGGTCTGGTGACCAGAAAAATCCAGCAAATGGAGCAAGAAAATGCTGCTCTCAAACAGGAGCTTGAGGAAACTAAAAGCTTGGTCCTGCAAAAGGAGGAGTCGTTGGAACATTTTAAAAATCAAATTAAAATTAGTAAAATTGTAAACAACATACCGGTAGAATATAAAGCGTCTGCTGAATTGAAGGAAAGAATTGATAATTATATAAAGGAAATTGACAAGATAGTTGATTACCTGTCTGGATGAAATGGATACACTTTCGATAAAAATCAAAATCGGTGACCGGGATTATCCCATGAAAGTGAAGGTAGAGGATGAGGCCAGGATCAGACGAGCAGGTAAGTTGATCAATGACAAGCTTAAAAGGTACAGGGAAGAATTTGGATTAGATGATAGACAGGATTTATTGGCTATGGTAGCTTTTGATTGTATGGTGGAGACCATGGAGTTGAACGAGATGAGCTCCGAGGATAGCCAAAAAGTCACATCGACCATCCGACAGATCAGTGACTCCCTGTCCAGCCTCTTGTAATATTAGTCCCCTTTCGTTCTTTTGGATACTTTGTAAGCTCCGGTAGGATATAAATCTAATATACCTATGGGAATCACATTATACATTATTGTAGCAGGCGTAGTGGGCCTGCTCTTAGGTGCGCTGATAGCGGGCTTTTTCATCAAAAACAACAGTAAAAAGATAGAAGATGAGGCTAGGGATAAGGCCAAAAGCCTGATCCGGGAGGCAGAAATAACAGCCGAAGCCACCAAAAAAGACAGGATACTGGAAGCGAAGGAGAAATACCTCCGGCTAAAATCAGAATTTGAAGAGGATGTCAACAAGAAAAAAGCCATTCTGATCACCAACGAGGGCAAGCTGAAGCAAAGGGAGCAGGTCCTTTCCAAGGAAATGGAGCAGCTGAAGCGGAAGGAAGCCGAAATGGAAAGCAAAAAGGAAGTGCTTAGCGCACAGCTCCATGCTGTCCAGGTCAAGAAGGAAGAACTGGACCGGGTGACCCACCAGAGGATCACCGACCTCGAAAAAGTCGCCCTCCTCACCCGTGAGGAGGCCCGTGAGCAGCTCGTGGTGATGCTGAAGGATGAGGCGGCATCGAAAGCTTCTTCCCATATCAAAGACATCCTGGACCAGGCCAAACTAAGTGCCACCAAACAGGCCAAGAAGATCGTACTCGATACCATTCAAAGAACGGCAACAGAGCATGCTATTGAGAACTGCGTGTCTGTGTTCAATATTGAGAGTGATGACATCAAAGGCAAGATCATCGGAAGGGAAGGCCGAAATATCCGGGCACTTGAGGCTGCTACCGGTGTGGAGATTGTTGTAGATGATACGCCTGAGGCCATCATTATCTCAGGCTTTGATCCCGTAAGAAGGGAGATTGCCCGATTGTCGCTGCACCGCTTGGTGCAGGACGGAAGGATACACCCCGCCAGAATCGAGGAGGTTGTGGCCAAAACGGAGAAAAACATTGAGGAGGAAATCGTTGAAATAGGCGAACGAACCTGTATTGATCTTGGGGTACATGGTCTGCACCCGGAATTGATCCGGATGGTGGGACGGATGAGGTTCCGCTCCTCTTATGGGCAGAACCTGCTGCAGCACTCCAGGGAAGTGGCCAAGCTCTGCGCTACGATGGCTGCAGAAATGGGCATCAATGCCAAGCTGGCCAAAAGAGCCGGATTGTTGCATGATATCGGTAAAGTCTATCCCGAGGAGGCCGAACTGCCTCACGCCATCTTGGGTATGGAGCTCGCCAAGAAGTATAAGGAGCATCCAGAGGTAATCAATGCCATCGGTGCCCACCATGATGAAATAGAAATGACCTCCATGCTTTCGCCCATTGTTCAGGCCTGTGATGCCATATCAGGCTCAAGACCTGGCGCTAGGAGAGAGATCATGGACAGCTATATCAAACGTCTCAAAGATCTGGAAGATTTGGCACTGAGCTTTGATGGGGTAAACAAATGTTTTGCCATGCAGGCAGGTAGGGAACTGAGGGTGATGGTGGATGCCGACAACGTAGATGATGCTACAGCGGGCCAACTTTCCTTTGATATTTCTCAAAAAATCGAAAAGGATATGCAGTATCCCGGTCAGATCAAGATCACGGTGATCCGGGAGATGCGCGCGGTGAATTACGCTAAATAAGAGGGTATTGGGCGTGGGAGCAAAAGGAGACATCAACGCGCTGTCCCTTACTCTTAACTTCTGTCAATCAGAAGAGAAGCCATTCCTAAATTATACATTAAAAAACCAGCTTGAGGGAGAGGTCTTCCAAGCTGGTTTTTTTGTTTGCTTAAAGCCTTTCCTCCGAAAGGCTAATATCTAGCCGGAGGACTGTAAAAATTAATTAGGTGTTATTAATTCCTGATAGAATCCGTGATTTATCGGGCTTAATATCCCACAAAGCGGAATAGATCCATAAGGGTGGGTATAAAGAAATTAGCATCATTTTTAAAAGACCGAAACACAAACATGGTGGACCGTGACCTGTTTGACGTTAAGAATCAGGAGATGCAAAGCATCATGGTGACAGATAAAACAGGAATTAGGAGCTAAAGGGTGGCAACGTTAGTTGTAGAAGGTTAATAGCCCCTCTGCATTGCCGCTTCCAATTCGCTACTGGTCGTTGGTTGGGTAAGGTGGCTGCTTTGTGTCCTTGATTACTTCATTCAAAGTAGTTCCTCCTTTGATCCCAAAGTCCAGGGTACGAATAGGGAAAGGGATCATGATATCATTTTCATCAAATGCTTTTTTAAGATTTTTAATGGCGGTGTTTTTTACAGAGACATAGGCCTTGTCGGTCCGTGAGTAATTCAGCCAGATATTCACGGAAAAATTTATGGAACTGTCTCCAAACTCCTTCCAAAAAACCGTGACTTCTTCCGACTCGATGCGTCCAGGAATGTTTTCCATCGCAGCTATAGCTATCTCCTCTACCTTATCCAAATCATCCCCATAGCTTACCCCACAATCAATTCTGATTCTTCTTTTACCCATCGCGGTATAATTGGTAAACGTCTCTTGGAATAAAAAGCGGTTAGGGACATGCACCATCGGTCCGTCAAAAGTCTGTACCTTGGTGACGCGGAGATCAATATCCGCGACGGTGCCCATGACCCCGTCGTGTGTCTCTATGACGTCACCGATACTAAAGGGCCGCTGGAAGGTGATGAATATGCCGGACATGAAGTTGGCGGCGGTATCCTGGAAAGCAAACCCTAAAGCAAGGCCTAAAATACCGAGACCTGCCAGGATGGAAGCTACAGTTCCGGTCAAGTTCAGTATAGATAGGGAGAGCATCAAGCCGACGATCAGAATTACGAGGAAAAATAGCCTGCTTAAAAACCCGCTGATTGTCTCGCTAAAGTGGGCTTTGACGAGATATTTTTTAGAAATCCTTTCCAACAAACGGCCCAAGAAGTAGATGCTTATCAAAATAACCAACGCCAAGCCGATGTTGGGCAGAAGCCGGACAAAGGCTATTAGCCAACTCTCCAGCTTATTGAGCAGGGTATTGATTAATTCCGATGTTTCCATTATTCGAATTAAAGGTGATAGAAAAAGAACAGATTGATGGAAACATAGGAATGATTTAGCGGTTTCTTAAAAACTACCAACAACAGGAGTCACAGCAATTAGTTTACCTTGACTCTTTATAAATATTGTACAATTTAAATGCCATATGTAGAAATGAAAAATAGCGACTTATCCTAACTTTAATCCGGGCGAACAAGCGCACCATATTGGAATCGAAAACCATGGAAATGTATCGGGTGGCGCTTCATCAGGTGCGGCCAACCGCACGCCTTAGTAACATGGCAGGACTCGTGTGCGGTCCGGTCCTATCGATGAGGGAAAAATGCTTTTGGCCGAACCCAAGAAGCTGTTGGACCAAAATTCTGCTAAAAACTTAGTCGTGTGGGGGAACTTCCTACGGTGGCTGAGGTCACTCTTTATGACCATCCACAGCAGATGGAGGCGCTAGAAAAGAAGGTATGGTCAAGGTCATACCAAGAGCAAAGATTTGGATTCAAAATGCTTATTAATAACCATTAAGCGGTAATTTTGGCCCTTAAATTATGAATATTTTGGAACTACTTTCTTAATAAAAGATTTTCAAATTTGAAACAATTTTAGACACCAACAAAATTAAAGTGCTGGTTATAAATGATTTATATTATATTTCTGTAAACTTTTTGTAATCTATCTTTTTTAAAACTCAAAAAAAGTATCTTTGTAATAACACCGCTCCACTACTCGCCACCGATCTTCTTAACGGACTGTAGGTGTGTGGATTCAATCATTATTTACAATAAATCGGTATGGATATGGAAGTAAAAAACCTCACAGAACAAGCCACAACCTACACATTGGACGAGGCTTATCAGGCCACTTTAAAGTATTTTAAAGGCGATGAACTTGCTGCCCGCGTTTGGGTAAACAAGTATGCATTGAAGGACTCTTACGGATCCTTGTTCGAGCTAACTCCTGATGATATGCACAGGAGAATTGCCCGGGAAATCGCAAGGGTAGAGAAAAACTATCCCAACCCTTTGAGTGAAGATGAGGTTTTTGATCTGGTGAAGGACTTCAAATATATCATTCCGCAAGGAAGCCCCATGACAGGGATTGGCAATCCGTTTCAGATTGCGTCTCTTTCCAACTGCTTTGTGATCGGGGCGGATGGGCCATCGGATTCTTATGGTGGAATCATGAAGGTAGATCAGGAACAGGTACAATTGATGAAAAGAAGAGGAGGGGTAGGCCATGATTTGTCCCACATCCGCCCAAAAAGTTCTCCTGTAAAAAACTCGGCTTTGACTTCTACCGGTCTTGTGCCTTTTATGGAGCGTTATTCCAATTCTACCCGTGAAGTGGCACAGGACGGGCGACGTGGCGCTTTGATGCTTTCGGTAGCCATCAAGCATCCGGATGCGGAGAGCTTTATCGATGCCAAGATGACGCAGGGTAAAGTTACCGGGGCGAATGTCTCCGTTCGGATAGATGATGAATTCATGCGCGCCGTTGAGGGTAACCAAATATATAAGCAGCAATATCCGATTGACGGTGACCAGCCTCAATATTCCAACGAGGTAGACGCGCAAAGGATATGGAAGAAAATAGTACATAATGCCTGGAAATCAGCGGAGCCAGGGATCCTGTTTTGGGATACCATCATCAGGGAATCCCTGCCAGATTGCTACGCGGACTTGGGTTATAAAACGGTTTCTACCAATCCCTGTGGGGAAATACCACTTTGTCCGTATGATTCCTGCCGGTTGTTGGCGATCAACCTGTATTCCTATGTGGAAAATCCCTTCACCAAAGAGGCGGCCTTTAACTGGGGATTGTTCAAGAAGCACGTGCATTATGCCCAAAAGATCATGGATGATATCATTGATCTGGAACTTGAAAAAATAGATGCCATTCTGAAGAAAATCGAAGAGGATCCTGAGGATATGAGCATTAAAGGGGTAGAGTATAATCTTTGGCTGGAGATTCGGAAGAAAGCCAAGGAGGGGAGAAGAACAGGTATAGGCATTACTGCAGAAGGAGATATGTTGGCTGCCTTAGGTTTGAGGTACGGCAGTGAAGAAGGTGTTGCGTTTTCAGTAGATATCCATAAAAACTTGGCGCTCGAGGCCTATAGAGGTTCTGTTTTGACTGCAAAAGATAGGGGCCCTTTTGCCATTTATGATTCGGAACGGGAAAAGAACAATCCTTTTATGCTCCGGTTGAAAGAGGCTGATGCTGAACTTTACTACCAGATGACCGAGTATGGAAGAAGGAATATTGCGTTGTTGACCATTGCGCCAACAGGCACCACCAGTTTGATGTCTCAAACCTCCTCTGGGATAGAGCCGGTGTTCCTGCCGGTTTATAAAAGAAGAAGAAAAGTAAACCCTAATGATAAAGATGTAAGGGTGGATTTCGTGGATGAAGTAGGGGATTCTTGGGAAGAGTATGTTGTATTTCACCATCGCTTTAAAGAATGGATGGAAATCAACGGCTATGATACGACCAAGAACTATTCCCAAGCTGAACTGGATAAGTTTATCGCCCTTTCCCCCTATTACAAAGCCACTTCCAACGATGTGGATTACCTCAAAAAGGTCAAGATGCAGGGAGCTATCCAGAAATGGGTGGACCATTCTATCAGTGTGACCATCAATATGCCGCAGGATGTCTCCGAGGATTTGGTAGGGGAATGTTACATGGAAGCCTGGAAGGCGGGATGTAAGGGTGTAACTGTGTACCGTGACGGCTCTAGGGCAGGGGTTTTGATTTCCAACGAAGAGAAAAAGAAAGAGGAGAAAAGCCAGGGGTGGTCTATTTTCCCAACCACAAGGCCTACGGTATTGGATGCTGAAGTGGTCCGTTTTCAAAATGCCAAAGACAAATGGGTGGCGTTCATCGGCCTCATCGACGGCAGGCCTTACGAGATCTTTACCGGATTTGCGGATGATGAAGACGGGATCATCCTTCCAAGATGGCTCAATAAGGGTCTAATTATCAAGAACAGGAATGAAGATGGCAGTTCCCGTTATGACTTCCAATACCAGAACAAAAGGGGCTATAAAACCACCATTGAGGGCTTGTCCTATAAATTCAATCCTGAGTACTGGAATTATGCGAAACTGATCTCCAGTACCTTGAGACATGGAATGCCTATCGAGAAGGTGGTAGATCTGATCAGCAGTCTCCAGCTAGACGAGGCGATCAATACCTGGAAAAACGGAGTAGCGCGTGCCTTAAAGCGCTATGTGCCTGATGGGGCAGAAGCCAAAAAGCAGAAATGCGAGAGCTGTAACTCCACTAACCTCCATTATCAAGAAGGCTGCCTGACCTGTAAGGATTGCGGCTCGTCGAAGTGTGGATAGGAAGGAGGCATTGGTGTCAAGACAGGAGTGCCAAGATACACGCACCTAGATCAAAGAACAAACAACCAAAATCAATTATTCTTCGGTCTTCGAGCATTAAAAAGGGAATGTATCTTTGTGGGGAAGGAATACTTTCTTCCTCCGGAAACATTCCCTTTATTTTTGGGGTTATACCCCCATCAACCAATAAAGCCCGATCCATGCAACAGGACTCCGTACGTTTAAATAAATTTATCAGTGATACCGGGTTATGCTCGAGACGGGAGGCGGATCGCTTTATTGAGCAGGGTACGGTTTTTATTAACGGGCGTAAGGCTGTAGTAGGGGATCAGGTAAAAGGTGGTGACAGGGTCAAAGTGAATGGACATATGTTGGAGCCCCGGGCGATTGAGGACATGGTATTCATTGCCTTGAACAAGCCCGTTGGAATCACTTCCACCACGGAAAAAGATGTCCGGGATAATATTGTGCGTTATGTCAACCATAGCCAGCGGATTTTTCCCATTGGCCGTTTGGACAAGGATTCCCAAGGGCTGATTTTTATGACCAACAATGGGGACATGGTCAACAAGATCTTAAGGGCTGGGAATAACCACGAAAAAGAATATGTAGTCACAGTGGACAAGCCTTTGACCGAGGAGATGATCCGCGGGATGGGGCGGGGCGTTCCGATCTTGGGCGAGATAACCAAAAAATGTAAAGTATTCCAAGAAAGCGCTTTTGTCTTTAGGATCATTTTGACCCAAGGGCTCAACCGACAGATCAGGAGAATGTGCGAACATTTCGGCTATGAAGTCACCAAATTGGAACGGGTGAGGATCATGAACATTGATTTGAAAGGTCTACCCACGGGTGATTGGAGGGATTTGACAGAGAAGGAGATGAATGAGATCTACCAAATGATCGAAGGATCCTCATCTGATCCCGTCGCAAAACCTAAAGCCAAGGCTTCCATCAAAAAAAATGCACCTTGGAAAAAAGAGGGGGGATATTCAGCCCATAAACCCTCAGATAACAAGAGGGCTTCTCCCAAAAGTAGTTCAGGAAAGAGGGAGGGGAAATCCCGTGTATCGCCAAAGCCATCTGCAGGCCGTGGATATGGCTCAAGAGGGGCAGCCAATGCCTCTGGAAGGAACAAAAAGCGGAGATAATCAACTGGCCGTATAATGGGGGGTGTAGTTGGACAGCCCTTACGTTATGTGGGCAAACTGGGTCCTCATGGCGAAAATGTTATAAATTTTTAATTTTTTGTGGTGGCTGGGATTTTGCTATGCTTTCCTTTAAATTGTTCTTCTTTATTATAAAAAAAACGATGGCAAATAAACCGACCAAAGAAAAAGTAACCATGGCCAAGGTCTTTAGGACGATCATCTGGCCTAGGAGAAAGCAATTACTTATCGGCCTAGTTCTAATTGTCATCAGTCGTTTGGCCGGCCTGGTCTTGCCCGGTGCGAGTAAATACCTGGTGGACGATGTGATTCCCTCCAGTGACTTTGAATTGTTAAAATGGCTTATTATTGCGGTGGTTTTGGCGGTGATTGTCCAGTCTGTTACCTCCTTTGCTTTGACTCAAATTCTGAGCGTAGAGGCCCAGAACTTAATTTCAAAATTGCGGGCACAGGTTCAGGCCCATATCATCCGCTTGCCTCTCCGCTTTTTTGACAGCGCCAAGACCGGCGAACTGGTTTCTAGGGTAATGACGGACGTCGAGGGTGTCAGGAATCTTGTCGGTACCGGGTTGGCGCAAATGGTGGGAGGGGTGTTGACTTCTGTGATCTGTTTGGTGCTGTTGATTATGATCAGTCCCCTATTGACCTTATATGTGTTGGTACCTGTAGCCGTTTTCGGTATTATTTCCCTGAAGGCCTTCGGAAAGATCAGGCCTATATTTAGGGAACGGGGAGTGATAAATGCAGAAGTCACAGGCAGGCTTACAGAAACATTGGGCGGCATCCGCGTGATCAAGGGTTTTAATGCGGAAAAGCAGGAAATCAGGACTTTTGAGGAAGGCGTCAACCGCTTGTTTTTGAATGTCAAAAGCAGCCTTACCGCAACCAGCTTCGTGACGAGTGCGGCGACTTTGCTCTTGGGCTTGGCCTCCGCAGGGATTATGGGAATCGGGGGCTTTATGATCATGGAGCAGGATTTGACCTTTGGAGACTTTTTGGCGTTTACTTTACTGCTGGGTTTTATGATTGCCCCCATTCTTCAGATGAGTAATATCGGAAGCCAGTTGACAGAAGCTTTTGCCGGTTTGGATCGGACAGAAGAGCTGATGAATTTGCCTTTGGAAGAGGATCCTTTACGACGCACGTTGGCCTTACCTGATATTCGCGGGGAAGTGAAATTTGAAGACGTGAGTTTTTCCTATGAGGAGGGGAAGAAGATCCTTAACAATATTAATTTCCTGGCACCTGCGGGTTCCGTCACGGCCTTGGTGGGAAGTTCAGGCTCTGGCAAGACGACCATTTCCGGATTGGTCGCCTCCTTCCTGAATCCAGATTCGGGAAAAATCACTGTTGATGGAATAGATCTTCAGCAGATCAGCCTGGACAGTTACCGGAGCCAGCTGGGCGTCGTATTGCAGGATGATTTCCTTTTCGAGGGGACCATCAGGGAAAATATCCTGTTCTCCCGCCCGGACGCTTCTCCCGAATTGGTGGATAACGCTGTCCGTGCTGCTTATGTGAATGAGTTTACCGATAAGTTTGAATTGGGCTTGGACACGATGATCGGTGAAAGGGGCGTGAAGCTTTCGGGTGGACAACGGCAAAGATTGGCCATTGCCAGGGCCATCTTGGCAGATCCAAAACTTTTGATACTTGATGAGGCCACCTCGAGCCTGGATGCGGAAAGTGAGCACTACATTCAAGCCAGTTTGAAGGAGTTGCTGAAGGGCAGGACCACTTTTGTGATTGCCCATCGATTAAGCACCATCCGCCAAGCGGATCAGATACTCATCATCGAGCAAGGTGAGATCGTCGAAAAAGGCAAGCATGAGGAACTGATTGCACAACAGGGAAGGTATTATGACCTGTACACTTATCAGGCGAGGATATAGGGAGCAAAGGGGTTAATTAAGGCGGAGAAGAAACAGGTATAGAAAGGTGTTTGTCCGAGGTTTGAATTTCGGGATTATTTTCTGCGCAGCAGCCCGTCAACAGAGGGGTCTATATCTGTATCGCGTTAAATGGTTCTATCTGTTTTGTTTGACTGACATAGTCTTATAGCTTGATCCCGTACGGCTGTTTGTCATTAATTTCTTTTTTCCATTCAAAAGCACATGTTCCTCTTCAGAGGATATGTTTGTTTTTAATGAAGTCATACGAATGCTTAAAATCGTTGGGGTGTTCAATTGCTGCCCACAAAAAAGTGTCTTTAAGCAATTAATGACCCTTGGCAAGAGTCCAATTTTAAGAAAATCATTTATAACCTGCTGAAGAAAATTGACCGTCGCTCAAAATTTGCACCACTATTAAAAAGAAAAAAACCTAACCTGCCATATTTCAGCAAGTTAGGTTTTTTAGTTGTGGAGCTGGCGAGATTCGAACTCGCGTCCAGATAGGGAAACACCGTACCGTCTACATGTTTAGTTACCTGTTGGGTTTTCGATGCCGGACCGCTGGGTAACACACCTGTCCTGGCACTTAGCTGTTGAATTTCGCACCAGCTTAACAGCATCACTGGCACTAGCCCTGTCTTTTCGACACCCCAGAATCAACCCCGACAAGGCGGAGGGTCGCGGGATGTGGCCGGGGAATCTCTATCGAGGTTCAACCCTTTAAGCTATGATCTTTCCCCTAGGGGTAAGATTAGGCAGCCATGGCGTAATCAGATTCGCCAATTATAATTTGTATGAATTATTCACGGACGTACATACTCCACCCGACATGCGAGCCCAGTCTTCACTCCTACTGTCAAAACCGGTCAGCCCCATTTTCAGGGATAAGACAAACTTAACCTATTTTTTGTTCCCCGATGAAGAAAAAAAAATCACAGATCGGCAAATGGGCTAGCCTCATTTTTGCACTGTCCCTGCAAAATCTTTGCTATGTTGAAAAATATACTCTTCATCTTCCTCTTTATAGTCCCTTCAGTACTTTCTGCCCAGATCCTTAATATGGAGAAATTGCGCATGGAACAGGATACCGCCAAAAACTTACTGGCCAAAGCGGTTATTGGCCTGACGGCCAATAACAGAAGTGGTGCGGAGGATGAGCCTGCCCATTTGTTCGCTTTTAACTTTGACATAAATCTCATGTATTACCCCGGCAAGCATGCTTATATCCTTGTGTCGAAATTTGATTACCTGAGAGTCAACGAAGAGGGGGTGATGAACTATGGGTACCTCCACGGCAGGATCAATTTTTTGAGGGAAAGAAAATTCAACTATGAGACCTTTGTCCAGTATTCCTTCGACAATGCCAGGGGCTTGGACACCCGCTGGATCTTTGGCGGTGGCCTGCGGCATGATATTTTTAAAACAGATAAAACCACCTTGCTTATCGGGGTAGGAGGAATGTTTGAGACAGAAAAATGGCGTTACCCAAAAACCGACCGTTTACTGCAGGTGGACATGTTCAAAAGTTCCAATTACCTCTCCCTTCAATCCGCCATCAACGATTATGTTGACCTTAACCTCGTCAATTACTACCAGACAGGCTATGATGGCGCCATTGAGGGGTTCCGTAACCGGTTCACGGTGTCCCTAATCCTGAACGCAAAATTGACGGACAAGCTATCATTGACCAATTCTTTTGATCTGGCCTACGAAGACAAACCCATCATCCCGATCACCCAGCTGATTTATACGCTGAAGACGGGTATTTCCATCAACCTGTAGATTCGCAGGCTTTGCCTCCTCATTCGCATCAGGATTATCCCATATTTGACCTGCGGGATTTGGAATAATTTCCTAACTTGCGGCGATGGAAAATTTTGTCGTTTCAGCCAGGAAATATAGGCCTTCCGATTTTAAGAGTGTGGTGGGGCAACAGCATATCACCACCACCTTGAAGAATGCAATCAAAAACAACCACCTTGCCCAAGCCTTTCTTTTTTGTGGCCCTAGAGGGGTTGGGAAGACAACCTGTGCCCGAATTCTCGCCAAAACCATCAATTGCGAAAACCTTACTGCAGATTCCGAAGCCTGTAATACCTGCGATTCCTGCAAGGCATTTAATACCAACAGTTCCTTCAATGTCTACGAACTCGATGCAGCGTCCAACAACTCGGTAGATGATATCCGTACACTGGTGGATCAGGTAAGGTATGCCCCACAAAAGGGAAATTATAAGATCTATATCATCGATGAGGTCCACATGCTTTCCGTTCAGGCTTTTAATGCCTTTCTGAAAACGCTCGAGGAACCGCCTAAGTACGCGATTTTTATCTTGGCGACCACGGAGAAGCACAAGATAATCCCCACAATCCTTTCCCGCTGCCAGATCTTTGATTTTAACAGGATCCAGATCAAGGATATTGCGGAGCATCTAAAGCATGTAGCTTCGGAAGAGAATATTACATATGAAGAAGAGGCCTTGCGGCTGATTGCCACCAAGGCGGATGGCGCCTTGAGGGATGCGCTATCGATTTTTGATTTGATCGTAACGTATTCCGCAGGGAGGAAACTCACCTATGAAGAGACCATCAACAACCTCCATATTCTGGATTACGATTATTATTTTAAGGTGACCGATGCGTTGTTGCAGGAAAGCATCGCCCAGACTCTTCTGATATTTGACGAGATACTTAAACAGGGATTTGATGGGCATAACTTTATTGTAGGATTGAGCGAACATTTCAGGGACCTAATGGTCTGTAAAGATGCCGCTACCGTGGAGCTGCTACAAGTGTCTGAGAATGCCAGGGAACGGTACGTCGAACAATCCGGCAAGGCACCGCTTTCTTTCCTCCTTTCTGCCCTGAACGTCTGCAATTATACAGACATCCATTATAAGAGCAGCAAGAACCAAAGGCTTCATGTCGAGTTGGCTTTGATGAAGCTGGCCAAACTTCCCCAGGCTATTTCCTTGGCGGCGGTGGCGCAAGAGGATGCAAAAAAAAAAGTTTAGCCCCTGAACAGTCCGCTTCTTCCAGTGCAGGTTCAAACCAGGAACCAAGGAAGCAGGTAGGGGCTTCCTCCAGCCCGGTCCAGAAGACGATGTCCATCCCAACCAGTCTCTCCGATGTGGATCGGTTGATCAGGGAGAAGCCCCTTGCTGTTAAGGGATCGGCGAAAACAGAAGCAGAGGTAAGGGATACCGAGGTATTGGACAAATCCCACGAGCCTTTCGACGAGTTCATGTTTCAAGATGTTCTTGAGAAAATCATCCATGATTTCAAAGAAGAGCATAAAAACATGGAAATTTCCATGTTGAGACAGCCTTTCAAGGTCAGGGAGGATAAGGTTGTTTTCTTCTTAAATGGGGAAATCCAAAAAGACATTTTTTTAAGAATACGGCCCGATATTACTGGCTTGATCAGAAAATCACTTCAAAATTTTAAGATTGATCTGGCATTCGAAATCAAAGAAGATGCAGAAAATCCGGCAAAGAAATTATATACCTCCACGGACAAGTTGAATTATCTCCGGGAAAAATCTCCTGCGTTAAAAGAACTGCAAAAACGGTTTGGGCTGGAAACGGACTTTTAATACTACCGGGCTCTTTGGGGAAACGCCTGCTTATACGGGCTCTTCTGTTCTTCTGCTTGCTGCACTAGAGTCGGGGAGCTCTCTACCGGTTTCTCCGTCTATTTGGCCTTGGAGACTCCTGAAATGACCTGCCCCGTCGCTAAAAATCAATTCCTATTCCGAAATTGATCAGGTTCTGTAGTTGTATGGCCTGTTTGGATGTACCGTCATCCATTTTAATCAATACATTCTCATCGTAGATCAGGATGGTTTCTATCCTGGTGGAGACGTACCGGTTAACTTTCATGTTGATGGTGGAGTTAAAATTGACCACCATGTTTCCCAGTTTTTCATAGTTGGAGAAGAGGTTAAGGTCGGCCTTCCACCTCACATTGGTCATCAGTTGGGTATCTATTGAGGAACTTATGGAAAGACCGGCTTCCGGCCTGATGTTTTCGCCTGGCACGACGCCAAAGGCGCCCGCACGACTTAAGGAATCATCGAGTACTATGGTAAAACGACCCGTGAAAGGGGAGATAATGGAGGAAAATTTATTGTTGTTCTTGTATTGTTTTTGGTAATTGAGACCAGTTGAAGATTGGATATAGCCGGGGCTGAGGAGATCGGAAATGATGTCCCTGGTTTCCCTGTCCGAGCCGGCAGGTCTTTGGTATTTATATCCTTTTAGAAGCTGGCTACGGGCATCAATCTGGGTGGATAAATAAAGGCTTTTCGAAAGCTCCCGGCCATATTTACTGGTAAAAACAAAGTTGTCATTGGTTTTCCGCATGGGGAAGGCACGGTCCGCCTGTCTGTTTGCACCAAAGCTTACGGTCAATTTGGTGTCCCAGATCTTATTGTTGCGGTTGTAGTTCGCAAAAAGGTTTACACCTGTGTTGAGGGCAAAGGAACTGGCTCCCCCTGCTGCCCAATTGGATAGACTGACCTGTTGGACACTTAAATTGAAATTCCCCCCTCTCTTCCAATAAACCGGAACTACTTCCGGGGTAAAGATCAAGGAATCTCCCAACATGATCAGGGTATCGGTACCAATGATAACGGTATCGGCCATGTTGATCCTACCATTGTCTTGGGCGACCGCCTCTGATAGGCAGATGAGAAGAAATGTCCAGCAAAAAAGGTACTTCAATTTTCCCACATTGATTTAAATTTGAAGCAAAGATAATTTGGTTTATAAGGATATACTATTTTTTGATGATGATAACTTGTCCTATACTAAGAATACTGTTCACATTCAGGTTATTCCATGCCCTTAGCTGATCCACGCTCACCTGATATTTTCTGGAGAGCGCATACAAGGTCTCCCCTTGCTGCACTTTATGGCTGATATGTGGGCTTGTTTTTTGGGCCGGGGCCGGGGCGCTTGGCTTCGCCACCGTCGTACTGGTGGCGGTAGCTTGTGGACCTTGTTCTGGGCTCTTCAGTTTAATGGTTGAACTTGCCGTAGCTGTTGCCGCGGATGGGGAAAATTCGATGGGCTCGTTCCTTTTGCGGTAACTTTTAAGCTTCAAGACCATGCCGTTTTTGAGATCCTCGTCTTTGTATATCCTGTTTTTGGCTTTCAGGGAATTTAACCGGATGCCATATATCTGGGAAATTTTCCAAAGCGTTTCGCCGGGCATCACCACGTGCTCCTCGATCTGTGCCTTTCCTTTTTTCCTTTTGGTATAGTAGTATTGGCCAGCTTGGATTTGATCCGATTTTTTGAGGTCATTTACCCTTTTGAGGCGGTTTTCATTGATTCCCGCCTGAGCGGCAAAGTTTTCCACCGAAGTTGTCCGCTTGGCCAATAGGCCTTTGATTCCATTGATCTTGATTTGACCGGGTTTATCTTCCGCATTTCTATTACCCGTGATTAGTGGATAGCCCAGCGCATTTTGTCTGGAAGGTACGGTATAGGTCGCTTCTGATTCATTGGTCGTCAGCACGGGACGTGTGGCGGGAGATAGGCTCTGGCTGACATAGGTGACTATGTACTGCCGGTCACCGGGAATATTTCCGGTGGGGGTCCACTTGTTGTAATCCTTGAGATGGCTTTCAGTGACGCCGAGTCTTTTGGATAGTGCCGATAGGTTGGTGGATCCATTTACTGCATATTCCTGAAGGTAATTGCCGTTTTTCACCAATTTACCCAACTGAGATTCGAAGGCAATCTTATGGGCGAGAAATTTCTTGAAATACCAATAGGTGTTCCTGTCAATGTCAACGGTTCTTTTTCCCCGGTATTTATCCCCGTAATACTTTTTGGCTCCCCCCAGTCCCATTTGATACGAGACCAGCGCACACATCCAATTGTCCAGATGACTGTGGTGTTTTTTCAGATAGAGTGCAGCGCCCTTGGTAGAAGAGACAATATTTTTTCTTTCGTCGATTTGGTTGTCCACCCTCATAAACACTTCTTCCGCTGTCCCCTTTTTGAATTGCCAAAAACCCACTGCATTGGAAGTGGAGACGGCATCTGGTATCAAACTACTCTCTTGGATAACCAGGTACTTCAAGTCCTGTGGTACCCCGTGTTCTCTGAGTACCCGCTCGATAGTGGGCATATAAAGATTGACCCGGTCAAGTTTGATTTGGAAGTAACTGGGGTTTCGGTACAAAGCATCCACATCCAGTTGGATTTCCCGTTGTGCCTGGTCGTTGAGGCGCAGGGTCATGTCCGCAAACTGTATGGTTTTGGGGACTTGTGGGGTTTGTGCCTGGGCACTGTATTGGAAAAAGTAAAAAATAAAAAGAAAAGGGATAATCGTATATCTCATAGGGGGTAATAGTTAAAGTTTCCGGGCCATCAAAATCCCATCTCTGATGGGGAGCAAAACATTCTCTACTCGAGGATCTTCCTGAACCAGGCGATTGAATGCAATCAAGGCTTTGGTGTCTTTGTCAATCTTCCCGTTTTTTTCAAGCACTTTTCCAGACCACAATACATTGTCTGCCAGTAAAATTCCGCCTGGATTAATTCTGTCAACGAGTAGTTCATAGTAATTGTTATAGTTGGTTTTATCTGCGTCAATGAAAACCATATCAAAATTGCCTGGCAATTGGGGGATGATTTCCATGGCATGTCCTATTCGATAGTCAATTTTAGCAGATAAGCCGGATTTATCAAAGGATTCCCTCACCCTTTCCTCCAGCTCGCCGTTGATGTCAATGGTTACCAGTGTTCCCTTGGGAGCCAGTCCTTTGGCCAGACAGATGGCAGAATAGCCTGTGTAGGTCCCTATCTCCAGGATAGTGGTGGGGGCAAGCATTTTACTGAAAATCTCCAGCATTTTACCTTGCAGCTTTCCTGACAGCATGCGTGGCATCAACACTTTGGCATAAGTCTCCCTTTCGATATGCTTAAGAATGGCATCTTCTTCCGAGGTATGTTCCTCACAATAAGTAAAGATGGCGGGATTGAACAATTCCATTTTTATTTGGGTAAATACGTGAGAAAACTGAACTCAACTTCGTCAAAAACCTCATTGGCGATATCCTGTAGGTCTTCTGCAGTAGTATTACGGATGGTATTGAATATGGTGTCCAAAGGATCAATCCGCCCCTTGTCCAAAAGGCTCTTGCCATACACCAACATAAGGGAGGCATAGTTTTCCTCCGCCATGGCCATCTGCCCGATCACCTGTTCTTTGGCCATATGAAGCTGCATGCTCCCCAGTTTCCGTTCTCTTAATTTTTTTATTTCCTTCAATACGATCTTTTTTGCCTTTTTGGAGGTCCCTTCTTCCGTGGCATAGAAGATACCGATAAATCCTGTATCGGTGTAAGCTTGGTAAACGGATTCGATGTTGTACACATACCCATACTTCTCCCTTAAGGCCAGGTTCAGCCGTGAATTCATGCTGGGGCCGCCTAAGATATTGTTCAAGAGGAAAAGTTTAAAGCGGTTTTTATCATAAAGCGATAGCGCTGGCTTTCCGATGGCACAGTTGGCTTGGGAGATCTCCTTATGGAGGACCTTGATTTGAGGCGCATAGCTGTGGAATCCGCTTCTGACAAAAAGGCTCTTCTTGGCAGGAATCTCCAGCAGGAAGGACTCCACCTGCTTCAGTACCTTGGCAAAACTGATGTTGCCTACCACAGAGAAGATGATCCTCGAGGTGTCCAGCCTGCTGGATATAAAATCGAAGAAATCCTGTTGGCTAAAGCGGGATACGGTCTCTTCTGTTCCAAGAATATTCCTTCCCAAAGCATGGTTTTGAAAAATAGTGGCGTCAAACTCGTCCTGTAAGGCGTCCTCGGGAGAGTCGCGATACATGGCCATTTCCTCCAGTATCACCTGCCGCTCTTTTTCTATTTGCCGCGGAGGAAAGATGCTGTTGAAGGTGATGTCGCACAACAGTTCCGCGGACTTGCTGAAGTGGGCCTGCAATACACTGGAGTAGAAACAGATTTTCTCTTTCGTAGTGTAGGCATTCAATTCCCCTCCCACCGAGTCCAGTCGGTTGAGGATGTGAAAAGCCTTTCTTTTTTGGGTGCCTTTAAAGGCCATATGTTCCCAGAAATGTGCCAGGCCTTCCTGTTCCTTGGATTCATCCCGGCTTCCGATATCCAGTATAAAACCGCAATGAACGAGCCGTGTATGGGTGATTTCTTCGTGAACTATCCGGATGCCGTTGGGTAATTCTTTATAGTTATATGACATTTACTTCCACTTCCAACATTTAAATCACAAAAATAGCACACTTTGTGGCATATTCTGTTTGGCAGGAGATTATGTTGCATTTTTTAGCTTCGATTCGCTGCCCATATGTGCTTTCTGCCTAGTTAGAGCCTGCAGTAAAAACAAAATAACCAGGCGCTATTCTGTGGGACCCACAGTCACGGATAAATTATTTGTTGGTTAGGTCAAATTCAATTAGCTTTAGGTCTTACAAAAGCCCTAAGTAGACCAAGGTGTGATTTTTTACCCATTACCACACAATATTTCCGTTTTATGGAGACTCAAGATTTAAAAGCCTCGCTAATAATATCCGTATATAAAAACGTTGAGTTTTTAAAAGTTGTTCTCGATTCTCTGGCTTACCAAACGGAGAAAAGGTTCGAAGTGATCGTTTCAGAAGACGGGGAGTCACCGGTGATGGACGATTTTATTCTCAACTACCCTTTTCAGTTTCCCTACCAACATGTTCGCCATAGCGATTTGGGCTGGAGGAAGAATAAAATTTTAAACGACGCGATCAGGGCGGCAAAGTCCGATTGGCTGGTGTTCATTGATGGAGATTGCGTGTTGCATCCGCGATTTATGGAGTTTCATATCGAAATGGCCGATCCGGCTGTCATCTTGGCTGGGAAAAGGATAAAGCTGGACGCTGCTACGTCAAAATTATTGTTGAGTCAGGATCTGCCGTTGGAAGAAATGAACCTATTTATCCTCGGTAACTTTTTGAAAATAAAAAAGAACGGCGGAAAATTCATAGAAGAGGGTGTTTTTGCCCCCCCTTCAAGCATTTTTGGTCGATTGTTGGGAAGGAGAAAAATGAGGCGTTTAAAGGGGTGCAATATGTCTTTTCATAAAAAAGCCATCTATGCAATCAACGGTTTTGATGAAGATTTTGTTAAACCTGCTGTAGGGGAGGATGCGGATCTAGAATGGCGGTTTCGCCAAGCTGGTTTTCACCTGGCTTCAGTAAGGAATTTGGCGGTACAGTATCATTTACACCATCCTGAATGCTGGAGTATACAAGCAGAGAATTTGGCCTTGATGAAGGAGAAGCAGGCGAGAAACGAATTTATTTGTAAAAACGGACTAAAAAAAGAACCATGAGATATCAGACACAGCCCCAGGCATTATTTATTAAAAACAGAAAAAAACTAGCCGACAAGTTGTTGCCCAATTCTTTGGCGGTGTTTCATTCCAACGATATTATGCCTACCAATGCCGACGGCACTATGAGGTTCAGGCAGAACAACGATCTTTTCTATCTTTCCGGTATTGACCAGGAAGAATCGGTCCTCGTATTGTGTCCTGACTTTCCTAATGAGCAGATGCGGGAGATATTGTTTATTCGTAAAACCAATGAACACATCGCCATCTGGGAGGGACATAAATATACCAAAGAAGAAGCCTTTGAGGCTTCAGGGATCCAGAACATCCAATGGGTAGAAAATTTTGAAGGAACGCTCAATTCCTTAATGTCTTTGAGTGAAAACGTTTATTTAAACACGAACGAGCATCTAAGGGCAGAGGTCAAGGTAGAGACCCGGGATGCGAGGTTTATTAAGTATTGCCGGGAAAGGTATCCCTTGCACCACTACCACAGGGCCGCACCGATTATGCACCAACTGCGGGCGGTGAAGGAGCCGGAGGAAATTGACCAATTGAGAATTGCCTGCGACGTTACAGAGAAAGGTTTTAGAAGGATCTTGCAATTTGTGAAACCGGGCGTAATGGAGTATGAAATTGAAGCCGAATTTGTCCATGAATTTTTGATGAACCGAAGCAGGGGATTTGCTTATGAGCCTATTATAGCCTCAGGCGCGAGTGCCTGCGTGCTTCATTATATTGAGAATAATAAAGAATGCAAAGACGGGGATCTGATATTGTTTGATGTGGCAGCGGAATATGGCAACTACAATGCCGATATGAGCCGTACCATTCCCGTCAATGGGAAGTTCACCAAGCGCCAACGGCAAGTTTACGATGCCGTATTAAGGGTACATCGTACGGCCAGTGGGATGTTGCGTCCCGGGGTAAATATACAGGAATACCATAAGGAAATAGGAAAGATCATGGAAGGCGAGTTGATTGGACTGGGGCTGTTGGATAAGAAAGAGGTGGCCAACCAGGATCCGTCCCAACCTTTGTATAAAAGGTACTTTATGCACGGCACTTCCCACCACCTGGGACTAGACGTGCATGATGTGGGTACAATGTATGAGCCGATCGTGCCAGGTATGGTATTTACGGTGGAGCCGGGGATCTATATTCCCGAAGAGGGATTAGGCATTCGTCTGGAAAACAACATTGTCGTCCAAGAAAATGGTTATTTGGATTTGATGGAAAACATCCCTATCGAAGCCGAGGAAATCGAGGAGTTGATGAATATGTAGCGCTAGAGGCTAAGGGTAATGAGAGGTAATTTTAAAAGAAAGAAGGGGAAGCGGTGATTAACATCCTGCTTCCCCTTCTTTGTTCCTCTCTGTCCCCTCTGCCCGCTTCTCCATTTATTTATTAAATTGGGTCATCGTCAGATGGGCCCCGACAGTACAAAACCCTTCAATCATTTGGATGGCTTTGTCCATACACATCGGCAGCTCATCGATTTCCTTTTGGCTCCATCTTCCCAAAACATATTCGATTTGACGGCCTTTTGGAAAATCATCCCCGATGCCAAACCGCAGCCTTGGGTAATTTTGGCCTCCGAGCAATTCTTCGATGTTTTTAAGCCCGTTATGTCCCGCTGCAGAGCCTTTTTCCCTCATCCGGAGTGTGCCGAAAGGGAGGGCCACATCATCCACTACCACCAATAGGTTTTCTTGAGGGATTTTTAGCATTTTTAGCCAATAGGACACGGCCTTGCCGCTGAGGTTCATATAGGTGGTGGGCTTGATCAAATGAATTTGTCTGCTTTTTAGTTTGTATTCTGCGGTAAAGGCCAGTCGGTTGCTTGACCAGGAGATTTTTTCTCTATCGGCAAGTCTGTCAAGGGTCAAAAAGCCCACATTGTGCCTGGTGAGTTCATACTCGGGACCGATATTGCCCAATCCAACAATAAGGTATTTCATTAGAAATGTATGGTGGATGCAAAGCCTTCCGCGGATATAAAGCCAGGAAGGGCTGCAGATTTACGGGATAAAATAAAAAATCCTGTCCCTTGAAAGGAAACAGGATTTTTGTTGGCTTTATTAGATTAGGCGTCTGCCTCATCCTTTTTACCTCTAAGTGCCCTTGGGATACCCACGGTAGCAATAGAGACACTTGGATTGGTCAGGATCTCAAATCCTTCTGCCTTTACTTCGTTTACTTTTACAGATTTACCCAGTTCCAATTTGGAGATATCAACAGGAATGTTGTCTGGAAGATCTTTGGCAAGACCTTTTACTTTAAGTGTCCTTGCTTTAATTTCCAATTTCCCACCTTTCATAATCCCAGGAGATGTTCCTTGAATTTTTACAGGGATGTCCATTTTGATTGGCTTTTTATCACTGTAAGCCAAGAAGTCCGCATGTAAAAGCACCTCGCTCACAGGATGGAACTGTGCTTCGCGAAGGATGGCTTTAATTTGGGTGCCTTCCAAGTTCAAATCCACAGAGTGGACCTCAGGAGTATAAATCAGTTCCCTGAAAAGAATTGCAGGGGATACAAAATGGATTTGCTCCTTTATGCCTGGGCCATACACTACACAAGGAACATTTCCTTCTTCACGGATTCGGTTCAATTCCCTGCTATCGAGATTTGCTCTTTTAAACCCTATAATCTCTAATGACTTCATAAGTTGTTTGAGTTGATATAAATAATAATTGAAATTCTAATTAAATAAACAGTGTGCTGATAGAGTCATTTCCTGATACCGCACGGATGGCCTTTCCAAATAAGTCTGCCACTGTCAATACTTTGATTTTTGATGTCTCATGTTTTATAGGAATGGTGTCGGTGACGACCAGTTCGGATAAAACGGAGTTCTCAATGTTTTCGTAGGCTTTTCCGGATAGAACGGCATGTGTTGCAATGGCGCGTACAGAATTGGCTCCTTTTTCTAGGATGATCTGAGCGGCCTTGCAGATGGTTCCGGCGGTATCCACCATGTCATCTACCAATACCACGTCTTTGCCTTCCACTTCCCCTATTACCTGCATAGAGGCAATTTCGTTCGCCCTTTTTCTATGCTTATCACAAAGAACCATCTCTACTTCAAAATGCTTGGCAAATGATCTGGCTCTACCTACCCCGCCTACGTCAGGGGAAGCAAATATCAGATCTCCCAAATCCAGGCTTCTCAAATAGGGCACAAAAATAGCTGTTCCATTCAAATGATCCAAGGGAATGTCGAAAAATCCCTGAATCTGACCAGCATGTAGATCGCAGGTCATGATCCTGTCCGCACCGGCGGAAGTCAGCATATTGGCAATCAACTTGGCGGCTATGGACACCCGCGGCCGGTCTTTTCGGTCTTGACGGGCATATCCAAAATAGGGGATGACCGCGCAGACTTTGTAGGCGCTGGCTCTTTTGGCAGCATCTATCATCAAACAAAGTTCCAGGATATTGTCCGCAGACGGATTGGTAGATTGGATCAAGTACACGTTACAGCCCCTGACCGACTCATCATAACTCGGCGAAAATTCCCCGTCACTAAATTTGGAAATGGTGAGTTTACCTAGTTCCTGTCCATATCCTTTTGCTATTTTTTCTGCTAATGAATGGGAATTGGTTCCGGAGAAGAGTTTTACCTCTGCCATATTGATATGTAGTTTGGATGATTATAATTAGGTGGAATAGTCCGGCAAAGGTAGTGAAAAATTGAATTTAATATGGATCAAGGGCTAAAGAATCGAAAATCGAATGCCAGGTGCTCTGTGCAGGCCCGAAGCAGTGCAAATCTTCAACCCCGTGCTCCAACCCCATTACTTTTTACTCAACAGCCGCTCTTTTTCCCGATTTTTCACCATATTTAGGATGTCTTTACAGTCCCTTTTTTAACAGATTCAGCTATGTTCCTAGAGTTTATAAAATGGGAAGTACTTAAAATCACCCGTTCTACTTCTTTTGCGAGAAGCCTCTTGATGGCGGTTATAATAGTAGGGTTGGGCCTGTTGTTGCTTTCCTATGTGTTGATGATGGGCTTAGCCCTAAGGCCGATAATTGTTGAAATATTGCAGGAAGAGAACGCGGTATTGTTCCTTAATAGCGTGCTGATTTATTTTTTCCTTTTTGAGATCATTTATCGGTATTTTGTTCAGGGCCTGCCGGTGGTCGAGCTGGAAAGTCTGCTGCATCTGCCCGTGTCGCGTTCATGGATTATCCGGTTCCTGCTGATCCGTTCCTTTTTATCACCGCTCAATTTAATCCCGGTATTGTTATTTACGCCCTTCGCGGTCACTGAAATCGCCAAAGTGCACGGTTCGGGGGCAGCTTTCTCTTGGCTCGCGGCGGTTTATCTGACGAGCTGGTCGCTCCATTGGTTGGTACTTTGGTTTAAGCAGCGCTTTGATGATAGCCTTATCGGCGTATTGGTGATCTTTTCTGTCTTCCTCTTGGGCTCTGGATCCGCTTATTTCGGGGTGTATAATTTAGGAGAAATGCTGCAGCCGGTATTTTCCTTTGCTTTGGAAAGTTATCTTCCGGGAATCTTCATGCTCCTGATCTTCTTGGCCACGTATTTTCTTTGCTATTCTTTCTATAGAAAAAATGCTTACCTGGAAGATCTCAGTAAGGATGAAGGAATCAGGTTTGCCAATCAATCCTTGGGGCTGTTTTCCAGGTTTGGGCAGGCAGGGGAGATGGCTGATTTGGAGTGGAAACTAATTATCAGGCACAAGAAAAGCCGGACCTACCTGATGTTGAGCGGGTTTTTCCTTTTGTATGGAATGATTTTTTATGCCAATCCTACTTACCAATCCGAGGAAGGATTTTCCTACATGTTCATTTTTGTTGCCTCTTTTATTACGGGTGTTTTCATGCTGCAATACGGTCAGCTGTTTCTTAGTTGGAATTCAGCTAATTTCGACTTCTTTCTTAACAAGAAAGACGGTATAGCAGCTTTGGTCAGGGGAAAATATCTCTTGTTTATCGCCATTTCCTGTTTATGCTTTGTCCTCTCCGTTCCCTATGTTTATTTCGGTTGGGATATACTGCTGATTCACTTGGCCACTTTTATCTTTAACCTCGGAATTACCATACACATGGTTGTGTTTATGGCGTTATGGAAGCCTAAGCCGATGGATTTGAACAAAGGGGGAGTGTTCAATTTTGAAGGAGTCGGAATTGCGCAATACTTTATGGTGATCCCCTTGATGGCGGGGCCTTATATGGTCTTCTTACCTTTTGCCATCTGGATCAACGATTATGCAGGATTATTGGCATTAGCGGTTATCGGTGCAGTGGGTATTTTCTTCTTTAACCCATTGACGCAATTCTCCATCCGAAGGGTGGTACAGCATAAGTATGAAATCTCTTCATCTTTCAGGCAGGAGTTATGATTAAAATAGAAGGATTAAAAAAGCGCTATAAAGAGGCAACGGTACTGGATGTACCTTCCCTCCAGATCAGCCCGTCAGCGTGTTTTGGGCTCGTAGGAAATAATGGGGCAGGCAAAACGACATTGTTCAGGATCATGCTGGATCTGGTACGGGCTAGCGAGGGCCAGGTCTTCTTTGAAGGGGAAGATGTCAGCAGGACGGAAGGATGGAAAAGGAGGGTAGGGTCTTACCTCGACGAGCACATGTTGCTGGCCTTTCTCACAGCAGATGAATATTTTGAATCCCTGCGCAGGATCTATGGCTTGTCTCAAGAGGACTTGACCCAGCATTTGGAAAAATTCAGGGAACTCTTCAATGACGAGATACTCAACAAAAAAAAGTACATCAGAGACCTCTCTAAGGGCAATTTAAAAAAAGTGGGCATAGCCGCTGCCCTTATGGGCAACCCTGTTGTCGTACTTTTGGATGAGCCTTTCGAAAACTTGGATCCGAGTTCACAGAATCGCCTGAAAAGGTTTATTTTACAGGAAAAGACGCAGAGGAACATCAGCTTTCTGATCTCCAGCCACGACCTCTCCCATGTGACGGATATTTGCGACCGGATTGTCTTGTTGGAAAAAGGGAAAATCATCAAAGATTTGGTAGAGAAGGAAGCGATGGTGTTGGAATTAAACCAATATTTTGATCAATGACCGCAGGTAACTACCTTGGGGCATTTTAATATCAATTATCAAACAGTGTAATAAGGTGGCTCGAGAAATAAATAATAGAAGGGACTTTTTAAGAAAGGCGTCCCTGGCGACTATGTCCGCTTTCGTGGGAAAAGATATAGTGTTTGCTGCTGCTATGCCGAAAGATTACGTTCCCTTGATTCTTCAGGATAATGATCCGGTCAAGCTGTTTGGCAAACATCAAGAAATGATGGTTCTCAACGACAAGCCCTGGAACATAGAATCCCCTGCGCATTTGTTGGATGATAAGGTGACGCCATCCAGCAAGATGTTTGTCAGGAATAATGGCCTGGTGCCGGACAACATCGCGGTGGATCAGTGGAGCCTAACGATTGACGGCGAATCGGTAAGGGAAAGCAAGACCTACAGCCTTAAAGATCTTAAATCTACCTTTAAGCAGTACACCTACCAACTGACCTTGGAGTGTGGGGGCAACGGTAGAAAGGAATATTATCCCCCCACGGAAGGAAACCAATGGGATGTGGGTGCGGTGTCTTGTGCAAAATGGACCGGAATTCGGTTGCGGGACCTGTTGGAGGATGTCGGTATTCAGCCCAATGCGGTCTATGTGGGGTACCATGCTGCCGACATGCACCTCAGCAGGGATCCCAATAAAGAACCCATCTCCAGAGGTGTGCCTATTGCAAAAGCCATGGAAGAGGAGACCCTCTTGGCTTTTCAGATGAACGGTGAAGATATCCCGCTGGCCCATGGCCATCCGCTGCGGTTAATAGCTTCTGGATACCCCGCCTCTGTCTCGGGAAAATGGCTTACCCGATTATCCATTAGAAACAAGGTGCATGACGGGGCCAAGATGGAATCCCCCTCGTACCGCATCCCTTGTGAACCGGTGGCCCCGGGCACCGAAGTAGATCTCGATGAAATGTGTATTATCGAAGCCATGCCCGTTAAGTCACTCGTTACTTATCCAAAAACGGGAGCCTTGATCAGCGGTGAGCGTAGCGTTGGAATCAGGGGACATGCGTGGGCAGGGGCACTGGAAGTGGCTTCGGTGAAGTCTTCAATAGATTTTGGGGCAAGCTGGCAATCCTGTAAACTCTCCTCTCCCGTCAATAGATTTGCTTGGCAGCATTTTGAAGCTACAATAAAATTTCCCAAAAAGGGATATTATGAGATCTGGGTGATGGCTACGGACAGTGAAGGTGTCAGTCAGCCCATGCTGAGTCCAGGATGGAATCCCAAAGGGTATTTAAACAATGCTTGTCATAGGATAGCGGTTAAGGTGGTGTAAGGCTATGGGGAAAGAAAAATCCAACCAGAGAAGCATACTTCTGATCCTTTTCACCTTATTAATAGGGGCAGTTATCATGCTATTTGTAAGCAGAAAGACAGAGGAGGAGCCCGTTCCTGACAAAATCGTTCAGGTAAGCGAAAACGAAGAGATTGTAGAGGGGAAACATGTCCTCACGGGCTTGGTGGACGATGAAGGACTTAATTTGGTCATTGCTCATTGTACAGGCTGTCATTCCGCCAAGCTGGTGACCCAAAACCGTTTTAACAAAGAAGGATGGATTCGGGTGATACGTTGGATGCAGGAGACCCAGAACCTTTGGGATCTTGGGGAAAGCGAAGAAGCAATAGTAGAATACCTCAGCAAGCACTATGCACCGGAATTTGCAGGGAGAAGAAAGCCGCTCAACGAGATTGATTGGTATGAGTTGGGGGGAAAATAGAAAATCGGCATCTAAAATGCTTGTATAAAACTATGCAACTATACGAACAACTGGCTTATGCGGAGCTGAGCGCCTGGCAAATCAAGATGCGAAAGCAACCTTCTATTCCTAACAGGATAGCCAAATACACCCAGACGAAAATCAATAATATAATTCCTGAAAAGGTCCATCAGGGGATTACTTTTGCCATTGAAAAAATGGTCAAAGGCGTATTGTTTGGTTCCAAATACCTCAGCTCATCACCTCTGCAAGGGGCTTCCCTGGAGGTTCGGGAAACCTTGGTGCGGAAGAAAATCGAAGCCTATAGGAATACAGCCTCTGCGGAAGGGGCCATCACCGGAGCCGGCGGGATTTTGATGGGTTTTGCTGATTTCCCCGCTTTCTTGACCATTAAGATCAAATTGCTTTTTGAAGTCGCAGCACTGTATGGTTATCAGGTAAAAAACTACAAAGAACGACTTTTTATCCTCCATATTTTTCAATTGGCTTTTTCCAGTCAAAAAGGCCGGAATGAACTGATCGAACTGGTCGCCAATTGGGAGGATTACAGCCCGACACTTTCTGAAGATGTGGATGACTTTGACTGGCGGAAGTTTCAGTTGGAGTACAGGGATTTTATAGACTTGGCCAAGATGGCCCAACTGATTCCCGTCATTGGCGCGGGTGTAGGCGCGGTTGCCAACTACAAGCTGGTCAATTTGTTGGGGGATACAGCGATAAACAGCTATCGGTTACGGTATTTTCGTAAGGAGAATAAGCAAATCGATTAATAGTTATAGTTTTGTGCTTTTTAGTGATATTTTTATCTACAAATATTTTTTAAAGGTTGATAATCCTCCGGAAATTTTTAGATATTCAATTTTCGGCTTATATTTCTAATATAAGTTCTACGTTCAGATAAGCCGGCATTTCACCATCCTGATCCTATCGTGAAATAATTGTTTTTTTAGAACCTGAGCTTTAGGGAGGGTATTTTCTAGTCATAGTCATCATCATTTATTTAAATCAATCTCTATGTTTCTAAACACCAAAAATGTATGAAAAAAACATTTTACAGTTCACCTCTTCGGGCGACAGGCAGTTTTATTATGGCCATGTGCGTCCCGTTTTTATTGATCGGTAAAAACCTAGATCACCTCCCTGCTGAGAATAGCACATTTGCGCTATCGCCGTTTCCAGCCATTGACGATCTACGGGATGACCAGGCGGCAGTGATCACCGGTAAGGTAGTGTCCGCAAATGATGGCGAAGGGATTCCCGGTGTAAGTATATTATTGAAAGGAACTACCATTGGGACGGTAACCGACATCAATGGCAACTTTCAGTTAGATGCGGGCGGTGCGACGGGAACCATAGTAGTATCTTCCATTGGATTTGCTACACAGGAAATTGCGATCAAAGGAAGAACGGTAATTAATGTGACATTGGCAGAAGACATACAGGGATTGGATGAGGTGATTGTGGTAGGTTTTGGAACCCAAAAAAGGGCCAACGTTACGGGAGCAGTCAGTACTTTGACAGGAGGCGATATAGCAAGGAGACCCGTAACCAACGCGGCCTCTGCCTTACAAGGGATGACTCCGGGTTTGACCATCCAAAATCAGGGAGGGGCACCCGGTTCGGAGGGCATGTCCATCAGAATACGGGGAACTGGCACCTTGAACAATGCCAATCCTCTGGTGTTGGTGGACGGTGTAGAGCAATCCTTGAATACCGTGGAGCCGCGCAACATAGAGTCTATCACCGTACTTAAAGATGCTGCCTCCGCTGCTATTTATGGGTCTAGGGCAGCCAATGGAGTGATCTTGGTGACTACAAAACGGGGCTCCGAAGGTGCTGTTTCCGTCACTTATGACAATCATGTAGGCTGGCAAAACCCTACCTACTTCCCCCAAAAGGCGGATCCCGAATCCTGGATGAGGCTGGAAAATGAAGCACAAATCAATGCCGGCGCGCAACCGATTTATAGTGAAACCTATATAGAGAATGTGATTGCGGGCACCAACCCTTTGGAGTACCCCTTTGCCAACTGGGAAGATGGCATCTTTAATTACAATGCTTTTCAGCATCGGCACTCTGTAGGGGTTTCCAGTGGAGGGAGCTACGGGAGGATTTTTGCCTCACTCAACTATGCTGATACGGATGGTATTCTCCAGAACTTCAACAACCAGCAAGTCACCATGCGGCTCAATACAGATCTTAATGTTACTGATAAAATCACGGTGATTGCCAACCTGATGTACAGAAACAGGGATTTTGCAGGACCGGGCCACACAGCACAGCAAATCGTACAGGGCCTTCTACACATGAACAGAAATGTGGTGATGAGGTATCCTGACGGCACCTATGACCTGATTTCCGGCCAATGGAATCCCCATGCAATGGCCAATCAAGGGGAGACCAGCAGAAACAGCAATGATGTGATCGCTCAAGCGGGCATCAAATACAACATTACCCCTGATCTATCTTTTGAGGGAAATATCACCCTAAATTCCACCGATAGTACAAGCTCGGTGTTTATGGATGGTTTGGCAGGGATGCGGCATTATTTGACCGGTGAGCTGGTGCCTGTTTCGGGTTGGTTTGCAACTTCGTCATTGAGAGAAAGCCAGCTTGGCCGGAAGGAATGGAGCCAGCGGGCTTTTTTAAACTACAACAAAGACCTGGGGAATCATAATATCCAGGCTACCCTGGGGTATGAAGAGATCTTTACGACAGTGAAGCATTTTTCTGCCTCGCGAGACAATTTCTTCAGCAATGAATTAAGAGATCTGAGTGCAGGAAATGTTCAAAACCAAACGACGGGAGGTTATAATCAGGAATGGCGGTTAAGATCCTTTTTTGGCCGGGTAAATTATTCTTATAAAGACCGCTACCAATTGCAGGTCAATACCCGCTACGACGGCTCTTCAAGGTTTGGGTCAGGCAACCGTTGGGGTGTATTCCCTTCTTTATCTGCCGGCTGGAGGATTTCAGAAGAGGACTTTATGGCGGACAACGGCTTATTCAGCAACATGAGACTGAGAGGTTCCTGGGGTCAGCTCGGTAACCAACGGATAGGGCTTTACCAGTTCTTAAACACCTATAATCTCGGGCAGGGATACCAATTTAACAATACGGTGGTCCAAGGGGCGGCAGTGACCCGGGCGGGTAATCCCAATATCACCTGGGAAACGGCTACGATGAGCAATATCGGACTGGATTTTGGCTTTTTAGACGATAGGATAGAGGTAATAGGAGAATACTTCTGGAAATACACCGATGATATCCTGCTCAACCTTCCGATTCCTAGAACCATAGGCGTGGCTGCTCCGGTGCAAAATGCGGCGGCAGTCTCCAATAACGGTTGGGAGCTGGCCGTCAATTACCATGGATCGGCCAGATCCGATGACGCTTTTCAATACACTGTCGGCATCAATTTCTCCGACGTAGTCAATAAGATAGAAGATCTAAAGGGTGCTGGTCCTTTTTTTCCGGACAACTTTTCCGTTTGGACGGAGGGGGAATCCATTAAATCTCTTCGTGGATTAAGGTCTCCGGGACTATACCTGAGCCAACAGGATCTGGACAATTATCCTGCTGTCATTAATCCCAATGTAGGCATTGGGGATATAATCTATGAGGATATGAACGGGGACGGGGTAATCTCCCAATCTCTATATCCAGCCGGCGACCAGTATGTCATGGGAAGTGAGGATCCACGGTATGAATTTGGAATCCGTTTCAACGCAAGCTATAAAGGCTTTGATTTTGGGATGTTTTGGCAGGGAGTCATGAAGCAATACCATGCCTTGGACGGGGCCCTGATGGAAGGGCCAAACTGGCAGAACTTTATCCATGAAGAAATGGCAAAGGAAACCTTTCATCCGGAAAGGAACCCGAATGGCAGCTGGCCCATCGTCACAGCAGGCAATACCTGGAATCTGGTGCAGGCGGACTTTTGGCTACAGGATACCAAATACATCAGGTTGAAAAATTTCCAGTTGGGCTACACCATTCCTCAACAGGCGGTTTCGAGCTTGCGGGTATACATTTCAGGGGAGAATATGCTGACCTTCACCCCCACCAAGCTGTTTGACCCGGAAACACCGAGGGGAAGAAGCCAGTTTTTCCCGCATGCGAAAATTTTTAGTGCAGGCGTCAACGTCAGGTTCTAATCTTAAACAAAACGACAATGAGAATAACACATATATTTCCAAAGATACTTTGCATGGGTTTGCTCGCTTTTTTAGGCTGTGATGATGGCTTGGATACCATTCCGCCGGGAGAGGTTTCAGAGGCTATTTTCTGGCAACGGGAAAGAGATGCGGTTTTGGTGGTCAATGCGGCCTATGCCGAACTGGATGGTCCTTCCATGGTGAAAGAACTCGATGGGGTGACAGATATTGGCTATCGGGCTTCATCCGGTCCTGGGACTTTTCATGATGTGGGAGCAGGGACCATTGACCCGACCAACGGGGCCATCAACTCGCATTGGGATCGGTACTATCGGGGTATCCGCAGAGCCAATGATGTCATTACCAATATTGATCGGATACAGGAAGGCGATCCTAATTTGCTGAAGCGGGTGAAGGGTGAAGCCAGATTTCTTCGAGCTTATTTTTATACTCAGTTGAGCAGTCTTTGGGGAGATGTACCCTTGATTTTGGAGCCCTTAGAGATCAATGAGCATCGGCCTAAAAACAGCAAAGAAGAGGTGGTTGATTTTGTCATAGCCGAATTGGATGGGATCATCAATGAAAATGCCCTCCCCACATCCTATGCTACAGAGGTAGGAAGGGCTACCCATGGAGCGGCTTTGGCCTTGAAGGCTCGGGTGGCGATTAGAAATGGGAAATTTCAAATGGCACGTGATGCCGCCCAACAGGTAATAGATCTGGGGATTTATTCCTTATACCAGAATTATGGAGGCTTATTCCAGTATGAGGGACAAAATTCCAGCGAGGTGATATTTGACAGGCAGTATGCGGTCGGGGGGGATACCTACAACGGATTTGGCTATTCCGCAGCATCTATCGGTGGCAGTGCTGTAGTGGAGCCGATTCATAACCTATTTCTTAAATACGGTTATAAAGGACCTCAGAATCCCGATGATCCTTATGAAAACATTGATCCCCGCTGGGACTTCACCGTCTTCTACACCGGCAAGCCCATTGGGAACAGCACCTATAACTCTTGGCCGGGCAGCAGTACACCCGACCGCGTAGGGGGAAATGAATTTGCTACCGACCACGGTTATGACCTGAAAAAATGGGTGGATTATGAGAACGATCGGGCCAATCCAAATATCAGTTCCATCAACATGATTTTGATCCGGTATGCGGATGTGCTGTTGATGTATGCAGAAGCCAAAATTGAGTTGAATGAAATCGACCAATCGGTGTACGATGCGATCAATGCGGTAAGGGCGCGTCCGAGTGTAGAAATGCCTCCTATCGCACCCGGCAAAAACCAAAGCGAACTGAGGCAAATCATCCGGGATGAAAGGGCGGTGGAATTGGCCTTCGAAGGACTTCGTCTCTATGACATGAACCGTTGGCAGATCGGAGAGGAGAAAGAGGGTCTGGTAGAAGGGATGTATTACAAACCTCAAGGAAGCAACGAGTGGAGGTTGTACAATAACGGATTCAACAGGTTGTTCAGGGCTGACAGGGATTATTTGTGGCCGATCCCCCAAACTGAGATAGAGATCAATTCGAATATCATCCAAAACCCCAATTATTGAGCAGGACTTAGGAGATAATTGGTTTAAAATTCACCCAATAATCATGAACAGCAATTACATAAAACATGATTTGATGAACCGAAGGAGTTTTATCAGATCCTCAGGAATGGTGGCGGTTGGAGGTACCGCCTTGATGAATCTTGGTTTTGCGACGCCACTATTTGGAAAGCAAAGGGAGACCCTCAAAGTAGGCTTGATCGGCTGCGGGGGTAGAGGAACAGGTGCGGCTAATCAGGCACTTAAAGCAGATCCCAATGTGGAGCTGGTTGCCATGGGGGATGTGTTTAAGGATAGACTGGACGAATCTTATGGGAATCTGGTTAAAATCCATCCGGAGAAAGTAAAAGTCAAGCCTGAAAATAGGTTTGTCGGTTTTGATGCCTATAAAAACGTGATCGCCTCAGGCGTTGATGTGGTTTTGCTGGCGGCTCCCCCAGGTTTTCGGCCCGAGCATCTTGAAGCATCGGTAGCTGCCGGTAAGCATATTTTCTGTGAGAAGCCCATGGCGGTGGATGCTCCGGGGGTCAGGAGAGTGATGCAGGCGGTGAAGGAGTCGAAAACGAAGAACCTGTCGCTGGTGTCAGGCTTTACTTTCAGGTATGATAAAAGAAGGCGGGAGTTGTTTAGCCGGGTTCTGGACGGCCAACTCGGGCAGATCGATATGATCACCAGTACCAGGAATGGAGGAAATCTCTGGTATAAAGAGCGTCAACCCGAGTGGACAGATATGGAATACAAAATGCGCAACTGGTATTATTACAATTGGTTGTCCGGGGATTTTATAGTAGAAATGATCGTCCATAGCTTTGACATGATGGCTTGGGCTCTGGGGGATCAAGTTCCTTTGAGAGCAACGGGGACAGGAGGGAGACAGGCCCGGGTAGACAGCAAATGGGGTAATATCTACGACCATTTTGCGGTAGAACTGGAATATGCCAACGATGTCAAAGCATTTAATTTCTGCAGGCAGCAAACGGGGACTTCTTCCAAAAACACCGTGGAAATAGCCGGGACCAAGGGCAAGGCTTTTCTTGGAGGAAACAAAACCCATATTACGGGAGAAATCCCCTGGGAATTTACAGGAGAAGACAATGATCCTTATCAAACCCAACATGATGAGCTGTTCGCTGCCATTCGTAAGGGAACTCCTATCAATGATGGTGAATTCATGGCCAACAGCACCATGCTTGCCATCTTGAGTAGAATGGTGGGATACAGTGGCCAAACCTTGACATGGGAGGAAGCACTTAATTCGAACCAATCCATAGGTCCCGCTCCAGACGCTTATCATTGGGATTTGGTTTTTAACGGCCCAGAGGTAGCTATTCCGGGTGTAACTAAAGTTGTTTAAAATGAGTAAAATGAAAAATAGCAGTTCGTATATGGACAGAAGGAAATTTATAGAGAAATCCCTGCTATGGGGAGCGACCGGCTTGGTCGCTCCTTCTATTATGGGTTTGAACGAAGCGAAAGCCACACCCAGGATGATCAAGGATGACATTTCTATCGCCCAATGGGCGCTGGTCGATGAGGTTAAGAAAGGAGTATGGAAAACCCTTGATTTCCCAAAAATTGCCAGGGAGGACTTTGGCATCAACGGAATCGAATTTGTCAACACGCTCTTTGAAGTCCCCACCATGAGTTACCTCAACCAGCTAAAGCGGAATGCCGATGACCATGGCGTATCCATGGTCTTGATCATGGTGGACAGCGAAGGTGAGGGAGCATCGGCAACCAAAAAGGAGCGTGAACAATTTGCCCTTAACCACCGCAAATGGATTGATATTGCGCACTATCTGGGATGTCATTCCATCAGGACCAATTGTACTGGGCCGAAAGGTGCCGATCGGGCAGAAGCATTGAAGTGGGGCATTGAATCCTACAATTTGCTGCTGGAATATGCCATGCCTGCCAAGGTCAGCGTGCTTATTGAAAACCATGGTGGACTGTCCAATGACGCGGACTGGACAGTGGATTTGATGAAGGCGGTAGGTAATCTTTATTTCGGGACTTATCCGGATTGGCGAGAGCCGGCAGATGATTTTGACAATTATGATTATCTGCTCAAGACCCTGCCTTATGCCGGAGGGATGTCCTATAGGAACCAACCGACAGAAGCGCTTACCGCTAAAATGATAAAATTGGCGAGAGATGCGGGGTACAAAGGCTGGTATGGTATAGAGTCCTCAGGCCGTGATGCGATCAAGCAGGGCAAAGCCTTGCTGACCAAATATTTATTTGACCAATAATCTCCGGCTCTTCGTTTTAATAGACATCTCTAACGATTGATCAATGAAGCCACAGAGTACCAGCAATTGGGCTCTGTGGCTTTTATTCCTTCCCTCCCAAAGTAGGAATGCTAGGGATGATAGGGGATATCCACGATGGCGGTGAAGCCTTTGCCGGGTTGACTTTCGATGGTAAAATCTCCCTGTAACAGCTTGACCTTAGTTTGGATCGCCACAAAACCAAAGCCTGGCTTCACGTTATCGATGTTTATTCCCAGCCCATTGTCTTCTACCATGACATTCAGCATGTCCGGGTGTTGGATGATTTGCACACGGAGCTGGCTGCCCCCTGCATGCTTAAGGGCGTTCTGTACCAATTCCTGACAAATCCTATACACCGTCAGTTCCAATTGCTCAGGTAGCCTTTGCTTCAAGCCGAGCAATTGAAGGTCTGCTTCCATCCGGGCGCTGGCATTGATCTGTTCCATCAGGGTCTGGAGTGCCTTCTGAAGGCCAAACCTGCGCAGGGATACCGGTGACATGTTGTGGGCGATCCGACGGACCTCTTCTACCGCCTCGTCCAGCTGGGAGAGAATCTCCCGGTAGAGCGGCTCCTGTTCAGGCTGGCCCAGTGGCGTCAAATCTTTCAATCCATGAAAGCGCAACTTGATGCCGGATAACAGAGAACCCAGACTGTCGTGCAGATCCCCGGCTATCCTTTTTCGCTCGTTTTCCTGCGTGTCGATCAACTGCCGGAGATGGGCATCTTTTTGGGCTTCGATCTGCGAGGCCAGCAGTTGTTTTTCTGCCATCTCCTTTTGGATCTTTTCATTTAGCTTTACGGTTTTTTCGTGGGTTCTGGCATTTTCAATGACCACGGCACCCTGATTGGCCGTTATGCGGATCCATTTCATCTGCTCCTTTTGGTACCCGTTCGCCCCAAAGCTATTTTCCAAATAGATGGTCATGGAATAGCTATCACTTAGTGTAATGGGCAAGATCACGAAGGATTTTACTCCCTGTTCCTCCAATAGAACCACCTCCGAAAGTAGGTTTTTTTGTCTCAGGTCATTGGCTACCATCAGCTCCTGGGTCCGCTGAGTCATCCGTATCAACCCAACCGGGATATTCTTGTCTTCTTGAAAACCCAACAGGTCCATTACTTCAGTCCCTTTGGCTTCCCCGTGGTTTTCCATCCATTCGATGACGACGCGTGTAGATCCCGAAACCCTCAAAAGCAAGGTCATTAGCTTTTGGAGGAGGGAACTGAAGTCCAGGTCTCCGCTCAGTTCCCTCAACACCATCTCGATATCCAATTCCGGTTTTGCGGAAGACTCATCCTTAAGCAAAAAGTAGTACTGTTGGAACAGCTGCCGGGCCTTTGCCAGCCCTCCCCATAGGCGGTAGTGGTGGATGGCTTTTCCCAGATGAACTTTAATCTTCTCTGGTTGATGTCGGGTGGCGAGGTAGTAACGGGCCAAGGTCTCATGGGTCAAGGCCCTCAGGTAGATATTCGCTCCTGCATGGGCGAGGCTGTCCAAATAATAAGCTTCCACTTTTTCATCAGCTTCCCCTTGAATACGGTACCATTCAGCATAAAATAAATAGAGGACGCTTAAATAGTTTACCGCAGCATGTCTGCTCCAAAGCTCCATCTGCTCCAAGATCTCCTGCAGCTCTCGGCCTAAGGGGACGCGCTGCGGTTGAGACCAGTGGTGCCAGTTTTGGGTGATGGAAAGGAAAATGATGAGGAGGTTGGCCGGAACCAAGGGCGAGCCTTCCTGTAGCTTTCTGTTTTGATGGGCCTCTTTGCCATATTGCATCGCCAGCTCATAATAGCCAAACAGGAAATAATACCTGGCCCAAACGTGGTTGCGATAGAACTTCTCCTCCTGAATGGTCAGGTGGGCAGCGAGCGTAGAGGGCTGTGGTCTAGGAATTGAAAAGGCAGCCGTTTCACCTGTCAGAAAGCGGATCAGGCTCTTTTGGTAATGGGTGATATAATAGGTCAGCTCCCTGCCGGGATAAAATTCTTCGAAATCATAATGCAACAGATCTTCAATGGGAGCTCCCGAAATAAAGTGGAGGTTGAACTGGTGGGTTTTTAAGATATATAGCCCAATGGGATCGCCGGTCTCCCTGCCTGCGTCCATGCCTTCTTCCAATAAGCCCTTGCTGTCCATAAAGGCGCTTTGCCAGGGCTGGATATAAAAGGCAAACACCCCAAAAACCCTACAGCGGTATTGCCAGTCATGCTGGGCAAGTGTGTACTCCAGCCCGGTTCGGCCGAGTTCTACCCCTTTTTCTATTTCCCCGGAGATGATGTTCATTCTGCCATAGCTGACGTAGCCAATTGCCCGAACCGCGGACTGGACCTTCTCTGATCGGGTGATAATCTGCAGGGCTGCCCAGGTCATCAGGATATCCGAGGTGTGGTGTAGCCCCATGCCCCCGGCAGAAAGCAATTTCAAAATGGCTTGTTGTCTGTCCGCGGGGCTGTTCTTGGATATTATGTCGTTTTCACCCAAGGGATACAGTAATTTTAACTTCGAGATCTCCTGGAGCAGCCGGGTTTCTTCAAGAGGAAGCTCAAGGCTCAGTTCCGAAAGGCTTTCTTTCAGTATGCTGACCACCTTCCGGTACCTTCCCAAGTGGCTGTTGATGATGATCTTCCACTCAAATGCCTCTGTACGGGCCACTGGATCCATAAAGCGATCGAGCAAATAGTCCAAATGAATTTCCGCCAAATCATACTCGCCCAAAGCATATTCTACTTTTGCCCTTTCCAGGTTGACTTCCCATACCTGATCCCTGACTTTTTCCCAGGGGCATTCTTTGTACAGGTCGGCACTGATTTTAAAATACATCTTCGCCTGGTCAAAGACCTGGTCCTGCCGATATAAGCTTCCGGCCCGGAAGTTTAAGGCTGCGCAAAATTCCAGTTCACCATTCTTCCGAACCTGATCCAAGGCCTGATTAAAATGTCCGGTCATCATGATTTGTTTGGAGAAAGCCAGCCTGCGCCCCTGTCTTTGATGGATCAGTTTAGCGATGCGGTAATGGTAGGCGGATTTTTCCTCCGCGGTCATCCAATCGTAGATCATCTCACCGATATGGCTTTCCGAGAAGCGAAAGGCTTTTTCTTCGGGTACCAATAGGCCTAAGCGATGGGATTTGTCCAAACAGGCGGCCAGCAGTTCCTCATTTTCCCCAAAATATCCCAGAAGTAATCGTCGGTTAAATCCACCCATGCAGGCTATCAGACCAAGCATCTCCTGTGCCTCGTTGGGCAACTGATCCATCCTTTCCCGTACGATGCGCCGTGCATTTTGTCCCTGATACTGCTTTTGGATACGCGGATAGTTTCCCTCCCAGATGCCCTCTTTCAGGTAGATCAACCGGTCCTTTTTTAGGCTTTCCAGCAAGACCTGCAGTTGGGACAGATTGGCTTCACTGAGCCTATGGCAGATTTCGCTAAGTTCTGGGGAACAGGGACCGTCTAGCCAACGCTCCATGAAAAAGTGGCCCTGAGCAAGGCTAAATTCCTTGAGGGAAATGTTTTCTATGTATTTTTTGTCCAGGTTGAGGGACTCTCCCAATTGAGTGATCGGAAAAAGATTCCCCTGCGGTTCACGATAGGCGCCGATCCAGACCAGTTGTTTGGGGGCCAGCTGCACCAAAAGATATTTCAGCAGGTTCATTCCGGGGCCATCCATAAACTGGAGATCATCCGTGAAAAAAAGGATGGGCTTCCCGTAAAGCTCGCTCAAGGTGCTAAAGAGGATTTTGAAGGAGGGATATAACTGGTTTTCAATTTTTAGATGAGATCTGGCGCCAAAATCCGTGTGTTTGTCCAGCAAAATGGTCAGTTCGGGGATGTAGTCACAGAGCAAATGGAAATTGTCTCCCAGTTGCGCTTTCAAGGCGGAAGAAAAGTTCTTGTACTTTTCTTCCCCCAGACTATGGTAGGCATTGTTGAGGAAGTCTGCTATGCCATGCCTGAAACCGGCATAGGGGATGGCTTCTTGTTGTGGGTTGTGCCTGGCAATAAGCACGGGATAAATGGCGACGAAATGTTGGAGGTAATTCTCTACCAAAAAGGTCTTACCGGTGCCAGTGTGGCCTTTGATCACCACCCCGCAGAGGTTCAGTGCTTTAGGGGAAAGGGCAGCCTGGATGTATTCATCCAGTCTTCCATATAGTTTTTTATCTTCTAGAAGCTTTACTTCGTTTTTTTTGATAATGGTATCCATTGGCATAAGGCAAGGGAATGCGGGGAAGATAGAGGATCAAATATACAGAAATTTATCGCAGGAAGGTTTGATAACCTCTGCGGCAAGAAAGACTGTAAATGGATGCCTGCCAGCCTCCATTGGCATCAAACGGTGTCAGTGGATGCGGATACTGCCGTTTTTCCCCCTTGTCCTGGCCGTCATTCCTGTTCCTTCCTGGCTCTCGTTGTGAAGTCGGTCCACAGCGGTGACGTAATAAGTATAGGTGGTTCTTTTTTTGACCTTAGAGTCTATCCAATGCTGCTCTTTCTTCGGCTGACGTTGAACGATCTCCCTGATATATTGTGGGTTTGCCAAGTCGACCACCTCACCGGCTTCAAATCTGTAAATTACATAATAAGCCTGGTCATCCGGGCTGCTGTCTTCCCATTCCAACCGGATCCCTTCTCCTTGGCTTCCGGAAAGGCCAGTAAGTTTCGGGGCTGGGGGAGCCGTAGGATCTAACCAAGGCATGGAAGGAATCAAGGCCGGGTAAGGTTGGACTTCCGCCAGTTTGTCGTTAATCCCGAGTTTGTTTTGGGCGATGATTTTTGAACTGAAATGCATACTCCCTTTTACTTCAGGAAATTCCCGGTTGTATCGGATCTGATTGACGATTTCGTTTTCGTCTTCCCAGCCTTTTTCTCCCACCCGGTAGATGCCCTGGCCGATATAGAGGTGCTTGCCATAGGTATGCCTGCTCCACCATTGGACGAGGGTTTTGTATTCTGCCAATTCAAAACCGATATGCCAATAAAGTTGCGGGGTGATGTAGTCAATCCAGCCTTCCCGCAGCCATTTGACCACATCTGCATGGAGGTCGTCGTAATTGGTCACGCCTGCCCGCGTGTCGGAGCCCATGGAGTCCTTGTCTTTGTTCCGCCAGACACCAAAAGGGCTGATGCCGAATTTCACAAAGGGTTTTTCTGCCTTGATCCTTTCAGAAAGCTCTTCGACAAACCTGTCAACATTATACCTTCTCCACTCATTGATGTCTTTAAACCTTGCCTTGCCAAACTGGGCATAGGAGCCGCTATCGGGAAATTCTTCATTGGCGACCCGATAGGGATAAAAGTAGTCGTCAAAATGGACGGCATCCAGATCATAGTGTTTGACGGTCTCCAGGATGGATTGCAGCACAAATTCCCTGGCTTCCGGTATGCCGGGATCATAATACCATTTGCCGCCATATTGCACAAACCATTCCCGATGGTCTACGAGCGGATGGTCCGCGGAGGGGATAAAGTCATTTTTCATGCTGGCCCGATAGGGGTTAAACCAGGCATGAAATTCCAGGCCCCGTTTCTTGGCTTCCGCAATCATAAAGGCTAGGGGATTGTAATAGGGTTGCGGTGCCTGTCCCTGTTTTCCCGTCAGGTAGGTGGACCAAGGTTCGTAGCTGGAGGGATAGAAAGTGTCTGCCGTGGGCCTGACCTGAACAATCACCGCATTCATCCCCGCGGCCTTGAGTTGATCCAAAAGTGCTACATAACGTAAAGTGTTTTAAACGCAATCTAGCCAAAAAAATAACTAAACAATTTGACATTTCAAGATTGCGGTTAAAACATAGTTGGACGAAGCCTGCCTTTACTATGGGCATTTATGTTGTCCGGCCC